>Ga0209537_1000011_pt1 | contig 193712 bp, 186 predicted proteins | sample BioPla4DNA1_FD_187698 | JGI IMG/M metagenome (GOLD analysis project Ga0209537, IMG submission 187698) | Biogas fermentation microbial communities from Germany - Plant 4 DNA1 (SPAdes) (version 2) | ecosystem: Engineered > Bioreactor > Anaerobic > Digestate | place: Bielefeld, North... | reverse complement strand
TTAGCAGTTGGCGTTAGCGAACCCTTGAAAAACCAATGAGCCAAATGGCAAAATTAGGATGAGAGGGCTTATTTGTCATGCCCTTATATCTATTCCCTTTGCCCTCTACGAGGTAAAGACTTCATTTGGCGAATGTTTGTCAAGGGCAACTGCGGTTAGTTGCAGCTAACTTCAGTTTGTTGGTAGTTTTGAAGCTAGTTTTTCATAAACTTTTTACAGTACCAATTCTCTTATTATTTTATTCTATAAGATTTAGAAAAATCCTTTATTAAAATTAAATTAGTAGTGACTTATTTATTGATATCATTAAGAATATGACTTACAATATCTTCTTCAGAAGCAAAATCTTCTTTGTTTATCCACCTAGCTCTTGGGTCCTTTCTAAACCATGTTAACTGACGTTTAGCATAATTTCGGCTACCCTTTTTTATCATTTCTATGGCATCGCTTAAAGTAAGCTTTCCTTGTAAATAGTATAGAATTTCTTTATATCCTATGCCTTTCATAGATTGCATATCAGCAGTACATCCCATATCTGCCAGTTTCTTTACTTCATCAATCAGCCCTTCTTCTAACATTATATCCACTCTTTTGTTAATTCTTTCATATAATACAGATCTCTCCATATTTAATACATAGTAATATAAATTATAAGGTATATCAAACTTTTCAGCATCATCTACCTTATATTGACTAAAAGGTTTTCCTGTAATTTTATAAACTTCTAAAGCCCGTATAACCCTCTTTAAATTATTGGGATGTAATTCTGTTGCCGTTACAGGATCTACTTCCTTTAACATATTATATAGATATTCTTTTCCTTTATTAATTGCTAAATTTTCAAGATAGTTTCTATAATTCTCATCTTTATTAGCTTCTGTAAAACTATAACTACATATTATAGAATTTATATATAGACCAGTTCCGCCTGCAAGTATAGGGATCTTATTTTTAGCTATAATTTGGTTAATATATTTATCAGCTAAAGTTTTAAATTCGGCGGCACTAAAATTCTCCCATGGGTCCACTATATCAATCATATAATGTGGAATACCTTCCTTTTCCCCTTCAGAAACTTTAGCTGATCCAATATCCATATACCTATATATTTGCATAGAATCCGCTGAAATAATTTCCCCTTGAATCTTTTTTGCCAATTTAACTGATATGGCAGTTTTTCCAACGGCGGTAGGTCCTGCTATAACAATTAGATTATTTTTCATATTCATCTCCCGATTGTTTACATAATATATATTATGGTTACTGTATTCTCTTAAACCTTTTTTCTATTTCGTTTAAGCTCATCTTTATAATTGTAGGTCTTCCATGTGGACAATTAAAAGGATTTTCACATAAATTTAAATCCTCTAGTAGTTTTTTTACTTCATCATAAGATAATTTATCCTGTGCCTTTACTGCGGATCTGCAAGCCATTCTAGCTATATTATCGTATTTAACTTCTACGGTACTAGATTTACCAAAGTTTCTAATACCATCAATCATTTGTAATAGAAAATTCTTTCCGTCCAATTTCCCTAGTATATATGGCACCTGCCTAATCTGAATGGTATTATCTCCAAATAACTCTATATCAAAGCCTGTTCTTTCAAAAAGCTCTTCATTTTCTGAATATATTATAAAGTCTTCTAATGATAATTCCATTACAATTGGCGTTAGGACTATTTGGCTGATGACTTGACCCCTTTTTATTTCTTCTCGATATTTTTCAAATAACACCCTTTCATGAGCTGCATGTTGATCTATGACATATAGCTCTGTATTATATTCACAAATTATGTAGGTATTATTGAATATACCTATATACTTTAGATCCGGTAACTTTGCAACAGGATTTTCTTTTATAGAATCTTCTCTTATAGTGCTTACTTCATTTTTTTCATTGTAAGAGTTTTTTTCATATAATTTATTATCCCTTTGAGATAGATTGTCAAAGGTATTTTGAGATAAATAAAAATTACTGTCCTTATCTCTGGATAAATCAATAGGAAGAGAAACTGTTTCATTTTTTACTTCATCTAAAGTATTAGTTTGAATTATATTATGAAAAGAAATTGCTTCAACAACTTCAGTTTTTACATTATTCACTGTTGGAACTTTTTCAATACTATCAGTTTCTACCATAAAGGTATCCTTTAGCGATTCTCTCATACCTTGGTGTACAGCATCGAAAATAAATTTAAAAATAAATCTATCATCGTTAAATTTCACTTCAGCTTTTGTAGGATGAATATTTACATCTATTAACTCAGGATAAATATCTAAAAATAAAACAAAAAAAGGAAACTTGTTAATAGTTAAAAAAGACTTCATTGCATTTTCAACGGCGGCTGTAATTAGTTTACTTTTTATATATCTTTTGTTTACATATATTGATTGATGATTTCTACTTCCTCTACTTATATCTTGATTTCCAACATAACCAAAAACACTTGCAAGGTCAGAATGGCTTTCAAAATAAATTAAATTATCAGCTACATTTTTCCCATAAATAATTCTAATTGAATCAAGAAGTTTACCATTTCCGTAGGTTTGTAATACCTTTTTGTTATTATTTACATACTTGAAAGATATATCGTTATTACATAAGGCTAATCGGCTGACTATATCAGTTACAGAAGAGGTTTCCTTAGAAACAGATTTCATAAATTTGAGTCTAGCTGGTACATTATAAAAGAGATCTCTTACTTCAATATAAGTCCCTATATTGCAGCCTACATCCTTTATGCTTTCTACAGCACCTCCATTGATTTCTATTTCTTTGCCATAGTCATGTTCCCTTGTTCGACTCTTAAGTTTTACTCTAGCTACAGAGGCTATGCTAGCAAGAGCTTCGCCTCTGAATCCAAAAGTACTAATCTTAAAAATATCATCTATTACTCTAATCTTACTGGTAGCATGGGGTAAAAAAGCTGTAGATATATCATCTGGATGAATGCCATGACCGTCGTCTATTACTTGTATTAGCTTCTGTCCACCATCACTAATTTCTATTGATATGTTTTTAGCACCAGCATCTATACTATTTTCTATTAATTCCTTTACCACAGAAAAAGGTCTTTCAACCACTTCACCAGCAGCTATTTTATTACTAGTTTCCTCATTTAAAATGTTTATTCGATTCATTGAACATCACCTGCATATCATATGTTTCTTGACTTTTGTACTAACTCATAGAGTTTATTAAAGGCTTCCATAGGAGTGATATTCAAAACATCTATGTTTCTTATATCTTCTATAAAAGAATCTTTTTCTAAATCCATAAAATTTAATTGAACAGATTCCTGTTCCTCTTTCTTTTCTTTGGCCTTCTTTTCTTCTTTTTTATCTAAAGTAATTGCTGCCTCATTAATATAAGATACATCAATTTTATTATTTTGTTCCAAATCCTCCAATATTTCTTTAGATCTATCTATTACCTCTTTTGGTAGACCTGCTAACTTTGCTACTTCTATGCCATAGGAGTGATCTGCTCCACCTTCTACAATTTTTCTTAGAAATACAATTTCATTTCCTATTTCCTTAACAGAAACACAATAGTTTTTTACACCCTTTATAATTCCCTCTAATTTAGTTAATTCGTGATAGTGAGTAGCAAATAAAGTTTTACATTTTAGATTATTTTGACTACAAATATATTCAATTACAGCCCAGGCTATGCTTAAACCATCGTAGGTGCTAGTTCCTCTTCCTACTTCATCTAATAGCACTAAACTATCATTGGTAGCGTTGCAAAGAATATTGGCTACTTCCGACATTTCCACCATAAAGGTACTTTTACCGGAAGATAGATCATCAGAAGCCCCTATACGGGTAAAGATCCTATCACATATACTTATTTCTGCCTCTTTCGCAGGAACAAAGCTACCAATTTGAGCCATAAGAGTTATTAGTGCTACCTGTCGCATATATGTGGATTTACCAGCCATATTAGGTCCTGTAATTAAAAGTAATTGATTTTCATTATTATCAATGTAGGTATCATTACTTACAAAAGAGCCTTCCTTCATAACCTTTTCTACCACAGGATGGCGTCCATCAACTATTTTAATATAGCCATTTTTATTTATTAGTGGCTTGTTATAGTTATTATCAAGAGCCACTTGAGCTAAAGAAACTAGGCAATCTAACTCTGAAATCAATTTGGCACTAGCCTTCAATCGATCAATGTTTTCTTCTACCTTGTTTCTTATATAGATAAATACCTTATATTCCAAATTGCAAAGTTTCTCTTCAGCTCCTAATATTTTTTCCTCCATTGCTTTCAGTTCTTCAGTAATAAACCTCTCAGCATTAGCTAAAGTCTGTTTACGTATATACCTACCTGGAGGAATCAATGAATAGTTGGCTTTGGTTATTTCTATATAATAACCGAAAACTTTATTATATCCAACCTTAAGAGATTTTATTCCTGTAACTTCCCTCTCCCTGTTTTCTAAATCCGCTATCCATTGCTTACCATAGGACTTGGCCTTTCTTAATTCATCTATTTCCTTATCAAAATTGTCTTTGATAATGTTTCCTTCTTTAATAGAAAGGGCCGGGGTTTCCATTATAGATTTTTCTAAAAGATCATGAATATCTCTTAAGTCATCCATATTGTTATAGATAGTTTTGAGCAAATAATTATCACTTTTACTTAATATATTTTTAATTTCTGGTATATTTTTCAGAGAGTGTTTTAAGGATAATAGCTCTTTAGCGTTTACACTTTGGCAAGAAACTTTTCCGCAAATTCTTTCTATATCATATACAGACTTTAGCTTATCCTTTAACTCTGAAAGCATACTAAAGTCATCTTTAATAGTCTCTACTGCATCAAGTCTATCCTCTATAGCCTTTTTATTAATAAGCGGTTGTTCTATCCATTTCCTTAACATTCTGCTGCCCATAGCAGTACTAGTTTTATCTAGAATCCAAAGTAAAGAACCCTTTCTTGACTTATCCCTAATATTTTCTGTTAACTCAAGATTTCTTCTTGTGTTTATATCCATATTCATATAATCTAGTACTTCATAGCATTCTAAAGTGTTGATTATAGAAAGGGATATTTTTTGTGTTTCATAAATATAATTAAGTAAACCATTTGCAGAACAGGAAATACTTCGGTGATAATTATTAAGATCTAAGTTAGGAAATTGCTTTTTAAAGTTATCTTCTACATTATGAGTAAAGTAACTAGCTTCTTTAGCTGTAATGGTTATATCCATTTTCTCTATAATATCTTTCAAGGATCCTAGCTCAAAATCAGATTGTATAAGTATTTCCTTAGGAGAAAACTTAAATATTTCATCTATAATTAGAGAATAATCCATATTAAAGGATGTAGCATTAAACTCCCCTGTAGATATATCTGCAAAACAAAGACCGCACTTTTCACTACTATTATCTAAATAAATACTTAATATATAATTATTTTTGTTATCTTCTAAAAAGGAAGAATCGGTAAAGGTACCGGGAGTTATGATTTTAATTATATCTCTTTTTACAATTCCTTTAGCTAAGGCTGGGTCTTCTAATTGCTCACAAATAGCTATTTTATAGCCTTTGGATACTAGTCTACTAATGTAATTATTAGCGGCATGATAGGGAATACCACACATAGGTGCCCTCTCTTCTAGACCGCAATCTCTACCTGTAAGAACAAGCTCCAGTTCTCTAGAAGCTATTTCAGCATCCTCAAAGAACATTTCATAAAAGTCCCCTAAACGGAAGAATAATATACAATCCTTGTTTTTCTCTTTAATTTGAATGTATTGTTGCATCATTGGTGTAAGAGCCATTATATTTCCTCCTAACGATAAAGGCTCTCTAGAGAGCCTTTAAAAATGTTAAATAGCTTCACCATTAAGTGAAAAGGTCAATGCTTCTGTAATTTTAACTTCTATAATCTTGCCGATAGAATCTTCTTTACCAATAAAGTTTACAAGTTTTCCTGTTTCAGTTCTTCCTGTAAGTTTAGAATCATCATTCTTACTCTTACCTTCAACAAGAACTTTTACAATTTTATCTTGATACTCCTTGTTTTTCTTAGCACTAATCTCATTTACTACTTGAACAAGTCTGTTAAAGCGCTCATGTTTTACAGCATCATCTATTTGATCTTCCATTCTATCTGCAGGAGTATACTTTCTGCGTGAATATATAAAAGTAAATGCAGAATCATATTCTACTTCCTTAACTAAATCTAAAGTATCTTGGAAGTCCTCTTCAGTTTCTCCAGGGAAGCCTACAATTATGTCTGTAGTAATAGCTACATTAGGAATTTCCTTTTTTATATTTCTTACTAATTCAAGATATTGTTCCCTATTATAGGACCTGTTCATCTTCTTCAATATCCTTGTAGAACCACTTTGAACCGGTAAATGTATTTGGTTGCAAACTTTATCACAATCTTTTATAGCTTGAATAACTTCCATAGTTAAATCCTTAGGATGGGAAGACATAAATCTTATTCTTTCCAAACCTTCTATTTCATTAACCATTCTTAACAATTTTGCAAAGTTTACATCCCCCTCTAAACCCTTTCCATAAGAGTTTACATTTTGACCTAATAGGGTAACCTCTTTATATCCTTGAGCAACTAAGGATTTTATTTCTTTAATTATTTCTTCTGGCTGTCTGCTTCTCTCTCTTCCTCTTACATATGGAACTATACAATAGGTGCAGAAATTATTGCAGCCGTAAGTTATAGTTACGAAGGCTTTTATATCACTTTTTCTATCTACAGGAATACCTTCAACTATTCCTTCTTCCTTATCAAGCACCTCTATAACTGATTTACCTTCCTGTTTTACTCTATTTAAATATTCAGGGAACTTATATGAATTATGAGTGCCAAATATAATGTCTACAAAAGGATATTTTTTTATAATGTTTTCAGCCATACCCTTTTGCTGCATCATACATCCACAAATTGCTATAATAAGATCCGGCTTTTTTTCCTTAAGCTTTTTTAAGGCTCCTAGATTACCATACACCTTAAGCTCAGCATTTTCTCTTACAGCGCAAGTGTTAAAAATGATAATATCTGCCTTATCTTTAGAATCTGTTTTTGAATAACCTATATTTTTTAGCATACCAGAAAGCTTTTCGGAATCTTCTTCATTCATCTGGCAGCCCCAAGTTTCTATGTAGTATGTTGGTTTATTATAAGTCGTCATTTCAGTTCTCCTTCTCATTCATCTGTATAATAATATAATTATGCCTTATCTATATTGAAATTTATCTGATAAAAGCATAATTCTACCTATTTTATTATATTAAATTTGTAGTGATTTTGAAAGCCTTTTTTACTTTTCCTTATTCCCCATAATTATATAGATAAACAAAAGGATGAACCTCATTTTATTACAGTTCATCCTTTTTTACATACTGCCAGGTAAAATATACATCATCTTTAACGAAGCCTTTTTTCTCATAAAGCATGTAGGCTGCTGTGTTGCTTATATCAACCTTTATTTTAACCTTTTTATAGCCAGAGTTATATAATATGTTTAATAAATGATTTAGCAGTGCATTAGCTAAGCCTTTTCTCCTATAAGCCTCTAATATTCCAAAGTTCACTATTAAGGGCCAGGAATCGGTGATAATTATTTGTCCATAACCGACAAATTGCTTTTCATATTTTACGAAAATACACCAATCCTCTACAAAATAATCCTGCATTTCATCAATTATAATATCTTTAACTGTGAGAGGACGTCTATCCTTTTCAAAGAATATTTCATTTTGGAGGTCGCACCTTAATTTTTCATATTTACCCTTCTGAAAAGGAATAAATTCAACTTTATCCATTAAAGGTTCATGCATAAGATTGTTCAATAAGAAACTCATTTCATAGGTACCGTTCTTCTTAAAAAAACCCAGTTCTTCTATAAAATCAGCGGTATTTTTAGATACTTTTCCATCAAAGTAAAAATTGCTATCTCTTTTAAAAAGATTAAATAAAGTCTTGCATTTTAAGTCCATATATTCTTTCTCTACATATAGGGCGTTTATCAAATAATTATTTTTCCCTTGGTCTATTTTAGAATACCACATATAACCCACTAGTTTATTAGATTCCTCTAGCAAAATAACCTGCCTACGTAAAAAATATTTTGATAAAAAGTTAACTCTATTGTAATACTTAAAAAAATCTTCATTAAGTAAATTGAATTCATGGCGTTTTTTATTTAATTCTATAAAGGAATTTGCAAATTTATTACGTAACCTAAACGCTTTCAACTTAATATACCTTCCTTGTAATAATTTTCTTAATTAAAGTCTGCTCTATCTTTTAACATATTTATATAATTCATAAAACTTTCTATAAACCTCTGCTCATCTAAAGAATATTTGAGAATTTTATTTAATTTCTTAAGATATTTTGTCTCACTCCAACTTTTGTGTTTTATATATCTTTTTTTACCTAACTTCCAAAAGCGATAAGGAAATATTAATAAGGAAAGGATTAGCTCTAAGTCTTCTACAGTAACGGTTTTGAATAAAGAATAATGTTCTATTAGAATTTTAGCTTTGCTAAAATCCCAATGGTATTCACTTTTAGACATTAATCTTCTTATAAAATTTCCTAAATCCATAATCTGTAGATCTATTATTACTGAATCTAAATCAATTAGATAATACTGATTTCCCTTTTTTATGATATTTTGGTAGTAGAAGCTATTATGACATATAGATTTTTGATTATTGGCTTCTTTAGAGAGCTTATAATAATTAGAGCTATTTAAAAAAGTTAAAGCAGTTAAGCCCCTATGATAATACATATCAATGTAATCATAGTATAAATTATCAAACTGAGTTCTTATAACTTTTCTATTTATATAACTTTTAAACTTTTCAAGGTCTAATACGTTACTGTAAAAAATTTTAGGCCAGTTTTTCAAATTATTTTTCAGTTTAATATTAGAAAGATCTATGGAAGCTACAGCATTATGAAATTTTGCTAATAGTTCCACACATCCTATAGCTTCATTTATATCACTAACATTGCACTCAGTACCGTCAATCCAACTGGTAACATAATAAATATGTTTACCATATTCTACATAGTACTTACCACGGTAAGTTCTAAAGTAAGTTGCAGTATTATAGAAATTGTTTTTTTTAAGATTCTCCACAAGATAATACCCATTTTGGGCTTTACGTCTTCCATTTTTTGCTCTTTTTACGCAAAGTGTACCCTTATCACTTTCTACTTTATAAACACTTCTAACCTTTGATATGTTATGTATATTAATATCATAATGATGTAGTACTATTTCAATTATGTTCCTTTCTTTATCCGTTACTCTATCACTATGATAATTCTTTACGGACATAAAAATCCTCCTAAAGATTTTTGTGTTACTCTATTATATTAGAAGCTAATTGAAATAAGTACTTAAAAATTGTAATCAATATGGAAAAGTAAAAGAAGCGTGCATAAGGTTTTGAGTTTAAACTTAATTAGTTATCTATTCAAAACCTAAGTAGCCACGCCTCTTAATATTAATCTACAGCTTTTATACTTAATCCAATTTTTCTATTTTCAATGTCTACATCAATTATTTTAGCTTTCACTTCTTGACCTATAGTTAAAGCATCAGCAGGTGTATTTATTCTTTTATGACTTATTTCTGATATATGAACTAATGCATCAATTCCAGGCTCAAGTTCAACAAAGGCACCAAAGCTAGCAAATCTTACTACTTTGCCAAGAACAACAGAATCAACAGGGTATTTTAACTCTACATTGTTCCATGGATCCTCTTGAAGAGCCTTTATGCTTAAAGAAAGTTTCTCACTTTCTTTATCTAAATCAATAATTTTAACAGTAACTTTATCTCCAACTTTTACTATGCTAGAAGGCTTAGTTACTCTAGCCCAGGACATTTCAGATACATGTAGTAGACCATCTATTCCTTTAACCTCTACAAAAGCACCGAAGGAAGTTAATCTTTTAACTTCGCCCTCAACTACCATACCTTTTTCAAAGCTTGCCCAAGCCTCTTCTTCTATACGTGCTTTTTCAGCTTTTAATAACTCTCTTCTGGAGCCTACAATTCTTACATTTCTCTTAGAATTATCATATTCTATTATTTGTACTTTTAAAATCTTTCCAACATAAGAGCTTAAATCACTAACAGCATGTAATTCAATATGGGAAGCTGGAATAAAGATTCTAACCCCTTTATACATTGCTACTAAGCCGCCTTTTACAGCTTCCTTTACAGTAACTTCAACAACTGAATTATTTTCATGAGCTTCTTTAATGTAATGATAAGCACTTTCTCTTTCTAATTCAATTGTAGATAGCACTACATAACCATCTTCATTTTTTCTGCTTATTACTTTTGCTTCTATATGATCTCCTACAGAAAAAATATCCTTTAAATTTGCATTTTCATCAAAGGTAGCTTCCTTTAAAGGTAATATAGCATCTGCCTTATATCCAATATTTAAAAAGGCTTCTTTTTCTTTTAAGGAAATAATCTCCCCTTCTACTACTTGGCCTACATACAACTGTTTGTCATGTTCATCCATATAGGCTAGTTGTTCATTAAAATCATTTTTGTTTTCATCCATCATTTAAATATTGCCTCCTTTATTATGTAATCAGGTGTATATTAGCCTGATATAATTCTTTTTAACTTTAGTTTAAGGTATGCCTTTATTATGCATGATTTTTACCAATTATCATAAATAATAACAATAGGCCTCAACCTTATTATTTATAGAATTTTCATCAATTTTATAAACTATTCAATCCAAGTTGAACTTGTTTAGAAATAAGATCTACAACTTCATCTATACTTAGTGAAGTTGAATCTATTTCTATAGCATCTTCAGCCTTTCTTAAAGGATTTACTTCTCTATGCATATCCTTATAATCTCTATCAATTATATCCTTAAGAATTTCCTCGTAGCTTGCTTCTATACCTTTTGCTGTAAGCTCTCTATATCTTCTATTAGCTCTTTCTTCTGGGCTAGCAGTTAGATAGAATTTAAAGGCTGCATTTTTTAATACAACGGTACCTATATCTCTTCCATCCATAATTACATCAAATTTATTAGATAAATTTCTTTGTAATTCAACCAATCTTTCTCTAACTTCTGGTATAGCTGCATAGGAGGCTACTGACTTATTTATTTCTTGAGTGGTTAATTTAGATGTTAGATCCTCGCCGTTAATAAATATGTTATTGTTTTCAAAATACATCTCAATATTATCTATCAATTTTATTAAGCCTTCTACATCCTCAGGTGCTATGTTTTTTTCTAGGGCTTTAAATGTTATTGCTCGATACATTAATCCAGTGTTAATGTACATTATACCTAGTTTATTTGCAATTTTTTTTGCAATAGTACTTTTACCTGCTCCAGCGGGACCATCTATAGCTATGGAAATTCTCATAAAAATCCACCTTTCTTTTGCTCCAATAATATTTATATAGTTATTCTATAAGAAAAGACAAAATCCTTTAAAATTAATGGTTTTCTTCATCATTAATGGATTTTCCAGCCAAGTAACCAGTGGAAAATGCAATTTGAATATTATATCCACCTGTATAGGCATCTACATCAATGACCTCACCAGCAAAGTATAAATTATCTATAATTTTCGAAGCCATTGTAGAAGGGTTAATTTCTTTTGTATCTACTCCCCCAGCAGTTACAATTGCTTCTTCTATTGGCCTTAATCCTTCAATTTCTAACTTAAAATTTTTAATGACATGGGCTAGTTTTTTTCGTTCATGCTTTGTTATTGAATGTACTTTTTTATCCAAAGGTATTTCTGCGGATAAAATCATTCTATGTATAATTTTTTGTGGTAAAAGTTCATTCAATGCATTTTTTATCTCTTTATTTATAAAACTTTGAAAATCCCGTTGTATTCTTTTGTCTAGCTCTTCCTCTGTCAATGCAGGCTTTAAATCTATGTAGGCATATTGTTTACATTTTGTATTTACTTTTCTGCTACCACTTAAAACAATAGGTCCTGATAAGCCATAATGGGTAAACAACATTTCTCCAAATTCCCTAAAAATACAACGATTATTTTCATAGATTTTAAATTCAACATTTTTTAATGAAAGTCCTTGTAGTTCTCTTATCCATTCCTCTTTAACAACTATAGGCACTAATGAGGGTTTTATAGGAATTATATTATGACCTAAGGATTGTGCAAATTTATAGCCATCACCGGTAGATCCGGTTAAAGGATAGGATTTGCCACCAGTGCATATTACGAAGTAATCTCCCCTTATTTTATCACCATTCTCTAATAGAACATAATCAATTTTATTACCTTCCTTATGAACCTTAACCACTTTAGAATTTAATCTAATGTCCACTTCATTTTTCTTAAGCGCAGATTCTAAAGCACTTATTATATCAGAAGACTTGTCAGAATTAGGAAAAACCCTATCCCCTCTTTCTACTTTTAATTTAACTCCTTGTTTATGAAAAAAATCCATAGTATTTTCGTTGGTAAATGTGTATAAGGCACTGTAAAGAAAGTTAGCGTTTCCTGGTATATAGTTAAAAAAATCCCCTATATCCTTTGCGTTAGTTACATTACATCTGCCCTTTCCTGTTATAAATAATTTTTTACCTAGCTTAGCATTTGATTCTAATAGTATAACTTTAGTAGATTTGGAGGCCTCAATTGCTGCCATCATTCCAGCTGGACCACCGCCTATTACCACTGTAGTTTTCAATATATCACCTCGTAACTAATTCAGTCAGTATATAAAATCATCTGATCAATTTTAAAAGTATTAATAAAAAAGACCTATGTAGGCCTTTTTCTAATCTTTATTTTTATAGGTATATACATTATAGTTTTCCCATAAGCCTTCTAAATCAGTAAAAATAGAAGATATCTTTTCCTTTTCTCTTAAACCTACCGCCATGATTAAGGCATTAATAATACTTAATGGTGCAACTAAAGAATCAACAAAGGAGGCCATATTGCTTTGAGCAATTAAAGTATAATCAGCCTTACTAGCTAATGGTGATAATAGGCCATCAGTAATAGCTACCACTTTTGCTTTTCTATCTTGCGCAAAGGCCAAAGCCTCTATTGTTCGATTTGCGTACCTTGGAAATCCTATACCAATAACCAAATCTTCGCTAGATAAATTAAGCATTTGCTCAAAAATATCACTCATTCCATAGCCTACTACTTTAACATTATCCAATATTAGATTTAAATAAAATCCAAGAAATTCAGCTAGAGCAGTTGAGCTTCTCAAACCTATAATATATATTTTCTTAGCTTCAAAAATATTTTTTATAACTTCTTCAAAAACTCTATAATCAATTTTTTCTAAAGTTGCTCTTAAGTTTTCAATATCTGACTTTATAACGTCCTTCAGAGCATTTCCGTCACTAATTAAATCATTTGAAAGTTCAATCCTCTGAACAGTAGTAAGTCGATTTTTTATGATCTCCTGAAGAGCTTTCTGAAGAGCTGGATAACCACTATAACCTAATTCATTGGCAAATCTAACTACCGTAGACTCACTAACCCCTACACTTGTTCCAAGTTTCGCTGCAGTGAGAAAAGCAGCTTTGTCATAATGTTTTAATATATATTCTGCAATTAACTTTTGACCTTTACTTAATCTTGAAAATTTAGTTTGTATTAATTTCATTAAATCTTGCTTATCATTATCCAACAATCAAAATCCACTCCCAATAAAGAACAATTACAAGACCAACATCATTTTAACACCATTTAAAAACATGTGCAAGATTCAACTTAAAATCCTTCATTTTTTTCAATTATTAATAATTCAGGAGGATTATTTTGCCTATTAATAAACTGACTGTATAATACTGCAAATTTATTTTTAGGTAGTTTTCTGCAATAATCTATTAGATATTCTTTTTCTAACTTTCCCGCAGGGTGTCCTGGATATATAGCTATTGTAAGTATGCCCTGTGGATTTAGTAGTAAAAGTGTCTTTTCAATGCTTTTGAGAGTACTTTCATAGTTTGTAGTTATTTCTTTATTTCCTCCCGGTAGAAAGCCTAAATTATATATGGCACAATCTAGCCCCTTATTTATGTATTTATCAAGATTTTCGTGAGAATCATTTATAAGTGTAACATTTTTATTAGCCTTATTTTTATAATTTAAAACACACTGCTCTTGAATATCAAAGGCATAAACAGTATTGAAAAGTGAGGATAAAAAATCTGTATCATAGCCATTACCTAGAGTTGCATCCAAAGCAGTATCGAAATTTACACAATGATTTTTTATTACACTATGAGCTATATTACTAACATCACTAATGAATTTAAACATGTTATCACCTTAATTACAAATTTTTTAAGTACTTAATTTCTTTTTCTGATAAGTATCTCCATTTACCAATGGCTAGTCCTTCTAATTTTATATCTCCTATCTTTATTCTTTTTAACTGTATTACTGGATTACCAATTTTCTCACACATTCTTCTTATTTGTCTATTTTTGCCTTCATGAATAGTGATTTCTACTTCCGATGAATTTTCGAACTTTTTTAGTATTCTAATTTTAGCCGGTGCCGTTATATATCCACCTATATCAATGCCCTTGCTAAACAACTCAATTTTCTTATCTGTTAAATGACCTTTGATTAAAGCTATATAAACTTTATTTATAGATTGTCTAGGATGGATTACCTTATTATATACCTCTCCATCATTTGTTAATAATAAAAGTCCAGAGGTATTATAATCTAATCTTCCAATAGGATAAATTCTTTCCTCAACCTTTACTAGATCTAAAACGGTCTTTCGATTCTTCTCATCTTTAACTGTTGTTACATAACCTACCGGCTTATTTAAAGCAATGTAAATTTTTCTTTCTTCTGGTTTAATTAGTACACCATCAACTTCTACCTTATCCATAGAAGGATTTACCTTAGTACCTAATTCTTTTACAATTTGATTATTAACTTTTACTTTTCCATCTAAAATAAGTTCTTCACACTTTCTTCGTGAAGCAACGCCACAATGAGCCATATACTTTTGCAGTCTTTCTTCCATTATAAATCACCATAATTTCTTTATAATTTAAAATACAATTTAAATTATATTACTTAATGTGTAAAAATCAAAGATTTTTAACATAATACACAGCCTTTTTGCTTTTAGCAATTACTTAGTTAAATTCCCACCCAAACTATAACATAATAAATTGGATAAATTAAAAAATATAGATGGAGGTGTTAATGATGAAGAAAAAAATAGTTTATCTTTCAATCTTATTTTTATCACTTTTTTCTACTAGTGTTACAGCTCAACCTGTAACTTATACAGTAAAGCAAGGAGATTCCATGTGGAAAATCGCATCAAAATACGAAGTAGGTGTTAGTGAAATTATTGCTTCAAACCCAAATGTTAAAAATGCTTCTTTAATTTATCCTGGTCAAAAATTAACAATACCTACCATTGATGACATTAAAGCTAAGGAAGCAGAAGTAGTTAGGCTAGTAAACATAGAAAGAACTAAAAGAGGGCTTCAACCGGTAACTAATAATTGGCAGTTAGCTAGAGTGGCAAGATATAAATCACAGGACATGATTAACAAAAATTATTTTTCTCATAATTCACCAACCTATGGATCACCCTTTAATATGATGGAATCCTTTGGTATAAGGTTTTCCGCCGCTGGTGAAAATATAGCTTCAGGACAAAAAACTCCTGCAGAAGTTGTAGCTGCCTGGATGAATTCTCCAGGACACAGAGCTAATATATTAAGTCCTACTTATAATCAACTAGGTGTAGGTTTAGCTATTAGCAAATCTGGTAAGTACTACTGGACTCAGATGTTTATAAAAACAATGTAAATAAAAATAACAGGGTAAGATTTCCCTGTTATTCAATTACATTTTTTATAGCATCCAAAGCTAATACATAACTATTAAGTCCAAACCCGCTTATTATTCCTACTGAAGCTGCAGCAGTTACAGATTTACTTCTAAATTCATCTCTAGCATGTATGTTGCTAATATGAACTTCTACCGAAGGAATCATAACAGATTTTAAGGCATCGTATATGGCATAACTATAATGGGTATAAGCTCCTGGATTAATGATTATTCCTTGATATTTATTGTAGGCACCGTGTATATAGTCAATTATATGACCTTCACTGTTGCTTTGAACTATATCAACGGATAAATTTCTCTTTTTAGCCTCTTCTTGAATTAGAGAGCACAAGTATTCATAATCTTTATCCCCATAAATATTTTTTTCCCTTATTCCAATAAAATTTATGTTAGGACCATTTATAACTAATATTTTCAAATTAACCCCATCTCCTTACATTGGATTAATATCTTGTCTACAGTTTTTTCTAAGCTATCTACATTTTCTACTTCTATGTCACAATAACTTTTATATAAGTTTATACGTTCCTTATATAAAGTCCATACCGATTCTCTCTTATTTTTTAATAATGGTCTAGTTGAAATTTTTATGTCTTTAATTATTAACTCAGGAGGGCGATTAATAAAAAATATTACCCCATTTTCTTTTAAATGCTTTATGTTCTTTTCTCTTTTTATAACTCCGCCACCGGTAGATATTATAATATTTTCCCTACTTGCAATCTTCTTAATAATATCACTTTCTATTTCTCTAAAATAATCCTCTCCTACAAGAAATAAATCTGAAATTTTTTTACCACTACTTTCTTCTATAAATGCATCAGTATCTACAAATTCTTTTTTTGATTTCATTGCCAACTTTTTGCCTATGGTTGTTTTTCCACTGCCAGGCATACCTATTAATACTATATTAGTTTTACCTAGTATCATATCAATTATAAACCCCTTTGCACCAATTCCATGTAGATTTTATCTATAATTCCTTCTTTAACTTCTATATTATTCCAAATAGCTTCCGCCCAAACTGCCTGACTTACCAGCATAAGAAGTCCATTACTATGTTTTATATTATATTCCTTAGCGTAAGATAATAATTTACTTTCTAGAGGATTATAAATTAGATCAAAGATAAATTTAAATCCTTTTACAACTTCTTTATCAACGGGACAGTGATCTACCTGTGGATGCATACCTACAGGAGTACAGTTCACTAAGATCTCCTTAGATTTAATAGAGTTTAATTCTTCGTATTGTATTATATTGTGCTTATTACATTTTTTATTATTTATTTTATTCTTATTCCTAACAACAACGGTTATGTCCTTGCAACCTTTATCTTCAAGATATTGAATAACTGCTGCAGAGGCACCTCCGCTACCTAAAACAACAGCACTGGAATTCTCTATGGAAACATTGAATTTTTTAAAGGTCATATCAATTCCGTTATAGTCTGTATTATATCCCCTAATTTCACCTTTTTCTATAAAAACAGTATTAACGGCACCAATAGCCTTTGCCTCTGGACTTATATAAGTCAAATACTCCATTATATCAATCTTATAAGGAATTGTAATATTAAAGCCTCTTAAACTAGTATCCTTTACGAAATCTTGTAACTCTTCTCTTTGTAGCTCGTAAAGGTCATATTTTCCCTCAACACCATAATGTTCTAATATTAACTCATGTATTTTGGGAGATATACTATGACCTAATTTTTCGCCTATTAAACCAAATAAATTCATCCTAGAAACCTCGCTTATACTATAGTTTAGATTGAAGCTTTTTGCTTTCTTCCATAATTGCTTTTAATATTTCTGATATATATGGTCTATAATCATGTATTTCTACAAGACTTAAGTTCTTTTCAAGTACTTCCTTTTCTCTTTCTATATTTAAAACTTCCATATTTCTTTCTTTTTTATATTGTCCTATTTTCTTTGAAAGTTCTAATCTCTTTTCTAGGAGCTGTACTAATTCTTTATCAATTAAATCAATTTCATTTCTGTATTCCTTTAATTCAGTCATATTTATTCTCCTTTAACTCTAATCTTTTAGTGAACTGTAATTTTTCCACCCAAACTCTTAAAGTCCTCATAAAAATTAGGATAGGATTTTTCTATTGCCATATAATCTTCTATTATTACAGGATTTTCACAAACTAAAGAAGCAATAGTCATGGACATAGCTATACGATGATCATTCCAAGATTTCACCTTTCCACCTTTTAGTCTTTCAACACCATTTATAATTAATGAATCTTCTTTTTCTATAACATTTGCTCCCAAGGCATTTAATTCAGTAGTTACAGCATGAAGTCTATCACATTCTTTTATCCTTAACCGTGAAGCGTTATATATAATAGTTTGTCCCTGACTCACTGATGCTAATACTGCCAATATTGGCACCAAATCTGGCACCTGTGAAGCATCTATGTTTGTAGATCTTAATTTAGATTCAATTGCTTTAGCTCCTTGATCATCTTCTATTATATTACCGCCCATTCTTCTAGCTATATTTATAAATTCTTTATCTCCCTGAAGTGAATCCTTTTTTAGATTAGTGCATTGTACCTGCCCCTTTAGTAAACCTGCTGCTAAAAAGAAGGCAGCCTGGGAGTAATCTCCTTCCACTATATAATCTTTAGCGCTGTATTTTTGCCCACCTCTTATAGAGAACTTTTCATAATTATAATTATCTATATTTACCCCAAAGTCCTTTAATACATCTATAGTTAAGTCTACGTAAGGACGTGATTCTAATTTTCCTGTTACTATTATGTTAGAATCTCCATTAAGAAGAGGAAGGGCAAACATTAAACCACTTATAAACTGTGAGCTAACATTTCCTTCAATATGAAAATCTCCTGGCTTTAACAGGCCCTTTACCTCTAGAGGAAGCATGCCATTGTTGTTTTTATAATAGATGCCCTGTTCCTTCATAATATTATAAAATGGTGTTAAGGGTCTTTCTACTAACTTTCCTCTTCCTGTAAAGGTTACAGTTTCTTCCTGCAACAGTGCTACAGGTATTAGAAATCTTAATGTAGATCCACTCTCATTACAAAACAATTCAGAAGCTGAATATTTAACTTTATTAGTTCCTTTTACATGAATTTCTTTTTCACCTATATCAATGGTAGCACCTAATGCCTCTAAAACTCCAGCAGTAGCTTTAATGTCCTTTGATAAATTAATATTTCTTATTACACTTTTTCCTTCTGCTAATGCAGCACATATTAGTGCCCTGTGGCCAATACTTTTTGAAGAAGGTGTATTTACTTTTCCTGCTAGTTTGCAATTATTTTTTATTTCCATGTAATTCATATTAAATTTTCATCCTCTCCTAAAAACTCCGCTACATGGCCTAACTTGACCTTTTTAATATATCCTTCACCTATATCTTTTATGAGAATAAAATTCAGTCCTTCATCTAATACCTTTTTATCTTTATTAATGATATTAAGCAACTCATTTATGTGTACAGGAAGCTTATAGGGTAGATTATATTGTATTAAAATTTCCTTAATTTTTTCACTGCAACCTTCCTTAGTTAAAGCTAACTTTTCACCTATCTTACTAATAGAGTACATACCCATTGCTACCGCTTCACCGTGGGTATAGGTTTTATAATCATAATAAGCCTCAATGCCATGTCCTAAGGTATGACCGAAATTTAGTAGCATTCTTTCGCCAGTATCTTTCTCGTCTTTTTCTACAATTTCTTTCTTAATGTTACAACAAGTATAAATAATATATTCAATATGTTCCATAATTTCAGCTTTACTTTTATATTTTAATAGGTTATTGAAAAGCTCTGTATCTTTTATAAGACCATATTTTATTACTTCTGCCATGCCATCATAGAAAAATCTATCATCTAGGCTCAATAAAACCTGTGGATCAATAATTACAGCGTAGGGATGATAAAAATTACCTATTAAATTCTTTCCTCGCTCTAAGTTGACAGCAACCTTTCCACCTATACTACTATCTACTTGAGCTATTACTGAAGTTGGAATTTGAATATATTTAATTCCTCTTAAAAAGGTAGCTGCGGCAAAACCGGTTATATCACCAACTACACCCCCTCCTAAAGCTATTAACAAGCTATCTCTATTTACTGAAAAGTCTAACAATTTATTATAGATATATACTAAGGAATTAATATTTTTCGTTTCCTCACCGGGCTCCAGGATAATAAAGTTTACTTCAAATCCATTGCTTGATAAGTTATTCTCAACTATTTTACCATAATAGCTATAAACATTTTTATCTGTAATAACTACAACCTTTTTTGTGTTGAATAATTGACTAATTATATCTGCTACCTTATTTAATAATCCATCTTCAATATATATGTTGTATTGATGTTGTGATAAGTTTAATTGAATATTCTGCATTACTCCAACTCCTTTCTTCTATTACTTGCAAGATTAAATTCTTGTAAAAGTTTTTCATCATCACCATTTAAAATTGCATATTTTAGTTCCATTAAATTATTTATAAAACAATCAAGTATATTCACAACATTGTCCTTATTAGTTTTAATTAATTCTAACCAAAGATTACGATTTAAAGATGCCACTCTAGTAGCATCTTTAAAACTTCCACCAATTAAACTTTTTAAATGTTTTTCTGGAGTAAAGCAATTGATCAAAGATACTGCTAATATGTGGGGGAGATGACTTGTATAGGCGATTATTCTATCATGATCTTCCGCTGATATTAAAATAGGTTTTTTACAGCCTAAAGCAATAATTAATTTTTCAATGAACGCTAAAGTTTCTTTTTTATTACGGCTTGTAGGAGTAAGAAAGTAATTTGCATTTTCAAAAATAGACCCATCTGCATTATCAAAACCAGAAAGCTCTTTTCCAGCCATGGGATGTCCTCCCACAAATTCCACATCATTTCTTAATATTTCATTCACCTTTGAAATCACATTAGCTTTTAATCCGCAAATATCAGTTATAATAGAACCTGGCTTAAAGTATTCCATATTTTCTTCTATAAATTTTATGGTGTCTTTAGGGTATAGAGCCATTATAATTAGATCACTTTCAGATAAGATATATTTTAATTCTAAACCAGAAAAATCAATTACTTTTGCCTCTTCTGCTTTTTTTATAGTAAGAGGATCCTTATCGATAGCCCATAGTCGTTTTGGATTCATTTTTCTTAAAGCCTTTGCATAGGAGCCACCAATAAGTCCCAATCCCACTATAGTAATATTAAAGCCGCCCAAATCCATACTATTATTCCTGAATTTCCTTATTTACAATTTTCGCCAAATCTCTAATTGAATCCATCAAAGCAGCAAATTTTTCTGGTTTAATTGATTGCTCTCCATCACTGAGGGCATTAGAAGGATCATGATGCACTTCCACAGCAATACCGTCAGCACCAACTGCTATAGCGGCCCTTGATAAAGGCTCTACCATCCACCATTTTCCACTGGCATGGCTTGGATCTATAATTACAGGTAAGTGGCTAAGTTTTTTGATAGCCAGTACAGCACTTATATCTAAAGTATTTCTTGTATAGGTTTCGAAAGTTCTGATTCCTCTTTCACATAATATTACTTTTTCATTACCTTCTGCCATAATATATTCCGCTGACATTAATAATTCTTCAATAGTGGCACTTAAACCTCTCTTTAACAATACAGGCTTGTCTGTTTTCCCCACCTCTTTAAGAAGATCAAAGTTCTGCATATTTCTTGCACCTATTTGTATAACATCAACATAAGGTAAGGCGGATTCTATTTGATTTGGAGCCATAATTTCTGTTACTACTGGTAGTCCAGTTATATTGCTAGCTTCCTTAAGAAGCTTAAGTCCTTCTTCTTTTAAACCCTGAAAGCTGTAAGGTGAAGTTCTTGGTTTATATGCGCCTCCACGAAGAAAAGTAGCTCCTGATTCTTTAACAGCTTTAGCAATGGTTAAAAGTTGTTCTTCGCTTTCAACAGAACATGGACCAGCTATTACAGCAAGTTTATTTCCACCTATTGTTTTACCTTTAACATCAATGATTGTATCTAATGGATTAAACATTCTACTAGCTCTTTTGTAAGGACTTTGCACTCTCATTACCTTTTCTACGCAATTTTCCAACTCAAATACACCTGCATCTATGGCACTAGTATCACCTACTGCACCAATAATATAACAACTGTCTCCTTCACTTATATGAACGATACACCCCAATTTCTCAACCTTATTTTTAATTCTGTTTATATCATCCTTTGTAGCATCTTTTTTCATAATTATTACCATGTTAAATCCCCCTCTTTTTTATAATAAAAAAAGACTCTAATGAGTCTTTAAAAAATGTATGAAGGACCCATTTTATCTAAAAACTATGAAATTTTATGCAGCAAAAGTAACCAAAGTTATAATAATAGCTTTGGCTTAAATAATATATAAAGTTTACTTGTTGCTGTTTAGTCATAGTTTTCATATAACATCCCTCATGTTTCTATTAACCTTATAAATTTTGTATAATTATACCACTATACAATCAAATATGCAATACAAATTATGTTAAAATATGCTTTATTTATTTTCAAATTATAATATTTTTATACCAAAATATGAAACTTCTATAATTTATGTGAAAGAGCTTAAAAAAAACAGGCCCGGAAGCCTGTTTCTTAAATATTAAATGCAAATTTAATTATAAATAGAATTGCTAATACAGCCATTATTGGATGTATATCTTTAAATTTGCCTTTTGCAACCTTAACAATTACGTAGAATATAAAGCCGGAAGCTATACCATCAGCAATACTGTAAGCAAAAGGCATCATAGTAATTGTTAAGAAAGCAGGTGCTGCCTCTTCAAAATCATCAAAGTTGATTTTTGTAATAGAGCTCATCATAAGCACTCCAACAACTATTAAAGCTGGTGCAGTAGCTTGGCTTGGTACTAAACCTACTACTGGTGCTAAAAATAATGTTAGTAAAAAGCATATAGCAGTTACTACAGAAGTTAAACCAGTTCTTCCTCCAACACTGATACCAGCAGAACTTTCTACATAAGTAGTTACATTGCTTGTTCCAAGTAATGCACCAATGGAAGTTGCAGTAGCATCAGCAAAAAGTGCCTTATCTATCTTTCTAGAGAAGCGTCCATTTCCCTTTGGAGGATCATTTTTTTCGTCGAACATACCTGTCTTTGCACTTGCACCTATGAAGGTTCCTATACTGTCGAAAGTATCAACAAAGCTGAAGGAAACTATAATTGCAATTATAGATGTAATTCCTAAATTGCTTGCAAATAAACCTTTAAGATCTAATTGTAATAAAGTTGACTTTAAGCTTGGAGGAGTAGATACAAAAGAAGATAAACTCCAAGTTTCAGGTAAACTTACAGGAAAGTCAATTCCAAGTACTGTTTTCCCAAGAATTCCAATTACTGTAGTGGATAATATACCAATTAATATTGCTCCAGTAACATTTTTTACTACCAATACTACTGTAATAACTAATCCGATTATTGCTAAGAATGGGCCTGGTTGGCTTAAATCTCCAAGTTTTATGAAGGCTCCACCTTGTTCTATTATTCCACCATTAATCAAACCTATAATCGTTATGAAAAGTCCAATACCTGCTCCAATAGCATTTTGCAGTGATTCTGGTATAGCATTTATAATCATAGTTCTAACTTTTGTAGCTGTAATCAAAATATTAATAAGTCCGCATATGAAAACACAAGCTAACCCTTGTTGCCATGTTAAATTATTTGCAATTACAACAGAATAAGTGAAGAAAGTATTAAGTCCCATACCTGCTGCTTGTGCAAAAGGAACATTGGCTACAAAGGCCATTATAAGTGTACCGATAACTGCTGATATAATGGTAGCTACAAATACAGCACCCTTATCCATACCTGCTTCCGCTAAGGTTTGTGGATTAACGAAAATAATATAGGCCATTGTTACAAATGTAGTAATACCTGCTATTATTTCCGTTTTGACAGTGGTATTATTTTCTTCCAATTTGAAAAAGTTACTCATTTGTTATCCCCCTCTATTAAAAATAAGCACATAATCCTATAAGTGGAATTATGTGCTTTTAATCAAGTTGACATAATAGACATATAGTCTATTAACTTAATAAAAACAGCATATTCACTCATAGTAAAGCAATTTAAGGTTGCTTTGTAGAAACTTTCGAACCGTATTTTCGAAAATATATGAGCTTTAAATTTTACCTAAAATTCGAGAATATTCTCTTGATGACTTTATATTATCAAAATCAAGTAAGATTGTCAATTCATTTGTATATGTCAAAACAATATTTTTTTATTTTATTTTAATGTTCGTTATTTCTGTATATCTAGTTTTTAATCACTAAAATGTATATACTATCTATATATATTTTTATTATAGTTAGGGAGGTATCTTATGGTAATTGCTACTGCTAAAATTAATTTAAGAGCAGACTGGTGTCATTCTTTAAAAGAAAAGAGGATGGTAGTTAATAAGATTATTGATAAGGTTTCTGGTAAATTTAACGTTTCAATAAGTGAAGTTGAAGATTTAGATCTACATAATTCAATAGTTTTGGGAATAGCTAATGTTAGTAATTCCTCTGCTCATGGTGATAGTGTTATCCAAAAAGTAATAAATTATATAGAAAATATCACAGAAGCATATATAACTAATATAGAAACAGAAATACTATAGAGAATTTGACTTCCCTATAGTATTTCTGAAAAGCTTAATTGCTCCATATTTTCACAACTGTTTTTAGCAAAATACTGACTATAATGTTTTTCAAGAATTAAAGCTTTGTCAATCTTACTTATAGTTGTATCTAACCAGTAATTTATCATTTCCTTCTTTATAATTAAAGGCATTCTTGGATGTATGTTTCTAATATCCTCAGCCGGCGGTACAGTTAATATAACTACAGCCTCATATAGATTATTATTTATGTCTTTGAAATTGCCATAAATGCCAGCTAAAGATATGAAGTCATTACCCTTAACTGATATCTCTATTTTTTCTTTAACTTTTCCCTTCTGCTGCCATTCAAAATATGAACTAGCAGGAATTATGCATCTTTTATATTCTAAAAGCCCTTTGAATAAAGGCTTTTCTTCTACAGTCTCAAATCTAGCATTTATTATATTTTTATTCAAATACTTTATTCCCCAAAAAGTGTTTTTTAGTAGAGTTTCGCCTTTTTTCATTAAAATAATAGGAATATTAGTACCAGGAAATTTTTCACCGGTTTCTATACTATCAAGGATCTTTTCTTTTATATTATAACTTTTAACTACTTCATCTATTTCCATTGCTAGCAAATATCTGCCACACATATCATCCACTCCTTATTATTATTGAAACGCATTTATAGTTTCTATTACTAATTTTAATTTTAAAACCATTATTTATGATTATAACATTAATTTTCAATGAATTTATAACTCCTATCATGACAAACTAATAATGAACAGTTTAAGGAGGTGCATAATAATGAATGAAAGACAAAAAGAAGAACAGGCTAATAGAGTTGATCAGTTAATAAATTTAGTTGAAAAACATACTAGAACTGAAAGACACTTAGAGCAACACAGTGATATATCTGATCCTGGTAACTTAGAAAATGCAGAGGAAGTTCAAAGAAAAAGAGAGGAAGAAATTGATAATTTGAAAAATATCATAGCTTATGGAGATAATGATACTAATGAAGTAGAAAACTTGAAAAGAAACATAGAATACACTGAGGGATATTTGGAGCACAATAAGGACCATATGGACAGCGAGACCTTAGAAAATACTATAGAAAAGCAAAGACACAGGAAAGAACAGTTAGATAATTTAACATAAATAATAAGCTCGGTTATGCCGAGCTTTCGTTGTTAATAAGATTTTTTTCTAGAAAGTTGTTGAAGAGCCTTTGATATATAATGAATATCTTCTTTAGTATTAAATAAACCGAAGCTAAAACGTATAGTACCTTCAGGAAAGGTTCCCATAGTTTTATGAGCTAAGGGAGAACAATGAATACCGGTTCTGGTCATTATACCAAATTCCTTATCTAATAAGTACCCTGCTTCGGCACTGTTTAAATTATCAATAGTTATAGAAAATACAGCAACCCTATCTTGTAGAGAATTTATTCCATGAAGAGTAACACCATCAATATTTAGAACATTCTCTAAAAATAACTTACTTAATTCCTGTTCATGTTCCCATATAGCCTTTAAACCAATCTCTTTAATGTATTTTATCCCGGCGTTTAATCCATAAATTCCTGGAATATTTAAAGTACCACTTTCAAATTTGTCCGGCATTATTTCTGGCTGAAATTCCTGTTCTGAAAAGCTTCCAGTACCTCCTTCTCTAAAGGGATTAACTAATGGAGCAAAATCTTCCCTAAAAAGGATTCCTCCAGTGCCTTGAGGTCCTAGTAATCCCTTATGACCGGTAAAAGGTAAAGCACTTAAATTCAACTTTTGAAAATCAATAGGTAAAACTCCTGCGCTTTGAGCACTGTCAATAATAAAGTGTATATTCTTCTTTCTACAAAGATCACTTATTTCTTGTATGTTTTGTATAGTACCAAAAACATTTGAAACATGATTTACTAAAACCAATTTTGTATTAGTTTTGATAGATTTTTCAACTAGTTCCACTGCTAACTTTCCCTGTTTATCGCAAGGAAGCACACTACATTCTACACCATTTTTTGAAACAGAATGGAGAGGCCTAATAACTGCATTATGTTCCATAGAACTGACAATCACATGGTCTCCATTTTTTAAAAATCCCTTTATTATTATATTTAAACTTTCAGTTATATTAGAAGTAAAGACTACATTTAAAGGATCATTAAAATTAAATAGTTCGCATAATAATTCTCTAGTTTCAAAAACCACCCTGGCTGCAGAATAGGAATTTTCATAATTTCCTCTAGCTAGATTTACACCTATATTATTTATGTAATTTAATAAGCTTTCTCCAACTTGCTGAGGCTTTGGATAAGTGGTAGCAGCATTATCAGCATAGACTTTTCTCATGATTTCACCTCTATAGGATATTAATTTATAATAGAAAGGTGCTTAAAGCACCTGGATACTATCGTAAAAAGCATCGCCTTTTTCATCGGTACATCCATAATCAATTAGTACCGGCGCCAAATTAAGTAATCCCCATGAACTCGTAGCTTCTATATCTTCGAAAAGCATATAAAACTTTTCGATAAAAGTCAATAGGTCTTTATAAGCATTAGCTTCTGGTCGTATAGTTTTAAGATTTACCTTTTTACCTTTGTATATTTTAGATAAGGGTATTGCTCTAGGCATGAAAATCATATCAGGCTTATACCATACTATTGGGCATAAATATTTTCTAAATCTAGATCCTGCATGTTTATATACATATAATTCAACTTTATTTTGGTACAAGCCTTCCATACCCTTTGCTACCTTTACTACCCAATGATCATCAATAGCATATACAATTCTGCTTATACCTTCACCCAGATATTGAAAATTGTTGTGTATTTCATTTATGCTCATGCGGTGAATTTTTTTAAAATAGTTTCTTATTTTATCCATATCCTCACCGTTCCATTTATCTATAGCTTTTACTATAGTTTATTAACGGAAATCGGTAATTGATACAAGCAATGAAACTAGTATATCATATATGTATAGAAGCTTTTAATGCTGTCAATATTTTTATATCAGATAATTAATATAAATCATTTGAAATACATCTTGTCTTGTGATAATTTTACATTAGATAGAAATTTGGGGTGATGTTATGGATAAAACAATCTTATTAGTAGAAGATGAAAAAAGAATGCGAATATTAATCGGTGATTATTTAAAAAAAGAAGGCTTTAAGTATTTAGAAGCTTCAAACGGCATTGAAGCATTAGATATTTTTAATAAAGAAAAAGTTGATTTAGTTGTTCTTGATATTATGATGCCCTTTATGGATGGTTGGGAAGTATGCAAAACTATAAGAAAAACATCAGATGTACCTATTATTATTCTCACTGCTCGCTCCGAAGAGGATGATAAATTATTAGGCTACGATCTTGGGGCCGATGATTACGTAACAAAACCTTTTAGCCCTAAGATTTTAGTAGCAAAAATAAAAGTTCTATTAAAAAGATCTGATGCTTTTAAGGACAGTAACTCTACAGGTGTGGATATAAACGGCTTGTATATAGACGAACTATCCCATAGGGTTACAGTGGATGGAGAAGAAATTATACTATCTCCAAAAGAATATGAATTATTGCTATACTTAGTCAAAAATAGCGGCATAGCTTTGACTAGAAATCAAATATTAGATAATGTTTGGGGTACGGACTATTATGGAGATACAAGAACTGTAGACACTAATATAAAAAGATTGAGAGAAAAATTAAAAGATAAGGCTTACCTTATAACTACAATAAGAGGTAGCGGTTATAGATTTGAGGTGCAAAAGTGAAAAATAAGTTGTGGAAAAAACTCTTTTTAATAACCTCTGTAATTTTAATTTTGTTTATATCTGCTATAATTTATTTTCAGAGCCTTTCCTTTGAAAATTTCTATGTTAAGAGAAAAATTAGACGTTTTGAGAAAAATATAGAAAGATTTAGTGCTGTATATAGCCAAAGTTATGTAAATGATGCAAATTTGTCTCTTTTAATGCGACAATTTGAGGAAAGCAACAATGCGAAAATTGTTATTATAGATTCTTCTGGTAAGGTTAAGTTTATTGGAGATAGTAAAATTGACGAGGAGTCTAGTAAAAATAATACTATAAATAGAATTTTTAAAGAATGGATAGCAAATTTAGATGCTTTTAATGAAATCTTACAACTTAAAAAAACACAGACATCAATTTATTATAATCCTGACTTTGATATTAATAATATAGTCTGTATATCTCCTACCAGTAATCAAAAAGATTACAATATTATTTTAGCAGTTACTTCCCTGCAACCAATTGAAGAAGCTTCTGATATAATAAAAGAATTCTACATCTACATATTTATAGGGGCAGTAGTAATAGCAATTATTCTATCCTTAATTTACGCTAACATGATAACCAAGCCTTTGGTTAAGTTAAACAATAGTGCAAAACGAATTAGTGAAATGGATTTTTCACAAGAATGTGATGTTAATAGCGATGATGAACTAGGTAATTTAGCTAGAACCTTGAACTTTTTAAGTCACAGATTAAATAGTGCTTTAACTGAGTTACAGCAAAAAAATATAAAGTTAGAACAAGATATAGAAAAAGAAAGAAAGTTAGATAAAATGAGAAAGGAATTTGTGGCAGGAGTATCCCATGAACTTAGAACACCTATATCTATTATCTCCGGTTATGCAGAAGGTTTGAAAGATAATATAGCTGATGAAGATTCTAGAGAATTTTACTTAGATGTTATAGTAGATGAAGCTGCAAAAATGAATGCTTTAGTGTCTGATATGCTTGATTTAGCTCAACTAGAGAGTGGTAATTTTACTATGGAACCGGAGCCTTTTTACATAGATGAGTTGATGCAAAAATGTATTAACAAACACAAGCAATTTTTTCTTCAAAAAAAGATTAAAGTCCAGGAATTTTTAACTAAGGATCTTTGTGTTAACGGTGATTTCTTAAGAATTGAACAAGTTATAACTAATTTTTTAACTAATGCTATAAGGCACACTCCTGAGACTGGGATAATAAATATTAAAATCATTGATGAAGGACAAATTTGCAAGGTAGAAGTGGAAAATCAAGGTGATCATTTAAGCGAAAGCGACTTGGAATACATATGGGATAGATTTTACAAGGCAGATAAATCTAGAAATAGAGTTGCCGGTGGTATTGGTTTAGGTTTATCTATAGTGAAAAATATTTTATTGATGCACAATAGCACTTTTGGAGTAAGGAACACAGATCTTGGAGTATGTTTCTTTTTTACTTTGAAAAAAGTAAATAATGATAATTAATAAAAAAAGGAAGAAGAATAACAAAAATCCTTCTTCCTTCTTTTTATTTATAATAAGCCCCCATCTACTATGACAGTTTGTCCGTTAATATATTTAGCCTTTTCGCTACATAGAAAGGCTGCTAACTCTCCAACGTCACTTGGTGTACCAAAACAGCCCATAGGTATAGAGTTTGTAAGCTCCTCCTCTTCTTCTGGAGACATCCAGCTATTCATACCAGTATTTATAACTCCAGGGGCAATAGCATTCACTCTTATACCTGAAGGCCCCATTTCTTTAGCCAAAGCTTTAGTAAAAGAATTAATAGCCCCTTTTGTAGCTGAATAGATGCTTTCGCAGGAAGCCCCATTAACCCCCCATATTGATGAAATATTAAGGATGCTTCCGCTATGATTTTTTAGCATACTGCTAAGCACACATTTGCTCATGTTAAATACTCCTTTAATATTAACATCAATCAATCTATTCCAAAGAGCTTCATCCGCATCTATAAATAATCCGATATTAGATATACCCGCGTTGTTTACTAGTATATCAACTTTACCAAAGGTATCAATAACAGACTGTACAGCTTTACTACATTCTGTAAAACTGCTAACATCAAATCGCTTAGCCAGACAATAACCGCCATTATTATTTATAAAATTTAATGTATCTTTTGCCCCCTCTTCATCCTTTGAATAGCTAATAACAACACTAGCCCCATATTTAGAAAGTGTGATTGCTATAGCTCTACCAATGCCCCGTGAACCACCGGTTATTATAGCTACTTTTCCGCTTAAATTCATTTTTTTCTCCCCTTGTTATAAATTTCAATGATTATTATACTATTAAAAAACAAGGGAATAAAGAAGGTTTAATTTAATAAAGAGTACCTATATCTTTTCTGTAGTAGATTCCTTTAAAGTTCACATTTTTAATATCTCTATAGGCCTTTTCAATAGCCTCTTCTAAACCGTCACCAATACTAGTGACAGCTAGTACTCTTCCACCAGAAGTATATAATTTTGAATCTTTTTCAGCTACCCCTGCTCCAAAAACTTTACTTTCATATAAAGGATTAATTTCAATAGGGAAGCCTTTTTCATAGCTTCCTGGGTATCCTTCGGAGGCTGCAACTACACAACAGCTATGCGCCTTTTTCCACTGTATATTATAATTTTTCAAATCTTTATTAATTGCACTATTTATTAAGTCTAGTAAATCGCTTTCCATTAATGGCAGCACTGCCTGAGTTTCAGGATCTCCCATTCTTACATTATATTCTAAATTATAGACACCATTTTTTGTAATCATAATACCGAAGAAGATTATTCCTATGTAATCTAATTTTTCTTCTTGAATTCCTTTTAAAGTAGGAAGCATTATATCCTTTTTAAAGCTTTCAAGAACTTCCTCTGAGCAGTAAGGATTTGGTGATATTACTCCCATACCTCCTGTATTAGGTCCAAGATTTTTATCAAATATTTGCTTATGATCCTTAGCTGAAATGAAAGGTATGATTACTTCTCCATCGGTAATAGTTAATATGGAAGCTTCTACTCCTTCTAAATATTCTTCCATTACAACCCTTTTACCAGAACCGTTAAAGGCATCTTTTAGCATAAAGTCTTCAAGAACTTTTATTGCTTCATCCTCATTCTTGCATATTACTACACCTTTGCCCGCTGCTAAACCGTCTGCTTTTATAACAACAGGATATCTACAGGTCTTTACATACTTTGATGCAGATTCATAATCTGTGAATACTTCATATTCTGCAGTTTTAACTCCATATTTTTTCATAAAGTTTTTAGCGAATATTTTACTACCTTCTAGTTTTGCAGCTTCCTGTGATGGACCAAAAATCTTTAAGCCTTCTGCCTTAAAAACATCTGTAATTCCCTTTGTAAGAGGCTCTTCTGGACCGACTACCGTTAAAGCTATATTTTCTTTAAGGGCAAAGTTTTTTAATTCTTCTATAGTATTGATATTAACATTTACACACTTATTTTCCATATGGGTAGCTCCATTACCTGGAGCACAGTACACTGTTTCTACATTACTATTTTGACTTATTTTCCAGGCTATAGCATGTTCTCTGCCGCCGGAACCTACAACTAAAACTTTCATAAAAACACCTCTCTCAATTTTAGAAGGTATTATACCTATATAAGCTATATATTTACTTTAGTTTAGCATTTATGCTAACTAATCTTTACTCTTTTATCTACAACGGATACTTTACCTTGTATAATCAATGCTAATGCCTCTGGAAGAGCTATATGCTCTTGTTCTAAAACTCTTTTTTGCAAACTTTCAGCATCATCCTCAAAATAAACTGGAACAACCTTTTGAAGTATAATTGGCCCTGTATCTGTTCCCTTATCAACAAAGTGAACGGTACAACCTGATACTTTTACTCCTGATTTTATTACACTTTCATGAACCTTAATGCCGTACATTCCTGAACCACAAAAGCTAGGTATTAAAGATGGGTGGACATTAATAATACGATTATTAAACTTTTCCAAGATCTCTCCCTGTAAAATAGACAAAAACCCTGCTAAAACTATAAAATCCACCTTATTGTCCACGATTTCTAAAATAGCATCGGACAATTTTGATTTATACACCTTTTTCTCCAGAACATAAGTTTTGATACCTTTTTCTTCAGCTCTTTTTAGCCCATATACATCTGCTTTATCGCTGATAACATATTCTATACTGCAGTTTAATTTTCCGCTTTCAACATTATCAATAATAGCTTGTAAATTTGTACCGCTACCAGAAATGAGCACTGCTATTTTATGCAAACACCTTCACCTCCAGCAATTACTGTACCTATTTTGTAAGCATGTTCACCCATAGATATTAGAGCTTTAACTATAGAATCTGCATCCTGTGGTGCCACACATAAAACAAATCCTATTCCCATGTTGAAGGTGTTATACATATGATTTATATCAACTCCTAATGAGTTAATATAATTAAATATATCAGGCAAAGGGTAAGCTTTAGAATTTATTTCTGCAGTAAATTTATCTTTGAACATTCTTGGAATATTTTCTATAAATCCACCACCGGTTATATGTGCCATACCTTTGATATTAAATTTCTTTAGCAATTCTAAAACAGGTCTAACATATATTTTTGTTGGAGTTAGAAGAGTTTCTCCTATTGCTTGACCGTTAAAAGGCATATCTAATTGAGGAATAATTTTTCTAATCAAGGAATAACCGTTACTGTGAATACCTGAGGAAGCTATTCCAATGAGAACATCCCCATCTTTTATATTACTTCCATCAACTATTTTATCTTTTTCCACAATTCCTACAGCAAATCCCGCTAGATCATATTCTCCTTCTGGATAAAAGCCAGGCATTTCAGCGGTTTCGCCACCTATTAAGGAACAATTCGCTTGTATACAACCTTCTGCAATACCCTTAACTAAATCTGCAGCGACTTCCGCTTCTAATTTACCACAGCTAATGTAATCTAAAAAGAATAAGGGCTTTGCACCGTGGCATAATATATCATTAACACACATTGCCACGCAATCTATTCCTACCGTATCATATTTTTTCATTCTGAATGCTATGTCTAATTTTGTTCCTACACCATCGGTACCTGAAACTAAAACTGGTTTTTTATAGCCTTCAGGAATTTCTACCATACCAGCAAAGCTGCCAATGTTGTTTAGTACAAAAGGTTGCATAGTTTTTGCGGTGTGTTCCTTTATCAAACTCACAGACCTGTAGCCTTCTTCAATATTTACACCGGAATCCTTATAAGTAATCATTCAAATACCTACCTTTCTAATCTTTCTTTTTGGGTTTCTATAGGCGTGGATATTGGATATTCACCATTAAAGCAACCAAGACAGAACTTTTGATGCTTTTGGAAACTTTTTAAAAGTCCTTCGATACTAATATACTGTAAAGTGTCTGCACCAATTTCTTGCCTAATTTCTTCTATAGTACAATTAGCCCCAATTAGTTCTTTTCTGTATGGCATGTCTATTCCAAAATAGCAAGGATATTTTACAACCGGTGAAGATACTCTAAAATGAACCTCTGTAGCTCCAGCCTTTCTTAGAAGGTCTACTAGTCTTCTGCTAGTAGTTCCTCTTATAATTGAGTCGTCAATTAGTACAACCCTTTTACCTTGAATATTTACCTTTAAAGGATTTAGCTTAATTGCTACTGCTTTTTCTCTCAAATCCTGTGTTGGAGCAATAAAGCTTCGTCCAACATACCTATTTTTTACAAACCCCATATCAAAGGGTATGCCTGATGCTTCTGCGTAGCCAGCAGCAGCAGCCATTCCAGAATCCGGAACTCCTACCACCACATCTGCATCTACTGGACATTCTTCATATAAAATTTTTCCAGCATTAAATCTTGCCTCATAAACATTAATACCATCAATGATACTATCTGGTCTTGCAAAATATATATACTCGAAGGCGCAAGTGGCACACTTAGTTCTTTCCCCAGGATTTATAGACTTAATACCATTATCATCAACTATTACTATTTCACCTGGATTTACATCTCTTACAAAATCAGCTCCTATAGCATCAAGGGCACAGCTTTCAGAACAGAGTATATAGCTGTTGCTTAATTTACCTATACATAAAGGTCTTATACCATTAGGATCTCTAACGCCAATTAGCTTATCCTTAACTAACATTACTATAGAGAATGAACCTTTAATTGCTTGAATAGCATCAAATACGGCATTTTCTATGCCCTTACTTGCTCCCCTAGCAATTAAATTAAGAACTACCTCCGTATCTACGGAAGTATGGAATATACATCCTGCATCCTCTAAAAGTTCCCTTATTACATCTGCATTTACAAGATTTCCATTATGGGCAATAGCTAGTGAGCCAAGTTTAAATTGTGAGATAAGAGGTTGAGCATTAGAAGGGTTGCTAGACCCAGTGGTTGAATATCTAACATGGCCTATAGCAGCTTTCCCTTTTAGTTTACTCAAAGAAGCTTCATCAAAGATATCACAGACAAGACCCATATCCTTATATACTTGAATTTGGTCACCATTAGATACTGCTATACCAGCACTTTCTTGACCCCTATGCTGTAGAGCATAAAGGCCGTAATAAGTTAAGGCTGCTGTATCTAGTCCTTCGTTAGAATATATACCAAAGACTCCACATTCATCTTTTAATTTATCTTCATCTACACAATACATACTTAAAATCCTTTCATTATTTTGAATTAGAAATTCTATTCAATATTTCCTTATAGGCTTCTTCTACATTACCCATATTTCTTCTAAATCTGTCTTTATCCAGCTTTTCATTTGTTTCTGCATCCCAAAATCTACAAGTATCTGGAGATATTTCATCTGCTAAAATAATGTCTCCTTTATATCTACCAAACTCTAATTTAAAATCTATTAATTTGATTCCTTGCTTTAAGAAAAATTCCTTTAGGATTTCATTAACTTTCCTAGTGATGGCATAAATTTTTTCTAGCTCTTCAAAGGTTGTTAGTCCTATAGCAACAGCATGATAATCGTTTATTAGTGGATCTCCCAAATCATCGTTTTTATAGCATATTTCATAAATTGTAGTATTTAATTGTGTACCTTCTTCTAAACCTAATCTTTTTGCCATGCTTCCTGCGGCAACATTTCTAACTATAACTTCCAGTGGAACTATTTCAACTTTTTTACAAAGTTGCTCTCTGTCATTAATCTTTTTAATAAAATGTGTTTTAATACCATTTTTCTCTAATAATTCAAAGATCATAGATGTAATACTGTTATTCATTACACCTTTATCTCCTATTTGTCCCTTCTTTTCACCATTAAATGCAGTGGCATCATCCTTATAATAAACAATTACTTCATCTTCCTTATCGGTATAAAAAACCATTTTTGCCTTACCTTCATACATCATTTCTTTCTTGCACATTAAAATTCTACCCCCTGATTATTTTCATTTATAAATTTTTCTTTCATTTCTTTTCTATATTTTTTCAATTTCTCAGCAAGCTCTGCATCTCCAATAGCTAGCATTTGTACTGCCAGTAATCCTGCATTGTAGCTATTATTTATACCTACAGTGGCTACTGGAATTGATTTTGGCATTTGTACAATAGATAATAGTGAATCTAGTCCATTTACTGCAGCGTTTATAGGTACTCCAATCACCGGTAAAGTAGTATGAGATGCTATTACTCCTGGAAGATGAGCAGCTAAGCCTGCTCCAGCAATAATACATTGGCAGCCTGCCCCTTCAACTTCCTTGATAACTTCTAATAGTTTCTCAGGAACTCTATGAGCAGATAAAATATAGGCCTTATATTCAATGTCAAATTCCTTTAATGCCTGTGCCGCTCCTTTCATTATATCTTTGTCTGATTTACTTCCAAAAATTATTGCTACCTTCATATTTACCTCCATTATTTAAAATATTTAACTCCAGATTCAAAAATCTTTTGATCAATATTTCCTATAATATTTTTATATAGGTTTTCACCTATACGCTCACTGTGACCCATCTTTCCTAATATTCTTCCATCTGCACTGGTTATACCTTCAATAGCATACATTGAACCATTAGGATTGTATGGCATGTAACTTACAGCATTTCCTTCAAGATCTACATATTGTGTAGCTACCTGACCGTTTCTAAACAATTCTTCTATAAGCTCTTCCTTTGCCACAAATCTTCCTTCTCCATGGGATACCGGTATTGTATAAATATCACCTACTTTTACACTACTAAACCATGGTGATAAATTTGATACTACCTTAGTGTTAACCATTGTAGAAACGTGTCTGCCTATTTTGTTGTATGTCAAAGTTGGACAATTCTCATCAATTTCTCTAATTTCACCGTAAGGCAAGAGACCTAGCTTAATTAAAGTTTGGAATCCGTTGCAAATTCCTAAGATTAATCCGTCACGGTTATAAAGTAGGTCCATAACCGCATCTTTCAACCTAGGATTTCTAAAGGCGTTAGCTATAAATTTACCAGAACCATCAGGCTCATCTCCTGCACTGAAACCACCAGGAAACATAATAATTTGTGAATCTCTAATTTCCCTTTCCATAGCAGCTACAGAATCTTCTATATCTTTATAAGACAGATTTCTAAAAACTTGAATAACTGGTCTGCCTCCAGCCTTTTCAAAGGCCCTTGCAGAATCATACTCACAGTTTGTACCAGGGAATACTGGTATAAAGATCTTAGGACTAGCATTCTTAAAATTCACATTACAATTTGTAAATGTATCTCTTTCATATAATCTCTCTTCATATATTTTTCTTTCCTCTTCAACTTCAGCAGGGAAGGTTGAATCTAAAGGCTTTACCCATTGATCAATCAAAGCATCTAAAGATAAATTAACATTATTTACTTTTATTTCTTTTGTATCTTCAGTAAAGCCTAAAAGTTTATAATTAGTATCTTTAAGAAGTAACTTTTCATTGAAGTTATTGTCTACTTCTATAATGAAAGAGCCATATTGAAGAGAAAATAGCTCTTTTTCATCTGTTGGATTCTGGAATGTAAATCCAATTTTATTACCAAAGCACATTTTGCTTATGGCTTCACAAATACCGCCATTTTTGATAGTAGAACATGATTTTATTGCTCCCTTAAAATTAAGTTCTTTTATCAAAGCAAAATTACTTATTAAATTATTAAAGTCCGGTATATAATCCTCTTTAATCGTAGTTTTTATTAAAATTACCTTCGATCCATAGGATTTAAATTCAGAGGATACTATATTGCTGCAGTCCTTTATAACATCCACTGCAAAGGAAACTAAGGTAGGAGGAACGTCTAAATCATTAAAGCTTCCAGACATACTATCCTTTCCACCTATAGAAGCTATATCAAGTCTTTTTTGTGCATAATATGCCCCTAGTAAAGCGGAAAAAGGTCTTCCCCATCGTTTAGGATCTTGTCCAAGTTTGTGGAAATATTCTTGAAAAGTTAACTTTATTTTAGAATAATCCCCGCCTACTGCCACAACCTTTGCAACAGATTCTATCACTGCGTATAGTGCACCATGAAAGGGGCTAACATTAGCTATAGCAGGATTGAAACCATAAGACATAATAGATGCGGTTGTAGTTTCACCGGACAATACTGGTAGCTTAGAAACCATAGCTTCTGCTGGGGTTAATTGATACTTTCCGCCTAAAGGCATCAATACCGTTCCTGTTCCAATGGTGCTATCAAAACGCTCTATTAATCCCTTTTGACTACATACATTCAAATCGGATAATCTGTTATACCATTTTTCTTCTAAGTCTTTTCCACTACTTTCATTTGTAAATATTTTCTCTAAATCTTCAACCTTTTCTACTTCAACCTCAGTTTTTGCTTTAGCTCCATTGGTGTCTAGGAAATCTCTACTTATATCAACGATTTTTTTATCCTTCCACTCCATTATTAATCTTCTATTGTCTGTTACTTCTGCTACTACCGTTGCTTCCAAGTTTTCCTCATTGGCTAATTTAATGAAAGTATCAACATCTTCTGCAGCAACCACTACTGCCATTCGTTCTTGAGATTCAGATATAGCTAACTCTGTACCATCTAAACCTTCGTATTTTTTTGGAACCATATCTAAATTTATAATTAGTCCTTCTGCTAACTCTCCTATAGCAACAGAAACACCACCGGCACCAAAATCATTACATTTCTTTATTAACCTTGTTACTTCTGGATTTCTAAAAAGTCTTTGAATTTTTCTTTCAGTAGGAGGATTTCCTTTTTGAACTTCTGCTCCGCAGCTTTCAATAGATTCCTCTGTATGCTTTTTGGAAGAACCAGTAGCACCACCACATCCATCTCTTCCTGTTCTTCCACCTAAAAGAATTACCTTATCTCCAGCTGCAGGTTTAATTCTAACTACATTTGATTCTGGAGCAGCTCCTATAACTGCACCAATTTCCATTCTTTTAGCTACATAACCTTCATCATATATTTCAGCTACCATACCTGTTGCCAAACCTATTTGGTTACCGTAGGAACTATAACCATGAGCAGCTTCTGTAGTAATCTTTCTTTGAGGAAGTTTACCGGGTAAGGTATCTTGAATGCTAGTTCTAGGATCACCACTACCTGTAACTCTCATTGCTTGGTAAACGTAAGATCTTCCCGATAGAGGATCTCTTATAGCTCCACCTAAACATGTAGCAGCACCACCAAAAGGTTCGATTTCTGTAGGATGATTGTGAGTTTCGTTTTTAAACATAAGTAACCACTGTTCTTCTTTTCCATCAACTACAACAGGAACCTTTATACTACAAGCGTTAATTTCTTCAGATTCATCTAAATCTTTTAGTTTTCCTTGACTTTTTAACTCTTTCATAGCCATCAAAGCTATGTCCATTAAGCTTATAGCCCTTTCTTTATCTCTGTATATTTTACTACGACCTTCTTTATATTCATTGAAAGCTTCATTAATGCAGTAGTTGAACTTTCCTTCCTCTATTTTCACGTCCTTTATTTCTGTAAGGAAGGTAGTATGTCTACAATGATCAGACCAATAAGTATCTAGCACTCTAATTTCAGTTATACTTGGGTCTCTACCTTCTTCTTTTTTAAAGTAGTCTTGGATTAATTTAAAATCATCAGTGGTCATTGCTAAATTAAGATTATTGTAGAGCTTATATAATTCATCTTCATCAAGATTAATAAATCCTTCTATAATATCAACCATACTGGGGGTTTCATAGGAATCTATTAGTGATATGTAATTGTCAAGGCTTGCTTCCCTAGTATCCACAGGATTTATGCAATAATGTTTTACCTTCTCAATATCTTCTTTACTTAGGGAACCTTTAAGAATGATTAATTTAGAACTTCTAACGATAGCTTTCTTTTTATAGATAAGTTGTAGACATTCCATTGCAGAATCTGCTCTTTGATCATACTGACCAGGCAAAAACTCTATGGCAAAGGCTACTTCATTATCTTGAAGAGGTATGTTCTCTTTATAAACAGTATCAACTGTCGCTTCTGAAAAAATTGTCTTTATAGAGTATTCAAATTCTTCTTCCGTTAAGCCAGAAATATCATATCGATTTACTATACGCAAATCAAGTATGTTATCTAAGTGCAAATTAGTTTTTAAATCGTTTAATAGATGCATTCCTTCTACGTTATATTCCGGCTTTTTTTCTACCAATACACGGTATACTTTTTGTTGCATATAATAGAACCTCCTAAAAAATAATAAAACCACAGAAATGAGTAAATCCTGCGGTCAACAAAAAGAGGAGTATATGTATAATACTACCCAAGGATTTACCCATAGTAGAAAGTTTATGGCTTTCTGTAGAAACTCCCGAACCATATTATCAGGATTATATGGATAAATTTATTAAATTTATCAGCTTTTATTACATAGTATCACTATAAAGCAAAATAGTCAATGATAAAATAAAAAAACGATTTATCGTTCGTATTATCACGAACAATAAATCGTTTTATCAAGTTTATTATACGTTTTTATCCTTTTTTAACATTTCTGCAACCGCTGCTATACTACCTAAAGATGAAATAGTCTCATTAGGTAATATTAATTTGTTAGCAGGATTCTTAGACATTTCTGTTAAAGCTTCTACCTGTTTTAATGCAATTACTGTTTCATTAGTACCAGATTCTAATATAGCTTTATTGACTTTTGCTATAGCATCCGCTTCTGCTTGAGCTATAATTTCAATAGCTTTAGCTTTACCTTCTGCTTCAAGTAATTGAGATTCTCTAAGACCTTCTGCTCTTCTTATATTAGCTTCTTTTTCCGCTTCAGCTGCAAGTATTTTAGCTTGCTTTTCACCTTCTGCTCTTTCAATTTGAGCTTGTTTTTGACCTTCCGCTTGTAAAATAGCAGCTCTTTTATCTCTTTCTGCCTTCATTTGCTTTTCCATAGCATTCTGTATTTCAGCAGGAGGCATAATATTTTTTATTTCTACAGATAAAATTTTTATTCCGTAAGCATCTGTGATTTCGTCAATTATTTGAAGAAGTTTTGAATTTATTTTGTCTCTACCTGACAAAACTTCGTCTAAAGTCATATCACCAACAATATTTCTCATATTAGTGATAGTTGAGTATATGATACCATGTACGTAATTCTCTATATTGTACACTGCATCCTTTGGATTCATTACTTTATAGAATATTACATTATCTATTGAAATCTTTACATTATCCTTAGTAATAACACTTTGCGGTTCAATATCTAGTATTTGTTGTTTTGTAGAGATCTTTCTCTTCACATAATCAACAAAAGGTATAGTAAAATGCCATCCTGGTTCCAACACCTTATAGAACTGACCTAATCTTTCAAGAATATAAACATAACCGGTATTAACAATTTTTATAGATGAAATAATAGCAATCAAAACAATTACCAATACAATACCAATTACAAATTCCATAATAATTTACCTCCTACAATTTATATTTTTTTACTAATAATTTATTGCCTTCAATGCCTACAATTTTTATTCTATCACCTTTCTTTATAGGTTCTCCTTCATTCTTAAAAGTCCAATAGATTCCGTCAAATTTAATAGTAGCTTTTTCATTTATGTCTTCCTCAATAGTAAACTCTCTACCTATATATCCTTCTTCAGTGGTAGGTGTAGGCGCTACAGTTTTTTTAATAGTATTTTTCATTAACGGATAACCAACAGCTGTAAATAGTGCGCTAACTAATACAAAGCTTAATGCTTGTACTACAAGTGTGAAACCTAATAAATTAGCTATTACTGCTACTATAGCACCAATTGAAAACCAGATGAACAAAAAAGCACTAGTAACTAAATCTACTACTAAAAATACAAGCCCTACAATAATCCATAAAATTAAGTAACTATTCATTTTCCCCCTCCTTTCAATGTTATAAAAACAGTTAAATTACTTCTCTAGTTATATTATACAACTTTTTAAGAAGGACTAGTATTAGTATATACCAATGTAATACTTAAACTTAACTGTAAATATACATTCATTATAATTATATTATACATATTATATTACCACTTGTAAAGGTATTGTATAAATTTTATTAAGGTTATTTATACCTTTTAACTTTTTATTATCTACTTTTTCTTTAGATCTATTTATTGTCTAAAATCATTTTGCAAGGTATAATTATTTTGAATGTTTATAATTTTGTAGCTTCGATTGTAAATAGTAAAGAATGTATAACAGAGGTGATATATAATGGAAATAAATAGAGTTGGAAGAAAGTCTCCTCTAGTCTCTGAAGAAAAGAAAAATATAGAATTTAAAAAAGATTTTTCTCAGAGTTTTAATTTTGCCAGAGAAAAGAGAAGCGAACAAGAACTAAAAAAAATGCAAGAAGAAATTAAGAAGAAAGGCGCAAGACTTGTAGTCACAAAATGTTATGCTGATGTAAAAGCCTATAAAAATCTCATTAAAGAATATTTAAATTCTGTATTACAGCATATGTATAATGTTCGAAAGGATATTAGTTTTTGGCAAACCCAGTACTTCATAACCGTAGATACCATTGATCAAAAATTAGAAGAATTAACGGCCCTTTTGTTAAAAGAGGAAGTAGACAACTTAGCTGTGGCTAGTACAATTGATGAAATTTCTGGTTTAATTGTGGATATTTATAGATAAAGCGCCATTATTTAATTTGTGGCTACTGATATACAGTAAGGATCACTCCTTTTAAGTGTGATCCTTTTTAAATATAATTAACTATACATTCTGCTATATTTTCCAAAAACACTTGGTCCAACTCTGAAAAACGATTATATTTTGGACTATCTATGTCTAATACACCTATTAGGCTATCTCCTTTAATTAAAGGAATAACTATTTCTGAATTAGAAGCGTTATCACAGGCAATATGACCATCAAAATTATGAACATTATCTACTCTTAAAGTTTTTCTTAGTAAAGCTGCCTTTCCACAAACACCGCTTCCTATATCTATTCTACAACAGGCAGGTAACCCTTGGAAGGGTCCTAGTACTAATTGATTTTCTTTATACAAATAAAATCCAACCCAGTTGATATCTTGTAGGCCGGATTTTAAAATTGCAGAGATATTACTTAAATTTGCAATAAAATCCTTTTCCGTTGTCAGTTGACTTTCTACTAATAAGTGCATTAATTTATATCCTTCTTCTAAGGATAAATTATTAAATTGCTCAATGTTAATCACAATATCACTCCATTTTTCTATATTATATTATTTATTGTAATATGTCTCTGCAAGCTTAATATAATGTTCTGCAGATTCATTTATTTTTTTTATTTCATTTTCGCTTAATTTTCGTACTACTTTAGCAGGAGAACCTAAACACAATACTCCTTCTGGTATCTTCTTATCTCCTGTTACTAAAGATCCTGCTCCAATTATAGTATTTTTTCCTATTACACAGCCATCCATTATAATGGATCCCATACCAATTAGGCAGTTATCTCCAATAGTTGCTCCATGAATAATTGCACTATGTCCAACGGTAACATAATTCCCAATAATAGTTGGATTAGTATCTCTTGAAACATGAATGACAACATTGTCTTGTATGTTAGTTCCCTTTCCTACTTTAATGTAATTATCATCACCTCTTAATACCGCTCCAAACCATATGCTACTTTTTTCTTCTATAGTAACTTTTCCTATAATGTGACATCCTTCCGCCATAAAAACTTTTTCACCTAGCTCAGGATTAATATTATTAAAATCATGTAACATTTATATTCTCTCCTTGCATCCCAATTATTGCGGCATAATTTCATCTTAAGTTTTTTCTTATATGTAAAAAAGTATTCCTCTCTTTCTTCAAAGAAAGATTGTAATTATAAAAAAAATAAACTATAATAAATAGGTGCACACAATATATGGTGTTTTTTATGAAACTCTAACACTATATATTGAGTTAATATGTATGGAGGTGTAGCATGAGTAGTATAAAAGATTTTCTTACTAGATATTATACTAAAGAACTAGAAAAAAATAAATCTATTACTGTATATGATTTATTTAAGTGGAAAAAGGTCGATGTATTATTAAAGGACCATAAAACCGGAAGAGTCATTGTGGATATGAAGGATTTAGAATTTCCAGAGCATTATTCTCAAAATGCCTGTGATATAATCGCATCAAAATATTTTAGAAAAGCTGGTGTTCCTAATGAGGTTGGTTATGAAAATAGTATGAGGCAACTAGCTCACAGAATGGTTAAATTTTGGTGCGCTGCGTTAATAGATGAAGGACTTATAGAAACCAAAGAAGAGGAAGCTATATTTTATGATGAAATGGTATATGCCCTATTGGCTCAAATGTATGCACCAAATTCTCCTCAATGGTTTAATACAGGATTAAATTTAGCCTATGGTATAGCTGGTGAATCTAATGATACATACTATTATGATCCTGAAAAGAAAAAGGTAGTTAAATCCAAGGATGCTTATTCAAGAACTCAAGCCTCCGCATGTTTTATATTGTCCATTGAAGATAAGCTTTTGGGAAAACATTCTATTACAGAGCAGTATGTTACAGAAACTAAACTCTTTAAAGGTGGTTCTGGAACAGGAACTAATTTCTCTTCTATAAGATCCGTTGGAGAAAGATTGTCTGGTGGTGGCGTTTCTTCTGGACTTATGAGCTTTTTAAAAGGTTTAGATAGAAATGCTGGAGCTATTAAATCTGGTGGTACAACAAGACGTGCAGCAAAGATGGTTTGCCTAGATATTGATCACCCAGAAATTGAAGAATTTATTACCTGGAAGTCAAAAGAAGAAGCAAAAGTTAGAGCTCTTGGTAAAATGGGATACGATACTGATATAGATGGAGAAGCCTATCAAACAGTATCCGGTCAAAATAGCAATAATTCCATAAGATTTAGCGATGAATTCATGAAAAAAGTTATGAATTTAGATAAGTATCCGGATGCTACTATAGAATTAAAAGGACGTGTGGATTCCTCTGTAAATAGAAGGGTTAAAGTTAAAGATCTTTGGGATAAATTTAATCAAGCAGCTTGGGAATGTGCTGATCCAGCACCTCAGTTCAACGATACCTTTAATGCTTGGCATACATGTCCCAATGGTGAAGATGGAGTCTATAATGCTCCTTATAATAGAATAAATTCTACAAACCCTTGCGGCGAATATGCTTTTTTAGACGATACATCCTGTAACTTAGCATCTATAAACGTTTATAAATTTTATGATAACGAAACTAAAAACTTTGACTTAGATGGATATATTCATATAGTTTCCTTAGTACAGTTAATTTTAGAAGCTTCCATTCATTTTGGACAATTTCCTACTGAGGATATAGCAAGGAAAACTTATTTATTTAGAACCACTGGATTAGGAATTTCTAATATCGCTTCTTTATTTATGGTTATGGGCTACCCCTATGACTCAGAGGAAGCAAGAAATTTAGCTGCTGGATTAGTTTCATTGTTAACAGCTCAATCCTATTTAGTTTCTTCAATGATGGCTAAGAAAGTAGGTCCTTTTGAAAAGTTTGAAACTAATAAAGAACATATGCTTAAGGTTATTAGAAACCATTGTAGAGTTTCTGGCGCTCTAAAAAATGATTATGAGGGTTTAAATTATAGACCTGTAGAGATTAATCATGAAACTTTGATCAAATGTAATTTAGGTGATTTAAGTGAAAGAGTAAAGAAAACCTGGTTAAGCGCCCTAAAAGCTGGTGAGGAAAATGGTTATAGAAACGCTCAAGTATCTGTAATAGCGCCAACAGGTACTATTTCCTTTGCAATGGATTGCGGAGCAACTTCTATTGAACCTTTCTTTAGTCACATTGTATATAAGAAACTATCTGGCGGTGGTTTCATGACTGTTATTAACCCAGTTATAGAAATAGCTTTAAAAAATCTTGGTTATTCAGCAGAACAGATTAAAGATATCTTAGATTATGTTCTTAGAAGTGAAAAGGTGAAGAATGGTTCTATAGAATATGAAAAGATTGTTGATGGAAAAATCGAAGGTGCACCTCATTTGAAAGAGGAACATTTGGCAATTTTTGATACAGCTAATAAGTGTGGTACAGGATCTAGGTATATAAAAGCAGAAGGTCATGTTAAAATGGTAGCAGCATTAACCCCTGTAATTTCCGGAGCTATATCTAAAACTGTAAACCTACCTAAGGATGCTACAGTAGAAGATTTTAAAAAAGTTGTTTTAGATTCATGGAAATTAGGTATAAAAGGTATAACTTTATATCGTGATTCTTCTAAAGCAAGTCAACCTTTAAATACATCCTTAGAAGAAGGTAAAGAAGTAAATTTGGAAAGCTTAACTTATGATGCTCTACTTAAGTATGCAAAGAACTTACAAGAGAATTCCGTATATACAAAAAGACATAAACCTGAAGGTATACGCACTGGAACAACTCATCCTGCTCAAATAGATGATGTAAAGATCTATACTACTGTTAATAGAGATGAAGATGGAAGAATTTGCGAAATATATATAACTACCGATAGAGAAGGAACTATAATTACCGGATTATTAAATTCTTTATCTAAGTCAATTTCAGTTATGCTTCAATACCATGTTCCACCACAGGATATTGCTAGAATGTTGAGAGGACAAAAATATGAACCTTATGGTTTTGTTCAAAAACATCCCTATATTAAACATGTAACTTCTATATCAGATTTAATAAGCAAAATTATTGATATTGAACTTAATGATTATTCAAGATGTCAAGTAAAACCTAAACATGTAGAAATAGAATATCCTACAGTGAATGTAGAGAAAGCTGAACGTGTTTATGGAACTATCTGCAAAAATTGCTCCAGTACTAGAATGGTTCGAAATGGTACTTGTATGGTTTGCTTAGATTGTGGCACTACTACTGGATGCAGCTAATAAAAAAAGGTGACTTTTAGTCGCCTTTTTTTGTATTATATATTATATAAGTAATATTAGGAGATAATTCAGTGTGTTCCAAAAAGAGAAAAAATAGCAAAAATCCTTATAGCAATTATAAGATATTTTATGGCATTCCCCATTGTCATACTTCTATATCTACTGGCAGAGGTTCTACAAAGGAAGCGGTTGAGCATGCTATAAAAAATAATTTAGATTATTTAATAATTACGGATCACAATGTATATTTAAATAAAAGTTATAAAAAAGACAAATCTTATTGGAAGTTTCAAAAAGATCAAATATATAAATTAAATAAGAAGTATAAAAAGTTTTTAACTATCATGGGATTCGAATATAAACTTTATCCTAAGCTTGACATTAATATTATTGGTACAAAGGAATGTATAAGTGAAAAAATTAGTGTTAAGGATATTGAAACATGGATTAAAGATAATAAAGGAATAGGCATTATTAATCATCCAGGTTCCTATGTAGATAAGATCAAAAAAAAGTTGAATTTAAATAAAGTTATTAGGTGTATAGAAGTAGGAAATGGATCTCCTCCCCATAAATATAGAAGATATTATCATCAATATTTTAAGCTATTAGATTTAGGATGGAAACTAGCAGCTATAAACGGACAGGATAATCATAGAAAAAACTGGGGAGATGCAGAAAACCTTACTGCTGTATTTTTAAAAAAGTTAAATTGCAAGTCCTTATTAGAGTGCTATGGTAAAGGTCGAACCTATTCTACAGAATCAAAAACTTTAAAAATTTATTTCTCCGTAAATCAAGCTATAGTCGGTGATACCATAAGTAGCAAAGATTGTAATAAATTAAACTTTAAAATAATAGCTACTGATGATAAATATTTAGTGAAAGCTATTAAAATAATTACTAAAGATAGTTTTATAGTCAATGAAAAGATTGCAGACATTCCAAAGCACACTTTAAATCTAATTTTTTCAATAGACTGCCCTAATATAAATACCTGGTATGTAGCTAATGTGCTGTTAGAAAATAATCTTGAGGCAATTACTTCCCCGATTTACATCCGTGTTTAAGACAGCTATTATCTATAATTTTATATAAAAATAGAAAGAGTACCTACCACTCTTTCTATTTTTTTGTGCTTTTAACTCTATTTGGCTTAGCCTTAGGTTTAATCTTGATTTTAGGATTAGTCTTTTTCTCGTACTTTTCTTTATTAACAATATTATAGAACCACATAAAAGGCATTACAGATATAACGATAGCTAAAAGCTTAAGTATTATATGTAATTTTGTTCCCATTAAAAAGGTTGAAAAACCAATTAAAAGAACACCTAATACTAAAACAATCCACTTGTTTATGCGAAGCTTATCTAATACAAATATATATAAAAGGTTGAATGTAATCACTGTAAATAAGCTCAGTAATATTAGCAATAAGATTTTCCAAACCATATTCGAATTTCTCCCCCCTTTTCAATTATTGTATACATAATAATATTATTTTATAGCAAAATAGTATTTATGTAAATTATTATTTATAAATATGAGATAAACTATTGTATTAATAATTAATTTCGTAAAAAAATATAAAATATTTATCAAATTATTATTAATTTCTGATATAATTAAGTTAATACATATCAGATGAGGTGATTATATGAATTTAACATCAAATCCACAATTAGATGAACTAGACTATCAAATACTTGAAATTCTAATAAATGACTCTAGAACTCCCTATTTAGAAATTGCCCGAATGTGCCATGTTAGCGGCGGAACTATTCACGTTAGAATGAAAAAAATGGAGGATATGGGCATAATTAAAGGGACAAAATTATTAATAAATACTTCCAAACTCGGTTATGATGTTTGCTGTTTTGTTGGAATATACCTAGATAAATCCTCTTCTTTTTCTAATGTAGTGGAGGAAATGAAAAAAATAAAAGAGATTGTAGAATTACATTATACTACTGGAGAATATTCTATTTTTATAAAAGTAATTTGTAAGAGTATATCCCATCTTCAAGACTTGTTACTAAATAAAATCCATGTAATTGATGGTATTGAAAGAACCGATACATGGATTTCTTTGTCTCAACCTATAGATAGAAATATTCAATTTTAATTATAATTATTTCCATATAAATAGAGCAATCCTTGAGTGACCTTAAAAGTTCAACTTTTCTAGGTCACTCACCATAAAAGGTAGCTCTTTTTTATAGTAATTTTTCTAAAGTATCTATAAATCTCTCTAACATAACCTCTTTTGAAGTTTTTAAGCAATATTTTACTATTAGCAATACATATTCAGTTAAGTTGTCACTCTTTCCTTTTCTATCTAGTAAATATTTTTCTATTTGTACAGCATATTTTTGAAATAAGTCTAATTCATCCCTTTTATAAAATATATTAAAAAGTGATTTATAGCATATTAGTTTATAATCCTTCTGACCATATAATTCACAATTTTCTAATGCGTAATCAAAGTACTTTGTGGAGTATTTATCAATACCGTACTTATTGAATTCCTCTGCAAGTTTTATAATAATTTTCGTATTCTTTTCATTAGAATTTGTAGATAAATAGTTAATACATTGATTAATACAATTTAAACCTTCATTAATGGAACCGGTAAGAAAATATGCAATAGCTAGCTTATGATATATTAGATAATGCATTGTGCCACTAGTATGCGCTATAGGTTTTAAAACCCTCACAGCGCCAGAATAGTTTTTTTGATCTATGTATATAATACCTTTAAATAATAAAAACTTCTTCTTTTGGGCACTTGTAAACTTTCTACTTTTAGATAAAACTTCTATAATTTTTAATCCTTCTTCATTTCTATTAGTGTTAACTAAAATTTTTAATAGCTCAATATTGTATTGAAATAAAAATGTATTAGCAAAACTTTTATTAATTTTCTCAGGTTTAATTTTATTCAAATAGTTTTCTGCCTTATCAAATTGGTTAAGATCGTTATATAATTTTACTAATAAAAGAAGAACTTCCACTTCACTCTTTTGATTTTTTATTAGTTTAAAGTATTCATAAGCTTTATTATATGATTCTATAGCTTCACTTAAGTTGTCCTTTAATTCAAAATTGCTACCTTTTAATTTTTCGATTTCCCCCATAACCTCAAAACAATTGTGTTGTTTAGCCTTTTCAAGAAGCTTATCGTATTCTGCATTAGTTGCTCCTCTCTCCTCTAAGGACATAAGATCCTTTTTGAACTCATTTTCATAATCCTTTTCCTCTTGAACTAATAAATCTTTAAGTGTTAAATTTAATTCTATACCCTTTTCTGCAGCAATTTTGTTGAAATTATCAGAAAGAATCATTGCAGTTACTGTTGTTAACTGTGCTTTACCGCTTTCTATTAAACTAATCATACTATGGGAAAGTCTTCCACAAGCAGCTTCTTTTTGCGAAATATTTAACAATTTACGATACTTTTTAATAACGCTGCTATTACAGTTACTCATAATATCAAATCCCCCCCATAAATTAACCCATCAAGTTTGTAATCTATTATATTTTACTACAATATCTTCAGATAAAACAATAAAATATTATCAAAATTCATTATACTTTGTAAAGATAGTTAAAAAATTCACCATTTATGATGAAATATTTATTGATTTAAACACATATTTTTTTTTAATTTGTAAAAAATAATTTCAGAAAGTAATTATAAAGGAGAGGTTTATAATGAAAGCATTAGATGCAGTCGCTCTTTTACTAGTCATAATTGGGGCAATTAATTGGGGCCTTATAGGACTTTTTCAATTTGATTTAGTTGCTTCACTATTTGGTGATATGTCTGGACTTAGTAGAATAATCTATGCTTTAATTGGTCTTGCAGGACTTTACGCCATATCCTTCTTTGCAAGAGATAGAGGCAGTTCCAGAGAAGTATAACATAATAAAACCTCCTTAAAAGGAGGTTTTATTTTTTTGTTCAATATCAATTTCTTATTATCAAAGTCTTTAAGGATATTACCATATGTGATAAACTGATTATATAATCATATTATGGAAAGGTCGCTTACTGTGAAGAAATTCATAACTATTTTATCAATAATCATGTTCCTCCTTATTTATCTAACTTCATGCAATTCTTCCGCAAAGGATACCTTTGATATAAATAACTCCTTCAAGGATGAAAAGGTACTGAAAATCCATTTTATAGATGTAGGTCAAGGAGATGCAACCTTAATAGAGTTACATGGTTATAATATTCTTATTGATGCAGGTCCTAATTCTTCTGCAAGAAATTTGATAAGCTATTTAAAAGAAATAAATATAAAAAGTATAGATTATATAATTGCAACACATCCTGATGAAGACCATATTGGTGGTATGGATGAAGTATTAAGAAATTTTAAGGTTAAAATTTTATATGCACCCAAGGTTATAAAAAACACAGAAGCTTTTAACAGCATGATAAAAGAACTTAAAAATAAGAATTTAAAAATTAATGTTCCTTATAAGGATATGAAATTAGATTTAGGTGAAGAATCCAATTTGACATTTTTAACTCCAATTGAATATGGTGGGGATAATGATAATAATTTGTCTTTAGTTGCAAAAATAAATTTTAAAGAGATCTCTGCAATTTTTATGGCAGATTGTGAAACAGAAGTTGAAAGACAGTTATTGAAAGATTCACATACGCTGGAAGCTAATATAATAAAACTTGGACATCATGGAAGCAAATCATCTACAAGCACAGCTTTTCTAAAAAAGGTAGATCCAGATTACGCTATAATATCCTGTGGTAAAAATAATAAATACGGTCATCCTCATAAGGAAACCATTGATAAATTAGATAACTTAAATATAAAGTATTTTAGAACAGACATAGATGGAAATATAACTATTAGAAGTGATGGATTTAACATAGTAAAAGACTAGGCTTAGCCTAGTCTTTTACTACATTTTAAAGAACTTTACTTAAAAATTCTATAGTTCTTTGATTTTTAGGATTTTCAAAAATATCTATAGGGGTTCCTTCCTCCAATATGTTTCCTTGATCCATGAAAATAACTCTATCTCCTACCTCTTTAGCAAAGCCCATTTCATGTGTAACTACTACCATAGTCATACCTTCAGCAGCCAATTCTTTCATAACATTTAAAACTTCTCCTACCATTTCTGGATCTAAAGCAGAAGTGGGCTCATCAAAGAGCATTACATCTGGCTCCATAGCTAAAGCCCTAGCTATAGCTATTCTTTGCTTTTGACCACCAGATAATTGATTTGGGTAAGCAGTAGCCTTATCCTCTAAACCTATCTTCTTAAGCAATTTAAAGGCTATATTCTCTGCTTCCTCCTTGCTTAGTCCCTTTACTTTCATTGGAGCAAGAGTGATATTTTGAAGAACAGTCTTATGAGGAAACAAATTAAATTGCTGAAAAACCATTCCCATTTTTTGTCTTAATCTATCTATATTAATCTTCTTATCTGTAATTACTTCTCCTTCAAATTCAATTGTACCTCCTGTAGGCACCTCTAATAAATTCATACATCTTAAAAAGGTACTTTTACCGGAACCACTAGGTCCAATAACTACCACAACTTCTCCCTTTTTAATGTGACAATTAACACCCTTTAGTACTTGTAGTTTACCAAAATGCTTTTCTAAATTAGTAATTTTAATCACTGTTCTTCATCCTCCTTTCAAGCAATCCCATAAGTTTTGATAAAGTGAAGGTTAAAATAAAATATACAATAGCAACAACTATATAAGGCATAAAAGGCATTGCATTTTTACCAGATATTATTTTTGCTTTGAACATTAAATCCGCAATTCCTATTACAGCAACTATAGAAGATTCTTTTATAACAGTTACAAATTCATTGCCTAAAGCAGGTAGAATATTTTTTATTGCTTGAGGTAAAATTATTTGCTTCATTGCTAAAGATTTGCTCATACCTAAAGATCTAGCAGCTTCCATCTGTCCTTTATCAACCGCTTGAATACCAGCCCTAACTATCTCTGCTACATATGCAGCACTATTAATAGATAAGGTTATAACGCAGGACATAAAATCAGAAAAATTCATGCCAATAACCGGATCTAGCCACTCAGCTTTAGGAAATTCTATACCAATTTGTGAAAGTCCAAAGTAAATAATTAATATTTGCACATAAACTGGAGTTCCACGAATAAACTCAATATATGTAGCTGAAATAGCTTTTAAAATAAAATTCTTAGATAATCTCATAAGAGCTAAAAGAGTACCTACTACTGTTCCTAAAATAACTGTAAATAAAGCAATTAAAATAGTGTTTTTTGCCCCTTCTAGATAATAAGGATAATATTTTACTATAAATTCTAAAAAATCCAATATGACCATCCTTTCATTTTTACATAACAAACTCCTGACCTATGTATGTCAGGAGTCCATATTGCAGATAATTTTCTATTGATCCTTTTGCTCTTCAGCTAGCTCATTTGCTTCAGTTAAGAATTGATCTATTTTACCTTCTGATATTAATCTATCAATGGTTTTATTTGCCTGCTCAACTAACTCAGTATTGCCTTTTTTAAAGGCAATAGCTGAACCTCCAGTTTCATCTGTTACTTCTGCAGAAGTTAATGCTATATCACTATTTGATTTAACATATGATTCAGCTACCGGTTTTTCCATAATAATAGCATCTACTTTACCTGTTTTTAACATAAGCACTAGATCAGTAATTTTTGCAACCAGTTTTATTTCTTTAGCATCAGTAATCTTTTCCTTTGCCATATCTGCTTGAATAGAACCTTGTTGTACTCCAACTACCTTTCCATTTAAGTCTTCAATTGATTTAACCTTTCCTGAGTTTTCCTTCTTCATTACTATACCATGAGTTGCAGTATAATATATTTTTGAAAAATCTGCATTTTCCTTTCTTTCTTCAGTTGGAGTCATACCAGCAATAACCATATCAGCCTTGTCAGATGATAAAGTAGCTAAAAGACCATCAAAATCCATATCCTTTATTTCAAGTTCAGCATCCATATCCTTTGCAATCTCTTTAGCTATTGAAATATCAAATCCAACTATAGTGTCTTCTCCATCTATATTAGCATGAAATTCATATGGTGGATAGTCTGCACTTGTAGCTACAATGAGCTTCTTTTTATTTTCTCCATCATTGGTACCGTTGTTGGCAGTACCATTTTTCTTAGCACATCCCACAGACAATAAAACCGTTGATAGAATTATTGTCGAAAATATCTTTTTCATATGATTTTTATTCATTTATATTACCACTCCTTTTCCCCTTATGCGAAATATTATACAACCACACTAATAAATATGCAATGCTTATTTAATGTAAATTTAAGTTTTATATAATTTTAATGTAAATTCTTATAAAGTATACTTTTTTCGATATGTATTTTTATGCATTCCTGTATGAATAGTTATGCTGATAAAAAAATAGCTAATATTGACTTTAATCTCCCGTTAAGATAATATTTAAGGTAGGCTATTAGGAAGTATTATACCGCTCCTTTAAATGGAGTTTCTTATTATATATATTGGGAGTGAAAAAAATGTCAATAAAAAAAGTAAGAACTAGATTTGCACCTAGTCCTACAGGATATATGCATGTAGGAAATTTAAGAACTGCCCTTTATGCTTATTTAATCGCTAAGCATGAAGGTGGAGATTTTATTCTTAGAATTGAAGATACGGACCAGGAAAGATATGTGGAAGGCGCTGTAGACGTAATTTATAAAACTCTCCAACTAACTGGCTTAAAACACGATGAAGGTCCGGATGTTGGTGGGGAATTTGGACCTTATGTACAAAGTCAAAGGAAAGATATATATTTAAAATATGCTAAAGAGCTTATAGAAAAAGGTGAGGCTTACTATTGCTTCTGTGATAAAGAAAGATTGGATTCTTTAAAGGCCAATGCTGAAGATACAAAGGGAGCTGTAAAATATGATAAGCATTGCCTCCATCTTTCTCAAGAAGAAATTAATAAAAAATTAGCGGAGGGTGTACCTTACGTAATAAGACAAAACAATCCTACTGAAGGGACTACCAGTTTTGACGATGTAATATACGGAAAAATTGAAGTAGATAATTCAGACTTAGAAGACATGATATTAATAAAATCTGATGGTTTACCTACTTATAATTTTGCTAACGTAATCGATGATCATTTAATGGGAATAACCCATGTAGTTAGAGGCAGTGAATATCTATCTTCATCACCAAAATATAATCGTCTTTATGAAGCATTTGGTTGGGATATTCCTATTTATGTACACTGCCCTCCTATAATGAAGGATGCACACCAAAAATTATCTAAGAGAAATGGAGATGCTTCCTTTGAGGATTTGCTAGAAAAGGGATATTTAAAAGATGCGGTATTAAATTATATTGCTTTATTAGGATGGAACCCAGGAACAAATGAAGAAATATTCAGTTTAGAGCAGTTAGTTGAAATCTTTGACTATAAAAATATAAATAAGTCGCCTGCTATTTTCGATACTGTAAAGTTAAAATGGATGAATGGTGAATATATTAAAAAGTTATCTTTAGAAGAATTCCACGAGAAAGCTCTACCTTACTATAGAGAATCTATTAACAATTCTTCCATCGACTTAAAGAAAATATCTGCATTACTACAATCAAGAGTTGAAGTATTAAGTGAAATTCCTGAAAAAGTGGACTTTTTTGATAAACTTCCTGAATATGGGGTAGAACTCTATGTCCATAAGAAAATGAAGACTAATGAAGAAAATTCTTTATTAGCATTAGAAAAAGCTTATGAAAAGCTATCTCTTCTTCAGTCTTGGACATTTAGCGATATTGAAAATACCTTAATGAATTTAGTTAAGGAAATGGAAGTTAAAAACAGCCAAGTACTATGGCCTGTAAGAACCGCTTTATCTGGTAAACAATCATCACCAGGAGGAGCCTTTGAACTTGCTGAAATTCTAGGAAAAGAAGAAACTTTGAATAGAATTAAAGTTGGTATAGAAAAGTTAAAAAAGGTAAATAACCAATAAAAAAACACATACTAAATACTTTATAACAGTATTTAGTATGTGTTTTCTTCTTTGAATTTTTTAATAGAAGAATTCCAACTTGCCAAGATCTCAAATAAACTAACCACATCTTGCTCATTGTATAATAAAATAGTTTGAATTTTTTCTTTGGGCATTCTATTTATATAATCTTTATCTTTCATAATTTTACTAAAGGTTTTTGCTAAATTTGCCCCGCTTATTGGCCTATTTTCACGGACAATATTAAATTGCTTTTCTATAGTTTTAAGTCCTGTGCATATTCCAGTAGTTTCTTTATAAATATCTTGTATATCTACCTTAATAAAATTATCAAAGTTAAAAGACACTTTATACCTGTGTAATAAATAATTAATTACCGTAAAGTCATTATTGCCGGAAAAAGTAACTATATTAATTTTTCCATCATTATATGCCTTTTGAAAATAATCCTTGGCCATTTTTACTATAACCGGGGCATCCATCTTATTTTCAATCATATATTGTGTTACTTTTAAAACTTGCTTGGCAGAATCATAATAACAGGCTCCAAAAACACCAATACATATAGGCTTTTTATATACATAATGCTCCAAATCAAAAAAAATTGCCCTATCTAATATATCTTCATAACCCTCACTTTCTAGTTTATCTGTTACTGTAATATTCTTTACATCGATTATATTTTCTCTAACTATCACCTTATCACTCTTTCTATAACAAACGAATATCCTTTGATGTTAGACTATAAATCACATCTTTTCGCTCTACTATAATTTGTATTTTTTCTTTAATTACCTCATCATCTAAAACTTTCTTTAGCAACTCTCTTGTAGGGTTAACACATATAGGGTATTTAACCTTTTTAAACATAGAAAAATCCCCAGAAGTATCACCATAAGCATAGCATTGGTCCAAATCTAAATTGTACTTTTCTGTAAAATAATCTATAGCCTTGCTCTTGCTTTTACTATCCCACATAGGTATAACTTCACCGGTATATAGATTGTTTTTATCTATTATATATTCTGCCCCTAAATAATCATCAAAACCATGTTTCACAGACATTTCTCTTACTAATTCTAAAGGACTTCCAGAAATAGTGATAACCTTATGTCCCTGCTTCTTATGCCATTTGATTCTATCCCGTGTGAAGGTGTAAACTCTATCTCCCTTCTGCTCTACAACTCTTTTTGCAATAAAATCGATTTGTGATTTATGCAATCCCTTAACTGCTTCCGTATATATGTCTGCTACTTTTAATAAATAGTCATCATAATTTCCCTGTCTTTTATCCCAACGCTGATATTCAGGTCTTACTTCATTATACCATTTTTCAGGTTTTATAATTTCAGACTTAACTAATTTCTTAAATATTTCTGCTATAAGCCCTTCTCTATAAAGGGTTCCATCAATATCGAAAAATGCAGCACAATTACCCATAGGATCCTCCTTATATTTTTCTTTATTTTATTATAGTCTAATAACTATTTTTTTAAAACTAAATATTAGAGTATATAAAAATAAAGCTGGCTTACAGTCAGCTTTATTTTTACATCTTTTCTACCACATCTATACCTAATAGAGCTAAACCATTTTTAATTACTTGACAAGTAGCCTGAACTAATTTTATTCTTGCTTTCTTTAACTCTTCATCCTCTATATTTAATATGCTATGCAAGTTGTAAAATTTATTAAAAGCTTTAGCTACATCGATTATATAACGGGTAACTACAGAAGGTTCGTTTCTTTCTATGCTAAGAAAAATAGCATTTTGGAAATTTGAAATTAATTTAACCAATTCATACTCATCTTGAGTTATCAATTTAGAATAATCTGCCTGCTCAGGTATAGCCTCTACCTTTCTAAGAACACTATTACCACGAGCATAAGTATATTGAACATAAGGACCTGTTTCTCCATCAAAGCTCAACATCTCTTTCCAATCAAAAACAATATCTCTTTCTCTGTGATTTTTTAAATAAGTAAAAATTACAGCTCCGATACCAATCTTCTTTGCTACTTCTTCCTTATTTTCCAGTTCCCTATCCTTCATTATTTCCATAGTCTTCTCTATAGCTTCATTTAGTAAATCCTCTAGGAATACTACATCACCTTTTCTTGTAGAAAGCTTCTTATCTGCAAATTTTACTAAACCAAATCCTACATGAACACAATCATCTGCCCAATCGTATCCCATCAATTTTAGAGTTGTGAATACTTGTTTAAAATGTAAGGCTTGAGGAGTACCTACTACATAAATGTTTTTATAAAAATCATAAGTTTTCTTTCTATATATGGCAGCGGCTAAATCTCTTGTAGCATATATAGTAGCTCCATCCGCTTTCTTTATAATACAAGGTGGCATATTATATTCATCAAGCATAACAACCTTTGCACCATTACTTTCAACTAATAAACCTTTACTTTCTATCTCTTCTACTACTGCATCCATTTTATCACTATAGAAACTTTCACCAGCATAAGAGTCAAATTCTACATTTAACATCTTATATATTTTATCAAACTCTTTTAAGCTTAAGTCCTTAAACTTATTCCAAAGGCTAACTTCTTCTTCAGCACCGTCTTCCAATCGCTTAAAGTACATTCTCGCCTCATCTTCATACTCAGGGTGCTTTTCTGCTTCATCATGGAACTTAACATAAATTCTTAAGAGTTCATTAATTGGATCCTCTTGTAGCTTTTGCTCATCTGCCCATCCCTTCTTATAAGCAGCAATCAATTTTCCAAACTGAGTTCCCCAGTCTCCTAAATGATTTACCCTTACACAATCGTAACCTGCAAAGGATAATATTTTATACAAAGAATTTCCGATAGCTGTAGTGAATAAGTGTCCTACATGGAAAGGCTTAGCTATATTAGGTGATGAATACTCTACTACTATAGTCTTTCCCTTTCCAACATCTGAACTACCGTAAAAGTCCTTTTCTTTCAATACTTTCTCAATTGTATTTTTAATAAAAACTGATTTATCTACAAAAAAGTTTATATATGGTCCTACTGTTTCTATCTTTTCAAAGCCTTCTATATTGAGCTTAGTCTTCAATTCCTCAGCAATCATATTAGGTGCTTTTCTAAAGACTTTTGCTAATTGAAAGCAAGGAAAGGCATAATCTCCCATTTCTGGTTTTGGTGGTATCTCTATAAACTTCTCTAAGGAAACTAAATCCATATCTATATGTTCTTTTAGGTTCTCAGCTATTATCTTTTTATAATCCAAAGTATCAGCTCCTTCATTAATTTTTATAATTAAAAAACCCACCTCTATTATGACATAGAGACGGGTTAATTCCGCGGTACCACTCCATTTGACTACATATGTAGTCCACTCCAAGCTTTAACGCAGCAAACGACTGCCCTACTTTTTCGGGTGTTTCTCCAAGGCTCTCTTCATTTACTATATTCTATGGGGCTTACACCATCCCCCACTCGCTTTAGAAATCTAGTAAACTACTCTCCTCTTCAATGAATTTACCTTATCTTAATTTTTTTATAAATTATATAATGAAGATAAGCTAATGTCAATATTCTTGTTATTTTTATGACAATTATATGTCGAAATTATTGAAAATTTCTTTTAAACTATTGGCGGATTTTTGGAAATTAGATAATTCTTCTTGGTTTAATGGAACCTCTAATATTTTCTTCACTCCATCTTTACCTACGATAGCTGGAACGCCTAAAAATAATCCATCAACACCAAATTGTCCCTCTAACAAGGTAGAAACAGTTAATATTGAATTTTCATCTCCTAGAATTGCTTCTACTATTCTACGTATAGCTAAAGCTACAGCGTAATATGTAGCACCTTTTCTATCAATAACATTGTAGGCTGCATTTTTTACTTCTTCATGTATTTGATGCTTAAAGCTACCATCACAACTATGGCAAATTTGACTGCAGTATTCATCCACATTCATTCCTGCAATATTTGTTAAACTCCAAGTAGCAATTTCAGAATCACCATGTTCTCCCATTATGTAAGTGTGAATATTTCTTGCATCTACATCAAAATGCTTACTCAACATATATCTTAATCTAGAAGTATCTAATACTGTTCCAGAACCAATTACTCTCTCCTTAGGGAATCCAGAAAGTTTATATGTTATATATGTTAAAATATCCACTGGATTAGATACTACTAAAAGAATGGCATTAGGGCTATACTTAACCACTTCTGGTATAATACCTTTAAAAACTTTAATGTTTCTATCTACTAGATCTATTCTAGTTTCTCCTGGCTTTTGATTTGCACCAGCAGTAATAATTACAATATCTGAATTAGCACTTTGGCTATAATCTCCTGCAATTATATTAACAGGACTAACAAAAGATACACCATGAGATAAATCCATAGCTTCTCCTTCTGCCTTTTCTTTATTTATATCCACTATTACTATTTCTGAAGCCAATCCCGAGTTCATAATTGCAAAAGCAGTAGTGGATCCAACAAATCCTGCTCCTATTATAGTAATTTTTGCACTTCCAGTTCTCATATAATCTCCCTCCTATTCTTTGTTAATATTATATATCATTAGAAATTAATTATCAACTGTATATGTCAAAGTATTCCTATATATATGTCAAAGTATTCCTAAAAGATATGATACTTATGCAAAATCAAAGAATATGGAAACTTAATATTATTACAGAAAATAATAAGTAGATTTCTGTAAATAAATTATTATTATTGCAAATAAAGAGTATATAAAATAATATAACTATATATAAAATATTAACTTGTTAAACTTTTAAGAAGGATTTTTTCATAGATTATATTTAAGGGGCTGTCATATATGAAAATAGATATGCAAAAAATCTTTATAAACTTATATGAAGACATAAAAAAAACTAAAAACAGTAAAATATTTAGTTTTCTTATTGAAGCTTTATTTATCTTTTATAGAGATCTTTGGTATAACTGTAGTGATAATTTAGAGGATTTTCACTTTACCATTTATAACACTGAGGATAAGAAAAGAAATGAAAAAAAGATAGATGAATTACTAAATAACATTGTAATTACACTTAAATCTTTAAATAAGGGCAATGACTGCTTGGCTGGAGATAAATTTAAATCAATTTTTTATGGATACTTTAATAGTAGTCTTATATTTAAAGAACCTATTAGCAACAATTATCCATTTGATTTTCTATCCTGTGCCTATAACTTTATTGATAAAGCAAAAAAATTTGATTCATCTGTAACTGCAGCTGATATTTTTCAAGCTTTAAGAAATGTATGGACAATGAATTTACTACAGTCTATTGTGGGGTTGGATGTAGAATTAACTTATCCTATATTTTCTTATAGTCTACTTTATCCCTATACTGATAATCTCATGGATAATAGGGAAACTAGTAGTTTGGAAAAAAAGGAACGAAGCAATAGATTAATGGATAGATTAAAGGGACATAAGCTAATTCCCCATAACTTTTATGAAGATAAGATCTTTAGATTGGTAGAATTAATTGAAGAAAGTTACCCAAGAAGATATTTTTATTGCCTATATCAAAGTTTACAAGCTATTAATTCTTCTCAAATAGACAGTTTAAAGCAATACGAAAACACTGACAATATAGATTTAGAAGATATAATTCGACTATCTTTTATAAAAGGTGGCTTATCAGTTCTTACAGATGCCTATCTTATTAAAGGAACACTTACCTTAGAAGAAATTATTGGATCCTTTGGCCTTGGTATCCTATTACAGCTTATTGATGATTTACAGGATGTAAAGCAAGACAAAAAGTTAGGAAGTACAACTTTATTTACATACTCCCTTAAGCATCAATCCCTAACAAAGGCTACTGTAAAATTGTTGAATTTTATAAAACTTGTTATTGAGCTTTTACCTATCGAAAAATCTCAATATATAAATAATATTGAAAAAGTTCTCAGTGTAAATTGCTATTTGCTAATGTTCTTTTCAATAAGTAGAATTACAGCTTATTATGATAAAAACTTTACAGATAATATTAAAATTTATTATCCCTTTTCACCAACATATATGAGAAATTTTAATTCAAAATTAAATGCTAAATGGTCTTCCATTAAGAAACTTAAAAATATTAATGCTAAAAAGGTTTTTGATATACTATTAGAAGATAACACAAGTTCAATATCCAAACTATAACATCATATTAATAACAATTCTGCTCCTGGCAGAATTGTTATTAATATTTCTATCTTATTCCATTGGAACACCTTTATGATTTTCAAATCTTGGAGGTGTTTTAGGTGAACCTATTTCTTTTTCTTCTGCAGGTTTAATACCATCATGTTTACCGGCTTTTTTATGCTTTTCTCTTTTATATGCTTTCATTAATATTCCTCCTTTGGTTTAATAATGTGATCCGTTATCATTGTTTCTAATGGCTCTTGCTTTTGCATGAACTTGTGCATCATTGCCTGTATCTTTATAACCGGTTCTAGAATTTAAACTATCAAAGTCCTTTGCCGCAATAATACTACTTTTTTTATCCATAATACTTTTATTTTTTCCCATTTTATCAACCTCCCCTTATTCATAAAATGCCCCTTATATATTTTTTTATCCTATAATAAATTTACTGAATATACGTAATAATACAAAAAGAAAGGAGAGTAAAAATGCTATATGTAATTGTATGTTTAATAAACGGTGAAGTTAAAGAATTCCATCATCAATTAGTAGAAGAAGTATGTCATCGTTTTAAAGTAAAGCGTCAAAGACTACAATCTCATTTCACTCTAAAAGCTCCCTTTGAATGCAAAGACCTTTCAGAAATAGAAAAGGTAACAGAAAGTTTTTGCCTTTCTCATAAAGCATCATCTTTTATAATGAGTGGTTATAACCACTTTGATGATAGAGTGATTTATATGGACATTAAACCTTCCCTTGATACTATAAAAAATTGCGAAGAATACAAAAACTTATTAAGAACTATTCCAGGCATTGAATGGAAGAAAAATGAATCGAAAAAACATAAATTTCACTGTACTATTGTGTCAAAGCTTACTAAGGATACCTATAATGATATATGGTTTTATGTAAATAAATTTCCTTACAGCTTTAATTGCAGTTTTGACAATATAACTATAATGCGTTTAGATAAAGAAGGCTGGGTTGTAGAGAAAGGTTATAAACTGCAGTAAAGAGAATTTTTAACAAGAATAAAAGAGAGGGAAATACCTTTAAGGCCCCTCTCTCCAAAAGGTGAATTTAATCAGCACCATTGCTCACAATTAAACTTTAAATCTGTATCTAAATACTAATTTAAAGTAGCGAGAATTCTGTATGCATAAGCATTAGCTTTCATAAACAGGAATATTAACGCTGACTAAATCCACCTTGTATTATTATTATGTCACATATAATATAAAATATCCTTAAAGTTGATTTTATTATTGAAAAAATTTAATGCTTTATCTTTATCTTTTTCGTATTGATTTTTTAAATTGCCAGTTAAATTAATACTATGTTATTATATAGTAGACAGGATTTTTAAAAAAGATTATTTGTTAACGTTTTAAATTGTTTTTGATTTTATTATATTAAACTAAGGTATATGAATAACAAAGGAGAGATTTTTATATGAAAGCAAATAAACATTCAATCAAAGGCTCTTTTGCTGGTATATCCGGTGATTTAGTAAGAAATATATTAATAATTATGGTAAATGTTCTTATAAATATTGTCTGTAAAATATATAAGAATAGTTTATATAAAAAACATAATATAAGTAGTAGCTTTTTGGAATACTTGATAAATTTCGATGATCTTTCTGTAGTTATAATATTAGCTGTGATTAATTTAGTTGTTATAATTGTCTATATACTCATTATTTCTGCAATTATAAAAACTATAAGTCTTTTCTATCATATTCCGAGAAATGTAGTAATTGATTATGAAAACAATAAAATCATTGATACATCCTATTCCTTTTTCATTATTAAAAATATAGATGAAAATAAATATAATGAAATAATTAATGTAAATATTGAACAAGGACTATTTCAAAGAATGTTTAACACTGGAACCTTATACATAGAATATGTAGCCAATACAGCTGTTGATTCACAATTAAGGCATATAGAAATACCTTGTATAGCGAATCCTTTTATGCAAAAAAATAAACTCATTTAAAGAAAGAGGCAATCGCCTCTTTTTTTAACAATAATTTTTTGGTTTCCAGAAACAGAAAGCTAAGGCTATTAATATAATTATCCATATCCAACTTCCGCATCCTAAACCGCCGCCATATCCATAATTTCCATAGAATCCGCCATAACCTGATGAAAATGGAGTACAGCATGGATCACAACAAGGATCGCAGCATGGATCACAACAACAACAATCTTTTTTATGACGTTTACTCATATATATACCTCCTTTTTAACTTAAGTATAAAAATTTCTAAAAGACTTAATATATCATATTCTTAGTAAGGTTTTTTGGTCACTATTTATTAAACTGTAATTTAACAAAGAAATATTAATTAACAAGGCTAATACCTTGATACATACAAAAATATAAAAAAGTAAATACTGTTAAAAAGAACTTAAATAAATAAATCTACCTATGATATTCAGTTATTAATACTACATTTTTCGACTTATGTTAATAAATTCTAGGCTATAGTTTAAAAATTAACAATATAATATGGACAAATTTTAAATTTAATTATAAAATATATCTGAAGTATGCGATTGGAGAGGTGGAACAATGAACAAAACTACAAATATAGTAATTCTTGGCGCTGGGTACGCTGGGGTACATTCTGCAAAGATACTCAGCAAAAAGTTCAAGAAAAACGACAGTGTTAAAATCACACTTATAGACAAACTTCCCTATCACACCCTTATGACTGAACTTCATGAGGTTGCCGGAGGAAGAGTAGAACCAGAATCTGTTCAAGTTGATTTAAGAAAGATTTTTCATAGATCTAAAGTTAACATAGTAACAGAGGAAGTTCAAAAAATTGATGTAGATAGCCAGAAGCTCATTACCGATTTTGCAGAATATCAATATGATTATCTAATACTAGGCACTGGTAGCGAACCTGCATTTTTCGGTGTACCTGGTGTAAAGGAACACGGATTCACTCTATGGTCCATGAAAGATGCAATAAAAATTAGAAAACATATTGAAAACATGTTTAGAAAAGCTTCCATGGAACGAAACGCTAAGAAAAGACAAGCAATGCTTACTTTTGTTGTAGCTGGAGCTGGTTTTACAGGTATCGAGTTAATTGGAGAACTTGTAGAATGGAAAAAGAAATTAGCAAAAGAATATAATGTATATGAGTCTGAAGTAAGGCTATTAGTAGTTGAAGCTATGGGCCGAATACTAAATATCCTTGATGAAAAAGGTGCTAGAAAAACTGAAAAATACTTAAACAAAAAAGGTGTAGAAATACTTACAAATGCACCTATTGTAAGTGTTTCAGAAGATAGCATAACATTAAAAGATGGTACTAAAATATCTACAAATACTCTTGTTTGGACTTGTGGTGTTCAAGGTAATTCCTTCAATTCTAATTTAGGATTATCCTTAAATAATAGAGGTAGATTAATTGCTAATGAATATATGCAGGCATTAGACAAAGAAAATATTTATGTAGTTGGTGATTGCGCCTTTGTAGAAGAAGGAGAATCTAAAAACCTACCTCAAATAGTTGAAGCTGCTTTACAGACTTCAGAAACAGCAGCTCATAACATTATTGCTGATATTGAAAATAAAGAAAAGAAACCTTTTAAATCTAATTATCATGGTTTCATGGTTTCAGTAGGAAGTCACTATGCTGTAGCTAACTTAAGCGGCATTAAGCTTTCTGGTTTCTTTGCTATGTTAATGAAGCATTTAGTAAACCTTCATTATCTATGGGGTGCTGGCGGATTCTATTTAATGTTTAAATATTTAAGCCATGAATTCTTTAATATGAAAGATAGACGTTCTTTTGTAGGAGGACATTTATCTGCTAAATCTAACGTATTATGGTTAATATGCTTAAGAGTTTATATTGGAATACTTTGGCTTTTAGAAGGATTAGAAAAATTAGTTGGTGAAGAAAATTGGGAAAAAGCCAATGGATTAAAGAAACTTACATCCGGTATCGGTAAAGACAGTTGGATTAAAAAAGGTAATGTTAAAATGCCTTTTGATTGGTTATATAAGAGTGCTGAATCCGGTTCTGTAAGTGATGCGGTCTCTTCTGCTTCTCAGACTGTAACAGAAACTACTTCAGTGGCAGACGCAGTAGCTTCAGCTTCTCAATCCGGTGCTGCAGAAGCAGCTTCAAGTTCTTGGCCTGATCCAATAATGAGTATGCCAAACTTCTACAAGAAAATCATGGAAATATTTATGCCTAATGCAGATATTGCGGTATGGTTCCAAAGATTTGTGGTTGTTGCAGAAATAGGTATGGGTTTACTCCTTATTGCCGGTTTATTCACATGGCTAGCTAGCGCCGCCTCTGCCTTTATGGTTGTTAACTTTATACTTTCTGGTATGGCTGGATGGGACATATTATGGTATTTCTTTGGAGCTATTGCCCTAATGGCCGGTGCCGGTAAAGCTTTAGGTTTAGATTATTTTGTTATGCCATGGCTTAAAGATCTCTTTAGCAACTTCTGGGTAGGAAAAAGAAAGCCTATTTATGATAAATAGCAAATAAAAAACTTAATTTTTAAGGCACTGATTTATGAATAAGTAAATCAGTGCCCTTAATAATATTGCAAAGAATATTATAATTTATTTCGGTAAAGATATTAAAAAGGGTGATTCAATGAACAATTTTTGGAGTGAGTTTACTCAATTGTCAAAAGAGTTAGTAGAAGTTAATAAGGTAATAAATAATAATCTTAAATCAAGAAATAAACTTATGGAAAATGCACTAAAAGATTTATTAAATTCAGGAGGAAAGTTTTTAAGACCGGCCTTTGTTCTAATAGCTCATAGCTTTGGTAATGAACAAAGTCAAGATATTTACACTATTGCAGCGGTTATGGAAATGTTTCATATGGCTACTTTAGTCCATGATGATGTAATAGATGAGTCTAAATTAAGACGAGGAAAAGAAACTATTCAACATAAATATGGAAAGAATTTCGCAGTTTACGTAGGTGATTATTTATTTTGTATTTGCTTTAATTTATTAGCAAAATGTAGTTCAGCAAAAAGCATAGAAGTAGATACTCTGTCCCTATCAAGAATTTGCTTAGGTGAAATCGAACAGTATCAAGCTAAATTCAAAAAAGAAGTAAACATTAAGGAATATCTAAGAAGGATATCCTATAAAACTGCCGAGTTAATCTCATTGAGTTTTTATGCCGGTGCTGTGGAAGGTAAATGTAATAAAAAGCTTACAAAAAAGCTACAAAATATTGGACATAACATAGGTATGGCTTTCCAAATCATCGATGATTTGTTGGATTTTAAGGGCACTGAAGCTGTTGTAGGCAAGCCGGTGTGCAATGATCTTAAACAAGGTATTTATACCCTACCCATTATCTATGCTTTGCAGGATAAAAATTATAAAATAGAAAATCTTTTATCTAAAGAAAAACTTTCTGATGAAGATATAAATAGTATTGTTAATACTTTAAAGGATGAAGGTTACTTAAGAAAAGCAGAAAAGCTTGCTCAGTCATATACAGATAAGGCTTTTAAACTTATAAATACACTACCAGAAGGTCATAATAAAGATACTTTAGTTAATGTAACCAATAAACTATTAACGAGAACCTTTTAAAAGAAAAATCTAAGGGATTATGATTTAATCATAATCCCCTTTTTAAATTTCTTATTGTCTACCTCTCATTAATAAATTTTTCATAACAGTAATTTATTATATCACTTCTTTTAATTATGCCAATAAATGTTCCATGGTCGTCCACTACAGGTACAAAATTCTGATTTACAGCTAAAGAAATCAAACTTTCTATATCTGAATTAATTGTTACAGGCTTGTTATTCATATGTCTTTTTATTTCTGAAATTTTAATTTTGTTTAAATTATTAAAAGTTAGATCTGGGTTGTTTTTTAACATCCATAAAAGGTCTCCCTCAGTAAGAGTGCCGACATATCTACCTTTTCCATCAAGTAAAGGTATTGCGGTGTAACTATGGTACTCCATTTTTTCCATAGCTTGCCTCATTGTTGAGTTAAAGTCTTCCCATACTACATCGCTTTTAGGTGTTAGAAAAAATGCAATGTTCATAAGCATTCCTTTCTTTCATTTGATTTATTTGCAACATTCATATTTATTTTATCACATTTAAGGGAGACAATAAATTAATTTATAATTAGCTAATAAAATATTAAATATAAATAGCAATTGGTAGAATTTCAAATTTAGGCCTAATATCCTTTCCAATATTAAATTTTCTAAGCTTAGGTTTATTTTTTAATAAAGGGCAAGTTTTTTTCTGAAGCAGTTCAAAATCTAAATTATCAAAAAAAGCATCATTTGAATAAAACTGTATATCTTCTTCTTTAAGATAATTTGATTCAGAACTTTCCTTATTATCTATCATGGATTGTACTACCTTACCCAATATCCTAACATTACCAGTTAGCATATAATCTTCATGGTCTAGCAAACTCCCTAATTTTAAGGGTACTATTGCCTTTAAAGAATTATTTACTCCAGTAGCAATATATCTTATACATCTTTCCTTTTGGTGGGAAGTTAAACTTTTCTTTAAATAGTTTAGTAGCTCCTCTCTTTTTATATTAGAAATATTAGTATTTTCTTCAGCAATTTCATCTACAGTAACCTCATTTTTGTTTTCATTTATTGCTCCTTCAATTTCTAGAAGATTTATAGCATTTATCATATTTTCAACATAGGGATTTCTTTTAAGTTTACAATAGAATTCAACATAATCATTAACCTGAATATTATTAGAGGAATAATTATTATCTATGAACTTTAATAAATTTTCCCTAGCTAATATGTCTTTTAGTTTTTTTAAAATTACAATGGTTGCAGATACCCTCTCCTCTGTTCTTTGTTTTATAAATTCATTCTGAATCTGAATAGTAAGATCCCCTTGCATATGTCTACCAAATAAATCGTGGGAAAATTCACTAATAGGTGTTCTTATTTGAGCATTTAATATATCCTTTGCACTAAAACTTTTTATTTCAACAAACTCTTGTATTACGATGGTAAAAAGATTGTTAAGCATATCAGTATTTAAGTATAAAGGAATTATAGCTTTATTTTCAGACATATCTAAACCCCGTATCACTTTATATTTTCTCGTAATATATTATGAATAAAAGTAAGTAATAATGATATTTAATAAGCTTTTAAAATATTAAAAAGCATTGTATAATAAGATAAAAATCGATGAAAAAGTGGGTGACATACATGAAAGGAAGAATTCATTCTATAGAAAGTATGGGATTAGTAGATGGACCAGGTATAAGAACTGTAGTATTTTTTCAAGGTTGTAAGTTAAGATGTGCCTATTGCCATAATCCAGATACCTGGGCTATGAATGAAGGTACTGAAATAGAAGCAGATGAATTATATAAAAAAATCACACGTTTTAAACCCTACTTTGAACGTTCTGGTGGTGGAGTAACATTTTCCGGTGGAGATCCATTGATGCAGGCGGACTTCCTAATTGAAATTTTAAAACTTTGCAAAGAAAATGGAATTCATACCACAATCGATACAGCTGGTTATGGTGTTGGTAAATATGAAGAAATTTTAAAGTATACCGATTTAATCTTGTTTGATATTAAACATGTTACCTCAGAAGGATACAAAAATCTTACTGGTTTGGATGGCAGAGGGGCATATGATTTTTTAAATATTGCTCAAAAACAAAAAGTCCCTCTATGGATAAGACATGTAGTTGTACCTGACATTACAGATAGTAAAGAACATTTTGAAAAGTTGGCCTCAATTATTAATGATATAAACTATATCGAAAAAATAGAACTTCTCCCCTATCACACTTTAGGAGTAAATAAATACGAAACTATGGGAATAAAATATAGATTAAAGGATACAGAACCTATGTCAAAAGAAAAAATTAAAGAAAAAGAAAAAATCCTTTTGGAAATGTTAAGAATTGACTTAAAGGACAAACTAAAGATAACAGAATAAAACTTCTTCTATGAGGAAAGATATAAATAAAGCAATTGACTTAAATAAGGGGAGGAATTTAAATGAAAGAGGGATTAATACCAACTGCTTTAGGTACTATTGTTACAACCGCTGGAGCAATTGTTGATTATAAAGCTATGAAAGCAAAACATACGAAAAAAAATGATCTAGTAAGAATGGCTGCAGCTGGAGTTGTAGGCTTTGGATTAGCGCATATAGTTTTAGGAACTATAGATTTAATTGAACATTGTAATTTAAGAAACAAAAAAAACTGTTATAATTTATTATAACAGTTTTTTTTATAATTACTTCATAAGAGCAACTTCATCTCCATTGACTGTAGAATAATTTATCATAGTATGCTCTTCATTGTAAATATGTTTTTTAGGCTTTTCGGACCTCTTGTAGTTTTCAATAGATTTTAATTCTATAGAAACTACCTCCATGTCCACTCTTCCTAATTTAATTATATTTTTATGATAAAATCCTTGAACTAAATCAAGCACAGTACTATAGGATGGACATGAAATATAGCAACTTATGGAATCCTTAAAAATAATTTTTCCCTCATGCACTTCATACTTCTTACAGAACAATGGAGAAAAAAACAGTTTGTCCTTTTGCTTCTTTTCTTCAGTGAATGTTGGATATCGCTTCCTATTGAATTGTATAAGTTCTTTGCATAAAGCATTTAATCTTGGCCTATAGTTTATATTAATGGCCACTCTTTTCATAGGTCTTAGTTGAACTTTTAATCTAAACATATTCCCCCCTAGTAAAGTAATGACAGTTTAAATTATACCATTTTATTATATTTTTTCCAATATTTATTATCACAAATATTTATATACATTTCTACAAATATTTGTTTTATTTTTCGATCTAAATTTCAGTTACATTTTATCCTTTAGGTTTAAAAATTAAAGAAGCTACAAAAGCAAAAATTATAGCAACAGAAATACCTCCGCTTGTGATTTTAAATATACCTGTTAAAACACCAATATAACCTCTCTTTTCTGCTTCCATCATAGCGCCCTTAAGTAATGAATTTCCAAAACTACATATTGGAACTGTAGCACCTGCCCCTGCTAACTTAATTAATGGTTCATAAAGACCTAATCCACCTAATATAGCTCCTGCTACTACTAAAGTGCACGTAGTGTGCGCTGGTGTTAATTTAAACACATCCATTAGAATTTGACCTATAACACATATCCCTCCACCAACTGCAAAAGCCCAAAATAACTTTGATAAATGCATATGTTTCTCCCCTTTCATCCTATGATTGTTCTTATAATTCCATAAGTAAAACTTTTGATCTTTAATCTATTATTTCTCATTCCTTTAATTGTTATGATTTTTTATTAATTCTTCATTATTACAATTGCATACTAGCAAATAAGACTGAGATCTCCTCAGTCTATGTTTTAATTAGTTTCTAAGGATAAAAAATCACATCCTATTTTGTCAGCCTGTTCAATAGCTTCTTGTTTTGTTAATCCATTAGATATAATATTATCTTCTCTAGTATTTAATTCCACAATACTTTTAACAATGGAAGGATCGTCTTTACCGCGACTTTTCATATCTTTAATTTGATTAAAAGAATTTTGACTTACTTTCTTGATAGAACATGTATCTTCATTTTCTACTAAAATAACCGCATATTCTTTCCTCTTAGACACAAGCTCATCTCCTTTTTATAAAATATATTTCTCCTCTTAAATATTATGTGTAACATTTTCAATAATATTTCCTTTTATAAAAAGCTTGTAGATAAATAACAATGAACTTATAATCATAATAGAAGAAAATTATTTTTAAGGAAGGTGTTGTAATAACAATGGTTAATTATTTTAGCAGTTTTTTAAGATATGCTATGAAAACAGTGGTAATTTTTATTTGCATATTTACTATTTTAATTCCTTTTTACTTTATTATAGAAACCAAAAAAATAATATTTCCGATACTTACTCTTTTTTTATTAATATTAACAACTTATATTTACATTAAAGACCGATTTAATATTAAAACAACAATTTTTAATTTATTTGAAAGAAATATAACTTTTTATATTTTAGTTTTAGCTTTTGCACTTAGACTTATGTGGGTTTTGTTAGTTCCATCAAAGCCCGAATCTGATTTTGCCTTGATGTATAATACCGCAGCATCGGTAGCACAGGGACACTATCAATCCTTTCATGGCACTGCTTATTTCGCTAGATTTGCTCATGATACTATTACAGTTCTGTATTTTTCACTGTTTTACAATTTTTCTAACAGTCCATTGTTACTAATAAAGATCCTGAATATATTTTTTCAAACTTTTGCAGTTTATGCTATGTACTTATTGATAAATGAGCTATACAAAGATAAAAAGGTATCTAGATATGCTGCTTTTTTTATGGCCATCTTTCCACCTTATATAATGTATTGTTCTCAAGTTGTATCAGAAAATATGGCAGTTCCTTTTTATCTTCTTAGTGTCTATTACTTTTTTAAAAGTCTTCATAGAGAAAAAAACTACTTATATCCATTACTAGCAGGACTTTTTTTGTCTGTAGGAAACTTATTTAGAATGGTTGGTATTGTATTTATAATTGCTTATTTAATGTATACTCTTTTGTATAAAGGTTTCAAGGATCTTGTCAGAACCTGTATTCCTTTAGTAATAGCATTTCTATTACCTTTATTATTTATTAGTAATATGTTGTTTCATAACAATATAACAGATACCCAATTATGGAATTCCAAAGAGCCATACCATACATCAATACTTAAAGGTACAAATATAAAATCTCTAGGCCGTTGGAATGAAGAAGATGCTGCTTTACCTGATAAATATAACTATGATACTGAATTAGTAAAAAATGAAGCTACAAAAATTATTAAAGAAAGACTAACCACTACTCCAATTTATATATTAATTCCCTTCTATATTGGAAAATTAGTATTTCAATGGGGTTTGGGAGACTTTGGTGCTTATGATTGGACTGTGCCTAATGCGGATTTAACTTTTGTATCTAGCTTTTTCAATAGTAATAAGGCCTCAGTAATAATAATATGTAATTTTATCCTACTTATCTTCCTTTGGAAAATTGTCAAGAAAACCAGTAAAAAAGAGAATATAAATAGTTTTGATTATTTCTTTATAATTCTCTTTGCAGGATATGTTTTACTATATTTGATTACAGAAATGCAAGCAAGATATGCCTTTATTATTTCATGGATTTTTATACCAATATCTCTTTCTTGTAACCTTAAAAGAAAATCTTTACAGTAGAGCGTTACTATTGATTAATCTTCATTTTAAATATATAATTCTATTGTTTTGTATTAATCAGAAAAAACTATAATTTATAGTTAGTTATTTTAGGAAAGGATTTTAATAATGTTTAAGCAATTATTTAAATTTGGTATAGTAGGAGTTATAAATACTGTTATAAACGTCATTATATATCAAATACTAACTAATATAGGTATCGATCCTAATTTATCTAATACAATAGGATATGTTGCAGGTACTGTCAATAGTTATTTTTTTAACAACTATTGGGTTTTTACGGCAAAAGATAAGAGTAAAGAAGTACTGAGTAAATTTATTGTTGTAAATTTACTTACCCTTGGATTAAGCAATATTCTGCTTGCATTCTTTATAAATAAACTTAATATAAGCAAAACATATGCTCAATTTTTTGTTATTCCTATCACTATGATATTTAATTATTTGCTTAATAAGTTTTGGACCTTTAAAAAAGGAGGAAAAAGTAAATGAAAGAGAATTTTTTATTATCAGTTGTAGTGCCAATGTATTATGAAGAAGAAGTAGCTGAAGAATGCTACAATAGACTTAAATCTGTTATGTTAGAAAATAACTTTAACCATGAACTTATATTTGTTAATGATGGAAGTACTGATAGAACTCCTGATATTTTAAAACAAATAGCGGAAAAAGATTCAAGTTCAAAGGTAGTTAACTTTTCTAGAAACTTTGGACATCAAGCGGCTGTTACTGCTGGTGTACAAGTTGCTAGGGGAGATGCCATAGTCATTATTGATGCAGACCTACAGGATCCACCAGAACTAATAGTTGATATGGTGAAACTTTGGCAAAGTGGAAATGAGGTAGTTTATGCAAAAAGAAAAAAAAGAAAAGGAGAAACATGGTTTAAGCTTATTACAGCTAAGTACTTTTATAAGTTTTTAGATGCTATGTCTGATACTAAGATACCACAAAATACTGGGGACTTTAGATTAATTGATAAAAAAGTTGCTGAAGTATTTCTTCAATTACCGGAGAGAAACAGATTTGTAAGAGGAATGATTTCATGGGTAGGCTTTAAGCAAGTAGCCATCGAATATGTTAGAGATGAAAGATTTGCTGGCGAAACCAAATATCCTTTAAAAAAGATGATTAAATTCGCCAAAGATGGAATTATAGGATTTTCCAGTAAACCGCTAAAATTAATAACTACTCTCGGTTTATTTTCTGTTTTAATATCATTTTTAATACTAATATACACTTTAATAAGCAAAATAGTTCAATCAGATATTGAACAAGGTTGGACATCTATTATGGTTGCCATCTCCTTTTTTAGCGGAGTACAATTGCTATCTTTAGGTATAGTTGGCGAATACATAGCTAGAATATATGATGAAACTAAAGGAAGGCCTCTGTATATAATAAAAGATACATACAACATTACAGAAGAAAAGAATAAAAATTATTCAGAAAAATAAATTATCCGACAAAATGTATAAATATTCATCTTCTATACTAAATACTTGTTTTATTTTGTAGATATAGTATAATATTTTTACGATGATTCGAATATATATCCAATTAATGAATTTTATTAGAGGGGTGCTAAAGTATGAAAAAGTTGAAAGTTGGAATTCTTGGGGGTACAGGTTTTGTTGGCCAGCGATTTATAACTTTACTCAACAATCATCCATACTTCCAAGTTGTAGCAATAGCTGCTAGTGAAAGATCTGCTGGCAAAACTTATGAAGAGGCCGTTAATGGTAAGTGGAAACTAGATCTTCCAATACCAGATGCCGTTAAAAATATAGTTGTAAAAAATGTTTATGACATAGATGACATAAAAAATGAAGTAGATTTTGTTTTCTGCGCTGTAGATATGAACAAAGATGAAATTAAAAAATTAGAAGAAGCATATGCTAAAGCAGAGGTTCCAGTGGTATCAAATAATTCTGCTAATCGTATGACACCAGATGTTCCCATGATTGTGCCAGAAATTAACAATGATCATTTAAAAATAATAGAAGCTCAAAAGAAGCGTTTAGGAACCAAGAGAGGTTTTATAGCTGTAAAACCAAATTGCTCTATTCAAAGTTATGTTCCTGCTTTAAATGCATTAAAAGAGTTTGGACCTAAAGAAGTTGTAGTAACAACTTATCAAGCTATATCTGGAGCAGGAAAAACCTTTAAGGATTGGCCTGAAATGGTTGATAATATTATTCCTTTTATCGGTGGAGAAGAAGAAAAAAGTGAACAGGAACCTCTAAAGGTTTGGGGCCATATCGAAAATGACCAAATAGTTCATGCTACTTTACCAAAAATCACAACTCAATGCATTAGAGTTCCAGCATCTGACGGTCACATGGCTGCAGTATTTGTAAATTTTGAAAAGAAGCCTACTAAAGAGCAAATTCTTGAATGTTGGAAAAACTATTCTGGCAGACCTCAAGAATTATCTTTACCTAGTGCGCCAAAACAATTTTTGAATTATTTTACAGAAGAAAATAGACCTCAGACAAAACTTGACCGAAACCTTGAAAATGGTATGGCAGTATCTATTGGAAGATTGAGAGAGGATTCAATTTATGACTATAAATTTGTATGCTTATCTCACAATACTATAAGAGGTGCCGCTGGTGGTGCTGTTTTAACAGCTGAATTACTTTATGCTGAGGGTTATTTAACTTCTAAAGAATAGTAACTAAGACAGTCTTATGAAAGACTGTCTTTATTTTATGCTACTTTTTAACTGCTCAAATTGTTGTTTTGATGGTGATTCCTTATTTAAAGCTACTCCATTAGCAATGGAAACCGCTGCATCTTCTTTAAAGCCAGCCTTTATCTGAGCATCTGCTAAATAGTACCAAGCCCAAGCATTATCCCTCTGAAGGGAGCAAAGATTTTTATAGTATTCTACAACTTTTGCAAAATACTTTCTATTTAAATCTTTTGCTTCTATTAATTCCTTTCCGTTCCAACGTACCAACTCTATTTTAAAACAATTTTGCTCACCTCTTTTCCAAAAAGCCATAACTACAGAACTATCTTTAGAATCCTCTAAAATATCAAGTTTACTATATGAATAAGAGAATTCTTTGTGCATTTTATTTTTGCCGTGAGAATATACCGTTAGTTCATGAATATCCATTCCAGTTCTCGTGCCTAAAACTATATCCTTTTTTCCATCACCATTTATATCGTGAAATTCTAATCTTTCAATGTTGCTTCCTTCTCCCTTTACTTTATAGGCTGTACTGCTAGTATCATCATAATTTATTACTAATAAGAAAATTGCTTTGTCTATCCCCTTTTCCTTAAAAGGTACAATAATTTCCTTGTTTCCTTTCCCATCTAATTGCTCTGTAAAATAATTTTTCTTTTTAAATAGAATTTTTTCCGCCTTTGAGGGTAAATGTTTATTTATATACTGTTCTTCTATTGAATTATCTAGGAAATTACCAGTGATATCTATTGAATTATTAAAAACTCCTAAAAAACCTAATAATAGTATTTTGGCAATATATAACTTCATTATAAATCCCTCGCTTATTTTTGCTTATCTATAGTATTCAAATTAACTTATCATTATACATTTTTATTTAGTATATAATGTATTGTAATAATATTTTATAGGTCCCAACATGTATTGTACCTTTAGTCAATTTATTGATATTATGAATTCTGTTTCTTCCAATAACGTAAAAAATGACTTAAATCATTATATTTTAAAAAACAACTTTTATGAAAAGCATTATTTTATTTACGATATCCTATACGATAAGTATTCCAACCCAATAATATTTTTATGCAATTTTAAAGATCAAGATATATCTAGCTTAAAACACTTTTATATATATGGCTTTTTTGGAAGATATCTTTCTCACAATGACTTATTGCAAATGGAATTAAGTTTAAAAATATATAACCACTACCCTTCCTTAGAAGTTATTAAAATTCATGCTGGATCAAAAAAAAGACAAGGAAGAGGATCTTCAGCTATAAAATTTTTAGAAGAAACTATAATCCCCTATTTAAATTCTCAACTAAAATCCCTTTCAAATTCTTACAAAATTAATTGCATATATGGTATAAGTGCTGATTTAGATGATGATACCAGCGGCTTAGACAGAGCAAAATTTTATTATAAAAACGGATTTAAACTTATTAATAATCACTTTTATAAATACCTCTAATATTTTCACCCAATATCTTTCTTTGATAATATTAATTTTATATGATACAATAATTCAATGATAATGATGCTGATGATATAGTAAAGTCAAAATTAGTCATAATATCCTACTTAATTACAATCAATACTCCTATAGAAGTAAATAAAAATAAGTAGCAATTATATTGACAATTATAAGAACTTTTTATAATTTATTAAAATGTTGCATCTTATTTAATTATGTAAATATTTACACAACATTGCAGAATTATTAATAAATTGATATTATATAAATATAAATTTAACATTTATTATAACTAGGGGGGTAATTATTATAGAAACTATAGTTACAGCTAAATTTGGGGGTAGTTCTCTTTCAGAGGCAGGTCAATTTGAAAAAGTAAAACATATTGTAGAATCTGATCCATCCAGACGTTACATAGTACCTTCAGCTCCAGGTAAAAGATTCTCTTCAGACTATAAAATAACTGATTTATTATATTTGTGTCATGCTCACGTTCAACAGGGAATTCCTTTTAATGATGTTTTTGATATTATTGCAGCACGTTATAAAGAAATTGTAGCTTGCTTAATCTTAAAATATCACCATTTAAAGGAATTAGATATCGATTATATTCTAGAGAATGTAAAAAAGCAAATTGCTGATGGTGCCTCTGCTGATTTCACTGCAAGCAGAGGAGAATATATTAACGGAATAATATTAGCAAAACTCTTAGGTTATGAATTTGTAGACGCTGCTGAATTGATATATTTTAATGAGGCTGGCGTATTTGATGCTGAAAAAACCAATACACTTGTTCAGGAAAAACTAGCTTCTATAGAGAGAGCGGTTATACCTGGATTTTACGGATCAATGCCTGATGGAAGCATAAAAGTATTTTCTAGGGGAGGCTCTGATGTAACTGGAGCTATAATAGCTCGTGGTACCAATTCCTCCTTATATGAAAACTGGACTGATGTTTCTGGTTTCATGATGGCAGATCCAAGAATAGTTCCTGATGCAAAACCTATCGATGTTGTAACATATCGTGAACTAAGGGAACTTTCTTATATGGGTGCTAGCGTGTTACATGAGGAAGCGGTATTCCCTGTTAGAGAAGCAGGTATACCTATAAATATAAAAAATACCAATAGACCAGAAGATAGAGGAACCCTTATTGTTGATGATAATGTTACAAATACTAAAGATTCTACCATAACCGGTATAGCTGGCAAGAAAAATTTCACAGTAATAGCCATAGAAAAACATTTGATGAATAATGAATTAGGCTTTTGTAGAAAGATCCTATCTATTTTTGAACATAATGGAATTAACTTTGAATGTATGCCTTCTGGTATAGATAGCGTATCTTTAGTGGTAGAAGATAAGTGCTTCCAAAATAAGTTAGATTCTGTTTTGGAAGAAATAAAAAGACAATGTAACCCTGATTCAATAGTAGTTCACCCAAATATGGCTCTAATCGCCACTGTGGGCAAAGGAATGTCAAGAACCAAAGGAATAGCTGCTACTATCTTTTCAGCTCTTGCTAATGAACAGGTTAACATCCGAATGATTAATCAAGGTTCCTCCGAAATAAATATCATAGTCGGTGTAGAAGTTGAGGATTTCGAAAAATCTGTAAGAGCTATTTATAATGCATTTATGAAAAAATAAGCTTTCTATAAACTGTATCTTTACAGCTTGTAATAATATGTTATAATATATTTAATTGAATAGTAATAATACTATGAAGAGAAAAGTAAGCTACAGGAAATTAACAGAGATAGAATGTATTAGCTGAGAGCATTCTTTAATGGAATCTAGCTGAAAACCACCTCTGAGTGACTTTAATAGAGCCCGGTAATGCCGTTATCCTAACTAAGTGGTTTATTAATAACAAATTGGGTGGAACCGCGGGAAGATACTCTCGTCCCTTTTCTTTTGAAAAGTGACGAGTTTTTATTTTGCTAAATGCTAGATATACTAATGGAAAGGATTGGTATTAAACTATGAAAGTAACATTAAAAGATGGCAGCGTAAAAGAATTTGCTGAAGCAAAATCCGTATATGAGGTTGCTAAAGAAATCAGTGAAGGATTAGCTAGAGTTGCTTGTGCAGGTCTAGTAGATGATCAAGTAGTTGATCTAAGATATCTAATAGATAAGGATTGCACATTAAATATATTAACCTTTGATGATGAAGAAGGAAAAAAAGCTTTTAGACATACTGCATCACATATTCTAGCGCAAGCTGTTAAAAGGCTATATCCTGATACTAAATTAGCTATAGGTCCAGCTATAGATAATGGTTTCTACTATGATTTTGATAAAGAAGGTTCTTTTTCTGCTGAAGATTTGACAAAGTTAGAAGAAGAAATGAAGAAGATAGTAAAAGAAGAATTACCTATTGAAAGATTTGAATTACCTAGAGACGAAGCTATTGCTAAAATGAAAGAACTTAAAGAAGATTACAAAGTTGAACTAATTGAAGATCTACCAGAAGATGCAGTAATCTCCTTCTATAAACAAGGTGATTTTGTGGATCTTTGTGCTGGTCCTCACCTAATGAATACTAAATTTGTGAAAGCCTTTAAACTTACTCTTGTAGCTGGTGCTTATTGGAAGGGCGATGAAAATAACAAGATGCTAACAAGAATATATGGTACTGCTTTTACAAAAAAATCAGACTTAGAAGCTCATTTAGCACAATTAGAAGAAGCTAAAAAGCGTGACCATAATAAATTAGGTAGAGAACTTGGACTGTTTACTACTGTGGATGTAATTGGTCAAGGTCTTCCTCTATTAATGCCAAAGGGAGCTAGAGTAGTGCAACTTCTTCAACGTTTTGTAGAAGACGAAGAAGAAAGAAGAGGTTATCTGCTTACTAAAACTCCTCTTATGGCTAAGAGTGATTTATACAAGATTTCTGGACACTGGGATCACTACAAAGATGGAATGTTTGTATTAGGCGATGAATCTAATGATGATGAAGTAATGGCCCTAAGACCAATGACTTGCCCCTTCCAGTTTATGATATACAATGCAAGCCAAAAGAGCTACAGAGATCTGCCATTAAGATATGCCGAAACTTCCACCCTCTTTAGAAATGAAGCTTCTGGAGAAATGCATGGATTAATTAGAGTTAGACAATTTACAATTTCAGAAGGACACTTAGTGGTTACTCCAGAGCAATTGGAAGAAGAATTTAAAGGCGTAGTGGATCTTATAAACTACATGATGACTACTCTTGGTATAGAAAATGATATTACTTATAGATTTTCAAAATGGGATCCTAATAATAAGGAAAAGTATATTAATGATCCTGAAGCATGGGAAGCTGCTCAAGCAAAGATGAAGAAGATCTTAGACCACCTAGGAATTAACTATAAAGATGCCATTGGTGAAGCTGCCTTCTATGGTCCAAAGTTGGATATTCAATTTAAAAATGTACATGGAAAAGAAGATACTATCATAACTGTGCAAATAGATTTCTCTTTAGCAGAAAGATTTAACATGACTTATGTTGATAAAGACGGAGAAAAGAAAAGACCTATAATTATTCATAGAACTTCTATTGGTTGCTATGAGAGAACTCTAGCAATGCTTATAGAAAAATATGCTGGTGCCTTCCCTACTTGGCTAGCACCTGTACAGGTTAAGGTACTTCCAATATCTGAAAAGTATCATGATTATACTGAAAAAGTTGTTAAAACTTTAAAGGATAAAGGCATCAGAGTAGAAGGCGATTACAGAGCTGAAAAGATTGGTTATAAAATTAGAGAAGGTAGGATGGAAAGAGTTCCTTATCTTCTTATAGTTGGAGAAAAAGAAGCTCTGAACAATCAGGTAGCAGTTAGAAGCAGAAAGAATGGCGATGAAGGTCCTGTAGATCTTAATGATTTCGTAGAAAGAATTGTTAAAGAAATAGAAGCAAAAGAAAAATAGTCCTATAACCTACAAGCTAGTCTTTATGACTAGCTTTTTTTGTCCATTATATTCCATAATAATTAACTCTTTATTTGAAAAGAATAACATTAATGATTAAAACTTTTGGAGGTGACCATGGAATATATGAGAAGAAAAACTATTTTACTGTTTACAATTACAAGTATACTTATACTTTCACTTATTGGTTGTACAGTAAATAGAGATTATTACCTCCCTATTAAAAAGGCAAATCCTATTAGTTACAGGGATCTTTATAATTTATCTCAAAATAACTTTTCATCCATACCGGAAGTAGTTGAAAAAGTAAATGCTGCTGTGGTAGGTGTAGCTACTAGGAGTATAATAGAGGATGATTTTAATGATGGCGATGTAGTTGAAGAAGGTATCGGTTCAGGCTTTATAATTAACGATGAAGGATATATATTAACTAATCATCATGTAATTGCTGATGCTAGTAGTGTAAAAGTTATATTTAGTAATAACACTGAAGCAGAAGCACAAATAGTAAATTTCGATGAAAATCAGGATTTAGCAGTGCTTAAAATAATTGATGGATCAAAGGTTCCTGCCATAGTTGAATTAGGAGATTCAGATACACTTAAGGTTGGTGAGACAGTTATCGCTATTGGTAATCCCTTAGGAAAAGAGTTTATCGGTACAGTAACTTCTGGAATAATCAGTGCTGTTAATAGAAATATAGTAATAGATGATAGAGTTCTATCCTTTATTCAGACCGATGCAGCAATAAATCCTGGGAACAGTGGTGGTCCCCTATTGAACAGCTCAGGACAGGTTATTGGCATTAACACTGCTAAAATTGGCGCTACAGGTATTGAAGGTATAGGTTTTTCTATTCCAATTAACATTGTAAAAGGAAGATTAAGCGCTATGGCTTCTCCTATACCTGAGCTAGGCATGGTTGCTATGAAAGTTACTCCGGAAATGACTAAGTATGAAAAGGTTCCAACAGGAGTCTTTGTTAATAAAGTCACTAAAAATGGCTGTTGTTGTACTGCTGGTTTAAAATGTGGAGATATTATTGTAAAGTTCGACGGTGTAAAAGTTAATTCCGCTGATGAAATTAATGCTATTAAAGAAAAGCATAAAGCCGGTGATACTGTAGAAGTAGTTATTTATAGAAATGGATTTTATAGAACTAAAAAATTGACACTATAAAATAAAGCAGGAAGAAAAATTTATTTTCTCTCCTGCTACATTTATATTTAAGTAAAGTTTTGTTCTATAAAATTTAGACTTCTTTTAAGCCTTTCTCTATAATTCCTCCACCTAAGCAAACTTCACCGTCATAAAAGACCACCGCCTGCCCTGGCGCAATACCTCTTTGTGGCTTATCAAAAATAACTTTGCATGTATTATTTTCTCCTAAAATCACCTTAACTCCTTGATCTGGTTGTCTATATCTAAATTTTGCTGTACAAGTAAAGTTATCTGGCATCTTCTTCTTGCTTATCCAATTTAAATTAGAAGCTTCTAATCCATAAGTAAAGGCTACAGGATTATTTTCCCCTTGTGCTACATATAAGATATTATTTTTAATATCTTTATCTACTACAAACCAAGGTTCACCTGTACCTCTACCTCCAATTCCTAGCCCTTTTCTTTGACCTATAGTATAATGCATAAGGCCTTCATGTTTACCAATAATCTCTCCATCTATAGTTTTCATAAGCCCCGGTTTTGCTGGAAGGTAATTATTTAAAAACTTTCTAAAGTTTCTTTCTCCAATGAAACAAACCCCGGTACTATCTTTCTTTTTTGCTGTAGTTAAATTATATTTTTCAGCTATTTCTCTAACTTCCTTTTTAGTTAAATGTCCAATTGGAAATAATGTCTTTGATAGAGCCTCTTGATTTAACATACATAAGAAATAAGTTTGGTCCTTATTATTATCCACTCCACGAAGCAAGCGATATTCACCATCATGATAATCTAGTCTAGCATAATGACCGGTGGCCATATAAGTGGCCCCTACTTTCATTGCGTAATCCAGAAAAGCTTTAAACTTAATTTCTTTATTGCACATTACATCTGGATTAGGTGTTCTCCCCTTCTTGTACTCCTCTAAAAAGTACGAAAATACCCTATCCCAATATTCCTTTACGAAATTTACAGAATAGTATCTGATACCTATTTCATCGCAAACCCTTCTCATGTCTTCGTAGTCATCCACTACAGTACAAAGTCCTTCATCGTCTTTTTCATCCCAATTTTTCATAAATACACCGATTACTTCATAACCTTGTTCCTTTAATAATAGTGCTGCTACAGAAGAATCAACTCCACCAGACATGCCAACGATAATTCTCTTATTCTGATTATCCATTTCATCCACTGCCTTCCTAAATTCTTTTTATTAACATTAACAATAAACTTATATAAACTGTATACTGTATAACAAACATGCAATTTGGAGGTTTATATGAATATTTATAGTGACTCTTTATTAAGAGTTCAGTCTTCTTATGAAATATTGGTAAACACTAATAAATTTTTATTGTCATTATTTAAAGATGGTAAGTTAGTTAAAAACTATCCCATAGCCATAGGTAAACCCTCTACACCTACTCCTAAAGGCACCTTTACAATAATAAATAAAGCCCATAATCCTGGGGGACCTTTTGGAGCTAGGTGGCTTGGATTGAGTATTAAAGGTTATGGAATACATGGTACAAATGATCCTTCATCTATTGGCAAAGCTGTATCTAACGGCTGTATTAGAACCTATAATGAAAACATAATAGAATTATATAATACTGTCCCTATTGGCACCACCGTAAAAATCTTATGATTCCTCATACTCTAGTTCTTCTATTATAAGTTTATCAAATTTTATTGATTCCATAAAATTATTATGATCAAAAATCACTTTATTACGTTTATTGAACTCTTCCAAGTTATAGGGAAGCCAGTAAGGCTTCTCTATATCTAGTTCTTCACACAAGATTGTTATACAAGCTTTTAAATTTGCTTGATAACCACCTTCTATATTTGAACTTACTACCTTATCTTTAATAATTTTATTGTTCTTTATAACCTTTCCCCATACTTTTAGCATATTTGATACCTCGCCATATATAATTATCCATTATAATAATAATTATTATTATTGTAAACAAACCTAATATAAATTTTATCACATAATATATAATTTTTCATATTTTATATTGTAATACTTAATTAGGAGTGTTAAATCTTGTACTACAATTATCCTTATTATGATTTTAGATTTGAAGATTCAGAAGAGATAGATGGGGTAAAGGATATAAAAGAGCTTTATGAACTTGAGACGGAAGACTTACCAGCTCAATGCCCCTATCGACAGGTTATTCCACCATTTTTCCCATTCAATGGCTTTACTCCTGATCAAAATGGTGCTCCTACTTCACCTCCACCATCCTTTACTCCAGCTAAACCAAGTACTCAAGTTCAAACTTATGGAGCTCCATCAGTACTGGCTATGGATCCTGGCGCCATAAGACCATGCACCTTTAGATTTGTATATATATGGCCTAGAAGAGGATCAGGATTTTGGGCCTTCCTAACCTTTGTAGGAAATAGATCTGCTTCAGGATTTAGATGGACACGTGGACAATGGAGATTTTTTGGAATGGATCTAAGAAATATTGAAAGTTTTCAGTGTTATTAAAAGAAAAGTGGCTATGCCACTTTTCTTATGCTTCATTTAAAAGCCATATGTAATAGTTTAATATACTTGAATAAGTTACAAGGATTATATATGGTAGCATAAGCAATCCCGCTGCCTTATATCCTTTGAGGAATTTTATTGTTGTTAAAACTGTAGTTAGTATTATTAATAAAGACAATAGAAAGGATATTCCATAAAGATTTAATCTAAAAAATATGAAAGGCCATAGGAAATTTAAAGTTACTTGTACTATAAAATAAAAAACTCCCCTCCTGTTATATACTCCTTCTCTGTTTTTGCTTATAAAAAGATAAGCAGCTATAGAAATTGATAAAAGTACTACTGGCCAAAAAATAATTAATATTACTGAAGGTAGAGCAAAAAAGGGTTTTCTTAAAATTTCATAATATCGTCCAGAACCTTTATTAAATATATTAGCAATGAATGCTAAGCCTTCAATAATAACTATTATTATTAATAATGTGCCCCAATCATTATTTTTAGAAACTTTTTTATTTTTCATATAATCATCCCCAATTAATATAAATTAATCCTCTATTAAATTTATTAAACAGATAATCATATTATGCTTTTAATATTATAATTATAATAAAAGGTCGCACTAATTAATAAAAAAACAAAGAAAAAAACTATTTTTTTGTATATTTATGCTATAATATTATATAGAATTTTGTGAAAGTGGTGATAATATGAGTAATTTAAAAGATCTTGACTGGAGTAACCTAGGTTTTAGTTACATAAAAACTGACTGGCGTTACATTTCCCTTTGGAAAGATGGGCAATGGGATCAAGGAAAGCTAGTAGAAGATAATAAATTAACTATTAGTGAAGCTTCAACTGCTCTTCATTATGGTCAACAATGTTTCGAAGGCTTAAAGGCCTACAGGACTAAGGACGGTTCTATTCAACTTTTTAGACCTGATGAGAATGCAAAAAGAATGAATTCTACCTGCCGAAGACTTTTAATGCCGGAATTCCCTGTTGAAAGATTTATAGATGCGGTAATTCAAGTTGTAAAAGCTAACGAAGCCTATGTACCACCCTACGGTACTGGAGCAACCCTTTATATTAGACCTTTCATGATTGGTGTAGGGGATAATATTGGTGTTAAACCTGCTTCCCAGTATATTTTTTCAGTATTTTGTGTACCTGTTGGCCCATATTTTAAAGGTGGCCTGACACCGGTAAACTTTTATGTAACGGATTTTGATAGAGCAGCTCCTAACGGTACAGGAGGTGTAAAAGTAGGAGGTAATTATGCCGCAAGTTTACTTCCTCATGAAGAAGCTGCAAAAAGAGGTTTTGCCGATTGTATATACTTAGATCCCGCTACTCATAGTAAAATAGAAGAAGTTGGAGCTGCAAATTTCTTTGGAATAACTAAAGATCATAAATTTATAACTCCTTATTCTAAGTCCATCTTACCAAGTATAACAAAGTATTCCTTAATGCACATTGCAAAAGAATACATGAACCTTGAAGTTTTAGAACAAGATGTATATATAGATAAGCTTGATATGTTTTGTGAAGCAGGAGCTTGTGGTACCGCTGCAGTTATTACACCAATAGGCGGAATCCAATACAAAGATAAGTTCCACGTATTTTATAGCGAAACAGAAGTAGGTCCAATTACTACTGAATTGTACAATACTTTAACTGGTATTCAATTTGGTACTGTTGAAGCTCCTGAAGGTTGGATATATAAAATATAATAGTTTTCTTATATGTTATAATGCCAAAGATAGGGCTATAAAGCTAGCTGTATCTTTGGCTTTTTAACTTTTTCTATACATTTATTATAAAATGCTTTATAATCTAACTGTATAGATTTATAAATTACAAAATATATTTTAGTAACTATTGCATTTTGAGGGGATTAAATTATGAATACTGGACTACCTACAACAAAAAACTTAGTAAAAAAACTTACAAGAGGTTATAGTATAAGAAAAGATGGCAGACTACTTAGAAATATAGATCCTATGAGAAAGCTTATGCCTTATCTCTTTAAGAGTCGTAACGGAAGCATTGTGCATGCTCCAGAAACTCTTGAATTTGATAATGCTAGAGAATTCATAAAAAAAATAGCTCGAGAAAATCCAGAATTGAATATAGGAACCTTTGAAATAATAGTAGCGGCTTTAGTAAGAACCTTATCCCAATATCCCTACTTGAACCGCTTTGTAGCTGGAAAAAAACTTTTTGCTAGAAATGACCTTTCTATCTCCTTTATTGTGCTTAAATTAGAAAATGGAGAATACAAAGAAACTAATGCAAAGGTGTACTTTTCTAGGGAAGAAACTTTGTTTGAAGTTGCCAAAAAAGTTAATGAACATATAAAGTTATGTCAATCTAGTTCTGACAAGAGTGATGATGAACTTATGAGAACTTTTACAAAATTACCATCACCTATTATTAGTTTATCTGCAAATTTAGCTAAGAAGCTTTGTGATTGGGGCTTACTACCTAAGAGTTTTATAGATGCTGTACCCCTATACTCTACAGCATATATTTCAAATCTAGGTAGCATAGGACATGATGCTTTAAATCATCATTTATATGAATGGGGTACCACTTCTCTTTTCTTGACCATGGGAAAACTAAAAAGAAGCAATGAAATTGATAAATACGGTCAAGTACATACGAAGACCTCATTAGATATCGTTGTAACCTTAGATGAACGTATTGCCGACGGTATATACTTAGTTAAAGCCCTTAAGTATTTTAAAAACTTAATAAAGCATCCTGAGAAATTGTTGGAACCACCTAAAGTTGTAGTTGAAGATGATGGTATATAGTTTTAATAAGAATTTTTCCCTACACTAATTTGATATTTATTAGATTTAAAAAAAGGAGTTATTATATAACGACCCCCAAAGTTAAACCGAAAAATCTATCCCTTGGAGGTCGTCTCATTAAATTAACTCCTTTTTACTATTGTTTTCTATTTTTATATCCCCTATGCAATAAAGCGTGGGCTAAAGGGCTGTTTGGATATTCTAAAAATTCATTATATATCTGCTTAATTATAGGATTTTCATGGGACTTTCTTATCGTCATATTTGAATCTCCTTCATACAATACTTCCATTCTCTTTCGTAGTATTTCTCTGTTTGCTCTAATAAATGGTTGCCCTCCACCATCTATGCAACCTCCTGGGCAAGCCATTACTTCAACAAAATCATACTTACATACTCCTGCTCTAATATCATCCATAACCTTTTTAGCATTGCCTAAGGAGGATATTACAGCTACTTTTAAATCAATATCCTCTAATTTCACACTAGTTTCCTTTATTCCTTCTAATCCTCTTACCTCATTGAACTCTAATTTGCCTAATTCTTTTCCAGTTAAAATTTCGTAAGCAGTTCTTAAAGCAGCCTCCATAACACCTCCGCTGTTTCCGAAAATCACACCGGCTCCAGTAGCTTCTCCTAAGGGATTATCAAATTCTTGCTCTTCCATATTTGTAAGATCCATACCTGCTTCCTTTATCATTTTAGCTAGCTCTCTTGTGGTAATAACTATATCCACATCTTTTATGGCATTTTTCTTAAATTCTTCTTCATTAGCTTCAAATTTCTTAGCTACACAAGGCATAACTGAAACTAGTACTAAGTTTTCTACTTCAATTCCTAACTTGTCCGCTAAATAAGTTTTTGCAATTGCTCCAAACATTTGCTGAGGGGATTTACAACTAGAAGGATAATCCAACATATCCCCATAGTTTGTTTCCAAGTAGTTAATCCAAGCGGGACAACAGCTTGTAATCATAGGAAGTCTACCACCATTTTTCAATCTGTCTACGAGCTCATTAGCCTCTTCCACAATAGTTAAATCTGCAGCAAAGTTAGTATCATAAACCTTTTTAAAACCTAAAGCCTTTAATGCTCCTACCATTTTCTTAGTTACATCAGTACCTGCAGGCAATCCAAACTCTTCTCCTAAGGCTGCTCTAACCGCTGGTGCTGTCTGAACAATTACATACTTATCCTTATCACTTAATACCTGCCAAACTTCATCATAATTATAGACTTCTCTTAAGGCACCGGTAGGACATACTGCTAAGCATTGTCCGCAGTAAGTACATTTAGTATCTACAAAAGGTTTACTCAAAAAGGATGAAATTACTGTATCAAAACCTCTGTTAACAGCAGTTAAAACATAAGTTTTTTGGATATCATTGCACACCGTAACACATCTTCTACAGAGAATACATTTATCCATATCCCTAATAACAGATGGTGAAGATATATCTATAGGATAAGTAGATATTTCACCTTCATACTTTATTTCTTTAACACCTAAATCCGCCGCTAATTTTTGAAGTTCGCATTTCAAATTCTTTTCACATTTTAAGCAATCTTGAGGATGATCAGAAAGTAATAGTCCTACTATGTTTCTTCTAGCATTAATAGCTCTTGGAGTATTAGTTTTTATAATCATTCCATCTGTAACAGGAGTGGAACAGGCCGGTGCTAAATTTCTTCTTCCTTCAACTTCTACTACACAAACTCTACAAGTACCATTACAATTCTCAGTACTTCCGTCCTGCATATTCATATGGCAAAGGGTAGGTATTTCAATATTCAATTTCTTAGCCGCATCTAATATAGTTTTTCCTTCTTTAATCTCAACCTCTCTATTATTGATGGTTATCTTAACCACACAGCACCTCCTACACCTTAACAATTGCTTTTATAGGACAAGAATTAAAACAAGCACCACATTTAATACACCTGTCTTTTTCAATACTGTGTTTTTCTTTTAGTTTACCCTTTATAGCATTTACAGGACACATTCGGAAACATTTAGTACATCCAACACATCTTTCAGTTATCATATAGCTTAGTAATCCTTTGCATTGACCTGCTGAACACTTCTTTTCTTTAATGTGCTCCTCATATTCCTTCATAAAATACCTCATAGTACTTAGTACCGGATTAGGAGCAGTCTGTCCTAAACCACATAAGGCTGTATCTTTAATAGTTTCAGCTAAGGATTCTAACTTTTTAAGATCCATTATATTAGCCTTACCTTCAGTTATTTTATTTAAAATTTCTAGCATTCGTTTGCTTCCAACTCTACAAGGCGTACATTTACCACAGGATTCATCAACGATAAACTCCAAATAAAACTTTGCAATATCAACCATACAGTTATCTTCATCCATTACAATCATTCCACCAGAACCCATCATTGAACCTATGTTGGTTAGAGAATCATAATCTATAGGAACATCTAACATAGATTCAGGTATGCATCCGCCAGAAGGGCCACCGGTCTGAACAGCTTTAAGTTTTTTACCATCTTTTATACCTCCGCCTATATCATAAATGATATCTCTTAATGTAACTCCCATAGGTACTTCAACTAAACCTACATTATTGATTTTTCCTGCTAGAGCAAAAACCTTAGTTCCTTTGGATTTCTCTGTACCTATTTTATTGAACCAAGAGGCACCTTCGTTAATAATTTTAGGTATGTTAGCAAGTGTTTCTACATTATTTACACAGGTTGGTTTATTCCATAATCCCCTTTCTGCAGGAAAAGGAGGTTTGTTAGTAGGTTCACCACGGGAACCTTCTATTGAATGAATCAATGCAGTTTCCTCACCACAGATAAAGGCTCCAGCACCTAACTTTATTTCAATATCAAAGTTAAAGTCTGTGCCAAAAATATCTTCTCCTAATAGCCCGTATTCTTTTGCTTGATTTAAGGCAATTTTTAACCTACGTATTGCAAGAGGATATTCTGCTCTAATATAAATGAATCCTTTATTGGCACCAATAGCAAAGCCACCAATAGCCATTGCTTCTATAACACTATGTGGATCCCCTTCAAGTATAGATCTATCCATAAAGGCTCCTGGATCTCCTTCGTCAGCATTACATATGATATACTTTTCAGTACTATGGTGGGATTTTACAAACATCCATTTCTTCCCTGTAAGAAAACCGCCTCCCCCTCTTCCTCGTAAACCAGATTCTGTTATTTCATTAATTACTTCCTCCGGTTTCATAGTTGTAATAACCTTTCCTAAAGCTTTATAGCCATCAAAGGCAATATACTCCCTTATGTCTTCAGGATTTATAACACCACAATTTCTTAAAGCAATTCTTAATTGTTTTTTATAGAAAGACATCTCTTCTTGAGTATTTACCTTTTTACCTATGGTAGGCTCTTCATATAGAAGCCTATCTATTATTTCCCCTTTTACAATATGCTTTGATATAATTTCTTCCGCGTCTTCAGGGGCAACATGTATATAAAAAATATTATCCGGTAGTATGTGAACAATAGGTCCTTTAGCACAGAAACCAAAGCAGCCTGCTAACACAACCTTTACCCTATTCTTTAATCCATGCTTTTCTATACTACTTTTAAGTTGTTCTACTATTTTATCTGATTTAGAAGACATACACCCTGTACCTTGACATACCAATATATGTCTTTCACTACCCTCATTGCTTAATTTACTAATCCTTCTTACGGAAACTAAAGAATTATATTTTTCTGCTAAAAGATTTAATTCTTCTAGGCTCTTTACCTTGATTTGGCTCATAGCATCACCTCAATCACTTATATTCATTAAGAAGTTTATCTATGTCCTTTTTGGTAAAGTGGCCATAAACTCTATTATTAACCATAACTACCGGAGCTAAACCACATGCACCAACGCATCTTAAGGTATCTATAGTATATAAACCATCCTTAGTGGTCTCTCCTTCTTTGATCTTTAATCTCCTTTTAAATTCTTCTACTATTTCCCCAGAACCCTTAACAAAACAGGCGGTTCCTGTACAAATATTGATTACATATTTCCCCTTAGGTTCTATGGTAAAAAAGGAATAAAAACTTACTACTCCATATACCTTTGAAACTGGGATACCTAATTTGTCAGCTACAAAGTTTTGAACTTCTTCACCTAAATAGCCAAAAAGCTCCTGTGCTTTATGAAGTACTGAAATTAACTCACTTTCTTTGTATTGACGTTCTTTTATATATTCTTCCAATTCTTTAAATCTGGGATCCCTGCACATAAAAATTACCTCCATATGGTTTAATATCCCTACAAAATTATTATATTAATTCGCTAATGTTTTAACTACAAATACTATTTTCCTATATAAAAAAATTACTATTAGTAATATTTAATTTACTAATAGTAATTTAAATGTTTTTATAATTTTACTGTTTTAATAATATTTTCTTCTGATACAATATAAATTTCACTTTTTTCTCTAGAATATTCAACCCTATCGTTACCAATTTCCATAATAGGTTCTTTACCTAAGGCATAAAAAATATCATCCGCCAAAGTTTTGCTGAATTCGATTCTGTCTTCCTTATGAAGTTCTTGCCAAATATCTTTCTCCATACCTAAGAAATTATAAATGTCCTCAATTTCCAATAAACCATCTGCTATTTCTTCGATTATTCTTTTGTATTCTCTAGAAAATCTCAATGACATCTTTATACAATCCTTTCATTTTTAAGCATACCAAGAGCTTCTTCTCTTTCCCTATTAAATCTATTATATACACTCTTTCTCACATCAGCAGAGCTACTTCTGAAATATATGTTTACCTTTTGTCTTTCATTATAAATTCCATTGATTATATTTTCATCTGAACTATTTAAATCTACTTTTGAAAATAGATTAACTGCTCCACTAACACCATGTTGTACTGCTGTGGACCACAAAACATTTTTTAGAGCATTAGACCTTCTATTAATGTCAAAATTATAAGTATTCTTTAACTTTTTAGCAGCTTCATCATAAAAAGCACTCTTAACGTAGTTATATTGTAAAGCTAAAAAACCTGCACTATCATTTTTAGCTATAGATTGCCAAGCCTTATCAAAATTCATTCCATAACTATTGCCATCCATAGCTTTAGCTTGAACTAAAGTATTATAATAGTCATAATTTGAGTTTTTTAAGTAATTAATAAAAGATGTTAAAGATCCTGTTTTAGAGGAAAACTGCCAAGCGCCATAGGACTTACCACCATAGTCACCGGGATTATTTGCAATAACTCCCGGTCTTCCATTAGATTCATACTTGGCAGATAAGGCTCCAAGATCTTTACTGTCAATGTATGTCACATTGGATTTAGTACTTCCATAGTTATTTTGTACATATCCTCTTGAGCTCATATTAAGAGAACCTAGTAAATCTAAGGATGACCCTAAATCTATATCATTATCTCCACTAATTTGAGATAGCAATAAAGTACTCATTAAACTACTGGAGCTTGTACTACTTCCTTCAATCATCATTTCATATATTTTTTGAAAAGCTATAATAGCTAATTGTTTCTCTGCTTCTACTGCACTATTAACTTTATTATTAGATAAACCGCTACTTAATAACTGGGTCAAATAACTTACCTGTAAAGAGGTATTATCCATTTTACATCCTCCTCTTTAAATCATCTCTTTGAATTTCAGTAACACTGTTTAAATTATAGCATAATTCAATCTATTTATAAAGCCATTATGCTATTAAGCAATTTTAAAAATTTTTCAATATTAAAATATATTTTTTGATAATTCCGTATAATTATGCGGTGAAATTTTTATTTATTCTTGAATTTATTTTACTTTTATAGTATTCTGATAATTAGATTATAGTAATCCATCCACAATTTAACTGCATATTTTTCATTAATAGCATGTTTATGTAGAAAGGTTGAAATATTATGAATATGAAATTTATTAAAAAACTTCCAACAGCAGAAGAAGTTATAAAAGACATACCTCTCAGCCAAGAATTATCTCAAGTAAAAAAAGATAAGGACAAAGAAATTGAAAAAGTATTTAAGGGTGAACTAGACAAATTTATTCTTATTATTGGGCCATGCTCCGCTGACAGAGAAGATTCTGTTTTGGATTATATATACAGATTGGCTAAAGTACAAGAGAAGGTCAAAGATAATCTTATATTAATTCCACGAGTTTATACTAATAAACCAAGAACTACCGGCTTAGGATATAAAGGAATGGCTCATCAACCAGATCCAAATAAGGCTCCTAATATTGAAGAAGGTATAAGAGCAATTAGAAGATTACATTTAAAAGCTTTATCAGAAACTCATATGGTTACAGCAGATGAAATGTTATACCCTGAAAACTATACTTATTTGGCAGACCTACTAAGTTATGTAGCTATCGGTGCAAGATCTGTAGAGGACCAACAGCACAGATTAACAGTTAGTGGAATGGATATACCAGTAGGTATGAAAAATCCTACATCAGGAGATATTACCGTTATGCTTAACTCCGTAGTAGCAGCACAAAATTCCCACACCTTTCTTTATAATGGATTTGAAGTGGAAACAAAGGGTAATCCTTTATGTCATACTATTTTGAGAGGTGCTGTAGACTCATACGGTAGAAATATACCTAACTATCACTACGAAAATCTTCTTGAGTTAGCTAAGGCTTACGAAGAAAGAAAGTTAGCTAACCCAGCTATTATCGTAGATACAAATCATTCTAATTCTATGAAGAAGTTCTACGAACAGCCTAGAATCGCTAAAGAAGTATTATTCAGTAGAAAATGGGACTCAAAACTAAAAAAATTAATTAAAGGACTAATGATCGAGAGTTATATAGTAGAAGGTAGCCAAGATGTTAATTGCCATGTATATGGTAAATCTATAACAGATCCTTGTTTAGGATGGGAAGATACAGAAAAACTTATATACTATATTGCAGAAAATATATAAAATAAATAAGATACCATACTTAATAGTTTTTTAGTATTAAGTATGGTATTTTTCTTCTTTTAACAATATATTTCTGCTATAATTCTTCATCATATTTTACTCCGTATGTTTCAAATCTCCCCTGCTTACAAATTCAAATAAACCATGAAACTCATAGAAGTTTGTAAAGTTCTATGAGTCTCATGGTTTATTTTTACTTTAATCCTTTAATTTTTCCACGTAAAGCTTTAATTCTTCCATTAACATATTCTATTAACTTATTTTCATCATTTTTAAACTCCATAGGAGCTTTAGTTACTATGTCAATAATATCTAGTTTATTTCCTTTTATTTGTTCTGATATTATAAGAGCTAAACACCTATTTTTAACCTCCCAATAGGCCTGATTAAACTCTGTAGCTTGCCATTTATTATAATATCCCCTTTCAATTCCAAACTGAAATAGATCTGCTGCCGCTTCCAATTCATCCAAGTCCTCTGCTTGAAGGGTTTCTTTTATAAGCGTATCAAATGATTTCATCATAACACCTCTTTATTTTAAGTATAAATAATTTCAGACTTTACAAAGCATTATTTTCTTCAATTAGTAGAAAATTAATGAATATCCATATGCCCCGAAGTTTCTTATCCTAAAAACTCTGGATTCTCTATATGATCAGCTCTTATGGCTTTTCTCAGTATTGTAAAATTAATTTTAGAACCTTCCTCTTCTAAATTAATAGGATATTTATTCTTGCAAGTTTTGCATAATAAATACTCCTTAGACTCTGTCTTTTCTCTATTATCAAAAAGAAAAGGTAGCTCTTCTGTTTTGTCTAAATTTTCATCATTACTATCAATATTTATTTTATAAGTATAAATATATGTTACTTTACGTTTAATTTCAAACTCCTTACTATTACATCTAGGACAATGTAAGTTTTTGCTCAATTCCATCTCTGAACTTCCCTCTCTCTTTTTCTAATATATTGGATTATAATTATAATTATAGTTAATATTAAAATATTTTACTTTAACTTATTACTTTTACTTAAAAATTATATATGCTATAGTATTTCTTGTATAGATTTTTTTATCCATAAGCTAAGAGAGAGAAATAAATTAGTAAATATAAGCTAGATTCAAACATAGTTAAGCTTTAAAATCATAATTAAAATGCTTAATGCAGGAATAGGAGTTAATTATTATGACAAAAAGAATTTTTAAAGGTAGCGCTATGCTCAACCCGGTGCCGGTAGTATTAATTACTTCTTTGAACGAAGACAAATCTGTGAATGTATTTACTGTTGGTTGGATAGGTACTGCTTGTACTAGACCTCCAATGATTTCAGTGGCTATTCGACCAGAACGATTATCCTACAAAAATATTAAAAATCTTGGTGAATTCGTAGTTAATCTTCCAACAAAAGATTTATGTAAAAAAGTGGATTATTGTGGAGTTAAATCTGGATTAAGCCATGATAAAATAAAAGAAATGGCCTTCACTTTGGAAAAGTCTAATAGTATTAGTACCCCAAGTATAAAAGAATGCCCAGTAAATTTAGAGTGCAAAGTAAAAGAAATAATTCCATTAGGCTCTCATGACTTATTTATTGCAGAAGTTTTAAGTGTAAAGGTGGAGGAAAACTTAATAGATGCCGCAGGTAAAATACATTTTGAAAAAGCTAATTTAATAACTTATTCTCATGGAGAATACTTCCCTCTTCCTTCTAAATCTATTGGAACCTTTGGATACTCTGTGAAAAAAAGAAGCACTAATAAAAGTAAAAAGGGTAAGGGTAATTAGTTTCCTTCACCCTTAATATGCTTATTTTAAAACTCAGAGCCTTTAATTTTAAAACCGTTAATTTCAATGTCTTCGTCCAGCTCTATAAGTAAACACTTTTTCCCTTGCTTGTTTCTAATTTGCTTAATTTTACTTAGTGCACCAGGCGCTATACTAATACTTGCCTTTTCACTTTCAATTTTCACTGATTTACTCTTTAAATCAGGTAAAATATTATCCACCTTAAAATCGAAATTAGTATTACCTAAAGTTTCTTCATAAGCTTCTTCTAATTTCTCAATTTTTTCTTCTTCTATACCACTGCTAGCCAAAACACTTTTTACATCTCTTATTGATAAAAGAGCTTCCTCGCCTTCTTCAATATCTTCTGCCTTTATAGCTATGTTTTCGTAAATTGTTTGCATAGTCTCCGGTTCTATTGCATCCCCAACAACCTCTTTAATTATGGCATTAAAGCAATTTTTCTCTTCTGCCGCAGTTATTTTTATAGTTGCATTTAATACATCCTCTATAAAGCTAAGATTAACTTCATTATTTTTTGATGAATAATACATAACATGATTAACATCTGAATAATTGTTGTTAAAACAAGGGAACATGAAACCATCCATAGGTGAATTTAAATTAATTATAGCATCTAAAGAAGAATTAGTTCTAAATTCTCTGTTTATATAATCAAATTGAATTGCCTTTTTAGGGTATTCTACCTTATTAATACTACCTATAATAAATTTAAAGGAATAAACATTATCATCTTCCGCCTCATCAGCTTCTATATTTCTTTTTTTAGCTCCCTTCCAATACTCTCCATATACAAAGGTAATTACTATATCATTTTCATATTTATAATTATTGGCTAGCTTATTTACAATTGCATCAAGAGCCATAAGTCTTTCATCTTTATCTTCACTCTCTAAAGCAATATGCAAAAATTTTTGAGAGTTATCATCAAAGTCAGTATTAGAAAAGTCCAATTGAAATAGCTTGGTATCTAAAGCTCCACCCAATATTTTTTTAAAGTTTTTTATGTACAATTCTTGTGATTCTTCATCTAACATATTCATATTCTTAACTTCTTTATGGATAATTTCTAAATTATCTTTTTTTAGATAGATGCTGTATAAATCATTAAGTTGAAGCATTATGCTTCCTAACTTCATATGTTTTCTCATATCAGCCAAATCTTTTTTTATCATTGCTTATTTCTCCTTGTACATAGTTTTTACCGAAGACGTACCATATATAAATTTATCACAAAGATTGTATTAATTCAAATCAAATTAAAAAAACAGCATTAAGCTGTTTTTTTTAATGTTATAGTATTTAATCGTGTTCCATCCATGTACTGTACAGAAAAATTATACCCATCGCCTAACACCGATAAAAAACTTTCCAACCATGCTTGCCTTAAATCATAAAAGTGCTGAACATTTCCTCCAACTATTTTCCAATTATCACTATGAATACATTGGGTTGAAATCCATGCAATCCTATCCTCCCCATCTTCTATCACTCGGTCTACAGCATCACAGGGCATACCCTCTAAAATAAAATCATTTATTACCCTATAAGCTTGATTAGCTGAGGAAAGCTGATAAATTTCATTTGCTTTTTTCCCTTTTTCCTCTCCATCCTCTCTAAAAATCTGTTCAAGGTTCTTTTTATATTCAATTTTTACAGATAGGATATTGGTTATCCATGATGCCATTCTAGATTCAGTCCTACATATTTTATCTTGCAACCATCCATGAATGTTGGATTCATTAATAATTGCTTCTAAAGGTTCTTGACCTGTAGTAGGACCAAATTTACTAATAATATCTGACTTCCAATGTGCAGCCTCTAACAATCCCTCTTCAAAGGCAAACTTTTCAATTTTATTTTCTAATTCCTCTGAATATTTTATTTTATTAAAGAGCCAATAGTGAATTTTCCCTAAATACTTACTCATAATTTTCCTCCTAAATAGAACAAGCTTCAACAATAAAATTGTTTTATTAGTTTACTTCAAGGAAATTATATCATTCATATTCAGAGGAATCTGTATCATAAGTTACCTAAATTTAAATTTACCTTTGAAACTTATATCAGAAAAATAGCTAATCAGAAAAAATATCAGAAAACTCTAATTGAATACTTTTATCATGTTCTCTTTGTAAATCCTCTATTATAACTTCTTGTGGATTAATCTTTTCTTCTTCCACTTTTCTTACTGGCAATCGTATAATAAATTCGCTACCGACACCTAATTTACTTTTTAAGGTTATACTTCCCTCATGCATTTTTACCAAGGATTTTACTAAAGATAAACCAATTCCACTTCCCTCTGTTCTTCTAGTAGTAGTTTTATCAACCTGTGCAAATCGTTCAAAAACATAGTCTATTTTGTCATCCGGTATACCTATGCCAGTGTCTCTTACTCTAATTTCTACAAAGCTATCTAGATCTATTATGTTGATAAATATTTTTCCCTTTTCATTAGTAAACTTCACAGCATTAGACAATAAATTTAACATTACTCTTTCAATCTTTTCTTCATCAATTGCTAAATACTTCTCCTCAACATCCGTATCAAAAATAATATCTATATCCTTTGATTTAATATACTCTGCAACAGATTGAGTTAAGTCCTCAATTACCGTAACTATATTACAATTTCTTAGATTCAATTTAATATATCCTTCATCTAAACGACTAATATCAATTATATTATTAATAAGTCTTAAGAGCCTATAACAATTATTATGCATAATTTTTAAATACCTCTTTATTGATTCATCTCCTAATTGTCTAGTAGGTTCAAGACTTTCAAGAAGCTGCAAAGTACTACTAATTACATTTAGGGGAGTCCTAAGCTCATGAGAAATATTGGTAAAAAATTCTGTTTTCAGTTTATCATATTCTATAAGCTTATCCATTTTTCGTTCACTTTCAGCATTTTTTAAGTTTAAATCTTGCACTTGTTTTTTTACAACATTCATACGCTTTGCAAGAGATATGGCCTCTGCTACAGAATATTTAAGATTAATTAAAGTGTTAACTCTTGAGATTAATTCTTGCCTATTAAAAGGTTTGCTTAAATAATCATTAGCTCCCCGTTGAAAAGCTAATGTCAAATTTTCAATACTACTATCTGCCGTCATTATCAGTATAGGTAATTGAAAACTAGTCTTTTTTTCCCTAATAATGTTAACTACTTCATACCCTAATAAATCTGGCATCATCATATCAAGTATTACCAAATCTAAATCATCATTTTCTTCTATTATATTTATAGCATCCTTGCCATAAGCAGCTTTAAATATGACTGTACTTTCATTTATCAAATAGTTTTCTAGAACTTTTTGATTTATATAATCATCATCAACTATTAAAATTTTCGTTGCATTTTTGATGAGACTGGCTGATTGCATTATATTAAAGCTATTTTTATCATTAAAACTAATATTAGTAGTTTTATCAAAGGTCTCTTTTTCTAGCTTTTCTATTTCGTTAGCAGGGCAAATTGGTAATGTGAAAGTTACCTTTGTTCCTTTGCCAATGATAGAATCTATCGATATAGTTCCCCCATGTAACTCTACTAGCTGCTTAGTAATGTATAAGCCTAAGCCATTACCACTAGATTTGCGCGAAATTTCATCCTGTTCATAACTATCAAATATTGCATCTAATTTATCTTTAGGTATCCCTACTCCTGTATCTTCCACGCAGATTTCAACAAAATCCACTTTCTTTTTGTAAGATACTGTAATATTACCTTCCTTTGTAAATTTTACAGCATTTCCTATTAGATTAAATAGTATTTGCTGAATTCTATTTTCATCACCGTAAATTAAAGGAATATTAGCATCAATATCATTTATAAATTCTACCTTATTTGTACCTTCAATAGACTGACAAAATCTTATTGTTACTCTTATAATTTTTTCAAGATTAACAGGCTTTTTCTCAAGACTAATATTTTTAAGTTTTAATTTAGAGAAAACTAAAATATCCTCTACCAAGTTTGCTAATCTTCTAGCGCTATGATTAATTAACAATAAATCTTCATTGTATTCTTCTGATAAGTGCTCAGCTTTATTTGATAACAACCCTTCTGTCAAACCAATAATACCATTAAGAGGAGTTTTTAGTTCATGTGATATCACTGCTAAGAAATCATCTTTTAATTTATTAATAGTTGCTAACTTGTTTGAGTTGTTTTCAGCCTGAGCAAAAGTCTTAGATTGCCTTTTAGCAAAAGCATATGATACCGTTATAATAAAAATTAAGATTCCTAATGGTGCAAAAGAACTGGTTATTATTACGCTGTATTCGTATAGAACATCATTAATTACTGTTAGTAATAATGTAAATACTCCACTGCAAATAATATATTCACTTCCGAAATTCTTTAAATAGCTCTTATATAACTTAAAAAAAATGTATATCAGTAAAAAAATAGCTAATATCTGATATGGAATAATCACATCCATATAATATTTCCATGGGGTTACTAAAATCAAAATTATATACAGCCAAATAGAGGTTTTTGATATTTTTACAATATATTTTGATATGATATCAGGATAAAAACTATTTATAAATAGGATAATAAAAGGTATATATAAATAGAAAGTCCAATGCATTATTTTTCCTGATAATATGTAACTAAAGTTTGGAAATAGTGTGATAAAAAATCTTTCTCCTAAGAATAAGGTTCTAACAGCTACTATTAAACAAACTATAGATAAATATAAAGCACTTTTATCCTTTTTCCTAAATATATATAGGCCCAAAGCATATAGAGCTGCCAATACCGTAGAGCCAAATAAAAACATTTCAAAAGCTAGACGCTTCTCATCATACAGAGTTATTTGCTCCATGGTACCAATAAATATATTATCAACATAACCATTTTTAGGATAAAAATTACTTACTTGAAGTGTAATATATACTTCCTTACCTTCGCTATGGAAATAAGCATATTTGGAAATCAGTTGAGGATTCATACTTTTTTTATCTTTTCCAACAGTTCCTACAGAAATAATTTCTCTATCATTTATCCAAAGTCTATAAGCGCTTTGTATATATTTAACATCTATCGAGTAAAGATCCGCTTCTTTATTTGCTAGTAATTTTAATCTATAGGTCCCATAACCATGTCCTGCATAAGAACCTGGTATTATGTACTTTTCACCTTTTAGATTATTTTCACCTTTAAAATCCTCTGGATATAATAGTTGGTCTTTATAATATATCCATTCCCCCTCTAATTTTAACATGCCATCATTTTCACAATCCCAGTTTCTTAAATCAATGACACCATTTACAGCTTTAGGTGGAGTTTTGCCATAATTTGCTTCCACCATAGACCCTCTTATGACTCCTACAATTATTAATGTAATAAATATCAAAGCCAAAGTTAGCTTTAACTTAGCACAAACTATTTTCTTCATCGTTAACTTCCTTTATCGTAAAAATTTCATATACAATAATTATTATTTTAAAACCCAAACTAGAAATATCTGTTAAATACCTTTTCCTTTATCATTTCAATCTCGTACTTATAAGGTGACTTTTTATTCCCTTTTCCATCATCTACATAAGGTGTTTCTAATATTTTAGGAATATCTTTAAGGGATTCATGGTGAGCAATATAACATAAAGCATCGAATCCTATATAACCATAACCTATTAACTCATGCCTATCCTTTTTACTACCTAAAGGATTCTTGCTATCATTTAAGTGTATAACCTTAAGTCTGTCCAAACCTATTATTTTATTAAATTCCTCTAACACAAGATCAAATTTATGAACTATGTCATAACCAGCATCATGAACATGACAGGTATCCATGCAAACACTAATTTTCTCATTATATTTAACGCCATCTATAATTCTTGCTAATTGCTCAAAGCTCTTACCACATTCAGAACCTTTACCAGCCATAGTTTCTAAGGCAATCTGTACAGATTGATCTTTAGTAATTACTTCATTTAAGCCTTCTATAATTCGTTCTATTCCTTTATCTTCACCAGCACCAACATGGGAACCTGGATGTAGAATGATTTGCTTTGCTTTTTTCAAAGCTTCTGCACGCCTTATTTCTTCTCTTAAAAAATTAATAGCTAATTGAAATATTTCCATTTTTACGCTATTTCCTAAATTAATTATGTAAGGGGCATGAACGATGATTTCATCTATATTATTCTTTTTCATAAAATTAATAGCAGCCTCAATATTTAGGTTCTCTATAGGTTTTCTTATAGTATTTTGAGGTGCTCCTGTATATACCATAAAAACATTAGCACCGTAAGATGCCGCTTCTTCAGCAGATCCTAAAAGCATTTTTTTACCACTCATAGATACATGAGAACCTATTTTTAACATAGTAATCTCCCACCTTTAGCAAGTAGTTTATCTTTTGTTTTATCTTTTTCTCAAACCCTTTAAATAATCTAAAGCTTCTCTAACCTCAGAAAGAGATAAATTCCCCTTCTCCAATTCCCAATCTTCTTTATCCAAAAGCCTAGAATAAAAATCTATTCCTAATTTAATTACTCCTTCATTGTCTTTGTTCTCTTCTAATAATTCGTAATATGCATCTTCAGCTTTATCAAAGTTTTCCAAAAGTTCAAAGTGTTTCATAATTATTTCATAAGCTTTTTGCCCCATTTCATAGCTACTTAAATAATCAACTATACTTTCCATTGATTCTTTTGAAGTCCCTAAGGTTGTTCCCTTGTCTAATGACAAAGCCCTATTAAAAACATAAAGGCTTTTTAACTTGATATTTAGGGCCTTGCTAGTATTATTTTGACAGTCATACAAATCGCTTTCTGCTTCTAAAAGTTTAGCCAATATAACTAATTTATATATCTCCGCAGCTTCATGTGCACTAATTAAGCCAATCACATCGTCTACGCTTAATTTTTCTACTAATTCTCCATTTAATCCAAGTAATTCTTTATAAGCTTTTTTTATATACAAAAGACCTTCTTCCCATTTTAATTCACTTTTATATTCTAATATTTTTTTTAAAATTTCAGAAAGCTCTAATAGCTTTGCATCATTCAAATCATTTTTTATCATTAAAACCAACTCCAGTTTAAAGAATCATAATTTACTACCTTAATATTATATCAATGGATTAGACTATATACCAGTATGAGAAGTATTAAACTTACATGTGCTTGAACATTGCTTTAATTTACAATATAATTTTTAAACATTAATATCTATATTAAAAGGCACCAAGGTGCCTTTAATTAAAAATTATATCTTAATCTAAGTTAGCCACTATTATGATATATACTATTTAATTTATAAAATCTAAACTTTAAGAGTTTTGGATTACAGGTATATTAATAATAGAATAAGGATACCTATAACTACATTCTATACAAGATAAGAAATATAATGCAATAATAAATAATATTTCATTACTTATTTGCTGATCTTTATCCCTTAACTTTGAGCCTGTCCCCTTATTGGAAAATTGAAGTATAATTAATATTAATATAGCAATTTGTGATAAACTGCAAATACAACTTTGTGCATATGTGCTAATTGGCACTTTTATAAGCTCCTCTTTTTTCTTTCTTCTACTCATCTTCCTCCCGCCTTTTACTTATTTAAATATTTAAAGAGAGAGCTAAAAGCTCTCCCAGTATTTTTAATATGCTCCTTTACCGCAACCAGCGCATGTTAAGAAGAATAATGCAATTATAAATAATACACCATTACCTATTTCATTTTTTCCATGATTTCCACCGTAACTTCCCTTTTCCCCCTTATTTTTAGAGAACTGAAGAACGATGAGAATCAAAATAACTAGTGTAGGAAAGTTACAAATGCATTTGTTATCTACTCCTCTAAACATAGGAACATTTAATAATTCTTTGTTACAGCATTTTCTACTCATGGGTACCCTCCTTTACTATTTACAAATGTTTTTCATTTTTACATCTTGTTTTTTATATAATTTATATTTTTTAGCGTCTTCCACAACCTGCACAGGATAGGAAGAAAAGTGCTATAATGAATAATACACCATTGCCTATTTGATCATATTTATCCTTATGGCAGCCTTCATAATCCTCATCATCATGGCCGTAGTTTTTATTCTTATTGCTGAATTGAAGTACAATTAATATTAATATTACTAAAGTTGGAAAATCACAAAGGCATCTTGATCCTCCAACATAGCCGCCCATAAATCCTCCAGGAAGGTTACTACCATGATAACAGCCTGTCATCCCTTTATTTCACTCCTTTTTTCTTGCTTTTTCCTTAACTAATTTTCCTCTTAGGATGCATATTATTTATCTTCATAGTATATGCTATGATGGGTATTTCACATTTGTCACAGATTTAGCAAAGAAAAAATTTGCTTATTGTCTTATTAACTCAATTGCAATATATTATTTTTGATAGGATAATTAATATAAAAAGGATGGACAAACATATGAGAGGTAAAAAATTATATAATGCAATAAATCATTTTAAAACTATAACTAATCATAAAATCTTAGTAATGAAATATTGCTTTAAGGTTGGTCTATATAAACAAGGGCTTTTACATGACCTATCTAAATACTCCTGGGTAGAGTTTTCCGCAGGTGTAAAATACTATCAAGGAAACCGCAGTCCTAATGCTATAGAAAAGATTGAAGAAGGTTACTCAAAGGCCTGGCTACATCACAAAGGAAGAAACAAGCATCACTTTGAATATTGGATTGATTACGGCGTTAATCCATCTGAAGGACTAATTGGGATGAAAATGCCAATTAAATATGTAATAGAAATGTTTTTAGATAGGATGTGTGCTTCAAAGAACTATGAAAGGGATGCCTACAAAGATACTTCTCCTCTTGAATATTATAACAAAGGTAAAGATTATTATATTATTCATGATGAATCAAGAGCATTGCTTGAATTGCTCTTGAATAAATTGGCAAGTGAAGGAGAAGAAGCAACTTTAAACTATATAAAGAAAGAGTTACTTAATTGAAAATAAACAAAACCGAAAAATCAATAATTTTTATGATATAATATTTTTTAAAGCAAAAGTGTAGGAGGTCTAGAAATGAATAATGCGGATAAACAATATTTAACCTTGGTGAGAGATATTTTAGAAAATGGTTTTTATGAAACAGAAAATAGGACAGGAATGCCAACCTATAAGCTTCCACACAAAATATTTCAATTTGATCTTCAAAAGGAGTTCCCTATTCTCACTACTAAATTTGTAGCCTTTAAAACAGCAGTGAAGGAACTATTATGGATTTATAAGGATCAATCTAATGATGTAAAAAAACTTCAAGAGCAAAATGTACATATCTGGGATGAATGGATGCAGGAAGATGGTACAATTGGAACTGCTTATGGTTGGGTTGTTAAAAAATATAATCAAATAGACACTTTAATAGAAAACATAAAAAAAGATCCTCAAAATAGAAGACATATAATGAGTCTATGGCAAATTCCTCACCTAGAAGGCGGTTCACTATATCCCTGTGCCTTCATGACTATGTGGGATGTTACAGAAGACAGGTTAAACTGTATGCTAGTACAGCGTTCAGGTGATGTTCCTCTAGGCGTACCCTTTAATATGTGCCAATACGCAGTGTTAGTTCATCTAATAGCTCAAGTAACTGGCTATAAGCCTGGACTCTTTACCCATGTTATTAACAATGCTCATATATATGAAAATCAAGTAGAAGGAATGAAACTTCAGCTTACAAGAGAGAATGATGCATATCCAAGTCCAAAGCTTTGGATAAATCCTGAAATAAAAAACTTTTATGATTTTACTATAGATGATATTAAATTAATAGATTATCAGCATCATCCTGCTATTAAAATGGAGGTATCTGTATAATGCTCAGTATTATTGTTGCAATTGCTAACAACAATGTTATAGGAGGTAACAACGGTTTACTTTGGCATCTTCCTGAAGATTTGAAAAACTTTAAAAAAATCACAATGACAGGTAGTAAAAGTATGATCATGGGCAGAAAAACCTTTGAATCCCTTGGTAGAGTATTACCTGAAAGAAAACATATAATTCTTACTAATAATAAAGACTTCTATGTTGATAATGAAAATGTTAATATTATCCACGATATAGACTCCTTAAAGCCTTATATAAATTCTGAAGAAGAATATTTTGTAATTGGCGGTGGTGAAATTTATCGACAACTTCTTCCTTATACTTCAAAAATGTATGTTACAAGAGTTTTTGAAGATTTTCAAGGTGATACTTATTTCCCTCAATGGGATGAAAATCAATGGGATGTAATTGAGGAAAGTGAATTTATTAACACCGATAAATATCCTTATAAGATGATTACTTACCTGAGAAAATAATAAAATGCACCCTAATGTTACATTACTTAACTATAGGGTGCATTTTTATATATTTACAAGTCAATTCCACAGGTCTTTTGTCAGCTCTTCTATTTCTTTTTTTCTTTTATCTGTAGCTTCCCTATCTATAGTAATCTGATTTTCTTTAATCTCTAGAACATCCCCTTCCTTTGCTTCTGGTGGTAACTTAATTCTTTCAATATCTATCATAGTTCTGTCATTCTTTTCACAAACTGCATACTCTCCCTCAAATCTGTCTATTACAACTTTCATCATCTACCTCCTCTCACTTCAAAAGAACCTTATCTAAAAAAGTCTTAACTCTTCTTTGATATTCTTTCATGTTTATAGTATAAGCTTCTCCATGTCCCGCTCCTTCAACTATTAATAACTCCATGTTCTCATTATTTTCATCATAAAGTTCATAAACCATGCTAGTAGGAACAAAATCATCTTTATCACCATGAATAAAAAGCACCGGCAGCTTACACTTTTTTACTTGGTCTTTAGCAGAAGCTTCTTTAAAATTATACCCTGCCCTTAGTCTACATATTAAACTAGTGGCTGGTATTAGTGGATACTTAGGCAAACCATACATTTTTCTTGCTTGATAGCTCATAATTTCTTCTACTGAGCTGTAACCGCAATCTGAGATTATTCCTTTCACGTTTACAGGCAGTTCTTCCCCAGAAGTCATCAATACAGTGCTGGCCCCCATTGAAATACCATGTAAGATTATTTTCTGATTTTTACCTTTGTTCTTAATTATATAGTTTATCCAATTTATAATATCAAGCCTATCATGCCACCCGAAACCTATATAGTTACCTTCACTTTTTCCATGACCTCTTAAATCCGGCATTAAAATATTAAAGTCCAATTCATCATGATAAAATTCAGCGAAGTAACCCATGTTCTTTCCATGGCTGCTGTATCCATGTACAAGAATAATAGTTATATCTGACTTTTCTTTTGCTTCAATATAGTATCCATTAAGTTTCAAACCATCATGAGATAATATAGTAACATTCTCATATTTAACATTCTCCATCCAACTTAAGCCTCTATGATTTGATTTACTTATGTTATCTGAAAAGTCATCATTATTACTTAAAAACTTTTTTTCACTCCTGAGTATAGCTAAATTATAAAAATATTGTGATGCAATAATAACAATTATTAACAATACTAATAATATTACAGAGACAATTATATATAAATTCACTATATTTACCTCCAAATCATATTTTATAATGGTACGTCAACTTTTACCCCCTATTTCAATGACGAGAAATTAACTATAATAACCCATCCTATGAAAAAAAGATGTCAATTGACATCTTTTTTAGTGAATCTTATAAATAAAGTTAACTTCCTCTTCTTTTACAACAATAATATTTTTACTTCACCTGGTTTAAACTTTAAATGTAAATTCCAATTTTCATCAAAATCATAAATGTCATGATTCCATTCATATGGAGAGAACATCAACCAAGCTTTTCTTGATGCATTACCAGAGGCCTTTCTGATATTATCTAGATAAAGAACATATTCCCTTTCATTATTAAGATCTGCATTACCTACTACTATTAATACATTATCATTAGGATTCCATCTTTTGCCTTCTATCATCCATCCTAAACCAATGGCTGGAGTAGTTGGACTTTCAAAGTGAACAGGTACAAAGTTCTCTGTATTAGTTATAGTATTTAAATATTGTCTTCTAATGCTTGAAATCACTTCTAAAGTATCAGGTAAATCCCATCTATCAGGGTTTGTCCAATGCAATTGATATCTATCAAAGAAAGCCAGTTTGTCATTATATGGGTCACCTTCTGGTAACATAAATCTTTCATTAGGTCTGCAATCTAATCCTGTATTCATAGGCTGAGTCTCATAAATTTCTAAACCTGAATTAATAAATGGAACGGCATTTGGAACAAACTGATTCATAATAGTAAGGAATTTAGCTAGTGTTTTACCGCCTTCACGGGCTGCTACTCTTGGAGTATCTGCAGTTTCAGCGCAGGCAAATACTGGTGCTTTATAATTAACTGCTCCATACATAAATTCATGAGTCTTAAGTTGGGAAATTCTTGGTTGAAGCCACCAACCAAAACCTATTATCATATTATAATTATTTTTCCTTGCTTTTTCACCAGCTTCAGTTTGAAGCTCTTCAGCAATAAATGCAAAATCTCTATCTTTCTTTCTTGGCTTATCTAATATCATTTCAACTAATTCGCTTGGTAATGCATGACCCATATCTAATCTAGCACCATCAATACCAAACTTTTCCTGATAATAAGGTATAATACTAGCTAAAGTATTCCAAAGCTCCTCATTTCTTTGTTTACCTTTGAACATATTATTTTTTATTGTATCAAATAGTATATATGGTGATAATCCTTTACCTGCTGTATATTTTTGTGATTCCACGGGATCATCTAAATACAACTTTACATATGTAACATCAGTCCATGGTGGTTGAGGGTCATTTATGCAATCCGCAAAAGCAGGAGCTGTTGTTAAACCTATTTCTTCTTCTATTAAATCAAAGAAATCTAAAGTAGGATCCTTCTTGCATCTTTCTTTTATGCTCTTCCATTTTTCTGGAGCGTAAACATCTGGTGAAGGACAGAATCTTCTAATATGCTCCCAAACTTCTGGAGAACTATAAATTAAGTCTAGATTATCAAATGATGGTTTTTCTGCTGGTGGAATTCCATCAACTGTTGGTGGATGATAATATTCTAAATCGCTCTTTTTGATCCAATAAAACCAATCTGGATGATCTAATATTAAATCATTATCCCTAGAAGCTGTTCTTGGTATAAGATCTATCATTACTCTAATTCCAAGTATATGAGCCGCTTCTACAAAAGCTCTAAACTCTTCTTCAACAGTTAAATCATTATCTGTCATTGGATCTTTTAAATTAGCATCTAATTTAAAATAGTTTTTAACGGAGTAAGGTGAGCCTAATTCTCCTTTTTTAAATTTAGTACTATAAGCAGAAATAGGCAATAAATAAATAGCTGTAATGCCCATTTTCTTCAAAAGAGGTAATAAAGCTATTGACTTAACAAAAGTACCTGTTTCTTTTAACCCAAACTTATCTATTTCTTCTAACTTTCCACTACCATCATGATCCCAGGAAGTAGATGTTCTAATATGCATGGAATAAATAGTACTTTCCTTTATCCAGTCTCCTCCTAAATATCCATATCTAACTTTAAAATTATCAGTAAGTAAAGAAAGTGATTGGGCATAATTTAATTTTCTATCATAATTTTTCATTATGTAATCTTGAATACAAGTATAATAAAAATGATATGGATTAACATATATTACGCCATCTTTAGTTCCTAACATTTGATCTTCCGGATAACCAAAACAATTCCATAAATCCGGCACTGCGTAATTTAAGTCTTTACCTTGAACAATTTTCTTCTTTAGCTTATTCATAAGTTTAACTAAGCTACTGCCCTTTTTGCTTGACATATTTTTGCCTCCTTTATATGTACGTAATAATATTATACTTCAGATTGCTGATTGATAAAATATATTTTAATAATTTTTCATTCAATTTGTAAATCATTTAGTACATAATCATATTATACTATATTAATTAAGAAAAATGTCTACGCTTTATAAGAAATTTAATGTATAATGATAACATAATTATTAACGGAGGTGATTCATTGAAAAAATACCTTATTTTTTTTATCAGCTTGCTCTTTATTACCGGTATTGGTGGTTTTTTATATATTAAATATTACGATTATAAAAATGGTAAAACCCTTAACTGGGTAGATAAGTATTTAATAATAGATGAGGATCTGTCCTTTGAAGATGGTATTAAAATGTTGAAGGATGAATCCTACATTACATCAACTAAAGCCATTAAGTACTACGCTAAGCATTACAAGCTTATGAATCCAATAAAAAAAGGGAACTACATAATTAGCCCAAGGATGAATCTTAAGGACCTGCTTGCCAAAGTGCAAAGTGGCATATCAGATTTTGAAAAAATCACAATACCAGAGGGGTATAGTCTTTACCAAATAGCATCCTTATTAGAAGAAAAAAATTTATTAAAAAAAGAGGAGCTCTTAAAAACAACATGGAAAGAACTCCAGTTAACGTCGATTATTGAGCCTTCCTCAAATATAATTTACGATTTGGAAGGATATTTATACCCTGATACATATTATATTCCGGTAAATGCAAGTAAAGAACAAATCATTAATGAATTATATGGTCAATTTTTAAAAGTATTCACTGAAGAGTATCGTAACAGGGCAAAAGAATTAGGGTTGACCGTAAATGAAGTTGTTACTATAGCTTCTTTGATTGAAAAGGAAGCTGCTAAAGTTGAAGAGATGGCAAGAATTTCAGGTGTAATTCATAACAGACTAAAAAATAATATGTTGTTGCAAATAGATGCAACTCTAATCTATGCCCATACTGCTGGTGAAAAGTCTTTTTCTCCAACAAATAAACATAAACTTATAGATTCCAAATATAACACCTACAAATATAAGGGAATTCCTCCTGGTCCTATAGCTTCTCCCCGTAAAGAAGCCATAGAAGCAGCCCTATATCCAGAAAAACATGATTTCCTTTATTATGTAAAAGGCCAAGATGGCCATGTCTTTAGTAAAACCTATGAAGAACATCTGGCAAATGTAAGGAAATATATGAACTAAGCATTTAATTTAATATTGATGCCATAATAAAAGCAACCTGTTTCAATTATACATTCTCAGGTTGCTTTATTTACTTTCACTATAGAATTTAAACCTATAAATTAACCTACCCTTTTATACTTATATAACACTGCTTTTATAGCAGAATATCCTATTTCTGCAGGTAATGCTTCTTTTATAGCTTTTAATTTTCCTTTATGATCCACATTTTCGATAGCTTCAAGTATTTTTCCTTCATACTCTTTCGGAATAAAATCATCTAGATTAACATTTAAGCCTTCTTCATAACACTGAAAAATATGATACTCTACAGTAACTAAGGTTAATCCCCTTTCAGTACAAATATCTTTTAAGGACATACCTGAATTATATAACTCATAGGTTATCATATAACTTTTTAACTTATCATCTTTAGACTTTCCAAAAGTCTGTTTTTCATTTTTAATATTTTTTATAGAATCAGAACTTACTTCTATTCCTTTTTCCATCATATAATTTTTAACTACTTGGCACACTTCACGGCCATATAAACTTACTTTTTTCTCACCGCACCCCTTAATTGCTAACAACTGATCCTTATTTGTAGGCATCCTTTCTGATATCTCCTTCAAGGTACTATCATGAAATATGATATAAGGAGGCAATCCTTCTCTAAAGGAAATATTTTTTCGTAAATTCTTTAAAAGTTCAAAAAGTTCATTATCTACAGTATTTTTTCCCTCAATTTTATCAATTTTCATAAATACTTGTACTTTATTTTTTAAAACATCTATAGATTTAGCTGTTAGTTTTAGTACAGGGTACTGTTCCTCTGTCATTCTTAAATAACCATCAGCACATAATTTATTGGTAATTAAATTTATTTTATCTCTATGTTCTGTAGCCATGATACCATAGGTTGAAAGCTCATCTAGTTTGTTTTCAATAATTTTTTTGCCCTTTGATCCCTTCAAAATATCTATTATGGTATTTTTCCCATACCTTTCTTTTGCTCTATATACACAGGAAATGATTTTTTGTGACTCTATAGTAATATCTTGAAGCTCTCTATCATCACAACAAACGCTACAATTATTACAATTTTCCTCAAGACTTTCTTCACCAAAGTAAGCTAATATAAACTTTCTTAAACAAGTTGAGGTATGACAGTAATCTACCATCCTTTGAAGTTTTTGATACTCAATAGCCTTTAACTCTTCTGAAAGATTAGAAGTGTCTATAAAATATCTCTGTGTTTGCACATCTCCCGGACTATAAAGCAATATACATTGACTCTCTTCACCATCTCTACCTGCACGACCAGCTTCCTGATAATAAGCCTCCATGTTTTTTGGTACATTGTAATGTATTACATATCTTACATTACTTTTATCAATACCCATTCCGAAAGCATTGGTAGCAACTATCAAATCAATATCATCATAAATAAAAGCTTCTTGAAACTTACTTCTTTCTTCATCAGACATTCCTGCATGATATATACCTACTTTAATTCCTTTTCCTATTAAATAATTATACAAGGATTCTGCTTCTCTCCTAGTGGCAGTATAGATAATTCCCGCTTCCCCTTTGTGTTCATCAAGAAACTTGCTAATGTAACCTTTTTTATCTACCCCATTAACAACAGAAAATTTCAAATTACTTCTATCAAAACCTGTCAAAACTATCTCTGGATTTCTTAATCCTAATAAATTTATAACATCCTCTTTTACCCTTTCTGTAGCAGTTGCTGTTAGTGCCATTACCACTGGACGATTTTCTAATTTATTAATAAAATCTGCTATAAGCCTATAACTAGGTCTAAAATCGTGTCCCCATTGAGAAACACAATGTGCTTCATCTACCGCTATAATAGATACATGCATACCTAATAATCTACTGCAAAAACCTTGAGATTCAAGCCTTTCTGGAGAAACATATATTAACCTATATTCTCCTAAATAAGCCTTATATAATTTATCATCTATTTCACTTGCAGAAAGAGTACTGTTTATATAGGTAGCCGGTATGCCAATATTGTTTAAAGAATCAACTTGGTCCTTCATCAAAGCAATTAGAGGTGATATAACTAAGGTAATACCTTCTTGTAACAGTGCTGGAATCTGGTAACATAAGGATTTACCACCACCGGTAGGCATAATAATAAAAGTATCTCTTTTATTGAAAACACTACTTACAGCCTTTTCCTGCCCCTTTCTAAACTCATGAAAGCCAAAATATTTTTTTAGTAGTAATTTGCACTGCTCTATCATAGTCTCACCTCTTGTTAAATTTACTCAACAACTCTTATTGATTATTGACATAAACTATTGTTTTAGTCTTCATTTTAAAATTTTTTGTTCACTATTTCATAATAGACTTAACTGCTCTATAGTATCAGCTTTTAAATTTGAAACCGAAAGTCCTATAAGTCTTATTTTTTCATTTAAATCTATTTCATCGAGAATTAAACAAGCTTCCTTATTTATATCCTCTTCTTTATTGGTATGATAGTTTAAGGTTTTACTTCTTGTATGATTCTCAAAGGTAGCCGTTTTAATTTTTAATGTAATATTGCTACAGCTTATATTCTTTTCTTTTAAAGAACCTGCAATTACTTTTGAAAATTGCCTTAAGTATTCCTTTAGTTCTTCCTTGTTTTCAGTGTCCACTCTTAGGGTAGTTTCCTTTCCAATGGATTTTCTTTCCTTATGTACAGTAACCGGCCTCCGATCTATACCTCTTATTCTTTCATATATTTCAACCCCCATCTTGCCAAAATACTCAACTAAGAATTCTTGAGGAAGTTTATAGAGCTCTTCTACTGTAAATATTCCAATATCATTAAGTTTTTTTGTAGATTTTTCCCCTAATCCATATACCTTGCTTATAGACAGCGGAAATAGAATATTAGGCATCATTTCTTCTGTAATGATTTTAAAACCATTAGGTTTATTCCAATCAGAGGCAATTTTAGCAAGGAACTTATTATAAGAGATTCCAACGGATAAGGTTAAGCCTATTTCTTTTTTTACCCTGTTTTTTATAAAACTTGCTGCTTCTTTTGGTTCCATTTTTAGCTCTGATATGTCTAGGTAAGCTTCATCGATACTTAACGGTTCCACTATATTAGTTAGTTCATAAAATATATTAAATATTTGTCTAGATACTTCTTTATAGCGCCAATGTCTAGTAGGTAGAAATATTCCATTAGGACATTTTCTTTTCGCTAAATATATAGGCATGGCGCTTCTTACGCCATAGGTTCTAGCTTCATAGGAACAGGTTGCTACCACGCCTCTTTCTGAAGTACCACCAACTATAACTGGCTTTCCTTTTAAACTTGGATTATCTAGTACTTCAACAGAAGCAAAAAAAGCATCCATATCCACATGCATTATTACTCTATCCACTGATATTCTCCTTTTCTTTATCCTTTTATTATCAGCTTCATTATTTAGCATAAGTTACTCTCTATCTTCTAACAATCTAATGATCTCTTCCTCCGATAAGGATGAAAAGAGTCCTTCTGTAGCCCGATTTTCTTCTATAACCTGGGATATTAACTTTTTCTTATCTTCCTGTAAAGAAAGTATCTTTTCCTCTATAGTACCTTTTGCAATAATCTTAATTACCTCAACCACCTTTTTCTGCCCAATGCGATGAGCTCTATCTGTAGCCTGATTTTCTACCGCCGGATTCCACCAAGGATCATAATGTATAACTATATCCGCTGAAGTTAAATTTAATCCTGTACCTCCTGCCTTTAAACTAATTAGAAAAACTGAGTTTTCTCCTTCATTAAAATCTTTTACTAATTCAATTCTATTTTCTGCACTAGTTGAACCATCTAAATAACTAAATTGGATATTTTCTATCTTCAACCTGTTAGCTATATTTTTAAGTACAGAAGTAAATTGAGAAAAGACTAAGATCTTGTGGCCGCCCTCTATGCTATTATGCAGCAATTCTATTAAAACTTCTAGTTTTCCGTTTTCTCCTTTGTAATCTTCCATAACAAGACTTGGATCTAAACATATCTGTCTTAGTTTGGTTATATATGAAAGCACTTCTATTTTACTTTTTTTAAATTCCTCTTCCTTTACTTTCTTTTTTATTAACTCTAGAGCATGATTTCTATAGGCCTTATAGACTTTCTTCTGATTATCATCCAAAGATATGGTTAAAATCTTCTCTATCTTATCCGGTAATTCCTTAATAACATCCTTCTTCTTTCGCTTAAGTATAAAGGGCCTTATAAGCTTGTTTAAATCTTCAATTACCTCTGGCTCTTCCCTTAATTTTTTATGATACCTTACACTAAAGGTTTTTTCATCAAATAAAAATCCTGGCATAACAAAATCCAAAATAGACCATAAGTCCATCAAAGAATTTTCCACTGGTGTTCCTGTTAAGGCAAACCGTCTCTTAGCTTGTATTGATTTTACGGCTAAAGCATTTTGAGAACGGCCATTTTTAATATTTTGAGCTTCATCAATTACACAATAATCAAAGGATATATTTCGATATACATCTAAATCTCTCTTTAGTAAATTATAAGTGGTTATGAACACATCAAAGTTATCTAAATGATTTAAAATTTCCTCTCGTTCTTCTTTATTACCATTTACTGTTGCTACCCTTAATTGAGGAGCAAACTTTTGAAATTCATAAAGCCAATTATATAGTAAAGAGGTTGGAGCTATTATAAGTGTCTTACTAGTTTTATTGGATAATATAAAGGATATAGTTTGCAGCGTTTTACCTAAGCCCATTTCATCTGCCAATATTCCTCCAAAACCGAGATAATCCAACGTCTTTAGCCAATTGTATCCTTCTTTTTGATAATTTCTTAGTATTGCTTTTACCTCTTTAGGCACCATGAAAGTTTTTTCATTTGCCTTGATAAGCTTTTTTTTAATTTCTGCCAAACTTTCTCTACCTTCTATGGATATAGAGTCTTGCTCCTTTAAACAATCTTCAACATATGGAGCCTTACTTGTAGGTATAATTACTTTGTTTTCTAATAATTTTTCCGGTGCTAGAGCATTTATAAGCATCAAGAATTGCTTAAGCTGCCACTGCTCCAGATCCAAATATTCACCATCCTTCAATTTGTAATACTTTAAATTATCTCTGAAAGCTCTTAATATTTCTGTTGTTTCCTTTGGGGTTAGATCTCCTATTTTAAAATCCATTTCAAAATAATCGTATTTACCAGATTTTATAGTGCCTACAATGCTATTGGCATTAATTTTTCTTATGCCTCTAAAGTTTTCTGAATAGTATACTTCTCCATATTGCTGAAGTTGAATTATGTCCTTCTTAAAAAAGTTAAAAATATACTCATCATCCCTCATAAGGTAAAATCTACCCTTATGCTCTTGAAATCCAAGCAAATTTAATTTTCTCTTTACTTCTTTTTCTTTTTTAAGATCCCTATAAATAACTTTTTCAGAGTAATCTTCAAAAATATTAAATTCATATTGTCCATACTTAACCTTTAGTTTTAAGATTACTTTGTCATCCTCCATATCAAAATAAAAGTTAAAACCACAAGGTTCACTTACAATTTTACTTTCAATAATCTTTGACAAGGTTACTTTGGATGATAAGAAATTTAGCTGTGGTATTAAATTTCTAAGAATTTTCTCTTCTTGAGCTACTGGTATAGTAACAACTTTTGCAGGATTAAAAACTCTTATATAAGTTGCAAATTTATAGCAAAAATCATAATCTGGCAAATATATAATAGTGCCATATAAAAACACATCATTCTTTGATCCTAAGGTTAGTGGCATACCTCCGGGAGACTTCAACACATAATTATCTTTAATAATCTTTAGATCAAAATCTACTGGAGGTTTTTCTCTCAATATTTCAGTTTCCACTGGTCTGTGAAAAAAGCCCTCATTCAAATAAACCCGATGATCCTCTATAGTATTAAATAAATCCCTTACCATATAACTAGGAACTTGTACATACTTACCCTCTATAAGATCTTGCTGTTTCTTATAAATAGCACTAGCATAGGATATTTGCTTTATTGCATAAATAAAATCAATAAGCCTTTTATCCTTAGTGGTAAGATACTGCTCTGTTATACTAAAGGTAAAGTTCTTGCCATAGTAAATAGGAACTTTATGCTCTAGAGCTATTAAAAATTGATTAATATCCTTTAAGCAGTACAGATTATTAGATGACATATCTTTACTTCCTATTTTGAGCTCAAAACTTATGCTGTCATCCCATTGATCTTTATTAATGTAGACCTCAATCTTAATTTGAGTTTTAATATTTTCTTCAGATAGCAACATATTTAATATGTTGCTGTTTTCCCCTATAAGCTCTTTTTCTTCCCCCTTATTCAATATCAAAGGATGCTTTACTAAAGCTTCTAAAGATTTATAAAACACAGCATTCAAATGCTTACAGCAATAATTTTTCTTTTTATCTTTGAATTTTTGAAAATCATCACAACTGCAATAAGTAGAAAGAATATGATTTTCTTCCGTATCAAAATTAATTTTAGTAGTATATTCATTAAAAAGATTTTCAGAAATAACATTTCCACTAATAACAATTACTTTATTATCCTGCAATATATCTACATTTGCTACTAAATCATTTTTTATGACTCTATGGGCATCTTCTTGCCTTTTTCCACTAGTTTCCTCATTAAACAACTGCAATAAGGTATCTTCTGTTATCATACTATCACCTACATAGGATACTTTAATATACCGTGAATTTGTACTTTATTATATCATATTTTTTAATCAATAATTAAGGAAGCATAAAGATCTGTTAACCAGAAGTTTATGCTTCCTTTATGTAGTTCTATTATAAAGGCTACTCTAACAATAATGTAAATTTTTCATCTTTTACATCAATAGAGCATTGTCCTCCATTGCTAAGCTTACCAAATAATATTTCGTCTATCAGTAAAGGTTTTAATTCTGAATTAATAATTCTTTGAATTTCTCTTGCACCAAATTCCTTTGAAATACCTTTTTTAGCTATAAACTCTATGCAAGCTTCACTGAAATTTATTTTAACCTTCTTCTTAGCTAGCTTTTCCTTGAATTTGTTTAGTTCTTTTCTTGATATGTTTAAGGCCATTTCTTTATTAATATGATTGAAGACTATTATTTTATCCAAACGATTTCTAAATTCTGGAGAAAAGATCTTTTTTACTTCATCCATTATGGCCTCTCCTTGTACTTCTCTATCTCCAAATCCTACTAAATTTTTACCTATACTTCTAGCTCCTGCATTGGAAGTCATAATAATAATTACATTTCTAAAATCAGCTATTCGACCTTGATTATCTGTAAGAGTTGCATAATCCATAACCTGTAAAAGTACATTTAGTATATCGCTATGAGCCTTTTCTATTTCATCCAGCAAGAGAACACAATGAGGTTTCTTTCGAATAATATCCGTTAACAAACCTCCTTCTTCATAACCAACATAGCCTGGAGGAGAGCCGATTAGCTTTGAAGCTGCATGTTTCTCCATATATTCACTCATATCGAATCTTACTAATTCTATTCCTAAACTTTTTGCTAAAGTTTTTGCTATTTCCGTCTTACCAACTCCTGTAGGTCCGACAAATAGCATAGAAGCCACTGGTTTATTATCCTCATTTAAGCCGGCCTTTGACATTTTAATACATCTAACTACCTCTTCAATAGCTAAATCCTGACCAAAGATATTTTCTTTAAGAGTTGTTTGGAGATTTTTCAAAGAAGCTATTTCGTTACTCTCAACGGTCTTTTTAGGTATCTTACACATTTGAGATACAACTTCTTCTATTATCTTTTCATCTATTATTATTGTCTCCTGTGATTTTCTCATTTTTATTGAAACATAGGAACCTGCTTCATCCATCACATCTATAGCCTTATCTGGTAAGTACCTTTCATTTATATATTTATCACTTAATATCACAGCACTTTTAATAGCCTCTTCAGTATACTCTACTTGATGATACTTTTCGTAGTTTTTCTTAATTCCCTTTAATATTTCTATAGTTTCTTCCACAGAAGTTTCATTAACATCTATAGTTTGAAATCTTCGACTTAAGCCCTTATCTTTAGAAAAATACTTTTTATATTCGTCGTAGGTAGTAGCCCCAATAAATCTAAGCTTTCCTTCCATCAAATAAGGTTTTAGAAGGTTAGAAGCATCTAAAGACCCTCCGGTCAAAGCTCCAGCCCCTACTATATTATGGATTTCATCGATATAAACTATGGGATTAGGATGCTTTTTAGCTGCTTCCAACACCTTTTTTATTCTCTCTTCAAAATCTCCCCTATACTTTGTTCCTGCCAGCATAGACCCAATATCCATGGCAAAAACTTCTGCATTTTTAAGTTTCTTAGGAACCTTTCCTTCTGCTATAAGTCGCGCTAATCCCATAGTAATAGCTGTTTTCCCTACGCCGGGTTCGCCTACATGGATAGGATTATTTTTTGTCCTTCTACAGAGTACCTGAATGGTTCTATTTAATATGTCTTTCCTACCAATTAGAGGATCCTTATTCTGTTCCTTTGCTAAAGCTGTCAAATTGATAGTATACTTTTTTAATATATTACTATCAGACTTCTTAGAAGTATTATCATTTTCTTCACCAGATCTTTCTGTTTTATTTATATCTTCCTCTTTCTCTTCCCTTTCCTTATCATGGCAAAGAGCAAATAACAAATCCCGTAAATTTATGCCCTCTTCTTGCATATAGTAGCTAGCATAACTATCTTCTAATGTATAAATAGCATTTATGATATGATCTAATGTAATTATATTCTTTCCACAACTTTGAGCCTGTAAGCCCGCTCTATAAATTAACTGCTTAAAGCCAACGCTTTCTGTAGGTTCTCCCTCTTCCTTTTTTGAAATATATACATCTATATATTCTTTTAACTTAGCTTTAAGACTTTCTACATCTCCTCCACAAGCTTCTAGGCCATTGATAAATTCTTCTTGAAACAATGAAGCATAAAGTATATGTTCAGGTGTAATAAACTCATCCTTATTAATTTTGGCCTGTTGAAAGGCTCTTAAAAAAATATCATTGACAGATTTGGTTATTTTCATAATCTACTCCTCTTCCACGGTAAGTTTGAAAGGATATCCTTCTTTCTCAGCCGCTGCAGTAGCTATAGCAATCTTTGATACTGCGATATCATAAGGATACACTCCTGCAATACCCCTGCCTTTTTCATGAACTTCTAACATAATTCTATTAGCATCTTTCAAACTTTTATTAAAAACTTCCATTAATATATATACTACGAATTCCATAGTAGTATAATCATCATTATGCATTATTACCTTATAATGTTTTGGTTTTTTTAATTTGATCTTATTTTTCTCTATTATGGATGTATTATTTCCCAAGGTTTTCACCCCTTCAACAGAGAATTTAATTTATTTTTTATCCATACTTAATAATTGCTTTATACTATTAAAGAAATCCATAATTATCTCTTTTTCTCCTTCTCTAAATTCATAATTATCAATTTCTCTTAAACTTATCCACTTAACCTTATTAATTTCTTTATGCAAGGATAACATTTCTCTAACTTTGCCTGTGTACACCAATAAGCTACCATTCTCTTCAGAATTTAATGGGTACTCTTTAAAAAGGTCTAAATCAAAAATAGTACATGACAAGTCCTTATCAATTACCTTAGCTGCACAGGTTTCTCCATTTTCTTTTCCCCTTAGATTTCTTCCAAATATACCCCAAAGTTTAGGTGAATCCTTTTTTCCTTTTCCACGCTCAGCAATAAGCACATTATTATAGTCGTCATAAACAATAACTAAACACTTAATAACTTTACTCATATGTCCCCCTCCAATATTTATTTCATTTGCTAATTATAAGATTATATATATTCTTCACCTATTAGCAAATTCCTTCGACAAATTTATCATATCTTAAAATTCTTTGCTATACAAGGCTTTATATGATTTAATATAGGAAGCTTATTAGAGAATTAAAAATTAATTACTTTCATTTAATTCAATAATGTTCCAGTATTTTTTTCTCTCTTTCAGGGTATCACTTTTACTGTAATATATTTTTAAAAGTAGGTGTTGCTTTTGACTTTTCAAAGGAAATTTCTAATACTTACTGTTCTTATAGGATTTTTACTTAACTATATTAGCTCTAAAAGTTATACTCAAGTATTGGCATCAACTCCAACAGAAAATTACTATAATAAAGTAATTCTAATAGATCCCGGTCATGGTGGTTTTGATGGTGGAGCTGTTTCTAAAAAAGGGACTTTAGAAAAAGATATTAACTTAAATATTAGTATTAAACTAAGAGATCTTTTGCAAGAGTATGGTTACATTGTGATAATGAGCAGAGACAAGGATCGCGGACTTTATAGTAATGAAAAAGCATCAATTTTCCAAAGAAAATACGAAGATTTAAATAATAGATGTATTTTAAAAAGAGATTCAAACTGTCACATATTTATTAGCATACACCAAAATTTCTTTCCAGAAAGTAAGTATTATGGAGCACAAGTTTGGTATTCCAACTGCGAGAAAAGCGAATTATTGGCAAAGTTAATTCAAAAAAACTTAAGGTTAGATCTAGATAAAGATAATAAAAGACAATGCAAAAGGGCTGTAAAAGATTACAAGATTCTTCGTTGCCACCCTGAAATTCCTTCAGTAATAGTTGAATGTGGATTTCTCAGCAATCCAGAAGAAGAAAAAAAACTAAAGGATGAAGGCTACCAACAGAAAATTGCTGAATCAATTGCAAAGTCTGTTAATGAATATTTTGAGCTAGAAATTTAAAGTAATGTATAGACAATGATATAAAAGCCTAAAATATAATTATCTTTATACTGATTGGAGGCGGTATCATGCTTAGTTTCTTTGGTACTTCTGGATCTGCTAATAATAACGAGAATTTACAAAAGAATAGTTCTAACAAAAAAGAAGAAGGAGAAACTTCAAACAATGACCAATCAATTAAAAGTGAGGCAGCTAGTAATCCTTCAAACAAAGAAGATTCCAATAAAGAAAATTCAAATAATGAAACCATAAGCCTTCATAAGGAAGAGTTAAATGTAAATAAAAATAAGGTTGAATCTGGAGAAGTTATTATAAGCAAGGAAGTAGTAGAAGAGAAAAAAACTGTAGAAGTTCCAGTAACCCATGAAGAAGTGGTAATAGAAAGAAAAGTTCTAAACAACGAGGTTACCAATACCCCTATAGGACCATCGGAAACTATACGTATACTCCTTAGAGAGGAGCAGGTTGAAGTAAGTAAGCAAACGGTTTTAACTGAAGAAATATCTGCAAAAAAACGAGAAGTTCAAGAGAACAAAAAAATAGAAGCAAACCTTAAAAAAGAAGAAGCAAAAATAAGCACTAAAGGTAATGCGGAAGTAAGTTCTAAAAGCTCCAATCCATCTATGAATTAATATCAAAATAAACACTTCACTTATCTTGTATAGATATGTGAAGTGTTTTTCAAACTACTATTCTCCCTTCTATACTCATGGAGGTGAAACTATGGATAAGGAAGCAAAAGATGGTGAAGTTATAGCTAACCTTCAACTTAAAGAAGAACATTTATCTATAGCAAAAAAATGGGTACAAACTGGAGAGGTCGAAATATATAAAGAGTCTGTTACCATAGAAAAGACTATAAAGGTGCCTATAGTTCAAGAACAACTAGTTATACAAAAAAAATCAATTCCATCTGAAAATCCAAATGCAGAAGAGCAGAAATTAGAAACTATAAGGATTCCTCTAAAAGAAGAAAAGATAGAAATCATTAAACACCCCATTGTACTTCAAGAAGTGGAAATCTACAATAAAAAATATTTGGAAACACAGCTTATAGAAGAAAGCATAAAGAAAGAAAAACTAAATATAAATACGTCTGGGAAAGCTGTAGTGACGGAGATTAAAACAACTATTAAAAAAGGTGAATCTTGAAAAAGAAACCCCTTCTTAAATATTAAGAAAGGGTTATTTTTAAGCTCAAACATATAAAGAAAAATATTAACGCTTTTAATTCCAAGACTTTTTAATTTTTGCTGCCACTTGCTTAACCTTATCTACTAAAGTGTATTTTGACTCCTGTAATGATTCATTAGAATTTGTATAAGGATATACTTTTAAAGCTTCCAGCTTTTTAATAACTAATTCTATAGTTTCTTCCTTATTACTATAAAATTCGCTACCTCTAATTCTAATAAATGTCCAACCTAGTCTTTCAAGAATTGATTGCCTAATCATATCCTCTTCAATTTTATCTTCACCATGCCATCTTTCGCCATCACACTCTATGGCCACTTTTTTATCTCCATATATAGCCACCATATCAATTCTATAAGCACCTACTTGCCATTGAGGTACAATTTTATACCCTTTAAAAATTAGATATTTCATTACCTCTTTCTCAAATTCTGATTCTGCTTCCAAGGATCTTCTCTGATACTCTATATCTTTACCATGAGGATTTTTAAAATAGTTAATAAGTTCCTTTCTTATATCTCCTGGTTTTAAATCCTCTTCTGTATCCAAAGAATAAACAAGCCAAATTTGATCCTTAGCACGGCTTACAGCAACATTATACCTCTTCTTATACAAATCATCGGGTCCGTATCCGTTAAATCTCAAAGGTCCTTCACCTTCATTTGTATCTACCATAGATAAGAAAATAATATCTCTCTCATCTCCTTGGAAGTTGGCTGAATTTCCACATAGTATTTCTCTTTTGCTGTATTCAGAGGGCGACATTCTTTTCTGAAGCATCCTATCTATTACCGCTGCTTGCTTCTCTCCCCTTAAAGTAATTACTCCAAAGGTCTTGTCCTTGTATTCTTCCATTTCACAACAAGCAAGTATTAAGGAAACTATTGCTTCCGCTTCTTTTTCATTAATCTTATTTTTAGAAATTGCCCCTTCTACTCTATAAGGCACTAGAGCAGGTTTTACCATTACTTGGCTATCATCTCTTAGTGGCTTAATCTGACCATTATATGAAAGTATATTTGAATACTGTATAATATCTGGAACGCATCTAAAGTGTTCTTTTAGCCTAATTGGTTGATAACCGGTAGCTTGTGCTAAATCATATAAAGAAAACTTACCGGAATAGAGTTTATCGTTAGGTATATCGTACAAATATTCCCTTATTAATCTATCCATATCCTCTGTTCTCTCACCTATGGATAAAGGGCTCACTTGCTCATTATCCCCAACTATTATAGCCTTTTCACCTAAATATAAAGCAGTTAAAGCCATAACATCTGATTGGCTGGCCTCGTCAATTATAACTATATCAAATCGGTTTTCTGCAGGATTGAAGCTTTCAATTACCTTACTTAAAGGCATTATCCAAACAGGAATAGCCCCTTGGCAGCTTGGCATCAATTTTCTAGCCTCTGCCTTATAAATCTCTGCTCTTTTGCCTTTTCCATTACCAATCTTCCTAATTAATTGTCTCCAACCTTCTATGGCTTGAACTTGCTTTTTATTATGTTGGAAATTAATCAATTTTGCTCTCCAGGCCTTTTTATAAGCTAGTTCTGCAGTACTACTCTTTATATCATCTTCTAGTTTAAAGATTTCATTTTGCATTTCTTCTAAGGACTGATTTTTTCTATCTAGAATTTCTTGTTTAAATTGAACATATAACCAAGCTTCTTTAATTCCAAAAGGAGGACTATCCTTTCCATGAACTGAATTTCTATTTTGGATTTCCTTGGCCCAATTAGGTGCACTTTCGCTTAAGGATCGTAGCAAATCTTTTCTTTTTTTGATAATACCAGAAAGGTTTTCTATCCGTGCTAAAGCCTCGTAATGTTCCTTATAGCTGTCAATATCACCCATCAATATAGCATCCAGCAACCCTTTTAATAAAACACTGTTTTGACTATGAGAATATCTATTTATAAATTCAATATAAGTTTCTAGGCTCTTATTTAACTTATTATACTGTAATCTATATATTTCAACTTTTAAGACTTCTATAATCTTATCCGCTAAATAATTTTTTATATATTTTAGTCTGCTATATTTATCATTAGATAGATCCAAATTATTATCTATAAGTTCAATTCTTAATCCTAAAGCTTTCAATCTTGATAAAATTGGATTCCAATATTTATCGTACCAAAGCAAATTTTCTTCTATGATGCTGCAATATTTTTTGCAAACCACTTCGAAATCCTGGCCCATGTCCCTTGTATTATCAGCACCAAGAGGAACCATCTGCCTATTCCATCTATTTGATAATTCTTCTCTAGCTTTATTTAGGTTATAATATTTCAGCAGGGCCTTATACTCATTTATTTTTTTAGGAATGACACCATTTACTCTACAAGCGTTAATGGCTATTTTCATTTCAGAATTTAATAAAAGATTAAATCTAGTAACCTTTCCACCAGATTCAATTTTTTTTATTATATTTTCTAACTGTAACTTTAAATCAATGTTTTCTTCCAGTTCTTTAAACTGAGGATTATATTTAATAATATCCTCCATAGAAGTTAAACTCAAATTATACACATAGTTTATATGGTCCACTAATTTTAACCAAGCTTTCTTCCGTGCTTCCTCCTTAGCAGCTTCCATAGTTTCCAAAATCCAAGCTTTCTCAAAGTCAATATATGATATAGACTTTTTTATTCGAGCTATAATATTCTTCAATTCTTCAATTCCATTATTTGCATTTAGCTCAATAAAATTGCCTCGCCAATATTCTGTAAACTTATTTAAAGATTCTTCTGAGAATTTACTCTTTTCTAATATTATATTTTGAAATTCCATTGGACTCATAAGTTCTTCCAATTTAGGTCTATTATAATAATATTCTTTTTCATCCTCTGGAGAAATTAAGCCATTAGTTCTGTACAACTCTATTATTTCTTCTTCAGTCAAGGGAAGAGGCTCTCCCTTTTCTACAGGCATAGGTATCCAGGAATATCTATCTTCATTTTCTGATAAATACTTTGCTGCATCTATAGGTTTATATTCATTGCCATTAACTACTATAGGTCTATACTCATTTATTCTAGTATTCCTTAATTTTAACCGTAATTGGTCTAATCTAGTAATTTGATTTTTTCTAATGTTTTCTAAGCTTTCAATCTCATTTTGTAGTGCTATAGGATTTAGTCTAGATCTTATTTCATTTATCTCATCTAAGTTTTTTTCCATCTCTTGTCTACTTTCCGTTGAAGACAAAAGACTTAAACATAAAGATTGTAAACTAGGATGTACCTTACTTTTTAACACAGAAAGAGCCTTCTCACTAGAACTGGTTACGAGAATACTTTTCCCTTGAGCTAGATAGTGACCTATTAAGTTAGCTATAGTATGAGTTTTTCCTGTACCTGGTGGTCCTTGTACCAATACAGCTCCATTACTTTCTAAAAATTTAGCTACAGCTAATTGCTCCCTATTTGCTTCCTTAGTTAACAAAATATTCTCATCTATTCCCTTAGGGTTTAGTTCTGTAGTTAAATAAGCAGTATCCTTGTTAAAGGGATTTTCTTCTACAATCCCTACTACTTCTTTTAAAAAGCTAGGCACCTTATTATTAATATTTATATCTTCAATTATAGTATCTAGGGCTACGCCATAACCTAAGTTCCTTCTACGTAAAAATAAGACTGGCTTTCTATAAATTTGGGGATTATGCAAATCCCCTTGTAAAAATTCCTTTCTTTCAGCAAATCTCCCTTTTGAAGATAACGCATTTGCCATTCTATTTAAAAATAAATTTGTATTTTCGAATTCTAAAGGACTATAGTTATTTCCCTGGAAATCACTGTAAATTTCCTTCAGTAATTCATTATTAACATTTTCAATGTAATATAATATACTACGATAAATTTCTAGTCCTTTATCAGAATAAGTTAATTTAAATTCCGGTACATCAGCATCAAATTCTAGTTTAACATGGCAGAGTAATAATGGATGGTCTATATAAACATCTCCTTTATACAAAAGATTACCATCTCCTAAAATCAGCTCTAATTCCCCGCCTTCCTTCTTTATATTTGAATATAGGGCATAAAAAGAATTAAACAATTCATCAACAGCTCTAGCAGGTAATTCCTCTTCTATCCAAGCCTCTCTTTCCTTTTTCCACTTTAATAAATCCTCAACTCTATCTTTACTATCTTCAAATCTTTCAATTTTATATTCTCCTGCATCATTATTGCTGTCTTTTTGAAAAAGCCTAATTTCTTTTTTTACTTTAATTTCTGAATAAACACTATCCCAATCCTTTTCTAGCCAATCTTTTAAAGAAGCTGGCATAGCAGGGCAATCTTTTAATATCGGTCTACGCACTCTTAAAATTTCTTGACTTTCATCTATTTCTCTACTATATATGTTATTAACAATACACCGATGTTCAGGTATATTATCTAACCACTTTCGCCACACCTGATTATTAACATCAGTAATAATGGGATTCTTTATATTATTAAATTGCTTCAAAAAATGAAACAATCGTACTATTTTTTCTTTAGCCTTGGAATTTATCATTTGAGTCACCACCATTTCTGTACGTAAATTAAAGCAGAGATATACTAAAAAGTATCCTCAATTTTCCAAGCTTATCCGAACATAAGTTTCATTTTTATTATATCAAAAAAGTCATTGAAAGTCACGTAAATTCTAGCTTTTCAATGATATTATTAATATGATATAATTGTTATATTTTTACTTTTTAAAATTACATATATTTATGTATATAAAAAAATTCAGACCACTTATCTTACCTAAAGAAAGGTCTGAATTAATCAAAATCTAATATAAAAATTAATAGAATCCACCGTCCATAATTTGATTTATCTCCTCTTGCTCCATTTTAATTCCTGTTAAAGTATGTTTAAGCTTTTTAACTTCCCCATCTGTCATAGAAGCAGAGTTGCTAGATAAGTATTTTACAATTCTTTTCTCTTCAGCTTTTAGCTCTTTCATACGTCTGTCATAATCCCTCTGTTGAAACTCTAGCATATCCATATGCTTTCCTCCAATTTTGTAATCTTTTTTGCTTATTATTCTCTACTTCATACATATAACATATGTATATAACTTTTATTAACTACAAGACTGAGATTTCTTTATATTTTTACTAGATTGAATTTCTTTCTCATCCTTAGGATTAAATATTTTTTTAGCTTCTTCCAAAACCATCCTATATTTGCTACTTTTGCTGCCATAAAGTTTTGCTGAAAACATAGTTATTATGGATAAAGCATCTTCAATCAATTCTTCTTCATAACATTTTTCTTCATCCTCTGTTATTGTTACAATTTCTACATTATGATATTTACATATTTCCTTTATTAGCTCGTTACCAAAGCGCATTAACCTATCCTTATAATTCAAAACAATTCTCTCTAACTGGTTAGTTTCAATAAGTTTTATAAGTTCTAATAAGCCTTGTCTGTTATAATTAAGGCCTGATCCAATATCTTCGATTGTCCTATATTTCCAACCCTTTGAGGCACAATACAACTGTAATATTTGCTTTTGCTTTTCCAATTCTGCAGGATCCATAGCTTTGGAAATTCTTACATATATAACTGTAATTTTATCACAGTTTTTATTTCTATTAGCATAACTTAATACAGACTCTATTTCATACCTTCTATGCCCCCCAGGTGTTCTTTCTGAAACAACTTTTCCAGCCTTATCCCACTCCCTTAAAGTTGTCACTGTTACTCCCGCTGCTTTTGCTGCTTTTCCAATTGAAACTTTCATATTCCATCACCTACATTGAAATTATACTCATAGTATTTTCAAACTTAAACTTATTATGCATATTATTCTATATTTATGTAACTTCATAGTAAAACAAGGTCTTCTTTAAAGGTAGGATAAAATAAAAAACTGTCAGCCTAAGCTGACAGTCATATTGAGATTATTGTTGAACGTAAACAGAATAGGAACCTCCATTTACATAGAATTGACCCCATCCGTCAGAGTTTATAGTAACTTTATCGCTTCTATTTCCTGTAATATCATAGAATACTTTGCCGGCATGTTGTTTTCCAACATACATCCACTTAGATCCTCCTGGACCATCGGATACTATAGCTGCTAGACCAGACTTAGCATGTGAAGAATCACCTTCTCTAGTCCAACCAACAACATCCCAGTGATCAAAGTAATCATGTTGAGTACCATAAGCATATTTTGTTCTTGCTGTCATAAGCTTGTCTATTACAGTTTTCATAGAAGGAATATTTCTTGAGGATATTCCATAATAATCTCCATAGAATACGCATGGATAACCTGCTTCACGAGTTAAGATATAAGTATAAGCAATTGGCTTAAACCATGTTTGAACAAAGGATTGAAGAGATTGTCCAGGTTGTGTATCATGATTATCTACAAAGGTTACTGCCTTTGTTGGGTCAGCAGATACTAAAGTTGAGCTTCCTAAGTTTCTCATGTCATAATATCCGCCACTCTTTGAAGCGTTGTAGAAGTTCATGTGTAGTGGTACATCAAACAAGGACATAGTTCTTCCTGTCTTTGTTATATAATTTTGAAGTTTTGACAAATCGCTGCTCCAGTATTCACCTACTGTGAAGAGTTCCTTTCCTGAAACGCTTCTTTGATAAGTTAACCAATCTTTGTAGAAATCAAATTTTATATGTTTTACTGCATCTAATCTGTAACCATCTAAATCCAAGGTGTTAGTAAACCATTTACCCCAGTTCTTTAATTCTGCAACTACGTCAGGATGTTCCATATCAAGATCGGCACCCATTAAGTAATCGTAGTTACCATTTTCTGTATCAACTTCCCAGTCCCATGCTTTTCCAACACCATTTAATTTATAAATTCTGTTTAAAGATCTGCTTTGATCCCAGTCTACACCGTCAAAGTGATACCATTTCCATTTAAAGCTAGAGTAGGTATTTCCACGTCCTGGGAAAGTGAAGGATGTCCAAGCAGAAATATCATAATTTCCAGAAGTAGTCTGATTTCTATTGCTTGGATTTACTTCTACAGCATTAACTGTTTCTGTACCATCTGCTCCCATTTTATGATTAAGTACTACATCACCATATACTTGTATATTATTACTCTTTAGTGCCTTTACCGCTGATTGTAATTCAGATTTTGTACCATACTTAGTTCTTACTGTTCCTTTTTGGTTAAATTCACCTAAGTCATATAAGTCATATGTTCCATAACCTACATCTGCTTGGCTACTTCCCTTATAGGCAGGTGGAATCCAAACTGCTGTGAACCCTGAATTTTTTAGAGAAGAAGCATTATTCTTTAGGTTGTTCCATAGTTGACCATCATTAGGTAAATCCCATTCAAAGTACTGAATCATTGTGCCATTAACACTAGCTGCAGCTTCAGTTGTTACTTTTTCTCTTTTGCTAAAAATCACAGTACCGGTTAAAACCGCTACAGATAGCAGTGCAGCTATCTTTTTCTTGTGTTTTAACATTCTAATCCCTCCTAAAAATAATATTTTAATAATTAATACCAATATATAAAACTACATACTGGTATTAATAGGATTTTTAGGTAGCCACCTAAACTAAATTATACACCTCTACTACATAAATCGGTAATATTTTCGTTACAAAATTTACCACATTGTTCGACCATAGTCTTTTCAGTTTTAATTGATAATTATTAAAATATAATTCTCATTTAAGTAAAATTAGTATTATATACTTGACAAATTAATTCATGTAAAATATTATATTTTATGCAATTATATGTTCTAAATAATAATGGACTAGTAAGAAAAGTAGTCTATAATTTTTGTTAACATACAATGGATATTTTATTGAAAGCAAATAAGAACTATATAGTTGAATGGACTTACGAGGGTGGTATCGCAGAATCTGTAACTCTTGTCCCTTTATAAGGAACAAGAGTTTTTATATATTTATTAAATATAAATAAACATAAATGACTATTAACTTTTTTTAAGATGTCAGAAAGGAGAAATACACATGCCTAAAATACCTTATAGAATTTACTTATCTGAAGAAGAAATTCCTAAGCAATGGTACAATTTAAGAGCTGATATGAAGGAGCAACCTGATCCCTATATTAATCCTGCTACTATGAAAGAGGCAGTATTAGAAGATTTTTTACCTATATTTTGTGATGAATTAGCAAAACAAGAAATGGATGTAAAAAATAAATATATTGATATTCCTGAAGAGGTTCTAAACTTTTATAAAATATATCGTCCTTCACCTCTTTGCCGTGCTTACAATTTAGAGAAAGCCTTAGATACACCAGCTAAAATTTATTATAAATTCGAAGGTAATAATACTTCAGGAAGTCATAAGTTAAATTCTGCGGTGGCACAGGTTTACTATGCTAAAAAGCAAGGTATTAGCTCTTTAACTACAGAAACAGGTGCTGGTCAATGGGGTACAGCACTTTCAGAAGCTTGTGCATATTTTGGAATACCCTTGACAGTATATATGGTTAAAGTTTCATCACAACAAAAACCCTATCGTAAAGCTATTATGGAAACCTTTGGAGCAAAAGTGATTCCTAGCCCTTCTACTAATACAGAAGTTGGTAAAGCTATTTTAGCCAAAAACCCTGATAATGGTGGCAGTCTTGGCTGTGCCATTTCTGAAGCTATTGAACATGCAGTGAAGGGAGAAAATTGCAGATATGTATTAGGGTCCGTATTAAACCAGGTATTACTTCACCAATCCATAATCGGACTTGAGGCAAAAAAATCTATGGAAAAAATAGATGAGTATCCTGATATTATTATTGGTTCTGCCGGTGGTGGATCTAATCTAGGCGGCCTCATAGCGCCTTTTATGCAGGATAAACTCCTTGGTAAATCAAACCCTCATTTCATAGCTGTGGAACCAGCTTCTTGTCCATCATTAACTCGTGGTAAATACGCTTATGATTTCTGTGATACAGGTAAAGTTACGCCATTAGCAAAAATGTACACATTAGGATGTGAGTTTGTTCCATCTCCAAATCACGCTGGAGGATTAAGGTATCATGGTATGAGTCCAATACTTTCAAAGCTTTACCATGATGGATATTTAGATGAAGCTATAGCCGTTGAACAAAGCAAAATATTCCAAGCTGCTACTTTGTTTGCTAAGTATGAAACTATATTACCTGCTCCAGAATCTGCTCATGCTATATACGGTGCAATTCAAGAGGCTCTAAAATGTAAAGAAACAGGAGAAGTTAAAACTATTCTTTTTGGCTTAACAGGTACAGGCTATTTCGACATGCAGGCATATATGAGTTACAATTCTGGAACTATAACTGATTATATCCCTACTGATGAAGATTTAAAGATTGGTTTTGATGCCTTACCTAAAATAGAATAATAGTTTACCAATGGCTGTCAATTCCTTTGACAGTCATTTTACTTATCACTATATAATTTAAGAACATATTAAAAAACATAACTGCATAGTTTATATAGAAGCAATATTGTAAAAGGTAATTCTATGACTAGTTTTCTTTCCAATATAGTTTATAGCTTTTTTATATCCTTTGGAGTAGTTGTTGGAGCTTGTATCTTTGCAGGCATAGGTGCAGTAATAAATAATGACCCTCCACTAAAAACCATGCATGATTTAGCTGCATCGGTAAAAATATGGGCAGTGGCTACGGCTTTAGGAGGTACCTTCTCTTCCCTTGAAATGCTTGAGGGAGGTCTATTCCGCGGAGAAGTAAAGCTAGCTATAAAACAGGTACTATACATACTAGCCGCTTTAATAGGAGCTAATTTAGGATTCAATTTAATTAAACTCTTGGACAAATGTGGTGAGATATGGACAAAATAAAAGGAAAGAACTACTTTATCTTATTTTATACCGGAATCATTGTTGGTGGACTATTTGGTATTATTTCCTATAACGCCTTAGTAAGTCATAGAATTGATGAATATCATCAAAAAATTAAGGCCTTAGAATTACTTATAGAGGATAAAGATTTACGTTTAGAGAAACTAGAAGATACTATTGATAAAAATAAGCTGATAGTGAAAAATATTAACATTACTTTAAATCACAAGGAAGACGATTTAACAAGAATAGGTTTAGAAAAAAATATAAGAGAAAGTCTTAACAAATTTGTAGGTAAAGAAGTACATACCGTTGATGCAGAAATGCTCTGGGAAGTTGTAGATGGAAGGATTGTTAAAATTGCGGACAAGGAATATAAAATAAAACTTAATAAACTCTTAATTTCAGAAACTATTATGGTTTGGGGAGATGTATTAGAAGAAGATAATAACTAATTCAAAAATGAGCAATGGCTAAATAAATTTAGACCGCTGCTCATTTTTATTTTACCTTACACTATATGTGTAAAACAACATTATATTATAAAACTACTTTTCCTCGCTATTTATACCATCTAGAATAATGTTATTTACAGCATTAATAAAGGCTAAGGCACTGGCTTTTATAACGTCTGTATCAATAGCTCTGGCATTATAATTTTTGCCATTATAGTTTACCTGGAGTCTTACCTTTCCTAATGCCTCCATACCCTTAGAAACACTACTAACTTTATATTCATTTAAATTTATATCCATTTTTACTATATCTTTAATTGCTGCATATAGGGCATCTACCACACCATTTCCTACACTACTGCTCTTAAATACTTCATTACCTTTCTTCAACATTACACTAGCTGAAGGAAAAATGCTATTACTGATTACTTGTAAATCAACCAATTCATAAAACATATCTTTAGTTTCTAGGAAATCATTAAACTTTGGATCTTCTAGATTTACGCTATTTTCCACTATATAATATAGATCATAATCGTAGATTTCCTTTTTTAAGTCCGCTAATTCCAAGAACTTAGCATTAACTTTTTCAAATTCTTCATCAGTAAAGGATTGAAAACCAATTTTCTCAAGAGCATTCTTCAAGGCATGACGACCTGAACGAGCTGTTAATACAAGTTCCATTGAATCTACCCCTACATCTTCTGGGTGTATAACCTCATAAGCATCTCTTGCCTTTAGTATACCATCCTGATGTATACCAGAAGAATGTGAAAAAGCATTATCTCCAACTATGGCCTTATTAACCTGTACATCCAATCCCATATTAAAGCTAACTAGCTGTGATGTCTTCTTTAATTGTTGAGTTACAATATCTGTATAGGCATTGTAGTAATCGCCTCTCAATTTTAAAGCCATAACTACTTCTTCAAGAGCAGCATTACCAGCTCTTTCTCCAATACCATTTATTGTACATTCAATTTTATCAGCACCATTTTTTATAGCAGCTAAAGTATTGGCAGTAGCAAGTCCCAAATCGTTGTGACAATGAACACTTAAAAGTACATCATTATTTAAATTCTTTATTCTATAATTTAATTTTCTAATCAGTTCACCGAATTCTTCTGGAACAGCATATCCTACTGTATCTGGCACATTAATCATTGTGGCACCTGCTTTAATAACAGCCTCAATAGTTTCCCAAAGATATTCAAAATCAGATCTAGAAGCATCTTCTGTAGAATATTGTACTTGACTAGTTAGAGTTTTAGCATATTTTACAGCTTCTACTCCCTGTCTCAATATTTCCTCCCTAGATTTATTTAGCTTTTTTGTAACATGTACATCTGATGTCCCCAAAACAATGTGAATTAAAGGTTGGGCGGAATATTTTACACTGTTATAAACTGCATCTATATCTGACTTCACTGCTCTAGCTAATCCAGCAATCATAACGCTGTCCCCTACTTTTTTAGCAATGGTCTCCACTGCTTTAAAATCACCTTTAGAAGAGCAAGGAAAGCCTGCCTCTATAATATCTACCCCCAGATTTTTCAGCTGATAGGCCACTTCCAACTTTTCATTTAGATTAAGTTTTGCCCCTGGTACTTGTTCTCCATCTCTCAATGTTGTATCAAATACTAAAATCTTTCTCTTCATTTAAAATACCCCCTTTAAAACTTTATGCTTTTCCATTTTCTGGTTAATAAAAAACTCGCCTCTATTATCAAAATAGAGACGAGTATATAAACCCGCGGTACCACTCAATTTAATTCTATAACAGAATTCCCTCTTTCAATGGCTAACACCATCTATCTTTTTAACGGTAGAATACCGTCAAGCCCTACTACAATTCGGACAGCAGTTCATGGATGAGTTCAAAACTAGTGAATACACCGTTTCTCAGCAACCACGGCTCTCTGTAGTAATCAAATAGTTTCTACTATTTCCACTCATAACCTTTTTAACTCTTTTTTTACTATACTAACATAGGAGTATTACAATGTCAACTACTTTAAGCATATTTTACAATTTAAATAAAAAATAATTAATCCATATTCATTTATCTATTTATTTCAGTCAACATATTCCAACGAAACACTAGTATTTTTCTTTAGAATCGGTAATGATATTTTGGTAAATACACTATAAGGTTTTGAATTTTTAGTGTAAACTGGTATTATTCCTTTAGCTTCCTGGGCAAACTGCTTCTCAAGATCACACCATAATTCATGAGCTTCCTCTGGACTTACCGGACTTCTAGGATTAAATAGTCCAAAAGCTGTATACTTTCTACCTCCTAGAGTAGCTTCTGGAGTACCAGGTAAAATAAAGTCTTCAAAAATATCTTTCTCAATAACCTTAGTTTTTGTGTCAACCCACTGTAATTTCCTATTCCAGGGAATAGATTTCAAAGTATTTAAAATATGATCTCTTAAATTTTTCGCCCATTCCGGCGCAGTATTTTGCCAACTTTTTTCCTCTGGAACATAAACAATATCTGGTCTTCCTACCATAGGGTCGATAATAAAAATTATAGATTTACTATCTTGGATATAACGGACATGCTTCCATCCCATATAAGCAGAAATCTGTAAATCGTCAAATTGCTTATTATACCTTAACATTGTATCCTCCTTAATAAATATAACATCATTTAAAAATAAAAATAGTTGTGAATATTATTAAAACCTCCTAAATAACAATTAACCTTATTTATTACATATTATATTATATTTTTATATTATAAAATAACTTTTTTACACTATTGTATTTTATTCCTTTTTCGCATTCCTTGTATATATCCATCATCAAAGGAAATTATAATAATAAGGTTTATAATCATTTATAAATGGAGGTGCAAATGATGAATCATAAAAGTCATGTAGATATAGATAAACTAAATAAAATACCAAAGGGAAGATCCTTTGAATATAAAGATGTAGTTTGCAATGATTTTCCTGATGAAGAACATGCGGAGGACGGTAAAATTTTTAAAACAGAAGTTGAAAATAATGTTTTCAGTAATGTGATAGTTCAAAATGATAATGCAAATACTACAGTAAAATACAAAAAAGTATAATCTTTAATTTCCCATACTTTTACTGTATCTAAAACATTCAATTGAGATTCAGCCTTACTGAATCTCAATTTCTTTTTAATTTAAACCTTGCAAACCCACAACATATTTTCTTAAAGAAATGAAAGCTTCCTTTTGCAAATCCTATTATTAAAAGCATATATATCCCTTGTTTATATTACAATTTAAATAAGTTAGTGCTATAATAAAGTTACTTACATAATGGGTTATCCATGAAAGGAGTGTTACAAATGATGTTTAAATATTCTATGCCAACTGAGCTTTATTTCGGAAGAGGCTGTATTGAAAAAAATAAAAATGCTCTGTTAAAGCTTGGCAACAACGCCTTAATTATTACAGGAAAAAACTCTTCAAAAAAGAACGGCTCACTGCAAGCTATGATAAAGGCTTTAGATGACTTGAATATAAGATACCACCTTTTCGATGATGTAGAGGAAAATCCTTCTTTAGAGACCATAGAAAAGGCAGCAAGTTTAGGTAAAAATTTAGAGGTTGATTTTGTAATTGGAATAGGAGGCGGTTCTCCTTTAGATGCCTCAAAGGCTATTGCAGTATTTATAAAAAATCCTCATATTAACAAATCTAATATCTTTAGCAGCGATACACTAGAAAGCTTACCAGTAGTGGCAGTTCCTACTACATCTGGTACAGGTTCTGAGGTTACCCCTTACAGTATAGTTACAGTACATAGTGAAGAAACTAAAAAAAATCTTGGACAAAATATCTTCCCTACTATTGCCTATTTGGATAGTAGTTTCACATATGGTCTACCCTATGATATTACTGTCAATACTTCAATAGATGCTTTTACCCATCTAGTGGAAAGTTATTTAAATAGCAACGCATCTTTACTTTCAGACATGTTAGCAGAAAAGGGCTTCCAACTTTTTAAAGATTGCTTTACCAATTTAATAAATAAAGATTTATCAGAAGACTTTAGAGAAAAAGTTATGCTTGCTTCCACTATTGCAGGAATGTCCATTGCCCAAGCAGGTACATCACTGCCTCACGGCATGGGATATGCCCTTACATATTACAAAAAATTGCCTCATGGTCTAGCTAATGCTGTTTTAACAATAGAATACTTAAAGTCCTTTAAAGATCAAAGCAAAATTAACAAAATGTTAAGTATATTAGGGTTAAATAACTTACAGGACTTAAAAGATATCTTTGATAGCTTGTTTAATGTCAACCTAAAACTTACAGAAGAAGAAGTAAAATTATATGCTAGTAAATTTGCAGAAAATAAAGCAAAGCTCAAAAACCATCCAGAGGAAGTAGATATTCTGGTTATTGAAGAAATATATAGAAAAAGTCTTCAAGTATAAAGGAGTTTTATCTTATATTATTTAATAATTGATGAATAACCCAAGGCACTATAACTTTTGACTATAGTGCCTTTAACATTGTATTCTCTCTAAACTAAAAAAGCCAGTGGCTTGTCCACTGGCCCAAATCTAACTTACTTCTTTTTCTTGCAACAAGAATCAACTTTACATTCGCAATCCCAATCATCGTCCCAGTATTCATATTTAGGCTCTTCAAAATAAGGCTCTACATGAATTACTGATTCTACACTCACACATCTGCTATTGAGCTTTTTCATAGAGCATTTATCAACATAAACGTCTAAATCGCATAGTTCCATATAGCATCCGCAGAATTCAAGAGTTTTTTCAAAGGGTACTACGAAAATATCCTCGAAAATCTTATTGCAAGCACATTTATCATTGGAACAGTATCTTATTTTTATATATTTACAACCTTTAACGACAAGTTTGAAACCATCGCAGTGTTTAATAACCTTTTTGTCCTTTACTTCTACCTTAACACTGCCCTCAAGCAATGCAGTTATACAAGGTTTAGGATGACCTATGCAAACTCTATCAACTTCTTTAAACTTTGCAAAGAATTCCTTTTCCTTTTCATCAAAGCAGTTATCGTATTCACAACTGTTCATATTGTACCTCCTCAATACTAGTTTATACTATATAATATTCATAAAACTACAGAATGTTACATTATGTGATATATAGCAATAATTTATTTAAAAAACCAACTTATTTTGTCAAAATAATATAGGTATTTTGATTAAATTAAATTAGATTCTATTGTATATCATCTTAAAAATTATCTGTATAAAAACTTGAACAGATGGAAACCTCTAAATATATCTATTAATTTTTAGAGGTGATTTTATTATGAAAAACACATTTTTATCACTTATACTTATTTGCATTGGAATCACTTTTAACAATTATACAGTAAAAGCTAATACATCTAATGAGTTACTTAAAGAGATTCAAGTAAATACAATAGAATATAATCAAAATCAAATATTTATTATTCGTTCAATCACCACTCTAAAACGGGGAGAAGTTGGTTTAATAACAATCAAAGGTAAGCCTGGTGAAAGATATACTATAGAAAGCTCCTTTAGTGTAAAAGGTAAAATTATACCTGTAAAGCAATGGCGTATAGCAGATTCTAATGGAATGGCTAGCTTCAGTTGGGTAGTTGGAAGGGATACAGATATAGGCACTTATAATGCAACTATTCACGGTGGCGGAGCTACATTAAACATCACTCACAATGTAACATCTTAGATAATGAATAAAAATACAATGTTTTATAAAATACAAAAAGCTATTTGCATTTGAAATTGCAAATAGCTTTTATAATCAATTCTAGAAGATGTTATTTGTTTGATAAATACTCATCTATAGCTTTAGCTGCCTTTTTACCAGCGCCCATGGCTAATATTACTGTTGCAGCTCCTGTAACTGCATCACCACCAGCAAATACGCCTATCTTAGATGTACGTCCTTCTTCATCAGCTACGATACATCCTCTCTTATTAATTTCTAATCCTTCAGTAGTTGAAGCAATCAAAGGATTTGGTGAAGTTCCTAGTGACATTATCACAGTGTCTACATCTAATATAAATTCAGAACCTGGTACCTCTACTGGTCTTCTTCTACCAGATGCATCTGGTTCACCTAACTCCATCCTTATACATTTCATGCCTTTTACCCAACCATTTTCATCTTGTAAAATTTCTACAGGGTTAGTTAGAAGGTCAAATATTATTCCTTCTTCCTTAGCATGATGTACTTCCTCTACTCTTGCAGGCAACTCTGATTCTGATCTTCTATATACTATATGAACCTCTGCACCAAATCTTCTAGCAGTTCTAGCAGCATCCATAGCAACATTTCCTCCGCCTACTACTGCTACCTTCTTGCCTGCCTTAATTGGAGTATCATATCCTTCTTTGAAGGCTTTCATCAAATTATTTCTAGTTAAAAATTCATTAGCTGAGAATACACCGTTAGCATTTTCTCCTGGTATGCCCATGAATTTTGGTAGACCTGCTCCAGAACCAATAAATACTGCTTGGAATCCTTCTTCTTCTAATAAGGAATCAATAGTAACAGTTCTTCCTACAATAACATTAGTTTCTATCTTAACACCTAATTTTTTAACATTTTCAATTTCATGCTTAACTACAGTATCCTTTGGAAGTCTAAATTCTGGAATTCCATATACTAAAACTCCACCGGGTTCATGTAATGCTTCAAAAATAGTAACATCATAACCAAGTTTCGCTAAATCTCCTGCACAGGTTAATCCTGCAGGACCACTACCTATTATAGCCACCTTCTTACCATTAGGAGGTAAAGTTTCACTTATATCTATATTGTTTTCTCTTGTCCAATCAGCAACAAATCTCTCTAATTTTCCTATAGCTACTGCTTCACCTTTAATGCCTAAAACACACTTTCCTTCGCATTGATTTTCTTGAGGACATACTCTACCACATACAGCTGGTAAAGCAGAAGATTGTGCTATAACCCTAGCTGCCTTTTCAAACTCTCTCTCTTTAATGTATTGAATAAATGTTGGAATATTTATCGATACAGGACACTGAGTAACACATCCAGGTTTTTTACAATTCAAACATCTAGAAGCTTCTTGTACAGCTTCCTCCTCAGTGTAACCTAGACATACTTCATCAAAATTTGTAGCTCTAACAATTGGATCTTGTTCTGCTATTGGCACCCTCTTAAATCTATCCATTCTTTATTCCTCCTCGTGACATTGTCCGCATCCACCATGATGGGTATCTCCCTCAATACGCTTCAATTCTTTTCTTCCTTCTTCAGTCTTATACATATTCTGTCTTCTCATTGCTTCATCATAATTTACTAAATGACCATCAAATTCTGGTCCATCTACACAAGCAAATTTAACTTGTCCACCAACAGTAACTCTACAAGCTCCACACATTCCAGTACCATCAACCATTATTGGGTTTAAGCTTACTGTAGTTGGTATACCCAACTCTTTAGTTAGCATGGAAGTAAATTTCATCATTATCATTGGTCCAATAATAACAGCATGATCATACTTTTTACCTTGATTATTTACCAAATCCTTTAATAAATCTGAGCCTGTGCCTTTAAAACCATATGTACCATCATCTGTAGCTACATATAAATTACCTGCTACCTTTTTTAATTCTTCTTCAAAAATCATTAGGCTCTTTGATCTGCTTCCTAATATAACATCAGCCTCTACTCCCTGTTCATGTAACCACTTTACTTGTGGATAAACTGGTGCTGCGCCAACTCCACCAGCAATAAATACAATTTTCTTTTTCTTTAAATCTTCTATTTTTTCCTTTATGAGCTCACTAGGTTGACCTAGAGGTCCAACGAAATCCGCTACTTCGTAGCCAACTTCAAAGCTAGCTAATTCCTTTGTGGACTTACCAATTGCCTGAAAAACAATTGTAACAGTTCCCTTTTCTTCATCGTAATCTGCTATAGTAAGAGGAACTCTCTCTCCCTTTTCATCATTTTTTACAATAACAAATTGTCCAGGCTTTGCAGACTTTGCCACTCTAGGAGCTTCTATATCCATTAAGAATATATTATTAGTAAGCTCCTTTTTGCTAACTATTTTGTACACTTAAACTCCTCCAATCAATGATAAATTTTAAAATTATGTATGATAAGACTAAGATAAATTATTTATTAATTTATTATTACAATGCTTTAGCTAATAGTTAACCCAAAGGAATTCTATGCAATTAAGTCTAAATCCTGAATAATAATTTATTAATTAAATTAATAAATAAAACAGCTTGTACTATAAATTTACTTATATTTATTCATATCTAAAATATAACACTGAATTCATATATCCTTAGGCCTCTTAAATTTTATATGTTACGTTTTTTATGCTAAATATTAAGCAATAGATCAACAAACTTGACTAAATAGTTGAAAAAAATTAAATAATATCTCTTAATTTAACTTGCAATATTATATATATTATATCACATTCTACATAATAAATATATTGCATTGTTATTATTTTGTCAAATAATAATGTATAAATATACTAAAAATAAAGTCCATGGTTTTCAACCACGGACTTTATTCTTAAAATTTAAATTTACTTATTTCATTGTTTAGTTGATTTGCAAGATTTGATAATTGCTTAGTCATTTCATTAAGACTCTCAGTAGATGATAATTGCTGTTGAGTTGCTGCAGATACTTCTTCAGTAGATGCTGCAGCTTCTTCAGAAACCACAGATATTGTTCTAATACTATTGATAACCTGTTCCTTATAATCGTTAATATTATCTATAGCTTGTGAAATAGTTGTAATATTTTGAGTAAGTATCTCTGTGGATAAATCTATTTCGTTAAACATATCTGTAGATTGTTCTACTGCTTTAAATTGTCTTTCTGTTGAATGTCCAGAATCGATAATTAAATCGGTGGTACGCTTCAATTGATCAGATATTTTTTCAATAATTTTATTTATTTCATTAGTGGCTTTACTAGAGCGTTCTGCTAGTTTTCTGATTTCATCTGCAACTACTGCAAATCCTTTTCCCTCTTCCCCAGCTCTAGCAGCTTCTATTGATGCATTTAAGGATAAAAGTTTTGTCTGGTCGGATATTTCATTTAACATTCTAGTAATACTGTAAATAGCTTCAGCAGACTGATTTAGAGTTTTAATTTCTGAAACTACATTAGAGGCCATTTCCTTGTTAGCTACAGAAGTTTCTGTTAAGGTGTCTGCTACCTTTTTACCCTCTTTAGTCAAGTTACTTACTTGGTTTGATATACTAGTAATTGATTTTGTTGCTGAAACCACATTATTAATCTTTTCTGTTAACTCAAGGGCTAATTTTAAGCTCTTTTCTGCTTCTACAGATTGATCTGACATTCCAACAGATATTTGTGCTATTGTCTCTGAAATTTCATTTGCAGAAAGTGTATTTTCATTTGAAATTTCTGCTACCTTATTAGAAAATTCACTAACTTGGTTAGAAATATTCTTATTATTAGAAATAAGCCTCTTTAACTGAATGAGCATAGAGTTGAATTTACTAATTAGTAATCCTATTTCATCACTACGTTTACTATTAACTTCTAAATTTAAATTTCCTTGCTCTACTTCAGACATAGATTTACTCAATTTTGATAAGTCCTTAGTGAAACTAAATGTATATAATACTGTTACGATAACACCTATAATCACAAATATAACTGCAACAATAATTATTGTTAGATTAATAGATGTTACAGAAGCTAAAAGCTCATTTTTAGGAGCAGCAATTATATATGTCCAATCGTTGTCATCAGATTTAATATAAGATACTAACATCTTTGTCTTTCCATTTTTTGTTTCAAAGGTGCTTCTTTCATTATTTTCAGATTGCTTAAGTACTTCATCCAAATAAGCAGGTTTATCCACATTCTCAAAGCCTACTGAAGAAACCACTTTTCCACCAGGAGTAATAGCATAAGCAGCGGCATTTTTAGATATGTTAGTAGTTAATGCTTTTTCAAAAATATCTTCATTTAGAGCTATGATATACAGATGATTACCAGAAAGTCCTTTCCTTACATAAGCAAGTGACGAACTTGTACCTTCCTCTTGCTCTAATACATCACCATGATAATCGTCTACCCATGGATTTATACTTTTTTGCTTAATATTCTCCACCCAATCTTTAAAGCTACTAATACTTTTTGGATCTTTAATACCTGAATCTGACAGGATTATATCATCAGTAACAATAGTTATATGTTTAATTCCTTTATTAAGATTCTTGATAGTACTTAAATGACCACATAATTCTTTATTAAAGATGGAATCCTCTATGGAAGAAAGATTATAACTTTTAGGAACCATTGATTTATCCACAGCTATTTGATTGCCCTGAACAGTTATCTGATTAAATAATAATGAAAAATAATCATTTAATTCTCTTACTGAATCGGTCATACTATTTCTAGCATTATTTGTAAGAGTTCTTGAAGTAATAAAAGAGGTGGCTACTGCTATAATAACGGTAAATGATAATAGTAAAATAATTATTGCGAAAGTAAGTTGTCCCCTAATAGATTTCGGTTTTATAGTAAATTCCAATCTATTTTTAATAGCTTGTTTAGTTTTTTTAAAACCTTTTTTCTCCTTTTTTTTCATCTAATCCCTCCAAAATTATATATATTCTATATAACGTTTGCAAACCATATCTAAGAAGATTGGATAAAGATTAAGAATTTCCCGTTGCTTTGCAAATTACATACTATGTAAAGCAAATTCTACATAAGATTAAAGCAACTAAGACCTCCCCATAATTAATAAAATAAGCATTTTTCTTATATTTTACTATAACTGTCATAAACAATCAATAGATGTCGATTAATTGCATAAATGAATAATTATACTCATATTATACAAATTGTAGATTAAAATGTCAGATAATACCTTACATCATATATACATTTTATACAGATTTAAATTATATAATTTCATGTATTAAAATATATTTTTCCCCTCACATTATTTATATTACCATATAATGAAAACAATTCCAATTACTTTTAGTAAAAAAGACGGTTAGCTCTACCTAACCGTCCTTTAAAATTTTTATTTCGTTTAATAAAGTCCTACAATAGAAATCTCTCCTAAAATTCAGCGTCATCTACTGATTCTAGCCATTTGTCAATATCTCCTATAACAGAACTAATACAACCATCTTTAAAAGGTGAAATTAAATTTGCATAGTCTACTAATTCTAAAAAGGACTTTGTTCCTCCAATCTTACAAAGTTTTACATAATCTTCCCATGCTTTCTCTCTGTTTTCCTGTGCTTTCTTCCAAAATTGCAATGCACAAATCTGAGCCAAAGTATAGTCTATATAATAAAATGGAGTTTTAAATATGTGGGATTGCTGGAACCACCAGCCACCTCTTTCTAGAAAGTCACAACCTTCATAGTTCTTGTGAGGAAGATATTTCTTTTCAATTTCTCTCCAAGCCTTTTTTCTTTCTTCTGGAGTTGCCTCAGGATTTTCATAGACAAAATGCTGGAATTCATCCACTGTCACACCATAAGGAATAAATTTAACCGCATTACCTAAATGAATAAACTTATACTTATCTGCATCTTCTTGAAAGAACAAATCCATCCAAGGCCAAGTAAAGAACTCCATGCTCATAGAATGTATTTCACAACTTTCATTAGTCGGAAAATTACACTCAGGTAACTCAATCCATCTAGAAGAGTATACTTGAAAAGCATGACCAGCTTCATGAGTTAATACTTTTATATCATCGGAGGTGCCATTAAAGTTAGAAAATATAAAGGGAGCCTTATAATCTGGTATATAAGTACAGTATCCACCACCGGCTTTACCTGGTTTTGCAATGAGGTCAAGTAAATTTTCTTCCACCATAAAATCAAAAAACTCTTTAGTTTCAGCTGATAATTCAGAATACATAGTTTTTCCCTTATCAAGTATCCATTCTGCACTACCTTTAGGTTTAGCATTGCCACTTAAAAATTCGAACTTTTCATCGTAATAAGTTAAGGTGTCTAATCCAAGTCTTTTTCTTTGTCTTTCATAGAGCTTTGAAGCTACTGGAACTATATATTTTTCAACCTGTTTTCTAAAATTGGCTACCATTTCTGGATTATAGTCACTTCTTTTCATTCTTATATAGCCTAATTCTACGAAATTCTTATAACCTAGTTTCTTAGCTATTTTTGTTCTAACTTTTACAAGTTCATCATAAATTCTATCTATTTCAGCTTCCCTTTCAACAAAAAAATCATATTTAGCTTTAGAAGCTTTCTCTCTAACTTCTCTATCCTTACTTAGTGTAAAGGGAGCTAAAGTTGCTAAAGTCCTTTCCTCTCCTTGAAACATAATTTTAGCGGAAGCTATAAGTTTAACATACTCAGATACTAACTTATTTTCTTTTTGAAGATCTTCAATTACCTCTGGAGAAAATGATTTGATAGTTAATTCTGCCAAGTTGAAAAACTGTTTTCCTAGTTTTTCTTCAAGTTCTGCTCTGAACCTTGATTGAACCAGTGCTTTATAAAATTGTGAATTTAATTCTTCATAGAGTGGCAAATATTCATTCCAGTAATTCTTTTCTTCATCATAATACTTATCTTTAGTATCGATGGTATGCCTTATGTAAGCCAGATTATACATAGTTTCGTTTCTATTTCTGATCTCATTGATTTTCTTTATAATATCATATTGCTTTTCTGCATTATCTGCCTTACAAAGTTCATTAATCAATAATGATAATTGCTGCTTAATTTCTTCATAGTTTGGTCTTTCGTATTTGTAGTCTTTGAATGCCATTTATATTCCTCCTAAATTTAATATTTTCTTTTGCTATTAGTATTTATATTGTATATTATGAACTTTATAATATGAAGTGGCAAGCATAAAGAATAAATCCAATAAAGAAAAGGACTCCATAAAGAAGTCCTATAGGAAGCTACCTTGGATTAGATATATGATTTTCTTCATTATGCTTTTTACGTATTTCTGCCTTGGGTATTGGAGCATCTTTATCATTTTTAGATTTTTTAATATTTTTTTGAAAATGGGCATTGCCCATTTCATCAGTTCTTCTTGCTGCAGCCATTAAAGTCCACCTCGCTATAAGAAACTTTTATTTTTATATTTCTCTATTAGCTTTTCTTATAATAATATTTTTTATTACTATAATTTTAATCCATATACCCGCAAGCTTTCAAACCTGCTGTTATTACTTCCTCCCATTGCTCCGGCGACAAATTAAAGGTCTTATCATTATGCAAAACTACAGTACAGTTGTCTTTCTGTTTATCGCATTCCGAATTACCGATTTTATATATATTTTGTCGCTTGATTGCTCCTATTTCTTCTAAGGTATTTAGTAATCTGTATACTGTAGCCAAACCGATGCTTTTATCTATAGAAGATGCAGTATAATAGATTTCTTTACAGCAAGTATACTCCCTTTCTAAAATAATATCTAAAATAAGTAATCTTTGCTTTGTAATTCGAAATCCTTTTTCTTTCAGTTTTTCTATAATTATTTCTTTTTTCATTTTTGTTCCTTCATAGCATCCGTTTTTCCTCATATATACCCTCCAAATACCTTTAAAAATTTAGTGACATCCTCCCCCACAATGTTTACAATCTTGACCACACTGTATAGATTTTCCTCTTCTTTTATTCTTTACTAAAGTATATGCAGAAAAGCCCACAACTCCAAATACAACTACTCCAACTACAACAGTGCCCATAATTCAACATTCCTTTCTTTATTAAATTAAGCAGACTTCTCTACTATAATTAATGTATAGTAAGATGTCTGCTCAAATATTAAACTTTATTATCTAGCTTCATTCACGGCTTTGACAGAAACTTTCTCCACTTGCTTATTAGGTCTAAATAGTAGATATAAAATAGCTATCACCGCTACAAAGCCTACTAGTGTTCCAAAGCTAAAGATTCCTGTTCCTATAAATGTTCCTATTTGATAAATGCATAAGGATACAATATAAGCAAAGCATGTCTGATAACCAATAGCTATCCAGAACCATTTTGCATTATTCATTTCTCTTTTAATAGCTCCCATTGCAGCAAAGCATGGTGCGCAAAGAAGGTTAAATACTAGGAAGGAGTAACCAGCTATTGTTGTCATGCTTGTTGCTAATGTTCCCCAAATTTCTGCACCGTCTTCTGCCACTTCTGCGAAACCATATAAAACCCCAAAGGTTCCTACAACATTTTCTTTTGCTACTAAACCTGCAATGGCAGCCACTGCTGATTTCCACTCTCCCCATCCAAGAGGTTTAAATAACGGTGCCAAAATACCTCCTAAGTATGATAATAAGCTGTTATTCATATCTTCTACCATACCAAAGGATCCATTTGTGAAACCAAAAGTTTCTGTGAACCAAATTACAACCGTTGATAATAGTATAACAGTTCCTGCCTTCTTAATAAAGGAACATCCTCTTTCCCACATACTCTTTAAAACAGTTCTAACTGTCGGCATATGATATGCAGGAAGTTCCATTACAAAAGGTGCTGGGTCTCCAGCGAAAATTTTAGTTTTCTTTAAAATAATACCGGATATAATTATGGCCGCTATTCCAACAAAGTAAGCACTAGGAGCTACCCACCAAGCACCGTCAAATAAAGCACCTGCAATTAATGCTATTATTGGCAACTTAGCACCACAAGGTATGAAAGTTGTTGTCATTATTGTCATTTTCCTATCTCTATCACTTTCAATAGTTCTTGAAGCCATGATACCAGGAACGCCACAACCACTACCCACTAACATTGGAATAAAGGATTTCCCTGACAAACCGAACTTTCTAAATATTCTATCCATAATGAAAGCTACTCTTGCCATGTAACCGCAGCTTTCTAAAAAGGCTAAAAATAAGAATAGTATTAACATCTGTGGAACAAAACCTAGAACAGCTCCTACACCAGCTACAATTCCATCAAGTACCAAGCTCTGTAACCAGTCTGCGCAACCTATAGAATTAAGTCCAGCTTCTATTAATGCAGGAATACCGGGTATCTCTAATCCAAAAAATGACCAACCTTCCCCAAATACTCCATCGTTAACCCAGTCTGTAGCCCATGTTCCTACTGTTGTTATAGAAATATAATAAACAAGGAACATAATCGCTGCAAAAATTGGAAGAGCCATAATTCTATTTGTAACGATTCTATCTATCTTATCAGAAGTAGTAAGTTTTTCTTTTCTACTCTTTGTATAGCAATCTTTAATAATGGATGTAATATACTCATATCTTTCGTTAGTAATTATACTTTCCACATCATCATCCATAAGTGATTCTAGCTTTTCTATATCTTCAGATACATCTGGAACCTTCTTAAGTTGTGTATATATTTTTTCATCCTTTTCCAAAAGTTTTATAGCAAAAAATCTCTTTTGCTCCTGTGGAATTTGGTTGTCCAATTTTTCTTCAACATCTTTAATTATGTTTTCAACGGAATCGCTAAATTTGTGTACTATGGAAACTTTTTTCTTGCTATTGACAAGATTAACAGCCTTCTCAATTAGGTTAGTTATTCCCTCTTCTTTTAAAGCTGAGATTTCTACTATTTCACATCCCAAGTTTTTACTTAACTTATCTATATGTATTTTATCTCCATTTTTTCTTACCACGTCCATCATGTTAATTGCCATAATTACAGGTATTCCAAGTTCTATAAGTTGTGTTGAAAGGTAAAGATTTCTCTCTAAGTTACTACCATCAACAATGTTTATTATAGCATCTGGTCTTTCATTTATAAGGTAATTTCTAGCTACTATTTCTTCTAGCGTATAAGGTGATAAGGAATAAATACCAGGCAAGTCCATAATTACTACATCTTTATATCCCTTTAGTCTTCCTTCCTTTTTCTCCACTGTAACCCCAGGCCAGTTTCCAACAAACTGATTAGATCCAGTTAACAAGTTAAACAAAGTGGTTTTACCACTATTAGGATTTCCAGCTAATGCTACTTTTACTACCATTTTAAAACCCCTATTCTATATTTTTATTCAACTTCTATCATTTCTGCATCGGCTTTTCTAAGAGATAATTCGTATCCCCTAACTGTAACTTCAATAGGATCTCCTAGAGGAGCTACCTTTCTAACATAAACTTCCGTTCCCTTTGTTATGCCCATATCCATAATTCTTCTCTTAACAGGACCTTCTCCATTAAGCTTAACAACTTTAACAGTTTCACCACATTTAGTTTCTTTTAAGCTTTTCATGTCATCACCTTTCTTTGAATTTATATCATTATCTTCTTAGCCATATCCTGTCCAATAGCTACTCTAGAATCCTTAACATTAACAATTATATTTCCTGTAGTTTCAGAAACAACTGTCACAACACTTCCTGGGACAAAACCCAACTTTTCCAGGAATCTTTTTGTTTCTTCCTTACCGCCAACTTTTTTTATAGAATTAATCTCACCAATTCTTGCCATAGTTAAAGGCATCATATTTTAATCACTTCTTTCTTAGTATGATTGATAACGATTCTCATTTTCTTCACTTTTAGTATATTGTATTGTTAATATTTAGTCAAGGTTCTTTTTGAGATTTATTCTCAATTATTTAAATTATTTTTACTATTGCTTTTAAAACATTATAAAGACATAAAAAATACTAGGTCTGTAAACCTAGTAGTACTATCTAAATTATGGTTATTGACTCTATAAAAACAGCCATTCATTATATATTTCAATTAATTATTAATATTTTCATTTACTAATTCTAGTTGAAAGCTTTCATCTATAAGTTTTCTATTGTAGAGACTTACTAATTCATCATTTATCAACTTTTCATTAAAATATTCTCTATCTATAGAACTTTTTAAATTAACTTTAGAGATTTTTTCTTCATAAAAGCTATTAGTAACCTTTTTTACTAATTCTAATATTAAATACTTATCATTTATATATATTGGTACCGAAGTTAAAATATATATGTTGTTGTCAATATTTTCTATCTTAATTTTCACTTTACATTCTTGCCATGCCTTTATAGATGCACAATATTCACAAGGATTTTCTCTACCCCAAAATTTATAACACTCAAATTGATTTTTTTCTATTTTATCACCCTTAAGTGATAAAACCTCCTTGTTAATAGGATCTACAATTCGAACATATTTATAATCATCTTGAACAAGTTCTACTTTATTTATTAAATTGTTAAATTGCTCAGAAAGTTCACAGCCTAGCACTTTCTTAACGTACATACTAATTTTTATATCTTCTACTATTAACACATCCAATTCTTGACTTAACTCCACTAACTTATTATAATCACAATCCTCAGAACATATCATATTATTAATCACTTTACGAAGTTCTTCCATTTTTTTCTTACGCATTTTTTCACCTATCTTTTCATAATACTGTTTTTAAAAAGATATGTATAAGTTAAATTTGACAACGGAGCTAGTTTATGGAAAATAAAAAGCACCCTTAAGGGTGCCAAAATATTTTTAAGATTTAATTTAACTTAACATACTTTTGGCAACCTGGCAATCATAGGAGTATTACTCCTTTAGACCCATGGCTTTGCGACCTTATCTTTCGATAAGTGTGCTATTAACATTGTATGATTCATAATATTATTTTATTTTTATACTACTTATTTTTATTTATGATTTTAAATTTCACACTATTATCTTTAACATTGATATATTTTACTAACAAAGAAATTTTATTTTCCTCATTTAATAAATTCCAAAAATAATCTGCATTTTTTTCAATATCATTCTCTAACTTTACAACAAAAGGTTCACCAACAAAGGAAGGTATAGGATTGCCATCTTCCTTATATGTATGGATGCAATGGCCATAGCCCTTTATAAAGCTACCATAATAAAAATAACTTCTAACAGAGAGATCCTTGTTGTTATCTATAGTTTTTAGTATAGACATACCGTATGCAGCCTTCCCTGGAGTACAGTCAATAAAACCAGAAATTCGAGGAGTGTAATTAGGATCATCCGGTTCAAACTCTCTCGTATTTAATGCATCCTCAAAAGATTTTCCTTCTTTAAGGTAATCATAAATAGTGTCTGTTTGATCACCATTTGTAACAATATGCTTATCATTAATATCTTTCACTGGATAATAAATAATTAAACTTGGATCTTCCAATTTAGCAGGATCAAAAGCTTTAGTTTTTACATATCTACCTTCTAACTCAAAAACTCTATTGCGGCTATTTTGGCTTCTTCCCATAATCCAGTAAACTTGTACATAATTTTCTCCATCTGGAGTCATACCTATTACTATACCTCTACCAGGATATTGGTTTTGTCGTATAGCTTCCTCATTTATTAGTGCCATCTTCTCTAAATTCATTTAGACCAACCTTTCATAAAAAACATTGACTTAAAAGATTAGCTACTTAATACGTCGGTTACTTAAAAAGACAAACATTGCATAAATAGAATTATGTTCATAAGCAATATTATACACAATTTTTTTAATTATGCCAACATATTCTATATATTTTACAATTAAAACCTAATTACCTGCACTTTCGTAGATACTTGCACCCTTTTTAAATAGTCCATATGAAATAATCCAAAGCACTAAGGCAATTACTCCCTCCAAGAAAATAGTATTTAGAACTCTTCCGCCCACTAAAAAGTATTTAGCTGGTATATAGGCTACAAAAGCAAAGGGCAAAATATAAGATATAATAAACTGAATAGGTTTAGGATAAATGCTTAATGGATACTTGGCCAAATCGGATATATTATAGGCTGTTTGTAAAAATGGAGAACTATCCTTGAACCAAAAAGCGGTAGAAGCAAAAAATAACTTTATTGATGTATATATAACTGCTCCTAAGAAAATAGAAATTATGAAAAGTATAATATTTGAAACATTCCAAACTATTACCCCTTTTGAAGCTGAAATTCCTACTAAGATAGAACCTACAATCAATTCTCCTAAGGCATCTGCTTGAAATCTGTCACAAATCACTTGAAAAAAGAGATTCATAGGTCTAAGCATATATTTATCAAACTGACCAGTTACAACGAGCTTCCAGGCTAAAATCCACAAATTATCTGTAAGTAAATGGTCTATACCTCTTGGTATCTGTGCAAATCCATAAATGAATAATAGTTGTTCGAAAGTCCAGTCATTAAGTTTTGGAATTTGCTGAAAGACTAAGTACAAAAATGCTATTCCAGTAGCTTGTGTTAATAGAAAACCAAATAATCCAATAAAAAAATCCACCTTAGATTGCATTATTGACTTAGTAAATTGCTTTACAAAAACAATATACAATCTTACATACCTTTTAAATTCTTTCATTATTAACCTCCCAAAACTATCAATCTCTTAGTAACTTTACGCCAAATAGCACTACCTAATATGTAAAGAATTATTACCCAGGCAGCTTGTTTTACTAATACGAAAACAATTTCATTTCTGCTATATTTACCAAGATAAATCATTACCGGTACATAATTCATTGAAGCAAAAGGAAGATAATCAAATACTTTTTGCAATACAGCAGGAAAGAAACTTAGTGGTATAAGAGCTCCTGTTAGAAAATTTAATATGCAATTCTTAATTATATTAGCTCCCCAAAAATAAGTTGTAAAAAAGGATATCATTCCAAAACAGAAGTCAAACAAGACAAATATTAAAAAGCTCATAAAAGTACTAAGGAAAAAGAGAACAATATTCCATATAGGAGTAAAGCCTATTCCCAAAGACTTGAATTTATATAATTCTAGAGTACCCCAAATTATTACTGAAGGGAAAAGCATTCTATAAACCATTTGTCCAAAAGCCTGAGCAAGTAGTCTCCATCTATATTCAATAGGCTTTATTAAGTTCATAGCTATGGTCCCCTGCATAACATCATCTGCCACATCCCAGGATATACTAATAGTACTTATATGAGCTGTTATATATGATATAAACACATATATAATCATTTCATTTTTTGTAAATCCGCCCAACACATTACTGCTGGAATTACCATATATGGCCATCCATAAGAAATAGCTAATAAAAGCAGTAAATAATCCCCCTAACATAAATAAATAAAATCTTCCTTTATAAGATAAGGCAGTCTTTATTACATTAAGGGAAAAGGGCCAATATACCTTAAAAAACCTTTTCATTTAAAGCCCTCCTATCATATTCCATGTACATATATTTCTTTTACTATCTCTGCAAGATCAGTCTCTTTAATTTTAATATCTTTTACTTCTGTATCGGACATAACCTTAGATATTATTTTAGAAACTTCTATTAAATTCTTGTTAAAGCTAAAATTCAAGTTATTTCCATTTATATCCAAGGTTAAGTCTTCCTCTCTTAAATTAAAGTATTGATTATAATTAATATCTTTAATTTTATCTACATTTTTCACTTCAATTTCAATTGTCCTTTTGATACCAAACTTATCTCTAAGTTCTTCAACGGTACCATCATAAATAAGCTTACCATTGTCAATAATTATAATTCTGTTACATAGTTCTTCTATATCACCTAGGTCATGGGTTGTCAAAACAACCGTTGTCTCATATTTCTGATTTATATCCTTTATGGCCTGTCTTATTTTATCTTTTACTACTACATCTAAGCCAATGGTAGGTTCGTCTAAGTATAAAACTTTAGGATTATGTAACAAAGCTGCTGCTAGATCTGCTCTCATTCTTTGTCCTAAGGATAAGGTTCTAACGGTACTATGAATAAAATCCTCTAATCCTAATACTTCATTAAGGAATTTCATTCTCTCTTCAAAGTGCTTATCACTTACTCCATAAATTTCTTTCAGAACCACAAAAGACTCACTTAAGGGCAAGTCCCACCACAACTGTGTTCTTTGTCCAAAAACAACACCGATTTGCTGTGCATTAGCTTTCCTTTCTTTACTTGGATCTATGCCTCCAACCAAACAAGTTCCTGATGTAGGCTTTAAAATTCCTGTCATCATCTTTATGGTAGTAGATTTACCAGCACCATTACTTCCTATATAACCTACAATTTCTCCCTTTTTAATGTGAAAGGAAACATTATCCACAGCTACCTTTCTAACCTTTTCTCTTGTAAACAATCCTTTTATAGCACCCTTGAGGCCTGGATACTTTTTAGCGGATATAAATTCCTTTGAAATGCCATTTACCCTAATCATAAGGACCCCCCTATATAAAAAATATTTAGAAAATTCATGAAATAAGAAAACTCCATAAAAACTATGGAGTTTAAAACTTATCTCTATATTTATAATAATAAATAATGTTTTAACATGTCATAAAATCAGTGTCAACATATTTTCTAATATATTACTGGGATATATTTGTATTCAGCTTTTATTAAATCTTCTTTTAAATTTTCCAACATGTCTTTAGGAGAATTAGTTATAGCAAATTACAGGGGTTCCCGCTTCAATACTTTCATATATAGTTTTTGCCAAAGCTGGTGGAGCATTTACACAACCGTGAGAACCCTTAGTTTTATATATTTCACCACCAAAAGCATCTCTCCAGGAAGCATCATGTAATCCTATATTTCCGTTAAAAGGCATCCAATAACTTACTGGTGTTGCATAATCTTCTCCTCTAAGCACTGCATTCCTCTGCTTATAAGCTAAGGTATAAACACCGGTAGGTGTTCCATAATTTTTACTTATATTACCGGTTACCACATCCCCATCAGCTATGAGTTTACCCTCTTTATAATACCATATATGTTGTTTGCTTAAATCTACTTCTAAATAAGTGTTACCAATATCATTACTACCATAGGCATTTGCTCTTTGATAAAAGGATGCTTCTCTTGTTATATTTTGTCCTTCTTTTACAGATGCTATTATGTCTTGCACCTCTTTAGGTTTATTGATTGACCAGCCATAATTTCCACCGCTGACAGTTATGTTTTTTCCTGAAGATGTTACAAAATCTCTTTTCTTTGCTACTGTATTATACTTCATAGCCAATGAATCTACATATACTCTTACCTGATTTTCATCAATAGAAATCTGTAAATTATCATCTACTGTTAGCCATTTATTAATTATTGCGCCATCTAAAACTTCCTTACTTTCTCCAAAAGTATAAGTAATTTTTGTAGCTACATACTTATCTAAAATTTTCTTAAGCTCTAGAATTTCTTTAGAATTGGTAGTATACTTAGGCTCTTCATAACATCCTTCCTTATCCAGGTCTATGGATGATTTACCTTTAAGTATTGCTTCTTTTATTTTAGATAGTATTACATCTTTTTTTATTTTAGTGCCCTTCACTTCCTCTATTATTACATATCCATTATCCTTAAACTCCACTTTAGCATTTATAGGTTCTACTATATTCTTTTCATCAAAGTAAGAAAGCTTGTCTATTTGCTCCTGAAGTAGCTTTTCATCAAAGGTCACTTCAATAAAAGAATTTTTAGCAGAAAAAACACCTAAAATCCAACCTAAGGGGTTCTGCTTATCCTTGATTTTTTGGATATCTTCTTTCGAATTATGTTTTAGCCCTATATCCTTACCATTAATACTTTCTTTTTGACCTTGTCTACCTTCTAAATATAGAGTATACTTTTGAAGCATGTCCATTACAACACCTTCAGCTTCCTCTACTGTTTTTCCAGACACATTAATAGAGTTTATTTCTGATCCAAAATAAAAATGTTTAACAAAATATATGGACGCGGATAGATAAAAAGCAAGTAAAGAGCAAATTATAATCATTGCAACAATTAATAGTCTCTTCCCTTTTTTTATTTGAACCCCTGTTATTTTTTGTACTTCACTCTCCATAATATCGCTCCTTTATATCTATTGCTTTTTATGCCTTAAAGTAACTTAGTAGTTAGTATAATGTTCAAGTTAAATATTATTATAGCATACTTTATATATAGTTTATATATCATTCCTTACATCAAGTTATTACATATTTTAACAATTCATTACTAAAAGTACTTTTCTACTGCATCTTTAAGTTTTATAGGTCCAGCTAATACCTTCCTATCAATAAATAAGGTTCCATCTTTCTTAGTGTTAATATACCATTTTACCAATTCAATCTGACCACAATTAATTTCTATTGTAGTTATACACCTAGGATGAACCCCACTGCCAGTATTAAAATATAAAGGATCACCAACTTCAGCAAACATAGGTCTATGGGTATGTCCTGCTATTAGCATTTGCTTTTCTTTCTTTACCCATTCAATAAGCTTCTTTTCTGCAGCATGTTTTCTAGGATAGCTTTCCGCAGTTCTTGTAGGATCATTTATTCCAAAAAAATTCAATGGCCTCCAGAAGTAACGAACTAGAAACCTAGCTAACTTCCATAATTCATTATTCAGTAATTCTACCTGATGTCCATGTATCAAAAATATTTTATATTTATCAAACCTATGCTTTAGAATCAATCCCTCATGAACTTTTATATTTTCAAACAAAGGAACATACTCTTTTTTACGCTCATCAAAGTATTGATATAAATTACTTTTTACGAATTTACAATTTCTCTTAACCATATCATGGTTTCCATATATTAAATATAATCTTTTCCTCTCAAAAAACTTCGATAAAAGCCAAAACACGTCACTATGAACCCGTACTATATCTGAAAATCTTTTGTTTTCCCAAAGTTCATCACCATCTCCAATTTCAATATAAGTATAGGATCTTTCATAATAATAGGTTAGGGCTGCAAAATAAATATTTTGGTTCCTTGAAAAATCATCATTCCAATTTCCATCACCTCTATGGCAGTCACTCATTAATACAATTCTAGAACTATCATCAAAGGCAACTTCTTCTGCCGACCGAAAAACCTTGGAAATATGCTTTAAGGAATCCACTATATCCTCCTACTAATAAAGCAAATTAATCTAATATTTAAATATATTCTTATGCCTAATTTAACAGAACCTTTTCTATTTTATATTAAAAAGAACTTTTATATAAAACATAAATAATTTATCTTAAATGAAGTACAATAACACTACAGAATTATTTTGATATATTGTCGAATAAAGTAATCTGCTTGACAACTTGTCTTTTCTAAATGTATTATGAAAAAAGATTGAAAATTAACTGAAGAAGTTTTTATTAAATTAACTTGAGGTGAAGAATTTGAAAAACAACAGAGTAGCTCGAGAATCTAATATTGAATTATTGAGGGTTTTAAGCATGATGGGCGTAATTGTACTCCATTATAATAATCCTATTTTTGGTGGAGGATTGATGTATGCTGTCCAGGGAAGTGTAAATTTTTATATTTTATACATTCTGGAAACTTTGTTTGCTTGTGCTGTTAATTTATTTGTTCTTATTTCCGGATATTTTATGTGTAAATCAAATAAGAGAAATCTAATAAAACCAATTCAATTGATAATTCAAGTAATGGCCTTTTCTTTAGTAATTTACTTGCTAAGATGTGTTTTAGGAAGAACTATTTTTTCATTTAAGAGTCTTGCATTATCATTGATACCTGCAAATTGGTTTGTTATCTTGTATATTGCTTTATATATAATATCACCATTTATAAACGTAGCCTTATCAATGCTATCAAAGAGCAACTTTAAAAAGCTCTTACTTATCATTTTTATCCTTTTTTCAATTTATCCTACATTAGTTGACCTTGCTGGAGAATTACGGTCAGAACAATGGTATGGATTAAGCTCAGTAGGAATGTATGGTAGCCAATGGGGCTATTCAATAATTAACTTTATGCTTGTTTATATTATTGGAGCTTATATTAGAATAAATGATATTAAGGTAAAGAAAAGTAATCTGTGGTTAATACTTATTATGTGTATTGTATTAATTACTGGTTGGTCAAGATTAAATGATGTAATAGGCTATTTTAATGAAAAAACTGCTTGGTCTTATTGTAATCCATTAATTATTACAGAAGCTATCGTACTATTTCTTATATTTAAAAATATAAAAATGAAACCTAGTTTAATAATAAATTCATTGGCTAAAGCTAGCTTTACAGTGTTTTTGCTTCATAATTCTTTTCTAGGAAAGTTAAATGTTCAAAAGTTTGCTGCAGCTAATCCCTTGCTTATGATATTGCATTTGCTAATATCCTGCATTGGTATTTATCTTATTTGTTGGCTTGTACACTTGCTTTATGATAAAATAACTAATCCAGTATTTGAATTATTAAAAAAAAGTATTGGTTATATAAACATTGGAATTGCAGATTAAATAATTATTATAAGTGTAGTATTAATATAGTTTCGCATAGATAAAATTTGAATGTTTAATCTTTTCATATCAAAGTAATGGTGTTGTAAACTACTCAATCAGTAGTTTTACAACACCTATAAATCATTAATTCAAATAATCCTTAATCCTATCATAGGCCTTAAATAGTTGCCTACTTTTACCCATATTTAAAATTTTTAAATATATATTTGGCACTCTTTGTTGAACTATTCTTATTTTATCTCTTAGGTTGGTATAATCTCTAGTTAAATTCCGATAGGTATTGCAAAGCAATTCATTCTTTCTTTGTATAACCCAATCGGTAACAGCAGTTCTTGACAAAGGCTGCTCTGTACGTGGCTTGTCAAATTTTAAGCTAACGGTATTATTAATAATTGAAATTTCTTTTTCTGAATATCCTGCCCTTTTCACTCCTTCTACAAAGGCATCTCTCATTTCTTCATCCTTTAAAGTAATACTTATATCTGCAGAAAGCTCTGAGGGCTCTGAAAATTCCCCAAGCTTAAAACCACTTAGCCATCAATGTTTATCCTTTCTCTCAAAGAGTTTTTTACCATTTTTATATAATACATAGGACATTTCTAATAAATCTTCTTCTCCTGCTGCCTTATAGAAGGTGCCAGTAAAAAATCCTGGAATATTTAATTCAGGTTCACTTGTATTATAAACTCCAATCTCACAACCGGTAACTAGATCAAATTGTCCCTTCCAAAATTCAATCAACCATTTCCTGCCATCATATTCAAAGTAAATTGGTTCGCAATCTACAATCATGCCCATAGGAGCAGCAGCCTCGTCATAGAGTCTACAGTAGCCCATTTCTTTCTGCCAAGGATCCATAATTGAATAAAATATATCTTGCTTTGGATCATAGGCATATCCTGCTTCTGCTATTATTCTATCTAACTCTTCACTTCCAGTACCAGTTGCTAGTTCATTATCATCCTGATCTAGAACTTTATTAGATTCTATTATATTAACAAGTCCTTTATACACATCAGGAAAAGCTACTCTTATGGCTGTCATTGAAGAAGCTAATATGGCAAATAGCACGCTAGATATAGAGTTATAAGAATACATAAAGACTCACCTCAAGTATATTACTTTATATCATAATATTCATATAAAGGTCGTAAAGTTAATATTTTTGTCGTATAAACTATATTAATAAAAGAAATTGTTAAACTATATTTTTTCAATAAAGTGTAAAGCAAACTTGACATCCGTTGCAATTTTTACTATTTAGAAGGGAAAATACAATCCATCTTTGGAATTGGCCTTTAAAATTGCAGAGTTTTTTAATAAAAGAATTGAAGAAATATTTATTTATAAGGAGATTAATGAAAATGAAAAGTAAATCAAAATTATATGCTTTTTTATGTGCGCTATTATATATTTTAGGATTTTCAACTATAAACATAGCTGCTTCAAATAAAAAATTCGACTTACAACTTTCCACTGGAATTATAGTTGTACTTAAAGTAACTGGTCTGATTTTAATCTGTGCAGCTATATTATTTATTTTTCTTTCTGTAAATGTTTTGGTGGAATCTGATAAAGATTTAAAGATAGAAGAAAATGACGAACGTAAAATTATGATAAGAGGAAAAGCTGCTGAAAACTCCTTCCTTATAACATCTATTGCCCTGTTAATTTTAGAATTTATTTTTATATGTCTAGGAAAAGATTTAGCATCTATATTAATCGCAATTGTATTATTTATATCTATACAAGGCATATTAATTTCACTTTAGCAAAAGAAACATTAATAAAGCTCCCTGTGCAATTTATGATAGATGTATTTTATGATCCGAGTTTCTATTATCATTTTTTTAAACTTATGTATATATATATTATTGTACATAAATATAGTTTAATACATTAATACATAATAAAGGAGAATGGAAGTATGAAATTAAAGAAAATTATAAGTAGATTACTCTTGGGACTGCTTATTATCTCTTTAGTAATAGGCATACCACTGTATAAAGTAAATGCTGATTCTTTTATTATTGTTACCTTAGGTGCAGATTTATCGGATCAACAAAAAGATGAAATGCTTAAATATTTTAATGTTACTAAGGAAGATGTTAGTATAACCGAAATTACAATTGAGGAGGAATCTAAATACTTAAGCGGTGTAGCTCCAAAAGAGCAAATAGGAAATAGATCCATATCCTGTTCTTATATAGAACCTACCAGCAGCGGCGGATTAAATATATCTTTAAAGAATCTAACCTGGGTTGATGAAAACATGATACGAAATGCTCTAATTACTGCTGGTATAGAAAATGCCAATGTTAAGGTAGGTGCCCCCTTTAAGGTTTCCGGGACAGCGGCCCTTACCGGAATAATAAAAGGTTTTGAAAGCAGCAGCAAGGGTGAGAAAATAGATGAAGATAAAAAAATAGCTGCTACAGAAGAATTGGTAGTCACTGGACAATTAGGTGACAAAATAGGCAAAGATAAAGCTGCTGGATTAATAAACGAAATTAAAAGGGAAGTAATAAAAGAAAAGCCTAAAACTGAAGGTGAAATAAAAGAAATAGTAGAAGATATTACTGATAGCTATAATTATAGTTTAAGCAAGGAAGATATTGATAAGATTACCGCCTTGATGGTTAAGATCAATGACCTAGGACTAGATTTTAAAAAACTTCAAAATCAGTTAAACAATGTTGCAAGCAAATTAAAAGAAACCCTGGAAAGTGATAAAGCTAAGACCTTTTTCTCACAGCTTTGGGACTCAATAAAAAATTATTTATGGATAGAACCTAAGGAAGATTTAAGTGGAACAGATTTAGGAGTTACTCTAGTATTTTCTCTCTTAGGAATTCTTGCTATCCTAAAGCCAGATGCAATATTATCTATTAAGACAAAGAATCCAAAGAAAACTACTATAAACATCCTAAGAATAATAGCCATTATCATTATAGCTAATAGCGCAATAATATTATTTAAAGCTTTATCTTAATCATGTTAAATAGCGGAGCTTAAAACTCTGCTTTTTTTAATATATAACTTTACCCAATCTAAGAAATAATAAAAACCCTTAAATAGTTAATCTACTTAAGGGTTTAAAATTCCTAAACTATAGTATAGTAATATTCTCAGCCTGTGGTCCCTTTGGTCCTTCAGCTATATCAAAAGAAACCTTTTGACCTTCTTCTAATGTCTTATAACCTTCTGCATTTATTTGAGAGAAATGTGCGAAAACATCTTTTCCATCTTCTCCTGTAATAAATCCAAATCCTTTTTGTGCGTTAAACCATTTTACTGTACCAATCATTAATGTTTACCTCCGAAATTTTACTTTCCTTAAATCAGGGTAACATCTCACTAATAAAATTTCGTTATTAACTTACTTCTAAAATAAGTGCAACTAGAAATCTATTTGTGTTTACTACTAATTTAAGTTCTTATTTAGCTTAACACAGTTTTATATATAAATCAATCCTTTTATTATTTTAAATTTAATTTATTTGTCTAAATAAGAAATTAGATTATATAAGATTTCCACATTGCTAGACAAAATTAGAGGATTAAGGCCCTAGAATTTTTCAGAAAAGATCTGATTTCTAGTGCATCAAGAAAAGGTTGTCCAATAAGACAATGAGACTGTTTTTTACTTGAATAAGTGTGAAAATCGGAACCTCCAGTATAAAAAGCAAATCTACTTAAAGCTAGTCTAACAAAATATTTTGTATCTTCATCCTTATTCCAACAGTACTTAGCCTCTATGCCATCAAAGGGATATTGGATTAAATCCCACAACAATCTATTCTGTATTCTGACAGGATGAGCTAGTACAACAGAAGCATCAAAGGCCCTTAAAAAATTAATACCTTCTGAAAGGCTCAAAGGCCCTTGTTGCCTTTCAGTATAAATAATACCCCTTAATATTTTTCTTGCTTCTTTAAATTTGTGATATCGTATAAATTTAAGGGCGCTCCTAAAGATATCCTTATTAAATAAGTTAGACCTAAAGTATCCTAAAATATGAATACTAACTCCTTTATACCTAGTAGAAAGTTCAAGGCCAGGTACTACAGAAACATTATAAAGAGAAGCAACCTGAGCCGCTTCATAGATACCATCTACAGTATTGTGATCTGTAATAGCAATGGTGTCTAATCCTTGTTTTCTAGCAAATTTCACTATTTCAGCAGGACTCAAATCGCCATCGGAAGCAGTGGAATGGATATGAAAATCACCTTTTATGTTTCTTATTATAATCACCTTTCTAGATTGATTATATCTTTATAATATGGCTTAAAGTGTCAGAAGTTATTATAATATTAATACATTTTACATAAATGGCGGCCCTGTTAAAATAGAAGGCTTTCTGTATAGATTAGATCAAGAGATTATTGAAAAAATAAAGAAGAAAATGCATTGATATATAAGGAACTAACAGATGTAAATGGAAAGGCTTTTTGATAGAGAAGTAATTAAATTTTAAAGCCCGGCTAAAAATAGTACGTAAAGCCGAGCTTAATAAATATTTTTTTCAATTTTTGCTGTCTTTCCCCTTTCAACAGTAAAAAACTATAAATTACTTAAATTTACTAGGCTCAGCTACTCTCATAGATAAAATATAACCACATCTTGTACATACATCTGCAATAATCTTTGAACCAGTAGTAAGAACCTTATGTGCAGGTTTCATGTTAGCATAGCCAGAAAGTACTCCTTCACCAATTTCAGTACATCCACACATTGGACATTCATTAACTTTATTCATTGAACTTCCTCCTTCACTTACTAGAAAATTTCCACTGCTAAGATTATGTATTTTTGTGGTAGTGTCTATCCCCTAGTAAAGTGTTAATCATATATCACCATCAAGGATCTAAAGATAATTATATGTATTTCTACAATATGTAAAATCAAACATAATTATCATAGAATCTATCCCTTTTTTAATTTTCTAATATTAAATCAAAGTCTCTTACCCATTCATCCACATACTCACCAATGACATCTACAAGATGTATTGGTGATACACCGTGTTGATGAAGCATTTTTAATAACTTGTACACTTTTTCTTTTTGAGGACTAATATTTTCTATAGACTCATTTTTTATATTTACAGTTTTTCCATGGCTAATATCAATTCGCTCCACTTCAATACCATAAGATTTAATAGACTGATTTCCACCATTAAACTCCATAAATATTTTTCCTTCTATTAAATTGTACTTATACAAGTAAGTTAACTTACCTGAATTCTCTGTTCTTGTCAAAGTTTCAACTATCATGCTTTTTATCCCCCCAAAAATCTATCTTTTTATCTCTCATAAAGGTATAATACCACTATTAAATAGAAAATATTGTCAATTCATGGGGTAAACTAAGCAATTTTTTTTCTACTCATTTTGACTTAATAATCTAATTTACGAATTTTATAGAGGATATATTTAACTATACCTAAAATTCTCTATTTCTATAAAGTTACTATTTCTGTGGATATTATTAAAAATTGAGCTAATTAAACTTTCTTAAATTCCTTGTTTCCCTATAGGTTAATCGGTATTATTAGATACTTTTACAAAGTTATTGTTGTATTTTGTATAAAAAATGAATTTATAGTAATATCAAAACATATTTTTACAATATAATACACAATATTTAATACAGAGATAAACCTATTCCATGTTTGCTTTCTATAAACTGATATTTAATATCTTGGTCAAAATATTGCATATTTTCATCTAACTCTATCTCTCTAATTTCATCTGAAATGGGAATAAACTCTATAATTTGGCTTTTCATAATATATCTAGCGTAATATCTCATTTCCCCATTCATAGGAAGAGGAAATTTGTCTAACTTTAGAGCATTTCCATCAATACTAATATCTACTATAGTTTTTTTTTTTCTAAATAAAATCAAAATCATATAAGAAAAATACTGGCAAACTAGATGGAGCTTCTCTATAATGTCCAATAGGCGCCAGTAAGTTCATAGTAATACTTTTCTTTCTATTTTGCTCTTTTATATACACATGTATTTTTCGTTTTTCTAAATCTTCAAGGTCAAAAGAAACTTCCACACATCCATCTGTTACTTCAAATACAGTATCCTCTACATTCCTTTTCACATGTTTATTTAATCCTTTTTCAACAACATCGCATTTTTCATTAGGGTTAAAATTTAAGGATAGATCATCAAACATATCTGTATAGCCATCATTTCTATATGCTAATACACGAAATCCTTTTCCTTCATTATCGCCATTCAAATATTGCAGTTCAAGTGCCTTATATATTGAATCTAGCTTTTTTTCAAAAATGATTAAGATTAATTTTTCTATTGCCATATTATAAATTCCCCATTTTTCATTGCCATAGATAAATGTATTCTCATTATACTTTTCTTCAATAAAACCTAATGATTTATAGCAATTGTGAGCTGCAGGATTATTATCAAATACTCCTAAGGTTACCCTTTTTACCTTTAATATATCAAAGGCATATTTTACTGCTAAAGAAACCATCTCTTTTCCATAGCCTTTTCCTCTTATTTTTGAATCTACAATGATGAATCCAAGATGTATGCTTTCCTTTTTATAGTCTGCCAATCTCATTAAAAAATGGCCTACTGGTATTCCTTCTTCATTTAAAGCAGATATTATCCAAGCATTTTCATCCTTTTCATACTTGTGATAATAATACTCAAGCTGCTCTTTAGTTAAGGGATAAGTAAATTTATCTGAACACCATTGGGTAAAGGCTTTTTTATCTGTAAACCATTTCATAATATATTCAGCATCACTTTTCTTATATGGTCTTAATCTAATCATTATTTCACCCCTCTTTTTTAATATTTTACTCAAAAATATTTAACTATTTTTTCGATATGAAAATTTATGAGAAAAAAATTGAATTATTATTAGCTATAACTACTATGCTATGTGTTGGTGGATGCAATAAAAATGATAAAGTAATAACCTTGACTGAAGATGTAAAAGAAGAAACTCTAGATCAGGAAAATGAAGTTGAAAATTATATACATATTCCTAAAATTTATCATCTCCATGACATAAGTATAAAAACCTTCTTACCAGAGAATAAGAAGGCTTTTTATTTTTAAAGAAACAACTATTTAATTTTATGAATATCATATTAATTGATTTAAATTAAGGTCACTAAAATAATCTGCTATCCTTTTGAAATTTCGCTATTCCTTGATCTGTTAATGGGTGTTTTGTCATCATTTCTAATACAGAATAAGGTACTGTAGCAATATCTGCCCCTGCCATAGCGCAGTCAATTACATGTATAGTATTTCTAACGCTTGCTGCAATTATTTTTGATTCAATGCCATATGTTTTAAAAATATTAGCAATAATCTTTACTAATTCGATTCCACTAGTAGAAATGTCATCCAACCTTCCAAGGAAAGGAGATACAAAGGTAGCCCCGGCTCTAGCGGCCAATAATGCTTGAGCAGGAGAAAATATGAGAGTTACATTTGTTTTAATCCCTTCACCTGAAAGAACCTTTGTAGCCTTTAAACCCTCTGCTGTCATAGGAAGTTTAACGACCATATTTTTATGTATGGCTGCTATTTCTCTCCCTTCTTTTATCATGCCCTCTGAATCAAGGGTGTTAGGATTTACTTCTCCACTTATTGGCCCATCAACAATCGATGCAATTTCTGCAATTACTTCCTTAAAATCACGACCTTCTTTTGCAATTAAAGAAGGATTAGTAGTAACTCCACATATAACTCCCATAGCATTAGCCTTTTTTATCTCTTCCACACTAGCGGTATCCAAAAAAAATCTCATATTTTCCCCTCCTCCGATGCTATTTTGCACCATATTTCTTTTCTATTGCAGTAATCATATCTACTCTATTCTGATGTCTGCCTCCTTCAAATTCAGCCTCTAGCCATGCATCTAAAATCATCTTTGCCAGTTCCGGTCCTACCACTCTAGCACCCATAGCTAAAATATTTGTATTATTATGTTCTCTTGAAAGCTTTGCTGTATAAGGTTCACTGCAGACAACAGCTCTAATTCCTGGAACTTTATTTGCTGCTAGGGAAATTCCAACTCCTGTGCCACATACTATAACCCCTTTATCACATTCTCCACTAACGACTGCCTCTGCTACTTTCAAGCCATAAACGGGATAGTCTACTCTTTCCTCTGAGGAGTAAGTACCATAATCAATACATTCAATGCCCTTTTCCTTCAAGTAATCCATTAAAATATATTTCAACTCTGTAGAAACATGATCACAACCTAATCCTATTTTCATAAAATTGCTCCTCTCAAATTTGACTTAATTCCTTAAAGATTAGTTTTAAGGACTTTTTTCATTTGCTGAAAAAAGTCCTCTGTTATTATTGTTAATTATCTTTAGAATAAAATTGATTAATATGACGTACTACATAATTGTGTATTTATTACTTCACGATTAACTTAGAGTCTATAGGAATAGTTTTAACTTCAGCACTGCTTTTAATTTCTACCTTGTTCTTAACAGCTTCCACCATTGCTTCTAGAGATGCTGCACCTATACCTGCTGGGTCCTGAGCAACAGTTGCAGATAATAAACCTTTATTGATGGATTCAACGGCTTCTTTATCTCCATCTGTACCAACTACAAGAATTTCTCCAATTTTATCTGCATTTTGCACAGCTTGTACTGCTCCTAATGCCATAGTATCGTTACAGCAATAAATAGCTTTTAAGTTTGGATATTGTTGAATATAGCTTGCTGCTACGTCTAGAGCTTTTTGTCTATCCCAGTCTGCAGGAAGACTAGCAACTACTTTTAAACCTGCTGCTTCAAAGGCCTTTCTTGCACCATCTCTTCTATCTTCACCAGAAGCATTTCCTGCTTTTCCTTCTATAATAGCTACCTCACTTCCAGCCGGTACATTTTCAATTATATACTTAGCTCCTTTTTCTCCTACAGCTACGTTATCAGTAGTAGCGAAACCGATTACACTTCCTCCCTGAGCATTTAATTGCTTCATATCTATCTTTTCATCTATATTCATTACATAGATACCCTTTTCGTTAGCTTGAACAACAGCTGGGATTATATTTACAGGTGATAGAGGAGCGATACCAATGGCTTTATATTTTCCGTTACTCACCATGTTCTCCATAATCTTTAATTGACCTTCAGTATCTTCTTCTGACTGAGCTGCTTGAATATCTACCTTTATACCTAATTCCTTTGCCTTTGCCTCTACACCTTCTTTCATTTGTACCCAGAAATCGGAATTTTGAGTTTTTAAGATTACAGCATATTCTGCAGAGTTTGAAGAAGATGATGATGTTTTATTTGCTTCCTGTGACTCCTTTGAACTACATCCTACAGCAAATACCATTGTAGCAGCAACCAAAGCGGATAAAATTGATAACTTTTTTCTTTTCATTTTTACATTCCTCCTAATTTTTTTATTATAGTTATACTATTTAAAAATAGTTACTACTTCATTATTAATTTTCTTTATTAAACACATATGCGGCACTTCCTAACACACCGCTTTGTTGTGTCTGTTCTGTGAAAATAAACTCTATATTCTTTTCAGGATAAGGCTTTCTTAAAGACTTCCTAATTTCTGATACCAAGAAATCCTTAGAGAATCCTTTCATAGAAATGACTCCTCCGGCCAAAATCACATAATCTGGATCTAAAATATTAATTTCTGTAGCTGCAATTATGGCTATGGTTTTAACAAAATCCTCTATAACAGGTTCATTACTATGTTTTTCAAATATATCGTCTATTATTGTATTTGGGAAAAATTCCTTTGCTATTTTTTCAAGATAAAGACCAGAACATATAGTTTCTGCACATCCTATATTGCCACAGGAGCAAGGTTCTTTTACACCATACATCGGCACATGACCTAATTCCCCTGCCACTCCGTTCTTTCCTGAATATAAATTGCCATTAATGTAAATTGCATTTCCAAAGCCTGTTCCAACATAAAATCCTAGAATTGTTTTATCTCTATTAATATCTAAATTATTGGACTTAATATCATTTATTAGCAAATAGTTTACATCCCTGTCTATATACACCGGTAAATTCAAGTGATTGCTTAATAAATTACCTAAATCAATATTGTCTATACCCTTTAAATTAGGCGTAGAATATACAAAACTTTTATCTTTGCTTACAATTGAAGGTACTCCAATAGCCACAGCCTTTATTTTCCCTTCTAAATCATATCTTATTATATACTGTTTAATTTCCTTACTAATACCTTCTACTGCACCATCCGCAACTAAGATACGGCTTGACTTCTTTTCGAAGTTCATCAATTTTCCATCTGCTGAAACTGTACCTATTCTAAAGTTTGTTCCTCCTATATCAATACCTATTACATAGTCCATGTCTTCCTCCCCCTTTTATCTGTTTACTGGACTATTTGCTGCCAGTAGCCTTCTCCATATTAGAAATCATCTTATCCCAAGCTACCCTTAAATCCTTGTCCAAATTAAACAATCCGGAGGATCCAACAATAAATACTTCTGCTCCTGCCTCATAAAGTTCTTTAAAGGTCTTTTCATTGCAAGAACCATCTACTTCTATTAGGTAATTATAACCTTTTTCTTCTTTCAAAGTCTTTGCTTCTTTAATTTTATCTAACATCTCCCTAATGAAAGGTTGGCCAGCAAATCCAGGATCAACGGTCATTATTGTTATCTTATCTAGAAGATGAATATAATGTTGTATATAGGATAAAGGAGTAGCGGGATTTAAAACCACCCCAACTTTACAACCAACACTTTTAATTTTGTTAATAACTCTAAAAGCATCAGAGTTAATTGTTTCTGCATGAGGACAAATATATGCTGCTCCTGCTGCTGCTAAACTTTCTATATAGTTATCAGGATCAGTAACCATCAAATGACAGTCTAAAGGTGCTTTACATACTGGACTCACAGCTTTTACAAAGTCTGGAGATAAGGTTATGTTTTTTACAAAATGTCCGTCCATGATATCTACATGATAAAAATCTGCTCTTTCATTTAAAATTTCTATTTGTTCTTTGATATTTAATAAGTCCATACACATAAGTGATGGTGAAAACATTACTTTCATCGCGCTCTCTCCTTTTATATGTTATTTTCTGCTTGCAACAAATCTATCCATAGCTACTGATATAACAATTAATGCTCCCATTACAATCTGTTGATAGCTGCTTGGTACAGTTAGAACTGTCATACCGTAGTTAATAACTCCTATAATTAAACCACCTACTACTACACCAAATATTTTTCCTTTTCCTCCAAAGAAACTTGTACCACCAATTATTGCTGCTGCTATAGCATAAGTTTCAAAGCCTGTAGCTGCTGCTGGTTCAGCGGCACCAACACGTCCTAGAAGCACTATACCTGCTATACCTGCGCATAAACCTGATATTATAAATACAATTAAAGTATGAAGTTCAACGTTTACTCCTGAATACCATGCTGCATCTTTATTTCCACCTAAGGCGTATATATTTCTTCCTGCCTTACATTTAGTAGTAAAGTAAGCGAGAATCAAAGCTACTACAAGAGCAATTATTACAGGTACAGGTATTCCTAATATTTTACTGCTTATACCTTTTGAAAATGAAGCTGGGAAACCAAATACGGATCTAGCATTTGATATGATTAAAGTTAATCCTCTAAAAATAGATTGAGTACCTAAAGTGATTATGAAGGGATGTAATTTTGTTTTATTAACCAAGGTTCCATTTATAAATCCTATAAATGCACCTATTAATATACCAAGTATAACTGCTACTAAAGGTGATGTCCCACCTACCATTAGTTTAGCAACTATCATTCCAGTTAAGGCTGCAACAGAACCAACGGATAGGTCAATACCAGCTATTAAAATTGCAAAGAACTCTCCAACTGCTAATAAAATGTTTACAGAACTTTGAGTTAAAATCTGAGTTATATTTTTAGCACCAAAAATACTACTAGGTTTCAATATTGCTAATATAATAAGTAATGCTACTAATATTCCAACTGTTCCATACTTTTGCCAAATGCTATTAAAAGATAAATTCTTCTTTTTTGTATTTTCCATTTCACTCACCTCATATTAATTATTTTCCGCCTGTTGATGTTTTAACGATGGCTTCTTCTGTAGCCTCGTCTATACTATAACTACCCTTAATTTCTCCTTCATGGAAGACCTTAATGGTGTCACAAACTGATAACAACTCTGGTAGCTCTGAAGAAATAACTATTACACCTTTACCTTCGTTAGCTAACTTTCTCATTAGTACGTATATTTCACTTTTACTTCCTACATCTATACCCTTAGTAGGCTCATCGAAGATAAAGACTTCTGTACCTGCTGATAGCCATTTAGCTAATATTATCTTTTGCTGATTACCACCTGACAGTTCCGTAATATTTTGATCAATATCACGACACTTAATTTTTAGTTCGTCCTTATATCTTTTACTGTATTCGATTTCATCTTTACCATTTACAAGACCTAATAAACCTTTTAACTTTGATTCCTTTATGAAAGGTAGAATAGAAATATTTTTCTTTATATCAAAGTTATGAAAAAATCCCGTTTCCTTTCGGTTCTCAGTAACCATGCCTAAACCATTCTTTATGGCTTCGTAAGGACTGTTAATATGAACCTCCTGCCCATGAATAAAAATTTGTCCAGAAGATCTTGGTTCTGCACCAAAGATAGCATTCATAAGCTCGCTTCTGCCGGAGCCTACTAGACCAGCAAAACCTACAATCTCTCCTCTATGAACCTGGAAGGAAACATTTTTAACCTTGTTATCCTTTCTGGAAATATTTTTTACTTCAAAGATTACCGGCTCCTGCTGCAAGTTCACACCACTTTCATTGTGATAGGTGCCCTTTATTTTTCTTCCTACCATCATAGCAATTAAATCATCAACTTCAACCTCTGCTACATTTCTAGTACCTACATAGGTTCCGTCTTTAAGTACTGTTACCCTATCACCAATTTCCTTAATTTCCTTCATTTTGTGAGATATATATACTATACCCTTACCCTCTTTTTTAAGCTGATTTATAATCTTAAATAGCTGTTCTGTTTCTGCTGTTGTAAGGGATGTGGTTGGCTCGTCCATTATTATTACATCTGCATTTGAAACTAAAGCTTTGGCTATTTCCACCTGTTGTTTTTCAGAAATACTAAGTTCCTCTACAAAGGTTTTAGGATTTCTCTTAAGACCTACCTTTTCAAGCATTTCCTTAGCTTTCTTATTCATAAAGTTATAATCTACCATTGGAATACCAGCTTTTTTTATCGTTGGTAACTTTCCTACAAATAAATTCTCTTGTATAGAGAGTTCATTTATAACACTTAATTCCTGATAAATAATGCTAATACCATTTTCCTGCGAGTCCTTTGGGGTTAATTGAGAAAATTCTTTATCCTTAATATAAATCTTTCCGGAAGTTGGCTGGTACACTCCACTTAAAATTTTCATTAATGTAGACTTTCCCGCACCATTTTCCCCTAACAAAACATGTACTTCTCCTGCTTTTATATCGAAAGATATATCCTGCAGAGCTTTTACTCCTGGAAAATGCTTTGATACCTTTTCCATCCTAACTAATGTTTTCATAATGCCCTCCTTACTAAAAAATTCTCTACTACAAAATACATGTACATATCCCTTCTTTTACTAATAAAGGTTAATTAAACGTTTTACGTAAAGGTTTACGTAATTATTATATTTTAAGCTTTCCTGGAATGGAAAGCCAAGTTAAACGTTTTACGTAAAGGTTTACGTAAAACCTATTTTTAAAAGCTTTTCTTGTCCGAAAAGCTTAAAAATATATTTCAACATTTAAGCTAAATATATCCCTATAGTACTTATTAACATTTTCATTTTTCAATGAATATTAAGTTGATTTCCTTACATTAAGAGAAACTGGTACTATCATTTCTTTCTGCTTAATATCTTTTTTTCTCATTAATTTGTATAAAGCTTCTGCAGCCAATCTTCCTAATTCATCAGTATTTTGAGTTATAGTTGTAATAGGTGGGTTACAAAATCTAGAAATAGAAACATCGTCAAATCCTACTACCTTAACGTCCTCAGGAACCTTATAACCTTTTTCAATTAATGCATGTATACATCCTAAAGCCATTAAGTCATTAGTTGCAAAAACTCCATCAAAGTAAAGCTCTTTTTTTATAATCTCAGCGGTTTTACTTTTGGCACTTTCATAACCAGGGTTTACACTAACCTCAAAAGATTTAATAGGTTCATCTACCTTATTGACCATCTCATTTAATGCTTGCACAAACCCTCTATATCTATGTCTCACTGGTGAAACAGATCTACTATCCCTTAAGAATAATATATTTCTACATCCTTTCTCAATAAGTTCCTTACCTGCTAAGTATCCTCCATGAATATTGTCTGACTCAATGAGAACATCTGCATGATTAGGCTTTCTATCAATATACACTACCGGCATAGAATATTTATCATCTATTTCCATAACATCGGTACGTCCGGATATGTAAATAATACCATCAACGTTTTTTTCAATAAGATTATTTATATGCATATCCTCTATTTGCTCATTCTCGTTAGAGTCACAAATAAATACGGAATACTTATGTGCTAAAAAAAATGTATCAATTACTCTAACTATCTTAGCAAAGAATTCATTTGTTATATCTGGGACAACTATACCTACACTTTTACTTTTATTTGTCCTTAGCCCTATAGCATTTACGTTTGGAGTATAATTAGACTTTTCAATTATATCCAAAATCTTTCTTTCAGTTTCAGCTGAATAGCCTCCACTTTTATTTATAACTCTTGAAACTGTAGCCGTTGATACTCCAGCCATCTTAGCTATATCAACTATAGACAATTTTTTGGTGCTCATCATCTCACCTCTTGTCCATTAATGATGCTTTTAAGAAAATCTTAGGTAAACATTTTACGTAAACCTTTTACGTAATCCTTTACCTATCTTGTGATTTAATAATATCACCTACAATATAACTTGTCAATATAGTCTGAAAATTTTTTATAAATAATTTAAATCCTTTACATTTCTTCATGTGCAAATAGTTATTACAAAGATCTTCTTAGAATTATCTTTGTAATAACTAATTATTTTATACAAATCTATTCTCATGTGATTTAAGGCTTTCATTGTCCCTTATTATTTAAAAGGTATTTCATATTAAAATCATAACTTGAAGGTTCTTGATATATTCTTAAATCAAATTCAGGAACTACAGCAAAAATATGATCAAAAATCTCCGCCTGAATTATTTCGTATTCTTCCCAATCGGTTTTATTTATAAAGGCATATACCTCAATAGGAAGTCCGGTTTCTGTTGGCGGCAGCTGCCTTACTATTTGGGTTAAATTATCACAAATATTAGGATGGTTTTTTAGATAATTTTCTACATAAACTCTAAAGATTCCAATGTTAGTTAACCCTACACCCTTTGAAATTCCAGCAATATTTTCTCTATATCCCTGCTTATAATCATCAAGCTCTGCTCTTTTACTTACAATATACTCTTTTAAGTAAGGAACTTTTTCTAATCTTTCTAGTAACTCTTCATTGCAAAATTTTATGCTGGTAATATCAATATTTATTGCTCTCTTAATTCTTCTAACCCCTGATTCTTTCATACCACGCCAATTTCGAAAGGACTCTGAAATCATTGCATAGGTTGGAATTGTAGTTATGGTCTTATCAAAGTTTTGAACCTTCACTGTATGCAAGGATATTTCCATTACATCACCATCTGCGCCGAATTTAGGCATTTCGATCCAGTCTCCAATTTGCAACATATTGTTTGTAGTTAGCTGAATACTAGAAACAAGACCTAATATAGAATTTTGAAAAATAAGCATTAGCACTGCTGTAGCAGCTCCAATACCACTTAATAGTATCCATGGAGATCTATCTATTAATACACTAATTATAATGATGGTACCAACTATGTACAGAATAATGGATATAACCTGTAGATATCCCTTAATTGGCCTCACCTTGGAAATTTCATAACGGCAATAAATTTCATTTATCGCATCCAGGAACTTACTTGCCGTTGGCAAAATAATTATCACCATACAGGTAAAGGCTATTTTTTGAATCAATACTTTATAAGCAGGAAAGAGAGGTGCAGAAATATGTATTATAGCAAAGGGTACTATATGGGCAAGACGCTGAAAAATCTTCTTCTGTAACAAAATATCATCCCATTTAAACCTAGTATTTTTTATATATTTCTTTACATATTTAAGTAGAAATTTTTGAATGACTTTATCAGCAGCAAAGCTAATTCCAACAATCCACATCACTGCAATTATATTAGATAAAAGTAGAGATATCCTTTCATTGGCACCATAATCGATTAACACACTCTCTATCGCTTCTATCATCCTTACTCCCTCCCTACTTTTCTTCTGTTTTATAATATTGCAGTTTTTCATCAGCTATTCCTGTTTTACTTCAAATAAAGTAAGATTTCTAAGTTTAAATTAAGTTATTTTCTTGTTTCTAAAAATAGCTTGTATTATTTGTGAAATTTATATACCTGCTACACTTTCATATCAATATATCACTTTAGTAGAAGAAGTAAAAAATATAAATCCATTAACATAAAAGAGCATATAGCCTTAATTTTTAGGCTACATGCTCTTTATTAACATTGCTAATTAATCCAAACGTATGACTCATAACTCTAAAAGTTCTGAAGCAATTCCTTAGCTTTCTCTTTTAACTCTTCCTTAGTACCATTATTATCTATTAGGTAATGGCAAAGATTTTCAACAATATATAATACATCCCTTTCTGTGTTGTGGTTGCTATTACTATTCTTTGCTGTTTCAAGGCCATCTCTTAAAATTAATCTTTCAAATCTAATATCTTTATCAACCTTTAGGCCCACCGCTAAGAAGCCTTTCTTAGTCCAAAAGTCATAATCTGCAATGGTCCTGCCCCCTACAATTACTGGAATCTCAATTTCTCTTACACGCTTAATATTTTCTTCCAGTACAATTTCAAAACTATCCTTGTCCACTTCTGCTATATTTAGTTTAAAGACCTTTTTTATTTTTTCATAGATTAGACCTATAGTGTATTTATTAAGGATATTAATATCAATCTCTCTAAGCTTATCTGCATAGATCTGATAAAGGGTTCTTTCATTGCCTATCCATTCTGGACTTACTGAGACATAAGGTTGTATTATTCTAATTAAGGCAGAAAGATTATACTTTACAACTTTAGGAGATAAAAGCATAAGTTTATCAGCAAGTTCATCCTTGCCTGAACCCATTTCACCAAATATAATTATTCCATTATATCTTTTCTCCATCTGTTCCCTCCTGAAGACTTTTAATGGTATTATAACATAATTCTACATAAACCGCACGCCCCAGAAGCTTATGCATCTGGGGCGTACATTATTTTTCTCTTCTAGAAGTTATATCCTCATCCTGTGCCTTTCTATCATCCTTACCAAACATATCATCTGCAAATTGATCAAGCCTTGCAGGATGTTTAGATGCTAGATCTTGCCTGCCTCTACTTTTTGCATTACCATCATTTCTACCTGACATTTTATCAACTCCTCCTATAGTATTATCATCCTTAGCTTTCCCGAAAGAAGAGATTTCATAATAAGAAGTTGATAAATATTACTTACATATCACAATTTCAATTGCTTCCATAGAAACTCTGTGTTTCACCCTATCAAAGCTTTCTTTAGTATAAAAAGTAACCTCTTTTCCTTCTTCCACACTCATTTTTCTATTACATATACTATTCATTCTAAAATAATATCTTTGTCCATTCTCTCCCTGTATAAAACCAGCTTTTCCATTAGGAAGAATCTTGTTAATCACACCTTTAAGCTTAGTTTCTCCTTTAAACTTATACTGTCTCCAAAAAGCTTCTAAGTATCTAATCAAGCTAGTTTTATTCAGTTCTTCTTCATTATATTTATAAAGCTTGGCCAAAAATTCATTACTTATCTTCCAGTCATTTTCTTCACGGACCTTTTTAATTAGCAATAGATGGTAGTAAGCTTCTTTTTCCATACCTTTTTGAGAAATAAAGTCTGAAATCTCTTCATAAAGTTTTAACTTGTGCTTATGTTCCCCAAAGGACAAAGCAGCAGAGGCTGCAAACTTTAGAGCCTTATCAAAATCATTTTTCTTTATGTAAATCTTGAACATAGATTCATACAAAAACCATTGTTCTTTTTCTTTTAAAAGGTTAACTAATATTTCTTCAGCTCTATCTAAGTCTCCTAATTCTATTTTTGATACTGCAATTCTATAATTAAACCAAATATTATTATCATGATGCAACTCTTTAAAAGTTCTTAAAGCTTCCTGTGAAATTCTTATACACTCTTCATACTGTCCATTTTTTAAGAGAGCTTTGCTTTTAATGGAATACCACTTTTCTCGCTCTGAAGCTAGTTTCATCTCTTTATTATCTTTCATTAATTTCTTAGGTTCTGCTGATAAAATATTAGGAGAAAGCAATGATATATAATAGTTGATTTTTTCATAATTTATACTGGCTTTGCTTTCTAAGTAATCTACTGCCTTCCATAGGCTATATCTATAAGGAGTATACTCATTATTTTCTGCAAACTTTACAATAAAATCAACGGCCTTAAAAAAGTCTCCTTCATTTCCATTTTGATAATGGAAGTTTCTAATATATTCATAATATATAAACCAGCAATAAATATCTTGCACCCTTTTATACTGAGGATTCCTTTTAAGAACTTCAAAGCTTAATTTTAGACCTTCTCTATATCGTTCCATCTTTTTTAGAGCATTTAAATAGTAATAGTAATCCCACTCATTAAAAATATAGTCTCTTTCCACATTTTCATATAGTTTAATAACTTCATCATATCGCTGTAGCTTGTACAACCTATTAGCATCAAAGGATTTAGATTTTTGCATATTATTCATCTCCATTTAATTATTTCAAAAAATTAAATCTTAAAGCTTTCCTGTATAATTTCTACTTCTTTTTTCTCCAAGTGCTCTGCTTTTTTAACTGTAATTTTTTCATCCCCTAAAAGTTCACCACTTAATAAGGGATAGTTGCAATTATGATTTTTATAGTTAAGCTTTGCTTTTTCATGATCAAAATTAGCATAGCAGTAGGCGCATCCATGAATGCATGTATTGTATTGACCTATATCTACACTTTTTACACAGCCACATTCTTCCCTTTGAGTAGGATCTTTTTTTACATTAATATCTGCTCCAATAATCTTTGAAATTAGCCTATCATCAATGCATTTAGTTGGATTTATACCAACCTTGCTTAAATCAAATTTCTCTGAACAGGCCTCTAAAGTTATACCGTATCCCCTACTTATTTTGGATAAAACCTCAGCCATTTCATATATATCCTCTTCATTAAATTGCTTTATATTTAAATGCTTTATACTTCTTTCCGTCTTCTTGTAAAAATCAATAAAGCTAATAACACATCTTTCTGTGTAAGGACTTAATTCCTGCATAAACCTTTCAAACCATTCATAATGATATTCTTTAGTATAAAAGTCATTTAACAGAATAGGATCATATCTCCATATGACTTTTTCCTTACCTATAGCTTCAGATAAGTCTTTAAAAGTCTTAATTAATTCCTTCTTTGGCCTTAAATTTGTTTCTATATCCTTTCTGTAAGAAGTAATGGTAAATTGAAAGTAATATTTATAGTCCTTAAGCTCCCTTAACATATTAAGCATTGGCTTTGGGTCCTTAGTCCAAAACACAATACAATCCACATCTTCAGCCCTTAGGGATACTTTGCTTACCTGTTTTCTATTAAAAGGATTGATTACATATACATATCCCTCTTTAATCCTGTTAAAGAACCACTCAGAATAAAAGGATGGTATATCTGTACGTCTACTTACACTTAGTATCATTTAAACACCTACTTTTTGCTTATGAGCTTTAAATAATATTCTTCTAGTATATCAAAATTATCACTATTCTCTATTAACTCTTTTTTTGTCTTATCATCAAAATATTTTGCTAATTCTTCACTAAAACAGAAAAAATCAAAGTTTTTATTTCGCCAAGGCTCTAAAGTTTCATAATAAGCATTAATCCTATGATAAAGTTTATCCTTACGGTCTTTTTTTCGTACTTTTTCTTCTTTATCTTCTTTTAATGGTTTATCAAAAAGCTCCTTCAATTGTAAGAAAATATCTTCAGGAAGTTTTTCACTAACTAAACGAAAAGCTTTTTTATTTGGACTATAAAATACTTGCAATATCCCTTTAAAAATCCCATCTATAAAAACTTCGTATTTTATGAGATAATCCCTTACCATGTGCTCTTTAATAGAAAAACTAGTATTTTCTATTACCCTTGAAAATATATCAATTCTTGCTCTAATATCATCTTCACACTTGTATGACATTCTATATTTTAACTCCTTTTACTGACTTAAATCTTAAAGAATAAAATTTAAATAACTTAAACTCCTCTAAACCCTTTTTCAAATTTCCCTCTTCATTAATTGCCTTAACTATATAGTCCTGTTTACAGTGTATAGCTACGGATTCATAGTCATCATTATCTACCTTGTCTTTTAAAATATGGCTCAGTACTTTAAATATATCAGAATTATCTTGTGAATATTTTTCATTGCAAAGTTCTCCCTCATCAGAAGTAATTACAATATTTTTATTAGCAGAATTAAGTTTAATGTATAAATCTAATTCAGAATAAAAACCTTCGTCTTCTATAGTAATTTCCGGTTTAAACTTATTATAATTCATTAGATAGCCTGTAAACATGATGGCATCGTTCTTACTCATAAAGGGCGAATGTTTCTGGATATTATATCCTTTCATGCATAAGTAACAACCGCTAGTAGTAGTACAATTGCATTTTTTTAGTTTCTTATAAGCTAAGTCTATCAACGATTTTAAATCCTTAAATATTTTATTCATATCAATATTTCCGCAGCCAGTTTTATCATACAATACAACATAACTCTTATCTTCTTTTTTATTTTCAAACTCTAAACTTTCATCTATCAACCAGCCTAATTCTGCTTCATCCAGCCCTAATTCATCCTTCATTGTTCTATCAAGAGCAGAAAATAAACTTACAACATGTTTTAAACTAACAACTTTATTGCTTAATTCAAATAAGATTGAATCCCTTTTAACATTATATCCTATGGAAAATTCACCTTTTTCATCATTAAATTTCTTAATTTCATCCTTTGATTTTCTACCTCTGTTTATAAAAAACATTGGTAAAGACTTTTCAAAATAAGCTGTTATGTTTTCATCTTTATTTAAATCCTTATGGATCATAGATTTCTTAGGTCTTATTTTTATTACAGTAATATATTTTATTCTCTCTCTATTCTTGTAAATATTTTGAACTTTATCAGTACAATAAATACTATCATACTGACGTATAGCTCCATAATCTTCTGTTTCAAAGGTTTTATAATTTCCTTCACTGGTAAATCTATAGTAATTTTCTCCTATAAACATCGAACTTTCTGGCAAAAATTCTTTGTATGCTATCTCTGGTTCTCTAGTGGATAGGATAAAATCTTTATCATCAAGATCTGGATTTTCTTTAAGGGCCTTTTCATACTTGATATCTATAGCCTTAATTTCATCTCTTCTAAAGGAATAATCAGGGTAAAGGCCTAAATCATATAATTTATGCTGAGATAATCTATCAACTTCAAACCTTCTCCACATTTCTACTGATTTAGGAATAAGCTTTTCATAATCATATAAATCACCATAAACTTTCCTACAGCAAACCATAAATCTATTAATATCAACTTTACTACCCAATCCTTTTATATCCGGTATTAAAAGGGCATTAATATGCTTTTTTAGGATTTTAGTATTTCTATCATCAAAGGAAGGTGGTGTAATGACCCCTTCGATCATTTCTTTAGGATTGTTAAAATAGTACATATCATGATGATTACTTTCGGAACACATTGTAAGAAGTAAAGCAAATCTATTTCCCTTTCTACCAGCTCTTCCTGCTCTCTGAGCATAGTTAGAAGGCATGGGCGGTACCCCTATCATATAAACCATATTTAATTTTCCTATATCAATACCCATTTCTAAAGTAGGAGTAGAAATAAGCAAGTTCAACTTAGCATTTTGAAAATCTTCTTCATGTTTATGCTTTGTATCTTCTGATACCTCTGAGCTATGAGCACCGGCCCAAAAGACCTCCTTTAAGAAAATTTCTTCTATGCTGCTATAAGTAGTATTTTCTTTATTAAAACCTATCTTTGAAATATTTAAAAAGTAAATATAATTATTAGAATCTAATTTTTCAGATACAAGAACTTCCTTATTAGATAGTAAAGCAACTAAGCTGCCCATTCTATTAGGATACTTATTGGCAAAATCTCTATATTTTTGTCCATCAGAAGCAAAGGATAAATAACTGTACTTAGAAGAACCATCTCTTTTTACCTTACTTATTACTGCACCTTTCTTATATTTGGAATAACCAAGATGAAATCTTATATATTTCCCCTTTTCTTTTAAAGCTTCTCTATCTAATATTCTTTCCTTAAGTAATATATCCACAAATTCTTTCTCTACTTTATCCTTAATTAATTCCTTATCTAAAAGCACTAGTTTAGGAGTTTTTTCTAAACCACTGTTTTCTGGTATAGCTATACTTCTAATAAACCACAGCTTAAATTCTTTTAGTAATATATTTATAAGTTCAGAATCGTAATTTTTTTCCCTTAATTTTTCAATTTCCTCAACTACTAAAGCATATACTTCTTTAATATTTAAATTCTTACATTGGCTGTTTACAAATCTAACGGATTCCATAAAAAAATTACTTAAGAATTCATCATTAAAAATTGCACTGTATCTACCTGCACTTTCTCTATTATCAATAAAAGCAAGTATCTTTCTTTCCTTTTCACTAAGTTTTTGGAGACTTTGTTTAAAAACATTGTGTAAGAATTCTTTCTTTTGAGTTTCTTCAAGCTTAATTAAGCCCTTTTCGTAATCTTCAATATTTAAATAGCAGAGCTCTAGTAGGCCATCTTCTTCATATTCTAACCTTATACAGTCATCAACAATTTGATAATGACCTTTAAATTGCAATTTATCCCCATCGAAGGGCCGCTGCTCTAGTCCAAGTTTTTTATTATTTATTAACACGTAAAATGTTGAACTGTTGTCGTCACTACTTGGTAACACTTCATTAGTAAGTAAATTGCCCTTAACCTTTCCTATACATTTTGTATAATCTTTCTTGTAAACTGGAAAGACAGGATGTCCACAATCACTGCAATTACTTAAAACACTAGTATGATATCGGCCACAGTTTATACATCTTTTTAAAATATTACTAATCTCTAAAAAAAATATATGAATCCTAAAATCCAATACAGGATACTCTGGATATTTATTATTCATATCTACTATTTTTATTAAAAATTTTCTGAACTCATCTATAGTTATGGTATTTTCTTCACCGTTAAGCTTATCTAATATTTCTTTCAAAGTTTTGCTACCATGGGATAAAAAGTCCTTTACCTTCTTGGTAATATAGTGATTTTCAAGCTCCATATACTCCTTATCCTGCAAGGGCCTAGAGCTATCTAACTCTTTTTCATAAACCGGTTCTATGTAATTATAACTTTCCACATCAAACATTTTCTTAACATATGTATCAATTTCACTACCAGCAAGATAACCTTCCTGTTTTTCCCCTTCTTTACTTCTACTTAAGGTGGCACTACAACCAATCTGAACTATATCATCCTTAAGGTAGCTTTTTAATCTATGCAATAAATATTTAATATGAGTTCCTTTATTGCCTCTATAGGTATGAATTTCATCTAATACGCTATACTTAAGTACTTCCTTTGAAGCTTCAATCATCTTTCTCTTTTTAGGATCTGTCAGTATATAATCTAACATTACATAATTTGTTATTAATATATCTGGTTGTTTCTCAATGATATCCTTTCTATAAATAATTTGATTTTCACTTAGCACCACTCCAGAATTCTTATCATTTGGATTGTCTGGAGTAGCTCCTGTAAAAATTCCAAAGGTAATATCAGTCCCCTCTACAGCTTCTGCAATTCTTCTCATCTGGTCGCCAGCAAGTGCATTCATTGGATAGATTATAATTGCCTTTATGCCCTTTGAAGCTGTCTTTAGACAATAATCTAATATAGGAATTAAGAAAGATTCTGTTTTACCGCTGCCTGTACCAGTAGAAACTACGGTGCAAGTGCCACTTCTTATAGATTTAATGGCCTTCTCCTGATGTAGGTATAAAGATCCATCAAACTTTAAGAGATTCACTATTCTCTCATCTATATTCTCTGCCTTGCAAAATTCCGAGAATTTAGCACCTTTTTTATATTCCTTGTTAAGGGAAAATATTATTTCCTTTCGAAAATCAAAATTATTAACTATTTCTTCAATATCCTTTTCACTAATAAAATTATCTCTCAATTTATCTTTAAAATATGCCTCGTACATATCAGTTAGTCCAAAGCACAAATCAAGTAAATTATTGTCTAATTTCATCCCTTTACTCCTCTTCATAGCACTTATATAGAATCATCCTTTAATTAATACTGCATAATAATACTTTGTCAATTTTTTAGCTTTAAGACCATCTTGTCCATTAAAAATCTTTTTCTTCAATAAATCTGGTATTACTTCATTAAAATATTTTGAAGCAACTTCTTTTCCAACATTGGTAGCTACTACTTTAGCAGCACCTTCTATGTCTTTAATAAATTTCCCCATAATCTCTTCTACTCTGTCATATTTTAAATCTATTATCACAAATATTGCACCAGATTTAGCATAAGATATCTTATTTTTAATATTCTCTACAACCTCGGCTTTTTGGTAAATATGGTTTAAGCAATTTTGCATAAAATAAATATCTGTCTTCCTATACAACTCATTCTTACAATATTCCCAGCAGTTATTACAAAATCCGCAATCAAGCATGAGATCACAACCGGAAAAAGTCTGAAGACTTAATTTAACTTCTGGTAAATATTTTTTTATTACCTTTTGAGTGATCTTTCTTTGCTCCTTCCATCCTTGCTCATAGTCAAGAATTCTAACTTCAAATTTTTTGTTAATACCACTATCACGAAAAGCCTTTAAGGTACCCACTAACTCAGGGCAAGGCCCTCCGGCAAAATAGCTTAAACATACTTTATTATTCGACATTATATTTTCTTTGATAAGAGGTATAACAGAATTCTTCAACAAATCATAAGCAGGGTCTAAATAATAGGGAAAATAACAGATCATATAGGCCCTTCTTAGCCTGTCCATATTATAATTAGTTACACATACTTTGTCTTGATAAGATTTTCTTAAAACTACTACATCTTCTCTTATTTTAGCAGCCTCTTCATCCTGAAGATCTTCCAGTGTTTTATTATATGTATTTTCAAATATAAAATCATATAGTTTATCCATTGTGAGCCTCTTTTCATCATAATACTAATTTGAGTGTATAATTTATTATATGTGAAAATTTATTACAGGAAAATATAAAAACAGCTATCTTTTATTAGGCTTTTGATATCTTAACTAATCTAAAATATTAAAATAAGCGGTCACAGTAGTGGCCGCTTGATTTTTAATCATAAATTGTAATTTTATAAAATATTAAGCTAGTAACAATAAAATTTCTAACTGTATTTTCATCAAAAATTCGTTACACTTCTAAATCAATAATTTCCTGCTTCTTTGGTCGCCTTTAGATAAATTTAAAACGGCCATTTGATTCAATTACTCTCTTACTTCATCATACATGGGATAACATCCAATCCCCATTAATTTTACCCAGCCCCCTGCCCTAGTTAAAACAACAAAGACCTAATTTCTTAAATTTACATTACTTTCTTCTTCGGCAACTCTATCCAGTCCTACTACATATACCATGTCAGCTTCGCTTCCTCTCGCTCTAAAAACTTCTGAAAATGTAACGGCTCCTTTGCTCAAAAATTTATCATTATCAGTATTTTTATATTTAGGATAAATTACACAACTTAAGTTTTTATAAATCTATACGATATATAAAATTACCAGTTAATAATAGGGAGGCATTACATATGGATCAATTAGTTGAAATTTTACTTAAGGGGGATTTCTATAGTTTTGCCCTCATCGCTATGATTATGTTTCTAGTTTGGTTCTATAAAGAAATAAGAAAAAACTATATAGAAAATGAACTTAATGAACAAGAACGTGCAGACAAAGCGTTAACTCTTTATGCTGAACTATTATTTAAAATTAAGACAACTCAATTCACAGAAAATGATATATGCAATATTCAACAACTCATTATTTAAGCTTACCCTTATTTACCATTAAAATTAATAAATAAAATTAATGATATCGATTGGACTAATATAAGCTCAAATGAAAGTATCAAAAATTTATCGTCAGAAATTCAAGAACAGATTCAATATGTTAAGTCTTTACAAATCGATTCGATTAGTAATTATCATAAAATCTCATTCATAAATCAAATGAAATTCTTTTTCAGAAAAATTAATTTAAAATCAATTATTCTACCATTCATCTTTATTATTATATTCATACCACTATTATCACTATCAGTTTTATACGCTTATAAGATTGAACAATCACCTTTATACGTAAAAATACAGATTATTGCTTTTCTTATAGCTATGCTTTGCGATTACATATACCTAGTAACTCTAATAGATCTAATTTTAAAAAAACGTTTTATATATAATGTAAAAAACATCACTTTACTTGTATTATTCTATATAATCCCTACAATATTACTTATAATGTTTCCAAAATATTTAGGACTTCCTAATATAATTATTCTTTTAATTTATACCTTTGTATTTTTCAAAAATACGGTCAAGAATACAATTTAAGAAACAGTCTCGATTTAATTTCAAGCTTAAAATTTATACTATTAATTTTAATATAATTAACGAATTACTCCTGCATCTTATAATTTTATTAATGCTTACTTAAATAATTAAATCAAATAAACATATTATTAATTAAATTATTTATAATTAAAAAAGTACCCAACACTCCACCTAAATATCCTACAGGTTACGAATTCATCTGGTAATCCTAAATACTTTTCTGGCAATTCTTCGATGTTTGGAATTTTCAGTACTACTCCATTCTCTATCTCAATCTTCCAATTTTCAAATTCAAAAACATCTTTTGTCCCTTCTTTAGGTTCTATAGCAAGATGTAAATTATGAGGGTAATTTTTCTTTTGACTATAACCTTTGCTAATAACACCACATATGTAAATAGCTTTAAATTCTTGTTGTTCATCAAATAAAATTTCAGTCTCATAATTAAAATTTTCATTGTGTTTACTAAATTTTTTGCTATATTTTCCTTTAATACAATTTGTACAATGTTTACTATCATCTCCTGAAACAACATATTTTGCCCATAACCATTTAAACTTACTTGAATCTATATTATGTATAATTTTTATCATTGAATCCACCCCACAACTTTTTATTACGTACGTAATTGTTTGTATTTTACACTATATACGTACGTAATGCAATACTAAATATTCAGCAAACTCTAGTTATTTATACTAAATAATTAGAATTATTGCAAACAGATATTCGAAGCATTATAATTATCTTAGTTGTTTAATTGATGCCAAGGTTTTCCATTGTACTAATTACTCAAAAGTGTTATAATTTTCGTATAATTACGTACGTAAGGATGAGATTTATGAAAAAGAATTTTTATTACTCTTTCCCTGCAATCAAGGGAAAGCAGGCTAAAAGAGATTATTATGTGATAATGTGTCCCTTAAATGTATTATCAAAATTATTCATCTTTAATGAAGAAGATTTACCAGCCGAATATAGGGCTCAACGAACTTTAAATCGAAACCGTGTTCCGGAAATAGCAGATTACATAATTAATAATCCTAAAGACTATGTCTTTTCATCATTAACTGCCTCCGTTGATGGAGAACTAGAATTTGTTTCTTTTCCTGGATTTGAAAATGAAGACATTGGGATTTTAAATGTATCAATGGATAGTCGTCTTCTGATTAATGACGGTCAACACCGAAGAGCTGCTATAGAAGAAGCATTAAAAGTAATTCCTGAACTTGGTGAAGAAACAATTTCAGTTGTATTATTTGTAGATGAAGGCTTGAAACGAAGTCAACAGATATTTGCTGATTTAAATAAACATGCAGTTAATGTTTCTAAATCTTTAGGCATACTTTATGATTCCAGAGATCCTATTGCAACAATTACAAAAAACATTGTGGAGGAAAATATTCACTTAAAAAATTATACAGACAAAGAAAATACATCATTATCAAAGTTTTCGACTAAGTTATTTATACTTAGTTCAATAAATGAGACTAATAAAAAGTTATTAGCTAGATGTAATGTGGATGATAAAGCTAAAGAATTTGCTATAGAGTTCTGGGAATTTCTTTGTAATAACTTCAAAGACTGGCAATTTGTATTTAATAAAGAAATTAGTCCTTATATTTTTAGAAAAGATTACATTAGTTCTTATGGTGTAGTCCTTGAAGCTCTTGGAATAGTAGGAAATTACCTATACAAAAGTAATATTCCTAATTGGAAAGATTATTTATTAAAGCTTAATCAGATTGACTGGAGTAGAAGTAATCTCAATGATTGGGAAAATAGAGTTATCGGCAAGAGCGGACGTGTAATAAAAAACTCTACTGCTGTGAAATTAACTAGCAATCTTATCAAGTTAAAAATTGGGATTCCACTTAGCAAAGACGAAGAAAAACTAGAATCGGAGTTCAAATAAATATTCTGAACTGTACAACAAACTACTCAACATAAGAAAGGAGAACTCCTATGGATTATGAAAAAGATCTTTCAATAGAAGACAAAGTTAAATTTATATTAGATGAAATGGAACTTGTATACAAAAATGATAAGCGCCCATGGGTAATAGGTTACAGTGGAGGTAAAGATAGTACTTTAGTTGTACAATTTGTTTTTAAAATGCTTCAACGTTTACCTAAAGATGAAAGATCAAAAAAAGTATACATCGTATCCTCTGATACCCTAATAGAAAATCCCATTGTTTTAGGTTTCTTAAAACAAAATTCTAATAAAATAAATGAGGCTGCAATAAGCCTTGATTTACCAATTGAAGCTCACATGGTACACCCTGACTATAATAATACCTTTTGGGCAAATGTAATAGGTAAAGGACTCCCAACACCTACATCTATCAGATTTAGATGGTGTACAGAAAAACTAAAGATCAAACCTTCAAATGCATTTATTCAAGAAAAAATCGCTGAAAATGGTGAAGTTGTTGTTCTACTAGGTGTTAGAAAGGCTGAAAGTATTGCTAGAATGATAAGAATTAAAAATAGAGAAATCGAAGGATATTTACTTACTCCACATGCTACTTTGAATAACACCTACGTTTATAATCCAATTGTCAATTTATCAACTGATGACGTGTGGACTATCTTATTAGGTAATGGTGGTGTTAGTCCTTGGGGTAGCGACAATAACGAATTGTTCAGTTTATATATGGGATCAGATGGTGGTGAATGTCCATTTACAATAACCTCAAATAGTAAAGGAGAAATAGATACACCATCTTGCGGTAATTCTCGTTTTGGTTGTTGGATCTGTACTGTTGTTCAAAAAGATAAATCTTTAAGTGGATTTATCGAATCTGGTGAACATTGGCTACAGCCTCTTGCAGATTTCAGAGAATGGCTTTTAAGCATTAGAGATAAGCATGAATATAGAATGCAGTATAGAAGAGATGGAAATCACTACTATAGAAAAGTATATTTAAAGCATTTACCAATTGACGAAAATGGATATATAAATGAACATAATTTAATACGAGATAATAACGGAAAAACTTTTATAAATCTTAAATTTAAAGAAACTTTAACTCTTATAGGTGAAAATAATACTAATTTAAATGAGAAAGATAAATTATATTTAGAACTTTTACCACTAGAAGATGACTTAAATAAAATAGATCTAAATAAGGTATTAGAAGATGAAAAAGGTAAATATATAAATGTACTTGGATATGGTCCATTTACTTTTGAAGCTAGACAAATCATCTTAAAAAAATTGTTAGAACTTCAAAAATACATGCAAGAAAATGAAGGTATTGAATTTGATCTTATTACAGAAGGCGAGCTCAAAGCTATAGATGATATATGGCAAAATGAGCAAGATTTAACGAGAAGTAAACTAACAAGCATCTATGAAGAAGTATTTAATAAAAAATTACCTTGGCATGATTTTAAAAAACCTTTGCTTGAAGAAGTAGCCATAACAAAAATAGAAAATATATGTGAAAAGAAAGGTATTTCAAAGGACTTATTAGTATCATTATTAGTAGAAACAGATAAATTAAAATTTTATTCAAATAAATCTAGCTTAAGTAAAATCATAGAAAAAACATTAAATCAAAAATATTTATATAAAGACATTTATGAGGCGGTAGCATATGATAATCAATAAAGTTAATTTAAAAAATTTTAGATCGTACGAAGAAGAGACTGAATTTTGTTTCACCCCCACTGGACATAAGAATATAGTATTAATCGGTGGAGAAAATGGTGCTGGAAAATCAACTCTATTTGAAGCTATAAAATTATGCATTTATGGTCCCGTAACTTATGGATACCAAGGCTTTACATCACACTATATAGCTAAAATCAAATCAAATATTAACCATAATGCTTACAAAGAACCAGTTGTTAGTTCCCATGTTAGTGTGACAATACTCTTAGCTGAAGGTACAGACCAAAATATATATACTCTTTTAAGACAATGGACCTTTGAAGACAAAAAGTTAGTAGAAAATTTTACAGTTACTAAGAATAATAAGCCATTAATCGGTGAAAAAAAGAAATTCTTTGAAAATTATTTGACATCATTAATACCTCCAAATCTATTTGACTTTTTCTTCTTCGATGGTGAAAATTTATCCGATTCATTTATAGGCAAGAGCGCTAGCATGCATCTTAAGGAGTCTATCCTTAAATTAAGTAACTATGATACCTTGGATATACTTAAAAGACATCTATTACAGTATCAAAGAAATATTGCTCTTAGTACTAATGAAATAGCAAACTTAGAAAATGAATACCATCTAGCTACTGAAGATCTCAAAAATAAAGAATCAACACTTGAATCTTTAATAGCTTCTCTAGAATCTGAACGCCAGAAGTTAGAAGATTTAAATATAAAAAAATCAAATTTAGAAGAAGAATTTAGAAGTTCTGGCGGACTGCTTGAAAGCGAAAAAGCTGCTTTAATTTCAAATCAAAATGCTTTGGAACGTGAAAGAGAAGAAATTAACCAGTATATAAGAGACTTTTGTAATGATATTCTCCCTCTTCTGCTATGCAGCAATATTTTAGAACAAATAAAAAAGCAAATATTAGATGAGAATTCACTAATAACTTATGAAAATTTTAAAAATAAGCTTGATGAATCTGCATTAAGATCTTCTTTAATAGAAGCAAATATATTAACAGACTCAACAGTAGATTTATCTATGCTCCCCAATTTAATATTAAACAAATTATTCGATATCCAAAGTCTAGCCAACGTTAAATTTATACATCAATTGTCAAGTGATGATAAAAAAAATGTTCTTACAAACATTGATTATATCCTTAACAACAAAGAAACTCTTAATTCAGTGATTGCTGAGAAATATACTAGATTAGAAGAGATAGCTAAAGAATTAAAATACATTCGTGAGAAAATTAACTCTTCAGTTAATGAAGATATCTTGGAAAATTATCTAGATATAAATCTAAAATTAAACCAAGAAATAGCACAAACTAATTCGGAGATTGAATCTATAGAACGTAAAATAGAAATATTGAATGAAGAGATTATTTCTTCTAATAACAAATTAAAAAAAGCAAAGTCAGCTTATCTACAATCAATGCAAAGTAGTAAAACTCTTGAATTGACCAATACTTTAGTAGATACACTTGATGAGATAATATTTGAACTTACAAAAGACAAGATTCGAGAAATAGAAAATAATTTTATATCTATTTTTAAGGAATTGATCCGAAAAGATAACTATATAGATAGTATTGAGATTCAAAATAATTTCGAAACTACTTTGTATATAAACAAAGAATATAGTTCTATAGAAGTATATAATTTGCTTAAGAATTTAGGAATTGATGAGGTTGAAAAGAAATATGGTAGTAAATTTATTGAGGATTTAAATAATTACTATAGTACATCTACTAAGAAAGAACTGTTAAAAAAAGTAGAAACTCATTTGAAATTTGAATCTTTAATTTTAAGAACTAAATTCAATATCAATGATTTTTCAAAGGGAGAAAAGCAAATCTATATATTATCTCTAGTATGGGCTTTAATAAAATCTTCCGGTGTTGAAATACCGTTTGTTATAGATACACCATATGCAAGAATAGATGAAACTCATAGAGATTCTTTAACAACAAAATATCTTCCTAATGTAAGTAAACAAGTTATAATACTTTCTACAAATGAAGAAATAGACCAAAAATCTTATAATATTATGAAAGATTATATCTGTAACGAGTACTTGCTTGAATTTTTAGATAAAGAAAGAAAAACAAAAGTACACAATGGATACTTTTTTGAGGTGTAATTATGGGATTTAGACTTAAAACATCAAAAAAAACAAAAGATATTTTTGACGAAATTGGTGCAAGCACAAACTTAAAACCTTTTATTCTTTGTAAAATTGCCATTGCATTATCTTTAAAAAAAGATGAATCTATAGAAGACTATGTGAGTGACACTAATGGGATGGAACTACAACGAACCACAGTTACTGGTGATCAAGATGCACTATACAAATGCTTGATGGAATCAAAATTAGGAGTTCATCTATCAGATGATGATTACTTTCCTACTTATACTAAAAAACATATAGATCGTGGTACAGAATTACTACATTCAACTTATAAATATTCAGGTGGAAATCTAGAGAAGTTCCTAAAGCTGTTAATTAATAAAGGAGATGTTTCTATATGATATATTTAGATAATAGCGCTACCACTCCTGTTGATCCTGAAGTATTAGATGCCATGTTACCATATTTAAAAGAGGAATACGGTAATCCTTCTAGCAGACATTACACTTTAGCCAAAAATGCTGAAAAAGCAGTTGAGGAAGCAAGAGAAAAAATTGCTTCCCTTATAAATTCTAAACATGATGAAATTATATTCACTAGTGGAGCTTCTGAAAGCAATAATTTAGTTATAAAAGGTGTGGCTGATTATAAAAAGTATTATGAAAAGAGCGCAAATCATATAATAACATCCAAAGTTGAACATAAATCTGTTCTTCAAACATGTAAATTTCTTAATGGAGAAGTATATATAAATAAAGATAAAAATAAAAGAAAATCCTATGTTACTAGAAAAGTTGAAACTCCTAAAGTAGATAGAGGTTATGAAGTAACTTTTCTAGATGTTAATGAATATGGTCAAGTTGAAGAAAATAATTTAATGGAATCACTAAAAGATACTACTGCACTTGTATCCTTGATTTGGGGAAACAATGAAATTGCTAGCCTTAATGATATAAAAAAGTTATCTACTATAGTTAAAGAAAAAAATATTTTATTTCATTCCGATGCAACTCAAGTGTTAGGAAAAGTTGATATTGACGTAAATCAAGTACCAGTAGACTTTCTTTCTTTTTCTGCACATAAAATATATGGTCCAAAAGGCGTTGGTGCCTGCTATATGAGAAAAAACAAAAATGCTTTACCTAATTTAACGGCTTTAATTCATGGTGGAGAACAAGAATACGGCTATAGGGCTGGAACGCATGCAGTACATAACATTGTTGGATTTGGTAAAGCTGCTGAAATTGCAAAAAGAGATATGAAAGCTTATGTTAAGAAATTAAGAGATCTTGAAGCTGAAGTAAAAAAATTAATTAAGGCTAAATATCCTAATGCTGAATTTTTAGGAGATCCAGAATATCATATTCCTGGTGTTATACCAGTAATTTTACCTGGTGTTATAAACCAAATGTTGATTCAAAAGTTAAGCAATGATGTTGCTATTTCCTCTGGATCAGCTTGTAGTATTGGTGAGCCTTCTTATGTTATTGAAGCTTTAGGGAAAAATATTTTCCCTAATAATTTTATTAGAATATCTTTAAATAAATATATTTCATTAGAAGAAATATCTTCTTGTGTGAATTTACTTTAAAAAATCAGACCCTATTGGTCTGATTTTTTAACTGTTAATTACATTTCACATCAAAAATATTAACGAATCTTATCAACATCTAATGTAAATATATCCACTGCTTCCTCAGCCATTTTTCCTTGTCTTTTTTCAATATCTTCTTTCGTCCACTTAGAATAGGATGCTATTTCCAGAGTGGTGTTAGTATAATATTGTAGACACGAAAACTCGAACGCTTTAAAATAAAAAAAGGGAAGGAAGTGTCTATATGGCAAAAGGTCAAAATAAATATACAGAAGAATTTAGAAATACAATTATAGATCTCTATAACTCTGGTAAGAGTTTGGCAGAGCTAAGCAGCGAGTATGGCATATCAAAATCAACAATAACTGGTTGGGTTAAGAAGTCAAAACCAATAATAGTGGATAAAGATACAACTATAACATCCG
>Ga0209537_1000008_pt1 | contig 223455 bp, 226 predicted proteins | sample BioPla4DNA1_FD_187698 | JGI IMG/M metagenome (GOLD analysis project Ga0209537, IMG submission 187698) | Biogas fermentation microbial communities from Germany - Plant 4 DNA1 (SPAdes) (version 2) | ecosystem: Engineered > Bioreactor > Anaerobic > Digestate | place: Bielefeld, North... | reverse complement strand
GCTGGTGAGTATGGCTCTACCCAACAGTTGGTTCAGGGAGATTGGTCTTGTGGACCTCACGAAGTACAGTGTCGGGATTGTGTCGCAGTTCTACGAACGGCGGTAGATTCTTCAGGAGCGGTGTACGTGGCCCGTACGCACCGTTCTGTGAGAGGAAAGCCGCTAGGCTGATCACCTAGCGGCTACCTACTCGATTATGGTATACGGGAGGAGTAGAGCTATGGAAAAAGGATCGGCATATCAACACACCTTACAGCTTCCTGTGACGGAGTTCCCCATGCGGGGTAATCTGCCCAAGCGGGAACCTGCCATGCTGGAGAAGTGGGACGCGGAGGACTATTACGGACAGCTGCAGGAACTGCGCAGGGCGCAAAACAGGCCGACGTTTATCCTGCATGATGGCCCTCCGTACGCCAATGGGAACATTCACATCGGCACGGCCTTGAACAAAGTCCTGAAAGACATCGTCCTGCGGTCCCGCTCCTTGGCGGGGTACCATGTACCCTATGTGCCCGGTTGGGATACCCACGGCCTGCCCATTGAGCTGCATGTAGTGCGGGCGCTGGGCAAGGAACGGGAGGGACTGTCCGTATCTGAGTTCAGGCAGCGCTGCGCAGCCTACGCGCTGGAGCAGGTGGACATCCAACGCAGGCAGTTCAAGCGCCTGGGCGTGTGGGGAGATTGGGATAATCCTTACATCACCATGCATCCAGAGTACGAGGCGGTCCAGATTCGCCTGTTTGGAGATATGGTGGAGAAGGGATACGTCTACAAAGCCAAAAAGCCCGTTTATTGGTGCGCCGACTGCCAGACGGCACTGGCAGAGGCCGAAATTGAGTATCACGATCATCGTTCACCCAGCATCTATGTGCGTTTCCCTGTGAAGGACGGTAAGGGCGTTCTTTCCGAGGCGGACACCTATGTTGTGATCTGGACCACCACACCCTGGACCATCCCAGCCAACCTGGCCATTGCCCTGCATCCTCTGTTTGACTATGTCGTGGTGCGGACAGAAAGAGGCAATCTGGTCATGGCCAAGGAGCTGGCCAAGGACGTCCTGGAGGAGCTGGGACTGGAGAGCCAGGGAGTCGTGGGCGAGTTCAAAGGCGAGGAACTGGAGGGGGTAGTGTGCCTGCATCCCCTCATGGAGCGGGATTCCCTGGTGATCCTGGGGGATCACGTTACCCTGGAAGCGGGTACGGGCTGCGTGCACACGGCACCGGGGCACGGCCACGAAGACTACCTGGTAGGGCTGGAATACGACCTACCCATCCTCTCGCCCGTGGACGGCCAAGGGCGGTTCACTGAGGAGGCCGGTCCCTATGCAGGTATGACTTTGGATGAAGGCAATAAGGCTGTAACCGCTGACTTGGAGCGTTCCGGGGATCTACTGAAACTGGATTTCGTGGAGCACTCCTATCCCCACTGTTGGCGGTGTAAAGAACCTGTAGTTTACCGGGCCACGGATCAGTGGTTTATCTCCATCGATCAGTTCAGAGATGCCATGCTCCAGGCCATTGACGGTGTGCAGTGGATCCCCGGCTGGGGCATCGAGCGCATCAGGGGCATGGTGGCAGATCGTGGTGACTGGTGCATCTCGCGGCAGAGGGTTTGGGGCGTACCCATTCCGGTGTTTTACTGTGCCTGCGGAGAGACTATTGCCACCAGGGAGACGGTTGAACATGTGGCCGGGATCTTCGCAAAGGAAGGTTCCAGCTCTTGGTTTGAAAAATCAGCTCAAGAACTCCTGCCGCCCGGTTTTGCCTGCCCGGCCTGCGGAGGGCAGACCTTTGAGAAAGAAACGGACACCATGGATGTCTGGTTTGATTCAGGCAGCTCCCATTGGGCGGTACTCACTTCCCGCGATGATCTGGCCTGGCCGGCCGACCTGTACCTGGAAGGCAGCGATCAGCATCGCGGCTGGTTCCAGTCGTCCCTCTCCGTTGCCGTTGCCACTTCGGGTCAGGCGCCCTACAAGGCGGTCCTCACCCACGGTATGGTGGTTGATGGCGAGGGATACAAGATGTCCAAGTCCCAGGGGAACGTGATCGCTCCTGAGGAGGTCTGGGAGCAGTACGGATCCGACATCTTGAGATTGTGGGTGTCCTCAGCGGACTTCAGAGGTGATATCAGGATCTCCCCGGATATCCTCAAGCAGCTATCCGATGTGTACCGCCGAATCCGCAACACGGCCCGTTTTATCCTGGGCAACCTCAATGACTTTGATCCAGAGGTCCACAGCGTGCCCTATGAGCAGATGGAAGAACTGGATCGCTGGGCATTGATGCGCCTGGCCAAACTGAGCCGCAGGGTGAGGAAGGCCTACCAGGACTATGACTTCCACATCGTCTACCATGCTGTGCACCAGTTCTGCGCGGTGGATCTGGGTGGATTTTACCTGGATGTGCTCAAGGATCGTCTCTACTGCGACGCGGCCGATAGTCGAGAGCGGCGCTCGGCGCAAACCGCCTTCCTAGTTATCATCAAGGAGTTGGCGCAGCTTGTGGCCCCTATTCTGGTCTTTACCTCGGAAGAGATCTGGGAGTACCTCCCAGAACAAGTGCGTACGGAAAAGAGCGTGCACTTCTCCACGTGGGATGAACTGCCCCAACGGTATTGGGATGAAGATCTGGATAGGCGCTGGGACGAGTTTCTGGAGATCAGGCGCGTGGCGGCCAAGGGTTTGGAACTGGCCCGTACCGATAAGGTGATCGGAGCATCCAATGAGGCACGGCTGGTGCTCTATGCCGACGAGGCCAAACGCAATACGCTGGAATCCTTCGCCAAGGATCTGCGCCTGCTGCTTATCGTATCCGAAGTGGAGATTAAGGACCTGGCAGAAGCTCAAGATCCCCTGTACAGCGAGCCTGGCCTGGCGGTGGACGTTCTCAAGGCCGGTGGGGAGAAGTGCCAACGCTGCTGGAAGTACTTCCCGGAATTGAGCGGCCATGAGGAGCACCCGCAGATCTGCGGACGCTGTCTGGACGTCGTTCAGAGTTAGCTATGCAAGATGTAAACCCCCATCCGTAGCGAATACGGATGGGGGTTTTGCATACTCTAAAGGCGAAAGGGTGGATGATGTGGGAGACAGGATCAGTTCAGGTTTGGTACACACCCTCTTGACCAAGGTGGAGCACCTGACACTTGCCCTGGAAAAGGCGAGTATCGCAGAGTATATCGAACTGTACCGCAAACCCAAGCGCCTGCTGTTCCTCAATTTCTTGGCCGGCATTGCCAGGGGGTTTGGTTTGGCCATAGGCTTTACAGTGGTGGGGGCCTTTTTCCTTTACGGCCTGGGCAAACTGGCCTCCTGGAATTTGCCGGTGGTGGGGGAATTCATAGCAGAAATCACCCGAATTGTCCAAAACGAACTAGCTCGGAGGCATTAGCAACCATGGATCAAGCCCGTTTACAGAAACTCCAAGCACTACTGGAGCAAGAAAAACAAGAACTGCTGGAAGTGGTACAGCGGCTCACCGGTCCGGGAGGACTGGAGTCGCCTCGGGACGAGGCGGATCGGGAGCTGTCGGCCTATGACAATCATCCCGCGGATTATGGGGCGGAGATGTACGAGCGCAGTAAAGATTTGGGCCTGCTGGAGACAACAAGGCAGCAGATCCTGGAGATCGAAGAGGCCCAGAAGGCGATTGCCGCCGGGACCTACGGCATCTGCCAGAGCTGTGGGCGGCAGATCCCCGAGGCAAGGCTTTTGGCCCTGCCCAGCACCGTTCTCTGCGTCCGCTGCAAACGGACCCGGGAGCAGGACACCAAGGATCGACCAGTCGAGGAAGAAATCATGCGGAAGCCCGTGGAGCCCAGTCTCGCTAGGCGGACCGAGTATGCCTTCGATCGGGAAGAGGCCTGGGAAGAGGTGGCGCAGTTCGGCACTTCCAGTGACCCAGTGGAACAGTCCTGAGACAGGCAGGGAAATCCTTCCCGGAAACAGAAATATGCTTGCAGAGAAAAAGGGAAGGGGCTTGGCTGTTGAGTTATGCAATTACGGCAGGCTTGATCTTGTTTGCTGATCGCATTTCCAAATATCTAGTCATGACCCGCATGCAAGATGGGGAAAGCATCCCCCTCATTCCTCCAGTCTTTTATTTGACCTACGTACGGAACCGGGGGGCGGCCTTTGGGTTGTTTCAAGGGAGAGTGGTCCTGCTTTCCCTCATAGCCCTGGTCTGTCTGCTGCTGGTGGTGACCCAATGGAAGAAACTTCGGGCCAAAAGCGCTTTTGTGCGCTGGGGGGTGCTGATCAGCTTTGTGGGTGCGGTGGGCAATCTCATTGACCGCCTGCGCTGGGGGGCGGTCATCGATTTCTTGGATGTGAGGATTTTTGTGTTCAACGTGGCCGATGCAGCCATTGTTGTTGGCGTAGCCCTGCTGTTCTGGGAGGTTTTGGTAAATGATCCCAAAACCAGCTGAAACCCATGTGTTCACCGTGACTGAGGGCGCCGGCACACGTTTGGATCTTTACCTCAGCGAACGACTGGACACCAGCCGGTCGCAAGTGAAACGTTTGGTGGATAGCGAGTCGGTCCTGGTGAACGGGGAGGTGGTGAAGGCGGGCTACAAGCTCCGTGCCGGCGATCAGGTAGTGGTGACGGTTACGCCTGAGCCGGATCAGAGCCTGGAACCGCAGCCCATCCCTCTGGAGATCATCTATGAAGATGAAGAACTAGCCGTGATCAACAAGCCCAAGGGCCTGGTGGTGCATCCTGGTGCGGGGAATTGGAGCGGGACGTTGGTTCACGCGCTCCTTTACCACCTGGATGATCTGGCGGAAGGGGGCGGGGCCGAGCGCCCTGGCATCGTACACCGCCTGGACAAGGATACCAGTGGACTGATGGTGGTGGCCAAGACCAACTCCGCCCACGCCTTTCTGAGCGATCTCCTCCAAGCGCGGTTGATGGAGAAGCACTATTTGGCATTGGTGCATGGCGTCATGCGCGATGATGAGGGCCTAATAGACAAGCCCATTGGGCGCCATCCCAAGGACCGCAAGAAAATGGCGGTGGTCCCAAAGGGGAGGGAGGCTCAGACCATTTTTACAGTGGTGGAACGCTTCCGTAAGTACACCTTGGTGAAGCTGCGTTTGATTACCGGGCGCACGCACCAGATCAGGGTTCATCTGTCCAGCATTCACCATCCCATCGTTGGTGACCCGCTTTACGGCCTAAAAACAGGCAACTTGGGCGCTTCCAGCCAGATGCTTCATGCCTGTTATTTGGCGTTCCCACATCCTCACGGTCAGGTCGTGGAGTTCAACTCTTCTCCGGGACGCGAGTTTTGGGAGATCGTTGAAAAAGCGAGGCAGATCAGTTGACAAGCTTGGTGGATTGGTGTAAATTGAAGTAAGAATTGAGTTCCTTTAAGGCGGCACAGAGAGGCTGGCAAGGGAAGGATACGTGAGTTAGGTTGCTTCTTGCCCGCGGACTGTGCGCGCAAGAAGCTTTTTTCATGAAAGGGGTGAGACTATTCTCAAAGAGAAGGCCCAGATTTTGGATCACGAACAGATCCGCAGGGCACTGACCAGGATAGGCCACGAAATCGTGGAGCGCAACCGGGGCACAGAAGGCGTAGTGCTGGTGGGGATCCGCACCAGGGGTGTTCCCCTGGCGGAGCGGTTAGCAGAAGTGATTGAGAGGATTGAAGGGGTGCAGATACCCGTGGGTGTCCTCGATATCACGCTCTACCGGGATGACCTCAGTTCGGTGGCGGAACAGCCCATCGTAAGCCACACATCCATGCCCATGAGTGTGGAAGGCCGAGTCGTGGTGCTGGTGGATGATGTGCTGTTCACGGGGAGAACGGCTAGGGCAGCCCTGGATGCCATCATGGATTTGGGCCGTCCCGCCAGGGTACAGCTGGCAGTACTTGTGGACCGGGGGCACCGTGAACTGCCCATTCGGGCAGACTATGTGGGTAAGAACGTGCCCACATCAACCAGGGAGGTTATCGCGGTACGCCTGAGGGAGATTGATGGGGATGACCGTGTAGTTATTCTTGAGAACTGACCTTTAATCAAGTCCAGTGAGGCTTAAAGGAGGAATTTGACTGATGAAATCTACGGCAGCTTTGGATCGGCAGTTGGGTGTAGGGCAGCATTTTGCCCTGGGTTTTCAGCATTTGTTCGCGATGTTTGGCGCTACAGTACTGGTTCCGCTGTTGACTGGTTTGGACCCGGCTGTGGCGTTATTTACTTCCGGCAGCGGAACACTGCTCTTCATCCTGATTACTAAGGGCAAGGTACCCGCCTATTTGGGTTCATCCTTCGCCTTCATCGCACCTATCATCAGCGTGGCTTCCATCTGGGGCATGGAATACGCCCTGGGCGGGGGAGTGGTGGTGGGCTTGGTCTACGCGGTAGTTGCCCTGCTCGTATCCCGGTTGGGTACTGATTGGATTGATAGGGTGCTGCCGCCCGTGGTCATCGGCTCAGTGATCATGGTGATTGGCTTAGGCTTGGCAGGCACTGCGGTGGAAATGTCGGGACTTATTGACGGCGGTTCGTTGGCCAATGCGGACGTGCGCATTGCCCTGTTCACGTTAATTGTGACGGTAGTGGGCACCATGTTCTTCAAAGGGTTCTTTGCTGTGGTTCCCGTCCTGATTGGAGTTATCGCCGGTTACATCTTCGCAGTGCTCAATGGTGCAGTGGACTTTACCCCGGTGAGGGAAGCGGCTTGGTTTGGTCTGCCGAAGTTTATGGCGCCGAAGTTCAGCTGGACGGCTATCGCCATGATGCTGCCCGTGTCCTTGGTCTCGATTACGGAGCACCTAGGCGACGTTCTGGTCCTGAGTAAGATCACAGGCAAGCAGTTCTACAAGGATCCCGGCTTGCACCGCACCCTCTTAGGCGATGGACTGGCCACGGCCTGGGCAGGCCTCTGGGGCGGTCCTCCCAACACCACCTATGGAGAGAACGTGGGGGTTTTGGCCATCACAGGTGTGTTCAATGTTTCCGTGGTCGCTGTTGCCGCTGGTCTTGCCTTGGCCATTTCCTTCATCCAGAAATTTGGTGCCCTGATTTCCACTATTCCGTCATCGGTCATGGGCGGTGTGTCCATTGTCCTCTTCGGAGTGATTGCTGCTTCGGGCATTAGGACCCTGGTGGAAGCCGGCATTGACTATGGCGATAAGCGCAACCTGGTAATTTCCTCGGTTATCCTGGTCTTGGGTATCGGCGGCGCACAGCTGGGTATAGGGGAGATTAAGCTGCACGGCATGGCCCTGGCGGCCGTGGTGGGCATCATTCTCAACCTGGTTTTGCCCAAAAACGGCAAGGAGAAGCAGGGGGCGTAAGGCTTTCTAGATAGGGCAAAGAGGAGCAGAGTTGCTCCTCTTTTTCGCGTAAACTGGGAAAACGGGGCAGCGGACTCGCCCAGCGTTGGTCCAAGACTAGCGTTTCGTTGTGGTTGTTGTTTGTCTGCCAAAGGGGGACGTGAGGGCTGAGCCGAGTTCTCCGTTTTCCAGTCTACGTTTCATCCGCCACCCTTTGGTTCGCTGAGCAGGGTCCTCACCCTCAGGTGTAGTTTGAAGCGGCAGGTGGGAAATTATACACCGGGACCGCGAGAGAGCGGGGGGAATCCTTGACAGGAGCCGTCAAAGATGGTACTATTTTAATGTCTGAGGCGGCATAGCCAAGTGGTAAGGCAGAGCTCTGCAAAAGCTCCATCCCCAGTTCGAATCTGGGTGCCGCCTCCACTTTCATGTCTGTACAAAAGGGGGTAGCTGGTCATGGGCAAAGCAAAAAGAGGCAAGAACGTTAAGGGTACAGGCTGGAGAGGCACATGCCCCTCGTGTGGGAAAACCGGCGTGAAGTTGCTTTGGGAAAAAGGCGAGGCCAAAGTCTGCAAGGCTTGCGGTAAATAAATGGGAAGAACGCGGCGCACCGTGATGGCGGTTGGGCCGTTTTTTTCTGTACATAAAGAGAGACCCCAACTGCTGTTGGGGTCTCGGCGCATTGCTATTCTTACCTGGAGTAGAACTCAACGATCTCGGCTTCGTTAATGTCTTGGTTCAACTCGTCCCTTCTGGGTAGGCGCAGGAAGGTTCCGGTGCGAGCATTCTCGTCGTAGCTCAAATACTCGGGTACGCTGGGGCGAACTGCCAGAGCGTCTTCTACTACCTGCAGGTTGCGGCTCTTCTCCCTCAAGCCGATTACGTCGCCCACATTCACCTGATAACTGGGAATATCAAGTTTCTTCCCGTTTACGGTGATGTGCCCATGGGTGACCAGCTGCCGGGCGCCTGCCCTGGTGCGGGCAAATCCCAGACGGTAAACCAAGTTATCCAACCTGGATTCCAGCAGAATCATGAAGTTTTCACCGGTAATCCCCGGCATCTTCACGGCCTTCTGGAACAGGTTTCTAAACTGCTTTTCGCTCAGCCCGTAAAGGAAGCGTAGTTTTTGCTTTTCCTGGAGCTGCAGCCCATAGTTGCTCAGTTTGCGGCGGCCTTGACCGTGCTGCCCAGGTGGATATGGGCGTTTGCGCAGCTCTTTTCCGGTTTCGCTTAGGGAAAACCCTAGCCTTCGACTCAATTTCCACGTTGGTCCTGTGTAACGTGACATCCATTTCTCTCCTTGTGCAAAATATGATGATTGCCAAAGCAGCCGCGCCTTGTCAATGTTTCCCTAACTAGGATACCACATTTATCGGGATTTGCAAGGGTAATTTAGCTGGAGGGGAACCAGACTAAGACAAAAAGAGGTGCGCCCATGAGAAGCATGTGGAAGGGGTCTCTCTCTTTCGGCTTGGTGAACATCCCGGTGAAGATGTACACAGCCACGGAGAGCAAGGATATCCGCTTCAACCAGCTGCACAGCCTTTGCCGCACTCCCATCAGGTACGAAAAGGTGTGCCCTGCCTGCCAGCGTGCTGTGGAGCCAAGCGAAATTGTGCGGGGGTACCAATACGAGCGGGGGCACTACGTCGTCTTTGAAGACGAAGAACTGGAGAGCTTCACAGAAAGAACCTCCCACACCATTGACATCCTGCGCTTTGTAGAGCTTCGCGAGATCGATCCCATTTATTACAACAAAACCTATTACCTAGAACCTGCAGACACCGGGGGAAAGGCCTATGCCCTGCTGCAGGAAGCCCTATCCATGTCCGGGAAAATCGCGGTGGCCAAAATGACCATCCGCTCCAAACCCACCCTCGCGGTGGTCCGGGTTTACCACACCCTATTGGCCCTGGAAACCATCTTCTATCCCGATGAAATCAGGGATCACACCCGGCTCGCTGCGGCCCGGGCCCCTGTGCAGGAGAAGGAGCTGCAGATGGCACTATCCCTCATCGAGAGTCTCGCGGAACCGTTCCAGCCCGAAGACTATCAGGATGAGCGCCGGTTGGGGCTCCAGGAGCTCATCGAGGCCAAAATTCGGGGCCGAGAAGTTGTCTTGGTGGAGCCCGATGCGGGAGATCTACCCACCCTGGATCTGCTGGCCGCCCTTCAGGCATCGCTTCAGGCGCAGGAGGGCAGACAGGGCCCAGAGGTGCGCCATTGAAGCCGGGAAATCTCCGGCCCATGCTGCCTGTGGAAGAGCCGCTGACGAATGACAGTGGGTTCGTGCATGAAGTCAAATGGGATGGATTCCGGGCTTTAGCTTATCTCGATGGTTCTTATGTGTTTCTGCAAAGCCGCGGCGGAACCGACCTAAGCAGGCGATTTCCCCAGGTTGCGGCCTGCTTAGCCGCCAAGGCCTGGCAAGGGGTTTTAGATGGAGAAATCGTTGCCCTCAGCCACCGTGGAGTAGTGGATTTTTCCCTTTTGAGAAGCGGCTCATCTGCTTCGTCCGTGCGCTTTGTGGTATTTGACGTACTCTCTTGGGAAAGGGAGATCCTTTGTCCCTGGCCTTGGTCAAAGCGGCGGGCTCTCCTGGAAGACTTAGCCCTCAGCGAGGGCGTGATCTTGCTTTCGCCCCTTCTCCCTGGCAGCTTGGCAGAAAACCTGACTCGGGCCCAAGAGCAGCATTGGGAAGGAGTTGTTTCCAAGCATGCGGAGTCTCCCTATCTCCCCGGTGTGCGCTCAAGGTGGTGGCGGAAGCACAAAATCCGCCGCAGTCTGGATGGGGTGGTGGTGGGCTTTAGGTGGCGTAGTCGACACGTACGCTCCTTGGGCCTCGGGCTCTATCTATCTGATGGCGGTCTCTGCTACGTGGGAAGCGTGGGGAGCGGGCTTGGGCAGCGGGAACGGGAGTTCCTTGAAGACGCTGCGGGACTCCTGTCCCTTGAGGTCCCGCCGGTGGTTAATCCGCCCGCAGACGCCGGTTCCTGGGTTTGGTTCAAGCCTCACTTAGTGGCAGAAGTTGAGTATCTGGAACTAACCCCCCAAATGCGCCTCAGGCACCCCGCTTTCCTGCGTTTCCGCTTTGACAAAGTGGCTGCAGAATGCAGGTTGGAAGGTGATGGACGGTGACTACTAGGCAGGTAGTGGTGATAGAAGGGAAGTCCGTCCCCATCTCCAACTTAGACAAGGTACTCTGGCCTGAAGTGGGACTGACCAAGACCCATCTGCTGGAATACTACGCCCGCCTCTACCCGTACTTGCAGAGGCACTGGCAGGGACGAGCGTTAACGGTGACGCGTTATCCCCACGGAGTGGACGGCGAGTTCTTTTATCAGAAGAACGTTCCTCCCGGTGCACCTGCCTGGGTTCAAGTGCGCACTATCAAGGACGTCAATTATGTGGTGGCCCAAGATCTGGCTACCATTATTTGGCTCGCCAACTCTGGAGCCATCGAATTTCACCCTTCCACCTATTTGGCGGCTAGACCAGATACCCCCACCCATGCTATTATTGACCTGGATCCCACCCCTCCAGCGGGCTTTGCCGACGCCGTGGAGGTAGCGAAATACGTGCGGGAGCTTTTGGACAAATTGGCGTTGAAAGGTTACCCTAAGCTTTCGGGGGCCACGGGTGTGCATATCTACCTTCCCCTGGAGGGGAGCTGCGATTTCCAGCTCAGTTCCCAATTGGCGTACCAAATAGGCCTGGCCCTTCAGACGGCCCATCCCGAGAAGATTACCCTGGAGCGGTTGATCAAACGGCGGCACGGTGTCTATGTTGACTATCTTCAAAACAGCCCCGGCAAGACCATGGTTGGCGTGTACAGTCCCAGGCCCACTGCCCAAGCCACGGTATCCACGCCGGTTGACTGGTCCGATCTAGATTACTATCAGCCTGAGGACTTCACTATCAAGACTGTGCCGCAGTGGGTTGAGGAGAGGGGGGATCTGTTCAGCGGGGTGCTGGAACCGCAGTCTTTGCAGCATCTGTTTTTTCCCGCCCATCCTTGACGGCGGTAAAATACTATGTTATACTTCAACCGTTAAGCAGAAGCCACCGCTTCTCACCTTGTGACTACGTGTCCTCAAGGTTAAGACCCCAGGAGAGTTTTTTCCGCGAGAAAGTAGCTCTTAAGTGTGGGAAAGCGGGTGGCAGATGCCATCCGTTTTTTGCATCTATGAGACTGGAGGGGTGACACCATTAGCAAGGAACTAAGAGTGAACGAAGGGATTCGAGCTCGCGAGGTACGGGTAGTTGACAACAATGGCGAACAGCTGGGGATAATGAGTGTGCGTGAAGCCTTGAGTATTGCGGGAGAGCGGGGCTTAGACTTGGTGGAAGTGGCGCCGAGTGCGAAACCTCCCGTGTGCCGCATCATGGACTACGGAAAGCACCGTTACGAGCAGAGTAAGCGTGATAAGGCTGCCAAGAAAAAGCAGAAGATCGTCAACGTTAAAGAGATCCGCATGAGTCCCAAAATCGACGAGCATGATTTTGAGGTGAAGCTGCGGGCAGCTGATCGGTTCTTGAAATCCGGCGACAAAGTAAAGGTCTCCGTCCGTTTCCGGGGGAGAGAGATCGTCCACGCAGACCTGGCCAAAACGAAATTGGACAACTTAGCTGCTCAGCTTCAGGATATAGCCATAGTTGAACGACCGCCTAAACTAGAAGGCAGGCAGATGATCGCAGTTTTAGCCCCTAGAACCGATGGCCAAAAAACGGAGAAGAAGAAGGTAGAAAAAGTCGATCTAGACGATTAGGAGGTGGACAGGGTGCCAAAAATGAAGACCCATAGAGGCGCGGCTAAGAGGTTTCAAGTCACTGGTACGGGTAAGATTGTCAAGAACAGCTCGTATAGGCGGCACAAGCTGGGGAAGAAGTCCGCTAAACGGAAGCGTCAATTGAGATTTGGACAGGTGGCGAGCAAGGCCGACGCGAAGCGCGTGCACGAGCTTTTGCCGTATAAATAGATGTTTAATTAGGAGGAACATGCAATGTCTAGAGTTAAAGGTGGCCCTGCAACTCGTCAGCGGCGCAAGAGAGTCCTGAAGCTTGCCAGTGGATATTACGGCGATAAAAGTAAGAAGTACCGCGTGGCCAAACAGGCGGTAATGAAGTCTTTAAGCTACGCCTATCGCGATCGCAAGGCTAAGAAGCGTGATTTCCGCAGATTGTGGATTGCTCGAATCAACGCAGCTGCCCGCATGAACGGCATGTCTTACAGCACGTTCATTTCCGGCCTGAAAAGGAACGGCGTGGCAGTTAATCGCAAAGTCCTTGCTGATCTGGCTGTCCATGATCAGGACGCGTTCGCTGAGCTGGTGGCAATTGCCAGGCAGTAACGGCTAAAAGCATTCCGGGCGGGAAGACCCTCCCGGTGTTTTTATATGGAGGCAGATATGACTGGCGGCATGAAAATTGTCAGCAGGCAGAATGAGCGGATTCGGGAAGCGAAAAAACTTGCCCAGAAGAAATACCGTGATCAGATGGGGCTGTTCGTTGCCGAAGGGGTGCGCCTGGTTGAGGAGGCGTTGGAAGCTTCCCTGGTGGAACAGCTCTTTTTTGCCCAGCGGCTGCTCAGTTCCAGCCGGGGGCAAGATCTGGTGCAGAGGGCCCAAGCCCGGGCTGTCCAGGTCTGGGAGTGCACGGACGCTGTGCTCTCAGAACTGACCGACACGGTGCATTCCCAGGGCGTTGCCGCCGTGGTCCGCAAGCCCAGCTGGCCGCCTCCGTCTTGCGGCATGGTGGTGATTGCCGACGAGATCCAGGATCCCGGCAACATGGGTGCCCTGCTGCGTACCGCGGCGGCAGCGGGGGCCCAAGGATTATTGGTGGTCAAGGGCTCTGTGGATGTGTACAGTCCCAAGGTTTTGCGTGCCAGCATGGGGGCGGTTTTCCATCTGCCCCACTGGATGATGGAGCGCAGAGAGGTCCTGGAGTTCCTGGGCAGCAGAGAGACTGCGCTAGTTGTGGCAGACCTGGAAGATGCAGAGGATTTTTGGGCCGTGACCTATCCCCGCGATCTGGCCGTGGTGATAGGCAATGAGGGCAGAGGAGTCCATCCCAGTTTCAGAGAGCGGGCGGACTTGGTGGTGCGCATTCCCTTGGCGGGACAAGTGGAGTCGCTGAATGCTTCTGTGGCGGCCGGGGTGCTGCTTTACGAAATCCTGCGCCAGCACCGTTGTTTTGAAGGTGATTCTGTGCTATAATAGCCATGACTTACTAAGCGTGTGGGAGGGTCACTCGTGGAGCTAACACCTCAGGTTGTTTGGCAGATGTTCCTAACCACAGGGTCGGTAAGCGCATATCTTCTGTATCGGCAGCTGCTTGAGTATTACCAAGGTGTGCTGCACTGATCGGGAAAGGCCGTGAAGGAGAACAGTAGACCCATGGACTCCCCAGAGAGAGAAGACCAGAGGCTGCGAGTCTTCTTGGATGAGAAGTGGGTTGAATTCGCTCTGGAGCTGCGGACTGAAGTGACAGTAGGTCCAGCCGGATTCCTCCGTTACAGGATTTGAGTGGGCCTGCTTGTGTATGAGTTGGGCCAACTAGGGTGGTACCGCGTACTTCTTGCGTCCCTTGTGTGGGGCGCGGGAAGTTTTTTTGCTTTAAGCATCCTTTTCAGGAGAACGTGTATTGTAGGGAGGTTGTTGCGGTGCTGAATAAAGTGGAAGAAATCAGAAAGAGCGCGCTGCAGGCCTGTGGGCAGGCAGGGAGCGTGAGGGAGTTGGAAGAGGCTCGGGTGAGATTCTTGGGCAAAAAGGGCGAACTAACGCTTCTTTTGCGCAGCACGGGCCAGCTTCCGGCGGAAGAACGTCCCCGCTTCGGCAAGCTCGTCAACCAACTCCGGGACGAGCTGGAGACCGCTTGGGAGCAGCGGGAACAGCAGCTCTTCCTCGAGGAGGAAGAAAGGCGGCTTGCAGCCGAAGCCCTCGATGTAACCCTGCCGGGGCGTCCTGCGGTGCGGGGGGGAGTTCACCCCATAACGCGCATCATCGAAGAGACCAAAGCCATTTTCATGAACATGAGCTACGAGATCGTGGAAGGACCCGAGGTGGAGTTGGATTATTACAACTTCGAGGCCCTGAACATCCCACCTGATCATCCCGCCAGGGATATGCAGGACACCTTTTTCTTCAACGAGCAGCTGCTGCTGCGGAGCCAGACCTCGCCTGTGCAGATCCGCGTCATGGAGAACAGGCAGCCTCCCCTCCGCATCCTGGCGCCGGGGAAAGTGTACCGCGCCGATTCAGACATCACCCATTCCCCAATGTTCCACCAGATAGAGGGGTTGGTTGTAGATCGGGGGATCACTTTCGCGGATCTCAAGGGTACACTGCAGCTGTTTGCACGGCGCATGTTCGGCCCGGATACCAAGATCCGGCTCCGCCCCAGCTACTTTCCATTTACCGAACCCAGCGCCGAGGTGGATGTTTCCTGCATCATGTGCGCCGGTAAGGGGTGCAGGGTGTGCAAGGACTCCGGTTGGCTGGAGATTCTCGGTTCAGGCATGGTGGACCCGAGAGTTCTGCAGGGAGTGGGGTATGATCCCCGCGAGGTGAGCGGTTTCGCCTTTGGTATGGGTGTAGAGCGCATAGCCATGCTGAAGTATGGAGTCAATGATATTAGGCTCTTCTTTGAGAATGATGTGCGCTTCCTGAAACAACTGGGCCGTCAGGGGGGATTAGTATGCTAGTTAGTTACAGATGGCTGCAGGATTACGTTGATATTCCCTGGGAACCAGAGGAGCTGGCCGAGAGGTTGACCATGGCAGGGCTGGAAGTCGAAGGAATCACGCCGCTGGCCCCAGCCTTGGACCGGGTCTATGTGGGCTTGGTAACTGACGCTAGACAGCACCCGCGGGCGGACAATCTCAAAGTGTGCTCAGTGGATCTGGGAGATCTAGGGGTCTATACCATAGTCTGTGGGGCGCCCAACGTCCGGGAGGGTCAGAAGGTTGCCGCTGCCCTGGAAGGTGCCGTTTTGCCCGGGGGAGTGGAAATCAAGTCCACAGAAATCCGTGGAGTGCAGTCTGAAGGCATGATCTGTTCCCAGGCTGAGCTAGGCATTTCCGACGATCACTCAGGGATCTGGGTCCTGCCGGAGCATTTAGCTCCCGGACAGCTTCTGGTGGAAGCGGTGGGGCTGGATGACGTGATCCTCGACGTTTCTGTCTACGCCAACAGACCGGACTGCATGAGCGTCATCGGCATCGCCAGGGAGATCGCAGCACTGACCGGCGGCGAATTGCGCCTGCCTTCCTTGGACTATCAAGAATTGGATACACCCATCACTGAGCGGACCAGCGTCATCGTGGAGGACAAGGAACGCTGTCCGCGTTACACCGCCGCTCTCCTCGATGGAGTTCGCATAGGGGAGTCGCCCCTCTGGATGCAGCTGCGGCTGTGGGCCGCAGGCATGCGTCCCATTAACAACGTGGTGGACATCACCAACTACGTAATGCTGGAAACGGGTCAACCGCTCCATGCCTTTGATTACCACAAGCTGGCGGAGGGCCGCTTGGTGATCCGCACAGCCAGGCAGGGCGAGGAAATAGTCACCCTAGACGGAGAACGGCGTACCCTGGGATCAGACATGCTAGTGATCTGCGATGCCCATACGCCCAAGTGCGTGGCGGGGATCATGGGCGGTGAAGACAGCGAAGTTACGGATCAAACCGAGACCATTCTCTTGGAGAGCGCCAACTTTTCCCCTGTGAACATACGCAGAACCTCTCGTGCCCTGGGGCTGAGTTCCGAGTCATCCAGCAGGTTTGAAAAGGGAATTGATCCCAATGGCGCCATCCTGGCCAGTAAACGGGCTCTCCATTTGCTGCAGACTTTGGCCGGTGCCCGCATTTACTCGGGACATATTGATATTGATGCCAGCAGCCAGAAAGATACCGTGGTTGAACTGGAGTTGAGTGAAGTGGAAAGGCTGTTGGGAGTTCCCGTTCCCCGGGCAGCGGTGTGCCGTATTTTGCGTTCGTTGGAGTTCGGCGTGGAGGAGTTGTCCCAGGAGCTTCTGCGGGTAACGGTCCCTTCGTACCGCGGCGATGTGGAACTCGCCGCCGACCTGGTGGAAGAAGTGGTGCGCATCTGGGGACTGGAGAACCTGCCAAGCACTCTGCCTCCGGATCGAGCCAGTTCAGGCGGGCAGAGCGAGCAGCTGGCCATGATTGGGCGAGTTAGGGAAGCCTTGGTGGGCGCGGGCCTGCAGGAGGCACTCAGCTACAGTTTCGGGCGCCCGGACAGCAACAGGCGCCTGCGGCGGGGCGAGGAGTTCATGCTCAGGCTGCAAAACCCCATTTCCGAAGATCTAGCGGTCATGCGCATCAGCCTCTTGCCGGGGCTGCTGGAGGCGGTGAGCCTGAATGCCAGCCGTCAGCAAACCAGGGTGGCCCTGTTTGAAGTTGGAGCCGTGTACTTGGGCGAGCCGCCTTTGGCGGAGCAGCCCACCGAGGAGCTGAGGTTAGGCGTAGCCCTTTGGGGGCGTCGTAATGACCCCAACTGGGCCTTGGGCGATGAGGAGTTTGACTTTTACGATCTGAAGGGTATCCTGGAGATGCTCTTGCCCTGGTCTGAGCTGGAGTGGAGCAAGGGGCAGGATCCGTCATTCCATCCCGGGCGCCAGATGAGCCTGAACTATCAAGGCCAGGAAGTAGGAGTGTTCGGCGAGATCCATCCTCAGGTTTTGCGGAGCTACAAGATCCCGGGCAGGGTGTACGCGGCCGAGCTGCGTATTGCAGAGGTTTTGCCCCTCTTCAAAAAGATACCTGAGTTTAGAGCCCTGCCGCGGTTTCCGGCAGTTGATCGCGACTTGGCAGTGGTGGTGGACGCGGATCAGCCTGTAGGCGAAATGCTGGAGGCCCTCGAGGATCTGGCCGGTGAACTCCTGCAGGAAGTCGCGGTTTTCGACGTGTATGCGGGCAAGCCCATCCCCGAAGGCAGGAAGAGTGTGGCCTTTGCCTTCCGCTTCCAGGGCGAACGCACCCTCACGGACGAGGAAATCAATGCCATCATGGACCGCTGCCGGGAAGGCTTGCGGCAGCGCTTCGGCGCGGAACTGCGCTAGAAGGAAATGGCTAAGTAGAGTAGAATTGAGAAGGGGGAGGGATGGGTCGTGAACGCGGAACAAGAGGTAAGATCAGTGCGGGTTCAAATTCTCGGCGAAGAGCATATTGTTAGGGGTCAGGCTTCGGAGGACTACATCAGGGCTCTGGCCGCCTCGGTCAACGAGCGTTTGCTGGAAGTGCAGAGAAACAATCCCTTGCTTCCTCGTCACCGGGTGGCGATCTTGGTGGCCCTCAACCTTCTCAACGAGCTTGAGAAACTTAAGGCCGAGCATGGGGAGCTTCTGGCGCTGATGGAGGAGGCCAATTGAGTGGAGGGTCGGCATGGTTGGTAAGTGGATTGACTTAGTGGTCCTGGTGTTCCTGGCCCTAGGTCTGCTCAAGGGCTTTAAAAAAGGCCTTATTCGCGAGCTGTTTAGCTTGATGGGAGCTGTGCTGGCCATCATCATTGCCTATCACAGCTATCAGAGCCTTGCCTTGGTGCTGCTGGACCACTATCAGCTGTCTACCTGGCAGGCCCAGACCATCTCTTTTGTGGCTCTGCTCTTAGGGATCAGTCTACTGGGAGCCTTCTTTGGCTATGTATGGTCGAAGGCCATCAGCTTTACCCCGTTTTCGGTGATTGATCACTTGGGAGGAGCGGTCTTCGGGGTGATCAAGGTAGTGGCGGTGGTGCTGATTGTGCTCATCGTCTCCAACGCCGTGAACATTGCTGTGCTCAGTACCATGCTGGCCGAATCGGTGGTGCTGCAGCAGATTGACCTGCTGCGGCCATATGTTTACGATTACTTAGATCAATACTGGCCGGAGGAGTTCCAGCGCCCTTCTTGGCTCCATCCGGCCGCTAACTCGGCCTGAAATCGCTGGAACCCTGCGAGAGCAGGGTTTTCTTGGGCCATTTTGCGTTCCTTGGCAGCAGCACCTAGACTTGCCTAAAGGGAACGGGTCCCGCTGCTAGAAGAATTTCATAGTTCTAGCAGGGGGGTCCATCTGTGCGCAGGAGTATTGTTTTGTATTCCAATCTGTGGGCAACAGTGCTCATGTTGGCTTTATTTGTGGTTTCAAGTGTCACCGGTTCCCGCGCTCCTCAGATTGGCGGAGCCTTGGCGGGCCCACAATATCTGAGGGGAAAAGTGATCGTTTTGGATCCGGGGCACGGTGGGGGAGACCCTGGAACAGTGGGTGTGGGCCCCACCACTGAGGCAGAGAATGTTTTGGCCATTGCCTGGGAGCTGAAGGGCATGCTGGAAAAGGCGGGAGCAGAGGTGATCATGACTAGACAGGGTGATCAGAGCCCTGCTCGAGGCACTGTTTTCGCGGCCCAGCAGAACGGGCAGCTGGCCTCTAGGGTGGCCATTGCCAACCGCAGTCCCGGGCAGGTTTTTATTTCGCTGCACAACGACTGGAACGATGACAGGAGTATTAAGGGGACCTCGGTTCATTACTATAAGAGTCAGGACTTAGCTCTAGCCGAGGCTCTGCAGCGCTCCCTGGTTCGCGGGCTTGAGACGGTTGATTTGGGGGTACAGCGGAGCAGCTTCTACGTGCTGCGGAACACCACCATGCCCGCGGCCTTGGTCGAAATCGGTTTTTTGAGCAATGCCCAGGAGGCGGCTCGGCTAGCTCAGCCCACTTACCGGCTGGAAGTGGCCAGGGCACTGCTCATGGGCATCAACGATTACTTTGCGCAAATTTGAGGGGGATCCTTAGTGGAATTACTGGCACCGGCGGGATCGTTTGCAGCTCTGCGTGCAGCTGTGGAAAACGGTGCAGATGCAGTATATTTGGGCGGCAAGATGTACAGTGCCCGGGCTTCTGCGGCCAACTTCAGTTCAGAGGAGCTGCAAGCTGCCCTGGATTACTGTCACATTCGCGGTGTCAAGGTCTACGTATCAGTGAACACTCTGCTGCGTGACGACGAGCTTGATGGCGCTTTGATGTACCTTGCGGATCTGTACCGCTGGGGGGCGGACGCAGTCATTGTCCAAGACCTGGGCCTAATCAAGAGGGCGCGCCAGGAACTTCCGGAATTGGAGCTGCACGGCAGTACTCAGATGACCCTGCACAGCACCGGGGATGTCCAAGCAGCGGAAGATCTGGGCCTTAAGAGGGTTGTCCTCGCCCGTGAACTGGGCCTGGCCGCCATTGGGGAAATCAAAGCACACACCGCCCTGGAGTTGGAGGTCTTCGTCCACGGCGCCCTCTGCATCTGCTATTCGGGACAGTGTTTGATGAGCAGCCTGATCGGTGGACGCAGCGGCAACCGCGGCCGCTGCGCTCAGCCCTGCCGCCAGCCCTACCAGATGCTGGGGCTGGATGTGCCTGGACCGTATGTGCTCTCACCGCGGGATCTTTGCCTCATCCAACACCTGGATGGGCTGCGTCAGGCCGGTGCCGCTTCCCTGAAAATCGAGGGGCGTCTGAAAAGTCCGGATTATGTGGGGGTTGTGGTGCGCACATATCGGGCAGCTTTGGATGGCCAGCCCTATGAACCCCAGGAACTGAGCTCCGTGTTCAATCGGGGATTTACCACCGCCCATATTAGCGATCAGCCGCCAACAGATCTCATAACTTATCTGCCGCCCGCCAGGGAAGAACGCACGGGAAGTGCCCGGGATACATACAGCTCACCCCGGGCCGTGCGGCGCGTGCGGGCCCATCTCTGGGCTAGACTGCGCCAGGGAGATAGCCTCGAATTGACCCTTGTTGACGAAGACGGGGTGCATGCCCAAGCGCGAGGCAGCATCGCCGCGGAACCGGCCAAGGGCAGTGGGATCAGCCCAGAGCTGCTCAGGGAGAAGCTGCTGAGGTTGGGCAACGATCCCCTGGAAATCGTGGAGTTCGAAGTAGAGTTGGAGCAGGGTGTACACCTGCCCGTAAGCGAGCTGAACAGGACCAGGCGCGAGCTGGTGACCCAGTGGGAGAAGCAGCGCTTAGCCGGCTACAAACAGCGCGACCTCCCTCCCGGGAGCTCCGCCGTGCCCCTTCCGCCCAAGGCCAAGATGGGTGGTGTGCAAATCGCGGTCACCGTCTCTGATGTGGCTAGTACGGAAGCGGCGGTGAAGGCTGGGGCCCACCTGATCTACTTCTCCGGCCAGGTTTACCGCAAGACGCCCCTGGACTGGCTGGCGGAGCTGACGCAGGCCTGGGAGATAGGCAGGCGCGCGGGAGTGCCGGTGTTCGTTCACCTGGAACGGATCACTGAAAACCACATGTTCCCAGAAATCGAGCGCGCTTTGCTGAGGCACAGTTTCGACGGTGTGCTCCTGGGGAACTTCGGGACCTGGCGGCGAGTGAAAACCATGTTTCCCGACATTCCCGTGCACGCGGATTGGTCTTTTAACGTGTTTAACTCCTGGGCTGTCCAGCACCTGGCAGAGGAAGGAGCCGCTTTGATCACAGCTTCACTGGAGCTTAAGTTGAGTGATATTAAGGCAATCTGCGGGCGCTCTCCGCTGGATGTTGGTGTTGTGGCTCACGGGCCTTTGGAATCCATGGTCAGCAAGCACTGCTGGTTCAGGGATCAAGGGTGCCGCCTGCAGTGTCAGAGCCAAACAGTTCAGCTCAAAGATGAGAAGGGTTTTGTGTTTCCCGTTAGATTCGACCGCTGGTGCCGGATGCATATCTTCAATTCTCGGGAGCTTTCCCTTTTGAATCATCTAGAGCGACTTAAGGACAGTGGAATCAGTTTGTTGAGGGTTGAGGGGCGCACCAAGGATCCTAATTGGATCGGCCAGGTGGTAACGGCGTACAAACGAAGGCTTGCCGGGGAAGAAGTGCATCTGGCAGGAGAATTCACGAAGGGCCACTATTTTCGTGGTGTGCTGTAAGGTGGTGTGGCTAGATGAACGAGAAAAGTTTACGAGTGTTGGAATGGCCCAAGGTGCGGAAACTGGTGGCTGATCGTGCCAGTTTTTCCCTGAGCCGTGAGATGCTTAACGAACTTATGCCCAAGACCGATTTGCACCAAGTGATGATGGATCTCTCCTTAACCACCGAAGGGGTACGCCTTTTGTGGAAGCACGGCGAGCCTCCCTTCGGAGGAGCAAGCGATATCAGGGCGGCGGTGGGGAGGGCCCGTTTGAGCGGCACTTTGGATCCCCAGCAGCTGCTGGCGGTGGCGGACTTTTTGTACTGCACTGCTCAGCTGAAGAAGTACCTGGAGGATGAAGAAGGGCCGCTGGCTGAGTTTCGCCAGGGGCTCGTTCCCTTGCAGGGGCTGCGGGAGGAGATTGAGCGCTGCCTAGACCACGATGGAACGGTGCGGGATTGGGCATCCCCTGAGCTGGGGAGAATCCGCAGCAAGATGCGGACTCTGGCCAATAGGCTCAAGGACCGCCTAGAGAGTCTTATCCATTCCGCCTCCATGCAGAAGATTTTGCAGGAATCCATTATTACCGTGCGCAATGGCCGCTATGTGGTGCCTGTGAAAAGCGAGTACCGCGGCAAGTTCCAGGGCATCGTCCACGATCAATCGGGCAGCGGCGCCACGTTATTTATGGAACCGGCTTTTGCCGTGGAGTTGAACAACCAGCTCAGTTTGGCTGCCCAGGAAGAACAGGCTGAAGTGGAGCGGATCCTAAAGCGTCTAAGCGCGTCCGTGGGAGAGCATGCGCAGGAACTCTTGGGTAACTTGCAGGTCGTGACAGAATTGGATTGCATCTTTGCCAGGGCGCGCTACAGCCGCGCCATTGACGGTGTGGAGCCAGTAATCAACGGCGAAGGCAGGATTCACATTAAGCAGGGCAGGCATCCTCTACTCACCGGGAACGTGGTGCCCATTGACATTTGGCTGGGTGAGGATTTCCATGTTCTGGTCATCACCGGGCCGAATACGGGGGGCAAGACGGTCACCCTGAAAACGGTGGGCTTGTTCTGCCTCATGGCCCAGGCGGGCCTGCATATCCCGGCAGCCCCAGGCTCCACACTGCCGGTGTTTCAAGGCATCTACGCGGATATCGGCGACGAGCAGAGCATTGAGCAGAGCCTCAGCACCTTCTCTTCCCACATGAGTACCATCGTGCAGATCCTCAGCGAGCTGCAAGAGGATTCCCTGGTGCTGTTGGATGAACTGGGAGCAGGCACCGACCCCACTGAGGGGGCCGCCTTGGCCACGGCCATTTTGGATCATCTGCGCAGCCGCGGGATCCACACGGTGGCCACCACCCATTATTCAGAGCTGAAAACCTACGCTTACAGTAATGATGGTGTGGAAAATGCCAGCGTGGAATTTGATTTGCAGACCCTGAAGCCCACTTACCGTTTGGCCATCGGCATTCCTGGCAAGAGTAATGCCTTTGCCATCTCCAGGCGGCTGGGGCTTGATCAGGAGATCGTGGACAGGGGCCAGGCCTTGCTGTCTTCCCATCACGTGCGGGTGGAAGATCTCATTGGGGAGATGGAGAGCAGCCGCCGCCAAGCTGAGCAGGACCGCTTGATCGCGGAGTCCATGCGCCGGGAACAGGAGGAGCTGAAAGCCGAGTACGAGAGGAAACTCCAGGCACTGACAGAGCGTCGGGAGGAGATGTTGGAGCAGGCCCGCCGGGAGGCGCTGGCGCTGCTGGAAGAGACCCACAGTGAGCTTAACCAGATCTTGGGAGCAGCCAGGCGCATGGGCAAGGACGAACTGGAAACGAGCGTGAAGGAGTACCGCGAGCGCATTAAGACGCGCAGCGCCGAACTGCGCGCCCAAAGCCGGGAGCAGCCTAAGGTCCAGGGCCCCCAAGACCTCAAGCGCGGCGAGGCAGTGCGCATTAAGAGTCTCAGGCAGTCAGGCTTTGTTCTGGAGCCTCCCGGCCCAGACGAAGAGGTTCAGGTACAGGTTGGGATCATGAAAATCACTGTGCCGCTGGGGGATCTAGAGCGCGTGGAAACCTCCCCAGCGCGGGAACGCCGGGCAGGGGGTACAGTCCGCTCCCATTTGGCCAAGAGCGCCCAGATCCGCAGCGAACTGGACCTAAGGGGCAAAACGGTGGAGGAAGGACTGGCCTTAGTTGATAAGTACTTAGACGACGCCTTTCTGTCTTCCGTGGGCAGGGTGCGTTTGATCCACGGCAAGGGGACCGGTGCCTTGGGCGAGGCCATTCAGGGCTATTTGGCCGGCCATCCCCACGTCAAGGGCTTTCGCTATGCCGACCCCAATCAGGGCGGGCGGGGCGTTACCGTAGTGGACATCCATCCACCCAACTGAAACCCGATCCCAAAGAAAAAGGAAGCTCAGGGCTTCCTTTTTTGTATGCTCGCTTATTGATTGAGGAAAGGTATGTTCTGCCACCATGGCTGGGAACAGCGGGGAGAGTATTCCGTTGGTTCCGTCCCAGCGATAAAGATTTCCCTTCTGGTTTCTTCAGGTGGCAGATTGCAGTTGTCCCGAACCAGCAGACCGGTCTTGGTGTCGATGAGGATGCCTTCCACCAGGCCGCTGGGCTTCGGGAAGTCCCTCACCGGCGTGTTCTTCAGGGCTTCTTTCATGAAGTTGGCCCAAATCGTAGCCGCATTCCACGACCCGTAGATGACTCCTTGGTAAACCATGCGTTTTGGGGCATCTTCTCCGAACCAGACGCCCGCCACCAAATCAGGGGTGTAGCCCATGAACCAAGCGTCCTGATAGTCGGAATGCGTACCCGTTTTGCCCGCCGCGGGGCGGCCAATGTTAGCGTTGCGGCCGGTCCCCCGTTCGATTACTCCGCGGAGCAGATCAGTCATGATGTAACTGGTCGGTTCGCTGAGCACCACTTCATAGCGGGGCGTATGCTCGTAGAGGACATTGCCCTGGGAGTCGGTTACCCGCCAGATGGCAAAAGGCTCAGACTTGATGCCTTGGTTGGCCAGGACACCGTAGGCCGTTGCCAGCTCCAGAAGGGATACTCCCCTAGTCATACCGCCCAGCGCCAAGGGGGCCAGGCCAATATCGTTTACCCTTCCTTGTTCCACAAAGGTGGTAATACCCATCTTTTTGGCATAGTCAATTACAGTTTGCGGTCCTAGTTGATCCACCACTTGGGCAGCTACCACGTTGAGGGAATCTTCCAGGGCTTCCCGCACGGTGATGGGCCCGGCAAAGGTTTCGTAGTAGTTGCGCGGGCTCCAGGTCTCCCCAGTGACCAGCTTAAATTCGGTGGGTTCGTCAACGTATACCGTGGCCGGCGTTATCCCCCTATCGATGGCCGCGGTATAGGCGAACACCTTAATGGCTGAACCTGGAGAACGCAGGGCCTGTACACTGCGGTTGAAGCTGTCTTCGCCCCGTCCGCCAACCATCACCCGGATCTCACCCGTCTGGGGCACCATGGCCAGCACAGCTCCCTGTGGTTGGGTCAAATCTCCCTCATGGGACCGGTTCACGGGCAGGCCTTCCAGCAAGGCTTTTTCTGCGGCCTTCTGCATATCCAAATCGAGGGTGGTATATACATGCAGCCCGCCGTTGAAGACCATGTCCTCACCGTACATGTCAACGAGTTGGCCTGTCACATAGTCTACGAAGTAACGGGCCTGCACCACCCTGGACTGACGCTCGGCCAGAACCAAGGGCTCGGCTTTGGCTGCCGCTGCCTCCGCGGCCGTGATGAAGCCCACCTCCTGCATGCGGCTGAGCACGAAATTCCGCCTTTCCACGGCAATATCTGGATTGACGAAAGGCGAGTAGCGGGTGGGCCAGCGAATTACTCCGGCGATGAGTGCCGCTTCACTCAAGGTCAGATCCTTGGCTGATTTGCCGAAAAACGCCTTTGCTCCTGCTTCTATGCCATAGAGACCGTGGTTGAGATAGAACTCGTTTAGGTAAGCCTCTAGAATCTCGTCTTTGGAGTATTTCCGCTCAATCTGCACTGCCCAAAGGAACTCTTCCAGCTTGCGCATGATGGTCTTCTTTTGGGTTAGAAACACGTTGCGGGCCAGCTGCATGGTGATGGTTCCGCCACCTTGGGCAAAAGACCACTCCTTCAGGTTCACTAGGATGGCCCGTCCAAAGGCAATGAAGTTAATACCGTGGTGGTTGTAGAACTGGTCGTCCTCAATGGCGATCACGGCATTTTTTACATGATCGGGCAGTTCGTTGATGTTCACGGGGATGCGGTTCTGTGTGTATAGATCCGTGATTAATCGTCCGTTGATGTCATAGATGTAAGTAGTGAAGTTCTGGCGGATATTGACTTGGTCGAGGCTGGGAGCACTGCCCAAATAGGCTGAGACTATCCCTGCAAAGGCGCCCAACAAGGTGGATCCTAGAATTACTAGTATGTATATGGCTGCGGTCTTTTTTTTCACCACGACACACCCCCGCGGGATTATTCCAGGACTATTATAACATATATTTTCGCCACTTAATCCCTATCCCCTAGGGGTGCCGCAGGAAGTTTGCCGGCACTTGAGCGAGGTGAGTGTCCGTGATAAACTGGCAAGGGAAGGTAAAGCTGACCTGGCGCACCTATGCAGGGTTGATCCTTTTTGTCCTGGTCCTGTTTGCGGTGGTCGCCTTGATGATTGTGGAAGTCCGCTTGGCCCCGGTTCTGCATACCTGGGCCCACACCAAGGCCGTGGGCTTGGCCACAACAGCCATCAATCTGGCTGTGGAGGAGGTCATGGCTGGCACGCTGGACAGCACCGCCCTGGCCAAGCTGATCCGGGATGGCGACGGCAGTCTGAAGGGTGTGCAGTACGACATGGGTGCAGTAAACCGCGTGAGCAGCCAGGCTTCCCAGTTGATCTTGAAGAACTTGGAGGATATGGGTCAGCAGGCTTTTGCCATTCCCCTGGGCCAGCTGACGGGGTTGCGTTTCCTGGCCGCCTGGGGCCCAGACATTCCCGTGCGGATGGTACCCGTAGGCGCCCTCACAGCCACGCCCATGGCCAGTTTTCAGAGCGCGGGTTTGAACCAGACCTGGCATCGGGTGCTTTTGGATATTGAGGTAATGATGCGGGTGGTGGTACCGCTTTTGGCGGAGGAAATCGCGGTGTCAGCCAGGGTCCCCATTGTGGAAGAGATTTTCATCGGTGATGTTCCCAGCTGGTACTTTGCCGGTCAGGAGAATCTCACCATCCAAGAGGGCCTCTTGGAGTTTCCGTTGAATTGAGGGTAGCCGATGCTGCGTTACAATCACAGCTTAGTGGAACGAAAGTGGATAGAGTTCGTAAAGCAAGGACAACAAGCCGGTGAGGAGCTGCCCCGGGCATACACCGTACTGGTTCCTGGCGATGGGGACGGTGTGGACCTGGAAAACGCCAGGCTGTTGGTGCTCACCGACTTTTTTGCCGCTCTCGCTTGGGGGAGGGGCTTCGTCCACTGTTTTGCCGGGAGCGGAGATAGACTTGTCAGCGTCATGGCTCGCCTAGGAGTTGCGGCTGAGCCTGGCCAGATGGGCGGCAGCTGCCATTTGGCCGTGGTACCACGGGACTTCCCGCACCTGGGCAGGCATCTGGACTGCGGGCAGGTTATCTTCAGCGGCCGTCATCTGGGGGGAATGGCGCTGGGTCCTCTGCTCGCCGATGTTGGCGGAGATGCCCTGCGCATCTACTTTCTTTTCCAGGGCCCCCCGGAGCGTGACTATGCGTTCAATTGGCACGGTCTGGTGAGCGCCCACCGTTTTGTGCAGCGAGTGTGGCGCCTGGCCCAGAACCTGCATGGGGGGCGTGTGAACCCCGTTGAGGAGAGCCGTTTGCAGGATTTGGCCGCAGAGGTTCAAAAGCGCGCGCTGCAGCGGAAGCCCCACACTGCCCTGGCAGCTATCATGGGCTATCTGAAAGTCAAAATCGCCCTCTCCCCAGATGAGGTGAGGGCGTTGGCTCGGCTGCTTGAGCCGTTTGCTCCCTTTTTGAGCGCGGAGCTAGCTGATTTGCTGGCGTCGATCGAGAATGATGATGATGGGCAGGGTTACCAGGCAGATGGCTAAGGCGATGATTTGGCTCAGTACAAAGGGGCCGTAGAGCTGGCTGTGCTGCCGCAGGAAATCAAGGAAAAACCGCACTAGGGAATGGATGAACAGCGTGCGGAAAAAGGCGTAACCGTGATACTTGGGTTTGGCGGCCCATCTCCAGGCAAAGGGCAGGATGACCAGGGCCGCGGCTACTTCATAGAGCTGAGTGGGGTGTACAGGGCCCAGGCTGGCGGGGAATTCCACACCCCAGGGCAGATCGGCGGGCGGCCCGTATAGCTCGCCGTTGAGGAAGTTGCCCAGCCGGATGAAGATGTGGCCCACGGGCAGAATGGGTGCCCCCACATCCGCCAGCTGCCAGTAACGCAGCTTGTGCCGGCGCACATAGAAGATGCCGATCACCATAATGGTGATGATGGCCCCCTGCGAAGACATGCCGCCCCGGGAGAAGATCTCCACCGGATTCTCCAGGAAATAACGCCAATTGGGCAAGACCGCCCCTAGACGGCTGCCCACAAGCCCAGAAAAAGCGCAGAGGAAGTACAGGTTTTCCACCAGCTGCCAGTCCAGGCCATGCAGTTTGCTGAAGTGACGGGCTATGTAATAGGCCGAGATAAAGGTGCAGGCCATCAGGATTCCATACCAATAAATGTCCAGTGAACCGATACTGAATGCTATTGGAGCCACAGCGACCACCTCGCGAACTCTGATAGAGGCATATTCAACTCCCGTATCCAAAAACCTGCTCCCATGGGAGGATTAGACATGAAGAGAATTGTGTTAACCGGAGGCGGAACCGCGGGGCACGTTACGCCGAACCTAGCCCTAGTTCCTCGCCTGCAGTCAAAAGGATGGGAAATCCATTACATTGGCACCCACGACGGCATTGAAAGGGAACTGATCGGCTCTGAGCTGCCCTATTACCCCATCAGCGCGGGGAAACTCAGGCGCTACTTCGACTTGAAGAACCTGAGCGATCCCCTGCGGGTTGTCAAGGGGATCTTTGATGCCTATGGCCATCTCAGGCGCATTAAGCCCGCCGTTGTGTTCAGTAAAGGGGGCTTCGTGGCGGTCCCCGTAACCTTGGCAGCCTGGCTTCTGCGTATCCCAGTCATCCTGCATGAGTCTGATCTGACTCCTGGCTTGGCCAACAAGCTGTGCGTGCCGTTTGCCAAAGTACTGTGTGTAAACTTTCCAGATTCGGTTCAGTACCTGAAGGGTAAGGCCTCTGAAAAGGTAGTGGTGACGGGCACGCCCATTCGGGCCGAGCTGTTGGAGGGATCCCGGGAGCAGGGGTTGAAGATTTGCGGGTTTTCCAGCGGACTTCCCGTCCTTTTAGTCATGGGAGGTAGTTTAGGATCTGCGGTTTTGAACCAGACTATAAGGGATAACCTGGCTGAACTGACCAGAAGCTATCAGATTGTCCATCTCTGCGGCACTGGCAATCTGGCCCCCGAGATCAACAACCACCGCTATTTCCAATTGGAATATGCCCGGGAGGAGCTGCCCCATCTGCTGGCGGCGGCAGATATGGTGCTGTCCAGGGCAGGAGCTAATGCCATCGTTGAGCTGGCCGCCCTAGCTAAGCCCAACATCCTGGTTCCCCTTTCAAGGCAGGCCAGCCGGGGAGATCAGATTCTCAATGCTGCTTCCTTCGCCCGCCAGGGATTCAGTCTGGTCATCCAGGAAGAGGACCTAAGCGGCCGGACTTTGGCTGAGCACCTGGCTTTGCTGCAGAAGGAACGGCGCAGGTTCGTTGAGGCCATGCAAGGATCGCCCATCAACGATGGGACTGGCAAGATCATGGCCCTCATTGAGGAAGCGGCCCGGCGAAAATAGTTGCGGGCGCAAGCAAATTATGGTAAGATGGAAACACATCAGAAGATGGGAGTGACTCTCATGTCCATTAAGCTTGCCGTGATCTATTACAGTTCCACTGGGACCAACTACCAACTGGCCCAATGGGCCAAAGAGGGTGCAGAGGAACTTGGTGCGGAAGTAAGAGTGCTCAAAGTGCCGGAGCTCGCTCCTCAAGCTGCTATTGATTCTAATCCCGCTTGGAAAGCGCATCACGATGCTACCCAAAATATACCCGAAGTCTCCCTGGCCGATCTAGAATGGGCTGACGCCATCATCTTTAGCGTGCCCACCCGTTTTGGCAACATGGCTGCCCAGATGCGCCAATTCCTAGATACCACCGGTGGTTTGTGGTTCCGTGGCAAACTAGTGAACAAAGTGGTCAGCGCCATGACCTCTGCCCAGAACCCCCATGGAGGCCAAGAGGCCACCATCCTATCGCTCTACACCACCATGTACCATTGGGGTGCCATTGTGGTGGCGCCGGGCTATACTGACCAGTCCGTATATGTGGGCGGGGGCAACCCTTACGGTACCAGCGTTACGGTGGATCAGGAAGGAAAAATGGTGGAAGACGTGGAAGGTGCGGTGAAACACCAGGCTAGACGTACCATCACGGTGGCCAAGTGGCTTAAGCAGGGTAGAGGAGAATAGTTCGAAGTAGACAGTGAAAAAGGGCAGGGTAACCTGCCCTTTGCGCATTTACTCAACTGTAATAGCTTTGGAGCTCTCCCACAGCCCGTGGATATTGCAGTAGCTTAGTGCCAGAAGGGTGCCGCTCTCCTTGAGCCGCACTGTGACCGCCGCGGAGGGTTCAGTGTAGCAGGGTCCTTCAGCTGGCCCCTTCAAACCTTCGCCGTGGGCGGCAAACTGGACATCGGCCAGTTCGAACGTGAACCCTTCGTTGGGTTGGAAAAGCAGCTTGATCCAGCGAATGTGGTGTTCGGCGGTGTTGGGATGCGGTATCTCTTCTCCGATGCTTATCTTTATGTCCACGGGTTGGCCTGCCGCCACAGTGTCTGGAGCCTCAATGACCGGCACGTGTTTTTCGCTTTTCCAATCTCCACTGCGCAGTACATCACCGAGTTTCATAATCTACCTCCCTGCAGTATTATATTTCAACTCATACTTCTCGAAATGGCTGATTTCTCCTGCGCAGTTTGCAGTCATAAACGCGAATCAGCGGAGCATGCTACTAGGGAGGTGAGTCTATGCCCATATGTCCGTTTTGCAACCAACCCATGGAACGGGTAACCCCCGATGAGCAGGAGGCCTTCGCTGACTTGTTCCGCTGTGGGGCGTGCCAGGTGGAGCAGGCAGTTTATTGGGATACCGGTGAAAGGCTTTTGGCGTGGGATTATGATCCAAGTGATGAAATCTGAGCGGTGGATTGGTTGGTGCAGTATTGGCGTCACTGATTCCGGGTCTGTTTTGGTTGTGGTATTTTAGGCGGTACGACGTTGGAGACAAGGAGCCTGCAGCAAGGCTGGTCCAGTGTCTCTTGTTTGGCGCACTGGCGGTCATCCCCGCCTTGAGCTGGGAAGCGCCCTATCGGGATCTGCTGCAAGGCTCCAATTCTCTTCCCGTGCAGTTGGCGCTATCCTTTCTCGTTGTGGGCCTGGGCGAAGAGTTCTTCAAGCTCTTGGCCGTGTATCTGGCCGTAGGGCGGGCGGAGGAATTCAGCGAACCCATGGACGGTATTCTCTATGCCATTGCAGGCGGGATTGGTTTTTCGGTAGTGGAAAATGTCCTGTATATCTTGGCATTTGGGCTGGCGGCTGCGCCCCTGCGGGGCACAGCTGCCTCTTTGGCTCACATTGCCTTTTCGGGTCTGGCCGGGTATTACCTGGGCAGAGCCCGCTTCGGAACGAAACCGTTGCGCACTGCCGCCACGGGGTTGGCGGTGGCCGCCGGGGCCCACGGCCTTTACGATTTCCTGCTCATAACCCAAACGGTGTCTCCCCCAGTCGTGGTCCTGCTCATTGCCGGCCTGCAGTACTTGCTCTTTGCAGCCATCGGCAGGGCGGTCAGACTGCCGTCCCAGAGGTAATTCTTGTCTGGGGTGGGTAGCTGTGCTACAATAGGGGAGGAAAGGAAGTGACACTATGGCAGGCCATTCCAAGTGGGCCAACATCAAGCATAAAAAGGCCAAGGAAGATGCTAAGCGCGGGCAGATCTTCACCAAGTTAGGCAGGAAGATCACGGTAGCGGCTAAGGAGGGAGGGCCGGATCCCACCTCCAATGTGCGTCTGCGTTTGGCCATCGAAGAAGCCCGCTCGTTCAATATGCCCAATGATAACATCGAAAGGGCCATCCAGCGGGCCGTGGGGGGCCTGGAAGGTGTGACCTATTCAGAGGTCCTCTATGAAGGCTACGGCCCCAATGGTGTTGCCATTATGCTGCAGGCATTGACGGATAATCGCAATCGCACCGCGGGGGAAGTGCGCCATCGCTTTTCCAAGTACGGTGGAAACCTCGGTGAGAGCGGCTGCGTGGCTTGGATGTTTGAGCGCCGGGGCGTTTTGGTTGTGGAGCGCGGTGAAAACGTGGACGAGGATGAGGTCATGCTGCAGGCTTTGGACGCCGGCGCTGAAGACGTTGTGGCGGAAGGCGATGTTATTGAGATCCACACCGATCCCAGTGAGTTCATCCGCATTAAGGAGGAGTTGGAGGGTCACGGACTAACCTTCCTCGGAGCTGAGATCAGCTTCATTCCCCAGAACACGGTTCAGATCGATCAGGAACAGGCAGAGAAGGTGGAGAAGCTTATCGAGCTTTTGGAGGAGCTGGACGAAGTACAAGAGGTATACGCCAACTACGAAGTGCAGTAATTATTAGGGAATATTTTCTAAGCCCGGGGGCATACTTCTTCCCAAGGAGGGGGATGTATGCGCAGGGCGGTGCTGTTGGTGGTGCTGGCAGTGGTCTTTTTTATCTTGGGCTTTCTGCTGTCCCGAAGGCTTTTTCCCTTGGTAGTGGCTGTTCTGGCAGCCTAGCGAAGAGCAACCTCGGCCGCAAGGCTTGAGGTTCTTTTTTGCGTGAAGCTGGGCAAGGACTTGCCGAGCTCCATGTCGAATAGAAGGGGCGGGGTGTGATGCGGTGATCATATTGGGAGTTGACCCCGGCATCGCCATTACCGGTTTTGGGGTGGTGCGGGTAGAACACAACCGCCATATTGCTCTGGGCTATGGTGCCATCCGCACCCCGGCCAAGGAGACAACTGCCCGGCGCTTGGAGGCTATCTACCGCGAGCTTACTCAGCTCATAACGGAGTTTAGGCCCGACTGTTTTGCCATCGAGGAGCTGTTCTTCAATAAGAATTCCGCCACGGCGCTGATTGTGGGACAAGCTAGGGGAGTTGCCATTTTAGCAGGTTCCCATGCTGGCCTGCCCGTCTTTGAGTACACGCCGCTGCAGGTGAAGACAGCCGTCACAGGTTATGGGCGCGCCGGCAAACAGCAGGTAGCCTATATGGTGCGTATGCTTTTGGGGCTGGAGAGTACTCCAGAGCCCGATGACGTGACGGACGCCCTGGCTGTCTGCATCTGTCACGGCTTTAATGCCAACAATTGGGGGAGGCGAGGGGAATGATCATCTCTTTACGGGGCAGGCTTGTGGAGGCCACTGAGAGCACGGTGATCCTGGAAGTGCAGGGTGTGGGCTTTGAGATCAATGCCTCAAGCTCCGTTTTGCGCTCTCTGCCTCCTTTCGGGCAGGACCTGCAGGTGTACACCTATCTGCAGGTGCGCGACGATGCACTGGCCCTCTATGGGTTTTCATCGTGGGATGAGCGGCGGCTCTTTGAGCGATTGATTGGGGTAGCGGGGATTGGGCCCAAGAGCGGTTTGGCCATCATCTCCAATATAGCGCCTGAGGACTTTATTCGCGCTGTGCAGAGCAAAGACCTCAAGACCCTCACCAAGCTGCCCGGCGTGGGCAAGAAGACGGGCGAACGGATCCTCTTGGAATTGAAAGACGCCTTCGCCCATGTATCCTTTCCCGACATCGAGGACGGGCATCCGGCTGTTCCCGAGGATATTCTGGACGATGCGGTGGAAGCCCTCATCGCCCTGGGCTACAGCCTCACTGAGGCTGAGCACATGGTCAACAAGGCACAGCCGCATCTTCCAGAGGATTACGATCTCCAGGAGCTGCTGAAGGTGGCCTTGGCGCAGAACAGCCAGCAAAGGGGTGAACGTGTTTGGAGACGGAACGTATAGTCAGTGCTTGGAAAAGGCCCGATGATTGGGACGTGGAGAAGTCCCTGCGGCCCAGGACCTTGGCTGAGTACATAGGGCAGGACAAGGTGAAAGAGCATTTGCGCATCTTTATCGCCGCAGCAAAGCAGCGCGGCGAGGCACTGGATCATGTTCTGCTTTACGGCCCCCCGGGCTTGGGAAAGACCAGTCTGGCCCATATCATCGCCGCGGAGATGGGAGTAGGCATTCACACTACTTCAGGCCCCGCCATTGAGCGTCAAGGGGATTTGGTGGCCATCCTAACCAGCGTTCAAGCCAAGGATGTACTGTTTATCGATGAGATACACCGCCTCAACCGGCAGGTGGAGGAAGTGCTCTATCCGGCCATGGAGGATGGAGCGGTCGACATTATTATTGGAAAGGGACCGGGCGCCAGGTCAGTGCGGATTGACCTGCCGCCGTTCACCCTAGTTGGCGCTACTACCAGGGTGGGTATGCTCACCTCGCCCCTGCGCGATCGGTTCGGCATGATCAGCCGTTTAGAGCTCTACGGTACAGAGGATCTCCAGGCCATCGTGCTCAGGGCGGCCCAGATCCTCAACATCGAGGTTGACGAGGAGGGGGCGAAGGAGATCGCCAAGCGGTCCCGGGGTACCCCGCGGGTGGCCAACCGCCTGCTGAAGAGGGTGCGGGACTATGCCCAGGTTAGGGCGGATAACCGCATTTCTCATGAGGTGGCCCGGGAAGCACTGCGTCTGTTTGAGATCGATGATGATGGTCTTGACCAGATGGACCGCCGCATTCTGTCCACCGTGTACAGGGTATTTGGCGGTGGACCGGTGGGAGTGGATAGCTTGAGTGCCGTAATCGGCGAAGAAGCAGCCACCATCGAGGATGTCTACGAGCCTTTCCTTCTGCAGCTGGGTCTGCTGCAGCGAACCGCTCGGGGACGCTGCCTCACCACATTGGGCTATGAATACCTTGGCGTTCAGCCTCCTGAGGCAGCGGGTGAAGACAGTTGATGTGGAAAACGGAGGGGATTGTGCTGCGCGTCCGCAATCTTGGCGAGGCGGACCGCATTGTCACCGTCTATACCCAAGAAAGGGGCAAACTGAATGCTGTGGCCAGGGGGGCGCGGCGCATCAGGAACCGCCTGCTCAGCCCCACGCAGCTCTTTACCCATGGGCTGTACCTCATTTTTCGGGGACAGGGGCTGCACAACCTCAGCCAGGCCGAGATCATCCAAAGCGGCCAAGAGCTGCGCGATGATCTGGAGAAGTTTGCCTATGCTTCTTACCTCACTGAGCTCTTGGATGCCTTAACTGCCGAGGAAGATCCTGCTGAGAGCATTTTTTCGCTTTTGGCCAGCGCCCTTGCTTTGACGGCGAAGGGCCGTTTAGAACTGGCGGCACGGGCCTTTGAGATCAGGCTCATGAGAGAACTGGGCTATGAACCTGAGCTCCATGCTTGCCTGAGCTGCCGGGAATCTGTGCGGGAAAACCTGTACTTCACGGAGCAAGGCGGAATCCTCTGTCAGAGGTGCGCTCCCCAGGTTCCCGACAGTATGCCCATCTCCAACGGCGCCTGGGAGCTGATGAAGAAGTTTTTGGAGTGGGATTTCAGCAAACTGACCGTACTGCATCCCGCGGGCAATCTCGAGGAGGAGCTGCGCCGGGTGATGCGTAAGTACCTGGATTTCAGGCTAGAATATCCTTTGAAGTCGCTGGATTTTTTGGAAACGCTGACGGCCGTGCCGCCGGCGTCTGATTGACAATTTGTGGTGGATTTGGTATAAATTAAACGGAAAACAGCGCCTATCTTGGCGCCCAGATACAAGCCTCTGGAGAACCTTTCGTCCCTAGTCGTTGGGTGAAAGGTTTTCAAAATAAGAGAGGGGTGGCTGAGTGAATCTGCAAGAGATGATCTTAAAGCTGCAGGCCTATTGGGCTGAGCAAGGGTGCATCATTTATCAGCCCTATGATCTAGAAGTCGGTGCTGGGACCATGTCGCCAGCAACTTTTTTGAAAGCGTTGGGGCCCGAGCCTTGGAATGTGGCTTACGTTCAGCCCAGCAGGCGTCCCACTGACGGCCGCTACGGCGAGAACCCCAACAGGGTGCAGCACTACTATCAGTTTCAAGTGATTCTCAAGCCGTCACCCGATGATGTGCAGGACATTTATCTAAGGAGCCTGGAAGCGCTGGGCATAGATTTGCTCAAGCATGATGTGCGCTTTGTGGAAGATGACTGGGAATCTCCCACCTTAGGGGCTTGGGGCCTGGGCTGGGAAGTATGGCTGGATGGCATGGAAATTACGCAGTTCACCTATTTCCAGCAGGTGGGCGGCATAGATGTGAAGCCCGTGTCTGCCGAGATCACCTATGGTGTGGAAAGACTGGCCATGTTTATCCAAGGAGTGGATTCCATCTTCGACTTAGTGTGGGTTGACGGGGTCACCTACGGCGATGTCTTCCTCCAAAACGAAGTGGAGTATTCCAAACACAACTTCGAGGCGGCGGACACTGAGAAGCTGTTTACCCTCTTCGATTTATACGAGGATGAAGCTAAGAGGCTGATCCAGCTTGGGCTGGTGCTTCCGGGGTACGATTATGTCCTTAAGTGCTCCCACACCTTTAACCTCTTGGACGCCCGGGGCGCCCTCAGCGTGAGTGAACGGACTCGCTTCATCGGCCGCGTCAGGGCCTTAGCCCGGCTGGCAGCCCAGGGCTATCTGGCTGAGCGGGAGAGGTTGGGCTTTCCACTTCTGAAGGGAGGAGCTGTCTAGATGCAGGATCTTTTGCTGGAACTAGGGTTTGAAGAACTGCCGGCTCGTTTTATTGAGCAGGCTCTCAAACAGCTCTCAGAAGCAATTACCGCTAAGCTGACCCAGGAGCGTTTAGCCTTTGGGCAGGTCAGCCAGTTCGGCACGCCCCGCCGTTTGGCTGTCCTGGTGGAACAGCTCCAGGAGCAGCAAGAAGATCTCGTGGAAGAGGTGAAGGGACCGCCCCTCAACCTGGCCCGGGACGAACAGGGCAATTGGACCAAGGCGGGCTTGGGATTTTTGCGTTCGCAAGGAGCCGACGAGAAGGATGTGCTAATCAAATCGATCCAGGGCGCTGATTACATGTTTATCAGGAAAGAAGTGCGGGGCCAAAAGACCTCCGCACTGCTCAAACCGCTGCTGGAAGAAGTCATCGCCAATCTGAGCTTTCCTAAGAACATGCGCTGGGGAGATTACGATCTGCGCTACGCTAGGCCGCTGAGGTGGATCGTGGCCCTGTTTGGCAGCGAGGTAATCCCCCTGGAGGTGGGACCGCTCACGGCCGGCCAGATCACCTTCGGGCACCGGCAGTTGAGTTCCGGCCCCGTGGTGATTGAGGCGCCCACGGCTTACGCCGCGTCTTTGGAGAAGCACTACGTTATTGTGGATGCCCAGGAGCGCCGCTCCGCGATCTGGCAGCAGATTCAGGATCTGGCACGCAGTCAAGGAGCTAATGTACAAGAAGATGAGCGTCTGCTCAAGGAAGTAACTAACCTTGTGGAATATCCCACCGCCTTCCAGGGCCATTTCTCGGAAGAGTATCTCGCCGTGCCCGCGGAGGTTTTGATTACTTCCATGAAAGAACATCAGCGCTATTTCCCCCTCCACGATGCCGCTGGCAAGCTCAAGGCCAGTTTCATCGGAGTGCGCAATGGCGCCGATAATCATCTGGGTTTGGTGATTAAGGGCAATGAAAAGGTACTCGCGGCACGGCTGTCCGATGCCAAGTTCTTTTATGAAGAAGACTTGAAAACGAGGCTTGTGGATCACCTGCCCAAGCTGGAGCAGGTGGTGTTCCAAGAGCGCCTCGGGTCCATGGGCGACAAGGTGCGGCGTTTGGAAAGACTCACAGGTACGTTGGCGGAACTGTTGGGCCATGCAGAACACAAACAGACTGCCCTGAGAACCGCCCGCTTGGCCAAATGCGACCTGGTAACTCAGATGGTTTATGAATTCCCAGAACTGCAGGGAATAATGGGCGAAAAGTATGCTTTGGCCCAGGGTGAAGAGCCGGCAGTGGCCGCAGGTATTAGGGAGCACTACCTGCCCCGTTTCGCGGGGGACGTACTGCCAGAAACAGTAGAAGGAACTCTGGTGAGCCTCGCGGACAAACTGGACAACTTAGTGGGTTATTTTGCTGTGGGTAAGATTCCCACTGGGTCTCAGGATCCCTTTGCCCTGCGCCGCCAGGCCCAAGGCGTCGTGCAGATTTTGCGCAGGGCAGGCTATGATCTAGCTCTGAGCGAGCTGATCAGCGCCGCCGCGGCGGGTTACTCCGAGCTGAGTTGGGAGGAAGCAACGGGCAGGGCACTGGTGGAGTTTCTCCTGGCCCGCTTGAGAGTGATTCTCCTGGAGCAGGATTACAGCTACGATACCATCGATGCGGTCCTGGCCGGGGATGACGAGCGCATCCCCAGCCTCGAAAGGAAGGTGCGGGCCCTTGCTGAGTTCCGCGAGGAAGAGATCTTTGCTGACTTGATCACCGGCTTTGAACGGGTGGCCAACCTGGCAGCCAAAGGGAGAGGAGCCCAGCTGGAACCCAGCGCGCTACAGCCTGCCGACGTACAGTTTCAGCAGGCCCTGCAGGAAGCAGAGCAGGACTGTCTGCCCTTGGCCTCTGAAGGCAACTATCGAGGGCTTTTGCACCGTCTCGCGGAGTTCCGCGCCCGGGTTGATCTCTTCTTTGAGCAGGTCATGATCATGGATGAGGATCCCACAGTGCGCGGCAATCGGCTGGCGCTGCTGAACCAAGCCCTGGACTTGTATGGATTGTGTGGTGATTTGCACCTAGTTGTTGTGAATAAGTAAAGAAGCGGGGCATGGGAAGGAGAACACGACGGAATAAAGAATAAGTTCTGTTGGTTATTCAGCCAATTATTTCCGCACTTTAAGACATGTTCCCCCCTGGGGAATCATAGAGTAAGAAACGTAGAAGGAGGATGCGAATGAGCACCAAGTGGGTTTACTTCTTTGGCGATGGACAAACAGAGGGCCAGCAGGGCAACAGGAACCTCGTTGGTGGTAAAGGCGCCAACTTGGCAGAAATGGTGTCCCTGGGAATTCCTGTACCCCCGGGATTTACCATTACCACGGAAGCCTGCACCGCTTTTTATGCCAACAATGAACAGTGGGTAGAAGGCCTGGAAGAACAGGTAATGGAGAACCTCGCAAAACTAGAAAAGTCAATGGGGGCTAAGCTCGGCGACGCGGAGAATCCGCTGCTTGTTTCCGTACGTTCCGGGGCCCGGGTATCCATGCCTGGCATGATGGACACGGTTTTGAACCTTGGCTTAAATGATGTCACCGTGGAAGCGCTGGCCAAGAAATCGGGGAACCCCCGTTTTGCTTGGGACTCGTACCGTCGTTTTATCCACATGTACGGTGATGTGGTCATGGGTGTTGACCACGAGCTGTTTGAAGCAGCCATTGCCAAAAAACGCGCAGATGAGGGCGTAGAGCTGGACAATGAGTTGAGCGTGGAAGCCCTCAAGGATTTGGTTAAGGAGTATAAGGCAATTGTCCAAAAGTCCGTAGGGACTCTGTTCCCCGATGACCCCTATGAGCAGCTGCGGGGAGCCATTGATGCGGTCTTCCGTTCCTGGAACGGTGCGCGGGCCATCCGCTACCGCCAGATCAACCACATCCCGCACGATTGGGGTACAGCTGTAAACGTCCAGGTTATGGTGTTCGGCAACATGGGCGACAATTCCGGTACAGGCGTAGCCTTCACCCGGGATCCTTCCACGGGAGAGAACGTATTCTACGGCGAGTACCTGATGAACGCCCAGGGCGAAGACGTTGTGGCGGGAATCCGTACGCCCAACCCCATCTCCGAGCTCAAGAAGGGTATGCCTGAGATCTACGCAGAGCTGGAGAGGATTTACAAGCTCTTAGAAAACCACTATAAGGATATGCAGGATATCGAGTTCACCATCCAGGAGGGCAAACTGTACCTTCTGCAGACCCGCACAGGTAAGCGGACTGCCACGGCAGCCGTACGCATTGCCGTGGAAATGGTGGAAGAGGGACTTATTGACAAGCAGACCGCTGTACTGCGGGTCGAGCCCGAACAGCTGGATCAGCTTCTGCACCCCATGATCGATCCCAAGGCGAAGTACGATGTGATCGCCACTGGCTTGCCCGCTTCCCCGGGTGCAGCAGCAGGCCGCATTGTGTTCACTGCGGACGAGGCTGAGCGCTGGTATGAGCGGGGCGAGAAGGTGATCTTGGTCCGCAACGAGACCTCGCCAGAGGATATTGGCGGCATGGACGTGGCGGAAGGCATTCTCACCGCCCGCGGCGGTATGACTTCCCACGCTGCAGTAGTTGCCCGCGGCATGGGTAAGTGCTGCGTAGCCGGATGCTCCGCTGCCCAAATCGATGAAGCGAAAAAGACCCTCACCTTTGGTGATACCGTGCTTAACGAAGGTGACTGGATCACCCTGAACGGTACGGCTGGAGAAGTGATTGTGGGTCAAGTGCCCATGGTCGAGGCGCAGGTCAGCGGCAATTTGGACACGCTCCTCCACTGGGCTGATGAGTTCCGGGCGTTGGGGATCCGCACCAATGCAGATACTCCCCACGACAGCCAGACCGCCCTGGACTTCGGTGCTGAAGGCATCGGACTGTGCAGAACTGAGCACATGTTCTTTGAAGGTGATCGCATCAGTGCCGTTCGCCAGATGATTTTTGCGAAAGACCGAGCTGGCCGGGAAGCTGCCTTGACTAAGCTGCTGCCTTACCAGAAGGGCGACTTCAAGGAGATTTTCCGCACCATGCAGGGCAAACCTGTCACTGTCAGGTTGCTGGATCCGCCGCTGCATGAATTTGTGCCCCAAGACGAGGCTACCATCACCAAGCTGGCCGGCGAGATGGGGATGACTGTGGAAGCCCTCAAGGCTCGCATTGAATCCCTGGAGGAGATCAACCCCATGCTGGGCCACCGCGGTGTGCGCCTTGGCGTGACCTATCCCGAGATCTACGCCATGCAGGCCCGGGCCATTTTTGAGGCCGCCGCCGAGCTCACCAAAGACGGCGTACAGGTCTTCCCAGAGGTTATGATTCCCCTGATCGGCACTCCTCAAGAGCTCAAGCTGATGAAGGATGTATGTGTAGAAGTGGCCGACGCGGTCCAGAAGGAGTTCGGCGTGGAGTTCCAGTACCTGGTGGGAACCATGATCGAGATCCCCAGGGCCTGTGTTGTGGCTGATGAGATCGCTGCTGAGGCAGAGTTCTTCTCCTTCGGTACCAACGACCTCACGCAAATGTCCTTTGGTTACAGCCGAGACGATGCCGGCACCTTCCTGCCCCAGTACGTAGAGAAGGAAATCCTGGAGAGGGATCCCTTCCAGACCCTGGACCAGGTGGGTGTAGGGTACTTGGTAAAACTCGGCGTGGATAAGGGCCGTTCAGTAAAGCCGAACCTGAAGGTCGGTGTCTGCGGCGAACATGGTGGCGACCCGGCTTCCATCGACTTCTTCCACCGTGTTGGCCTTGATTACGTGAGCTGCTCGCCGTTCCGCGTGCCCATTGCCCGCTTGGCTGCAGCCCAGGCCAACATCCGCAATCCACGCTAATCGTCCGAGCGAAACAGGGAAGGAAAACCTTATTGCGCGGGGAACCCATACTATATAGTGTGGGTTCCTGCGCGTTAACGAGGCAGGCAGCGGGAGGGGATAACGGTGAACTTCGTGGAGTCGATCCTAGAATGTGAGGAGCAGTATCTGGCTCCCTATGCGGCTAAAGCCAGACAGAGCAGAGGCAGAGCCTATCCCGAGGAGCCCTGTTCTTTTTCCACCTGCTTTCAGCAGGACCGGGAACGCATTGTGCACTCCAAGGCGTTTCGCCGTTTGAAGTCTAAGACCCAGGTGTTCATTGCCCCCAAGGGTGATCACTACCGCACCAGGCTGACCCATGTCCTGGAAGTCACGCAGATCGCCAGGAGTGTTTCCCGGGCTCTGCGCTTGAACGAAGATCTCACCGAGGCAATTGCCTTAGGCCATGATTTGGGCCATCCACCCTTTGGCCATGCCGGGGAGGCGGCACTGAACCGCTTGGTTGGCCATTTTAAACACAACGAACACAGCCTGCGCGTGGTGGACGTCCTTGAGGAGTATGCTCAGGACTACCCTGGGCTGAACCTCACTTGGGAGGTGCGGGATGGCATACTCCATCACACCGGAGATACACCTCCCCAGACCCTGGAGGGCCAGGTCGTGCGCATCTGCGATCGCATTGCCTATCTCAACCACGATGTGGAGGATGCGGTGCGAGCCGGCATCCTCAGCGAGGAAGACCTTCCTAAACAGGTCCTGGAGGTGCTGGGGCCCACCAGTCGAAAAAGGATCCGAACCATGATCACGGATATTCTGCACACCAGCTATGGCAAGAAAATGGTGGCCATGAGTCCGCCCATTGAGGAGGCTACCCATCTGCTGCGGAACTTTCTGTTTGAGAACTTCTATGTCAATTCCGCTGCGAAGCAGGAGGAATCCAAGGTGTTTGGCATGATCAGCATGCTCTACAATTACTATTTGGAACATGGAGAGAGATTCCGCACAGCGCCTGATCCCAGGGGTGAAGTGGTTGACTACATTGCGGGGATGACTGACAGTTTCGCCGCTCAGGAGTTCCAACGGCTGTTCCTGCCACGGGGCTGGGGGGGTGATGGGGATCGCTCGCTTCTCTGAGCAGTGGATTGAGCGGGTTAAGTCGTCGGCAGATATAGTTGAGGTAATCGGGCGCCGCGTGGAGTTGAGGCAGAGCGGGAAGAACTACGTGGGCCTGTGCCCGTTTCACAGCGAGAAGACTCCCTCGTTTACCGTGAACCCTGAAAAGCAGTTTTATCACTGCTTTGGCTGCGGCAAAGGGGGCAATGTGATCAATTTTGTTATGGACACAGAAAACCTTGCCTTTCCGGAGGCCGTGGTCAAGCTGGCCCAGGAGAAAGGTATCCCTGTGCCCGCGGCCTCGCCTGGGGAGCAGAGAAGGGAGAAAGAACGAGAGCAGCTGCGCCAGGTGAATCAGTTGGCTGCCCGGTATTATTACCGCAACCTGCGCCTTCCCGCAGGCGCCCAGGCCCGGGCGTACCTCCAAGGAAGGGGTATAGGTCAGGAGCTGGCCAGGAGCTTTTTTCTGGGATTTGCTCTGGACGAGTGGGATGGGCTGCTGGCCTTCTTAACCGCCCAGGGTGTAGATCCGGCCATTGCCCAAGCAGCCGGTCTGGTTACCTCGAGCAAACGGGGGTTCATTGACCGCTTTCGCGGGCGGTTGATGTTTCCCATCTGCGATCATCTGGGGCGCTTTGTGGGATTTGGCGGACGGAGCATCGGCGATGCCCAGCCCAAGTATCTCAATACTGGGCAGACCCTCGTGTTCAACAAGGGCCAGATTCTGTATGGTCTGAACTGGTCAAAAGAGGATATCAAGGCGCAGGATCAAGTAGTCATTGTGGAAGGGTACACGGACTTGATCTCCCTGTTCGCGGTGGGGCAGCGCAATGTCGTGGCCTCGCTGGGAACTGCGTTTACATCGGCCCATGCCAGGCTTCTCAGACGGTTTTGCTCCCAGGCAGTAATCGCCTTTGATGGCGATACTGCGGGACAGAGGGCTGCGTGGCGGGGGATGGAGGTTCTACACGCATCAGGACTGCAGGTTCGGGTGGCAAGCCTCACGGGCGGTGAGGACCCGGATACCTTCGCCCGCACACAGGGAGTGGAAGCGGTGCGGGTATGGCTGAATACTGCCCGGCCATTTCGGGAATACCAAATTGATAGAATTATTTCCCAACACGATGTAGAAACTAGAGAAGGAAAACTGGCCGCATCCACAGAACTTGTTACATTGCTAGCTCAGCTTACCAGCGCCGTTGAGCGGGATGAGTACATCCATTACGCGGCTGAACGCCTGGGCGTGCGGGAAGACTCCTTGGCCGCGGAAGTAGGGCGAAGGTTGGGCATAGCTGGAGTATCCCGGGTGCAGAATAGGCGTAACCACAGGCGTGGTACGAAGCGGCGGCGTGCCCTGGAACAGCCCATGGAGGCAGGAGAAGATCTGCGGGAACGGGAAGTCCTTCGTTATCTCCTCCAGGAGCCGGATCTGCTGAGAGAAGTGCAGGCAAGGGGCGTTACTGCCCAGGACTTCCAGGATCCCGATTACCGCCACGTGTTCATCTCCCTCAGCGAAAGTATCTCCGACGAGAGGGGAACGGCCATCGCCAGCAAGCTGCTGTCACTGCCGCCGCCAGGGGCGAGCTGGGAGGAGTGCTTGGAATCATTTCTTGCGGTTTTGAAGAGACGAAGATTGCGGAAGATAGAGGAAAAGCTTTCCCTCTTGGAGAATGATAGAGAAGGTTTTGATGTCCGTATGGAGTTATATCAATTACTCAAGGAATATTATGGCATTTGCAGAGATGATTCATACTAGCAGAGCCGGACAGAAGGGGGGTATTCATGTTGAACAAGAAGGAAGCAAGTACCGTTGCAGACAACATCCAAGCTGTGAATGAGTTGATGGCGAGGGCGAAAAAGCGCGGCATGGTTACTTATCGCGAAATCATGGATAGTCTTCAGGATGTGGATCTCCAGCCTGAACAGATAGATGAGATTTATGAGAGCTTCTCTGCCATGGGTGTTGACGTGATTCCCCATTCCAGCGCCGAGCACGATGATGCGCCTGGCGATGCAGTCGTAGAGGATGATGAGGCTGACGACGTAGACCAGGATGAATATGATCTGTCCGTGCCCGAGGGCATCGGCCTTGATGATCCTGTCCGCATGTATCTAAAGGAGATCGGCAGGGTTCCTCTGCTCACGGCTGAGGAAGAAGTGGAGTTGGCGAAGCGCATTGAACAGGGCGATCAGGAAGCTGTTCGCAAGCTTGCCGAGGCAAATCTGCGCCTGGTTGTCAGCATAGCCAAACGTTATGTGGGTAGGGGAATGCAGCTGCTGGACCTGATCCAGGAGGGAAACCTGGGGCTGATCAAGGCTGTGGAGAAGTTTGATTACCGAAAAGGGTTTAAATTCAGCACTTATGCCACGTGGTGGATAAGGCAGGCCATTACTAGATCCATCGCTGATCAAGCGCGTACCATCCGCATCCCCGTGCATATGGTGGAGACCATTAACAAACTGACCAGGGTTTCCAGGCAGCTCCTCCAGGAGTTGGGCAGAGCTCCCACACCGGAAGAGATAGCGGAAGAGATGGACATGCCCCCTGAAAGGGTTCGGGAAATAATGAAGATAGCCCAAGAGCCGGTTTCTCTGGAGACACCCATTGGTGAAGAGGAAGACAGTCATCTTGGTGACTTTATTGAAGATCAGGAAGCCACCGCTCCCGCTGAAGCGGCAGCCTTTACCATGCTCCAGGAGCAGCTCGAAGAGGTGCTGGAGTCCCTGACCCCCAGGGAACAGCAGGTTCTCAAGCTGCGCTTTGGCTTGGAGGATGGACGGGGCCGGACTTTGGAAGAGGTTGGGCAGGTGTTCGGGGTGACCCGTGAACGCATCCGCCAGATCGAGGCCAAGGCCCTGCGCAAGCTGCGCCATCCAAGCCGCAGCAAGAAGCTGAAGGATTTCTTAGAGCAGTGACCAGGTTCTTGACATGAACCGGACGTTCCCATATAATTGATCTGTACTGGACCCCTAGCTCAGCGGTTAGAGCAGCGGACTCATAATCCGTTGGTCCCGGGTTCGAATCCCGGGGGGTCCACCAAGTTCCCCAGCCGTCTCATGACCTTTGAGACGGTGTATTTGTTTCCAGTGGTTTGAACTTGGAGCTGAACATGCTATACTATAGATGACATGCTGAGTGAACCGGGTGATCGCGAAGGGTTGCCCTTTGAGGAAAGTCCGAGCTCCGCAGGGCAGGATGCTGGGTAACACCCAGTGGAGGCGACTCTAAGGCTAGTGCCACAGAAACATACCGCCCTGGTTGAGTTCTCTCTGCCAGGGTAAGGGTGAAACGGTGAGGTAAGAGCTCACCAGCGGTTAGGTGACTAATCGGCTAGGTAAACCCCATCCGGAGCAAGGTCAAATAGGAAAGGAGAGGCTGCCCGTCTCGTTTGACTTTCGGGTTGACCGCAGGAGGCTTTAGGCAACTAAAGTCCCAGATAGATGATCATCCACGACAGAACTCGGCTTATAGGTTCACTCAGACCGCCTAACAACCTGGATACCGTTGGTATCCAGGTTTTGCTTTTCGGGAAAAATTTCATTTCGGGGCAGGATTTTGCGAAAAACCACCGAATATGGTCAACAAAGTGGTGCGTCGTGGGGAAAAGTGGGGGACGTCTTGGAGGGAGTGGTGAGCGTGTTCTTAGGCGAGTACCAGCACAGCCTTGACGCCAAGGGACGGCTTACTATTCCCGCGAAGTTCCGGGAAGATTTGGGAGAAGGGGCCATTGTCACCAGGGGATTGGATCACTGTCTGTTCCTGTTTCCCAACAGCGAATGGACGGAGTTGGAGGCCAAACTGAAAACCCTGCCCCTGACCAAACACGATGCCCGCCAGTTTGTACGCTTTCTCTTTTCCGGCGCCACCGAATGTGAGCTGGATAAGCAAGGGCGGATTATGCTGCCGCTGAACTTAAGGGAGTTCGCCGGCATCGACAAAGACGCGGTGGTAATCGGTGTTTCCAGCCGTATTGAGATCTGGAGTAAAGAAAAGTGGGAAACCTATGTGGAGGCGGCTGAGCAGTCCTTCGACCAAATTGCTGAGAACATAGTGGACCTTGGGATTTGAGCGAGGGGTGACAAGATGCAGTTTGGCCACGAACCGGTTCTCCTCCAGGAGACAATTGATTCACTAGCCCTCAAGCCTGGTGAAGTGTATGTGGACTGTACCGTGGGAGCCGCGGGCCACAGTCTGGGCATGCTGGCCACCGAACCCGCTATTAAGCTCATAGGCATTGACCAAGATGCTGCGGCCTTGGAAAGAGCCCAATATCGTTTGGCCACCTTCGCCCGTCAGGTCACGCTGATCAAGGGCAACTTCCGCCACCTGGAGAGCCTACTGCTAGAGCAGGGAGTGACCGAGGTGGCAGGCGTCCTCGTTGACCTTGGGGTATCTTCCCCCCAACTGGATGAGGGGGAGAGGGGTTTTAGCTACCATCAGGATGCGCGCCTCGATATGCGGATGGACCAAAGCTCTGAGCTTGACGCTTGGACTATCGTCAATACATACAGCGAGGGAGAACTGGCGAGAATCATCTCGCAGTACGGTGAGGAAAAGTGGGCTGCGAGAATCAGTAAGTTCATCGTTGCGGAACGGGACGAAAGGCCCATTGAAACCACAGGGGATTTGGTAGACGTGATCAAAAAGGCTGTTCCCGCCGGAGCCCGGGCCAAAGGCCCGCACCCTGCCAGGCGCACGTTCCAGGCTCTGCGCATCGCAGTAAATGATGAGCTGGGTGCGCTGAGGGAAGTTTTGAGGCAGGCAGTGGCCGTGCTAAAACCCAAGGGCCGGCTGGCAGTGATCACTTTCCATTCCCTTGAGGATCGTATCGTCAAAGACTATTTCCAAGAACTGCTGGGGAAGTGTACTTGCCCACCTGGACTTCCGGTTTGTGTCTGCGACCGCCAGCCCGTGGTGGAGCTGGTGAACCGCAAGCCCATAGTCCCTTCCCCGCGGGAAGTGCAGAACAATCCCAGGTCACGCAGTGCCAAGCTGCGCGTTGTGGAGAAAATTTGAGGAGGCTGAACCAATGACTGCGGCCAGGAAGCTTGTGGACCACTATCCATCCTACGCAGAAGAGACGGTTTCGACTGTCAAGCGCGTACCGGCGCCTAAACGCCGCCGCATTCCTGCTACGCTCAGAATCTGCCTCGTGGCCGCCGCCTGCGTGGTCATAGGGTTGCTGTACCTTCAGCAGCAGGTTACGTCATACTACCTGAGTATGGAACTAATCCACCTGCAGGAGCAGGTAAAGACCATGGAACAGCGAAATAATCATCTGATGCTCTTCTTGGAGTCACAGCGTTCTCTGAAGCAGATCGAGCACATCGCCCGTACGCAGCTGGGCATGGTGGATCCGGAGTACACAGCTACCCTTGTGGTACCCCATCTGGCGGATCCTGTTCCGGACGTGGAATCCCGCTGGCTGGCAGATCAGAGCGAGGCCCCCAGCGGCGGTTTTCTGGCTGCCTTAACCTCGGTGTTGAACAAGGTTTTGCCGTTAGGAGGAGTGGAAGCTGGCACGCTACAACGCTAAGCGAGCGCGCGTTAGGCGAACTGTTTTTGTTTTCGGCCTATGGACCTTCTTCATGCTGCTCTTGGTGGTCCGCTTAGCCTATCTCCAAATCTACCGCGGTGAAGAGCTGGCCCTGCGCGCCACGGCCCAGCGGATGAGGCCGCAAACCATCGACGCCCAGAGGGGCAGGATATTGGATCGGAACTACAAAACTTTGGCCGTTAGTGTGGGAGCCGATGCGGTGTACGCGTTACCCGAGAGCATTCGCGATGTGGTGGGGACGGCACGGCAGTTAGCTCCCTATTTGTCTGTATCTGAAGAAGAGCTGAGGAAGCTTTTGTCCAGTAAGAGCACCAGTGTTTGGCTGGCTCGTGGCCTCACGGTGGAAACGGCGGAGGCCATTCGCAAGTTGGGCCTGCCTGGGATTCGCATTGTCCAGCGTCCGCAGCGCTACTATCCCCAGGGATCCCTGGCTGCTCACGTTGTGGGCATTGCCGGTACGGATAACCAGGGCTTGGAGGGCATAGAGTATTTCTACGAAGAGATTCTGCGGGGCCGGCCGGGGCAGCAGGCCACTGAACGGGATGCGGCGCAGCGCAGCATTCCCGGTGGGGAGACCCAGTTTGTCCCTCCCGAACCTGGACACGATGTAGTGCTCACCATTGACACTGTGATCCAGTATATCGCCGAAACTCGCATCCAGCAGGCTGTGATCTCCAGTAAAAGTGAACGGGGCTTGGTTCTGGCAATGAACCCGAAAACGGGCGAGATCTTGGCGAACGCCATCTATCCCACCTTTGATCCGAACTATTATCAAGAGGTCTCTGCGGAACGCCGTCGCAACGTGGCCGTCACGGATCAATATGAACCAGGTTCTACTTTCAAGTTTGTCACGGCTGCGGTTGCACTGGATTTGGGGATTACGGACTACAACCGCACCTTTGAGAGCGGCGTGGCCTGGGAAGTGGGTGGCGGAAAGGTGCGCAACCTCAACGGACAGTCCTTTGGCAGCCTCACTTTCCGAGAGGCCATAGAGCGGTCTGACAATATCACCTTTGCTAAACTGTCCGTGGAGATGGGGCCGCAGTCTTTCCACCGTTACATCCAGAGCTTTGGTTTTGGGCGGCGCTTGGGGGTGGACTTTCCCGGTGAGATAGCCGGTACAGTGCTCTCCCCCAACCGCACAGGAGCAACTCTGCAGTGGGCGAACACGGGCTTTGGCCAGGGGATTGCCGTAACTCCGCTGCAGCTGCTTAGCGCCATGTCTGCGGTGGCTAACGGCGGCTCTTTGATGAAGCCCTATTTCGTGAAGGAAATACTCGACGCCCATGGCAAGCTGGTGCAAAAATCGCAACCTGAAGTGCTAGATACTCCCGTGGACACCGAGACCGCCCGGGCCGTAAGCGAGCTTCTGCGTTCCGTGGTGGCCAATGGTAACGGCAACAGGGCAGACATACCCGGCTACCACGTGGCGGGAAAAACTGGAACGGCTGAGGTGCCAGAAGGAGGGGCCTACGGGAATGACATTATCGCTTCCTTTGTGGGGTTTGCGCCCGTGGACGACCCTGCCCTAGCCATCCTGGTGGTCTTGTACAAACCCAAGGTGGAATCGGCCTACGGAGGTGTGCTGGCCGCTCCTGTGTTCAAGGAGATTATGGAAGAGAGCCTGGAGTATTTGGGCATCAAGAGGCGTGAGGAGGTCAGGCGCCGGTCATCATTGACCTCGGTGCCCAACGTGATCAACCTATCAAGGCAAGAGGCGCAAGCTAGGCTGGCTCAAGACGGCCTTTTCTGGACCATGGAAGGAGAGGGAACGCTGGTGACCGATCAAACACCAAGGCCTGGCGTGCAAGTTCCTGCTCAGACCACGGTCCATCTTTATTTTGATCTAGGCGAACCGGAGGACGTGGAGGTTCCCTCGGTGCTTGGGCTGAGTATGTTTGACGCCTCAGCTAAGCTTTCCGCGGCCGGCCTAAGGGTGAGGGTGGTGGGCAGCGGCGTGGCGGCACAGCAGTCACCTGGTGCGGGTGCGCGGGTGCCCAAGGGTTCCCTGGTGGAAGTTCGGTTCGAGCTTTAGCGGTTGAGGAGGATGGCCAGTGCGGCTAGATGCGGTGTTGGACGGACTAGAGTTTAAAGTTTATGGGGAGCCGCGCCCTCTCGGCGGTATCAGTTACGATTCGAGGGGAGTTAAGGCCGGAGATCTTTTCGTGGCTGTTGTAGGGCACAAGGTGGACGGCCACGACTTTGTGCAAGAGGCCAAAAAGCGGGGGGCCGCGGCGGTCTTGGTGGAACGCTTGATTCCAGATCTTGACCTGACCCAAATTGTGGTGGAAGATACCCGGTACGCCATGGGCATTGCAGCCGCCAACTTTTACGGGCACCCCTCGCGCAAGCTGCGGGTTTTGGGAGTGACCGGCACAAATGGCAAAACCACAACCACCTATCTGACCAAATCCATTTTGGAACAGGCCGGGTACAAGGTGGGGCTCATCGGCACCATCGAAATCCTGCTAGGTAGTGAGAGTTTGGAGTCGCAGCGGACCACCCCTGAGTCCCTGGATCTGCAGCGTCTGCTGGCCCAGATGGTGGCCGAAGATGTCCAGTTTGTGGTGATGGAAGTATCCTCCCATGCCCTGGAACTGCACCGCACGGCGGGGATGTGCTTCGCGGGTGCGGTGTTTACCAATCTGTCCCAGGATCATCTGGACTTCCATCCAACCATGGAGGACTACTTCGCCGCCAAGGCCAAACTGTTCACTGGGCTGCAGGGCCCGGCGGCAATCAATGCGGACGATCCGTGGGGGGTAAGGTTGGCAGAACTGATCGCAAGCCCAGTGCTCACCTATGGCCTTGAGCAGGAAGCCCACTTCCGGGCTGGGAAGATCAAGTTGGAAAATACGGGCGTTTCCTATATACTTGAGAGTAAGGAAGAGCAGATAGGCATCGATTTGCAGGTCATGGGATTGTTCAATGTGTACAATTCCCTGGGTGCTGCCGCCCTCTGCGCAGGACAGGGAGTCTCGCTTGATCGGATCAAGCGGGGTTTGGAAAGTGTTCCCGGAGTTCCCGGCCGTTTTCAGCGCATTCCCAACCGGGTTGGGTTGAACGTGGTGGTGGATTACGCGCACACCCCCCACGGCCTGGAGAACATACTCCGCTCCGCTCGGCCGCTGGTGCCCAACGGCCGGATCATTGTGGTTTTTGGGGCTGGAGGTGATCGAGACAAGGGCAAACGGCCCCAAATGGGTGCCGTGGCAGCTGAACTGGCGGACTTTGTGATCATCACTTCTGACAATCCCCGGTCTGAGGATCCTGCAGAGATCTGCTCTAGCATCGAGAAAGGTCTGTTGATGACGAATCCTCATGTTCCTTACCAAATTGAGGTTGATCGGCGCAGAGCCATCCGCGAAGCCGTGGCCATGGCTGCACCAGCGGATTTGGTCATAGTTGCGGGCAAGGGCCATGAAACCTACCAGGAATTCGCCCACGGGCGGGTTCAATTCGATGATGGGGAAGAAGTCAGGGCGGCCATTAAGGAGCTGAAGGAGTAATGCGTTCATTGTCACTTGCGCAGATCGCGGAGGTCACAGGCGGGCACGCCAGGGGTTCAGGAGAAGTGAACAACGTGGTCATTGACAGCCGCAAGGCGCGGCAGGGGAGTCTCTTTTTTGCCCTGCCAGGAGAGCGGGTGGACGGGCACCAGTTTGTTGGCGATGTTCTTGCCCAGGGCGGCTGCGCGGTGGTGAAAGAAGGTACATGCAGCGAGCCGGGGGTAGTGGAAGTGCCAGATCCCTTTTCTGCACTCCAGGATTTGGCCCAGGCCTACCTGGCTGAGTTTCCCGTGCCGGTGGTGGGGGTGACAGGCAGTAACGGCAAGACATCCACCAAGGACATGATCGCCCAGGTACTCCGTTCCCGTTATTCCGTGCATGCCACGGAGGGCAACATGAACAATGAGATCGGTGTGCCCCTGACGGTGCTGGGATTGGACGAACACCACGAGGTGTTGGTCGCGGAGATGGGTATGCGCGGTTTGGGCCAGATCAAACGGCTGACTGAAATCTGTCCGCCCAGTCTCGGCGTGATCACGAACATAGGCCCGGTGCATCTAGAGATCCTGGGAGGGATCAGCCAGGTAGCCCAGGCCAAAGGTGAGCTTTTGGACGCCATGGATGACACGGGCATTGCAGTTTTGAATGGTGATGACCCCACAGTGCGGGGCCAGGCCCGCTCCTTTAGGGGCAAGATCGTCTATTACGGGCTGGATGCAGCCAACCAGGTGGTGGCTAAGGGGATTAAGCTGGACAGCGAGGGTCGCCCCTCCTGCGTGGTTAGTTTTGGCGGAGAAGAGGTGGCGCTCCATCTGTCGGTACCTGGGGTACATAACGTGTGGAACGCCTGTGCTGCTCTGGCGGTGGGTTTGCAGTTCGATGTGGGCCTGAGGGAGGGCGCCAAAGCCTTGGAAAAGCTGGCGCTCAGCGCCATGCGCTTGGAAGTACGCCGCAGTCCCCAGGGAGTGGTCGTGGTTGACGACAGCTACAATGCCAGTCCCGCTTCCATGAAGGGGGCCTTGGACACCCTGGCTCATATGTACTGTTCAGGGGAACGGGTGGCCGTCTTAGGCACCATGCTGGAACTGGGCGAAATCGCAGAAGAAGCTCACTTTGAAGTGGGGCGGCACGCCGGAGAGTGCGCCCAGCGCTTGTTTTTCATAGGTGAGTTCGCCGAAGTAATGCGCCAAGGTGCCGGCCGCGGGGATGTCTACCCGTCCGTGGAGGAGTTTCTGGCTAGCCTCCCCCGGTTCCGAGACGGTGATCTTGTCTTGGTGAAAGCATCGCGCGGCCTCCATTTCGAGAGAATCGCAGAACAACTGCTGAAGGGTGGCGTCTGACCATGCCGGCATCATTTCTACCTGTGTTTAGTGCTCTTTTGGCCTTCGCCCTATCGCTCCTGTTGGGCCCGGTAGTCATCGGCCGCCTGCAGAAGTTGAGGGTGGGCCAGGTGATCCGTGCTGACGGGCCCAAGACGCACCAGGCAAAAGCGGGAGTCCCCACCATGGGCGGGATCCTCATTGTCCTCTGCACCTTGGCGGCCCAGGTTGTCGCTCGACCATGGACCGACAGCAGCATCATGATGCTCTTCTCCACGATTGGTTTTGGCATTATCGGCTTCCTCGACGATTACATCAAGGTGGTGGCCAGGCGCTCCTTGGGGCTCAGAGCCAGGGAGAAACTAGTCGCCCAATTCGGCGTGGCCGCCCTGGTCGCCCTCTACGCCTACGCCCGGGTAGGTACTGACCTGTTTGTCCCCTTTTGGCAGGGGACCATCACCCTGCCCGCGGTGATCTACATTCCTTTCACTATTTTTGTCCTGGTGGGCGTGGTGAACGCCGTGAACCTATCCGACGGTTTAGATGGCCTCGCTGCGGGCAGCACAGCAATTGGAGCGGCGGCTTTCGCGGTCATCTTTGTGCTCCTGGGCCACAATGATTTGGGTGTGTTCAGTAGTGCGGTAACCGGCGCCTGTTTGGGTTTCATTTGGTTCAACGGCCCCCCTGCCCAGGTGATTATGGGTGATACAGGGTCTTTTGCCCTGGGGGCAGCTCTGGCCACGGGTGCTGTGCTCAGCAAGACCACCCTGTTTCTGCCCATTATTGGCGGGCTGTTTCTCCTGGAGACCGTCTCCGTCATCCTCCAGGTCCTCTATTTCCGAGCCACTAAGGGCCGCAGGTTGTTTCGCATGGCGCCCCTGCACCATCATTTTGAGCTACTAGGCTGGGCCGAGAGTAAGGTTATGATCCGCTTTGTGTTGCTGGCCCTTGTTTTCGCAGTTCTAGGGTTGTACGCCATCCTCTAGAGGCATATAGATGAAGGAGGGGGCAGGACTTATGTTTACCAAGGGCGGCAAACCAGATCTAGTCTTATTTCTGGCCGTGATCATCCTAGTGAGTCTAGGATTGGTGATGGTGTTCAGCGCTTCTTCCGTCATGGGCTTGGCCGATGCCGGCAACCCCTATTATTACGTGCAGCGCCAGACCATTCTCGCGGTTGTGGGGCTGGTCATCCTTTTCATTTTGATGAAGGTGGATTACCACGTCTTCAAACCCTTAGCCCTGCCCGGTCTCGTCATTTCTTTGGCCCTGCTGGTACTGGTGCTGTTCATCGGTACAGGCACGGGTTCGGTCCATCGCTGGATCAGGATCATGGGGTTCAATCTCCAGCCTTCGGAACTGGCTAAGCTGGTGATGGTGAACTACGTAGCCGTGTACCTGGCCAATAAGCGAGACGGAGCGCGCAAGTTCTTTACAGGGCTTCTGCCCATTTTGGTCATTACCGCCGTTCAGTTTGTCCTGATTATGCTGGAACCTGATTTCGGCACCGCAGTATCCCTGGTCTTCTCTGTTCTGGTTGTGCTTTTCGCAGGAGGAGTGCACCTCGGTCAGCTGGTCTTTGTCGGCATGTTGTCCGCACCCGTCTTGGCGTATCTGCTTATCATGAAGGAATACAGGATGAAGCGGATCTTCGCCTTTCTGGACCCCTGGTCGGATCCCACCGATACAGGCTGGAATGTGATCCAGTCCCTGTTAGCCATCGGATCTGGAGGGTTGTTTGGTCTTGGTTTGGGCAGAAGCAGACAGAAGTTCTCCTACCTGCCTGAGCACCACACGGACTTTATCTTTGCCATTTTATGTGAGGAACTGGGCTTTTTGGGCGGCGCCGCGGTGATTCTGCTCTTTTTTGTGCTGGCCTGGCGGGGCCTGCGCATTGCCATGCGGGCCCCGGACTTATATGGCACGCTGTTGGCCATTGGTATAACCTCCATGATCGCCTTCCAGGCTCTGCTCAACATAGGGGTGGTTACCGGGTCTCTGCCCGTTACCGGTATTCCCCTGCCATTTATCAGTCACGGAGGCTCATCCTTACTGGTAAGCTTAACGGGGATTGGTGTTCTGCTCAACATTTCCCGCCAATGCCAGGACTAAGGGGCTAATTTTCACCCCTTACCCCTTACCGCATAAGATAAACGGTAATCCAGGGGTTGGGGTGATCAGATGGGCGCTTTTCTGGTGGAGGGTCCGTGCCGCTTGCAGGGCGAAGTGCAGATCGGTGGAGCCAAGAATTCTGCTCTGAAACTTATGGTGGCAGCGCTCTTGGGGCAGGGCGCGTTCTGCTTGGAGAATGTACCGCACATCACCGATGTCTGCACCATGGCTGAGGTGCTGGAGTCTTTGGGGGCCCGCGTTCGTTTCAACGCCCAACGTATGGAAATCGAAGTTAATGCTCTTCAGGGCCGTACGCCTGAGCATCTGGTTAAGTCCATGCGGGCTTCGGTACAGGTGATGGGTCCTCTCCTGGCTCGTTTGGGATGGGTGGAAGTGGCCCTGCCAGGAGGGTGCGCCATTGGTCGGCGCCCCCTGGATATTCATCTCTCTGGACTCCAGCAGATGGGTGCCTCCATCGCGCTGAACGGGGAGCGGCTCGTGGCCAGGGCTCCCCGGGGCTTGCGCGGAGCTGATATTACCTTTCGCTATCCCAGTGTGGGTGCTACGGAGAACATCATGATGGCCGCCGTCCTGGCTAAAGGAGAAACCGTGATCCGCAACGCGGCTCGGGAGCCTGAAATCGCGGATGTTCAAGCCTTCTTGAACGCCATGGGGGCACGTGTTACAGGCGCGGGGACCGAAGTGATTAGGATTGAGGGAGTCGGGGAGCTGGGCTGCGCGAATTTCGTGGTGATGCCCGACAGAATTGAGGCAGGTACCTATCTTCTGGCCCTGCTCACCACAGGCGGTGCTGGCACCGTGTGCAGCGTTCGGCCGGAGCATCTTAGTCCTCTGCTCAACGCCGTGCGTTCCATGGGAGCCGAGATCGCCGTAGACGGGGACCGGATTTCGGTGGCCGCTCCCAAGAGGCTGCGGCCATTTGGGCTGGTGACCAGGCCCTATCCTGGTTTCCCCACCGATTTGCAGCCCCAAATGGTGGCAGCTGCCACCCAAGCCCATGGGCGCAGTGAACTCAGGGAGACCGTGTTTGACCAGCGGTTTGGGTACCTAACCGAACTGAGAAAACTGGGTGCAGTGGCTAGGCAGAAGGGACAGGTGGTGGCCATTCACGGACCCACAAAACTGCACGGTACTCGGCTGGAAGCTGGTGATCTGAGGGCAGGGGCCGCTTTGGTTGTGGCCGCCTTGGCCGCCGAAGGACAATCACTCATCCATGGTTCCCAACACATCGATCGTGGCTATGAAGCATTGGAGCGAAAACTGAGTGGGCTGGGGGCCCGGATCCGCAGAGTGGAGTAGATGGGAGGGTTAACGTGCTCAATGAACTAGCAAGCGTCAAAAATGCTCTCTCCGTTTTGGTGTTGGCCCTCGTGTTGGCCCTGTACTTATTCGCTAATTCTCCTTTTTTCGAAACGGACCATATTGAGTGGACAGGCCTTGTTAACCTCAGCTCCGAGCAGCTAGATGCCTATTTGAACCTGCCGGTGATCAATGTTTGGCGTTTGGATATGCGAGAACTCGTTGCGGTGCTGTCGAAGCATCCTTGGGTTGAAAGCGCCAAGGTTTCCTGGCGCTGGCCGAACCGCTTGATCGTGAACGTTAAAGAGCGCATGCCTGTGGCCCAGATACCCACAGAGGGTGGCTGGGTGTACCTAGACCGGGAAGGCAGCATCCTCTCGCCAATCCAGCAGCACACGCTGGCTTCCCTGCCCATTGTCACCAATGTCAACCTGGAGGCTCCCGAGCAGCTGGTGTCCACTGCGCGGTTAATCACCCTCATTCCGCCAAGGTTGATGGGGGCCATTTCTGAGTGGAACGCCCAGGCGAGGGTTTTTGTCACCCGGTCAGGTGTGGAGATTTTCATGGGAGAACCGATGGAGCTGGAGGAGAAGTTTGCTCTGTTGGAGCAGATCCTGGACGATCTCCAGGCCCGTGGCGAACAGGCTGCACGTATCGATTTGGCGGTTCCCAAGACCCCGGTGGTGACGGTCGCTCGCTAGGGATGTGGGGCTGATAGTTTTTTCCAAGGGGATAAAGGGAAAAGAGTGCTTGGTGTGGAAACTAACGTAATACAGTTGGAATTTGACGGTGAAGAAGGGGGACACCATGTTCGAATTTGATCTCGATAACGTTCAATTTGCGGACATAAAAGTCGTCGGCTGCGGCGGCGGCGGCAGCAATGCGGTGAACCGCATGATTGCCGCTGATCTAAAAGGGATAAATTTCATTGCCCTCAACACGGATGCCCAGGCTCTGCAGATGTCGGAAGCCCAGCAGAAGATCCAGATCGGTGAAAAACTCACCAAAGGTTTGGGTGCGGGTTCTGATCCCACCATCGGCCAGCGCTCGGCTGAAGAGTCGCGGGAAGACATCGCCAGGGCCATAGACGGTGCGGACATGGTCTTCATTACCGCGGGCATGGGCGGTGGTACAGGTACTGGGGCTGCTCCCGTCGTGGCTGAAATCGCTAAAGAACTCAACGCACTAACAGTTGGAGTGGTGACCAAGCCCTTCTCTTTCGAGGGGAAACGGCGCAAGGAGCAGGCGGAGAAAGGTATCGAACAGTTAAAGGGCAAGGTGGATACCCTAATCGTCATTCCCAACGACCGCCTGCTGCAGGTCGTGGAGAAGAGAACCTCCATGCTGGAAGCCTTTAGGGTAGCGGACGAGGTTCTGCTCCAGGGCGTACAGGGAATTTCGGATCTGATCACCGTGCCTGGTTTGATCAACCTGGACTTTGCCGATGTGAGGGCCATTATGACCGATGCTGGTTCAGCCCTCATGGGTATTGGTAAGGCTTCCGGCGAAGATCGGGCCCTTAAGGCTGCTCAGCAGGCCATCTCCAGTCCTCTGCTAGAGGCTTCCATTGAAGGAGCCAAAGGAATTCTGCTCAGCATCGCCGGCAGTTCCGATCTAGGCCTCTTTGAAGTGAACGAAGCGGCCGAAACTGTGGCGCAAGCTGCAGCTTCTGATGCCAACATCATTTTCGGAGCGGTCATTGATGAGAGCCTGGGTGAGAGTATTCGCGTTACGGTGATCGCCACCGGCTTCGACGCGCCCGCACCCAGGGACAATCTCCGCATCACCAAAGAACTGGATGTTCGCCCCTTCACCGATGCGCCCATAGATATTCCTGCGTTCTTGCGGCGGAAGTAGTTGTGCTGGGGAAGTGGTTATTCCATCTTCTTCATTTCGCGTTTTAGCTTCTTTAGGATCTTTTTCTCCAAACGGGAGATGTAACTTTGGGAGATGCCCAGGAGGTCCGCGACTTCCCTTTGTGTGCGCTCCCTCTCGCAATTGAGTCCAAATCTGAGTTCCATGATTTTCTTCTCACGCCCTGTGAGCTGCTGTAATGCGGCAGCAAGCAGGGCTTTGTCTACTTCTTTTTCGATGTGGCGCAGGATATCGCTTTCGCTGCCCACCACATCGGCCAACACCAGCTCATTGCCATCCCAATCCACGTTGAGGGGCTCATCAAAGGACACTTCTGCCTTCAGTTTGCTTGTTCTCCGCAGATACATGAGGATCTCGTTTTCGATGCAGCGGGACGCGTAGGTGGCCAGTTTGATGTTTTTGCCGGGATCAAAAGTGTTCACAGCCTTGATTAGGCCAATGGTCCCGATGGAAACCAAATCCTCAATGGAAATGCCGGTGTTCTCGAACTTGCGGGCTATGTAGACCACGAGGCGCAGATTACGCTCGATGAGCGGAGTTCTTACCACCAAGTCTCCCGCCTGGAGGCGCGAAAGGAGCTCCTGCTCTTCTTCGCTGGAAAGGGGAGGCGGCAGAACCTCATTGCTGCCCACATAATGGACCTTGGGGCTCAGCCCAAGGCGGTGCAGAACCAGGATGAAGCGCAAACGGGCTTTAAGGCTGAAGATCTGAAGACGTCGTAGCATAGGCCTCGCCTCCTTCCACAACCTGCAGGGAGTTCTCCACAAGGTGAGGCGGTACTAGGGCGCTGTACTCACCGTGGGGGTCGAGACTATAGGGGTGGATGGCGATGGTGGGCTGGAAGTCCCCAAGTAGACTGCGGGCCCCGATTTTCACCTCGTCGGGCCGAAAACCCAGCATCATGCCGTTAGTCCGCCCAATGGAGTTGAACGGAATGAGCCTAAGCCTCGTGCGCCAGGCTTTCAGCCTGGTGAGGCGTTCTAGTGCGTGGGGATCTCCTTCCTCTAAGGAAAGCATGATGGCGAACACGTCTGGTGGAAGCATGGTTTTTACGGCTTGGGACTCTACGATAATGACTGACTGCCTGCTGAGCGGGTCCTTGAGATGGTTACCCGTGTCGACCAAGGCAGTCATTTTGATTTTCTGCCCATCACAGGAGATCTCCACCGGAACCCGGTAGATGGCGCGCACCATCCGCTCGTGCACGATTCCCCAGCCCAGTTCAGCAATGAGCAAAATGGCTAGGATAGATACGAGGGTTCCCAGGGTAAAGGCGGGAGCGTTTGCAGATCCGAAGAGATATGCGCTGGCTAAGCCCATGCCAGCGGCGACGAAACCGATGGTGTAGAAGTAACCCGCGGCGATGAGCAGCCTTCGCCAAGCCATGGGGTAGAAGGCCGCGAAGAGCATGGCCACGGATATCAAAAGCACGACGGGGAAAAATCGAAGTAGACCGTACAGGGGAATGAGGCCGACGCTGGCTGCCAAGTAGAGGAGGTAATGGACAGTTCCGATCAAAGATCCAAGGATCAGGCGCATGCTGGTAGTCTGCGTACGTGTGATGGTGGCTGTGGCCCAAAGGAGGAGGTACTCAAAGATGAAGTTGCAGCCCAGTCGCAGGAGCCAAACATCAACGTACAGCGTGTATTCAAGCATACGTTTTCCTCCCCGAAAAGGGTGTTTGCCTGAATATTAGAGGCAAAAGCGCAAAAGTCCTTCCTAAACATACAAAAGCGAGGGAATTATCTTGTTTGGAGCCACCCCTGCCATTTACAGGTTCTCGGACAAAATGGAATAGATCTAGCCAGACGTGGCAATAATGAACTTTGTAATCGGCATTTTCAGGAGGGTGTGGACATGAACAAAGTGGAGATTTGCGGCGTAAACACCGCTAAGCTGCCCGTCTTGCCCAATGCCAAAATGCGTGAACTCCTGGCCAAGATCAAGGAGGGAGATCAAGCGGCCCGGGAAGAGATGGTTCAGGGCAACCTCCGTTTGGTGCTGAGTGTCATCCAGAGGTTCAACAACCGGGGTGAATACGTAGATGACTTGTTCCAGGTGGGGTGTATCGGCCTGATGAAGGCCATTGACAACTTCGACCTGAGTCAAAACGTGAAATTCTCCACCTATGCCGTGCCCATGATCATCGGTGAGATCCGGCGATATCTGAGGGACAACAACCCCATCAGGGTAAGTCGGTCTCTGCGGGATATAGCCTACAAAGCCCTCCAGACCAGGGACAGCCTGGCCAACCGCTATTCCCAGGAGCCGTCCATTGGTCAGATTGCGGAAGAACTGCAGATCCCCAGGGAAGAGATTGTCTTTGCCTTAGATGCGATTCAAGAACCCATTTCACTCTTTGAGCCCATCTACAATGATGGAGGCGATCCCATCTTTGTATTGGATCAAATCAGCGACGAAAAGAACACGGAGCGGCGCCTGATCGAGGGGGTTAGCATTAAGGAGGGCATGGAGAACTTGGGTGAACGGGAACGTTTGATCCTGACCATGCGCTTCTATGAAGGAAGGACCCAAATGGAAGTCGCTGAAGAAATCGGGATTTCCCAGGCGCAGGTTTCCAGGCTGGAAAAGGCCGCCCTGCGGCATCTGCGCAAATATATGGCCACATCTTAAAGGGGGAAAGCATATGTCGCGGGATTCTCTTGCTGCCCGTCTTTTGGTCTGTTTCGTGCTGCTGTGCACAGGCGCCTTTGCTTTTGGACTTCTCTCCGCTTTGGAGCACGGTTTTCATAGTGATAAGGCTTTTGCGCAGGACTTGATTCGCCTTCATGTTATCGCCAACAGCAACCTGCCCCAAGACCAAGAGCTCAAGCTGAAGGTGCGGGATGCGGTCTTGCTGGAAACCAAGCGTATTCTAGGGGATATCACAGGGAAGGAACAGGCTTACACACTCCTGCAGCACAATATCCAGGCACTAGAGCGCTGTGCGCAGGAGGAGGTCTTGGCCAACGGGTTTGACTATCCGGTGCAGATAAGAATGGGCAGTTACCTCTTTCCTGATCGTGATTATGGTGACCTGCTGCTGCCCGAGGGCCGCTACGATGCGGTGCGGGTGGAAATCGGTGCGGCTCAGGGTGATAACTGGTGGTGTATTCTTTTCCCACCGCTCTGCCTGGCTGAATTGGAGGGAACTAGTTCCAACTTGGTCAAAGTTAATCAGAAGGAAAACACGGGTGAAGAAGCTGGTCGCAGTTTTGTTTTCCGCTCCAAGCTTTGGGAGCAGGTGGCACAGACCCGCTATGCGCGCCTGTTTCAAAGCTGGTGGCAGGCCTCGGCCGCAGGTCTTTCCGCCAGGGCGCGCTGAATCAGGGCAGTACAAGCCGAACAAGCACAGAAGGAACGGCTCTTGGGCCGTTTCTTTTTTTGCTAGGGGGCATATATTTGGTACCATAAGGGGGTGCGGCCGTGAAAGTGATCAGGACATCAGAGCTGCGCAGGCTTGATGTGATCAACGTGGAAGAGGGCCGGTACATGGGGAGCGTCTGCGATGTGGACTTGGATCCCGATACGGGGCGCATCAATGCTCTCATCGTGGACGAAGTGAAACCCCTCAGCTTCTTTTTCGGTGCCAGGCATACTGATGTGGAGATCCCCTGGCGGGATATAGTATTGGTGGGAGAAGACGTGGTCTTGGTGAAAAACAGAACATGGAAAAGGTGAGCCTTTTACTGTATAATTGAATAAATACAATACGCGCAGAACTGGGGGTTGGTTAGATGCGCTGCCCGTTTTGTCTGCACTTGGACAGCAAGGTTCTAGATTCGAGGCAAACTGAGGAGGGCGGTTCCATCCGGCGCCGCAGGGAATGTACCGCCTGTCACAGGCGTTTTACTACATACGAACGCGTTGATGAAATGCCATTTTTGGTCGTGAAAAAGGATGGGCGCCGGGAACCTTTTTCCCGTACGAAGATCCTGAACGGAATAATGCGGGCCTGCGAGAAGAGGCCCATCTCTCTGGAGACCATCGAGCAGGCAGTGGATGAGATCGAAAGGGAAGTGCGCTCCAGCCTGGAGCGGGAGATCACCTCAACCTACATTGGTGAGCTGGTCATGGACAAGCTGCGTGCAATTGATGATGTGGCTTACGTGCGCTTTGCGTCTGTCTACAGGCAGTTCAAGGATGTTGATAGTTTCATCCAAGAAGTGCAGCAGCTGAGGAAAGATAGATAATTGCCCGCCCATGGAGGTAGGGTTTGGCGTCGCTGCGTAGAACATGGAAGGGAAGGGGTGAAGATGTGAGCAGAAAACCTCGAGAGCGCAAGGATAGCGGGGTGAGAGCCAGGGAAGTGGGGGGCATCCTGCTTTTGGCTTTCTCCGTCTTTTGTCTGCTTTCTTTATACGTAGATACCACCGGCTGGGTTGGCAGCCCCGTGCGGTCTGTCCTGCGCATGTGTTTCGGGGATTTGGCCGTGTTGTTCGTCCTGCTTTTTGCGGTCATGGCCATTCAGCTGTTCCTGGGAAAAGGCAGAGCACTGTCCTGGCAGTCCCAGGTGGGTCTGCTCCTGCTCATTTTCTCGGTCACCTTGATCTTTCACATGCTCTACTACCAGGGCTATCAGTTTCCCCCGAGCTTGCGGGAGGAAATCAGCTACGGTATGAAAGGCGAAGGAGCTGGAGTGTTGGGTGCGGTGATCTTGACCCTGAGCTACAACGCCTTCGGCATCCACGGCTCCTACGTTTTGGTGGGTACTGCCGTCCTGCTGGGGATCATGCTCTTTTTCGAGATCTCCTTGATCGATCTCTTTCGCGGGTTCTTTGGCCTGCTTCGACGGGCGTTAAGCAGCTGGTGGCATGGTGGTGAAAAAGAAGCTAAACGCAAGCAAAAGAAGGAGCGCAAGGTAGAGCGCAAAGAGCGCAGGCGGAGGCGGCCCAAGGTGCAGGAGCCGCCCACCGAGCTAGAGCCTGCTGCGGCGGCGCCTCCGCCGGAGGCGATGCCCGGGCCCGTAAAGGCCAAGAAAAAAGAGCAAGCCAAGGCCGAACCTGAACCGGAAGGACAGTTGGAGCAGCTGGTGTTGAATTTGCCCGCTGCGGAGGGACAGAGCGAACACCGCCTGCCCCCCACACACTTGCTGCGCCGCAGCAACAGCAGATCTCGGAAGACCAGCGGACTGCAGCGGGAACTGCTGGAGGAAACGCTGGCCAACTTCGGTATCGAGGCTAGGGTTGTAAATGTATCCCAGGGCCCGGTGGTTACCCGCTATGAACTGCAGCCTGCGCCGGGGATCAAGGTCTCCAGGATCACTTCCCTGGCGGATGATCTCGCCCTCGCTTTGGCCGCTGAGGATGTGCGCATCGAAGCTCCGGTGCCCGGCAAGCCGGTTGTGGGCATAGAGGTCCCCAACAAAGAGACGGAAATGGTCTTGTTGAGAGATGTCCTGGAGAGTCCCGAGTTCGCGGGCCATCCTTCTCCAGTTGCCCTAGCTTTGGGGAAGGATATAGCCGGCCAGCCAGTCATTGCCGACCTGAAGAAGTGGCTGCATGTGCTCATTGCCGGCGCCACCGGGTCGGGTAAGAGCGTCTGTTTGAACTGCATTATTGCCTCCCTTTTGTTCCGCACCACTCCCGACATGGTCAAACTGCTCTTAGTGGACCCGAAAAGGGTGGAACTGTCCGTCTACGACGGCATCCCCCATCTGATCAGCCCTGTGGTTACCGATCCCAAGAAAGCGGCCATCGCGCTGCGTTGGGCAGTAGGGGAGATGGAGCGCCGCTACGAACTCTTCGCCGAAGCGGGGGTACGCAATATTGAGATGTACCACGAATGGTCTAAGGAGGCCGGGGAAGGCGAGGAGCGGCCGGAGCACCTTCCGTATATCGTCGTCATCGTGGACGAGCTGGCCGATTTGATGATGGTGGCCGCCGCTGAAGTGGAAGACGCCATCTGCCGCTTGGCCCAAATGGCCAGGGCGGCGGGGATGTACTTGATCATCGCAACGCAGAGGCCATCAGTGGATGTGATCACCGGCCTGATCAAGGCCAACGTGCCTTCTAGGGTTTCCTTTGCCGTATCCAGTCAGGTGGATTCCCGAACCATCCTGGACATGGGCGGAGCGGAACGGCTCATTGGTAAGGGGGACATGCTTTACTACCCAATCGGAGCATCTAAGCCCGTGCGGGCTCAGGGGGCCTGGATTTCAGATAAGGAAGTGGAGGCTGTTGTAAAATATTGGAAGGACCAGGGTGAGCCGGAGTACAGGGAAGAGATCGTGGAGGACGCTCCAGAGCTAACCCTGCGTGACGACGAGGAAGATGAGCTCTTGGAGGATGCCATTCGCCTCGTGGTGGAGAACGGCCAGGCTTCCATATCCATGCTCCAGCGGAGGTTCCGCATTGGCTACAGCCGAGCTGCGCGGCTCATAGATATGATGGAAGTTCGGGGCATTGTCGGTGGCTATCAAGGCAGTAAGCCGCGGGAGGTCTTGGTGGATAAAGCAGTTCTAGAAGAAAGGTGAGAAAGATGCTGGAAGTGGGGAAGCTGTTAGAGAAGGCCAGGCTTGAACAAGGCTTGACCATTGAGGAGATGTCGGAACGCACCAAGATCCGGCCCCAGTTTCTGCAGGCCATTGAGGAGGAGCAGTTACACTTACTGCCCGATCAGGCCTATGTGAGGCCGTTTATTCGCACTTATGCCAAGGCCCTGGGGGTAGAAGACCAAATTGAGGCGGAAGTAGAGCCCAGGGAGTCCACTTTGCGCGTGGATGAGCTTACGGCCAGTATTCGCGAACGGAGGGAGCGGGCCCGCCGGGCGCGCCGCACCCGTTTTTTGCTGCGCTCTGCCGTGGTTATCCTGCTTCTGGCTGGGGCAGCATTGTTAGTGTACTGGTTTATGTTTAGGGGGAACGTCGTTGGGTAACAGAGATTATCTGGTCCGGGCAATGCTCGGAGCGAATCAAGCCAGGGTTATGGCCCTGAGAACTACGCAGGTGACAAAGGAAGCCCAGGAGGTGCACGGCACCACCCCGGTGGCCACCGCGGCCCTAGGGCGCACCTTGACCATGGGTCTTGTACTGGGTGCCATGCTGAAAGATGAGGAGGCCATCACGATCCAGATCAAGGGAGACGGTCCTTTGAGGGGGATCGTGGTTTCTGCCAACTCCCGGGGGCAGGTCAAAGGGTATGTGGGCAATCCCCATGTGGTGTTACCCTTGAACTCCTCAGGTAAGCTGGCGGTTGGCCAGGCGGTGGGTAGCGGGCACCTGCATGTGATTCGGGACATGGGCCTGAAAGAGCCCTATTACGGGACGGTGCCGCTGCAGAACGGGGAAATCGGAGAGGATTTCGCCTACTACTTCACCGTTTCGGAACAGACACCCTCCGCGGTTTTGGTGGGAGTCCTGGTGGGCACGGATGGCGTACCCTTGGGCAGCGGCGGAATTGTGGTGCAGCTCATGCCCGGGGCCGAAAATGACGAGGCTTTCATCGCGGGACTGGAGGAACGCCTGCAGGGAGTGACGCAAGTGAGTTCGCTGTTTGCAGGTGAGCAAAGCCCAGAGGAAATAGTGCAGGAAGTCTTTGCGGGTCTGGAGATGCGCTTCATCCATCGCCAAGAGGTAGCCTTTTCCTGCGATTGCTCCCGGGAGCGTTTTGAGCGAGGATTGGTCACTTTAGGCGCTGAAGAGCTGCGGGAAATGGTGGACAAGGGAGAGCCCATAGAAGTGGTCTGTCATTTCTGCAACAAGCGCTACGACTTCACGGTGGGCGAGTTAGACAAGCTTTTGCAGGAGCTTGGAAATACTAGAGCATAAATGTGATCCCCTTCCGCATATAGTGTTGTGGAAGGGGGAATAGCGATGGCTAGAGTGGGAAAAACTGAAAAGAATGGTCCTGGACTCTTATTTATTGTTGTTACGCTGATAGTGGTAGCTGTGGTGGGAGCGCGCTTCTTCGGTTTCATGCCTGGAGATAAGGAAGAAGAAACACCGCTTCCCCCAGTGGTCAACGTAGAGGATCCTCCGCCGCCCCAAGGAGAGCAGGTGGAGGAGGCGGTGCCCAAGGTGCTGGTCTTCCACAGCCACGCCTCGGAGAACTATCGCCCTAAGGAAAGCCATGCGCGCGGTGAAACGGGAGATGTGGTGGCGGTTGGCGAAGCCTTTGTGGCAGAGCTGGCTTCCTTGGGCATCAAGGCAATTCACGACCAGACCATCCACGATCAGCCGCGCTACAGTGAAGCCTTCATCAATTCTGAGAAAAAGGTGAGCGAGCTTTTGGCCGCGAATCCAACGGTGCAGGTGGTTTTGGATCTACACCGCGACGGATTGCAGGACAAACCGGACGACTATACTAAAGCACGTGCGAATGGTATGGACGTGGCTAAGATTCTCTTTGTGGTCGGCGATAAAGACAACGACTTGCTGGAGGAGAACCTTCGCTTTGCCCAGAAGCTCAGTGATGCCCTAGAGCAGCAGTACCCCGGAGTGACTAGAGGGGTGCGGGTTTTCAAATCTGATTACAGCGGAGAACTTCATCCCAACAGCATCATGGTCTTGATCGGAGACTGGCGGGGAAATACCGTGGAGGAGGCCGTAGCTTCGGCCCGTCTTCTGGCCAGGGTATTACTGCCTTTTGTGGAGTGATCTGGCAAGTAGTCATTGGGAGTGACATGAATGAACCAGCACATACACCTTATTGGTATCGGTGGGACGGGCATGGGCCCGCTAGCCAAGGTCTTTTTGGAGATGGGTCACAAAGTTAGTGGTTCTGATCTTCAACCTTCAGAGACCACCGATTATTTAATGAAACTAGGAGCGACAGTATACTTCAACCATTCCGCCGCGAATGTAAACGGAGCTACGCGAGTTATCTACTCCAGTGCCATTCCCGTACAGAATCCGGAAATGGTTGCGGCCCGTCAAAAAGGCATTGACGTGCTGCATCGCTCTGAGGTCCTGGCGCAGCTGCTGAACAGCCGCAGGGGAATAGCTGTGAGCGGTGCCCACGGGAAGACCACCGTAACGTCCATGATTGCCCTCTGTCTAGAGATGGCAGGCACAGATCCTACTGTGCTTATTGGCGCGCATTTCGCGCCCTTTGGTCCGGGGGCCAAGTATGGGCGCGGCGATTTTGTGGTCGCGGAAGCCGATGAGAGTGATGGTTCTTTCCTGCGCTATCGTCCAGAGGTATCTGTGGTGACCAGCATTGAAGCGGATCATCTCGAGAACTACAACGGGACTTTTGAGTCTCTGATCGCCAGCTATCGGCGGTTTCTGAGCAACTTGAAGCCCGGTGGTCTGCGCTTGATCGGAATAGACCATCCCGTGGCAGCTTCCATCAGCCAGGAGTATGAATGCGTCACATATGGTTTTTCGCCAGATGCGCAGTGGCGCGCTGAAGTACTCCATTTGGAGCAGGAAAGATCTGCCTTTAGAGTGTTCCGGCACGGGGAGTTCTACGCCGATTTCGTGCTCAACGTTCCCGGGCGCCACAACATATCCAATGCCCTAGCCTGCATCATTGTGTGCCATCATGCGGGATTGACTGTGCAGGAGATGCAGCAGGCTCTCCGCCGTTTCACCGGGGCCAAGCGGCGGTTTGAAATCTTGGGTACGAGCCACGGGGCGTTGGTGGTGGATGACTACGCCCATCATCCCACGGAGGTTGCCGCTGTGATCAAGGCGGCCAAAGAAGGATGGCCTTCCAGGCGTATAGTGGCGGTTTTTCAGCCCCACCGCTACTCCAGGACGAAACTTCTGTTTGAGGAGTTTGTACAGGCATTTCGCGAAGCAGATGTGGTGATCATTACCGACATCTACGCTCCGCCTCCTGAAAAGCCCATTGCTAACGTGAGCGCAGCTGTCTTGGCTGAGCGTGTCCGTGAATGCAACGCTCCTAAGAATGTGTACCACATTCCTCGGCAGGAGGATGTGGTGCCCTTTTTGCGGGACTGGCTCACGGCGCGGGATCTGGTCTTGGTGATGGGCGCAGGGCCCATCTCACGGGTTGCCCATGAGTTAGTTTAGCTCACTCAGGTTGGCGATGGGGTCGTAGCTTAAGGTCTTAGTTCGCTCACGGCCTTGGGCGCCTACAACCACAAGGCGGTAGCGAAAAAGGGGGACGTAAAGTAGAGCCCCCCTCAGCGCGCTAATGGACAAAACGGGCTTCAGTCTTCTGTGCAGCTCTTGGCGCTTGGCCTCGAACTCCTGCGCAGAGGGTTTCCCCTGGAAGAACGATTGGAGCTTGGTTTCTTCCTGAGCGATCTTTTCCAGGGCCTGCTCTGCCCAGGATTGCTCTTGTTGGGCGAACGCCTGACTGATGTGCGCGGCAGCGTTGAGGTAAGCTGCCTTCAGGCTACACTTCCGCCTGGTAATCAGGTTCGATTCCACGCCTCCCCCTTGCAGAAGGTGGGTGGGGAAGGGGAACTTCAAAACCTCGCCAGAAGAGAGATTCACCACCACAGTGTGGAGAGTCTCTTTTTTTTGCAGTCCTTTGGCTGCGGCCGCAAGCTCGAGCTGCAGGTACTGCCCAAAAAGGTAAGAACTGGTGAGCACGTAAGCCCGCTCTCCTGGTTCAAAACTAGTGAGGATCCGCCTGCGTATGGAAGGTTCGTGAAAGAAGTGGTGGGGGATGTGGGCATGGCTGAGGACGCCCTGCCTGCGGATGAGCTGCAGGATGCTGTTCAGCCGATAGCTGCCTGGACTGATCAAGTCGGCTCCGTAGGCGGCAGCCAGGTCTTCCTCAAAGGTGAACTGCAGCAGACGGCCTTGGGCGCGCCAGCCGTCAAGTTCCTTCATGAGGGCATCGTCTGCCCTGACCTGCCAGACGCCCCGGCGGATTTCCACCGGCACCAGTCCGCAGAGTCTAAAGAAGTCAAACACCAAGCGCTCTATAGCAATCCCTCCCAGGAGGACGCCCTGAGTTCTTCCCGCCCCTGCAGAATCTTCTGGGCCAGTTCATCCAAGTCTTTTTGGATTTTCTCCGTCTCTTCATGGGCCAAGAAAATCTTCATGATCTCGCTTTCGAAGGATTTACCCAGATTGAGGTGGAGTAGGATGGCGTCGAGTTCGCCGATGATGGATTCAAACATGTTGATCTTCTGATGCAGTAGGTACATGATATGTTCTTCCACCGTGCCCTTGGTAATAAGGTTATAAATGTGGACATCTCGGGTCTGGCCCAGTCGGTGCACCCGGCCAATACGCTGCTCCAGGCGCATGGGGTTCCAGGGCAGATCGAAGTTGACCACCTGGTTGCAGAACTGGAAGTTGAGCCCTTCTCCCCCAGACTCAGTGCTGACCAGGAACTGGGCATCCTGTTGAAACAGGTGGCGGACCCACTGCTTTTTGCCCCTGGAGAGGCTGCCGTCGAAGGCCAAGGTTCGGTAACCAGCCTTTTCCAGCCTGTAGCGGATGTATTCTTGTGACGCTCTGTATTCGGTGAAAATGATGGCCTTGTCTTGGAACTGGGAAACAAGGCGTTCCAAAGCATCACATTTGCTGTTCTGCTTCACTTTCGCGAGATCTTTGAGCAGAGTCGCGGCGCGCTCCAAATCGGGCCGCGGTAGGCCAGCCATCATCTTTTCCAGTGTTAAGGCCACGGCGAGGAACGATGAGCAAACTTCGCGCTGGAGGGTGATCAGGGGAAGCATATTGCTCAGACCGGACCTCCTGCCCTGGGCCTTGATAAACTCTGTCACCCGGTCGTAGATTTCCTGTTCTTTGGGGCCTAGAGTGACGATGATGGGGTGGACGATGCGCTCCGTGAATCTGACCTGTCCTTCCTCGCGCCGATTGCGGATCATCACTTCCTTCAGCAATGTCTTGAGCTCACTGGGGTTTTTCGGAGTCCGTTTGTCTGCCATAAAGCGGCTTTTGAAGGATTGATAGCTGCCCAGTTGACCGGGTTTGATCAACCCAATGAGGTTGTAGAGCTCCTTCAGGTCATTTTGCACGGGCGTCGCTGTGAGCATTAGGCAGTACTTCTTCTGAATGGCGTTCACCAAACGGTAGCTGGCCGTGGAGCTGTTCTTGAGTTTATGGGCTTCGTCAACGATAAGCAAGTCATAGACAATACTGGTGACTATGGAGGAGTGGGGCTCGCGTTTGGCGGTGTCGATGGAGGCGATCAGAACATCCGCAAAGTTCCAATCCCATTGAGTGCGCTGTATGCCCGCTGCTATCCCGAACTTTTCATAGAGCTCTTGGTACCACTGCCAGACCAGGTTCGCGGGGGTGAGGATCAATACCTTTTTGGCCAGTCCCCGCAGCATGTACTCTTTCAGAATAAGGCCGGCCTCGATTGTTTTGCCCAAACCCACTTCATCGGCTAAGATGGCCTGTCCGTGCATTTCGTGGATCACTCTCTCCGCTGTTCGAATCTGGTGCTCATAGGGCACTACTCCCACCTGTGACCAGCGTTCCCTTAAATTTTCCAGGGCGATCAACCCCGAAGCCTGGTTTTGAACAGCAGCGAGCTCGTCGGCGCGTCGTGCCAATTGATACCAATCCCAGGTGTCGAATCGGCTGGCGCGCAACTCAGCGATGATGTGTCTATACCCGTCAGCCAGGACTTCCACATGGAAGCGTTCACAGGGAAACTCTCGCAGGATTGCTGAACCGTCTTTTCGTGACCAAGGACCGGACGTGTGGGCGAAAAACGGAAGCAAATGGCCACCCCCTCTACACGATCCTTCCCTGTGTGCCCCATTCCTATGAGAATAAGTAGTGATGGTCAGTTTTGCTCCATAGCAGGATTTTTCGTCTTTAACTAGAATAGTAGTTGAGACGTCTGGCAGACTCCAGAAGCGTCGCCCGGATATTTCTGGGTAATTGAGGAGGTAGAAGGTGTAATGCATCGATATATCTTACGGAGACTTATCTATGTCATTCCAATGCTTCTGGGTATCTCGTCGCTCAGCTTCTTCATCATGCAGCTAGCTCCCGGCGATGCCCTGACAACGATGGCTCTCAGTCCCGACGTTACTGAAGAGATCATGGAAGCGATGAGGGCCCGTTTCTGGCTGGATCAGCCTCCGTATAAACAGTTCTTCCGCTGGATCACCCAATTGCTCAGGGGCGATATGGGTCACTCATTCCTATGGCATGCCCCGGTGACCTGGGTAATCAAGCAGCGCGTGTTCAACAGTATGCTGTTGACAGTTGTTTCGCTGATCGTTGCCTGGGCGCTGGCAATTCCCATCGGGATACACTCTGCTGTTAACCAGTATTCCTGGAGCGACAAGCTGCTCACCTTTTTTGCCTTCATTGGCGTTTCTATCCCCAACTGGTTTTTGGGTCTGCTGCTCTTGTACTTGAACCTGACCAGGGGATGGGGACTGCCCATAGGCGGCATGACCAGCATCGATTTCGCGGAGTTCACGTTCTGGGAAAAAGCGGTGGACTTGGCCAGGCACATGGTTCTGCCGGTGATCGTGCTCAGTACCGGTACACTGGCCAGCCTCATGCGCTATATGCGTTCCAATCTCTTGGACGTTCTGCGCCAGGACTATGTAACCACTGCCCGGGCGAAAGGTCTGGCTGAACGGGTCGTGATTTACAAGCACGCCGTGCGCAACGCCATCAATCCCCTCATTACCATTTTTGGGTTTCAGCTGGGGGGAATTCTAGGCGGAGCATCGCTTACCGAGATTGTCATGAACTGGCCGGGGATTGGCAGTTTGATGCTCAATGCGGTACAGGGTCAAGACTACTATCTGGTCATGGGCAACTTGGTGATCGGCGCAATCATGCTCATCATAGGCAACCTTACAGCTGACCTTTTACTAGCTGCGAGCGATCCGCGGATCCGGTACGAGTGAGGGGGATAGTACAATGGCTAAGACCAATCTAGAAAACAATCAAGCAGAATTTGGCGGCAATGGCGGCGCGCTTCGTTCACCCTGGAAAATGGCCTGGCGCAAACTGCGGCGGCATAGACTGGCGCTGGCCGGCATGTGGGTGCTCATATTCCTTCATATTTTCGCCATCTTCGCAGACTTTTTCGCGCCCTACAGCGAGGTTACGACGGATCGCAGGCGGACCTATCATCCGCCCACCAAGATTCACATTTTCCACGAAGGCAAACTGGTGAGACCCTTCGTCTACGCCTACAATCGAGTTGATACACTGCGCAACATCTATGAAGAAGATACGTCCACCATGTATCCCATCCGCTTCTTCGTCCGTGGTGATAAGTACAACTTCTTGGGGATCGAGTCTGATCTTCGTCTGTTCGGGGTCGACGCACCCGCCAAGATTTACCTGTTCGGTGCAGACCGTTACGGCCGGGACATTTTCTCCCGCTTGGCCTATGGGGGCAGGCGTTCGCTGTTCATCGGGATTATCGGCCTCGTGATCAGTATGTCCATCGGCCTGATCTACGGAGGTGTTTCCGGTTACTTCGGAGGTTGGGTTGATAACATTATGATGCGGATCGCGGAGATCATCATCTCCATACCCAGCTTCTACCTACTCTTGGCGTTAAGTGCAGTGCTTCCGCCCAACATACCTTCGGACACGCGGTTTATGCTGATCACTGCTATCCTGGGGTTCATCGGTTGGGCAGGGCTAGCCAGGGTAATCAGGGGCATGGTTCTTTCCATCGCCAAAAGTGAGTTTGTGGCCGGGGCAGAGGCCATAGGCGCATCTCAGCCGCGCATCATCATCAGGCACATTTTGCCCAATACCATGAGCTACGTGATTGTCAACGCGACCCTGTCCATTCCAGGATTTATCCTCTCAGAATCGGGGTTGAGTTTCATCGGGGTTGGTATTCAGCATCCGGTGGCCAGTTGGGGCAACATGCTTTCCGAAGCATTGAACTTGTCTTCACTGACCCGCTACCCATGGCTTTTAGTTCCAGGCTTCTTCATCTTCATCACCGTGCTGTGTTACAGCTTCTTCGGCGACGGAGTGAGGGACGCGCTGGATCCCAGAAGCCGAACTGTATAGCATGCCTGAAGCGCTGCGGGGTGGGATTCCGATTCCACCCTATTTTACCTGGTGGGTGTTGTGTCGTGTAGGTAAAAGGGGTTAATTCCCGGTTTCAGCCAATAAAGTATCAGTTCTTTAGCAGGACAAAGGGCTTCTCGGTCGTATTATACTAAATATCTCGGCTCGACGATTTTGGCAGCTTGAGCTGAAAATCTCATTGAATTTCGTAGGGAAGGAGTAGTGATATCGCTCAAAGAGGGGAGGTACACCATCAGTCGCTTTTTTTAGAAATCATTAAGAGGGGGAATAGGACAAAACCATGAAGAGACACATTTTCGTCTGGACGCTGCTTTTGGCACTGGTCGTCAGTGCTGGAGTAGCAAGCGCTGTGGAGTTGTTGGATCCGAGGATTATGAACCTCGAAAGTGACTTTGGCATGGTTGTGGGTCAGTACGGCGGTACCATGACCGTTCACGGCGGCGCGAGCGGTCCCAAGACCTTCAACCCGCACCGTGCAGCTGAGACTTCCAGTACCGACGTAACCGATCGCCTTTTTGAGGGTCTCGTTACCCTGCACCGCGATTCAGGTTTGGTCATGCCCAAGCTGGCGCGGGACTATGAGATCAGTGAAGATGGTACCGAAGTAATATTCTATCTGCGCCGCGGAGTGCAGTGGCATGACGGTACTGAGTTCACCGCCGACGACGTCATCTTCACCTTCGACGTAGTCTATGACCCGGCAGTGGGCTCCAACTCCAGAACTGGTCTGCTCATCGACGGTCAGCCCATGACCTATGAGAAGATCGACAAGTATACGGTGAAGTTCACCCTGCCTCGTCCGCATGCTCCAATTATGTTCAGCATCGGAACCCCCATCGTTCCTGTGCATCTGTTAGGTGAGGCTCACAAAGAAGGCCGCTACCACGAGATGTGGGGTCTGGAGACTCCCCTCGAGGAGATCGTAGGTACCGGTGCCTGGAGGATTTCGTCTTACCGCATCGACCAAGAGCTCATCCTGGTCAGGAACGACAACTACTACGAGTTTGACGAAGCTGGCAACCGCCTGCCTTACTTGAACAGGGTTATCTTCCGCTACTATCCAAGCTCGGATACGGCGACCCTGGCGTTCTTCAACGGTGAGTTTGACTACATCGGCATTCCGGCCAACCAGTATCCTGAGTATGTGGATCGGGAGCCCTTCAGCCGCTGGAGCATCCTCACGGCAGGTCCTAACCCTGGCACAAGCTTCATCGTGCTGAACCAGAACCCCAACGCTGTGCCTGAGCCCAAGCTGTCCTGGTTCACCGATAAGAACTTCCGTCAGGCCATTGCCCACGCAGTGGACAAAGAGACCATCCTCGACATGGCCATGAACGGTATGGGCTACATCCAAGACAGCCCCATCAACATGCGGAACGAGTTCTTCTTGAAGAAGGATCTCAAGACCTATCCGTATGATCTGGACGCTGCCCATGAGAAACTGGAAGCTGCCGGCTACAAGCTCGGTGCTGACGGTGTCCGCCGTGACCCGCAGGGTAACCCCATTGAGTTTGACCTGATCACCAACCCAGGTGTACCCATCAGGCAGATCGTGGGCGAGCTCTTCCAGGAAGACCTTGCGGCTCTGGGCATCAAGGTGAACTTCTACCAGATCGACTTCAACGTCGTGGTTGAGAAGTTGACCGACACCTTTGAATGGGATGCTATCATCATCGGCCTCACCGGCACCTTCGATCCCAACGGCGGTTCCAACGTATGGCTCTCCAGCGGTAACCTGCACATGTGGTATCCGTATCAAGAGACGCCAGCCACGGATTGGGAAGCCCGCATTGACGAAGTCTGGCGCGAAGCTCAAAGAGCTATGGATCCAGAGGTTCGCCGTCAATGGTACTTCGAGTTCCAGGACATCGTAGCTGAGAACGTACCGCTCTTCTACACCGTAACTTCCGAGAATATGGTTGCGGTACGTGATCACCTGATCAACGCTATTCCGGACGGCGTAGGCGGTTCGGTTGGCAGCGCTTGGAACTACATCTGGATCGACAGGTAGTCCCAAGACAAAGAGTGCAAAAACAGAATAACTGACGAGGCACCCCTTGGGGTGCCTCGTTTTTTGGCTAAGAACGCCGCATGGGGCAGTTTCTATGTGCACAGAAAAAGCCCTGGTTTTCACCGGGGCTTTGCCTTCGTTTAGGGACTAGCTGCTTAAGCTGTGGACAAACGTGTTCAGGCGATGTTTGACGCTGGCATCGAGAACCTTGCCATCCACCTGGATGATCAGCCCACCGCCAATGCCGGGGTCCACCTGGGTGCGCAGGAGCACTTTCTTTCCAGTAAGCTCGCTCAACTTATGCTGAAGTTGGACCTGCTCTTCCTGACTGAGCTCCAGGGCAGAGGTGACCTGGGCGATGGTGGTATTCTGGTCCTGCAAGACCAGACGCTCAAAGTCACGGTGCATGAGGGGGAGCAGCCCTTCTCGCCCCTTCTCCACAACCAGGAGGAGAAAGCTTTCCAGCAAATCCGAGAGCCCCATGAGGCGGACTAGCTCAACTTTGCGCTGCTGAGACGTGCGGGGATGGTAAAAAACCTTGTTGATGACAGGGTCCTGCAAAACAGTCAAGACTCCACTTAACTCTTTATGCAGTTCCGCGTGCCTTCCCCCTGCGGCCAAAAACAGCGCCTTGGCGTATCGGTTGGCGATCTGGGAATTCCTAGTAGTGTTCATGCTCATTGCAGATGTCCTTTGTCCAGGTTATCCAGTTGACTGATGGTATCGGCAATCAGGCGCCGATGCTGCGCTGCATCAAGGGAATCATCGATGACCTTTGCAGCTAGCTGCACAGACAGCTCGCCCACCTGCTGTTTCAGCTCTGACCAGGCCTTGTCTTTTTCCAGTTGGATTTCCTTCTGAGCTCTGTCCAAAAGGGTCTTGGCCTCGGCCTTTGCTTCGGCCAGCAGTTTGGCTTGAGCCTGCTCAGCACGCTTAGTGGCTTCGTCGATGATTTGCCGCGCCTGCTGTCGGCTTTCCTGAGCCTGCTGTTCGAGCTTAAGGCGCAGGGCCTCTGCTGCCTTTTGGTTCTCTTCAGCGGTGCGGATCTGCTTCTCAATCTCAGCCGTGCGCTGATCCATGAAGCTGCGCACCGGTTTGTACAGCAGCTTGTAGAGGAGCAGCATCAGTAAGATGAAGTTGATGGTCTGAGCCACCAACAGGTTTTGGTCAATCAACTTCAGTCACCCTTTGCAGCAAATCTGAACGTAAAAGGGAGGGTGCCTGAAAACGTAATCAGCGTTTTCCAGCACACCCCAGGTTCTAAAGCAGTTCCAACAAGCGGTTTACTAAAGGAAGCACCACTGTGAAAATCAGCAGCAGCACCACGGCAAGAGAGTAGATGGCACCAGATTCGGAGATGGCCTGGCCCAGGATCATGGTAGTTCTTATGGACCCCTCCATCTCAGGCTGGCGGGCCATGGCTTCCACGGCTTTCCCAGCGACATAACCTTCTCCAATACCAACCAGTCCGCCGGCAAGCAGAGCAACACCAGCACCGATGGCAATTGCGGCGACTATAATGGCAATCTCTAGCATGAGTTTCCCTCCCTTCGCATTCTTGCTGACTATTCTAGTTGATTTTTATCTGAATGTAGATCACAGCGAGCAATGTAAATACTGCTGTTTGGATGATGCCCATCAGTACTCCGAACCACGCCAAAAGCGGTACGGGAAGGACGTACGGCGCGAGCATATAGACAATGCCGATTAAGATGCTGCCGCCAAAGATGTTTCCGTAAAGACGAAAGGCGTGTGAGATGACCTGGGAGATTTCTCCAGCTAAGTTAATGGGAAACATGAAAAAGTAGGGTTCGAAAAATCCCTTCAACCAAGGCCAGAAGCCTTTCTTGACAATGGCCGCTACATGACCCACCACAAAGACAAACAGGGCCAGGGTAAGCGTAGTAGTCAGATCCTCGGTGGGGGAGACGGCGCCGGGCACCACCCCGATCAGGTTAGACAAACCGACAAAAGTCGCGACCATGAGAATAAGCGGCACAAACACTTTTCCTTCAGGACCCATATCGCCAACCACGACGTTCTCAATGCCCTCCACGGCCACTTCCAAAAGGTGCTGCACTCCCCGGGGAACCTTCCGTAGGTTCCGGGTGAGGAAGAAACAGGCGATGGCAACGGCTGCCATGATGATCCATGTAAAAAGAAGCGGTTCAGATATGGGAAACGTGTGTATGTAGAAAAGCACCTTAGGTTCCACCTTTGATCCTCCCTTGCAGCATGTGGTAGACAATGGCCAGCCTGGGCATGAGCAGTCCAAAAAAGGCAGCCAAGTAGTTCAAATGGGGACTTGCCGCCGCCGCCCCAAGGGTGGCAGCGTAAAGGGCGCAGCGTTTGAGAAAAGACTTCCTGTTGAAGCGGGATACATCGCGCTTGGAGAGCCTTACAGTTCGAGCTAGCTGCAGCAGTCGCGTAGCATCGATAATCATCAACCTCAGCGTCAGCACACTCATGAGCCCTCCCAAAAGGAGGCCCAGTGCCGCCTGCGGCTTAACGACCGCGATTCCTGCCGCCAGCAGGAAGGTGAGGACTGCCGTGGTACGAACAACGTCAACTTCGTTAAACATCATTTGCGCTCCGAATTGCTGGGCAACGCGTTCACGATGAGCTTATAGGCGCTCCAGATGGAGGTAAAACAGCCAATAAGCAAAAAAACTAAGGTGAATATCGCCCGTGTCTTGAGCAAGCGGTCGATGTATAGCCCCAAAGCGGTAAAAAGGCCGACACTCACTGCGACGGTCACGCCCACTTGAGTTACCAAAGAAATGTACTTCAGGCTATTTTTCATCGCTGTTCCTTTCGTTTTGGAAAGCCCCTATACATGTTCAACATGTTCGATCGTTTTCCTTCTCCTGTAAGCAAATAGCCGCTTTGAACAAGCTCCGTATGTATGATAACATATCAAGTAAGGGATATCCAAGCCTAGGGATAAAAGGCAATTTCCCAGGCCCCATGGATACTCCCAGCGCACGCAAGTGCGCAAGCCATTACCTGCAATGATGGGAGATGCTGGATGAAGATTGGAGTCGCGTCTTTAGGTTGTGCCAAGAATCTCGTGGACACCGAGATCGTACTTGGCTTTTTGGCGGAGTCGGGGCATGAGATTGTCAGCGATCCCCGCGATGCTGAGATTATTATCGTCAACACCTGCGGATTTATCACTGAGGCTAAAGAAGAGTCCATCCAAGCCATCCTGGAGATGGCGGAGTTCAAGGAATCCGGTTCCTGCCGAGGATTAGTGGTCATGGGGTGCCTGTCCCAGCGCTACGCTGGGGAGCTGTGGGAAGAGATCCCGGAGATCGATGCCATGCTGGGCACCAACGAGCTAGACTTGGTCCCCGAAGTGATCCAGCGTGTTGCCGGCGGCGAGCGGGTGTTGGAGAGGCGCAGCAGTTATTTTGATTACAATAAGCCCTATGCCCGGCTGTCCACCACCGGATCCCACTTGGCATACCTGAAGATCGCGGAGGGCTGTTCCCATCGCTGCGCTTTTTGTGTGATTCCCCACATTAGGGGTGAATACCGCAGCCGCACCATGGAATCCATCTTGCGCGAAGCAGAGACGCTCCAGCTTTCCGGTGTCAAGGAACTGTGCGTGATCGCGCAAGACAGCACGGCCTATGGGAAGGATCTGGGCACTAGCATTGTGGAGCTGCTGCAACGGCTGGCGGGGTTGGAGATTCCTTGGATTCGCCTGCTCTATACCTATCCCACGTCCATTAGCGATGATCTGCTGGATCTCATGGCCAGGGAACAGAATTTGGTGAAGTACGTCGATTTGCCCCTGCAGCACGTTTCCCAGAGCGTTCTCCGGCGCATGAAGAGGCCGGGTGGTTTCGACTCAACGAAGGCGTTGATCGAGAAAATCCGCGACCGTATCCCCGGGGTAGTTATCCGCAGTTCATTCATTGTTGGTTTTCCAGGTGAAACCGAGGAGGATTTTCAGGAACTGCTGAGGTTTTTGGACACCATGCGCCTGGATCATGTGGGGATCTTCAGATATTCCCGGGAAGAAAACTCAGCCGCGTATCATTATGAGGGGCAGGTGGACGAGGAAATAAAAGAACGACGTTACCATGAGGCCATGGCGGTGCAGCAGCAGGTGTCCGCTTCCCTCAATAGGAAGCTGGTGGGGAGGAAGATGAAGGTTCTTCTGGAATATCCATCTGAGGAATCGGATTTGGTGATGGTAGGTAGACACAGCGGGCAAGCTCCGGATGTGGATGGTGTGGTTTACTTAGGCAGAGATGCTCTGCAGCCCGGAGAACTGGTTACGGTGCGCATCACGGAAGCCCATGCCTATGACTTAGTTGGAGAGGTGGTGGAGGGCAGTGAACCTGCCTAACTTGGTTACTTCGCTCCGCATTTTGCTTGTGCCGCTGTTTGTGTACCTGTATCTGACCAATCCGGGGCAGATGAACCTCCCAGCAGCCTTTGTGTTTTTGCTGGCGTCCGTCACTGACGCCCTGGATGGATATCTAGCCCGCAGTCGTAAGGAGGTCACCCGCTTTGGGCAGCTCATTGACCCCATCGCGGACAAACTCCTCATCACCGCGGCTCTGCTCACTTTGGTCCAGGCCGGGTCCATAAACACGTGGGAGGCCTTAATCATCCTAGGACGGGAGTTTGCCGTTTCGGGCTTGAGGATCTTAGCTGCGGCGGAGGGGAAGGTAATCGCGGCTTCGTTGTGGGGGAAGATCAAGACGGTTACTCAAATCGCAGCAGTTATGGCGTTTTTCCTGGGCATTTCCTGGGCTCGCCAGCTCATGTGGGTGGCCATTGTGGCTACCGTGTTGTCGGGCGTTAGGTACTTCCAGAAGGCCCAGGATGTACTAAAAAGCTCGATGGAATAGTGTGTTATAATACTTAGTGTCAGCAATCAACGCTGACACTTTTTTTGTTTGCAAGAATATGGGCGGGAGGAAGTACCCTTGATTTATCGCGGCTTTCATCTGCCGGCAGCCTTTCTGGTTTTTATCCTGGTAATTGCTGGCGGTTTGTTGGGAAAACATGTATACGAACGGACTCAGGTGATGACTCCGCTGGAGGACAGGCTTGAGGAGGCGTCCGGCGTACAGAGAGTGGTCTTCCAGCGCGGACCTGGAGGGAAAACCGTGGTCTATCTCGAGCTGGATCCAGCGGTCACGCTGTCCTCGGCGTTTAGCCAGGTGCGGGAAATCGCAGCCAGTTCCAGGGCAGACTTGGCCATCTACGTGGTGGACTCGGCCAGCCAGGAGCTGTTGCACTTGTTTGAGCGGGTGAGGATCGCCGCGGAAGAGGCCATCATTACCGGCCAGTTCACCCTGCTGGAGGAGCGGGTTAGGGATCTGGCATTGGCGCAGGGGGTAACTTGGGAGCTCTCTGTGGATCGAGATTACATCTATGTGTCGCTGGCCGATGGTGAAAGTGTTTTGCGGCGGGTGATCAGCCGCGCTCCCCATGGGGGCGATCTGGAAGTGTATGCGGGAGGAGGTGCTGCGCCGTGGAGAAATGGGTGAAGGAGATCGCCCTGGGCGGCGCGGTGGCCGCGTTGGTTTTAGCTGTGATCTTTGGGTTTGACCTAAGCCTACTCTTGTTTCCCTTGAGCATGCTGGCTTTGGGCGCCATGTTCATCAGCGGACGTGGTGGACTCGCCGGGCGTTTCAGTCCCGCCCGCCTGGGGGGTGGGGAAGAGAGCACGGTTCCTGCGGTCACCTTTTCCCAGGTTGGGGGCCAGGAAATGGCGAAGAGAGAACTTTTGGAAGCGCTTACTTTTCTGAAGGAGAGCTCTCGCACAAGGCAGCTGGGGATTCGGCCCCTGAAGGGCGTTCTCCTTGTGGGGCCGCCAGGAACGGGCAAGACGCTCATGGCCAAAGCGGCTGCCAATTACACCGCATCCGTCTTTTTGGCCGCTTCAGGTTCACAGTTCGTACAGATGTACGCCGGGGTGGGTGCCAGCCGGGTACGTCAGCTTTTCAAGGAGGCCCGTACACAGGCACAACGGGCGAAGAAGGCCAGTGCCATTATCTTCATCGATGAGATCGACGTCTTAGGGCCAAAACGGGGGAAGAACGTCAGCCATCTGGAGTATGACCAAACCTTGAATGAGCTGCTTACCCAAATGGATGGAGTAGACAGTGAACAAGACGTCCAGATCCTGGTGGTGGGCGCGACCAATCGTGCCGACCTGCTTGATCCGGCCCTGACGCGGCCAGGGCGTTTCGACCGCATTGTGCAGGTAGACCTGCCGGATAAGGCGGGACGGCTGCACATCTTGAAGATCCATGCGGCCAACAAACCCCTTGCCGAAGACGTATGCCTGGAGAAGATTGCCGCTCAAACCCAGGGCTTTTCAGGTGCCCACCTGGAAAGTCTCCTCAATGAGGCCGCCATCTGCGCCCTGCGCGCCGGCAGGGAGAGGATAGAGCAGGAAGACCTGCGGGAAGCGGTGGAGAAAGTAATGCTGGGCGAAAAGTCCAACCGCCTGCTCCAGCAGGACGAGCGAGAGCGGGTCGCCTATCACGAGGTGGGCCATGCAGTCATCAGCGAACTGGTGGGACCCGGTTCAGTGGCGTCCATCACCATTGTGTCTCGCAACCGTGCCTTGGGATACATCCGGCGGGCTTCCCAGGATGACCGTTACCTGTACACCCGAGATCAGCTGCTGGGGGCCATCCAGGTGTGTGTTGCAGGTGCTGTGATGGAGGAGATCATCTTCGGGCAGCGCTCCACAGGCGCAGCCAATGATATTGAGCAGGCAGTACAGCTGGCGAAGCGCATGGTCTTTTCGGGGCTCTCTCCATTGGGCATCGTCAGTTCTGATCTGGCCCCTGGGGTACTGAACGATACCGTGGCGCAGATCATCCGGGAGCAGGAGGACAGGGTCAAAGAAGTGTTGGCTTGCCGGGTGGATGAAGTGAGGAAGATAGCTGCCCATTTGCTGCAGGAAGAGAGCCTCGGCGGGGATGAGTTTCGGCTGATGCTTGGCGGCAGGCAAGTTTCCTAGTTGTTCCTCAAGTTTGAACCTGTTATAATCTAAGGGGTTTGGACTAACGGATCAGAAGGCGGATGAGGAGTGCAGTGATGCCAGCGGCCATGATGGGGCCCACCGAAACGCCTCCGAAGAGGGAGACGCTGAGCATCACGCCAATGAGAATTCCCGGGATGATGGAAGGCTCAGCAGCCACGAACTCCAAGCCTTGGCTGTTGAGATATGCCCCCAACAGGCCACCTACGATGGAAAGGATACCCACGGGGCTCAATAGGGACGAGGCCAGGCTTTTCAGCGTGACCTGTCCAGTGGCGAAGGGTATCATGAGGGCGATGGTCAAAAAGAGCAATCCCGCCTCCAGGCCCCGGGCCTGAATCAGCGGAAAGAAGCGGTTCAGGCGCATCAGGTCAAGGAAAAAGACTATGGCGGCGGCCGCGCCAAGCAGGTTGTTCTTGGACAAGATTGCAACCACGAAGATGATGAGCAGGGGCAGCGCCGACACCATTTCCATCCCCCCTTTTGATCATCCTATTTCCTAAGTCTGCTCTCTATGAAAGGGATGATGGCAATTAACGCCCAACCACACTTCGGATATGTCACCGATAACGCCGTATTGATGACCTCCTTACTGGCTTGGGCGGTGGCCCAACTGTTGAAAATAGTCTCTTGGGCAGTAATACGGGGCAAGTTGAATTTCCGGCGCTTGGTGGAACCCGGCGGGATGCCCAGTTCGCACAGCGCTTTTGTTACCGCGTTAGCCGCAAGTATTGGGCTTCAGGAAGGGTTTGACTCCACGCTTTTTGCCCTCGCGGCGGTATTCGCTTTGATTGTGATGTATGATGCAGCCGGTGTCAGGCGCGCTGCAGGGAAGCAAGCCCGGGTGTTGAACGCCATTGTCGAGGATCTAAACCGCAGGGAGCTGCATCCAGAACGCCTGCGGGAGCTCTTGGGGCATACGCCGATTGAGGTCGTGGCGGGGGCCCTGTTGGGCATAGTTGTCGCAGTTTGGCGGCTGTGAAGTTGGAAGGCACAGGGTTATCCTGTGCCTTTTTGGCGACTAGGGGCGCCAGATCTGGGGGGCAGAGTAGTAGCCCACGAGCCCGTGGGTACTCACCGCGGCCACTACATACTTAACTTCTGAGGGCAGTTCCTCAGGATCCAGAGCGTGGAGGAAGGATGTTGTTGGTAGGGGAGAGGGAGTTAGGAGCTCGTAACGGTCCAGGGCACTCTTTTGGGCCAGGACAATGTAGCCTTGGAGGTTCCAGTGGTCCAAAGGCATCCAGGTGATCTCCACCTCCGGGCCGCTGCCGGTCACTGTGACTCCAGTTGGGGCTGGAAGGAGTGTCTCCACCCGGCCTGAAATGAGCAGTCCCTGGGTTTCCGGCTTCCAGGTGAGGAAGATCTCTTCACTTGCGCCGATGTGGACCACCTGCCACAGGCCTGAACCCAACTTGTCACCTACGCGAAATGACTCGGTGTACAGCTCGATTTTGAACTCGTAGCTGCCTGGACTGATCTCCAGGGCGGCTTCGAAGGGAGCGTCGGCGTCCGGGCGGATCACCTCGTACATCTGATCGTCGAAGTAGATGCGTGCCCTTAACGCTTCCCGGCGAAAGACATAGTTTTCCAGATCGATGGAGATGTTTACGGTGCTCGCTGCGGGCCGGAGAATGAGTTCTATGCTGGTTGCGCCACCGTAATCAACCTGGATGTTCTCGGGTTTGCTCTGGAAGTGCACCATGCCATCTGCGTCTCTCAGGAAGACGGTGAGCTGCCACTGGCCCACGGGCACCTCCAGGCTGCCTTGGAACTCGTTGAGATGCACCGGAACCGTGGTTTCCACCACATGTTTTCCCCGGCTGAGGATGATCAGGGCCTCCACCACAGTGTGGGACGCAGTGTCCACCGTTCCCAGAACGGTCAGGGGGGAGGTAGGGGCGAGGGGAGAAGCTGATAGGCAGGCGCTGGATAACGCGGCTGCACACACCAGAAGCAGGAGGAGTATAGGGCGGGTGCTGTTTTTCGTCACGGCAATCCTCCTCGACCTCCCTGGGCTTAATTGTAGCGTAGCACATAATTGTCTGAAAGTAAAGTGAAACGGGAATATTGCGAATATGGGGTGAGAGCTATGCGGGCAGAATTGATCATGGTGGGCACGGAGCTGCTTTTAGGCGAGATAGTTGATACCAACGCCACCTTTTTGGCCAGCAATTTGGCGGATTTGGGGATCGACGTCTATTACAAATCCACTGTGGGCGATAATTTGGCGAGGCTGCAGGAAGTGCTGAAAAGGGCCCTCGAGCGCTCAGACCTCGTGCTGATCAGCGGCGGTCTCGGCCCAACCGAAGATGATCTGACCCGGGAAGCGGTGAGTCTGGCCGCGGAATGCCCGCTGCAGGAGAACGGCGACGTGATGCGCTGGATCGAAAACAGGTTCTTGGAGCGGTATGGTTCCTCCACCGCCATGAGCCCTCAAAATCGCAAACAAGCCCTTTTCCCCGAAGGGAGCGAGGTTATCCCCAATCCGGTGGGTACCGCTCCCGGCTTTTGGTTGGAAAAGGGGGATACCATAGTAGTGGCTTTTCCCGGTGTGGCAAGGGAACTGAGGGCCATGTTTTCCGAGACCGTTCTGCCTAAGCTGAAAGAACTGGCGGCTCAGGAGGCACTGGTCATCCGTAACCTGCATTTCGCCGGGATCGGCGAGTCGAGTCTGGCGCAGCTTTTGGAAGACCTTGTTGCCGCGCAGTCCAATCCCACTTTGGCATTGTACGCCTCCGGCGGGACTGTGCGTGCCCGTCTGGCTGCGAAAGCTTCCAGCAGGGAAGAGGCCCTGCAGTTGATTGAGCCCTTAGAAAGGGAGATCAAGCGCCGCACCCGGGATTACTTCTACGGGGTGGACAATCAATCCCTGGAAGAGGTGGTGGTCAAAGGGTTTTTGGAACGCGGTTTGACCTTGGCTGTAGCCGAGTCGTGCACCGGCGGGCTCATTGCCCACTGTCTGACAAACATACCGGGCAGTTCAGGTTTTTTCCAGCGCGGCTATGTAGTTTACACCAATCAAGCCAAAGTACAAGACCTGGGCGTACAGCCTTCCACCTTGGAAAGGTTCAGCGCGTACAGCCCCGAAACGGCCAAGGAAATGGCCGAAGGGGTGCGCCTAAGAGCCCAGACCCATTTCGGGCTGGCCGTAACGGGCATTGCCGGACCGGGGGGAGGCACAGCTGACAAGCCGGTGGGCTTGGCATACATTGCTTTGGCCGCTGAGGAGAATACTATAGTGCAGAGGTATTTTTGGAAGGGCACGCGAGAACAGATCAAAGAACGGGTGGCCGGCGCGGCCCTGCATTTGCTGTGGAAGACCATCAGCGAACCGCAGTCTGACTAGGGGGATGGGGTACATATGCAGCAGCGTGCAAAGAACCGGAGCAGGTGTCTGCCGGTTCTTTTTGCTATTTTGGGAGTAATAGCCTTTGTAAATCTGTTCTCCAGTACCGATTACCGTTTCTTCTCCGTAGTGGTCAATCTGGAAGTGCTCTTAGGTTCTGCGCCCCAAACACGCGTTATCCTGCCCCCCGTGGGAGAAATCAGGGCCCATACCCATTGGCTTCCCGTGCAGCTCAACGCCGAACTACGCAGTGTGGATTTGGGTCTGCTGCGCCAAACAGTGTTTTCCCCGCTCCTGCAGGGCGGCCAAGCTCCAGATGAACTGCAGGCAGGAGCTTCGCAGATCATCTTTCACTTCTTCCTCAAACAGCTCTTTCTGGCTTTTGTTGGAGCTGTGGCCGGCCTTTTCCTATCAGGGGTCCGCAGCGCCACTAGACTGGTTAGGGGCGGCTTTCTGGGTATGCTGCTGATCCTAATCGCCGTTGGTCTGCTTTACGCCACTTACCGACCGGAGGCGTTTGAGCAGGTGGAATATGAAGGGATGATTGAGGCGGCGCCTTGGATCCTCAGCCTGGTTCGGGATGCCCTGGATCAAGTGGAGGAACTGGGCCAGCGCGTGCAGGCTTTGGCCGGTAACCTATACACCGCTCTGCAGCGCTTGGAGGAGATGGGCCCCCTGGGGTTGGTGGAGGCGGATGTCTTGGTTTTGCACGTCTCAGATATTCACAACAACCCCATCGCCTATAACTTTGCCGCGCAAGTCGTGGAGAGTTTTGGAGTGGATGTGATCCTGGACACGGGGGATTTGACAGATTGGGGAACCACCTTGGAAGCTGAGATTACCAGCCGTATTGAACAGCTCGGTCTACCGTACATTTTTGTATCAGGCAATCACGACTCTCCTCAAGTAGTGCGCCGGCTCTTGGAGACTTCCCAAGCCGTGGTGCTAGGCGAGCCGGTTACGGTGGCCGGCCTGTATGTTGCCGGTACTGGGGATCTGGTGGCCGACAGCTATCTGCCCACCCCGGCTTCGCTAGAGGAATTAAGCGCTTTGGCTGAGGAGATCAACGCTCGATGGGGTGCAGTGGAGGAGAGGCCCCACATTTTCCTAGTGCACAATCACAGAGTCGCGGAAGCCATCTCACCCGGATTGTTCCCGGTGGTGGCCTACGGCCACACCCATCAGTGGGGCGTCACCCAGGTGGACGGAACCGTGTACAGCAATGCTGGGACCACGGGAGCTGCCGGCATTAGAGGATTTCAAAGCAAGGAACCACTGCCCTACAGCCTCTCCCTGCTCTATTTTGTGCGCGGGGAGGATGGAAATCTGAAGCTTCAGGCGGTGGACGGGGTGCATGTGACCGGCTTGGGCCAGAGTTTCTCACTGCAGAGAACATTTGTGGAACACGGCAGGAATAGGACAGGGGATGTCGAACTAACAATGTGAAGTCCACTAGAAGGCTTTGGCAACTGCTTTGCTTGGGGAAACGGCATGGGCTTGATGGGACGGCTGCACGTCTCGTCGAGCAGGTTTCTCCTCTTTTTATGAGTCGCGGGCGAACGTGTGTTTTAACAGGAAAGGGGCGAATTCTGCAGTGGATGAAAGGCAAAAGGCTTTAGATAGGGCTATTCTGCAGATTGAGAAGCAGTATGGCAAGGGCTCGATTATGAAGTTGGGCGAACAGTCAAATCTGGATATCGAAGTTATTCCCACCGGATCCTTGTCATTAGATATAGCGTTGGGAGTGGGCGGCATTCCCAAAGGCAGGATTGTGGAAATATACGGGCCCGAGGCTTCAGGCAAAACCACACTGGCTCTGCATATTATGGCCCAGGTGCAGAAAAGCGGAGGCATTGCGGCCATGGTAGACGCTGAGCACGCTCTAGATCCCGGCTATGCCAGAGAACTGGGCGTAGACATCGATAACCTGCTCATTGCCCAGCCGGACCACGGGGAGCAGGCCTTGGAGATAGCTGAACACCTGGTACGCAGTGGAGCCGTGGACGTGGTAGTTGTGGACTCTGTGGCGGCGTTGGTGCCCAGGGCGGAAATAGAGGGCGAAATGGGAGATGCCCACGTGGGTCTCCAGGCGCGCTTGATGTCCCAAGCCCTGCGCAAGTTGACCGGGGCCATCAGCAAATCCAACTGTACTGTGATCTTCACCAATCAGCTCCGGGAGAAAGTTGGGATTATGTTTGGCAACCCTGAAGTTACGCCCGGGGGCCGGGCCCTGAAGTTCTATGCGTCCATTCGGTTGGACGTTCGGCGCATCGACTCCCTAAAGCAGAGTGGGGAGATCGTGGGCAACCGCACTAGGGTCAGGGTATTGAAGAACAAAGTCGCTCCTCCCTTTAGGGAAGCGGAGTTTGATATTATGTACGGCAAAGGGATCTCCCGCGTCGGCGATATTTTGGATCTGGCCGCGTCATTGGATTTAGTCAACAAGAGCGGCGCCTGGTATTCTTACGGTGATGTGCGTTTGGGCCAAGGGCGCGAAGCGGCCAAAGAATACTTAACCCAGAATCCTGAACTAACCGATGAACTGGAACTGAAGATCAGGGTCGCCAAGGGTTTGATCCCAGCTGGTGACGCCCAGGGGGTTGGGGAGAAAGAGTGAGCGGAAAGAAGGATGAAGATGCCAAGACGGTGGCGCTGCGACTGCTGACGGTGCGCGACCGCAGCACGCATGAACTGCGCACCCGTCTGGAGCAGAGGTTTCCGGCGGAGGAAGTGGAGGAGACCTTACAGTACCTGAAGCAGATTGGTTATTTGGATGATTTGCGCTTTGCCCGCAGTTTCGTCCAGTACCGCAATGACCACAGGCCTACAGGTAACTACTTGCTGCGCCTGGAGTTGGGCAGTAAGGGGATTCCAGACAGCCACATTGATCAAGTGCTCAATCCGCCTGAACTAGAATATGAGCTGGCCCTGACGCTTGCAGCTCAGCGCCTGGGGCGTCTTCAGCGCGAGGACGCCCTGGGGCGCTGCCGTAAGATCTACATGCTCCTGCAGCGCAGGGGTTTTCCGGGAGCTGTGGCGAGGAAAGTGATTGGGGAATTGCTTGACAGGGATCCAGAAAAGGAATACAATTAAAGCGAGTTGTTCGGCTGTGCTAGCCAGATCTTCGAAAACGAAATGAGTAGTCTGAACTGGAAAATGATTTTGAACACTGGGAAAAGCTGAGTTGCGGCTCGGCTTTCTTTTCTAAGGGTGTGGAACGAGGAGGTGAATGCGATAGAGTTATTGATTACCTTGATTAAGTACGGATTGGTTGCAGTGGTTTCCTTGGTGGCAGGCTACTTCGTGAGAAAGATCTCAGCTGAGGCCACCATACGTTCCGCCGAGGAAGAAGCTCGCAGAATCTTGCAGGAGGCCGAACGGGATGCTGAAAGCAAGAAACGTGAAGCCTTGGTGGAAGCTAAAGAGGAAATCCATAGACTTCGCTCCGATATGGAACGGGAAGCGCGGGAACGCCGGGCTGAGTTGAATCAGTTTGAGCGGCGAGTATCGCAAAAGGAAGAGGTGCTCGACAAGCGCAGTGAATCGCTGGAGCGCAAGGAAGAAGCTCTGCAGCGGAAAACCCGGGAAGTGGAACAGCGGCAGCAAGAAGTAAACGAAATCCTTGCTAAGCAGCGCCAGGAGTTGGAGAGAGTTTCTCAGCTCACCACGGACCAGGCTCGAGAGATGATTCTCAAGGCCGTGGAGGAGGAAGTCAAGCACGAGACTGCAGTGCTGATCCGAGATTTGGAGAATCAAGCACGGGAGGAAGCTGATAAGAAGGCCCGTGATATCATTTCCCTAGCCATTCAGCGCACAGCTGTTGACCATGTGGCCGAATCCACCGTGTCGGTGGTGGCCCTCCCCAACGATGATATGAAGGGGAGAATCATCGGTCGTGAAGGCAGAAACATTCGCGCTTTGGAAACCCTAACAGGGATAGATCTGATCATCGACGACACGCCTGAAGCTGTGATTCTGTCAGGATTCGATCCAGTGCGCAGGGAGATTGCCCGCATTGCTTTGGAGCGTTTGATTGCCGATGGACGCATCCATCCAGCACGCATTGAAGAGATGGTGGAAAAAGCGCGCCGAGAAGTGGATGCGGCGATTCGGGATGCTGGGGAGCAGGCCACCCTTGATGCGGATGTACACGGCCTGCATCCAGAGATTGTGAAGTTGTTGGGCAGACTACGTTTTCGAACTAGCTATGGCCAGAACGTGTTGAAACACTCGGTTGAAGTGGCTCATTTGGCCGGCATCATGGCGGCCGAATTGGGAGTAGATGAGAGATTGGCTCGTCGAGCCGGTTTGCTGCATGACATCGGCAAGGCTGTTGACCACGAAATGGAAGGGACTCACATCCAGATTGGGGTTGAGCTCCTGCGTAAGTACAAAGAGAATGAAGATGTCATCCATGCTGTGGCCTGCCATCATGGGGACTATGAACCCCAGAGCGTGGAAGCGGTGTTGGTGGCAGCTGCGGACTCCATTTCGGCGGCCAGGCCGGGGGCTCGGCGGGAAACTCTGGAGAGCTACATCAAGCGCCTGCAGAAACTGGAGGAGATCTCTTCCTCCTTTGACGGTGTGGACAAATCCTACGCCATTCAGGCAGGTCGGGAAGTACGGATTATAGTCAAACCCGAGCGCGTCAGCGATGCCACGGCAGTCCAACTTAGTCGAGAGATCGTGAAAAAGATCGAATCTGAGTTGGAGTACCCCGGGCAGATTAAGGTGACCGTGATTCGTGAAACCCGCGCTGTGGAGTATGCCAAATAGGACCAGGCAGCCGCCTGGTTCTATTTTTCCAAACAGTAGGGGAAGATGGAGGAGAGAGATTGGACCTCAACAGCACACAAGTAGATCTACTTATTGCCATTCTTGTGCGTTTTCCATACATAGGGACCATACACTGCGAACCGGAGACGGGGACGCTGCGTTTGGTCTTTCTGCTCAACGAGCCCGAGCAGGGGTTTGAAGGATTTGCCCGGAGTTTCCGGGCTCATCTTGCCCTTTTCCAACAGCTCATGGGCAGATCCGTGCAGGCGTCTTCCTTGCGTATGAAGGAAACCGAGCAGCTGACGGTGCTTGAGGTTGTTCGTGATCTGGCCAGCATTACCATGGCTGAGCTGAGGCTCATTGTGCAGCTGGTCCGGGATTATTACGGGGAAAGCTTAGTCCAGGAAGGTCCCGACGTTCGGGAAGAAGACGCCCTGGAGCAGGAGATGATCATCGAAGCCTTGCTCCGAGAACACGCTGAGTCGGGACAGGAGCGCCTAACGGGATTTCGAGAAAACGGTAGAGTACTGGTTTTCAGTACTGCTATAGGAGGTGGATAGGCGGTGAACGTACTAGTTTTGGGTGATATCTACGGGCGTCCGGGCAGAAAAATTGTGTCCCAGTTCTTACCCGATCTGGTGAAGCAGTACAAACCTGTCTTGGTTGTGGCCAACGGCGAGAATGCGGCGGGCGGATTCGGCCTCACCAGGAACGTGGCGGAGGAGTTGTTTGCCTTGGGCATAGACGTGCTCACGAGCGGCAACCACATTTGGGATCAAAAAGAAATGTACCACTATATCAGCGAAGAACCGCGCATTTTGCGTCCCGCCAATTATCCGCCGCAGGTACCAGGCGCTTCTGTGTATCTGCACCGCTGTTCGGATGCGGTGATTGCTGTGGTGAACCTCATAGGACGCGTGTTCATGGGCGACTTTGACTGCCCGTTCCGTACCGCCGATCAGATCTTGGCGGATCTGCCCGCGGAAGTCACCCACGTAATCGTGGATTTCCATGGCGAAGCTACTTCCGAAAAAATCGCCTTGGCCCTCTATCTGGATGGTCGAATCAGCGCGCTGGTTGGCACCCATACCCACGTGCCCACGGCTGACGAGCAGATTCTACCCAAAGGCACAGCCTTCATCACTGATCTGGGCATGTGTGGGCCCATACACAGTGTTTTGGGGGTGGACCCGGAGATCGTGATTGATAAGTTTCTAACACAGCTGCCGACGAGGTTTTCCGTGGCCAAGGGCCCAGCTTACCTGAGCGGAGTTGTGATCTCCCTAAGTGAAGACGGGCGCGCAGCAGGAATTTTGCGCCTGAATCTTCAATAAATGCGTATAATAGGAGGATTTTCCCAGTATATATCTAATAAGTAATTGAGGATACCACGTAAGCAGTAGCGCTTTCACCTAAGGAGGTCACATTAACATGGAAGTATTGAAAGTGTCGGCACACTCCACCCCCAACAAAGTCGCCGGTGCACTCGCTGGGAAAGTGCGTGAAGAAGGCCGCGCGGAGATTCAAGCTATCGGCGCGGGTGCCTTAAACCAGGCAGTCAAAGCGGTGGCTATTGCCCGAGGTTTTGTGGCCCCTAGCGGAGTGGATCTGGTGTGCATTCCAGCATTCACAGACGTCATAATTGACAACGAAGAAAGAACTGCCATCAAACTGATTGTTGAACCAAGATAGCGGCGCTAACGTGGGACGAACGGCCCACCCCACAGGGGTGGGTTGTTTTCTATCTAGACTTAAGGAGAGGACATGCGGTGTTCGTTTTCGATGCTCACATCGACACTCTGATGCGCCTGATCGATCGCCGGGAAACGCTGGAAGATGCCCAGGGGCATGTGTCCCTCTCTCAGCTGGTTCAGGGCCGAGGCGCCCAGTTTTTCGCTGCTTTTGTGGATCCCAAGTATTATCACGGGCTGGCCATGCACCGTACCGTGGAGATGATCGATCTCTTTTGGCAGATCCTGGATGATCACCGGGACGTGCTGGCCTTTGCCGGTTCAGCTAAAGACATCACCGAGGCCAACTCCCAAGGACGCTTTGCCTGCCTGCTTGCCATTGAGGGAGGAGAGGCGCTGGAAGGGAAGCTGTCCTCGCTGCGCATGTTTCATCGCCTGGGAGTTCGCCTTCTGACCCTGACCTGGAATTTCCGCAACCAGTTGGCGGCAGGCCAAACGGAGGGACCAGAGGGAGGAGGTCTGAGCAGGTTTGGACTTCAGGTTGTGGAGGAGATGAACAGGCTGAAAATGATCGTGGACGTTTCCCACCTTAACGAGCCTGGGTTCTGGGATGTGCTCAAAGTGAGTAGGGATCCCATCGTTGCCTCCCATTCCAACGCCAGGGCATTGTGTGATCATCCTCGCAATCTCAGTGACGAACAGATTCGCGCCTTGGCGGATCGGGGCGGCGTGATCGGCGTGAACTTCTGCTGTGCATTCCTACGCCCTGACTATCAGGCCTCCGTGGAGGATGTGGTGGATCAGATCGCCCATCTGATCAAGGTGGGTGGAGAAGACTGCGCAGCGCTGGGATCAGATTTCGACGGCATCACCGAAACGCCGGCCGGACTGGAGAACTATGGCAAGATACGCAGCCTGGTGGGGCTCTTGGAGCGGAAAGGGTACAGTGAAGCCGTGATCGAAAAAGTGATGGGTGGCAATCTGCTGCGGCTTTGCGCGCAGGTGCTCGGTTAAATCTTCGAGTGGGGGGATATGCTAAGGGAAAAAGGGGGCATATCGTGGGCGGCAATGTCGTGAAGGTGATTGAGCTCGTTGGGGAATCCGAGCAGAGCTGGGAAGATGCAGTCCAAGTGGCTGTCAAAGAGGCCTGCAAGACGCTGCGGGGGATTACGGGTGTTGAGGTGCTGAACTGGACCGGTAAAGTGGACCCCCAGGGAGAGATCGTTGGCTACAGAGCCAATGTGCAGGTAGCCTTTGAAGTGGAAAACTAAAACGCACCGAAGCGGCTTAGGATAACTAAGCCGCTTTTTGGTTATACTACAGCCAGTAAATCTAGAAGTAGGTGACAGGACATGGATTGGATGGGTGCTGTTGTACGTTTCATTGTTTCCGCGTTGGTGCTCATGTTGGTGGGTTTCCTACTGCCCGGCTTTAAGGCTCTGTCGTTCTTTCATGCCCTTTTCGCCGCGGTGGTTATCGCGGTCTTGGGCTGGGTTGTGGAGAGCCTGCTTGGTCGGAACGTCTCTCCCTACGGCAGAGGGGTTGTGGGTTTCTTGGTGTCAGCCGTGATTATCTGGGCCGCGCAGTTCATCGTTCCAGGCATGGAGGTTTCGGTGATCGGAGCTTTGCTGGCAGCCTTCGTCATCGGCATCATTGATCTTTTCGTGCCCACCACCATACGCTGAGCCTTGGTTCCAACCGCGTCGCCCCGTGGAGCTCCGCTCTGGTCAGGGGCGGTTTTTTTGCAGGGAGTGATGGCATGCCAAAGGATAGGTTCTCGATATCCAAGAAGCTGGAGGACAACTTAGCGGTGCTGGAAGCGGAGCTCGGTTACGGAGTCACCTTCGATCTGGTGTTCCGCAAACTAAAGATAGCTCATAAGCAGTCGTGCCTGGTCTTTTTTGACGGTTTCGTTAATGATGTGGCGGTGATCCACATCCTCCGGGCTCTGCAGGCTGTGCCGCGCACTGGGGTGACCTTTCACGCACTGAAACAGGACCTATATGACCGCATTCCCTACTTCGAACTGAGTAGCGCCGATGACCTGGAAGCGGCCATGGATCAGCTCCTGTCCGGCGCCATGCTGCTGCTCGTCGATGGTATGCAGGAAGTGGTTGTACTGGATGTGCGCCAGTACGTGGTCAGGGGTTCGGAAGAACCCGCCTTGGAAAAGGTGACAAGAGGCTCCCGAGACGGGTTCGTGGAAACCGCTCTGTTTAACATCAACCTCATCCGGCGCAGAATCCGCGATCCTAATCTCCGCTTTGAAGCGCTCCAGGTGGGCAGGAGGTCCAAGACGGATGTGATGATCGGTTATATCAAAGACGTGGCCGATCCCAGTCTGATTCAGGAGGTCAAAGACCGCATCGGTGCCATAGATCGGGACGCTATTCCCATGGGCGGCAAGAACCTGGAAGAATATATCCTGGGTACGGTTTTTAACCCACTGCCCGTGACGCGCTATACAGAACGCCCCGATGTGGCCGCTGCCCACCTGTTGGAGGGCCATGTGGTCATAATCGTGGACACCACGCCCTTTGTACTCATTGTCCCGGTCACCCTCTGGCACTTTACTCAGCATGCGGAGGAGTACTTCCAGAACCCTCCGGTAGGTACCTATTTGCGCTGGATTCGCACGGCAGGCATTTTTGGCTCCCTAATACTCTTGCCCTTGTGGTACACCCTCTCCGTGAGCCAAAACCTGCCTCCCTGGATAGCCTTTATCGGGCCAAAGGAGCCGGGGCGCTTGGCACTCTGGCTGCAGCTGCTCCTATTGGAACTGGGCCTGGATTTGATCCGCATGGCTCTGATCCACACCCCCGACTCCCTGGCCACCTCCTTAGGTATAGTGGGAGCCATTATCCTGGGAGATCTGGCTGTATCCATTGGGTTGTTCACAGGTGAAGCCATTCTCTACACGGCCATCACTGCCATCTGCAGCTTTGCCACACCCAGCATAGAACTGAGCAATGCTCTGCGCCTTTTTCGCTTCGTGCTGTTTTTCGGAGCGGTTGTGGCCGGCTGGTGGGGCCTTGGCGCGGGGCTGCTCGTCACCTTTCTCACCATGGGCTTAACCAAATCCTTTGGCATACCCTATCTATGGCCTTTGATCCCCTTTGACGGCCCCGCGCTGTTAAGGGTGATCTTCCGCTATCCCATCCCCCAGGTAGCGGTGCGTCCCCGGCTCACTCAACCGCAGGATCTGCGCGCCCAAAAGCGAGACAAAAAAAGGAGGTAGCTGCCATCAGGCAGATCGGGATTCCCCGCGCGCTATACTACTTCCAATACTATCCTCTCTGGGAAACCTATCTGGCCGAGTTGGGCTTTGAGGTAATCACTTCGCCTCCCACCAATCAGGAGATCCTGGAACTGGGGCTGACGGCATGCGTGGACGGAGCCTGCCTGCCCCTTAAAGCCTTTGTGGGGCACGTGCGGTTCCTGGTCAATAGGGGGCTGGAGCTGCTCTTCGTACCGCAGGCGATCAGTGTCGTTCCAGGTGAGTATACCTGTACCAATCTGCTTGGACTGCCGGATCTCGTTCAGCAGTATATCCCTTCCTCCGTACGGCTGCTCTCCCCTGCCCTGGATGCCCGGAAGGGAGCAGGGAAAATCTCCTTCAGCTACCTGCGCTGCGGCTTGGAATTTGCCTCCGCGCTGCGAGTCCTCAAGGCCTGGCAGACTGCCCAGGCCGCCCAGCGCCAAGTTGATACAGCTCCCAAAGCAAACGGCTCTACTGGTCGGGGTTTGAACATCCTGATCCTGGGACCGCGCTATTTGACCGACGATGCCTATTTGAACGCCGATCTCATGGGGAAACTGGCAGCATTGGGTGTGCAGGTCACAGCGGCCGCCGCGTTCCCCGATTCCATTACGCTTCCCGCCAGTCGTTCTCTAGCCAAAAGGCCGTTTTGGACGAGCATGCGACGCTCCCTGGGTGCCCTGGAGCATTGCTTACACCGTGTTGACGGGGTTATCAGCTTGGCGCCTTTTGCCTGCGTAGCGGAGGCGATGCAGGGAGTAATGGTCGCTGAGCGCACTGCCAAAACCGAGTGCGCCCACCTGGAGCTCCATGTGGACGAACACAGCAGCCCGGTAGGTCTGGTGACGCGCCTGGAGGCATTCTGCGATCTTTTGGAAAGGAAACGACGCGGATGAGAATCACCTTTCCCCACCTGGGAAACGCCTATATCGCAGTGGAGTCCCTTCTTAGAGGTCTGGGGCATGAACCGGTCACACCTCCCCTCACGAACCGCCAGACCTTGGAACGGGGGAGTTTCCATAGCCCGGCAGAGATGTGCCTGCCCTTCAAAATCTCTTTAGGCAACATGCTGGAAGGGATCGACTTGGGGGCGGAGAGCGTGTTGATGATCGGCGGTTGGGGCCCCTGCCGTTTAGGTTACTACGGGGAGATCCAAAGGCTGCTCCTGGAGGCTTTGGGCAAGGAAGTTGAGTTTATCACTTTGGAAGTACCCAGGGGGAACTATTCCAGGTACATGGTCCACCTCCAGAAGCTGACTGGTTCCACCAAGTTCGACCATCTTAGAAGCGGTGCCAGTTTGAGCTGGGCAAAGCTAAATGCCCTGGAGGAACTGGAAATCTTAGCACTGCAAACCCGTCCCAGGGAAAAGAAGCGCGGCGCCACCACGGGGTATTTGCAGTACCAGCTAGAACAGCTGAGGGCAGCCGAAACCGTTCAGGAGGTGGAGGAGATTCTGTCCACCGCTAGCCGAGGGTTTCTCAGACTCAGGGCACGGGAGCAGAACCGGCCGCTGCGGCTGGGCGTGGTGGGGGAGATCTATACAGTGATGGATCCCTTTTCCAACCTGCGCCTGGAAGAACGTTTGGGTTACCTTGGGGTAGAGGTGGTGCGCACCATCAGCCTTGCGGAGTGGGTGAAAAACCATATCTTTAAGAAGGCCCTGGGCCTTTACAGCCTTGCGCCGCTGCGGCGTCTGGCAGCAGGTTATCTGCGCGGCTTTATCGGCGGCCACGGGTTGGAAAGTATAGCGCGCAGTGTGGATTTGGCCCGAAAGAACCTGGACGGCGTTGTGCACGTCCTGCCCCTATCCTGCATGCCCGAGATCGTAGCCCGGGGCATTCTTCCCCGTGTCAGCCGGGATCACGGAATCCCCGTGCTCTCCCTCATGGTGGATGAGCACACGGGGGAAGGGGGCTTTCAAACTAGGCTGGAGGCCTTCGTAGATATGGTGCAAAGGAGGGTAGGGCGGCTTGGGAAGTAAAAGCAAGCCTGTTTTCCTGGGAGTTGACGTGGGCAGTGTGAGCACCAACTTCGTGCTCCTCGACGCAGAGGCAGCCGGAGCTTCCGTGGTCTGGAAAAAGTACCTGCGAACCCAGGGGGCACCCCTGGTGGCGCTAAAGACCGGCCTGGCCCACATGGCCCAAGAAGGCAGCTGGCGGATAGTTGGCGTGGGGGCCACGGGTAGTGGCCGGGAGCTTGCCGGCGTAGTGCTGGGGGCAGATGTGGTCAAAAACGAAATCACCGCCCATGCCACAGCGGCCTTGAGCTACGACAGCAATGTGTCCACCATTTTGGAGATCGGGGGTCAGGATTCGAAGCTGATTATCCTGCGCGATGGGGTGGTCGTAGATTTTGCTATGAACACGGTATGTGCGGCTGGAACCGGTTCATTTCTAGATCAACAGGCGCACAGACTTGGCATTCCCATCGACGAGTTCGGCCAAGTGGCGCTGCGCAGCACAAGCCCCGTGCGCATTGCTGGGCGGTGCACTGTATTTGCTGAATCAGACATGGTGCACAAGCAGCAGCTGGGAGTGGATATCGCGGACATCGTGGCGGGTTTGTGCCAAGCCATGGTCCGCAACTTCCTGAGCAGTCTTGCTAAGGGTAAAGAGCTCTTGCCCACTGTCTTTTTCCAAGGAGGGGTGGCGGCCAATGCCGGCATGCGCCGCTTCTTTGAAGAAACCTTGGCACAGCCCATCTACATTCCGGAGCACTACGATGTGATGGGGGCAATTGGAATCGCCCTCTTGGCTGCGGAAGCGCTGGCGGAGGGACACAAGCCGACACGGTTTCTCGGTTTGGAGAGTGTTCTGCGCAGCGAGGTTGCCGCCCAGGTCTACGAATGCCAGCGCTGCCCGAACGCCTGTGAAATCTCGGAGATTTGGCGTGATGGGACGTTCCTGGCCAGTTGGGGAGCGCGCTGCGGCAGACAGGGTAGGGCGGATCAAACCAGCTAGGAAATCTTCAGGCGCCTATCTGGCAGGAACCTCCTTTTTGTGCTACTATGAAAAGGAGTGGATACATGGGAGGTTTACCCAATGCCGAGTCTCGAACAGATCATTCTGGCGGTGCCCGCCATTTTGCTGGCCATCTCTTTCCACGAACTGGGGCACGGCTATGTTGCATATAGGTTGGGCGATCCCACGCCCAAATACCAGGGGCGCTTAACCCTCAATCCCTTAGCCCATCTGGATCCCCTGGGCACACTGATGTTGGTTCTTTTTAGGATTGGCTGGGCCAAACCCGTGATGATCAACTCCCATTATTTCAAGAATCCGCGGCAGGGTACCATCTTGGTTTCCCTGGCTGGACCACTGGCTAATCTACTCTTGGGCTGGCTGTTCTACAATGCGGCGAAGCTGGCAGCTCCCCGGCTACCCTATACTACCTTTTCCAGCACCCTCATGGTTTTTCTGCTCATCAACGTGGAGATGAATCTAGGGCTGGCCGCCTTTAACCTCATACCCATTCCTCCCCTGGATGGGTCGCACATTCTGGCAGGTTTGCTGCCGCCCCGGGCTTCCTATGGCTATGCCAAACTGGCGCCTTACGGGCCAGTGCTCTTGGCTGTGCTACTCATCTCCGGAGGTGCCAGGTTGATCATGAGTCCTATATATAGGGTCTTGTCGCAGATTTTACTGCGGCTGTCTCTCTAGGTGGAGCCCATGGGATACGTGGTTCAGCTCGAGGTTTACCAGGGGCCTTTCGATCTGCTCCTGGATTTGATTGCCAAGAACGAAGTGGATATTTGGGACATACCCATTGCCGCCATCACGGAGCAGTACTTAGCCTATCTCTATTCTCTCCAGGAAAAGGACCTGGCCATTGCCGGCGAGTTTTTGGTCATGGCTGCCACTTTGATTCGTCTCAAATCCCGCCTGCTTTTGCCCCAAGAACCTGTGGAGGAAGACAGCGAGGAACCTGAAGATCCCCGCAAGGAACTGGTGGAGCAGCTGCTCCGCTATAAGTTCTTCAAAGAGGCCGCGCAGTTTCTGCAGGCCCGTTACACTGATGCGGTGCGCTATTACACCAAAGGCCAGCGACTCGAGCGGTACAATCTGACCCCCATCTACACTCAACCGGTGGGCGATTTGACCCTGGAAGACTTGGCCCGAGTCTACGAAAATCTCCGCAGAGAGCAGGACAATGGGGAGCCTCGGGTGCATGAGATTTACGCGCGCATACCGCTGCAGGAGCGCATCGCCCTGGTGCGCTTACGGCTCGTGGGAAGCCCCCGGCTGAGCTTTCGGTCCCTACTGCAGGATTGTACTCCCGGTGAGATTGTGGGAACGTTTTTGGCCGTGTTGGAACTGGTGCGCCTGGGGGAGATTAGGGTGGTGCAGGACACGTTGTTTGGCGAGATCAGCATCCAACCCTATCTTTGGGAAGTGGAGGTCAATCCATGACGCTGGCAGAAGCAAGAGTGGTTGTTGAAGGGTTGATTTTTGCGGCGGAACGTCCCTTGAGTGCCAAGGAGATAGCGGAGATCGTGGACCTAGATAAGCCCACCGTGGAGGCCCTGGTGGAGGACATCCGCCGGGACTACGCCCAGGGAGCACTCACCATCCGCCTGGTGGCAGGCGGCTACCAGATAGTAACCAAGCCCGAGTTGGCGCCTTGGGTTGAAAAGCTGGGCCGGCCTGTGATCCACGCCCCCCTTTCCACTGCCGCCACTGAGACCTTGGCCATTATTGCCTATGAGCAGCCCATCACGAGGGCGGAAGTGGAACAGATCCGCGGGGTGCGGTCGGACAGTGCAATAAACACGCTCTTGGAGCGGGAACTCATTTGCGAAGTGGGCCGCAAGGAGGGCCCGGGCAGGCCCATCTTGTACGGCGTGACAGACAAGTTCCTGGAGCATTTCGGCCTGAGGAGCGTTGATGAACTGCCCATAAAAAGCATAGGTGAATGAAAATGATGGTAGATTAAGACTGAGTGGAGGTGTCCCCATGCTGCTCAGTCTTTTTTTGCTGTTCGTTGTGTTCCTGCTCACGGCAGCATTCAGGGTGGAGATCGAAGTTGCTTTGGACAGGGATGCTATACAGCCCAAGCTCAGGGTGGGAGTGGCTGGGGTTTCCTTCTCCGTCCCCAAAAGGCTGCTGACCAAAATGAGCAGCACGATTAGGCAGCGCAATCTAGGGAACCCAGAGCAGCTGCTGCGGGGGATGAAGTTGGGGCTGCGCCTCCTGGACAGTTTTGTGCAGATGGTGGAATTGTTTCATCTCAAGGCAATCATTGGCACCGGTGACCCCTTCTGGAGTGCCCTCAGCTGCGGGGGTGTCTGGAGCCTTTTGGGCCCGTTTTTTGCTGGCTTGAGCGCTGGTAACCGGCTGGAGTCGGTGCCTGAAATCTCAATCCAACCCGATTTCGACGAGGTCCGTTTGGCGCTCTACCTGCACTGCATATTCCGCTTTCGACTTGGTCAGATTATAATCAACGAACTGAAACGAATGGCCTTCGCTTGGCAGGCAAGAACTTAGGCTTAAAAGGAGCAGAGCTATGACCAACAGACATCCCATAGAAGGACTTATGCAGACCGCCATGGAAAGTCTGAAGACCATGGTGGACGTGAATACCATTCTTGGCGATCCAGTGGAAACGCCCGATGGGGCAGTGATTGTTCCCGTGAGCCGGGTTAGCTTTGGGTTCGCGGCTGGAGGAAGTGAGTTTGCGTCGGCCAACGCCAAAGGTAGTGAGGAAAGCCACCCCTTTGGGGGAGGCAGCGGGGCTGGTATCGCCCTGAACCCCGTGGCCTTCTTGGTAGTTGGCAGGGAGACTGTGCGCCTTCTACCGGTGAACCAGTCGGCAATCTACGACCGCCTAATTGACACTGTACCCCAACTCATTGACCGCATCCAGGGCATGGTCAAAGGTGAGCACACCACCGATGGAGTGGTGAGAACAACGTACAAAGTGTGACGCTTGCTGTGTGGACGGGGGGCTTCCAGGAGGGAGCCCTCTTTTTTCTTGCGGTTTACTGGCAAGTTGGGTATTATTGGACTGAAAGGGGAGTCTGTGGTGGAGCGGCTGCAGAAGGTAATGGCCCAAGCTGGGGTTGGTTCGCGCCGGGCTTGTGAAGAACTGATCAAGAACAACCGCGTCCTGGTGAACGGAAAACCAGCCGTTCTCGGCCAGAGGGTTGACCCAGAAACAGACGTAGTGCTCGTGGATGGCCGGCCATTGGGCTTACGCGAGCCCAAGCGCTACTTCATCCTAAACAAGCCCCGGGGCTATGTGACCACCAGCAAGGAACAGTTTGGGCGCAGAAGCGTGCTCGATCTGGTTAGGGTGCCCGAGCGCATCTATCCCGTGGGCCGCCTGGATTATGACTCGGAAGGCCTAGTTTTGCTGACCAATGATGGCGAGCTGGCTTACCGCGTCATGCATCCCAAGTTTCAGCTCCCCAAGACGTATAAAGTGAGGGTCAGAGATCAAGTGACCATGGATGCAGTCTATCGCTTGCGCACCGGGGTTATGCTCTCCGACGGCCCCACGAGGCCAGCCCAGGTGGAGGTGCTTAAGGCTGCGCAAGACAGCTCGGTACTGAGGATTACCATCACGGAAGGGCGCAACAGGCAGATCAGGCGCATGTGCTCTGCGGTTGGATATGAAGTGGTGCGTTTGGTTCGGGAGGCCATGGGCCCCCTCACGCTACGCGGGCTTGCTGCGGGCGAATACAGGGCTCTACGCCCCCGGGAGCTGCAAAGGCTCTTCGAGGCTGTGGGACTATGAGCGGTCCTGTCGTAGTGATCGGTGCAGGGGCCTCGGGCCTCTTCGCTGCTGGCTTTTTGGCGCGGAGAGGTGCCCGTGTGCAGGTTCTGGAGAAGATGCCCCGCACCGCATCGAAAATGCGCATCTCGGGCAAAGGCCGCTGCAATCTCACCAACAACATGCCCTTGGAGGAGTTTATCGCCCAGTACCCTGGAAACGGGAGGTTCTTATACAGTGCCCTGCATCGGTTTTCCAACCGAGACTGCATGGACTTCTTCACGAGCCTGGGTGTGGAACTCAAGGTGGAGCGGGGACAGAGGGTTTTCCCCGTTTCCGACAACGCCCATGAGGCAGCCGATGCTCTGGAGCGTTTTGCCCGCAGCCAGGGTGCGGAGATCTATTTAGGGCACAAGGTGGTTAGAATCGAGGCTTCCCCATCGGGGGGAATCAATAGTGTAGTGGCTGTCCACAATGGCGAGGAGAAGGTTTTTCCCACGGAAACGGTGATCGTGGCAACGGGCGGCTTGAGTTACCCGGGAACAGGCTCCACGGGCGATGGCCTGGTTTTCGCCGCAGATTTGGGCCACGTCATTGTGGAACCAAGACCCGCTTTGGTTCCCATCCGTGTGGAGGAGCCGTGGGCAGCTGAACTGGCCGGTTTGAGCTTGAGGAATGTGGAGTTACAGGTGGACAATCCCCAAGGAGGAAGAGCGAGGTACTTTGGCGAATTAATGTTTGCCCATTTTGGTGTGACGGGACCCATAGTGCTCACCGCAAGCGAGCAAATTGGGCTGTGGCTCAAGGAGAGCGGGCGCAAGTTAAAGGCGTTCATTGATCTCAAACCCGCCCTCGACGAAGCCCAGCTGGACCAGAGGCTGCTGAGGGACTTCGCTGAGTTTTCCCGCAAGCAGTTTAAAAATGCCCTCGATATGCTGCTGCCCAAGCGGCTGATTCCCGTGGTGGTAACGCTTTCGGGCATTGACCCCCAGAAGCAGTGTCACCAGCTCACACGCGCAGAGAGGCACAGGTTGCGCAGTTTACTCAAGGGTTTACCCCTGACAATCACCAAGACCCTGCCCATTGCCGCGGCCATTGTAACGGCCGGGGGGGTTGACGTCAGGGAAGTGGATCCCCGCACCATGGAATCCAAGAAGGTCAAGGGTTTGTTCTTCTGCGGCGAAGTACTGGATGTGCACGGAGTAACAGGTGGTTTTAACCTGCAGGCTGCGTTTTCAACGGGTTATTGTGCTGCGCATGGTGTTCGTCTATCCCCGGTTCTCCATGGCACTGAGTCATCACAGGAGAGGTGAATGTTGACAGTGAAAATTGCCATAGATGGCCCAGCGGGGGCCGGAAAAAGCACTATTGCCCGTATAGTAGCCAAGCGCTTAGGACTGCGTTATTTGGATACGGGTGCCATGTACCGTGCAGTTACCCTGGCGGCGCTGAAAAAGGGAGTGTCCTGCGCAGACGAGGAGGCACTCCTCAGGGTGGCAACGTCCATGGACTTGGAGATAGTCTTCGAGAAAGAGACCAAGAGCAATCTCGTATACCTCAATGGCGAGGATGTGACTTCGGCAATTCGGCAGCCTGAGGTTAACGCAAGTGTCTCGTTGGTTTCCAGTCACAAAAAAGTGAGGGAGTTCATCGTGGCCCTGCAGAAGGAAATCGGGCGGCAGGGCTGTATTGTTATGGATGGCAGGGATATAGGTACTGTGGTTATGCCCGATGCCGATTGGAAGATCTTCCTGCAGGCCAGTGTGGAGGAAAGGGCTCGACGGCGCCAGAAGGAACTTCAGCGCAACGGCCACGCGGTGGATCTTGTGGAACTGGAAGAACAGATTCGCCAGCGCGATCACTCTGATTCCACCAGGGAAGTTTCCCCTTTGAGAAAGGCGGAGGATGCCATTGAGGTGGATACCACGCACATGAATATTGAGCAAGTGGTGGACAAAGTGCTGGCGATAATTAAGGGGGCAGACGAGGATGTATAGACTCGTGCGCTTAGTAGCCCGTTTTATCTTGCTTGTGCTCTTTGGACTGGAGGTATCCGGGCTGGAGCATGTCCCGAAGGAAGGCGGGGCAATTATTGCCGGGAACCACGTCACCTTGATGGATCCCGTGGCCATCGGTGCGGCCATCAAGCGGCCAGTGCATTTTATGGGTAAGGCAGAGCTTTTTCGGAAGCCCATTTCCCGCGCCTTCTTTAGGAGTCTCCATGCATTCCCTGTGCGCCGGGGGCTAGCCGACCGGGAGGCCATCCGTACTGCGCAGGAAAGGGTTAATGCCGGCCATTTGCTGGGCATTTTCCCCGAGGGGACCCGCAACAAAACGTCGGAGGATCTTCTGCCTTTTCAGGGAGGCGCAAGCCTTATAGCGCTTAAGACCGGGGCACCCGTGATTCCGGTGGTGGTTTCGGGCTTCCGCCCTTTCAAGCTGCGCCAGCGGGTTAAGGTCGCTTTCGGCAAGCCCCTTCACCTTGGCGGGCCCGGCAAGGTGACCAAAGCAGAGGTATTGGAAGGGACAAAAGCGATTTCCGCCGAAATTAGTTACCTATTAAGCAGGAATAATGGAGAAAGCAGAGAAATACAAAGACGGACGTCTGTTTAGAGTCCCTTTGTTGGAGGCATAATAAGGGAGGGGGAAGGGTGGAAGTTATACTAGCAGATGCCGCAGGCTTCTGCTTCGGGGTCAAACGGGCCTTGAGTTTGACCAACAAAGTTCTCAGTGAAGTCGACCCGGCCACTCCGATATACACTTTAGGTCCACTTATTCACAACCCTCAGGTTGTGGCCCAGCTCGAAGCCAAGGGCGTCAGAGCTTTGGACCGACCTGGTGAAGCCAGTTCAGGTGTGGTAATTGTCCGTTCACATGGCGTTGCACCGAAGGTAATGGAAGAGCTGGAAGAACTGAATCATGATGTCGTTGATGCCACTTGTCCTTTCGTGCAAAGGGCTATGCGGTGGGCAAAACAGTTGAGCGATGAAGGGTACCAAGTCATTATTGTTGGTGACAGGTTTCATCCGGAAGTACAAGCCATTTTGGGCTATGCCGGTGAAACAGCACAAGTAGTGAGTAACCCTCAAGAAATCAGCACGCTGCCGATAGCAAGTCGCGTCGGTGTTATAGCACAAACGACTCAATCGGTTCAAAACTTCAAGGCCTGCGTCGATGAATTGGCTGGGAAAGTGGAGGACCTCAAAACCTTTGATACCATCTGTACTGCTACCGAACAGCGGCAGACGTCGGCACGGGAATTGGCCGCCAAAGTGGATGTAATGGTTGTTATTGGAGGTCGAAATAGCGCCAACACAAAAAGATTGGCGGAATTATGTCAGGAGCAGGGGACGGTCACGTATCATATAGAAACACCAGACGAGCTGCAGCGTCAGTGGTTTACTGGTGTGCAGCGAGCTGGAGTTTCGGCCGGAGCCTCTACTCCAGATTGGTTAATTGAGGGGGTACTTGCAAGAATGAGCGAATTTAGTGAAGAGAAAGTGACAGAAGCCATGGAAGAGACAGCGCAATCTGTCGAAGCACAATTGGAGGAAGCCACAACAGAAGCAGTAGAAGCACAGTCCGAGGAGACTCAGCCAGAAACAGTAGAAGAAGCATCTGAAGAAAGCGCAGAGGTTTCCGCAGCGCCTGAAGGAGACGCCGAAGTAGAGGCGGAAGATGAACCCGGTGAGTCGTCGGATACGGCCAGTTCTGAAGATGCTGCTGAAGTCCAGATGAGTGAGTATGATGTCACAATGCCTACTCCTGGAGCCATCATCAAGGGTAAAGTGGTTCACGTCTCCAGTGATGAGGTCTTGGTGGACATCGATTATAAATCTGAAGGACGCATACCCTTAAATGAGCTCAGCTTCATCTCCAATGCCAACCCTGAGGATCTGGTAAGCGTGGGCGATGAAATCCACGTGAAGGTCCTGAAGGTGGATGACGCAGAAGGAAATGTTGTCCTTTCTAAGAGGCGGGCAGATGCCGACCTTTCCTGGGAGAGACTGGAGAATCTCTACAATTCCGGTGAGACCTTAGAGGCTAAGGTTGTGCAGGTGGTCAAAGGCGGTCTTCTGGTCAACGTGGGCGTGCGCGGCTTTATCCCTGCAAGTCATGTATCCCGCGGTTTTGAAGATAATCTGGAGAAGTACGTTGGCCAGACTTTAGAGCTGAAGATCATCGAATTGGACCGCTCTAAGAACAACGTGGTCTTTTCCCACAAGGTAGTGCTGGAAGAAAAGCACGCCCGTGCCAAAGAAGAGGCCTTCGCTAACCTGGAAGCTGGTATGAAGGTTCCAGGTGTGGTCCGCCGCTTGACCGATTTTGGCGCTTTCGTTGATATCGGCGATGGGGTAGAGGGGCTCCTGCATGTGTCTGAAATGGCTTACAGCAGAGTGAACCACCCGTCCGATGTGGTGTCGGAAGGCGACGAGATTACCGTCATGGTGTTGGGTGTGGATAGGGAAAGGGAAAGGATTTCCCTGGGCCTGAAACAGACCATTCCTGATCCATGGTCTACCGTTGGTGAGCGCTACGTCGTTGGTCAGAAAGTGACCGGTGAGGTCACCAGAGTAGTGGACTTCGGTGCCTTCGTGAAATTGGAGGACGGCATCGAAGGATTGGTGCACATCAGTGAGCTTTCCCACAAGCATGTGGCCAAGGCAGAAGATGTGGTTAAGTCAGGCGATCAAGTGGAGGTCAAGGTGATCAGCGTTGACCCAGAAGCTCGCCGCATCGGCCTGAGCATTAAGGAGCTGGAGCCCAAACCGCAACCCCAGCCCAAGGCAAAACAGGCGCAGCCCACCGCGGCAGAAAGCTCTGACCGCGAGGAGCTGACCACCAACATTGGCGACATGTTTGGCGATTTGTTCAAAGACGACCTGCTTCGATAACAACATTCAACATTAGCGAAGGAATCCTGTAGGCGACAGCCTGCAGGATTTTTTCTTGGATACGCTCGGTGCAGCCGGGAACACTACAGTCAGGCGTTTCAACACAACACGGGAGGGATTGCAATGCCGGTGGGAACCGTCCTACTGCTGGTCATAGCCGCTCTCATCTACTTCGGCGTAGGTCAGCGCCTGCTGGACCGCATGCGCCTGACAGATACCCAAGCACTGATTGCCATTGCCTTGATGATCGGAGGTAGCTTTATCACTCTGCCCCTGCGTACTGGCCGCACCAGCGTGGGCATTAACTTAGGGGGCGGCCTGGTTCCTTTGGGGTTAGTCGCCTACCTGCTCATCCGGGCCGACACGGCCAGAGAGAGGGTGCGCGCACTTCTGGCCGCCTTAGTGACGGGAGGGGTTATTTACGGCGTGAGCCAATTCACCGACTTCGATCCCTCCAGTCCCTATCTGTTTATTGACCCACTATGGCTGTTCAGCATTGTGGCGGGCATCGTGGGCTATTTGTCCGGCCGCTCGCGCCGGGCATCATTCATAGCAGGTGTCTTGGGCCTGTTCGTGGTGGATTTGATCCATTTCACTCAGGCGCTGTTGGCCAACATGCCCACCCGTGTGGTTTTAGGTGGAGCCGGTGTGTTCGATGCCCTAATTGTCTCGGGCCTCATCGCTGTGGGGCTCGCAGAGTTTGTGGGAGAAACCAGAGAGCGCCTGGAAGAGGGGGGTGAAGGTCTATGAAAAGGAGCGTGCGATCCGCTTTGGCGCTGCTCTGCCTCCTAGTTCTCTTTAGCCTGTCCCCCTCGGCACTGGCCGAAGAAAGAAGGGATGGAGGCTACTTCACCCTCCGCGATGATGCCGGGCACGTGATCACCATGACGGCAAGGGAGCTGGATCCCGGCGATAGGTATATAGCCGCCGACAACCGCCTCTTTGAGGTGGTGCAGACGGAAGGCGATGAGGTACTGGTGCGGTTTGTGGAGACAGTTCAACTCCCCGACATATCCGAAGGGCTGCTGGGGGCTCAGGTGGCCAAGGCCGAAGAGGCTGCTGGGGTGGTGGGCATTTACCACACCCATAACGATGAGTCCTACGTCCCCACAAGCGGCATCGAGTCCCGTGACGATGGAAGAGGTGATGTGCTGGAAGTGGGTAAGACCCTGGCCGACGCCTTAGAGGCACAGGGAATCACAGTCCACTGGTCAGATAACAGCCACATTCCCCACGATGGCCAGGCTTACGTGCGTTCCAGGCGCACCGCGGTGGAACTGCTGCAAAAGAACCCCGACACCCTCATTGACGTTCATCGCGATGCCACTCCACCGGAGGTATATGAGGCGGAGGTCGAGGGCGTGCCCACCACCAAGGTGCGCCTCGTGGTTGGCAGGCAGAATCAAAATCGAGAAGCGAACCTGGAATATGCCAAACGCCTGAAGGCGGTGGCCGATAAGCTCTACCCTGGACTGGTGGAAGGGATCTTCGATGCCAAGGGCAATTACAACCAAGATCTGGGGCCCAAGACGATTTTGCTGGAGTTTGGCGCCCATACCAATCGTTTGGATCATGCCAAGCAGGCCGCGGAGTTCTTTGCCAAGGTCGTCCCCGCGGCCGCCGGACTCACGCCCAGCACTAAAGAGGCTGCCCAAGAACAGATTGGCTCAGGTGCCAGCCGCTCCCTGGTCTGGACGCTGCTCATAGCGGGCGGGGTGGGTGCAGCCTTCTTGTTGATCAAGCAGGGGAGGATCGGAACCCTGGGCGGCTTTTTCCGCAGGGAAGCGGGCCTTGGTGAAAGAGACAGGGATACGGATGATGAGCAATGAGCCACATCGTTACTTTGCTTACCGGAACCTCCGCGGGCTTCTTGGCCCGCTTATATATGCTGCGCCGCGATTACAGGCAGTATCCTAGCTATCCCCAGGGCTGGGCGGTGCATCTGTTTGTGGGCTTTATCGGGGCAGCCATCGGGGCAGTGATCGTTCCAGCGGTAATTGAAAAGGAATATGCCGCCGTCTCGTTCCTCATCTTAGCGGCTTCCCAGTTCAGGGAAGTGCGCAATGTGGAGCGGGCCACACTGGGGGCCATGGAGTCCACAGAACTTGTTAAGCGGGGCACGGCCTACATAGAGGGAATCGCCCGGGTGTTCGAAGCCCGCAACTACCTGTCCATCTGGGTGGCCTTGTCTGTGGCGGTGGTTTCTGCGATCTGGAGGGGAGCACTATGGGGGAGGCTAGCCGCTTGTGCCTTGGTGGGCTGGTTGGTGACCCTGCTGCTCAGTCAACTTATGCAGGGGGACAGGGTGGGCGACATCGCCACTGTGGAGTTGGCTGAGCTCCGGTTTGAACAGGCCCTTTTGAAGGTGGAAGAGACGGTGATGATGAATGTGGGTTTGCAGACCGCCCGCTCAGTCTACATAGAACGGGGTTTGGCCGCGAAAATAACCCCGAAGGGGCCCAACGCCAAAGCCACCCTGGCCAATTTGGGTCAGATGCAGGCCATTGCCCACGACGTTTCTGCCATGATCGGCGTGTATATGGACGTGGGGGAACAGGAGTTCATCCCCATGGTGCGCAGAAACCCAGCCAGCGGCTGTCTGTACCTGGTCATGGTTCCTTCCCAGGACGATCCGGATGCCTTTTTAACCGCCGTGCGGCGGGTGCCTGTGCTGGAGGGGGCTGTGCGCAAACCTCTCACTTCTAAGGCGGGGAAAATGGTAGACTGAGGGGGAACGACACGTGAAGCTAATCCTGGCCGTGGTGGCCACAGACAGCACCCAGGTGGGGGGTGGGGCCCCCATCTTCTACGCGTCTAGCGAGGAGGAAAGACTGGAGCTGGCTCTGCTCATCGCTAAGGTACTAGGGGCCGCAGTGCATGACTTGCACAACGGAGTTCTGGTGATTGTCCAGCATTGAGGGGCTGAGGAGGATTTGCTGGATAGATAGCGAAGGATCCATCCTGGGATTGAATGCTGTTGAGGAGAGGTTTGCATGAATAAACCGATTGTGGCCATTGTGGGTAGACCCAATGTGGGGAAGAGCACATTGTTCAACCGCATCACTGGGGATCGGACCGCAATTGTGGAGGGCCAGCCAGGCGTAACTAGAGACCGCATCTACGGAGATGCGCACTGGTTGGACAAGTTTTTCACTTTAATCGATACCGGGGGTATCGACCGGGAAGAGGACATCATCACCAGGCAGGTTAGGCGTCAGGCCTTGGCCGCGGTGGAGGAGTCCGATGTGATCATTTTTGTGGTGGATGGACGAGCTGGTCTTACGCCAGTGGACGAGGAGATTGGCGAAATCCTGAGGCGCAGCAGCAAACCGGTGGTTCTCTGTGTAAATAAAGTGGAGTCCACAGAGCAAGCCTGGGAGGCGTCTGTGGACTTTTATTCTCTTGGTTTGGGTGATCCGATTGCGGTCTCTGCCGAGCACGGGCGCAATATCGGCGACCTGCTCGATGCTGTGGTTGAGCATTTTCCGCACGACGCTGACCTGGCGGAAGATGATTCCTTGAAAATTGCCATCGCGGGGCGCCCCAATGTGGGCAAGTCCTCATTGGTAAACAAGATCTTAGGCGAAGAGCGGGTAATAGTCACGGACATTCCGGGGACCACCAGGGATGCCATTGACACCAAGTGTGAGTTCCAAGACCAGGTTCTCACCCTCATCGATACGGCCGGTTTGCGCCGTAAGAGCAAAGTTGAGGAGAGTGTTGAATACTATAGTGTTATCAGGACGCTGAGGGCCATCGAGCGTTCCGACGTTACTGTGGTCATGATCGATGGAACAGAAGGCCTCACGGAGCAGGATAAGCGCATTGCTGGATACGCCCACGAAAAGGGCCGCGGCATAGTCTTGGCAGTGAACAAATGGGATCTGGTGCCCAAAGACAGCAATACCATGCGCGATTTTGAGCAGGCTCTCAAGGAGGAACTCTTGTTCTTGGATTACGCGCCCGTTGTCTTCATCTCAGCTCAGACCGGGCAGCGCATCGAGAAGCTGCTGGAGGTCTGCCTGGCGGTGAATGAAGCCAGGAACATGCGCCTTTCCACGGGGCGAGTTAACCAGATCATCCAAGATGCGGTGGCCATGAACCAGCCGCCAAGCGATAAGGGTGTTCCACTAAAGATCTTCTATGGTGTGCAGGTTCAGGTGAGACCTCCCGTGTTCATGCTGCACGTGAACAGGAAGGATCTGCTCCATTTCTCCTATGCACGCTATCTGGAGAACCGCATCCGCCAGGAGTACGGCTTCGTGGGCACTCCCATTATGATTGTGGCTAAGGAGAGGGAAGAATGACCCATGTTCTTGTTCTGGCCGCAGCCTATGTGCTGGGCAGCATTCCATTCGGGCTTTTGATGGGCAAATGGTGGGCCAAGGTGGACGTGCGCCAGTACGGCAGCGGAAACATCGGGATGACTAATGTGCTGCGCACCGCGGGCTATGTCCCCGGCCTGCTCACCCTAGCAGGCGATCTGGGCAAAGGAGCGATCGCGGTGTTTTTGGCCAAGCGCTTCTTGGGAGAACCCTTCTGGAGCCTTCTGGCCGGCGCTTGTGCCATGGCTGGGCACAATTGGCCTCTGTTTTTGGGCTTCAAAGGCGGCAAGGGGGTAGCTACTGTCGCGGGTGTGCTGCTGGTTTTCCGTCCCCTCGCTGCTTTGGTCTTACTAACCATCTGGCTGGGTATGCTCTTAGCTTTCCGCTACATCTCCCTGGCTTCCATCACCGTGGCCGCCTGTCTCCCACTTGTTTTGGCCTTCATGGGGGCGGAGTGGTTCGAGCTTGGCCTAGGAACTATCGTGGGTGCCGTCACAGTCTACCGGCACCGCAGCAACATAGAACGTCTGCGCAAGGGAACTGAGTTCCGCGTTGGTGAAAGGGTCCAGCGCTGAGAGGTGCTGTTCCATTGGCAATGCCCGGCAGGAGGTCAAGCCTTCTCCGGGCATCATTTTGTCTCCATTTGTATCTGCACTGGGAATGCTGTTATATTTCCTCCCCTGTCGTAATATAGTATACTGTCCAACCTCATGTAGGTGAGGACGCCTATACTTAGGAGGGGAGCCTAAATGGAAAAGTTCAACATTTTTTCCCATATTGCGGAGCGGACCGCCGGAAGCATCTACGTAGGCGTGGTGGGCCCCGTCAGAACAGGGAAGTCCACTTTTATTAAACGGTTTATGGACTTATTTGTCATGCCTAACATCAGCGATATCTACCTCAAGGAACGCACCAGGGACGAGCTGCCTCAAAGCGGGGCGGGACGGACCATAACCACAACGGAGCCCAAGTTTGTGCCCGACGAGCCGGTGGAAATCACCTTTGGCGAGAACACCCGGGCCAAGATTCGTCTGGTGGACTGCGTGGGTTATACAGTGGCTGGAGCCAAAGGATACATGGATGAAGACGGACCGAGGTTGGTGCGCACGCCTTGGTTTGAACACCCCATTCCCTTCCAGGAAGCAGCAGAACTGGGAACCCGCAGGGTGATTACGGAGCATTCCACCATTGGTCTAGTGGTGAGCACAGATGGTTCCATTGCGGATCTGCCCCGCAGTGAGTACGAGGAGCCGGAGGCACGGGTGGTTGAAGAGCTGCAGGCTCTAGGCAAGCCATTCGTGGTGGCACTTAACTCCATCCACCCCAACAGCCCGGAAACCCTGGCCTTGGCCGAGCGCCTGCGTGACCTTTACGAGGTTACAGTGGTACCCATGGACTGCCTGCGTATGACTCAGGACGATATTTTGAGGCTGTTCACCGAGGTACTTATGGAATTCCCCTTGCGGGAGTTCAACGTGCGTTTGCCCAAGTGGGTGCAGGAACTGAAAAAGGATCACTGGCTGCGCCAGATCTATGAGGACCTGGCCTGGGAGACTGTGATGCGCCTGAAGAGGGTAAAAGACGTACAGGAATTCGCGGTTCAGCGGTTTCATGAGTCGGAGCACGTGCAGGTGGTGAATGTGGAGAGCCTGGATTTGAGTACGGGCAAAGTGACCTTAAGTGTTGTCCTCCAAAACCAGCTCTTTTACGACATCCTCGCCGAGCTCACAGGTCTGGAGGTGGAGGGTGATCATCACCTCATGCGCCTCATGCAGGATCTGACCGCGGCGAAAAGGGAGTACGATAAAATATCAGCAGCTCTACAGCACGTCCGCGAGACGGGCTACGGCATCGTCATCCCCAGCTTGGATGATATCACCTTCGAACAGCCAGAACTGATCAAACAGGGACGCAACTTCGGGATCAAGCTGACGGCCAGCGCGCCGTCCATCCATATGGTGCAGGCCAGCATCCAAACGGAAGTGACCCCCTTCGTGGGCACTGAAAAGCAGGGTGAAGAACTGATCCGCTCCTTGACTGAAGAGTTTGAGCGCGATCCCAATGTGCTGTGGGAAAGGGACTTCTTGGGCAGATCCCTCCAGGATATGGTGCGGGAAGGGATCAACAGCAAACTCTACCGTATGCCGGAACACGCCCAGGAGAAGCTGCAGGAAACCTTGAGCAAGATCATCAACGAAGGCAGCGGAGGGCTGATCTGCATCATCCTCTAGGTCTCGAGTTCAGGTGCACCAGGTGAGAGCCTAGTTGTTCTCACCTTTTTTACTGTCCATTAATTGTTCCATCGCCCCTTAATATGCTATGTTAATAATAGCTGTTAGGGGGGCAGAAGGAAGATGGGAATCGTCGTTCAAAAATATGGTGGATCATCTGTAGCTGATACGGAAAAACTCATGGCCGTCGCCCGCCGAGTGGTGAAAACAGCCCAACAGGGCCATCAGGTGGTGGTAGTGGTTTCTGCCCAAGGGAAGACCACCGATTTGCTCATTGAAAAGGCTAGGCAGATCTCCAAGCATCCACCCAAGCGCGAGCTGGACATGCTCTTGGCCACCGGTGAGCAAGCTTCCATAGCTCTCTTGGCCATGGCCATAGACTCCCTCGGCCAGCCGGTGATCTCCTTGACGGGGCCCCAAGGGGGTATTCTCACTGACACGCAGCACACCAAGGCACGGATTCGCATGGTGGACGGGGCTCGGATCAAAGAGGAGCTGGATCGGGGACAGGTTGTCATTGTCGCGGGGTTTCAGGGCCTCACTCCCACCAATGATATCGCCACTCTCGGGAGGGGCGGATCGGATACAACTGCGGTGGCGGTGGCCGCCGCTTTGGACGCTGAAGTGTGTGAGATCTATACCGACGTGGATGGCGTGTACAGCGCCGATCCTCGGTTAGTACCTGAGGCCCGGAAACTGGTGGAAGTAGACTATGGCGAAATGCTGGAACTTGCTTCCCTGGGAGCCATGGTTCTACAGCCTAGGGCTGTGGAAGTAGCTGCCGTGTACGGAGTGACTATTCATGTGCGCTCGAGCTTTTCCCAGGACGAAGGAACCAGGGTGAGAGAGGTGGATTTGATGGAAAGGGAGATTACAGTTACAGGCGTGGCCTCGGACGAGAACTGTGCTAAAGTAACGCTGGTGGGAATCCCCAACGATGTGAATACACTCTGTCACATTTTTACATCCCTGGCGGAGGTGGGCATTAACGTAGACATGATCGTTCAAGCCGCAGCCTCCAAGCGTACAACCGATTTGAGTTTTACCGTGACCAGAGAAGACCTGGAAGAGACCCTGAACACCATCGCAGAGATCCGGTCCGATCAGGAGTGGGAAGTGTTCGCCGATGATGATGTGGTGAAGGTATCCATAGTGGGTGCAGGGATGATGACCAATCCCGGTGTGGCCGCGAGGATGTTCCAGGCGCTCACCGAGGCTGATATCCCGGTGTTTGTGGTTTCCACGTCGGAAATCAAGGTTTCCTGCCTGGTCCCCCGTGCTCGCCACGTGGATGCGGTACAAGCCCTGCACAGAAAATTTGAGCTTCACGCAGGGAAATGACTTGCCTTTTTGCTGAGAACATGGTATCCTTATAAATGCGTCGGGGCGTGGCGCAGTTTGGCTAGCGCGCTACCTTGGGGTGGTAGAGGTCGCCTGTTCAAATCAGGTCGCCCCGACCATTTTTTATGCAGTACGAATCGAAGCCGTCTCTAAGAGAGGGCTTTTTTGTTATCTGCAGAAGTGTTAGTGAAGGGTGAGTGGCCAGAAGGTTATGGGAAGCGGCGAGGGTGCCTCTTGGCAGTATTTGTGTTATAATTTGAAGGGCCGAATGCGGTCGCGGACCCTTTGGCAGGATTTCGGCCATGTCCTGCCAAGTATACCTTAAGGGTATGGGGAGAGGGGGATGCCCTTGTTTTCGAAAACGGTTTGCGCAGTGCTTTTCATACTCCTGATCTTGCACATGCCGGTGGCAGCTTCCTACACGGCGGTGGCAGAACCGGCACTGTCCGGTGTCCACGTGCTGGTCTCTGACCTTTACGGGCAGGAGAGCTTGCTCATTGGCAAAGAACAAGGAGTCTTTATCCGCGCTGAGGATGGAGAGCGGCAGCTCGTGGAGGTGGCTGGACGCGTCACAGCCTTGGCGGTAGGTGATGTCACAGGGGATTTTCGCCACGATCTCGCGGTTGGAACGGATCGGGGTGGAGCTTTATATCTATATACAGAGCGTGACGGCACCTGGGAAAGGCACGGCCACGCGCAGTATCTGTGGGATACCGTGGAGCGACTGGGAGTGCATGATTTCAACGGCGACGGCTGGGGAGATGTGGTGGCGCTCACGGACAAAGGTGAAGCCTTTGTGTATCTGTCCCGGGAGGGCAATCTCTTCCCTTTGTGGAAAAGTCCGGCTGGGGAGTATGTGGTGGGCTTTGAAGTACTTGACGTGGATCAAAACGGCTACCCCGATCTGATCATCGCCCTGCGTTCTGGCTACGTGGCAGTGTTAACCTGGGGCGAAGAAGAATTTGTGACCTTATGGGAAAACTACCCTTGGGGAGCAGTGGAGAGCTTGGTGATTATTCCCCATGCCACTTCCCCGGAATGGCTGGTTGTGACCAGTCAGAAGATGCTCTATGCCTGGCGTTGGCAGAATGGAGAAGTGACCACCAGCCGGAAGTTTGAAGCCCAAGCCTTGGGGGAGCACCTCTTTTACATACCCCAGGAAGGCCTCTTGAGTTTATCCGGTGCCACAGGGATTTCCCTCTTCGATCTACAGACATCGACCGTGGCGGAGAAATGGAGGGTGCCCGGTCTGTATGGCGACCACGCCTTCTACTACCAAGGGGATTTCTATTTCCGTGACATGACCAATGCCTATCTCAGGCTTGTGGAAGGCACGCAGCACTGGCGCCTGTTTGTCTATGAGACGGAGGTCACCGACTTCGTTGGTATGGTCCAGCGGGATGGGCAGCTATACTTCAACCTTCTTGAACTCGCACCCCTCCTGGGCCTGACCACACGCCTGGAGGGCGGCTGGAAGATCTCCACGTCCCATGGGGAAGTCACACTGTGGCCTTCCAGTACAGTCTTGGGCTGGCAGGAGCTTTCCATTCCCCTGGTCAGCCCCGTTGTGGAGGAAGCAGGGGTTCCGTTCGTGCCCGTCGACGTGTTGCCGCTCCTGGGTTGGACAGTGAGGATTGACTCCCTAAGGCAGCAGGTGATCTTCCTGGAAAACTGGGGCTGGTGGGTTTAGGCAGGAAGCTTTTCTTACCAAAAGGAAGGAAATCTTATCGAACTTGTTGAATGTAGGCGTGGTATAACAGACTTTAACTAGATCTAACTTCAGGGTTCAATAAGAGGAGGAGAATGTGTGAAGGAATACGCAACAGAGTTCTTACGCAATGTGGCCCTAGTGGGCCATGGAGGTACAGGAAAGACCTCGCTAGCAGAAGCCATGCTGTTTGTCGCCAAAGCCATAAATCGCTTGGGCAGAGTAGATGACGGGACAACAGTATTGGACTTTGACCCCGAGGAGACACGCCGGCAGATTTCCATCAATACCGCTCAGGCGCCTGCTGAGTGGAAAAACCATAAAATCAACATCTTGGATACTCCTGGGTATTTCGACTTCGTAGGCGATGTGATCGCAGCTCTCACAGTGGCCGACTCTGGTTTACTTGTGGTTTGCGCATCCTCTGGCGTGGAGGTAGGCACAGAAAAGGGCTGGGCCTATCTGGAAGATGCAGGCCTGCCCCGCACCGTGTTTGTGAACAAGATGGACAGGGAAAACGCCAACTTCAGCAGGGTTGTTGAACAGCTCCGCAGCTTCTTCGGCCCTAAGTTGGTCCCGGTGCAGCTGCCCATTGGCGAAGCTGATACCTTTTCCGGCATCGTGGATCTTGTGACCATGAAGGCGTATTTCAAAGACGGCGATTCGTTCAAGGAAGGGCCGATCCCAGCGGATATGCAGGATCAGGTCGGGGCTGCCAGGGAAGAGATGATTGAGGCTGCCTCCGTTGCTGACGAAGACTTGATGATGAAGTATCTAGAAGGGGAAGCCCTCACTGACGAAGAGATTGAGAATGCCGTCCGCCTGGGGACACAAACTGGCGAGATGGTTCCCATTCTCTGCGGCAGTGCCCAGTCTACCCTAGGGATTGCCCTGCTCAACGATCACATCGTGCAGTGCATGCCCTCGCCGGCCAACCGCACCATCACCGGCACTAATGCCCAGGGCGAAGAGGTTACTGTGAGCGCCGCCGGCGATGAACTGGCAGCCTTGGTGTACAAAACCATGGCCGACCCCTATGTGGGCAAACTGACCCTGTTTAGGGTGTTCTCCGGCACCATCCGTTCGGACAGCACCTGCTTTAACGTGCGTACCGGCCGTGATGAGCGGATTGGGCAGTTGTTCCTGATCAAGGGTAAAGAACAGCTCCCGGTGAGCAAAATTGGTCCGGGCGATCTCGGGGCCGTGGCCAAGCTGCAGGATACCACCACCAATGACACCTTGACCAGCAAGGACGCCAAGCTGAGCCTCAAGCCCATCGATTTCCCGAAACCCAACATGACCCTGGCTATCCAGCCCAAGGCCAAGGGCGATGAGGATAAGATCGCTTCCTCCTTGGGGCGCCTGTCGGAAGAGGATCCCACGATCAGAGTGGAACGCAGGGCAGATACGGGTCAGAACTTGATCCACGGTATGGGCGATGTGCATATTGAGATTCTCACTAGCAGACTGCAGAAGAAGTTCGGCGTTGAGGTGGAGTTAAGCACTCCAGTGGTACCCTATCGCGAGACCATCCGCGGAAGGGCCAAGGCCGAAGGCAAACACAAAAAGCAGACCGGCGGCCGCGGTCAATTCGGCCATGTTTTCCTGGAGATATCGCCGGCGGATCCCGATGCCGAAGACCGCTTAACGTTTGTGGATGATATCTTTGGAGGCGCCGTGCCCCGCAACTATATCCCCGCAGTTGAAAAGGGTCTGCGGGAGATCCTCGATGACGGTCCTTTGGCGGGCTATCCTGTGGAGGGAGTTCGGGTGTCCCTCTATGACGGCTCTTACCACCCAGTGGACTCCTCTGAGATGGCCTTCAAGATTGCTGCGAGCTTAGCTTTCAGGAAGGGCTTCATGGACGCCAATCCCGTTCTTTTGGAACCAATTATGAACGTGGAGATCACTGTTCCCGAGGCATTCATGGGCGATGTGATGGGTGATATGAACAAAAGACGCGGCCGGATTCTCGGTATGGAGCCCCGCGGCGGCCTGCAGGTCATCCGCGCTCAGGTTCCCATGGCTGAGATGTTCAAGTACGCCATCGATCTCAGGTCCATGACCCAGGGCCGCGGCTCGTTTACTTCCGAGTTCAGCCACTACGAAGAGGTTCCGGCCCAGATTGCTGAGCAAGTGATTGCCGAAAGCAAGAAGAAAGACGAGTAGTCCACGTCAAACGGTTACCTTTAGGTGCAGCCCCTCAGGGGCTGCATATTTTTCTATGGGCGGCATAGGTTTTACGGGGTGATCTCGATCATGAAAAAGAACCTGGATGCCGCCGGTCTCTGGCTGCAGCCCCTGGCTGTGCTCCAAGGGACGGCCGTTGCCTGCGTACTGCTTCTGTTCACATCTTTGGGCCTGGCAGTAGTCGTCTATTTCTCACATTGGCAGGCTGCTCCCCGTCTCCTCAGTTCCCTGGCTCATCTGGCAGTTTTCCTTGGCGCGGTGTGGGCTGGCAAGAAGTGCACGAGGAAGGCCTGGGTTCATGGGGTGCTCGTTGGGGTCGTGGCCTTTGTGCTGCTTGGATTGTTCGGCTCTGTGGAGCAGTCTGTTCTGACCTGGCTCTGGTGGAAAGGCATGCTGCGCATGGCTTTACTTGCCATGGTCGGGGGTATGGTAGGCGGGCTGTTCAAGAGCGGTTGAGCAGGTCAGTGGGAAAGTTTTCTGCGGCGCAGGACTAGGTGCATCATTAGCGAAAGAAGTACTAGCAAGGATACTTATCATTGGAGGAGCAGTCTTGCCTGTTATGAAGTGGAAGTTCATGCAGCTGGTTACCATCCTTTGTTTCGTTGTGCTAATGGGCTCCGGCGCGCAGGGGCAAAGCCGCATGGCTGACGCCCTGGGAGCGGCCCTGGACTGGGATGATTTGGTGAAGCCTTCTACGGTCTGGGCCTCAATCACCGACGACACTGCCGCCTATGATGCTTACGGCTCCGGGCGGCGGCAGATCGGATCATTTAGTGCTGGAGAAAGGGTAGAAATCGTCCGCGATTACAACTACCAGTGGTACTTCGTCAGAAGCGATGGGGGTAAAGAGGGCTGGGTACCCGTGGACAAGCTGGCCATTCCTGACGATCCAGAGACTAATATGCAGGAGCTGCCGCCGGAGCTGGCGGAGGATTACGTGAACATGCGGGGGCTGATCTCCAAGACCGACCAGCTGGTGTGGGTGGACATCGATCGACAGCTTGCCCATGTTTTCGTCGGGCAGGAGGGCAGTTGGAGTCTGGTGCGGACCATGCTTTGTTCCACGGGAAAGAACAGCTCGCCTACCCTGCGCGGAGTGTATGAGATCGCCGAACGCGGAGAATGGTTCTTCACCGAACGCTTTGGCCAAGGCGCCGAGAACTGGGTTCAGTATTCCGGAGCATATTTGTTCCATTCCCTGCCCATGGACAGGCAGCGCACCATCGTGGATTACACGCTGGGAAAGAGAAGTTCTGCCGGCTGTATCAGGCTTTCTATGGAGGATTCCCGCTGGTTTTACTCATTCATCAAGCGAGGATCGACAGTGTTTGTTTACTAGCGTGCACCAGCCCCATCAGCCATGATGGGGTGGTTTTCTGAAAGGAAAATGCAGTCAGATGTCAAGACTAAAACTAGGATCGCACGACGCAAATAGGTCATTGGTCCACACCATGCTCATGTTCGCCCTGCCCATTATGGCTGTAAACTTGTTACAGCTGCTTTTTAACGCGGCAGACATGATCGTGGTGGGGCGGTTTGAGGGCAGCAGAGCCCTGGCCGCGGTGGGAGCTACGGGTTCGCTTTTGAACCTCATTGTGAACCTGTTTATGGGCCTTTCTGTGGGTACTAGCGTAATCGTGGCCCAAGACTACGGAGCCCGTCGGGCAGAAGCCATCCGGCAGTCAGTACACACGTCCATTGCTGTGAGTTTGATCGGCGGCGCCTTGGCCACTGTCATTGGTCTTGTTTTTTGTGCACCGCTGTTGAGATGGATGGGCACCCCGGAAGAGATCCTTGGTTTGAGCACCCTGTACATGCGCATCCTGTTTGTAGGTATGCCAGCCAGCATGGTGTTCAACTTCGGTGCAGCCATACTGCGCGCTACGGGCGACAGCAAAAGGCCCATGTACTTCTTGACTTTGAGCGGCGCAGTGAACGTGGTGCTCAACCTCTTTTTTGTCGCCGTACTGCGGCAGGGTGTGGCGGGTGTTGCTTTAGCCACGATCCTTTCCCAGTATCTGGCGGTGATCCTGATTATGGCTTCGTTGATGAAGCAGGAGGGAGTGCTGCGTTTCAGCTGGCAGCGGCTGGCCATAAATGGGGTAAAACTGAGGCAAATTCTGCGCATTGGGGTACCAGCTGGGCTGCAGGGCGTGCTCTTCTCCATTTCCAACGTGCTGGTCCAGTCGGCAGTGAACTCCTTCGGCACCACCATGGTGGCTGCCAATGCGGCATCGGGCAACGTGGAAAGCCTGGTATCTACACCGATGAATGCCTATTACCAGGCGGCCGTTACCTTTACCGGACAGAGCATGGGCGCGGAAGATTACGACCGCATTGATCATATCGCCAGGATTTCTGCGGCTTTGGTGTTCGTCACATGGGTAGTCTTGGGGGGAATAACCCTCTTTTTCGGGCGCTCCCTGTTGGCGTTCTATACGGCCGATGCAGCCGTGATCGAACTAGGGATGCGGCGGATGAAAGTGATGATGGCAGCCTACTTTACCTGCGGGATCATGAATGTCTTTCCTGGGTTAACTCGCGCCATGGGTTACTCTGTCTTGCCCATGCTTTCTACGCTGGTTGGAGCCTGCCTCATGCGCATTGTCTGGCTGGCCACTGTCTTCAGATGGTACCCCACAGAGTTAGTACTCTTTTCGGTGTATCCGGTCACCTGGGCCTTGGCGGGACTCGGACAGGTGGCAAGCTTCTTCTACGCTCGCAGCCAGGTGCGCAGGCGCGCCTTTCTCGTTGAGGCGCACACAGAAATTGGCTAATCTGAACTGATGGGGTGATGCCCGTGAAGATGTGTCCAGAGCACTACCTGGGCCGCTGGTTTTCCATTTTCCATCGTATGACCATGAGCCAGCTAGCCCACGGACTGAAGGAATGCGGGATCGGCAGTGGGCAGGCTATGTTTTTGTTGGAGCTGTTTTACTGTGACGGGATTCGCCAAGAGGAGCTGTCCAGGCTCTTGAACATAGATCGGGCTAATACTACCCGTGCCATCAACAAATTGGTGCAGGAAGGCTATGTGAGGCGCCAGCCTGACCCGGAGGATGGCAGAGCCCACCGCGTCTATCTGACAGAAAAGGCCCTGGAGCTCAAGCCTGACCTCTTCAATCTCTTGGGCAGCTGGGATGAAGAGCTGCTGGGGGCATTGACTCCGGATGAACAGGATCTCTTCTTGACGCTGCTCAGGAAAATGGGGCAGGCAGTCGCGGACAGCGGTCGCTGCGCTCACTGCCAGTTCCTCGAGGATTGCGTTTATTGCCCGTGAATGGTTTCGCCTTGACAGCAGATCAATTCTCTGCTTAAATGGAGGATAATAGCAAAGACGATGAAGAGAAGGAACCATGGCAGCGGCCTTTGCAGCGAGCTGGGGACGGTGCAAGCCCGGCAAGAGCACGCTATGGAAGGACATCTCGGAGTTGCCATCTGACTGAAAAGGATGTGCCGGCTTCCACCGTTACCTGGACCTGAGAGACTCTAGCTTAGCATCGGAATTGGGTGGCATTCATGATCTCGTCCCAAGGCGGACGGGTTTTTTGCTAAGCGAAGTAATTTAGGGTGGCACCGCGTTTTAAGCGCCCCTAACCCATGGTGGTTAGGGGCTGATTCTTTTTTAAGGGGAGATGAGCATGGAGCGCACATTGGTAGAAGACCTTAAGGGACGTTTGAACTCAGAAGTACTGGTTAAGGGTTGGGTGGAACGGATTAGGGAACTGAGCAGCGTTACCTTCCTGATTATCAGGGATCGCACAGGCCGAGTGCAGGTCGCCGCCGACCCGCGACTCTGCGCTGACCTGAAGATTTCCACGGAGAGCGTGGTGGAAATCTATGGCCGAGTTAACCCGGAACCGAGATCGAAGACAGGCTACGAAGTGGTGGCCGAACAGATCAACGTGCTGTCATTGGCGGGAAGTCTGCCCATCAACGTTAACGGGCCAGACCTAAATGTGCCTTTGGAGTTGGTCTTGGATAACCGGGTGCTGAGTTTGAGGCATGCCCGGATCAACCCCATCTTTAGGATCCAGGCAGCCTTAGTCCATGCCTTCCAGGTCTTCCTAAATGGGGAAGGCTTTGTGCAGGTGTTTTCTCCTAAAATAGTGGCCAGCGGCACAGAAGGTGGAACAGAGCTCTTCGCTCTGCAGTACTTCGAGGAAAAGGCGTATCTGTGCCAAAGCCCGCAATTCTACAAGCAAATGCTGGTGGGTGCCGGTTATGAGCGGGTATATGAAGTGGGCCATGTCTACCGCGCCGAAAAACACGCCACCTCACGGCACCTCAATGAGTACGTGAGCTTGGACTTGGAGATGGGGTTTATCCAGAGCGAACACGATGTCATGGACCTGGAAAACAGGCTGCTTGCGTTCATGTTTTCCTACGTGAATGAGAACTGCCAAAAAGAGCTGGTAACTTTAGGGGTGAAGGTACCGACAGTTCCTGAGATTCCCAAGATTCCGTTCGCGGATGCCCTGCAGCTTTTGGAGAAGGAATGCGCTAAGCGCATCGAAGACCAGGACCTGGATCCAGAGGGGGAAAGGCTGCTCAGCAAGTATGTTCGGGAAACCACCGGTAGTGAGTTTGTCTTTGTCACCGATTACCCCTGGGAAAAGCGGCCTATGTACACCATGCCCAAAGGCTCTGGCCTCACCTGCAGCTTTGACCTGCTCTTCAGGGGCCTGGAGATCACCACTGGAGGCCAGCGCATCCACACCCATGATCTTTTGGCGGCGAACATCCGCAGAAAGGGCCTGGATCCGCAAGCCTTCGCATCCTACGTTCAGAACTTCTCCCTGGGGATGCCGCCCCATGGAGGTTTGGCCATAGGTCTAGAACGCCTCACCGCCCAGCTCCTAGGCCTGTCCAACGTGCGGGAGGCGAGCCTCTTCCCGCGGGATCGCCATCGTCTGACGCCGTGACTGTGCGGCTTAACCCGCATCTTAGCAGGAAAGACGGAGAAGCCATGGAATAAAGTGACAGCAGTAGGCTCACGCAATGGGAGTTCGCGCATCATTGTGCGGGCAAGGTTTGGTGGAACACGGGGGGATCACCGTTGAAGGAGGCGCGTCGGGAGGCGATAGCATCGAGTCTGACCATCTCGGCAGCTTTGGCTGTGTGCGGGGTCAGTTTCCTTTTGGATGTGAGGCTCTCCATAGACCCTGTAGTGGCCAAGGCTTTGGGTGCTGCTTTGGTGGCCATGGGGATGGGAATGGTGGTGTGGTCCGCGCTGCATCTCAAGGGGTCTTTTTTTGGTGCAGTTCAGCCCCTGGGAGAACTGGTTCGAAGCGGGCCCTATCGCTTTGTGCGCCATCCAGTTTACCTGGGATTCACGGTGGCCATGGCCGGCATCCCCGTCGCCACCCGGAGCTTTATGGGGCTCTTGGTAAGCGCTGTGTTCTTTCTTCCTGCCATGGTGTACAGGGCACGATTGGAAGATGCGGCCTTGGCAAAAAGGTTCGGCAGCGAGTGGCCCGGCTATGCTGCGCGCACGGGGTTCCTGTTGCCGCGATGGCCCTGGAGGCGATAGCATCGAGCTTTTGCGAAAAGCAGGGGGGCAGTGTTCATTTAGAAAGGATTTTCATGGAAGCAGACGAAGTGTACAGAACATAACTGATGCAGGGAAGTGGCGCTGTGAGGCTGACTTGGCATGAGCAGATAGATAGTTTCGCTGAGGAGACTTTGGTGCACCTGAGAAGGGATGAGGCGCTCAGCAACCTCATGCTGGGCATCGTCTTAAGTCTGGAGGCCGGTTCCAGCCACTATGATGACGTAACCCTGGTAACGGTACACGATGACCGCGGTCGGCTCCTGGCAGGGCTGAGGACCGCGCCAGCCAACTTGATTTTGTATGCCGCTGCCCGTATCCCGCTGGACGAATCGCTGCAGTGCCTTGCCTATGGTTTCTTGAGGGAAGGGGTTTCGCTGCCGGGAGCGATCGGGCCTAAGGAGGTAGCAGAGAGGTTTGCTGCCATCTGGTCCAGCCTAACCGATTGCAGGGTGGAGCTGGAAATGCCCCTGCGCGTCTATGAGCTGAGGACGGTCAACAGCGAGGTGATCGGCGAGGGCAGGCTTAGATTGGCCCAGGAAGCAGATTTGGAGTGGATCGTCTCAGGTACTGTTGGCTTTCTAGTCGATGGGGGTTTGGACAACGCTCCGGATCTGGAAGGAGTACGCCGTGCGGCCCGAAGACAAGTGGAGCGGCAGGACCTCTACCTGTGGGAGCATGAAGGGGAAATAGTCTCCATGGCGGCTACAACCAGGGCTACGGGACGTGGAATCGCCCTCAACCAGGTTTACACACCAAAAGAGCTGAGGGGACGCGGCTATGCCACGAGCTGCGTAGCAAGCTTGGGCCAGCATTTGTTGGATTCGGGGTACGAGTTTTGCACTCTGTTTGCCGATTTAAAGAATCCTACTTCCAATGGCGTGTATCTGCGCGTTGGCTTTGAGCCCATCGGGGATTTTGCTGCCTATCGCTTCTTGGGAGGTACAGCATGATCGTCAGCGCCAGCCGCCGAACAGACATCCCGGCATTTTACGCCACGTGGCTCCTGAACCGCCTGCGTGATGGATTTGCCTATGTACGCAATCCTTTCCGTTACCGGCAGATCAGTAAGGTCACCCTTGATCCCGAAGTGGTTGACTGTATAGTCTTCTGGACCAAGAATCCTACTCCACTGCTGCCCTATCTCACGGCCATAGAGGAGATGGGGTACCGGTTTTACTTCCAGTTCACCTTGACCCCTTACGATCAAGCAATCGAGAGGAACGTTCCAGACAAAGCGCTTTTGATACGTACTTTTCAAGAGCTCGCGGAGAGGATTGGCCCTAGGCGTGTGGTTTGGCGTTACGATCCCATCATCTTAAGCCCGGAGCTGTCCATGGAAAAACATGTGGAGCTCTTTGCTCAGCTGGCCGCGGAGCTTAAGGGCAGCTGTGAACGCTGTGTGATCAGTTTTCTAGATTTCTACGCCAAGACCAGGCGCAACACCAAGGGTCTGCAGCTGCTGCCCATTAGCGAAGAGGATATGCAAGCCTTGGGGAGGGCGCTTGCTGCGGTGGCACAAGCTCAACAGATCCAGGTCTTCACTTGCTCCGAGGAGGTGGATCTCAACCAGTGGGGCGTTGCCCATGGGAAGTGCATTGACGATGGGCTCATAGAAGGCATCGTGGGCCGGCCAATTCCTGCCAAGAAAGACAAAGGGCAGCGGGTAGGCTGCGGGTGCGTGGAGAGTGTAGACCTAGGGGCCTACAACACCTGTTTGCATCAATGCCTGTACTGCTATGCCAACGCGGATCACCTGGCTGCGGCTGCCAACTGGGCTGAGCACGATCCCGCCTCTCCTTTGCTCCACGGGCAAGTTACTCCTGAGGACCAGATTACTGTCCGCCGCACATAAAGAAAAGAGGCTATGCAGCCTCTTGTTCCAATCTTTTTTTCAGCCCCTTGGTGCGCCAGGCGCCTTTCCTGAACAGGGTGTAGTTGATTATGGCACCCAAGGTCCAAGCAACCAGCAGCGATACGAAGGTGGATTCTGGCCGGCCGGTGGGATACTCGGGGCTTCTGGTCAGATAAGCGAGGGTATAGGCGAGGGGCACGCGGATCACTACAGTTGAGATGATGGAGATCCACATGGGCGTGATGGTATCACCCGCACCGCGCATCACTCCCGACAGGCACTGTGTAACGGCCATGGCGATGTAACCAAAGGCGAGGATCCGCAGCATGCGCATGCTCAGCGCCACTAGTTCTGGCGTGGTTGTAAAGATGTGCATGAGGTATTGACCGAAAAAGAGCAGGACGATGGTGATTGCGGTGGATACCCCCACGGCAATCAGGGTTCCGTCTCTTGTGCCTTGTTCCACTCTGTCCAGCTTTCCGGCGCCCACATTCTGCCCAGCGAAGGTGGTCATGGCACTGCCGAAGGAGAAGTTGGGCATCATGGCAAAGCCGTCGACCCTCATGACGATCACATTGCAGGCAATGACCAGCTCTCCGAAGCTGTTGGTCAGGGACTGGACCATAATCATGGCCATGGAGAAGATGGCCTGGGTCAGGCCAGAGGGCAAGCCCAGTTTCACAACGTTGGTGGCCAGCTCCTTGTCGAGCTTAAGCGTGGAGCGGCCGAGTTCAAAGTGCTCCTTCATCCTAGCCAGCTTGAGTAGACAGAGAACGGCCGAAAGGGCTTGGGCTATAACGGTAGCCAGTGCCACTCCAGGCACACCCATGCCAAAATTGGCCACAAAGATAATGTCCAGAACAACGTTAACAGCGGTGCTCACCAAAAGGAACATGAGTGCAGATGCTGAGTCACCGAGGCCGCGCAGAATGCCTGATAGGATGTTGAAGTAGGAGAAACCGAGACTGCCAAGGAAGAGGATGTTCAGGTACCCAGCACACCAGTCGATGATAGATTCAGGCGTGTTCAGCAGCTCCAAAAGGGGACGCGTCACAAGGGGACCAACCACCATGATGATTAGGGAAGTAATCGCCGTTAGCGTGATGCAGTTGCCAATTGTCCGGGAGAGGTTTTCGCGGTCTTTGGCCCCGAAGTATTGGGAGACCATGATCCCTGCGCCGACGGCGATGCCCACAAACAAGACCAGCAGGAGATTGAGGATGGGTCCCGCACTTCCCACGGCCGCCAAGGCGTTGTCACCGATGTAGCGCCCTACAATGATGGAGTCAGCTGTGTTGTAGAACTGCTGTGCGACGTTGCCAATCAGCATGGGAATGGAGAATTCAACGATGCGTTTCCAAGGAGGACCTTCGGTTAGGTCTTTAGCTGCGAACAGTTCTTTTGCTCTGGCCATAAACAACCTCCTCTAAATGAAAAAACAGAAGCCTAAAGCGGCTCCCCAATAGATGTCGCTAGCTTGATTTTAGTACTCGTTTTCACATCTGTCAATAGCAGTTGGCGTCCGTGCGAAGGTACGGGCAAAGGTCCAAGTGTCTCTGTCAAGGAACTGGCCCAGCGAGTGGCCGTGGTAGTATCGATGTCGCGCAAGGAGGTACGGGTCAGTGCAGATACTGGTTATCCGCCACGGGCAATCACAGGCCGACTTGGAAGACCGCCACGAGGGACGCGCCGACTTCCCCCTCACAGACTTGGGGATGGAACAGGCCCAACTGTTGGCGCGCTGGGTTAAGGGGAGTTACCCACCTGAGCTGATCCTTACCAGTCCTCTTCAGCGGGCGCATACCACCGCGGCGATTCTTAGTGAGGCTACAGGGGCGCCTGTGTGCTTAGAGCCCGATTTGATGGAGTGGAACAATGGTCTGCTCGCGGGTTTGCCCCGCAAAGAAGCTAAGGAACGATTTCCGCTGCCGCCAGGCGGCCGCAGGCCCCACGATACATGTGCCCAGACTGAATCGCTCATCGAGTTCCGGGCCAGGGCGGAGACGTTTTGGTCTCGTTTCAACCATGAGTACATCCTTCCCGCCCGGCATGGGCGGATTGCCTTAGTCTCTCACGGCGGGATGATCAACCAGCTCTATCGCTGCTTTCTGGAGTTGCCGGTGCTCTGCAGCGTTTACTTTGCCACCGGGGACACTGGAGTGCACCTGTGGTCGGTGGAGTCAGGAAAAAGGACGGTGGTGTTCAGCAATCGGTTGGAGCATCTCAACGCTTTTGATTAGAGAGGGAGAGGAATATGAAAGGGATAGGCAGAGAGTTTATGGAAGGAACTAAGTACGAGCATCTTGGGCAATCCCATCAAGAACAAGGGCTTGCTCCACCTCCTTTGCAGCTGGCAGTTCCAGCCAGTGCGGTTCTCATTGAACTACCGCGAATTGAGCAGATTAAAGTCAAGGCGGTTGATCTACGGGAAGCCATTGAGGCAAGAAGATCCGTCCGTGAGTACGCCAGTACCCCGCTTACCTTGGAAGAGCTGGCCTATTTGCTCTGGTGCACTCAAGGGGTGCAGAGGGTGTATGAGGGGTTTGCTACCATGCGGACCGTGCCTTCCGCGGGAGCCCGCCATGCTTTAGAGACCTACCTTTTGATCAACGGGGTTGAGGGCCTGGATCCCGGGTTGTACCGCTATGTGGCCATGGGGCATAGGCTGTTGGCAGTGGAGATAGGTGAGGATTTGGCCCGGAAAGTAGCCTCTGCCGCTTTAGGGCAGCAGTTCATAGCCCAGAGCGCGGTGACATTTCTCTGGGTGGCGGATATCTACCGCATGACCTGGCTGTATGGTGAGCGCGGCTACCGCTACATTCACCTGGATGCAGGTCACGTTTGTCAAAACCTTTACTTGGCATCTGCTGCCATTGAGTGCGGCGTGTGTGCCATGGCAGCATTTGATGATAACGGCCTGAACCGCCTGCTAGAACTGGATGGCGACGAGCGTTTTGTGGTTTACCTAGCTGCGGTGGGCAAGAACGGGGCCGTGCGGGGGTGACCCATTGGAAGCAAAAGAGTTTGCACGCGAACAAGCGCGTTTAGAAGAGGTTTACAAAGAGATAGATGAACAGTTGGCTGCGCAAGAAGCGAAAGTGAGGGAGTTCTACGCTGAACTGCGCGCCGTGCGCCGCTCCCTCAGCGAAGAGCACGGCATCAGTTCAGCCAGCGACAAGCGGCTCATGGATGCGGCCCAGCGCATAGCCGAGCTCAGGCAGGATGCCGCGGAGTTCGGCATCCAGCACCGTCTGCTTGGAAAACTGAGGGCCCTGGAGAGGAACCCCTATTTCGGCCGTATTGACTTCCAGGAAAAAGGTGCCCGCAGTCAGGAAGCCATCTATATAGGTGTGCGTTCCCTGATGGACAGAAAAACCGGCTGGCCTCTGGTTTACGACTGGCGTGCCCCCATCTCCAGTATGTTTTATGACTACGGTTTGGGAGATGCGCGGTATGAGGGGCCGGGAGGTGTATTCGAGGGCACGATCACCCTGAAGCGCCAGTACGGGATCAAGGATCGCAAGCTCGTCTACATGTTCGATAACGACTTGAACATAGACGATGAAATTCTCCGAGAAGCCCTGGGACGAAACACCAGCCCCAGAATGCGCACCATAGTGAACACGATTCAGCGGGAGCAGAACCAGGCCATCCGCAATGTACAGGATAGGCGCCTTTTGGTGGAAGGTGCGGCGGGGAGTGGGAAGACATCGGTGGCGCTGCACCGCGTGGCTTATCTGCTATACAGGCACCGCGAGGATATTCGGCCCGAAAACATCTTGGTTTTTTCGCCCAACCGGATTTTCAGCGACTACATTTCCCAGGTCCTGCCCGATTTGGGCGAAGAAAACGTGCCACAGCTGACCTATAGGGAGTTCGCGGAGTCCTTCTTTGACTGGAAGTGGGATGTGGAAACCCAGGCATCCTATTTGAAGGATGTACTGCGACGGGAAGCGCACGAACGCGAACGGCTTTTGGCTAGCTGCAGCTTTAAGTCTTCCCCTGCCTTTCAACGTGTGCTAGATGCCTTGATCCAACATGTCTTGCAGGAAACAGCTCGGTTTGAGGACATCTACCTGGGCAGGAGGCTGCTCATCTCCGCTGAAGAGCAGCGAAAACTGTTTACGGAGAACTACGCTTACCTGCCCGTGCAGAAACGTCTCTTCAAGATCCGCCAGCGCATACTGCACGTGTTCCGTCCCCTGAAGAAGAGGCGCATGAAAGCTCTGCTGAACGAGTTGTACAAAGAAGAAGCGTTTGAACATGAAACCTGGTGGACCAAGGCCCGGGAGGCAGTGCGGAGGACCTGGCAGGAGCTGGGGCCACTCTTGAGCGTTTTGAACAGCAGTTATAGGGTGGACAGCATGGCCTGGTATAAAAGGCTCTGGCAGGACCCTGTTCTCTGGGCTCAGGCTGCTGGAGATCTCCGGTGCCCTGCGCAGGCGGGGGAGAGCCTTCAGCTGTTGGAGCAGGGTGTGATTCCCTTCGAAGATGTGGTGCCGCTCCTTTATCTCAAGGGTGAGCTGGAGGGGTATCCGGTTAACCGCGGCATAATGCATGTTGTTGTTGACGAAGTGCAGGACTACGCTCCGCTGCAGCTGCATGTGCTCACGCACAGTTTCCCCCTGGCCCGTTATACCCTTGTAGGCGATGTCCACCAATCCCTGCATCCCTTTGTTTGGGGTAGTGGTGCTGCCAAACTTGAGGACCTGTTCACGGCGCTGGAAATCAAGACTGTGAGGCTGAACAAGAGCTACCGATCAACTCAGGAGATCTTTCGCTTCTGCCGGGAGCTTTTGGGCGGATCCAGCGCGGAAACGGTGCTGCGGACAGGCAGAAAGCCGCACGTCTACAAGGCTCCCCCAGGGGGGCGGGTTGCACTTATCGCCCAGCGGATCGCGGCTAACCTGGAGGCGGGATATGAGACCATAGCAGTGGTTACCAAGACCGCCGAAGAGAGCCACAACCTTTATGACGCCCTGCGCCAACTGGACCTGGGTGTGGAACCCACTTTGCTGGCCAAAGAAAGCGGGCAGTTCCAGAAGGGAGTGCTGGTGGTTCCAGTGTACTTGGCCAAAGGGCTGGAGTTCGATGCGGTTGTTGTGGCCGATGCCAGTCGCCTGTCTTTCTGCGCCGAGTACGATCGACGCCTGTTATACGTTGCCTGCAGCAGGGCTCTGCACAATCTGGACTTGGTTTACACAGGGCAGCTTTCCCCGTTCATTCAGGGCCTTGTTCCAGATCTCTACGGTATTGAGTGATCTTTGTCTTCGTGATATAATAAACAAAACGCATCAAAAATGTGGAGGAGAGCAATGATAGGCTAACCAACATGGAAGACGTGTTTAGACTTCTGAACAGGGCCTGGATTCGGGCCTAGTTTGTGGTCGCCATGTTGGGTAGATGAGTTGCTCTTTTGAGGCGTGTAATTTCCCGCCTTAACTGCGCGATTTGTCTGCTTGTGCACCAAGCAGACTTTTTTTGCCCTTCTGCGGCCACCAAGCGGAGGTGGGAAGAATGCTTGTGATCAAGAACCTCACTCTTGTGCTGAAGAAGGACCTCAGGGTGCTGCTGGAGGATTTCAGCTTTTCTCTGCAGCCCCAGATGAAAGCGGCTCTGATTGGGGAGGAAGGAAACGGCAAGTCGGCTCTACTCAAGGCGATTGCCGAACCCCATTCCCTGAGTCGGTATATGGACATACAAGGGGCGATCATTACCGCAGGCGAGGTGGTGGGCTATCTGCCCCAAGTGCTGCCAGACTCCATGCTGGATCTGAGTACCAGCCGCTATTTCTCCTCCAAAGTGAACTGGGAGGACTTCGATTACCCTTTGTTCTACAGGCTTTTGGACGAGATGGGCTTTCCCGAAGACCGCATTTCTGAGCGTATCCTCATGCGCCAGCTGTCTGGGGGAGAGAAGATCAAGTTGCAGCTCCTCTGCGAAATGCTGAAGCGGCCCACGCTGCTGCTGCTGGACGAGCCCAGTAATGATCTGGATCTGGAATCAGTGAAGTGGCTGGAAGGCTTCATCCAAAGGGTGAAAATGCCCGTGATGTTTGTCTCCCACGATGAACTGCTCCTGGATCGCTGCGCTAACACCATCATCCATTTGGAGCAGCTCATGCGCAAGCGCAAACCGCAGCACACCATTGCCCGCCTGAGCTACGGCGAGTACGTGGAGAATCGTGAACTGCGCATTGACAGGCAGGCGCGCCTGGCTCAAAAGGAGAGGGAGGAGTACGAGGCCAAACTGGAACGCTACAGGAAGATCTACCAGCGGGTGCGGCATGAGTTGAGAACTGTGTCCCGGCAGGCTCCCTCCGCCGGCAAGAACCTTAAGGACAAGATGCACAGCGTGAAGGCACAGGGCAGGCGCTTGGAGAAGGAAAAGGAGCAGCTAACGAAACGGCCCGATTTTGAGGAGAGCATCAGTGTGCGTTTTGATGGAGTCATCGCCATCCCTCGGGGGAAAGTGGTGGTGGATCTGCAGCTGGAACCGCTGCAAGTTGGGGAGCGGGTTTTGAGCCGCGGTGTGCACCTGCGCGTCTTGGGCCAGGAAAAGGTATGCATCGTCGGTGCCAATGGGGCGGGGAAGACTACGCTGCTCCGTGCAGTTCTGCTGGATCTGGCCGAGAGGGGCATCAACTACGGGTACATGCCGCAGGATTACACAGAGTACATGGATCCCGAGCAGAGCGCAGTGGAGTTTCTCACTCGGTCCGGTACGAAGGAGGAACTGACCACGATCCGCACCTACCTGGGAAGCATGAACTTCACTGCCCAAGAGATGGACCACGCTCTCTCCGAGCTATCTGGTGGTCAACGGGCGAAACTCTATTTCTCCAAGATGATCCTGGATCGGGCTGAGGTGTTGGTATTGGACGAGCCCACGCGCAACCTATCGCCCCTTTCCGGACCGGAAATCCGCGCTGCGCTTAAGGACTTCGGCGGGTGCATCATTGCCGTGTCCCATGATCGCAAGTTCATCGCCGAAGTGTTCCATGAAGTGCTGCTCCTGGATGAAGAGGGCCTGCATCCCGTGAGCTTTACCCACGAGCTGGAGGATGACTAGACGTTCAGACGAAGGACGAGAGAAAGGAATGAAATGCATCATAAGGCCTGAGGAACGTCGCGACTATACCGCTGTTGAGGCCGTTCTAAGGAGTGCCTTTGGACGCTCGGGTAAGGAGGAAGATTTCAACGAATGGCGTCTGGTGGAGAACATCCGCTTTGAACCAGCGTACAGACATGGCATCAAATTTGAGGACAGTTCGGCCAGGGAGTATCTCCTCGTTCTAGAACTCCAAGCCGGCTCGCTAGACGGCGTTCAGGGAGTGGTCAGGTACTGTGACCCCTTCTACAATGAACGGGGTGAGCTCTTGTAGTCAGTGCTTCCCATGACAGGGGACCATCAGGTTGAAGATAATGCTGTGGACAGGAGGAGACCTCCAGGTCGCCGCTTAGGTTCCTGCCCCTAGGCCCCAGAGAACAGCCTCAACGCACTGTTAGTCACGCGTAGTAAGTTGTTAACCGCTTTGCTGGCCGTCCCTTTCCTGCCTAGGCGGTGATCATGCAGCCCCTAGCAGAAACCCAGGATTGCCGATGAGCCGCGAGGGGCAGATAATCTATATTATTGCCCTGGACCACGCCATCCGGGATCGGCTGCATGCTGTGGTGATCTACCCCCATCGGGCCCAGGGAATGGAGGGAGACTTGAGCACGACTTTCTAGTGGCCAGAGCTCGTTCCCAGGAGGACCATCTAAATGAGCGAACGTATCCTCCCCAACACGCCAAAGCACTTTTTCACGCCTTGAACGCCGCAGTTCAGCAATACGAAGAGCGCTTTGGAGAGATTAAAATTGAGATCATCTCGGGGGATAGGAGTGAGGTTTAGCACGTGTCCTATGAGTTTTCGACAAGGGATCCCCTGGATAGAGAGATTGTCCTGAAAACGAAAACCTGGAATAATCACATCGTTCCGGGACATCCAGAGGTAGCTGGGCACCTGGATCTGATCAAGAAAACTGTGGAAGATCCGAAGTATATATTGAAGGATAGACGCCGCGATACGAGGGAGAACTACCTGGACCTTTGTTCATTGCCGCACACACAGAACCTACAGGTTATTAAGGTGGTTGTAGACTTTTCCGCTGGAATAGGTTCGATTGTCACCGCATATCCTACTGAAAGGATCAGAACGCAGGCGTCCACTCAGAGGGGTGTTGTCTATGAAAGGCCGTAGACGAAAACTGGTGCTGAACTACGACAGGGACCATGATGTGCTGTACGTTTCGTTAGGCGCGCCCAAACCTTCCTATGCTGATGAAGACATTGATGGTATACTGGTGCGTCGAACCTTCGACGGTGATAGGTTGTCTGGGGTGACTATAATGGACTTCTCGATGAGGAGCAAGAAAGAGCTACAGGAGCGGATTCCTTTCAAACTGAACGTTGATGAGCTGTATGACTTCGTTGGAAAAAGATAACTCGCTGGCGCAGAGCGCACCCACCGCAAGGTGGGTTTTCTTCTTCAGGATAGGTTCCGTCCAACACAGAAATGATCCTGCGAGATGGGGGAGCGATCTTGCGAGCGAAACCAGCGAGCATCTGCCTGTTTGACAGGATGCCGAGTCTGGGCCTGTTGGTGATGGCAGCTACTATGTCAAGATCAGCGACGTGCCGGATGGAGTGTCTGCCTCTCAGGCGATCCTGCTATACACTCCTACCTTAGCTCAAGCATGCATAGCAGCTTGACTAAGGTATGAGTTTTCTTTTTGTGAACTGCGCCCAACCTCCACGCCACCGCAGCGCCAATATGGTATAATTGAACAGGCGGGTTTGAAGCAAAATAAAAAGCACGAGACGCTTCTCGTGCCCATTTACTTCGAAATGGCAGGGGAGACAGGAATCGAACCCGCAGCCCTCGGTTTTGGAGACCGATGCTCTACCAATTGAGCTACTCCCCTGCGACATTTACTATATTAGCACAGGAACGGGGTTTGGTCAATAGTTTGGGCAGGAATTCCCCTGCGCCTGTCTAAGTAGTTAGCCGGAAGAATCACAAAAGGAGTGGGGTATTTGGCAAAAACCATCTTAGGCGAAGTACCAGTAGGCATTTCAAATCGACACATTCATCTATCTCAGGAACACCTAGAGGTGCTGTTTGGGCCTGGGTACGAACTGACCGTGAAGAAGGATCTTTCCCAGACTGGGCAGTATGCCGCAGAAGAAACGCTGATCATTGAAGGGCCAAAGTCGTCCATGAAAAACGTACGCATTCTGGGCCCCGTGAGAAAGGAGACCCAGGTGGAGATCTCCCGCACAGACGCTTTTGGCTTAGGCTTGAAGCCTCCTGTGAGGGACTCCGGGTTCCTGGAGGATTCACCGGGCCTTAAGCTCATCGGTCCCAAGGGTGAAGTGGAACTCGACAAGGGTGTAATCATTGCCCAGCGCCACATTCACATGAATGAAGCCGATGCTGAGGCCTTTGGTGTGAAAGATAAGGATATCGTGTCCGTGCGCGTTGGAGGCGAGCGCGGGCTGATTTTTGATAACGTGTTGGTTAGGGTGCGCGGCGATTTCGTGCTGGAGATGCACATTGACACAGATGAGGCCAATGCCGCCATGCTGAATAACGGTCAGATGGTGGAGGTATTGCGCGACTAGAAAAGAGAGGTGGTATGCATGGATCTACAAAGGATCGCCAATGTAATTCGTGGGTTGGCGGCGGATGGAGTGCAGAAGGCAAACTCAGGGCACCCTGGAGCGCCCTTGGGTTTGGCGGATGTTAGTGCCGTTCTCTTTTTCGACTTCCTAAAGCACAATCCAGCCAACTCCAAGTGGCCAAACCGGGATCGCTTCGTCTTGTCCGGAGGCCACGCTTCGATGCTCCTCTATTCACTTCTGCATCTGTCAGGCTATCAGGTTTCCGTCGATGATCTGAAGAACTTCAGGCAGCTGGGCTCCAATACTCCAGGCCATCCGGAGTATGGTGACACCGACGGGGTGGAGACAACCACAGGACCCCTGGGGCAGGGAATTGCCAACGCCGTGGGCATGGCCATTGGCGAGAGGATGGCGGCGGCCCGCTTCAACCGTCCCGGCCTGGAGGTAGTTGATCATTATACATACGTGCTGGCAGGCGACGGCGACCTTATGGAGGGCGTCAGCTCCGAAGCCTCGTCTCTAGCGGGCCATCTCAAGCTGGGCAAACTGATTGTGATCTACGATTCCAACCGCATTACCATCGAAGGATCCACTGATCTGGCCTTCACCGAGTCGGTAAAAGACCGCTACCTGGCCTATGGCTGGCAGGTTTTGGAAGTGGATGGCCACAGCATCCCAGAGCTGCAGAAGGCGATTGCCCAGGCCAAAGAAAACCAAGAGCAGCCCACCCTGATTATTGCCCATACCCAGATCGCCAAGGGAGCCCCCACCAAGGCTGGCTTGGCGGAGACCCACGGATCTCCCCTGGGGGCAGAGGAGATAGCTGGGCTCAAGGGTGCACTGGGGCTCCCGGTGGACCAGGACTTCTACGTACCCGAGGAACTGAAAGATCTTCCTCAAAAAATGAAGCAAAGGGGCCAGCAGTTCGAGGCCGAATGGAACGAGCTGTTTGAGCGCTGGGCCAAGGAAAACCCGCAGCTGGCAGAACAGTGGAATTCGTGGCGGAGCGGCACCCTGCCCGACCTAAGCGACATTTTGACCATGTTCGGGCCCGATGTCAACATAGCCACCAGGGCCGCCAGCGGCCAGGTACTCAATGCCATCGCCAAAAAGGTGCCCAACCTAGTGGGAGGGTCCGCGGACTTGGCGCCTTCCAACAACTCGTTCCTGCATGGCGAGGGAATCGTGCAGGCCGGTGATTTCAGCGGCCGCAACTTCAGCTTCGGAGTGCGGGAGCACGGCATGGCTTCCATCCTGAACGGTTTGGCCTTGTACGGTCATTTCCGGGTGTTTGGCGCCACGTTCTTGGTGTTCTCCGATTACATGCGGCCAAGTATGCGTTTGGCTGCCCTTATGAAGCTGCCAGTGATCTACATTCTCACCCACGACTCTGTCTATGTGGGTGAAGACGGTCCCACGCACCAGCCTGTGGAAACCACAGAGTCCCTGCGGCTCATTCCCAATCTGGCCGTATTTCGCCCGGCAGATGCTGAGGAGACGGCTTGGAGCTGGGTTGAAGCTATGAAGCGTAAAGACGGTCCTTCCGCCTTGGTCTTAACCCGTCAGAACCTGCCTCTGTTGAAGAAACCTAAGGGCTGGGACTTCACCAAGGGCGGCTATGTCATCCGGGAAGAGCAAGAGGAGCTGGCCATTGTGCTGGTGGCTGCAGGAAGCGAGGTAAGTCTCGCGCTGCAGGCGGCGGAGGAAGTGGAAAAACCAGGTCTGGGAGTACGTGTTGTTTCCGTTCCCAACCGGACCCTCTTCCTGAAACAGGATGAAGCTTACCGGCGCAAGGTAGTGCCGGAGGACGTACCCACCCTGGCCATTGAGCTGGGTGTGTCCACAGGCTGGTATGCCATCAATCCTGGGGGCAAGGTAGAGGTCTACGGCCTGGATCGCTTCGGCGCCAGCGGCCCCGGGAAGCAGGTTGCGGAACACCTCGGTTTCAGTGTGGGAGCAATAGTAGAGCGCATTAAGGCCATTGTGAAATAACACATGCAAATGCAAAGAGGCTGCACAGCAGCCTCTTTGTTGTTTAGAACTGTCTTGGTTGGTACATCCCGCCCGATTCGTAGGGCGGAGTTCGCTGCTCCTGGGGGAACTGACTCTCGTAGCCCTGGAACTTCTGGTATTCCTTGGAGACTTGGCTCGGCTGTTCAGGGTGCAGTGAATACCAGCCCTTTTCAAACATGAGGTTGAACACATCCCTGGCCGCCTGGTGGGTTTCGTTGAGAATATGCATGACATCGTTGTGCAGAGTCTGATGGCTGGCTTCCCTGGCGAATACATTAAAGCCGTCAGTGAGCCATTTCTCGGTGGCCAGCATATCATTGAGGCGGTCTCTATCATTGAACTGTGTATTTTGCTGCACCTGTGTACTTGGGTTCTTAATGGTGGGGCTGGTGGAACCCTCAAAACGCTGCCCGTAGTTTCCGTACGAACGGGTGTGGCTGTTCATGCTCTCCCTCCTCTTATTGCCTGTAGCTCTGGTAGTTAAAGTGATCGTGGTCGTGTTCGCTGGTGTTCAGTTGATTGAGCAGGATATCGTAGTGTGTCTGGTGCAGCTGGCTGATCTGCTCCAGCTGATGTTTGATCTGCTGATCGGAACACTGACTTGCCAGGAAATAGGCCTTCTTGGCCGCCAAGAGCTCCCAAGAGAGCGCATCTGTGAGGTAGGCACAGTCCTTAGTGGAAAGCACCCTGGGAGGCTGGTTCATTCGATATTGCTGTGAGTAGCCTTGTCGATACATGATTAACCCCCTTATCCATTTATCAATAGTAGATTACCCTTGTTTTAGCAAACCAACCCGAAAAATTACCATCTGCCAGGAGGAAATTCCTAGGAAAGGGGGAATAAAACTAAGTGGCAAACTAATAAATAGCCAAGTAAGAATTGGCTATGCTAACTTCGGGAGGTAAGGTATTGTGAGTGAGTTAATAGCTAACCGTAAACATCGACAAGAGATCCTCAAGGGCATTATCCGTGACATTCATGGCGGAGCAGATGTGGAGGAAATCAAGGAACGCTTTGCAGAGCTGCTGGACCAAGTGGGCCCTGCTGAAATCGGAGAGATCGAGCAGGCTTTGATCAACGAGGGTATGCCCGTTGAAGAAATTCAGCGGCTGTGTGATGTGCATGTGGCGGTCTTTAAGGAGTCACTGGATAAGCAGCTGGCGGCCGCGCCCGCAGAGGAACCCATGGAGGATCCACTGACGGATCTCAAGGAATCCAATAAAAGGCTTGAAACGCTGGTGGAGCAAATACGCGGCGTTGTTGACCAGATCACAGCTGCCGAAGCCGGATCAGACCTCCAGGCCCTGGTACAACAATGGGAGGCTAAGCACCAGGAACTGCTAAAGGTTGATCAGCACTACTCCAAGAAGGAAAACGTCCTCTTTCCGTACCTGGAACGCTACGGTATCAGCGGGCCGCCCATGGTGATGTGGGGCAAACATGACGAGGTGCGCGCGGCACTGAAAGAAGTGACCAAGGTCATCGAGCAGGCTAAGCAAGGGGCTGCAGCGTCTCAACTGGCTGTTGAAATCGGGAACATTGTCCTGCCGGCCCTTAACGATGTCGCGGAGATGATCTATAAGGAAGAGAACATCCTGTTCCCCCTCTCCGTGGAAACCTTCACTCGAGATGAATGGCGCGAAATCGCGGCCCAGTTCAAAGACCCGCTGGCCACTGTGTACAAGGGCAGGGAAGAGGCGGACAGCGCTGAGGTTGGAACCAGCGGCGGAATCGATCTCGAGGTAGGAGTGTTGACCCCGGAGCAGCTGAACTTACTCTTCAGCCATCTGCCCGTGGACATCACGTTCGTGGATGACAAGGATGAGGTTGCCTTCTTCTCCCACGGCCCAGACCGCATCTTTGAACGCTCCAGGGCAGCCATTGGCCGCAAGGTACAACTCTGCCACCCGCCTTCCAGCATGGGTGTGGTGGAGCAGATCCTGGATGACTTCAAGAGCGGCCGCAGGGACGTGGCGGAGTTTTGGATCCCCATGAAGGATATGCTAGTCCACATCCGGTATTTCGCTGTGCGGGACAGCGCAGGCAAATATCGCGGCACCCTGGAAGTAACCCAGAACATCGCCGAAATCAAGAAGATCACGGGAGAGAAGCGCATCTACGATTACGAGAGCTAACAACTCCGCCTCCACAATCCCTCCTGGTTCAGTAGGTCTGAAAACTGGAGGGATTTTCATGTGCAAGGAGAAATCAGGCAGGGAAGCCTAGATTAAGAGGTTGCTCAGGAGGAGCTGATTGCCATTCCAGATAAGCTGATATTTTTGGATGTTGAAACGACTGGTTTAGATGGGGAGCGGGATCGCATCATCGAGATCTTCATGCTCTCCCTCGGGAAGAATGGAGAAGTGGCCCAGTATGAAACGCTGATCAATCCGCAGCGGCCGCTGCCGGAGGAGATCACCCAAATCACCGGCTTAACCGATGCCGAATTGAAAGATGCGCCAGTGGAAGCAGCAGTGGCACCTGAGATTAGGGAGTTCATCGGCCTGGGCACGCCCGTTGGCCACAATCTCCCCTTTGACCTGCGCTTTTTAAACGCCATGTTTCGACGCAACAACCTTTTGGAGCTGGGTGAGGGGGGAATAGATACGCTGACCATCAGCAGGCAGCTGTTCCCCAAACTGGCCATCTATCCCGGAGGCGGGGGAAGCCATCGGCTGAGCAATCTGATGTATCACTTTGGACTGCAGGATGCCTACGCCAACGCTCACCGGGCTAGGGAAGATGTCATGCTTCTGGTGGAAGTATTCCGGCACCTGCAGGACTATGCCGCGGGTTCACGGGCCTTCAACTATCCGGATGCCCTGATTTACGGCTGCCCCACCTGTGGTTCTGCTATGCATGTCACCGAAGATAACGGCGGGAGTGTACTGGTCTGCAAGAACCAACCATCGTGCCAAGTTCGGCTGGTTGTCTAGGGGTTGACAGATACCCCGTGGGGGTATATACTAGAGACGAAAGAAGTACTCAGTTGAGGAGGATGTGCAAATGCCAATGGTAGTGACCGATCAGGACTTCCAGAGCAAGGTTCTGGATTATCAAGGCGTTTCCTTTGTAGATTTCTGGGCAGCTTGGTGCGGGCCGTGCAGAATGCTGGCACCCATCGTGGATGATTTGGCCCGGGATTACGACGGTAAAGCCCAAATCGCCAAGCTTGATGTGGATGCCAATCCATACACGGCGCGCCAGTATGGCGTGATGAGCATTCCGACCATGATCATCTTCAAAGACGGGCAGGAAGTGGATCGCCTGGTGGGCGTCATGCCTAAGGAAATGATCGCGGAGAGGCTCGATCAGTGGATCTCTTGACAAATGCCGAGATATGAGCTATGATAAAAAAGGTGACGCGGGGTGGAGCAGTCTGGTAGCTCGTCGGGCTCATAACCCGAAGGTTGTCGGTTCGAATCCGGCCCCCGCAACCAAATTTGAGTACAAGCGCCAGTTCTGCCTATAAGGTCCGAACTGGCTTTTCTGTTGCTGGCCGCAGGTGCAGGCTGTAGGCTAGACGAACAGTGTTGGAGGTCATCACAATGCCATTGCCTGTGATTGCAGCCGTCATCCGGCAGGGTCACCAGGTGCTGCTGTGTCAGCGTAAAGAAGGTGCCCTGGCGGGCAAGTGGGAGTTCCCAGGCGGCAAGCTGGAAAACGGGGAAACCCCTGAGCAGTGCCTAGTTCGGGAGATCGAAGAAGAACTGGGCATCCAGATCGAAGTGGGGCAGATCTATCAAGCCGTCCACGCCCATTACGACCATGGAGACTTCTTGATCATTGCTTACCTGGCTAGGCAGGTTGAGGGAGAGATCAGCCTCAGCGTTCATTCAGCTTACGCCTGGGTAGATGTGGACAAACTAGATCAGTACGACTTGGCCGATGCCAACGTGCCCATTGCCCGCAGCCTAAAAGAAGATGGCCAGTCCGCCTGGGCCGGCATGGGTGCCAACGGTGGGACCGATTAGGCCCTCCATGATCTCCCTGGGTTTTAGTTCCTTCTGGACCAACTCCCTCAGTTCGTCCAGGACTTCCGCTTCCGCTCCATAGCTGTGCACCACGGCTACGCGCCGCTCCGCAAAATCGAGTTTATGTGCTTGAGCCTTTGCAACCAAGGTTTGCAGGGCTTTTTTTGTGGAGCGGACTTTATCATCCACTTCCACGGTCCCTTCCCTAGTGATGCGCAAGATGGGCTTAATCTTGAGCATGGAACCCACTAAGCCCTGGGTTTTGCTTAAGCGTCCGCCCTTCACTAGGTGGGTGAGGGAGTCAATGGTGAAATAGGCTCCCGAGGTTGCCCGGTCCTGTTCCAGCCGCCGCAGCACTTCGGACAGGCGGTGTCCTTGCTGCAGCATCTCGGCTGCGGTGATTACCAGGAGGCTTTCGCCTATGGAGGCCGACTTGGAGTCAAAGACGTGAATGCGGTCTGTTCCCAGCAGCTCTTTGGCTAGGTGCGCGCTCTGCAGAGTACCACTTAGTTTGGAGGAAATACCGATATAGAGGATGGTCCAGCCATCATTGAGGTACGGCTCGAAGGCCTCCACGAAGTCGTGGGGATTCGCCTGATTAGTGGCGGGCAGTTCCTTGCTTTCAGCCATTTTTCTCCAAAAGTCCAGCAAAGAGAGGTTAACCCCGTCCTTATACTCCTCATTGCCGAAGATAACGCTCAAAGGGACAACTCCAACGTCGAAGCGTTGGCGGAAAATCTCAGGTAAGTCCGACGCACTGTCGGTAAACAGCTTGATTTTGCCGTTCATGGTTTCATTCCTTTCTCCAGACTATAGCCTATCAATTTCTCCCTCTTGCCCCAGTTCCCTTCGCACCAGTCTTGGCACCTGGTGCTAATTGCTGCGCCTGCCACAATCTCTTGATTTATCCAGCATTAGTGAGTATAATGGGGCTAAAGCAAAGACTGGGAAGGGGAAGAGTACCTTCGTCCCTCTGGTCCAGAGAGTCGATAGCTTGGTGGAATATCGAACCAGACACGAAGGGAATGGGCCCTGGAGTCGCTGGGCTGAAACGCTAGTAGGCTCAGCCGGTTGACCCCCGTTACGGGAACCAAAGCGGATCGCAAGTGCGATCAAGCAGGGTGGCACCGCGGTATTTATCGTCCCTATTTTTGGGGCGTTTTTTTATGGAGAAGCTTCCCAGGGGCCGCCTGGCGCCGCCTGTCTGACAACCCCGCTTAGAGAAAGGATGAGAGCAATGACAACCGAACATGTCGAGTTTGGCACGTTTGAAGCGTCGCTGGCCAGAAGCAGGGCGCTGGAGAAAGATCTAGAGCAGAATCCTCAAAAGCACACGATCCTCACCGGTGATCGGCCCACTGGGCGCCTGCACGTCGGTCACTACTTCGGATCGCTGCAGAATAGGGTGCGCCTGCACAAGCTTGGTGTTCCCACGTATATCGTGATCGCCGATTACCAGGTGCTCACCGATAGGGATACCTTTGAAACCATCAGCGAAAACGTTCACCAGCTGACCATCGACTATCTCGCGGCGGGTCTGGATCCCAGTGACGGGAAAACGTTCATCTTCCCGCACAGTCACGTACCTGAGCTTAATCAGCTGCTCCTGCCGTTCTTGACCCTGGTGACCTTGGCCGAGTTGGACCGCAACCCAACGGTGAAGGAGGAAATCGCCGCTGCCGGTCTGACCAGCATCAACGCGGGTATGTATACCTATCCGGTGCATCAGGCTGCAGACATCCTTTTCTGCAAGGCGACGGTGGTTCCGGTGGGGAAGGATCAGCTGCCGCACTTGGAGGTAACTCGAACAATTGCTCGCCGTTTCAACAACCGCTATGCCAAGAATAAACCGGTCTTCCCAGAGCCCCAGGCGCTCTTGAGCGAGGCACCCCTCATTTTGGGCTTAGACGGTTCGCAGAAGATGAGCAAGAGCAGGAACAACGCCATTATGCTCAGTGCCGACGAAGACGAAACGGCGCGGCTGATCAAAAAGGCCAAAACCGATTCGGAAAGAGTGATCACCTACGATCCGGAGAACCGGCCGGAGGTCGCCAATCTCCTCTTGCTCACCTCCTTGACTACTGGGCGTTCCCCAGAAGAGATTGCTGAGGAAATAGGGGATGGCGGGGCAGGGAAGCTGAAGAAGATGCTCACGGAGTCGCTCAATGAGTATTTGCGCCCACTGAGAGCACGTCGCAAGGAGTTGGAAGCCGATCCCGGCTATATTCGCCAAGTGCTCCAAGACGGCATCAAAGTTGCCCGGGAAGAAGCCATCAAAACCTTGGAAGAAGTGCGTGAAGTGATGAATATGGGGCTCTAGATAACAGTTGAAAGACGGTGATAGGGTTTGGTCAGGGAAGTGACAGCAGTCGAACACAAAATCGATTTTGCCTGGGAGCTCTGTCAGCATGAGATGAGTACCAGTACCCTAAGATCCAATCCAGAGCCGAGCTTGCACAGACCCTCCAAAAGGCCCTGAAAGCAGAATATGAAATAGTGCTTGCCTGTTATGCAGGGGATATGCTCCAGGGCGTCTGTGTTGGCCATTGGGATCCGCCGGAACGGTACGCCCAGGCCACGCTGTTTCTGGCCGCGGTGGACCATTATTCAGATGCGGCGGACAAACTAATTGCCGCCCTGCGGCAGCGTCTGGCCGGCTATGAACTGTTCATCGCTGTCTCGAAAGCCAACAGCAGTGCCATCAGCTATTTCCAGGACAGGGCCTTTACCTGCGTTGATGCCAGCATTGACACCAGGTTGACTAAGTGGCCTGGGCGGCAGCCCACACCCAAAGGCACAGGGTCAATAGAGGTCGCCACCAGCTCTACTTTCGCCGCATACGCTGCATTTCACGACAAGTTCGCCGTTCGGCTGGAGATGTATTATCACAGCGGGAATCTCCAACGGGAACTAGCTCGATTTAGAATTCTCGCGCTCAGACCGGACGGAGAGATCCGTGCTAGCATTTTCGCCAAGACGTACAATAGGGATGCTGAGATCTTCGGCGTCTTCGCCGATGAGGGCTACGAGGATGCGAAGGCGGTGCTCGTCCAGGAGCTCCTCAACCATCTCCACGAGGAAATGGGTGCGCTTAACGAGGTCGTTTTCTTTATAGAGGAAGGGGACACAGTGGAACTGAGCGCAGCACTCAGCGCAGGTTTTGAGATCCGTGGTCACAGCCGCCTTTATCGATGCATGCTCTAGAGAACGAGGCGGGGGACGTTTCATTCCTGCGCCTCGTTTTCAAAAATTGGTTAGTTTACATAATATCCCTTATGCGAAGTTATGGCAGATCTGCGGGGCAGGGGTACGAACAGACCCGGCGCAAGTTTAACCAAGCCAGGTATCACCTCTGGAAGTGTGCTGTCTGCGTGTTGCAGTATGGCTCTCACTAGCTCGTCAAAGTTCTGAGTGTTGGTTGTATCTATGACCAATTCTCCAGCTGTGTCTTCGCATCCTGCGTACCGTCCTTCCAGCATTAGTCGCTACAAGGCCCATGATCCAGTTCCCAGGGATCAAAAAAGACCAGGTGCAGGTCAACCGACCTACCCTGGTCAATCCCGAAGAGCGTCAGTACAGTATAGGGCTTGCACTGCGTGCTCTATTAAGGCCTGCTGGCCAACTGCCCCGCCTGCACAGGCCTTTTGACTTCTAGGGTCAAAACTTGCCCTGGGAAGATTTCCGCAGACTGCAGCTGGTTGAGTTCACGGATTCTGGCCACCGCATCCCGGGGATCTTCATCGGGCATCTGGTTTGCCGCAATGGCCCACAGAGTATCGCCTGACTGTACAACTACTTCTGTAAAGACCAGTTCTGTGCCAGCGTTGGTCAGTGCACCATCTATCCAGACCAGTTTGAGCGTGATGGCTGCCGCGCTCACCATCAGCATAATCAACAAGCCAAAAACCGAAATTGTGACTAATGCGTTCTGAGTTTTACCTCCCATGGTGAACCTCCTGCGAACATGTGTTCTTGCATCTCTAGTTTACAGGGGAACATATGTTTTGTCAACTGTTTTCAGAACAATTGTTTGACCACTCCCCAATCAGATGCTATAATGAACTCAGCGAAAGCGAAAACAAGCCTTGGGAGGTCGTGGCATGGCCAAGCTTTCAGACAGGCAGCAGAGGATCTTGGAGTTCATCAGAAGCGAAGTGGCCACTAAGGGGTATCCGCCCTCAGTTCGGGAGATCGGCAACGCGGTGGGTCTTAGGAGCAGTTCCACGGTGCATGGTCACCTCACTAAGCTTGAGGAGTTGGGATACATAAGGCGCGACCTCTCGAAGCCCAGAGCCATTGAGCTTTTGGACGATTCCCTGCCATCCAGGACGCGGGTAATTGACGTGCCCCTGGTGGGGAAAGTAACGGCGGGTGCTCCCGTTTTGGCAGTGGAAAACATAGAGGATTACTTCCCCATACCTAAAGATTTTGTTGAACACGAGGATGTGTTCATGCTGCGGGTCAAGGGTGACAGTATGGTTGACGCTGGAATTCTCGATGGCGACTTTGTACTGGTTAATCGTCAGGAAACGGCGTTTAATGGGGAGATAGTGGTGGCGCTAATCGATGGCGAGGAGGCCACGGTGAAGCGCTTTTTCCATGAGGGAACCCACATCCGCCTGCAGCCTGAGAATGCTGCCATGGACCCCTTAATTGTGGAGGACGTGCGGATCTTGGGTAAAGTAATCGGGGTGTTCCGCAGGATTCACTAGTGTTCTTAGAAGCAAAAAGACGAGCGGTCAATGCTCGTCTTTTTTGTACTCCTCGTAGGTGATCAATTTGCCGTTGACCATTTTGCTGTCAACCACGTCGTACTTGCCGTCGAAATCGACAGTGGCTTCAATGCGCTGGTAGCACTTCTTACCCACCACGGTCTTCCTCACGAAAAACTGTCCAGGCCCCAGCTGAGCGTCGGGCCCCTCCCGCCGCTGCAGCTCACTCGTGGTTCGCAGCCTCACGGGGATTTTTTCGCCGCATCTGCTACACTGCACGTAGATCCATACGGCGTGCCTGCCCTCGCGCCTCACGTATCCTGCTTTGCTCTTTGATTTAGCTCCGCTAGACCCAAACAGTCTCGAAAGAAAGTCCATGGTCCTCTGCCTCCATGTCTGCGATTCTAGGCATTAACTTTGGCATCCATGGGGCTTTCTCCTGCAATAAACAGAAAAAAGACTTCCAGCGCCTCCTTTACCCCCTTGTCTCTGCTGCTGGAAATAAATAGAGGTAAACCCGCATATCTCTCCACTGCCAGGAGATACGTCTGGTTTACCCCACAAGTCAAAACCATTCTTTCTAACCACTGATAGATGTTGTATCGGGCCAGTGCATAGCTTCTCCAGAAATCGGGATCATCTTGGTACTGGCAGAACACCAGGTCCTGCTTGGCAAGGCACCTGTAGCGCTTCAAGGCTCTGAGAACATCGGCCTGGGCCAGAGCTATCATCATCTCAAGATCCCCTTTCAATCCTCACTCCCATTTTGCTCCAAACCGACTGGAATGTACACGTACTGGATCTTGCCGTCGATGACCACTTCATAGAAGTCACAAAGCTGCTCGTCCTTCTTCAGCGAACCAATGTAACGGGCCTGATCTTTGAAGTCATGCGGTTTGCTGTCCATGGTCGGCTCCCTCCTCCCGCTGCCCGCCTATTATATTGTCCCTCCTTGGATTATCGTTTATACAAAAAAGGGTGCCCCAAGGGCACTCCTTTGCTTCTGCTTGCCTGCGACCCTCCTAGCTCCGGTTCCGCAGGCGGTCTAGTGCTTCATAGTTCGTGAGGTCCAATTTGAGAGGCGTTATGGAAACGTAACCTTGATCCACTGCCACCAGGTCAATGTCCAGTTCATCGGATTCCAGGGAGCCTGGGGTACCCCCCAGCCAGTAGTAAGATGCTCCCCGTGGGTCCCTGCGCTCATGAATGAGGGGGTTATACCTGCGCACTCCCAAGCGGGTGAAGCGCACTCCCTTGATCTTTTCCCTGGGCAGGCCGGGAATATTGATGTTCAATATTCCTCCCTTTGGGATCAAATCCGGGTTGACCAGAAAGCCCGGTTTTGCGAACAGGAGCTCTTCCACCACTTTGGCCGCCTCGGGCAGAAAATCAGTTGGTCCGGCCAGGGAAAAGGCTATGCTGGGGATCCCGTTGAGCACTCCTTCCATGGCCGCCGCCACCGTGCCCGAGTAAAGCACATCAGAACCCAGATTAGCGCCGTGGTTGATCCCGGAGAGCACGTAATCAGGCTCCAGTTTCAATGCTTCCAGCGCCATGATCACGCAGTCGGCGGGGGTTCCGTTCACTGTGTAGCCTTGTCCAGCGTCTTCTACGCGCAGGGGCCGGTGGATGGTGATGGCGTGGCTCATACCACTGTGCTGTTGATGCGGGGCAATCACCGTCGCCTCTCCCCTGCCCTGCACGGCGCCCCTCAGCGCTTCCAGACCTGGGGCAGAGATTCCGTCGTCGTTGACGAGCAAGAACTTCAATTCACATCACCGTCCCGCACCTTACTTGTAACTAGCTCGTTTGACACCGGGCGTGGATACAAGCTCTTCAATGATGGCCACTCTACTGTACTTGGGCGAAATATCCACATGAAGGTCTAGCTTAGCTTCTCCAGTATCACTGTCTGATAATTCCACGTTCAGGACATCCACCTCAAATCTGGCCAGAACCGCAAAGACGCGCGCCAATTGGCCCGGTGTATCCTGGATGACCATGGTTAGGTTCTCGTGTTTGGTGGCCATGAATCTCCATTCCAGCTGATTGAGGACGAGTAAGGTCAGCACCACCAAGATGGTCCCTAGAATGGCGGAAAAGTAGAACCCGGCTCCAACCGTGAGTCCAATGCCTGCCACTGTCCACAGGCTGGCGGCGGTGGTTAAGCCGCGAATGGTGGCACCTTCCCGCATGATGGTACCGGCACCTAGAAAACCGATGCCGCTCACCACCTGCGCTGCAATGCGCCCAGGGTCACTGCTTCCGGGGAATGCGTAAGCCGACACGATCATAACCAGGGCTGACCCCATACTGACTAGAATGTGTGTTCGAAATCCAGCTGGCCGCCCGTGGCTTTCCCGCTCGATTCCCACGAGTCCTCCCAGAAGTAATGCTAAAACCAGTCGAACAGCTATTTCCACATTGGTAATCTCCAAGTACCTCACCTCCCTAGGCAAGTAACAAGCGTTAGTGCTCTAAACCCATCTCCCTGAGGACGAAGCGGAGTGCGATTTCCACATGCTGTCTGGACATGCCGCCCTGCAGATAGCCGATGTATGGTTTGCGCAGGGGTGCATCGGCGCTGAGCTCGATGGAAGAGCCCTGCATGAAAGTACCGCCCGCCATGACCACTTCATCCACATATCCCGGCATTGGGCTGGGTACTGGTGTGTAATGGGCGTCCACGGGTGCGGCCTTCTGGATACCGCGGCAGAAACTGAGCAGCTCCTCTTGGGAGTGGAACCTGATGGCTTGTACTATGTCGGTACGCGGCTCTTCGGGCAGCGGCGAGACCTCGTAGCCCAGAGCTCTAAACACCTCCGCTGCCAGGATAGCGCCGTAAACGGCCTCTCCCACCATGTGGGGGGCTAAAAAAAGGCCCTGCAGCAGGGATCTAGCTAGCCCGAATGATGAGCCTAATTTGCCTCCTAAACTGGGTGCAGTGAGGATTTCCGCGCAGAGGTCCACTAAGTCCCTGCGTCCTGCGATGTAGCCCCCACTCACAGCCAGGGAGCCGCCGGGGTTTTTGATCAGGGAGCCGGCCATGAGATCCGCCCCAGCTTCCAGGGGCTCAAAGGCCTCTACGAATTCGCCGTAGCAGTTGTCTACGAAGACTATACAGTTCGGATTGGCTTGCCGAACTGCCTTGATTCCTGCAGCCAAATCGCTGATGGTTAGCGATGGACGCCAGCTGTAACCTCGGGAACGCTGAAAAATGGCCATTTTCGTCGTGGGGGTTATCTGGCGGGCAATGGCGTCCAAATCCAAGGAGCCATCTGGGGAGAGGGGAACTTCTCTGTAGTGGATCCCCCGCTTGATCAGGCTTCTGGGGGAATTCCCCCTGGTTCCGATAACTGCCTGCAGAGTGTCATAGGGGGGCCCGCTGGCTGAAACCAACTCATCCCCTGGCTCCAAAATGGACAGGCACAGCGAAATCGCATGGGTGCCTGAGACAATTTGCGGCCGGCAGAGAGCGGCTTCCGCTCTAAACACATGCCTGTAGACTTCCTCTAAGGTTTCCCGCCCTTGGTCTGAGTAGCCGTAACCTGTGGATTCGCTGAAGGAATGGCTGGCCACCTTGGCTGCATGGAAAGCCCGCAGTACCTTTTCCTGATTGGCCAGGACCACCGCCTCCATGGGAGCATAGTGTGCGGCTATTCTTTCTTTTGCCTGCTTAATTACTACCACTTGGCACCTCTGTGCGCACAGCAGCACCGAAACTGCCCTTGATTTGGACCCGTTTACCCGGGAGCTTCTCTATGAGACTTTCCCTAATTGGCTTTTCAGAATAGATGTGCAGACGGAAAGTGCCGCTGGGCGTCTGGAACATCTCCAGTTCGCCGGTGATGCCGTGTCTGTTCCACAGCTTATCCGCGGCAGCCTGCATTTCTTGCTCAGTTGCGAATTCTAGTGCGATGGTGTTCATCTTTTTCAACCTCCTAAGGGGTTACCATGAAATGTTCTTTACGCTCTGTGCAAATCCTGCTTTCAAGCATCGTTTCCTCGGAAGTCAGCGGGGGAAATGACGGTGAGTTCATCCTTGGTCAACTCCCTTTTTCCCACTAAGCGCACCGCTTGGCGGCGAATGGCCAGTTCAACCAGGTTGCGGACGGATCTGGCGTTGCCGAAAGTGGCAGGATCGCCTTGACGCAGGCGTCTGATCTGGCGGATCAGCTCCTGCTGCGCCCTTGCCGTCAAGGTGTACTCCCTCTTTTCCAGCATGCCCAGGGCGATTTTATACAGCTCAATATCCGAGTAATCTGGGAAATCTACGGTGATGGGAAAACGGGAACGCAATCCGGGATTGGCCGCCAGAAAGTGGCGCATGGGTTCGGGATAACCTGCCAGCACAACAACGAAGCTGTCCCGTTGGTCTTCCATGGCCTTCACCAGGGTATCGATGGCTTCTTTGCCAAAATCCCTCTCACCGCCTCTAGCCAGCGAATAGGCCTCATCGATGAAGAGCAGGCCGCCTTGGGCCTGTTTAATGACTTCCCTGGTCTTTTGGGCTGTTTGGCCAATGTACTGCGCGACCAAGTCTGCCCTTTCCGCTTCCACCGTATGGCCTTTCTGCAGAATCCCTATTTCCCTGAGCATTTTGCTGAGCAGACGAGCCACAGTGGTCTTGCCCGTACCCGGGTTTCCAATGAAGATAGTATGTAAGACCATGGGTTCGCAGGTCAGCTGCAGCGTCTGGCGGTACTTCTGGATGAGGGCGAACGCCTGAATTTCTCGAATCACCCTCTTCACGGACTGCAGCCCCACCAGGGAGTCCAGCTCCTGCTGCAGCTGCTGCAGGCGTTCCCGCTGATGGGCTTCTAATCCCTGGAAAATGGTTGCAGACGGCATGAAAGCTACACCTTCCTTTCCCCTCATCTATACGCCAAAACGGGTTGGAAGGTGTCTGCTGGTTACTTGGGTCCTGGGGAGAAGCGCTCCCAGAGGTCAAGAACAGCCTTTTTCACCTGGCTGTCGTCCATGGATGTGCGGTCAAACCAATGGATACGTTTGTTGCGCCTAAACCAAGACAGCTGGCGCTTGGCGTAGCGTCGGGTGTCCCGCTTCAGAAGCTCTACGGCCTCCTGCAGGGTCATTTCACCCCTCAGGTAGCCGGCGATTTCCTTGTAACCCAGAGCCTGCAGGGCCGTGGGCTGGTGGGGGTACTTCTCCAGCAGCATTTTAACCTCGTCAACGAGGCCCCGCCGCAGCATGAGCTCAACCCGCTCATTTATGCGTGAGTAAAGCTCTTTTCTATCCCTAGTCAGGCCCACATAGAGGGGATCGTAGGGACGCTGCTGCTGGGCTCGCTTCTGCTGCAAGGCGCTGATGGCTTCGCCCGTCCGCCGGTACACCTCCAGGGCCCGGATAATGCGCCGTAGATCATTGGGGTGCAGCCGCTCCGCACTCACAGGGTCCACTTCTTGGAGCTCTTGGTACAGGCTCAGCGGATCCCTTTTCGCCTGCTCCTCCAGTTCCGTGCGGATGTGGGGATCCGCGGGCGTATCTGGAAAGAGGAAGCCATCCAGGAGCGCATCTATGTACAGTCCTGTGCCGCCCGTGAGCAGGGGAACAACCTGCCTGCTCTTAAGCTCATTCAGCACCGCCTCTGCCAGGGCCACGTAGTCGGCAACATTAAAGCTCTCATCGGGGTCAACCACGTCCAGGAGGTGATGGCGCACCCTCTTTCGCTCTTGGGGAGTTGGTTTGGCAGTACCGATGTCCATGCCCCGATACACCTGCATGGAATCGGCCGAGATGATCTCGGCGTGCAGCGCCTCAGCCAGAAGCAGACTGAGCTCCGTTTTACCCACCGCGGTGGGACCCACGAGCACCAACAATTTCTGCCTTTCCACCTCATCCCTCCTAAATTCTACCGAAACGTCTGAGCAGTTCATCATTTTCCAGGCGGATCATGATGGGCCGTCCATGGGGACAGGTGTATGGATTCTCGGTTTTGGCCAAGTTGTTGAGCAGAGCTCTCATCTCCCGCTCCTCCAGGCGCTGACCTGCCTTGACGGCACCCCTACAGGCCAGGGTGATCAGGGCTTGCTGTTTCTTTTCCGTGGTCTTCTTGGCATTTTGGGCGATCTGCAAGATCTCTTCTTGCCAGTTGCCGCCGCTGTGGGCCAGGAAACTGGGCACGGCACGCAAAATGAAACTGCTGCCTCCGAAAGGTTCCAGCCCAACACCGAACTCGGCCAAGAGATCCAGGGATTCGGCGACCAAGACCGCTTCGCTTGGTGTAAACTCCAGGTGCTGAGGCAGGATCTCCTGCACCATGATCTCCGCCTCTTCCCACTGTTTACGGAACTGCTCCACCAGTATCCGTTCGTGGACAATGTGCTGATCCAAAATCCACAGCCCCTGGGGTGTCTCCAGGAGGATGTAGGTTTGATGCAGCTGACCAATGATCCGCCCGCTCAAAAGCGTGGTCCGCACTTCTTCTAAAGCGTCACAGGGAGGCTCAACCTGCCTTGGGATCTCCTCAGCTACCGCCAGTTCTGCAGCTGGAGGAGGAGTATACTCTGCCCGTTTGTGAACTGTAGGCAGCTCTTTCGCTCTCGGCTTGTGCTCCCTGAGCACCTGGTCCATATACTCCCAGGTTTCAGGCTGCCAGCGCAGCATGGCTTGCACAGCTGGTTTCGCTGCCCTAGACGGCTCAACCGGTCGGGTGGGATGGCTCAACTTGGGGGCGATGTTTTTCCTTTGCAGGCCCGAACGCACTGCCTGCCAAGTGTCGTTGAAGATGGCCTGTTCATCCGCGAAGCGTACCTCCAGTTTAGCCGGATGCACGTTACAGTCCACCAGTTCTGGCTTGATCTCCAACACCAAAACTGCCCAGGGGAAGGTGCGCTGAGGCAGGAGCCCTTCATAACCCTTTTCCAGAGCCGCACGCAGGGTCTGGTTTTCGATGAGGCGTCCGTTGACAATGAAAACCTGGCCGCTGCGGTTGCCCTTGGCCAGCTGCGGTGAACCCAAGTATCCTTGGATTTGACCCCAAGAGGTACTTGCTGAGAATTTGATCAGCTGGTGTTCCACGTTGCTGCCCAGTACCAGCAGGATGCTGTCCAGCAGGCGTCCGCTGCCCGGCGTAACCAGGTCGGTTTTGCCGTCTACCACAAGGCGGAAGGAGACATGGGGATGGGCCAAGGCCAATCTGCTCGTGAGCTCCACAACTCTTCTCCGCTCCGTGGCGGGGGACTTGACGAACTTGAGCCTGGCAGGAACGTTGTAGAAAAGGTCCCGCACCTCCACTGTGGTGCCCGGAGGTGTTCCCACCGGTTCAACCACAAAGTCTCCATCACTGCCGACGATCTTATAGCCTGTTTTCTGATCCGCAGGCCTGCTGTACAAGGTCAGATTCGATACACTGGCGATGCTCGGCAGAGCTTCGCCGCGGAAACCAAGGGTGTAGAGGGCGAAGAGATCATCGGCAGCAGCAATTTTACTCGTGGCATGGGGCTCAAAGGCCAGCCGGAGATCGTCCTTGGCAATCCCCGCACCGTTGTCCTGGACGCGGATCAGCTCCAGCCCGCCCTTTCTGATTTCAACGGTGATCTGGGTAGCCGCGGCATCAATGGAGTTCTCCACCAGCTCCTTGACTACAGAAGCTGGCCGCTCTATGACCTCCCCGGCGGCGATTTTCTGGGCTACCTCGGGAGGCAGGATCCTAATTTGAGCCATTCGTTTCACCATCCCTCTGCTGGCGCAGCTTTTCCTGCCAGACAACCAGCTTTTGCAGCGCTTCCAAGGGAGTTACGCTGTCTAGGTCCAGGCCGAGGATTTCCTCTTCCACGGCACTGGGGCCCTGTTCCGCGGCGGAGGCGGCCTCAAGAACCGAGGTATCATAGTCCAAGGCCTTGAACAAATCCAGTTGGGCGGGCCCCTGTCCCCTAGTTTCTAATTCCTCCAAAAGTTCCATGGACCGTTTGATCACAGGAATCGGTACTCCGGCCATGCGGGCAACGTTAATGCCGTAGCTCCGGTCTGTGCTGCCTGGAGAGACGCGGTGCAGGAAGAAGACCTCCCCGCCCCTCTCCTCCACTTCCATGCGGTAGCTGCGCAGGCGTCTCAAGGTGGACTCCAGCTGGGTTAGTTCATGGAAGTGGGTGGAGAACAGAGTGCGAGCTCTGATCTTGTCATGGATATGTTCAATCACCGCTTGCGCGATGGCCATGCCATCGAAGGTGCTGGTTCCCCTGCCCAGTTCGTCCAGGATGATCAAGGACCGCTTGGTGGCATTGAGCAGGAGCTCCGCCGTTTCGATCATTTCCACCATGAAGGTGCTCTGACCGGTGCTCAGATCATCGCTGGCTCCGATGCGGGTAAAAATACGGTCCACCAAGCCGATTTCGCCGTAATCAGCGGGGATGAAGCTGCCCATTTGGGCCATGATCACGATCAAGGCCACCTGCCGTAAGTATGTACTCTTGCCCGCCATGTTGGGGCCGGTGAGCAGAATGACCTGCTGCTTGTCGTCGAAGCAGAGATCATTGGGCACGAACCTCTGTTCCACCGCTTCAATGACGGGATGGCGTCCGCCTTCTATTTTCATGGTCAGGTCTTGGGTTATGCGGGGACGGACGAAGTTGTGCTCCACCGCGGCCCTAGCTAGGCTCTGGAACACATCGAGATTAGCCAGGATGCGGGCGTTTTCCTGAATGGCCTGCACATACTGGAGTACTTCCTTCCGGATCTCTAGGAAGAGCTCGTATTCCATTTCTTTAATGCGCTCATCCGCTCCCAACACCAGCGCCTCCTGCTCCTTGAGCTCCGGAGTGATGTAGCGTTCGGCGTTGGCCAGGGTCTGCTTGCGCTGGTAATCATCTGGAACTAAGTGGGCATTGGCATTGGTCACTTCGATGTAATAACCAAACACACGGTTAAAACCCACCTTCAGGGATTTAATGCCGGTACGTTCTCGCTCCGCGTTTTCCAGGTTCTTAATCCATTCCCTGCCGCTACTGCGTGCTCGGCGCAGTTTGTCCAGTTCTTCGTGGTAGCCTTCCTTAATCAGGTTGCCCTCCCTAAGTGTTATCGGGGGGTCATCCACGATGGCGGAATTCACCAGCTGCACAAACTCGCTTAAGGGATCAAGGCCCTGAGCCAGTTCCACCAGGAGCGGAGTGGTGATGCCAGCAAACAGCTCCGCGATGGTTGGTGCTTTACCCAAGGAGGCAGCCAGGGCTTTCAAGTCCCGGGCATTGCCCCTGCCCGTTACCAGCCTGCTCAGCAGGCGTTCCAGGTCATAGACCTCGTCTAGGAGCTCCACGAGCTCCAAGCGCAGGGCTGTCTGTTCCACAAGGGTTTCCACGGCATCATGCCTGGCTTCGATCATCTCCGGATCCAGCAGGGGTTTTTCCAGATACGCCTTGAGGAGCCGGGCCCCCATGCTGGTTACCGTGCGATCGAGAATACCCAGCAGGGATCCGGACTTCTTCCCTTCCCTGATGGTTCGGGTCAGTTCCAAGTTGCGGCTGGTGTGTCCGTCGATCTGGAGGAATTCCTCCAGTTTATAGCTCTGCACGGCGTGGATATGGCTTAAGACCCCCCGTTGGGTGTCCTGTACGTATTTGAGGGCCAAACCTGCGGCCAGGATCTCCGCGCCGCGCTTCAGCCCAAAGACTGTGAGGGTTGCTACGCCGAAGTGCTTCAGCAGTATCTCGCTGGATCGGGCCAGGCTGCCCGGCCCATCCTCTACCACACTGATGGCTGCCCCCAAAGATGCGGCCATGGTTTCCACCGCATCTCCTTTGGGGAAACCCGGGGCTAGGAGGATTTCGGCGGGTCTCAGCCTGATCAGTTCATCCTGCAGTTTGGAGAAGCTGTCCGTGGAGACAGTCATAAACTGGCCCGTGGACATGTCCAGGGAGGCCAGGCCCCAGAACTCCGCTTCCGCGCCTAAGGCCACCAAGAACTGGTTCTCTGCTCCTTCTAGTTTGCCTTCGATGAAAGTGCCGGGGGTAACCACCCGGATTACATCGCGCTTGACAACACCCTTGGCCTGTCTGGGATCCTCCAGCTGTTCGCAGATGGCCACTTTGAAGCCGCTGCGCACCAGCTTCTCCAGGTAACCTTCGGCTGCGTGATGGGGCACCCCGCACATGGGCACCCTGCCCTGGGGTCCCGCTTCTCTGGACGTTAAGGCTATTTCCAGTACTTTGGAGGCTACCTTGGCGTCGTCTCCAAACATTTCGTAGAAATCGCCCAGCCTGAAGAAGAGGATGCTGTCTGGGTACTGTTCTTTGATTTTGTAATACTGCCGCATCATGGGGGTCAGTTTCAGGGCGAATCACCTCCCAACTAGGCCTGGGTGTGCACAACCTTTCCCCGCAGGGTCCACGTACCGGCCTCGGTTATCTCCACCGTTACTAGTTCGCCCACCAGCTCTTCCGATCCTGCGAAATGGACTTGGCGATTGGTACGTGTGCGTCCCACGAGTCCCTGGGTATCTCGCCCTTCCACCAGCACTTCTTGTTCGGTGCCCACCAGCCTTTGGATGTGCTGGGCGCTGATCTTGTTCTGCAGTTCTATGAGGCGGTAGATCCTTTCTTTTTTCACTTCTTCAGGAACCTGGTCCGCATAGCGGGCGGCCGGGGTTCCTTCCCGGGGGGAGTAGATAAAGGTGAAGGCGGAGTCAAAGCCCACTTCCTCCACTAGGCTTAAGGTCTGCTCAAAATCCTCTTCCGTTTCCCCAGGGAAGCCCACGATGATGTCGGTGGTCAGGGCAATGCCCGGAACCGCTTTACGCACCTTTTCCACGAGATCAAGATAGTTTTCCCGGGTGTAGCCCCGGTTCATGCGGCGCAGCACTCTGCTGCTGCCCGCCTGAACGGGCAGGTGCAAATGTTCGCACACCTTGTCCAAACTAGCCATGGCGTGGATCAGATCAGAGCCCATATCCCTGGGATGACTGGTGGTGAACCTGATCCTGGCTAAACCCTCAATGGAGTTGAGCTCCTTTAGGAGACTGCTGAAGGAGGTTTCCATGGAAAGGTCTTTGCCGTAGGCGTTCACGTTTTGGCCGAGGAGAGTTATTTCTCTGTATCCAGTCTCCACTAACGCCGCCACCTCTTCTCTGACGGACTCGGGCAGCCGGCTGTGTTCCCTACCCCGCACGTAGGGCACGATGCAGTAGGTGCAGAAGTTGGTGCAGCCGTAGATGATGTTCACAAAGGCTTTCAACCTGTGACTGCGCTCCACAGGCAGGTTCTCCCTGAAGTCCTGCCCTTCCTCCGCGTATGGGGCCTCATCCCAGACTTCCACAACCCTCTCCCCCACCTCTGCCCGGGCCAGCAGCTCGGGCAGCCTGTGGATGTTGTGTGTACCGAAGATCAGGTCCACGTGGGGCAGCTGCTGGAAAATATTCTGCAGCTCTGCCTTCTGCTGGGTCATACAGCCGCAGATCCCGATTATGAGGTTGGGATTGGCTTCTTTAAGGCGCTTGTAGGCGGCCATGTTCCCGTAGACCTTGCGCTCGGGGTTTTCCCGGACGCAGCAGGTGTTATAAAGTATCAAATCGGCCTCTTCAATCTCTTCCGTCTGGTCGTAGCCCAGGGAAAGCAGTAGGCCCTTAATCACTTCTGAGTCGTGGTCGTTCATCTGACAACCCATAGTTCTTAGGAAAAACTTCTTCATTGCCAGGTACTCCTTTGAATATAGTAAGTGCCCTCCTAATTATACTATTACTCGCCCCTCTTTGCCAGCCCAGCAGCATGCGGCGCGGAATGCTTTGCCGAGCCCTGGGTATAATGAGGGCAAGGGAGGTTTTCCATGCTCATTACCTTAGTCCGCACACTATTTCTGTATACTCTGGTAATGATCACCATGCGCCTCATGGGCAAAAGACAAATCGCTCAGCTGGAACCGTTTGAACTGGTAATTGCCATCATGATCGCTGAGCTAGGCGTGATCCCCATGCAGGACAGGGACATACCCCTGATCAACGGGGTGATTGCCATCCTCACCCTCCTCTTCGTGCAGGTCACCTTCAGCGTGCTGAGCCTCAAGTCGTTCAAATTCCGCTCAATACTGGACGGCCGCTACAGTGTGATCATCGCTAACGGCGTGATCCAGGAAGCGGAGATGCGCAAAGCCCGTTACAACCTAGATGAGCTTTTAGAGCAGCTGCGCCTCAACTCCGTTTTCAACCTCGGTGACGTGGAGTTTGCTGTGTTGGAAACCAGCGGCGATCTGAGCGTGATGCTTAAGTCGCAGGCGAGGCCCATCACCCCAAAAGACCTGCAGCTGGAAACTAAATACGAGGGTCTCCCCTTAGCCTTGGTTCTTGACGGCAAAGTAATGAAAACAGAATTGGAAAAAGCGCAGCTCAGCGAAGGTTGGCTCCGCACTGAATTGGAAAAGCACGGGGTCAAGGACCCCGCGGATATCCTTATTGCCTCTTTAAGCACCACCGGTGAACTCTTCGTTCAGCGCAAAGAGCGGCCTCGCCGCAAAAAGCCCTAAGGAGTGCGCCATGAAGCTTTGGCTGATCATGTTATTTGTAATGCTTGCCATCATTGCAGGGGGCCTCTTCCTGGAAAGTGCGATCCTAAAAACCACCAACCAGATCTCCCGCGCCTTAAACGACATCAAGGAGGCGGTGAGAAACGATCAGTGGTCCCAAGCATTGACTTCCGTCCATGAGCTGGACGAAAAGTGGTCCAGGTGCAAGGATGCCTGGAGTCCCTTTATCCACAACCACGATTTGGATACAGTCACCATGCATCTGGCTCGCCTCAAGGCATTTCTTGAAGGCACAGACAGAGGCTCGGCACTGGCGGAAATCACGAACATCGAAATCCAACTGCTCCAACTGCGGCAGCAGGAGGTGTTGAGCTTAGAAAATGTGCTCTAGGATTGGCGAAACGAGTAATACTTGTTGACCTGGCCAGTGACCAGGCCCACAAAAGCCCCCGTTGGTAGGGCAAAAAACAGCATGTAAGGCAGGTAAGCAAAGATGCTCACCGTCTCGATCACCACGGATGCTACCATGAGCTGAGCCACATTATGGGTGACGGCTCCAATCAGGCTGATGCCCAGCATGCTGAAAAGGCGGGAGCCGTACTTGTAGAAGAGCGCCATGACAATGGCACTTGCCAGGCCCCCGGCAAAACTGAAGAAAAAGGTAGGCGTCATAAAGGTTCCTCCCAGTAGGGAACCTAAGGTGGTGCGCAGGATGGACACGGAGATGGCGTCCCTCATTCCGAAATTCACCACCACATATAGGGTGATTATATTAGCCAACCCCAGCTTAAAGCCCGGGACAATCAGGTCCGTGGGCATGGGGATGATCCCCTCAAAAATGTGCAGAGCCATGGCAAGACCAGTGGCCAAGCCCAAGTAAACCACGCGACGCGTCCTAGAATAGCCCACTAAGTGCTGCTCCTTTAACCATGGATTTTGATGGAGCCGCAGTAGACGGTGAGGAGGCCCTCATGTAGGAACGCCTTCACCTGCGGCGTTGTTTCATCGAATTTGTACGACTGCGTACCGATACAAATCGTCACGTTGGGATGGACGAGCCTAGCAGTGATTTGCCCGCCTTTGAGCAGTCTCACGGTGGTGCTGATGCCTGCGGGTCCACCCAGCTCCCGGGCCTGAACTGTCCCAGATTCCACCGTCACTTTGCCCCCGCGAAATACTCCATTGCCAACTGAAAAACCGGCACCCGCCAGCACCGTGGAGTAAAAACAGCCCTGTCCGGTGACGGTAACCGTTCCCGAGGCCTCTACCCTGCTGTTTTGCAGATAACCAACCCGCACGTCGGATTGGTAGACGCCCACGTTTTGAATGCTGGCAATGTTCCTGAGCACTGTTTTGTGGTATTCCCTCAGCTCTGCAATGCCGTCTGTAAACAGTGGATCAACCGTCAAGAGAGCATCATCTAGGAGGGCGGCCAGAAAGTCCCCTTCTTCCGCTGCCAGTTCCTCCTTAGTATCCTCTTCCGATGGCTTTTCAAAGCGCGTGAGTTCCTTCAGGTTTTTGGGCAGGTCGCTGAACTTCAGCTCCACTAGGTGTCTGACCAAGTTCTCAAAGGAAATATTCTCCGCCTGGGCGGCAATGGACTCTGCGGCAGCAATGAGCCCCTCAAGCTGTCCGGAAATGGTCTCCAACAGGTTCAGCAGCTGCATCCTGGCCACAGATGCTCCACCTGCGTAGAGCTGAGAGCGAACGACATTGCGCACGACGGTGATTGAGCCTCTAGTGCGCAATGTGGCACCGCTCACCAGGCCGTGCACCACTATGGAGCCGGAGTGCGATTGCACCTTCACGTTCTCTAGAACATTCCCCCGGACTATGATGTCTCCCGGCATGGTGATATTGCCTGTGGAAACATCGGCATCGCCCGGCAGCTCAAAGACCTCCTTGACGCGGATCACTCCCCCCTGTAGAGAGGGCAGTCCAGATACTGCTGCCACGGCCTGCAGGCCATCGTCGCTGAGCACGACTCCTTCCCCCACTTTGATCTCCACGTCTTTGACGGGTGCGGGGTTGATAGTTTGGCCAAAAACGTCCATGCCTGGTACTCCGGGCTCACCGGGGGTTTTCACTGCCAAAATGGCGCCTTCCGGCACACCTGCGGTACCGTGCAGTTCATAGTGGTCGACGCGGATGGCCTCTTCCAGATCAACCTCAGGGGGATCATCCTGAAACACGTACTTGATGGAGGCATCACGACCAGGTACTGCCGGCGTACCCACAGCTAGATCAAAAACGCCCTGGACAGCGCTGAGCGCCTCCGGTGTCAGCTCGCTGAAACGCAAACCGTGGGTTAGTCCAGCTGCCAGGGCTATCTCTTTGACCTCGTCCAGGGACAGGACTGGAGCGGGCACTTCTTTTCTGATCAGGTGCAGCTGCAGACGGCTGCGCGGTGCCTGGTCTGCCAAGGCGTGTACCACGCCAGGCGTTCGTTTCCAGACCAGCTGGGCCTTGGTTTTGGACGGATCCACAACCACATCATAGGTCAGCTGCGGCTTGATATCATCGGGCAGGATAACCTCCAGCGGTTCAACTCCTTCCGAGAGCAGAACCTCCTTGAAAACCTGTTCACCTCGGTACAAGACCTTAACTTCAGAGTCAAATTGAATGGTGGGTGGTGCCCCGCCTGGCGGCGGAGGTTCGTATTTGAACTCCCCATTCACCACCGCCACAGTCCCCGCTGTTTTGGGAGGGCTGGCTTGTTCTTTCCAGGACACCCGCACTTGAGCAGGCTGGCTTTTTAGCCTTAAGAAGCCTTTTCTCGATGGCTGTGCAAGGATTTCAACGTCCACCTGGTCTCGTGTTGCCCCCAGCTCCAGTAAGGCAGCTTCGATAGCAGCTTCAATGGTGTTTCCGGTGCCTAGGGCCTGCTTCTTGCTCACATGCTTACCCTCCTTAAGCTGGCTTTTGATAGATGCAGTAACTCACTCGCTGAAGCCCGAAGCTGGTGGGGTCCATGATCTGCTCGGCGGATCCCACGACAAAGTATCCAGCAGGGTTCAGGGATTGGACGAAGTTGGTGATCAGACGCTGTTGGGTGTCAGTGGTGAAATAGATGAAAACGTTGCGGCAGAGGATCAAGTCGAAGTTGCGCTCGTACAGGTCTTTCAACAGGTCGTGCTGCCGAAAAACCACCATGTCTTTGAGGCTCTGGGCAATGGCCCAGTTGCCTTTTTCGGTTTGTGTGAAGTACTTCTCCAGGTACTGGGGATCAATGCCGTTTATCTGGCTGGGCAGGTAGACGCCTGCCTTCGCCTTCTCCAAGACGGCCTCATCGATATCCGTGGCCAGGAGCATACCAGGTGTGAACCGGGCTTCCTTCATGAGGATGGCGATGGAGTAGATTTCGGCGCCAATGGAGGCCCCGGCGCTCCAGATGCGGGGGCGGCCCCGCTTGCTGACGGCGGGCAGCACCACATCTTCGATAACGTCAAAAACCCGTGCATCCCTAAAAAAGCTGGACGTGTTGATGGTTAGGTACTCTACGAACTTCTCCCGGTGTTCTCTATCGCTTGTAATGGTGCGGATCAGATCCTCGTAGGACGAAAGCTTGTGCCTGTCCAGCCACTGGTTGATCCTTCTGCGCATCTGCTGCTCTTTGTAGGCCGTGAGATCAATGCCCAGTGTCTTATTGATGTCTTTTTGCAGCTTAGCGTAGTCTCTCATGTCTGACCTCACCTGAGTCTAGAGCTGAAACCAGATCAGTGATCACACCGCCGATTTTATCTAGGGGGAGAACGTAATCGGCGTTCCCTTCGTCCGCCACCGCCTTAGGCATACTGTAGATGGTGGATGTCGCCCGATCCTGGGCGATGGTGATTCCCCCCGCCCGCTTGATTCCGGCCATGCCCTTAGCACCATCTCGGCCCATACCGGTTAGAATCACTCCAATGATGTTCTTCCCGTACACTTCAGGCAGTCTTTCCATGGTTACGTCTATGGCTGGACGCAGGAACATCACCCGATCCTCTTGGTTGAGCTGAACTCTCCGCTCAGCAGAAATGATCAGATGGTAGTCTCCCGGAGCTATGAGCACCTTGCCGTTTTCCACTACATCGCCCGTTTGCGCTTCTTTCACGGGAAAAGGAAACAGGGAGTTGAGCCGCTCGGCGAAACTCCTGGTGAACTCCTTGGGCATGTGCTGCACGACCACGATGCCCGCGGGCAGGTTCTCCGGGATGTGGGCAAAAACTTCTTCAATGGCCTTGGGGCCCCCGGTGGACGAGCCGATGATCACAATCCTGCTGGCGGCACCGGGAGGTACGGGGGGAAGAGAAGGCAGAGGGCGCTTTTCCACGGCCACTGGCGCCCTTCTCTTGGAAGGCAGCTGCGCCATGGCCGCGCAGCGGATTTTATCCACCAGTTCTTGAGCGATGCTGTCTAGTTCAGGCGCTGCTGAACCAGCCGGCTTGGAAACGAAATCCACCGCACCCAAGGATAGTGCTTGCATGGTCGTTTCCGACCCTTTGCGGGTACGACTGGAGAGCATGACCACAGGAAGAGGCTTTTCGCTCATAATCCTCTTCAGGGTTTCCAGGCCGTCCATGACCGGCATTTCCACATCAAGGGTGATCACATCAACCTGCAACCGGCCCAGCTTCTTCAGGGCGTCTTCCCCATTGCGCGCGTATCCCACTACCTGTAGATCCCGTTCTGCATTGATGATTTCTATGATCAGTTTGCGCATGAAGGCACTGTCGTCTACTACTAGAACCCGTATAGGCATCGTTTTCACCTCAAATCTGTACAGGTTCTTTGCCAATCGCGGTAACAGTCACTACTCCATTTTCAACAAAAAAGCGCATCTTGCGCCCGTGACTGCCAGCCACATCTTGGCCTATGATGGGAATTCCATGCTGCTTCAGGAGTTGAACGACTGCATCGATATTCTGCTGCCCAATGCTGATGCTTCTTAGGTTTAAGTTGGGGAACAAATTGGCACCTCCGGCCAGTTTGGCCTGGAGCCTGCCTTTGCTTGCACCTAGGCGGACTGCCTCATCAATCATGGCAGGAATGCCCGTATCGGCGTATTTCCCAGGCGGCGCTCCATGATCATTCGGTCTACTGCGGGGGAGGAAGATATGGCCCATCACTCCCACCTTGGCCCTCTCATCGTACAATGTGACACCTATGCAAGACCCAAGGCCCACGGTGGTGAGAATGCCCTGACTTTTGGCGGAGCTGATTTCTCCCATATTCACGAAGACCTCTGACATTAGTGCTCCTCCAAACCAAACTGCCGGGCGATTTTGTTGAAATCATCTTCGTCAGGGAGGAAGATGATGTGCCCCTCAATTGCCTCGCCTTCCGCGGAAAACCTGGTGCGAATTACTGTAACTTCGCCTGCCACTTCCGCCCCCGCCAAAATGCTCTCCCACACCGCGCCGGCCATATCAATGGCCAATCCAGGAACGCTGGGCATCATGAGTAAATTGGTCATTTTGGAAAGGGCATTGAGGAAAGAGGTAACCATGATATTGCCCAGCTCCTGCAGGGCAGAGCGGCCCATTTCGTCGATCTCAGGCTTGTCCTCCCCGGTCAACAGCCTGATCAGCGTTCGCGCGCTCTCTAGTGGATGCAAGCAGGCCATGTGGCCCTGCACGTCTCCCGAGATCACAACAAAGATGCCCACCACAACCTTTTCGAGCCCGCCCATATAATCGGCAGCTTCAGTAAAGGGCAGCATCTGGGCATCGGGAACTACTAGCTGAAACAGCTTACCATCGAGCATTTGGGACAGCGCCGTGGTGGCATGCCCGGTTCCGATGTTGGCTAGTTCCCTGAGGAAATCCAGCTTCATCTCATTCACAATATTTGCCACCCCCTAAGAGCCGATCTTGCGCAGGGATTCCACGACCCGTTCCGCGTCAAAGGGTTTTACCAGAAAATCCTTGGCTCCTGCGCTGAGCGCCTCAATGACCATGGGCTTTTGCCCCATGGCACTGCAGACAATGATCTTGGCCTGAGGGTCGATTTTCATAATCTCCTTGATCGCCGTGATACCGTCTACTTTTGGCATGGTGATGTCCATGGTCACCAAATCCGGTTTCAGCTCTTGGTACAAGGTGATGGCCTCTTCTCCATTGGCGGCCTCGCCCACCACTTCGTACCCGTTCTTTTCAATGACATTCCGCAACGTCATGCGCATAAAGGCAGTATCATCAGTAATCAAAACCGTCTTGGCCATATGCTCAACTCCTATCCGATTAGCGTACTATTGTCGATGATCAGGGCTATTCTGCCATTTCCTAGCACGGTTGCACCGGCAACCCCTTTGACATCACCGACAATACTGCTCAATGATTTTATGACTATCTCCTGCTGTCCGATGAGGTCTTCCACAATGAACCCCACCTTTTCTCCCCTCACCTCAACAATGATCACCGGAAGGGGTCCACTGCGGTCCACGGGCTCAAAGCCGAGACATTCCCCTAAGTCATAAAGGGGAAGCACTTCGTTGCGGAGCATGATCACATCGTTTTGCTGAATGCTCTTAACCTGCCCCGGCTCTATTTGAATGTTCTCTCTCACCGCTTGGATAGGAATTGCCACCGTTTCGCCGTCAACCTCAACCAACAAAGCCTTAATTATGGCCAGGGTTAAGGGCAGCTTAATAGTTGTTCGCGTCCATTCTCCTGGCTCTGACTCAACGTCGATGGTTCCGCTTAGGGATTCTACGGTGGCTTTCACTGCGTCCAAACCCACACCACGTCCGGACAGGTCTGTCACCGTTTCGGCAGTGCTGAATCCCGGATGAAACAGCAAGTTGACCGCTTCGGTCATGGAAATCTCCTTCGTGCCGCCGGGGAGCAGGCCGCGCTCGATTGCTTTGTCCCTGATACGGTCAACATCCAATCCTCTTCCATCATCGCTGATTTCGATCAGAATGTGGCTGCCCTCATGGCGCGCGCTTAAGCGGATGGTCCCCACTTCGGGTTTACCATTGGCTATGCGTTCGTCCCTGGACTCGATGCCGTGATCGATGGAGTTGCGGATCAAATGGACCAGGGGATCGCCAATCTGATTCACAATGGACCGGTCCAGTTCTGTGGTTTCCCCCGAAATCTTCAGGTTAATGTCTTTCCCTCTGGCCTGGGCCAAGTCCCGCACCATGCGGGGGAAACGGTCAAACACCTGTTTTATGGGAACCATGCGCAGACTCATGGCTGCATACTGCAGCTCAGTGGTGATGCGATCAAGCTGATCCAGGGCACCGGTGCGATCAGCGCTTTCGCCGCCCTTCACCATTTCGATCACCTGCGTCCGGCTGATCACCAGCTCCCCTACTAAGTTGATCAGCTTGTCCAGCCGCTCTGTTTCCACCCGTACAAGGGGATCGTGGCGCGAGGTGCGTACGGGCGTCGCGCTAACAGAAACGTCCATCGCCGCAGCGATTTCGGACGCGTTCTGCGGTCCTGCTTCAGGGCGATCGTCGAGGGAGACCTCTTCCACAAGGACACTCTCGATCTCTGAAATACCCTCCACAATCTGGCGGATGTTCTGCTCGGACTCCTTGGTCAAGACGACCAGGGCAAACTGGCGGTCAAACTTCTCATCATCAAGGTCCTCGGCGGATGGATTGCTCTGCACGATGGTGGCCACTTCCTCCAAGGCTTGGAAGACGGTGAACACCCGTACCGATTTGAGGATGGTGTTCGGTTTGAGCACGACGGACACCGCGAAAGCGTAGTAGCCCTGGGCAATGCCCTGCTTGATCGTTTCCCGGTTGAACTCGTTCAGCTCGGCGGAAAACATCCTCTCATCTTTGGTCTGGGTTACCACAGATCTCGGAGAGTCCACCAGAGCCTTTAGGGCGGCCATCTGCTCACCATAGGGACTGATCATCTCATCATTGATGGTCTGATCCAGCAGAAGCTCCAAGGTGTCCACTGCCCGAAACAGGACATTGATTACGTCTGTAGTGGGTTCTAGTTCACCGGTTCTCAAGAGATCCAAGACGCTCTCCATCTCATGGGTGAACTCCGCGAGTTCACTGAATCCCATGGTCCCGGCCATACCCTTCAGACTGTGCGCAGCGCGGAACATGTTATCGATAGCGCTCTCGTCCTCTGGATTTCTTTCAAAGCTGAGCAGCTCTTCGTTTAAGGACTGCAGGTAATCGCGGGCTTCTGCGGCGAACACTTCCCGAAATGAGCTCAAATCCATGCGTTTCCCCCCTTCACCGACTGCTTCTCTACCGGATGCTGGTGATGCGATCCTGATGTGCGGCGATCTCTGTTATCCGAATGCCAAACTGCTCCCCCACTACCACTACTTCTCCCCGGGCAATTAGGGTATCATTGGCGTACAGGTCGATGGGCTCCCCATGCAGGGACTCCAATTCCATGATGTGGCCGGGCCCCAGTCTGAGAATGTTGTCAATGGACATCTTGGTCCGTCCCAGGATGGCCCGTACTTGTACGGGAATATCGCGAATGAGATCGATGTTGACATTACCCAGATCGTAATGCCCAGGCCGAGCAGGCGGGTCCGCGGCGGGCGTCGGCGGCGCGGTACTCTGTACCGGCTGCTTTTTCAGATCGGCCCATTGGGCTGCCGCGGGCACTTCCTTAACCTCAGGCACCACCACTGGTTCCTCTTCAGGAAGCAGGGCGCTCACCATGTCCCGGGCAAAACCAATATCGATGATCTGCAGCATGGTGCTGTCAACTAAATTCTCAATTTCCATGCGGAAAGCCACTACCACGATGGGCTCGTCTTCGGGTATGTCCGTGGTCAGGGGATCCTGGGCCAGATCGCGCCATGTGGTAACGGGGGGCGAAATCTCAATGGACCGGCCAAAAAGCTCGCTCATGGCCGTTGCGGCTGACCCCATCATCATGTTCATGGCTTCTGTAACGGCGCTGAGGTAAAGCTCATCCAGCTCGGTGGGGACGTTTGTCCCATCTCCTCCCATCATCAGGCTGGCGATCACTAAGGCGTCCTCTTCCCGGATTACCAGGACATTGGCTCCCTGCAGTCCTTGAACATAGCCAACATTCACCACGATGCAGGGAATGGGATAGGATTCCGCGACCGACCGGGCTGTGCTCACATACACCTTGGGGACGGTAATCCTTACTTTGTGGTTGGCCAGGGTACTCAAGACAGTGGCGGCCGATCCCATGGAGATATTGCCGATTTCGGCCAGCGTATCCTGTTCGATGACGCTTAAATAATCGTTTGTCTCCGGTTCGAGGCTGTCGCCTTTTCTCTGATGCTCCTGGAGCAGGGCATCGAGCTCTTCCTGGGTCATGAGCTGATCATCACTCATCAACCAGCCCTCCTTCTTCTTCGGGCTCCAAGACGGTGGTGATCACCACTCCCAAGCGCGTACCGAGCCTGCCTGGTGTTCCTTTAAACTTAGTCATGGACCCGATCTTCACATCTAACGTCTCGTGTTTCTTGCGGTCCAGAACCACCACGTCGCCGGGGGCCAGATCCAGTAGATCTCCAACGGTGACCGTGGTCTGTCCCAGTTCAACCTCCACAGGAACCACGGCCGCGCGCACCTGCTCTTTCAAGAGTTCGATGCGGCGCGGGTCAGGCTGCTGCAGGGATTCAAACATGCGGATATGGGTGAGATCCTTCAGGATGGGTTCCAGCGTACGATGGGGCAGGCAGATGCTGATCATATCGCTGATCTCATTGAGCTCAAAGCGCATAGTGATCAGGGCCACCGCGTCCCGATCCGCGGCAACCTGCAGAAACTGAGGATTGTTTTCCATGTAGTCTAGCGCAAAGTTCAGTTCAGACACTTCGCGCCAGGCATCGCTGAGCAGGGAAGAAAAGACGCTGAGGACCTGCCTTTTCAACACGGCAACTTCTATATCCGTCAGACTGCGCGCTCTGCGTATGGGTACGCCATCGCCCCCGCACAGCCTATCATGGAGCAAAAAGGCAATATCTGGGGTGAACTGGACGATGGCATAGCCTTCCAGGGGTTGGACTTGGTAGATACTCAAAACAGAGGGGTTAGGCAGAGAACGCACGAAATCACCAAAGAGGATCTGCTCGATGGTGTGCACCCTCAGATCCACTCTGTGCCTAAGTTTAGCAGACATGTATCCAGCGTATGTACGGCAGAACTGCTCATGGATTCTATGCAGTGCACGCAGATGCTCTTTGGAAAATTTGTTGGGTCTGCTGAAGTCGTAGCGCGTACTGCCCGGCGACTCCGGTTCCGTTTCCAGGTCGAGCTCGAGGTCGGGCTGCGTGGCAGCTTTGATCAAAAGGTCAATTTCTTCTTGGGTTAGAATGTCCTCCACCTTACTCACCTCCTGTGTCGCGGGAAGGCACTGCCGAGCTGTGAAAAAAGATCACTTCTCTCGTTAGTTATCGGCAGAATGGAGTCTTTACTTGAGCAGCTTCACTGCGCCTCTTGCGCTTCTTGCTCCTGGAGGCTCTGCAGCTGAATCTTCTCATCGGTACTGAGAATCTTGTCCACATCCAGCAGAATCAACAGCCGATCATCGATCTTACCCACACCGGCCAGGTAATCAGCGCGCAGTCCGGCGATGCTGCTTGGCGGCGGTTCGATGGCATCTTCAGGCAGGCGCAGGGTTTCAGTTACCGCGTCCACAATAAACCCCACCATGCCGTCGTTGATCTCCAGCATGATGATTCGGGTATCCTGGGTCTCTTCTTGAGGTTCGAGCCCGAAGCGCTTGCGCAGGCAGATTACGGGAATAACCTCGCCCCGCAGGTTGGTCACTCCTTCAATGTAATCGGCCACGTGGGGCAATCGGGTGATGTGCCGGGGTTTAACGATCTCCCGCACATCGGTAATCTCCACTCCAAACTCTTCATTGTGCAGCCGAAAGACCACCAATTGCTTCTCTTCCATGAGGATCCCCCTTTTGTTGAATCCGATAGTGTCAAGATACAACTCCGTTCTACATAGGGCTGAGTTTTCCTCTTCTTTTCCATTAAGTTCTACTCAGTGGGAGGTTTTCCTTCCCTTGGCGGGAGAATATAGAAACCCCAGTGCTGTTCCACTGGGGTTCCCGGTTCATTTATGCGGTTTGCTCAAGAGGGCGAGGATGCTGCTGAACACAACTGCTGCCGCCAGGCCTAAGCCCGTGATCTCAAATGCCCCTGTAAACAGCCCCTCCCATCCTAAGCGCTTAACCTCTGAGATCATGCCCGTGGTGATGGAGCTGCCAAAGCCCAGCACGGGCACGAGCGCTCCTGCGCCTGCGAATTCTTGAAAGGGTTCGTACAGTCCCAGTCCGTTTAGGACTGCTCCCAAACAGACCAGGCCCACCAGGACGTGGGCGGAAGAGCATTTCACGGTGTCAAAGACGAGCTGGGCCAAGGCGCAGATAACGCCTCCAACCAGAAAGGCAATAAGATACTGCATATCTCTCCTCCCTACTGCTCCAGGGCAATGGCATGGGCTATACAGGGGATGGATTCCCCCTGCAGCACTGTGAGGGCACTAAGCAGCGCTCCCGTGGCCACTACCAGCACCCTTTTGGCCTTGGCTGACTCCAGGCAGTTGAGTACGTAACCCAGGGTCATCACGGCAATGCAGGCAGCACCGCTGCCGCCTGATCCCACCGACTGCCAATCGCCGAAAATCTGGCTTCCGCCGTCCTGCAGTCGCTCCAGCCCGCTGCACCCTTCCCTTTCTAGAAGCAGCCGCAGCATTTTGCTGCCCTGTTTGCCCAAATCGCCCGTGATCACAATGTCGTAATCGGCTAAAGTGCGCTGAGTGTCAGCCAGGTGCTGCTGAATAGTCTGAAACGCGGCTGGGGCCATGGCGCTGCCCATGTCATGGGGATCCTTTAGACCCATGTCCACCACCGAACCAAAGGTGGCGTGGGTGATGCGGGGGCCGCGCTCGGCGAAGCTCAAGATGGCCGCGGCTGCTCCAGTCACTGTGACCTGATTGGTGGAGAGGTGCTGAACATTGAGTTCTATGGGATAGCGGAACTGCCGTTCCGCCGTCTGGTAGTGGCTGGCCGTTCCAATGAGTACCTGATTGGCAAAGCCCCCCTGCAGCAGCACCGCTCCCAATCCAAGGGCTTCCGCAAAGGTGGAGCAGGCGCCGTAAATGCCTATGAAAGGCGCAGTATGGGTACTCGCTGCCAAGTTGGATGTTGTGATCTGATTGAGCAGGTCACCGGCGATGAGGAATTGCACGTCTTTGATCCGCGTACCATGCTGCTCCAGGGTTTTGGTAATGGCCAGCTCCAGCATGAGGCGTTCAGTTTTCTCAGCGGTCTTCTGACCCAACGAATCATCAGAGAGGATTTCATGGAAGTCTAGGGCGTGGGGCCCCTTGCCTTCCATGGGGCCCACGAGAGTATAACGGCTGGTAATGCGGGGGCCTTTGCTGAACGTGAGGGTGCTTGTGCCCAGGCGATTGTCCACGGCCATCCCCCTTAGAGCAGCCCTAACACCAGCGATTTGATCAGGGCTACGATGAAGCCCGACAGAATGCCGTAGACGATCACTGGCCCGGCAATGATAAACATCTTTGATCCCATACCCAGAAGGAACCCTTCCCGTCGGAAGTCCATGGCCGCGGAAGTGACTGTGTTGGCAAAGCCCGTGATGGGCACCGCGGCCCCGGCCCCAGCTTTTTCCGCAATTTCGTCATAGACGCCCAAGGCCGTGAGTATGGTCCCCAGCAGAATCATGGCGGCTAGAGTCACCGCCGCGGCTTCGTTCTTGGTCCGTTCATAACTCTGGGCAATGGTGAGCACCACCTGGCCGATGGTGCAGATCAGGCCGCCAACAAAAAACGCCCACAGCATGTTCTTCACGATGGGACGGGGCGGTAAATGCTCTTGAACCAGCTGCTGATACTCTTTGGGCTGCACAAGCGTCACTCCTTTCCTGCGCTTTTCTAGTATGCTGCCTGCAGCCCGAATTATGCAAAAGGCGGGGCCCCATCACGGACCCCGCCTGCAAAGAAGCAGTTTTACTTGCCACCTGCAAATATTAGGCCGACCACTGCTCCGATGGCCCCCACGGCAATACCGATGATGCCCATCGTCTTGGCTGATTTGAGCGCCTGCTCGGTCTCAGTTCGGTAGCTGTTAAACTCTTCCTCCAAAGTCTTGATCTGCCGCTCCAGGCGCTGCTCCCGGATGAGGGCGGCGTTGAGCTGTGCATTGACATCGGAGCCCACTTCCTGTTTGATGTCTTCCAGCATGGAGCGGTCTTCCCGCAACACCACGATCTCGGTCTTGGCAGCCTCCAGCTCACTCGCGAGCTCCTCACGTTTTTGCCTTTCTCCGTGCAGCAGCACCGCCACGTTCTGTAGATCCTTTTCCAGCTGCTGGTTATTGGCGATCAGCTGTTGGAGTTGCTGGCTGAGGTCCGCATCGGAGCTCTGGAGGGTGGCAAAGACCGCGTCCTTTTCACCGATCCAGTTTTCCAGGCGGGTAATCTCATCCCCCTGGTTGATGATCTCTTTCTCCAGGACCAATACAGCATTGAGGAGTTCAGTCAAGCGCTGCTCGTGCTCGGAGAGGTTGGTGGAAAGATCATCCAAATTTCCAGTAAGACCTGCCACATCTCCAGTAAGGCCCGTTACATCTCCGGTCTGCTGTGCAAGCATGCCTTGTAGGTCCGCGAGGGCTAACTGTTGAGCTACGATATCCTGGCGCATGGCCTCCAGTTCTTCCTGCAGGGCCACTTGGGCAGCCACAACTCGACTCACCCGCTCATCGGCAACCAGGGCGTTCTCCTCAATGCGCAGCACGCTGTCGCGCAGGCTCTGCTGATCCGCATACCAGGTGGCCAAGTCTTCTTCAAACCGAGTGCGCAAATCCCCGATAGCCGCCACGTCTCCAGTGGTGCCCCGCACACGCGCCACCTCAATATCCTCCAAGAGCCTAGCGATTACGCTGGCCAGGCTGTAGCGGTCAACTGCCCGGGTTCCCTGGAAACTTCCATCTTCAAACATGGTTAAGTAGCCCTTGGACACAACCGTGTTCACAGCATGGTAAGCCCAGTGGTCCACGGGGACGTCCTTAATCGTTGTGTCGGCTAAGGCGGGCGCAGTCATGCTGAAAACCAGGGCCAAAACCAGTCCGTAGATGATTTTCCTTTTCATTTGATGAGCCTCCTCGCTATCTTGGTTGAATCGAAATGTCTCTATGTTCGGTCTCGAAATACGAAGGATCAAGGACGGCATCTGGGATGATGATCTTCACTCCATCGATGCTGACCCGGGCTAGGCCAGCCTTTTTGGCGCGGAAGTGAATAGTCATCAAGGTCCCAAAGGCGTTGTTCAGCTTACTGGTGCGCTGCGCTTTCAGTCCCAAGATCTGCCCCGTATCGTTGGCGATAAAGGGCATGGTCCAGGACGCCGTCGCGGGTTCACCTTCGCTCACGAACAGGGTTCCCCGGGTCAGATCCAGCGTCTTGCCTACGATCTCCAGACGCTCGGGATCGAAGGATAGATCCAGCTCAACACCTAGGAAATCCGGTATATTGGTGGCCCAGATGGGCAGCTTGAAGTACTCTCCCTCAGTCACAAGCCCGCCGCGGGCCACTTCCGGCTCACCCACCCACACTTTGGGTTTGAGCAGCGGGATGATGATGGACATGGTACGAACCGTCTGCTCACCCCGGGGTGAGGTGATTCTTAAGGAATAACCTAGAGGTCCCCCACCGAAGTAGCCGTCCTGGGGCTTCAGCACCCATTTAAAGGACAGCTCTTCGCCCGCTTCAATGGTGCCTGGGAACCGCTTGGCGCTCTGGCCTGGCAAGAGTTCCAGCATGGGATGGAGCAGTTCGAAGGTTCCGCCGTAGTAGGCGGTACCGCCTTCGTTGCGCAGAAATACCGTGACATCGAAGGTGGCAGGGTCAAAGCGTTCGTTCTTTACCCCCAGTGCCGGAGGTGCGCTCACCAAAACCTGCAGCCTCGCGGGGCTGAGCACTTCGATGGAGCGGCTGGCCTTATTGGTCTCACTATTGGTGGAGGTAACCACCACTTCGTAACTGAACACTCCCTCGGCGTTGCTCTGCGCCCTAACCTGCCATCCCGTCTGGGCGGTCTCGCCCACGGGCAGATCACCTAGGGAGACTCTCGCCGGGCTGCCCACTAGTTCAAGCTCCTTGGGGAGTTTGAGCTCGGCAACCACGTCCAGGGCATCGCCTTCGCCGTCGTTCTCCACGTAGGCGGTGATGGAGAAGGTTTGGAAGCCCTCCGAATCGGCAGGTACCTGGGCCGGCGAGGTTAGACCAACGATCAGATCGCCGGCGGCGATGGTCACACCGCCCAAACCGTAATAAGTAACATAGCTTCGAGACTCGCCGGGGGCCAAAACCACTGGATCCCAAAAGAGGGCGATGGCACTGTCCAGTTCCCATTCCCCAACGCGGGTAAAATCCCGTCCGGGGATGAAGTCAAAATTCCAAGCGGCATCGGCCACGCTTCCCCAGTTGGTGAAATAGGCTCGGTCAGGAGGCACAATGTCCGACCTCCGGAGCGTTCCCTGTGCCATCACCTGGGGACTGGACAGGGAGTCAAAAGCCTGCCAAAACTCGGGCATGTTTTGGGAATAGTACACTGTATCGCTGGTGAGGGCACGGTCTTCTACTCGAAATGGAGCCCCATCATTGGCCCCCAGCATGGTATCGAGCATGAGGCGCAGGCCAACCATATGGGTTTCTGTGTCTGTGTTCTCTAAATGGTACTCAATCTGGGCCGTATCCAAAAGGCCCGTGGTGCTGCTTCTGGTGATGCTGAGTACCTGCCAGACCTGAATGGGACCGAGCATCCAGCTGCTTTCGATTTTGCCGTCCACCACAGTAGGAGGCTGAACCAACTCGCCGTACAGGCCTTCATAGCCTGCCCGCCTATCCGTTGGGTTTCCGTAGATCCAGTTTTGATTATCCACCTTTACCGTTGTGTACGAAGTCCAGGGATCATCGCCCCCGTAGATCAGAGCTTTGTTGTTATCGGTGTCGCGGCCGGGGTCTCCTCCCGTGGTCCCCACGGAGAACCTACCGCCATTGAGCTCCCCGTCATTCACAACTATCCTGATGTATTCATTGCTGATCTCCACTATCTCCTGCGCCCAGGCGGCCGTGGCAAACAGCACAGAAAGCGATAGAGTTAGCAACCCCGCGAGAACGACTTTCTTCTTTGGCATCCGCTCTATCCTCCCTTTAAGGCACGTTCAGCCAACGGACCTCGCCGTATTCAACACTCGATACGAAGCGATTATCCTCTTTGCTGAAAACAACTGCAACATCCATGCTGTAGTCATGGGGCTGGCTGGCAAAAGTCCACATGCCTTGCACATATCTAAGAGCCTGCGTATCCAAGCGCTGATCGCCTGAGGATCGCTCCAAAATCACATTCAGCAGCTGTCCGTCCGCGGAAACCTCGATGACGAGAAAGACCACTCCCTCAACTCCGTCGTGTTCCGCGTTCTTTGGATACGTGGGAACTCCTCCCCCATGCAATCCCCTGCCGCTGGCCGGGGGTGGTGGCGGCGGCGGAGCCGTCTCTGCGGTCCCCGTCCCAGATTGTGCTGTGCCCGGCTCATCGTCTGACCCACCGGTGCCCGTTCCGGAACCGCTCACATTCTGCGAGACTGGCTTTTCCTCTTCCGGTTCAGGGCGCGGCTCAGCGGGCGGGTCGATCGCTTCTCTAGCCTGGGGTTCGGCTGCCACTTCCGGCCCTGCCTCGCTGCTGATCAACTCGCCTGCACCCTCCTCTTCCAGCACCTCTTCCCTGGGAGGCTCCGGCGTGGGCTGTTCCTCTTCAGGAACGGTGGGCTCGGGGTCGGGCGTGGGTTCTGGTTCAGGCGTCTCGGGGCTGGCCCGCTCTACCAGAGGCTCCGCTTCTTCGGGCCTTTGGGGCTGGGCAACAGCATCTTCTTGAGCAGGCTGATCAGGAAGGGGCTTGGGTTCAGTAACCCTGGGCACCGTGCCCTGCGAAAGGGGATCGGTAGTGGGCGATGGCCGGGGATTCACCGAGCGTTCCACATGCATGATCTGGATCACGCCTCCTCCCGCCATGCCTGGCACATCAACTTCCAGGCGTGAACCTAGATTGGGTAAGGTAAAGAACAGAAGGGCATGTAGAACTACGGAGATCAATACGAACCTGTTCAGCCGCGGTTCATCACCAAAAGGGTTTTGCACATACCTCTCTCCTTTCCCCTTACCTATCCTGCTCAACGGCCAAGCCCAGCCGGTATCCGCCGGCATTACGGACCTGATCCAGAGCATTCACTACGTATTCGTAGCGCACCTCCTTGTCAGCCTTCACGATCACGAACATGTCGGGATTGACCTGCAGCCTTTCGGCCAGTGCCTGCTGCAGCTCAGCCTGGCTTACTCTACGGCCGGAGATGTACATCGCGCCGGATTTATCCACAGCCACTTCAAATCTAGCACTGGCCTGGGGATTCCCCGTAACCGCCCGGGGAAGCTCCACATTCAGGCCTAAAGGAGCTGTCCTCACCGTGAAAAACACCATGAAAAAGACCAGCAAGAAGAAGATAACGTCGATCATGGGTGTGATATCGGGTCCGCGATGCGACCTTCTCATGCGCTGGAAATTCATTAAAACTCACTCCTCGCATCGAGAAGATTGAGCAGTTCGGTGGACTTCTTGTTCATATCGGCTATGTTCTTGTCAATGATGCTGCTCAAAAAGGCGTTGAGGGCCATGGTAGGTACGGCAATGGTCAGACCGGCCGCGGTGGTGATCAACGCCTCGGCAATACCCGCGCTCAGCTCAGCAGCTTGTCCAATGCCTTCCAGCGCCGCAACGACGTTGAAGCTCTGGATGATTCCCGTCACTGTACCCAAAATGCCCAGCAGCGGAGCGATGGAAACAATCATTTCCAATACGATCATGCGTTTTTCCATCTTGTATATCTCATCTCGGCCTACTGCGTCCATGCTTTCCTTGATCTCTTCGCGGCTCTGATCATAGTGGGCTATACCAGCAGCCAGCACCGCGGCCACTGGGCCCCGGGCCTTCTTGGCAATCTGCATGGCTTCCAATACTTTGCCCTGGCCGAGAGACAGTTTGATATCTTCCAGCAGATCATAACTGTCAACTCGTGACCGCAGCAAATACCACAGTCTTTCCAAGCCCACTGCAAGTGCGAAGATTGAACAGAACAGTAGAGGAATCATTACTGGACCGCCGAGTGCGAGAATCTTGAGCATCAATACCCCTCCGTTTGCGTGCTAAAGAAATACATGTCTTTGTTTTCGACACAGTCGTAGATAATCCTTTGCTCCATTCCAGTTTCCGTGTATAAGATTCGTGCGTGCCTGGGGCTTGTGGGGGATAGATAAAGAAAGAACCGCATTATAGTGCGGTTCTAGCCAGCTTTGGAAGGTTTTCCCTGCAAGAACTGATCCCGGCAGATGGCCATGAGCAGGATCTCTTCTTCCATATCCTCCCCTATGCAGCGGCGCAGCCTGCCTTTTTTCTTGAAACCCGCCTTTTCGTAGCAGCGCACGGCGATTTCATTGGCGGCATGCACCCTGAGGTAGATACGGCCTAGGTTCATGGTGACAAAGGCGTGTTCCAACAGGGTGGAGACTGCATCGGTTCCGTAACCCTGCCGCTGCCTGGCAGGATTGGATATCCCGATTTTCAGCTCCGCTTCGCCGCTGCGCCAAGCGATGTGGTCCAGCTCGATCTCACCTATTACTTCGCCTTTGAGCAGGATCTCGTAAAGCATACGGCAGCGGCTGGGCGCTTTCAGCCGCAGCTCGATCTTATCCCCCATGATCTCCGACATTCCCCCAACTCCCTCAACTTCCGAATTAGCTCAGCGACTTCCCTTCGGTTTAAGGAGATTCTACTCAGCTAATTCGAGCCGGAGAGGCAATGCCCTTCAGGGAATAACAGGCAGGCTGATCCCCCCCCGTCTTCAGCGCCTGGCAGCAAGCTGCCTCAGCCAAGCTTCGGGAATTGTGTAGCGCCCCAGGTAAACTTCATCCTTCCCCCCAGGGCCGTGGCAGTCGGAGCCGCCGCTGGGCAGCAGGCCGTATTGGTGCGCCAAATCCAGGTAGAATTCCGTTTCAGCCTCATCGTGGCTGGGATGAACCACCTCCAGCCCCACCAGGTCCGCGGCGACCAGAATCGGCAGGACGTCGAGATTGGCTAAAAGGCCTGGGTGCGCCAAGATGGGTACGCCCCCAGCCCTAATGATCAGCTCCACCGCATCGTCCGGCTCCACCTTATAGCGGGGCACATAGGCAGGCCCCGTTTCCCCGATGAGGCGCTGGAACGCCTCTTCTTTACTGGACACAACTTCCTTTTCCAAAAGCACAGAGGCAATGTGGCTGCGGCTCACCACTTCCTCCCTGGCATACTTGAGTACATCATCCAGGGTAATGGGTATACCTAAGCTGCGCAGCAGGGACAGGATCCTCTCGGTGCGCTCTATCCTTGACTCCCGGAGGATGCGCAGCTGTTCCTGGAGTACCGGATTCTCAGGATCGATCCACAGGCCTACGATGTGCACATCAGCTCCATCGGGAGCCGCGGCATTGATCTCAATCCCCGGGATCACCTCAAGCTCCGCTGGCGCATTTGCCTGTGCGGCATAGATGCCTGCGGTGGTATCGTGATCTGTGATGGCTATGGTCCTGAGCCCCCGCTTGACTGCTTGGCGCACTAGCTCCTGGGGTGTCCAGGTACCATCAGATTCAGTTGTGTGTATGTGCAGATCGACAGACAAACTAACCCTCTTTTCTACAAATCGTGACGCAGTTGACGCATAATGCGAGCTTCCATGCGGGAGATCTGTGCTTGCGAGGTTCCCAGCTCCTCCGCCACCTGGCTTTGACTCTTTTCCGCAAAGTAGCGGAGGATAATCAAGCGACGCTCTTCAGGTTCGAGCTTTTGCAGGGCCTGCCTGAGCATGAAGTGTTCATGGCTGTCGGGAACGGCGACAACGTCTTCAAGGGCCAGGGAATCGTCGTCGCTGCCCAGGGTGCTGTGCAGCGAATAGACGGGTGCCACTGCTTCCAGGGCACACACCACCTCTTCTGGAGAGGTGTTCAGCTCGGAAGCAATTTCCGAAATGGTGGGTCTGCGGCCCAGGGATTGGGCCAGACAATCCTGCGCCCGCAGGGCATCGCTGGCCAACTTTTTCAGGGAACGAGCCACCCGCATGGGTTGTGCGCTGCGCAGGTGCTGTCTGATTTCCCCCATGATCTTGGGGACGGCGTAGGTTGAAAACTGCACGTCGAAATTGAGATCAAAATCCAAAATGGCTTTGAGTAGACCCAGGCAGCCCACTTGAACTAGATCCTCAAACTCGGCCCCCCGCTCCACAAAGCGCCTGGCAATATTGTGCACCAAAGGCAGGTTCTCTTCAACGAGCTTGCTGCGGGCCTGTAAGTCCCCCTGCTGGGATAGGGCGATCAGCCGCCTTGTTTCTTCCATTTCCATAACCGATTATCCTTCCGGGCGGCGCGGAACCTCTTTAATCATGGTGACTTTGGTCCCTTTCTGGACTTGGGAGAACACCAAAACTTCGTCCATGTACTCATGCATAAAAGTAAAGCCCAAACCCATGCGTTCCTCGGGGATGGTGGTGTAGCCGGTTTCCTGCGCCTGTTCGATATCGGCGATACCCTGGCCGTAGTCCTCCACCACGATGGTCAGCTTGTGGTCTTGATAGGAGGCCTCCAGACGCACGATACCCTCTCCCAGTTGGTAGCCGTGGATAACCGAGTTGGACACAGCCTCAGAGACGGCAACTTTGATATCCTCCAGCTCGTCCAGGGTCCAGTCCAGCTGGCTGGCGAACAGGGCCACGGCGGTACGGGCAAAAGCCACATTGCGCGTGTCACTGGGAATTTCGAACTTGACCCAATTGGTGTCTGCCATCAAAGATGTCCTCCTTCGACCCGTTTTAGCACATCGGCAGTGGAAGCGGCAAACTCAGAGATCTTTTGAAAGCCTGACATCTGCAAAACCCGCTTGATATGCGGATTGGCTTGTACAAAAAAAAGCCGGCCTCCCCGTTCTTCCAACTCGCGATAGCGGCCCAAAATCACTCCCAAACCTGAGCTGTCGATGAACTGCAGGTGTTGTACGTCCATGATCAGGTACTTCATCTGGGGACGGGTAGTAAAGATTTTGGCAAGTTGCTCTTTGAACTGCGGTGAGGTATGCAGATCCAGTTCACCCCGGAGCTTGGCGATGAGTGCTTGTCCCACCGTTTCAAAGTCGTATTGCACAGGCTTCCCTCCCAGTTTCCATGTTAAGGACTTTTTCGAGGCGGAGGCGTGTTTACCTTCTGAAAAAAAGGAAAAAAATGCAAACTGAAAACGTCAGAAGACCGCCTGGGCCAGTGCCTGCGCTAACCGATAAACCAGGGCCGGAAAGGACAGTTTCTCCACGTTCTCACTGACCGTGAGGGTGTTGGTTCCCAAGATTTCGTCTTGGTACAAGACAGTAATGGTGCCCACAGGCTGGCCCTGGAGGATGGGCGGCTGCAGTTCCTTGTCCAGTTTGATCACGGTTACGAAGTCTACCTCCTTGCCCCGTTCCACAGTAATATAGAAGTCGTTGGGCAGGATCACATTCACCGTTCGGGGACGGCCCAAGGGGCAGTCCAGGGTGCTCACCACCGTGTTCTCAGGGTACAACTGCAGGCTCTGGTACTTCCTAAACCCGTGGTCCAGCAGGGCGCGAGCCGCGCTTTCCCTTTCTTCTTCGCTTTTGTGGCCCAAAGTGACGGCGATGAGGCGCAGGTTATCCCTTTCGGCAGTGGCCACCATGCAGTACCCTGCTTCAGTGGTGAAGCCGGTTTTCATGCCATCAACGCCATAGTAGCGCCGCAGCAGCTTGTTGGCGTTCCACAGCACCGGGATTTTGGTGCTGTCTGCCCGCATTGTGTGTTCGTAGGTGGACACGTAGTCCATGAGCAGCGGCACCTGTAAGGCGTGCTGCGCCAGCCGGGCGGCGTCCTTGGCGCTCATGAGGTTCGGGCTGCTGCCTTCTTCGGGCAGGCCTGTGCAGTTCACAAATCTACTCGCGGTCAATCCCAGCTCCTGGGCACGCTGGTTCATGAGTCCCACAAACTTTTCCTCGCTGCCTGCCATGTACTCTGCGACGGCCACCGCGGCATCGTTGGCTGAACCCACAGCAATGGCGTAGATCAGTTCCCCTAAGGGCAGCTGCTCCCCAGCTTCCAGCCAAATTCGAGAACCCCTCTTGCTGGCAGCATGGGGACTGGCAGTAACCAGATCTGTCAAGGCCAACTCCCTGCGGTCAACCGCTTCTAGGATCAGCACCAGTGTCATCAGTTTGGAGATACTGGCCACGGGCAGCGGTTCTTCACTGTCCTTCTCCAGAAATACTCGGCCGCTGTAGGGATCCATGAGGTAGGCGGCTCTGCCTTCAGGCTCCACAGCAATGCTGTGTCCCGCGCACACTATCAAGCAGATAAGGGCCGCTAAACATCTGTTCATCCAATTTAGGCGCACAGCCCTGCCCCCCTTCCCCACTATAATAAATATGGGGCCTAGGGCCCCATTATACGTCTTCTGCCGTGATTTTCCTGTAAACGAGGGGCCGGGCGGGGGGTTTGCCCTGGTCCAGCCTGAACGCCTCCCTCGCTTCTCCTAGAGCTGCTTCCATGTGCTTGGGATCATTGGCGTGGATGCGCGCTAGGATCTGCCCTTCCTGAACGAAGTCGCCTTCACTCACCTGCAGTTCAACGCCCACAGCCAGGTCGATGCTGGAATCCTTCGTCTCCCTTCCGGCCCCGAGATGCATGGCGGCTGCGCCCAGGATCAGGGGATCTATGGCATGGATGTAACCGGAACGGGGTGCCAAAAGGTTCTCCTGGAAACGGGCTTGGGGAAGCAAGTTGACGTCTTCTGCCACTCGGGGATCGCCGCCTTGGGCGGCCACCCATTCCTTGAATTTGGCCAGGGCCAGGCCGTTTTTTAGGCTGCGCTCCAACTTGCTCCGAGCCTCTCGGGCATCGCCCGCGGCTTTGGCCAAAAGGAGCATTTCCGTGCCCAGCTGGAGGCAGAGTTCAGTGAGGTTCTCGGGCCCTTGCCCCTGGAGCGTCAAGATGGCTTCCTTGACTTCCAGGGCATTGCCAACACCGCGGCCTAAGGGCTGGTTCATGTCGGTGACCAGGGCGACTGTGGCTTTGCCCGCCAGGGTGCCGATTTGCACCATGGCTTTGGCCAGCTCCACTGCATCCTCTTCGCACTTCATGAACGCCCCCGAGCCCACCTTCACGTCCAGCACGAAGCCGTCCGCGCCCGCGGCGATCTTTTTGCTCATGATGGACGAAGCGATCAAGGGGATGGACTCCACCGTGGCCGTCACATCCCTCAGCGCGTAGAGCAGTTTGTCCGCGGGAGCCAGTTCGCCGGTTTGGCCCACTACGCTTACTCCGATGGAGTTCACCTGGTTGATGAACTCCTCGGGAGTTAGGGCAGTCCTAAAGCCGGGAATGCTCTCCAGCTTATCAATGGTGCCCCCGGTGTGCCCCAGACCGCGGCCGGACATCTTGGCCACTGGTACCCCAGTGCTGGCCACAAGTGGTGCTAAGACCAGGGTGGTGGTATCGGCAACACCCCCCGTGGAGTGTTTGTCTACCTTGACGCCTCGGATGGCACTTAAGTCTAAGGTATCTCCTGAATTGGCCATGATCAGCGTCAGATCCGTGATCTCCTCAGGTTCCATGCCCTGGAAAAAGACCGCCATGGCCCAAGCCGCCATTTGATAGTCGGGAATCTCACCCTGCACGTAACCGAGGATGAGAAACTCCAGTTCTTCGCGGCTAAGCCTCCCACCATCACGCTTCTTTTGGATCAGCTCCACTGTGCGCATGGGCTCAACTCCTTTTGTCCGGCAGAATTTCGGGCAGGAAACTCTTCCCTACCGTTTCGTAATGGATCGCGAAATAGTGGGCAGCGGTCTTGGCCACATCGGCAAAGGTGCTGCGGACTCCGAGATGCACTGGCTGAACCGCCTGCCCTGTTACGAGCAAAGGCACATACTCCCGGGAATGGTCGGTGCTGGGTGTAGTTGGATCGCAGCCGTGGTCGGCTAGGATGAGGAGCAGATCTTCAGCCTGCAGCTTGCTTAGGATTTCTGGCAGCCGGGCATCGAACTCCTCCAGACCCCGGGCATAGCCCTGGGCATCATTGCGGTGACCCCAGAGCATGTCAAAGTCAACCAAATTGGCGAAAATGAGGCACTCTTCCTGTTTGGTGGAGAGGAGATCCAAAACACGGTCCACGCCTTCTTGGTTGCTCTTACTGGGCACTGACTCGGTGATACCCTGACCGGCGAAGATGTCGGAGATCTTCCCCACGCCGTACACGGGAATGCCGCCCTGGGTGAGGGCGTCCAACACCGTGGGCTCAAAGGGTGCGACGCTGAAATCCTGCCTGTTGGCGGTGCGCTGGAAAGACCCGGGCTGTCCCAGGAAAGGTCTGGCGATCACCCGGGCTGCGGCGTGCTCGCCGGTGAGCAGCTCCCGGGCTATGCGGCACCAGTGGTAGAGTTGTTCCAGGGGCACGATCTCCTCATGGGCTGCGATTTGGAACACACTGTCCGCGGAGGTGTAGACGATGGGGAAACCAGTTTCCAGATGCTCGGCGCCCAGCTCGTCAATGATCACCGTGCCCGAGGCAGGGTAGTTGCCTAAGGTTCTGCGGCCAATCCTGCGTTCGAACTCCTCGATGATTTCCCGCGGGAACCCGCTGGGATAGGTGGGAAACGGTCGATTCAGGATCAACCCTGCGATTTCCCAATGGCCCGTGGTGGTGTCCTTGCCCTTGGAGAGCTCAGCCATTTTCCCCCAAGCTGCCTGGGGTTCCTCTGTGGGAGGGACCCCTCGCACAGGGGTGATGTTGCCCAGGCCCAGCCTTTGCAGATGGGGCAGGTTCAAACCTCCCACCGCTTCCGCCACGTGGCCCAGTGTGTTGCTGCCTTCGTCACCGTAGAGGTGGGCGTCGGGCAGTTCCCCCACTCCCACGCTGTCAAGAACGATCATGATCAATCTCTTCATCTGTCTTCCCCTTTCCGAGCCCTGGGATGCGCTTGTTTGTACACATCACGCAGATGGCCTTTGTCCAGATGGGTGTAGATTTGCGTAGTGGCCAGATCGGCATGTCCCAGCATTTCCTGGACGGAACGCAGGTCGGCTCCGCCCCTGAGCAGGTGGGTGGCAAAGGAGTGCCGGAGCATATGCGGGGTGATATTCTTCTCGATCCCCGCCTCCTTGGCCCTGGCCTTTATAATCTTCCAGAATCCCTGCCTAGTTAAGCGCCTGCCGCGCTGGTTGACAAACAGGGCCCTCTCACGGACGTTTTCACAGAGGCGCGGTCGGGCGTGCAGCACGTAAAGCTGTGCAGCCCGCAGGGCGTGGGAGCCCAGGGGCACAATGCGTTCCTTGTTTCCCTTGCCGGTGCAGCGCACAAAACCCAGTTCATCAATGTCACCTAGATCAAGTGCCAGCAGTTCTGAAACCCTCAACCCCGCGGCATAGAGCACTTCCAGCATGGCCCGATCACGGTAGCCCGCGGGCTTGTCCAGTTTCGGGGCTTCCAGCAGGGCGATAACTTCATGCTCGGTGAGGATGTCTGGCAGACGGCGGGGCAGCTTGGGTGTGGAGATATAGGCGCAGGGGTTGTCTTCCCTGATTCCTTCCTCCACCAGATAGGCGAAGAAGTTTTTCAAGGCGGAGATCTTGCGCGCCCGGCTGCGGGCGGATAGCTCCTGTTCGGCCAGGTAGTGGAGATACTGCTCCACATTCTCTGCCTGGGCCCCAGCAAAGGAGCCTCCGCGCTGCTCCAGGAAAGCCTGGAACTGGCGCAGATCGCCTAGATAGGCTTGTACAGTGTTTTCCGAGAGACCCTTTTCAATGCGGAGGTAGGCTGAGTACTCAGCCAGTGTCCTTGCCCAGTTCACCATGGGCCCTCCCTTCAAGTTAGAAAGCCGCGTCCTAGCTGGACGAGGATGGGTGTTATGTAGGTTTCGACGAGGGCAGCTACCAAGAAGAGCAGTCCGCTGCACAGGGCCAGCAAAGTGGTGGTGGCCAGCTGCCCCTGCACGCTTTCCCGAGACCGGCCCACCAAGGTGCGAAAGGCGCTCCCTGCAAAGGACAGCGCCCCTCCCGCCCCCAAGAGCAGAGCAGGAACCATGAGGATATTATGGGGCAGAACACAGGTCGTGGACAAAACGAGCCCCTTGACCATGGCGTCTTGAACTAAGAAGCCCACGGTGAACCCCAACACGAAACCGCGCACAAACACCACTGCCAAAATCAGGGGAGCCCCGATCACGGTCAGGCCCAGCAGGAAGAGCAATCCCGCCGTTTTGATCACGTTATCTTTAAGGCTCTGGTAGAACACCTGAGCTCGATCTTCGCGTTCTTGGTTATTCTCAGCCAAAGAGGCGTAAACCGCGGATATGTAGCTGGACAAATCCTCTTTCTGCACCGGTGAAAGTTTCTGAGTAGCCAGGGCACCAAAGCCCAGACCGGTCATGAATAGCAGCATTAAGGCCACATACACGGGTAGATGGCGCCAGAAGTACTTGATGATCAGTTCCCACAAGGCCCCCGCCAAGAACATACCTCAACACCTCTTTAGATCAAAGCATCGTCTAAATATACGCCTTACCAAAAGAGGTTATGCTAGAGGAGATGTGCGGTGCTGTTGATGGTCACCGCCCGCCAGGGGCATCTAGAGTCGTCTTGGTCATAGGTGAGCTCGGAAATTCCTCCGTTGCTTTGGCTGAGGCAGTTGGACCTATGCAGCGGTATGCCCAGCAGCGATGCCAGGGTAAGCCGCAAAGCCGCTCCATGGGAGACCACCACAATTGTTCCTCCCGCGTGCTGAGCAATCCTTTCTTCCATGCATTCTAGGAAGCGCTGCACCACCTGTGCAGGCTCTTCTCCTTGGGGAATGGGATGCGCTGTGCTGTCTGTCATACGGGCCTGGAAGAGTTTCGGGTACTGTTCCCGCACTTCGGCGCGGGTCAGACCTTCCCAAACCCCAAAGGACATCTCCCGCAGGCGCTCTTCCAAAATGGGGACAAGGTTGTGGTATTCAGCAATGCACCGCGCCGTCCGCACTGCCCGCCCCAGATCACTGGAAAAGACCGCATCGATGCGTCGCTTGCTAAGGAACTCCCCCACCCGCTGGGCCTGGAGCAGCCCTTGAGCAGAGAGGGGGCTGTCCTCTTGTCCTTGGTAGCGCTGCTCTAGGTTCCACGCGGTTTCTCCATGCCTGACGAAAATGACGGTGGTGATCACTGCCCCGCCTCCCTTAAGCCTTCTTTATGCCGCTGGGTTTTCCCTCCCCAGAGCGAGCCCACTGCTCCTTGAGATAAAGTATACAGGAATTCCTGTTCCGTTCCTAGCATCTCCATGAAAAACAGCGTCTCTGCTCAAGGTTGAGCAGCAACGCTGCGCTTCGGCGTCGATCGTCGGTAATCTAGCTACCCCGCGTTAACGTCCTCAGAGCAGAATCAGCGCGCTCAGGGAGATCAAGAAGATGGCTCCCAAAAGCGCCATTGCCCAGGAGCTGGACATGATCATCCCCTGGGTGATCAGCCACAAGATCACCACTTCCACCAGCATCAAGACCGCCACCAGTACCCTGGCCAGGTGTGGCTGCCTGCTGGTTTTGGGCATTGCCGGGTTTACATTGTGGGCATCACTGGTGAGTACGATGAAGACGGGCAGGCCCAAGGCCACCGGGAACCCCAGGTTGTTGTAGAAGACGATGAAGAAGAGATTAGGAATCCACATCTTCAGCCAGACATCAAGTCCACAGGCGAGGAAAATGGCCACTGTGAGGGAGGAAAGGGCGCTGATCCCTAGGTAAATGAAGATGTTCAACCCCGATTTTACATTGGGTTTCTCGCCCTTCTTCAACGTGTGCCAGAGCTTGTAGGGCAGGTAGGCGGCGATGAAGTTGGCCCAAAACCCCAAGAAGGAGGCTTTAGAAAAGGTGCCAAACAGATCGGCGATCAAATTGCCCAAGGCACATCCCCAGGCCCCTGCCGGACCCATGAGCAGGCCAACAACCACCGGAACCGCATTCACCGGCCTCACTTCGGTCAACCCTTCCACCAGGACCATCACTTTGAAGGGCACGGCCATGCCCACAAAGATCACTGTGCAGAGACCGATCTGCAGTAGGGTTTGCTTCTGCTTGAAAGGATAGAGGATCTCCCTCATTGCACCGCCACCTCTTTTCCTCCCTTGCCGCCGGGCTTGAGACTAAGCAAATCTGGTTTGTCCAGGAAGCTGGTGCCAGCGCAGATGGCGCCCACCACGATGAGGATGCCGCCGATCAGCTTAGCCAGGGTGAAGCTTTCTGTCTGCCCGAAGGTGTCAGGGATCATCAAAGCCAACGCCATGGTCACCACAGGCTCCGTGGAAGCAATCACGGTTACGCTGATGGGGTTGGCGTAGCGCTGTCCATACATGAGCATGATGTAGGCATAGGCCCGGGCAAAAAAGGCGAGCAGGAAAATGCTGGCCAGCATTTCATTGGTGTACGTGAGGGCAAAAAACGTGCGGGGATCCTCCAGGCACCACAACAGGAAGGCAATCACTCCCACCCACAGCATCTGGCCGATTCCTAGCAGCAGGGGATCGTCGTTTTTTGTGAAGTTGTCCACCACAATGACGTAGACGGCCATGAAAATGCAGGCCGCCACCATGTACAAAACGCCGGGTTCCAGCGGTGCCCCTCGATGCACGCCGCTGGTGAGAACCAGGCCGGCCAGGATGAATGGTATGCCCAGCATGTTGTTTTTGGTAGGCTTTTTCTTGAGCGGCAGCAGAAAGAGAGGTACAAAGACGATACTCAAGCTGGCCACAAAACTGGCGGTGGAAGCAGGGATTCTGGACACTCCCAAGCGCTCAAAAACCAAGTTGAAGCAGACGATGGCTGCCAGAACCGCGCTGCGCAGCAGAACTCGCCCTTTCAGCTCCCTTAGTTTGGTGAAAAACACGATGGCCAAAATGACAAAAGCCAGCCCCGAGGTCATGGTCATGTAAGCAAAAGGCGACAAATCTGCTGGCAGATTCTTGACAAAGATGTAAGACGACGCCCAGCACAAGGTGATAGAAAACAACACGATATTTGACTCAGCGCGGGTCATGCACCCACCTCCCCAGATCAACTCACTGGATCTGCCTGGCTGCGAACTCGTAAAACAGCCCCTTTTTGGCCATGAGTTCCTCGAAGCTACCCTCTTCCACAATGCTCCCCTTGTCCAAAACAAGGATGCGGTCACAGTCTCGTACTGTGGACAGCCTGTGGGCAATGACAATTCTGGTGCACTGCAGAGTGGCAAGGCTGCGTATTACCTGCTCTTGGGTGATGTTGTCCAGTGCTGAGGTTGCTTCGTCGAACAGCAGAATGCTTGGTTTGGAGATGATGGCCCGGGCGATGACGATCCTTTGCTTCTGGCCGCCGGATAGCCCTCCCCCGCCTTCACTAACCAATGTATGCATGCCCATGGGCATGGCCCTGATGTCTTCGTCCACTCCTGCCAAACGCGCCGCTTCCCAAGCATCCTCCAAGGTGCTCCACGGTGCGCTGATCGCAATATTGGCATAGATGCTCCCGGGGAACAGGCGGCTGTCCTGGAGATCCACTCCGATACATTGGCGCACGCTGCGCACATCCAAGGCCTGCAGATCGTAACCGTCGTAATAGATGGCTCCCGAATGGGGCGTTTCAAAGCCGAGCAGCAGGCGCATGAGCGTGGATTTTCCGCTGCCCGATTTGCCTACTATGGCCAGGTACTCACCGGGTTTCACCTGAAAACTCACGCTATCCAGAACCCAGGGTCCGTCTTCCGCATACCTAAAGGAAACATTGGAAACCTCGATGGCTCCAGATAGGGAAGTTACCTGTTTCTTGGTCTCATCGAACTCTGGCACGGCCTCCAAAATGGGACGCACCATTTCTAGATAGGGCTTGATATTGGCCAGGCTGACGGCTGCTGAACCCAGGGACAAAAGGGCTCCGCTCACCGTGGCGTAGGCTACGTTAAAGGCAATGTAGTCTGAAGGGGCAACTCCCCGGCTTCCGGCCACATAGTACAGCATGATCGTGCCGCCTAACATAATCAGGCCTGAGATGGCATTACTCAAGGGCAGGAGGAGCGGCGGGTTATACCTCAGCCTGCCCATATCTTTGTATTTCCCCGCCCACTTGGCAAAGGCGCGGCGCTCTGCGCCGGCCAGCTTGATCTTCTGGATGCCGCTCAAAAGGCCAAACACCATACCATCAAGCTTGGCCCCTAGTTCCATGAGCTGGCGGCTGTACTTCTGCCTCACCAGGCCGGTGATGATAGTCACGCCCAGGAGGGCAATAATGAAGAGCAGCGCAGGGCCAACCAAGACAGGGGCGAAACCCGCCATCTGGAAGATGTAGATGAATGAAAAGAGAGCACCTAGAAAGCTTGTAAGCACCGTATCGGAGAGCATTTCGGTGAGGGTGTTGATACTCATGGCCCGCCTGGAAATCTCCCCTGCGGAGTAGTTCTTGAAAAAGGAAACGGGCAGTGTGAACAGCCTGGCGAAGGCCGCACCCTGCACAGAATGGTTAATCTTGTCACGCAGGCGCATGAGTACCAAGGTGCGCGTCATGGCAAAGAGGGATGAGCCAACGGTGACACCGATGAGCAGGGCGCCCACGGGCAGCAGGTCGCCCTTGGTGCCACTGGGTATCACACTGTCGAAGATCTGCTTGTTCATGTACGGTGTGAACATGCCCAAGAGACTCACCAATAGGCTGATCACCAGCACCGAAATTATGTCGGCCGCGCTTAACGAACGGAAGATAAAGGCCACCAGGTCCAGCACAGTGAGTTTCTTCCCGGGCAGGGCTCGGTAAAAGCAAAAAGCTTCCCGGGCCAGTAAGGACGCGGTTTTGCTGTTGACCCGCACCTTTTTGCCTTGGGCGGGATCAAAAAATGTATAGCCCCAGGTTCCAGGGAGAATTGCCACCACGTCGCCGTTTTTGGTGCTGCCGAGCAGGGGGCCCATGGTACTCTGCCACCACTTCCCCTTCAGCTCCACCCTGCGGCGCATCACACCGGTGGGGCGCAGCATGTAATCTAGGCGCAGCTCCACTTCCTGCAGCTCGTCCGGGACATCTGGAACCCGCAGAGAAAGCGCGGAGAAAATGGACTCCAGTGCACTTTGGAGCTGTACTTCCCGCTCATCGGCCATCCCTCCTGCCTTTTGCGCACCAATGATGGACAGCAGATCGGAGAAGGCGTCGGCCATGGCTTTGCGATCATAATCGAGGCGCTTTTGCAGCTGCGAATCGAATGACACCTGGATCACCCCAGAAGCCTTAGGTGCTCACTAAGGCGCTGTATTTACCACCAAGCTCCACCAGTTCCCCATGGGTTCCCCGCTCTACTACACGTCCCTTGTCCAGCACAATAATCTCATCGCAATCCCTGATAGTGGAGAGGCGGTGCGCGATGATTATCAACGAAATCCCTTTCGCTGTCACCGCTTCCATGATCAGCTGCTCCGTCTTGGTATCCAGAGCACTGGTCGCTTCATCCAAGATCAGGATGGTGGGCTGTTGCGCTAGGGCCCGGGCGATTTCCAGTCGCTGTCGCTGCCCCCCAGAGAAGTTCTTGCCCCCTTCCCTGATAATGTGGGCATAGCCGCCGGCTCGTCCCATGATATCCTCGTGAATTTGGGCATCCTTGCACGCCTGGATTACGGTGGCCTCATCAATGGACTTGTCCCACATGGTCAGATTGTCGAAGATGGTGTCCTCAAAAAGGGCGATCTCCTGATCCACCACCGCGATGGAAGCGGTGAGGATTCGCCGGGGGATTTGCTCCCGCGGCACCCGATCAAACAGGATCTGTCCCGACCAGGGCTTGTACAAACCGGCGATGAGTTTACCCAAAGTGGACTTGCCGCTGCCTGAGGCACCTGCGAAGGCAACGCTGCCGCCTGGCTTGATGGTGAGGGAAAAGTCTTCGATGAGGGGTGGAGCAGTCTTGTTGTAACCAAAGGTGATGTTCCTCAGCTCCACCTCGCCCTTGAGTTTCTCGGGGGGACGCTCGAAGAGGGGGTCTGCGTCTTCCACATCGGGTTCATAGTTGAACACGTCTTCGACGCGCTCCATCTGGGAGCGCATTTCAATGAACGTTTGGGAGACTCCCACCAGCTGGTCAACGGGTCCCAGGAAAGAGGCAGTAAAGCCCTGAAAGGCCAGGAGCATACCGATGGTAAAGGCCCCATCCAGGATCAGATACACTCCGAGCATGAGAATGACAATGTTGGAACCCTGCTGCAGTAGGGGTGGAATGAGGCTGTAGAACTGGTTGGCCCGGTTAAAGTCCACCAAGGCATTGCTGTATTTGGCGAAATACCCTGCCCAGCGCTGGAAGTAGCTGGCTTCCGCCCCAGACGCCTTGATGGTCTCAATCATCTCAAAGCCCGACATGGTTGCGCCAGCGAGCTTACCTCCATCACGCATGGCCACGCGACTCATGTCCACGCGCTTGCGGGAGACTAAGCGCATGGCCACTAAATTCAGGACCGCCGCCGCTACACCCACCGCCGCCAGCACCACGTTGTATCTGATCATGAGCACTAAGTAGGCCACCAGTAAGATGAGATTGAGAAAAATCGGCGCTAAGCGGCCGATGAGCGATGAAGCGATCTGTTCGTTGCTGGCCTGGCGCGAGGCGATGTCGCCTATGAAGCGCTGGGCAAAGAAGTTCACCGGCAGCCGCAGCAGGTGCCACATGAAGGAGGCATTGGCCTCCACAGCCAGCCCGCCTTCGATCTTCAGCCAGTAGATGCTCTGGATCGCGGTGACCACAAACTGAAAGATCAAGGTGATGGCCATGGCCCCCAAAAGCGGCGCTAACCATTCGGGGTTGCCTCCCGAAAGGACATGATCCATAAAGATGCGGGAGAAAATGGGCGTAAGCAGCCGAACTCCCGTGAGCAGTACGCCTGTTAAGATCACAAAGGCGAAGGCGGCAGCCGTACCCCGCAGGCGTTTCTTGGCAAACTCCCAAACGCTTTTGGGCTTGCCTGATGGAACGAAATCGGGTGTCTTTTCAAAGGTGAGGACAATACCTGTGAAGGACTCGTCTAACTCCTGGAGAGTCACTTCTATGCGTCCCCGGGCAGGATCGTTCAACACTGCCCTGCCCCTCTTGAAGCCGCAGAGGACCACGAAGTGGTTGAAGTTCCAATGGATGATGGCCGGCAGCGGGAGTTCACGCAGGGCTTCAGGCTCCTTGCGGTAGCCTTGGGCCTTAAGCCCATGGGTCCTGGCCACCGTCAGCAGACTGCTGGCTTTGCTGCCGTCACGGGAGACTCCGCATTCTTCCCGCACCTGTTCCAGGGGCAGCCACTTACCATGGTAGGCCAAAACCATGCAGAGGCAAGCTGCTCCGCATTCTACGGCCTCCATTTGCATGATTGTGGGGACTTTCGCTACTTTCGCCATGGTCCTCTCCTCTGATCAAAACACCAGTTGGAAGGGCTTATAGTTCTCGATCACGATCTGCAGGCGGCAATAGGTTCCCAGAGACAGGGGCAGACCTTTCCCCTTGTCATTGGACCACTTGACTCCATTCGGCGAGTCGGGATCAACGGCAAGGGTTATCCTCACTTCCACGCTGTTCTCGCGGGGAAACAGTCTTTGGGCATACTGAATATTGCCTACAGCTGCCAACACATCTTCTTCAGATACGGGATAGGACCCGACTCCGGTGATGTGTCCGTAGATGAACCCATATTCCTCGCGGGGGGCGAACTCGGGAGATACCTGCACCTCCATGCCCTCCTTCAGCTTCTGCGCCGCCGAGGTGGGTACATAGGCTATGACCTGCTGCTTATCTGCGTACTTCTCTAACTTGACGATGGTGGCGATCACTTCCGTGGCCGATACGGTCTCGTCCGTTCTCCTGGCAGAAAGAACAATCCCGGAGACAGGCGATAGGACCAAAGACTTGCTTTCGTACTCAGCCATGAGGGCGGAGATGAGCCCCTCATCCGGCTCTGGAGTGCTTCTGGCTTCGTTGATCCTGCGGATCAGATCCTCTTGGGGAATGACCGCGAGAATCTGGCCAGCTTCCACGTAGTCCCCCACTTTCACTCGCATGTTGGTGATCCTGCCGCCCGCTGCCGGGACGACTTGAGCGACCCCATGCTGAGGAAAGATAATCCCGGTGGCGTGGACAGTGTCGGGTATGTTTCCGTAAACAGCCCAGAAACCCACTGCTAATAAGAGCACTAAACAAGCCAGAAGTACACTCCACACTCCGGGATTGGTTATCTTCACATATTCATTCAGCTGCTCTGGAGAGGAAATCCTTTCCAGAGCCGTCTTGCGAAAGAGGTTCGATGACATGCTGGGGTTCCTCCTTGAACAAAAGGCGGCTGACCCCCCCGCCCGCATAATTCCATTTATTGCAATAATAATACAATAGAACGAAAGGGAGGGCAAGTCCACTCTACTGGGTCTGGGTTACCTTCCAGGTTACCTTTCCGTATCTTCCTCCTCCCCCCGGCTGGATATGAAAGCGGCCCTCCCTAAACTTACGGATGCAGGAGGCAGTCTGCTCCCCCGCGGCCCGGCTGATCTCGTCCAGGGAAGCGTGGTAGAGAATCTCCAGCTCCGTGCCTACTTCCCTTAACAGTTTGCCGTAAGTGATTGGGCCCACACCAGGCAGCATGGCTAGGGGAATATGCACCTGGTAAGGGGGTTTCCGGGGGGCTTGTCCCCGGCAGTCGGCGATTTCCCGCACCCGATCCCATACGCCCGTGATCATCTTTCTCCCACACTGGGGACACGCCAATACGGCGTCGTCTCCCGCAGCCAAAAGCATGCAGTGGGAGCAGAAACTCCGGTAGTATTTGCCAAGGCGCGGATCCATGCCGTGTACTGCCGCAACTCCCTTCCCCCCGTTCATCAATGCATCCCGCCAAGCACGGAAAGAGATGTTGGGAAGATCATAGGCGGTGAACTCCCGGGCGATGGTCCCTGGGCTGTGGGCATCTGAATTGGCCAGATAGGCCTGGCGGTGGGTGTCGGAAATGCCCAGGGCCATGGAGGTGTCGGCACTGAGCCCCAGCTCCAAACCGACAATCAGTTCAGGGTTTCTAAACATTTCACCGAGCCTGCGCACACAGCTGCCGTATACTCCTTTGTGGGGCGTAAAGGCATGGGCGGTCACCGCCACTCCCCCACAGGCCAGCACCGCCTGCAGCCAGGAATCTGCGTCCATTTTCAAGCGCTGCGTGGAAAGATGGGAGTTGGTCACAGCGGGCCAGATCAAGGAGGTATACTCCTGTACCGCTTGCAAACTGGGGAAGAAGCCTAGGAAGTGGGCTGCTCTTCCCTGCCCGCAGGCAATTTCCACTTCGCTGCCCAGGAATATTGTCACTTTACCCCAGCGGTATCCGCCATCGGGGATGGGCTGCAGAATTTGGGTGTTCGCCAAAGCCCAGAGCTCTTCCAGTACGCCCCTGCAGGCTGCATCCACTATGCCCACGAGCCGAAGGCCCTTTTGCTCTGCGGCTCTGATGATGTTTTCCAAGGTAAGGGCAGGTGAGGCGGTGATCTTCACCGCTTTTCCTTCCTTCGTGCGGCCAATGTGGATGTGCAAATCGCCGTATACTAGCGCCACTATACTCGCCCCTCCCTTAACCTGGACAACAACAGCGCGGCCGCGGCCACGCCATGAAAGAACAGGGGATCCTCCTTTGGTCCCCTGCCCATTGTGGAAAAGGGAAGATCGGCTGCAAGGAGCTGTTCATAGACCTCTCCCGTTTCCTCCCAGACAATGCGGTGCCGGAGCCCCTTAAGCTGCTCCGTCCAGTTGGACAGCTGCTGAAAAGAGGTGGGCAGAGGAAGCCAGACTGGTGCTTGGACCACCCTCCTGAACACCGTTTGTGTGTGATGGCTTAAGCCTAGGTGCCTGCTTCTAGATTCGCTTTCGCTTAGGCGGGGTATGGCCACGGGGATCCCCTGCAGCTGCAGCACCGCGTTGAGGAAAATGCCTTGTTCCATGGCAGTTGTGCCCCAGGTGGTTCCCGTACCTACCACGCCTGGTCCCATGAGCACCACGGCCAGATCGGCCTGGACTACGTGCTTGGCGGCCAAGAGAGCGCTATAGATGTTCACCGCTTCCAGATCGCCTCCAAAGGCATGACCAAAGGTGATCGTCGCAGCCAATAGGCCCTCCTGCTTGAGGGCGGTGACGGTCTGACTGAAACCTAGGGGCAGGGCTGCTCCATCGCTCATCAGGTACACTAAGCGCCGGCCAGGAGCGTAGTGGGCAGTGAGCCAGGCCAAGGGGCCAAGCATACTGTGGAGGCTGCCCACCGCCACGGGCAGGCCGTGCAGCGAATCGGCCTGCGCCATGATCTCATGGTGGGGGCTGGCCTCTTCCTCCACGGACAGTACTCGCCCCTGCAAAGGCGTGTAGCGGAGCTTCATGATATGTCCCCGCTGAGCAGAAAGACTACGTTCCCGCCCGTCCACGGCGAGAACGTAGTGCCATCCTCCTGTGCCCAGCCGCAGGTTAACTGCGGTCGTATTCAGCAATACTCGATCGCCAGGCCGGCAGTACCCCGTAAACGCGGGGTAGCAGATGGCCTTGGCTTCGTGGGGTCCAATCAGCACCAAGAGCTCCTGGCGCCCAGGGAAATCATTGGCTGCTTGTACCAAACCCCACTGGGTAGAGCACTCCATACCTCAGCCTCCTAACGGATCTGCTATTGGTATGCCCTACCCCGCTCAAAAGCTTGCATGTTCAGTGGAATGAGGTGGTGATGGCGCTCGGAGATCACTGACTGCAGCGCCTGTTCAATGCTTTCCTTCTTCACCAGGCCGGTGGCTTCAACGAAGGCACCCAGCATAACCATGTTGGCGACCCGGGTGTTGCCTAGCCCGTCTGCTACTTCATTGGCCGGGACGGCTATGGTCCGGATGTCTTCCCGGGCAGACTGTTTGGGAACTAAAGATGAGTTGTACAAAAGCAGGCCGCCCGGCTTAATAGTGGGTTCGAAGCGATCAAAGGAGGGGCCATTCATCACCATGGCCACCGTAGGCTTGGTCACCAGGGGGGAGCCCACCTCGCCGCTGGTCACCACAACGGAGCAGTTGCAGGTTCCCCCGCGCTGCTCCGGGCCGTAGGACGGCAGCCAGGAGACGTTTTTATCTTCAATCATGCCGGCATAGGTAATCAATTGGCCTAGGACCAGAACGCCCTGGCCTCCGAAACCAGCCACTATAATCTCAGCCATATTACTCATCCTCCTCTGCCGTGATGTCTTTGTACACGCCAAGGGGATAATAGGGAATCATGTTCTCCTCCAGCCACTTCATGGCATTCACGGGGGTCATACCCCAGTTAACGGAACAAGTGGAGAGCACTTCCACCAAAGCAAAGCCCTTTTTCTGCTGCTGCATCTCAAAGGCTTTCTTGATAGCCCGGCCCGCCTGTAGGATGTGACGGGGAGTGTGGCTGGATACCCTGGCCAGATAGGCAGGCCCTTCCAGGGTGGCCAAAAGCTCGCAGATGCGAATCGGATGACCGGTCTCGCTGGCGCTGCGGCCCCTAGGTGAGGTGGCAGTAACTTGCCCGATGAGGGTAGTTGGGGCCATCTGGCCGCTGGTCATGCCGTAGATGGCGTTGTTGATGAAAATGACGGTGATGTTCTCTCCCCGGGCTGCGGCGTGGACTATTTCCGCCATGCCGATGGAAGCTAGATCGCCATCTCCCTGGTAGGTGAAGACGATCCGGTCTTCGGGAAGCACCCGCTTGATGCCGGTGGCCACCGCGGGTGCACGTCCATGGGCAGCCTGCTGCATGTCGCAGTTGAAGTAATCGTAAGCAAAGACGGAACAGCCCACACTGGCGATGCCGATGGTCTGCTCGCGAATCCCCAAAGCATCAATGGCTTCAGCCACCAGACGGTGGATAATCCCATGGGTGCAACCTGGACAGTAGTGCAGCTGGGCATCGGTCATGGCTTCCGGTTTCTGAAAGACTGTTTTCACTGGCTGACCCTCCCTTCCGCTAGCTCACGAATCTTGGCCAAGACTTCCTCAGGGGTGGGCACCATGCCGCCCAGGCGCCTGCAGAGGTAAACGGGGCTCTGTCCTTCCACAGCTAGGCGCACATCTTCGATCATCTGGCCTGCACTCATCTCCACCGCTAAGAATTTCTTCTCCGGTCCAGCCAGGTCCTTAAGTCTCCGTTCCGGGAAGGGGAAGAGAGTTATGGGCCTGAACAAGCCCACCTTTATTCCTTCCTGCCTGGCCTGCTCCATGGCGGAACGGGCAATGCGGGCCGATGTCCCGTAGCCCACCAAGATGATCTCCGCATCTTCCGTCCCTTCTTCCTGCCAGCGCACCTCTTCCTCCTTGATCCGCTCGTACTTCTCCAAGAGCCTTTCAACTTTCTTTTCCAGCGATTCAGCAATGATATCTAAGGTGTTGACTACATTGGGCTTGCGGTTCACCGCTCCCGTTGTTGCCCACGGTTTCTCCACCTGCAGGGGCTCAAAGGTGTCCGGGAAATCCACAGGCTCCATCATCTGGCCCAAAATCCCATCACTGAGGATCATGACCGGATTCCGCCATTTATCCGCTAGATCAAAGCCCAGAGCTGTAAGATCGGCCATTTCCTGTACGCTGCCTGGTGCCAGCACGATCAGCCGATAGTCGCCGTGTCCCCCGCCCTTCACCGCCTGGAAATAATCACCTTGGCTCGGCTGGATGCCGCCGAGGCCCGGCCCGCAGCGCACCACGTTCACAATCACGCAGGGTAGCTCCGCCGCAGCGATGTAAGAAATCCCTTCCTGCTTCAGGCTGATGCCGGGGCTGGAAGATGAAGTCATGACGCGGGCACCTGCGCCGGCAGCACCGTAGACCATGTTGATGGCGGACACTTCGCTTTCTGCCTGCAGGTATACCCCTCCCCGCAGGGGCAGTTGATCTGCCATGTAGCCAGGTATCTCGTTCTGGGGTGTGATGGGATAACCGAAAAAGGCTTTGCAGCCTGCCCGAATGGCAGCCTCGGCCAGCGCCTCATTGCCTTTCATTAACACTTTGGCCACGGGATCACTTCCTTTCAGGAATCTCACGTTTGATAGTCAGCACTAGATCAGGACATATGACACCACAGAGAGTACACCCTGTGCACTTCTCAGGTTGATAGACCTCCACAGGGTGATAGCCCCTGGAATTGATGGATTTGCTCAAGCGCAGCACCTCATGGGGACAGGCGGTTACGCACAAGCTGCAGGCTTTGCAGCGCTCTTCGTTGACAAGAACTTGACCGCGCACCGAATCACCTCCTTCCACGGATGTTCAAAGGGCATTGAAATAGCGGATTAGGATTTGTTGGGCGCATATTCTTTGGCACTTGCTTCTCCAAGGAGAACCTGCAGAGCTCCCAAGGCTAAGGCCTCCAGTTCGTTCTCACCAGGAAGGACCAGCAGTGGAGCAATAAACTCAACCCTGGGCCGAATCTCCTCAACCAGCTCAGGCGAGTGGGCCAGTCCGCCAGTGAGGACGATCTGGTCGACTATACCGCAGAGAACCGTACTGATCCTCCCGATTTCCTTAGCGATCTGATAAGCCATGGCCTGGAAGTAGAATTGGGCCTGCTCATCGCCTTGCTGCATGCGGGCTACGATCTCCCTGCTGTCATTGGTGCCTAGATGGGCCACCAAGCCCGAACGCCCCACGAACTCTTTCATCAGTTCAACCTTGGTACAGCCGTGCTCAAAGAAGTAATTCACCAATGCATGCGTGGGCAGCGAACCCACTCGTTCAGGGGAAAAGGGCCCTTCCCCCGAAAGGGCGTTGTTCACATCCACCACCCTGCCCTTCCTGTGGGCTCCCACAGAAATGCCGCCTCCTAGATGGGCCACAATGAGGTTGAGCTCCTCGTAAGGCTTCCCCAGCAGGGCGGCTGCCTTTCTGCCGTTGGCCCGCTGGTTCAGGGCGTGGAAGATGGAGATACGCTCCAGGCTTGGGTGGCCGCTGATCCTGGCCACGGGTTCTAGTTCATCCACCACCACCGGGTCCACAATAAAGCCGGGAATGCTCAGACGCTTGCTCAAATCATAGGCGATGAGGCCGGCGAGGTTGGAGGCGTGTTTGCCATAGCGCCCCTGGGCCATGTCCTGCACCATCAGCTCATTGATGCGGTAAGTACCTCCCGGTATGGGGGCCAGCAGGCCGCCTCGGGCCACGATGGCCGTCAGCGAGCTCAGCTCAACCCCTTCCGCCTCCAGCCATTCCACGATGACTCGCTCGCGGAACTCCTTTTGATCCACGATGTCGGAAAAGCGAGCCAGATCCTGGTTGGAATGGTGCAGGCTGGTGGTGCGGATTTGAACCTCGTTGCGGTAGATGGCAAGTTTAGTGCTTGTGGAACCGGGATTGACTACTAGAATCAAATGCTCCATATTTCTCCTCCCTAGTGGGTCTCCAGGGCCAGGCAGGCCACCGCGATGGAGTTGAGTTTGGAAGCGCTGCTGTCCGCCCGCGAGGTGAGGACAATGGGGCATTTAGCGCCCGTAATCACCCCGGCCACGGAAAACCCGCCCACATAGACCATGGATTTGTAGAGGATGTTGCCTGCGGTGATCTCGGGAACCAGGAAGATATCTGCCTGGCCGGCCACGGGACTATTGATGTCCTTCTGCGCCGCCGCTTCCTTGGAATAGGCGTTGTCGAAGGCCAGGGGTCCGTCTACGATGGCAGGTTTGGAAAACTGCTTGCGGTATCCCATAAGGGTCAAAGCCGCCGCATCTAGGGTGTCCTGCATCTGGGGGTTCACCGTTTCCACCGAGGCCAATACAGCCGCCTTGGGATTGGCCAGGCCGATGGACCAGGCAAACTGAATGGCATTATCCAGAATCTGGGCCTTTTGCGTGAGATCGGGCTTGATGTTCATGGCCGCATCGGTGAGCAAAACCAGCCGTTTAGTGGGCAGTTCCACAATGGTGATGTGACTGAGCAGTGTTGCCTGGCGGATTCCCGTTTCCTTGTTGACCACGGCCCTAAGGATGACACTGGTATTGAGGTGGCCCTTCATAAGTACGTGGCCGCGACCTTCTCGGATGAGGCGCACGGCCTCCGCGGCTCCTTCCGCCGGATCTGAGGCCGCGTGGAGAGTAAAGCCTGCGAGATCGATGTGGCCCTGTTCCGCAGTTTTCCGTACTTGGTCTGGAGGCCCAGTTACGATCACTTCTCCTAGGAAACCTTCGTCCAGGGCCTGGCGGCACGCCTCCAGCACTCCCCCGTCCACGCCCCAGGCTAAGATTAGATTTTTGGCAGAACGGCCCTGCAAGCCTTTCCTCAGCTGAGCAAATCCCATGATCAACACTCCTTCAGCTTAGATTGACAATGGGTTCTTTGGCCAGGATCCTCCCGGCACCTGCCAACAAAGCAGCCAATCCCTGGTTGCCAGGAACCACGGAAATTGGTGCCATAAAAGCCACTCGCCTCCGAAGCTCTACCATAAACGGCTCTACCTTGGCCAGTTCACCCCCGCAGATGATGGCATCCACCTGCCCGGCCAGGACCGCGGCCAAGGCGCCGATTTCCTTGGCGACTTGGTAAACCAGGGCGTCCCTCACCAAAGCCGCCTGCTCACCTTGGGCGGTAAACAGATCGGCCAGGCGTTCCAGGCCCAGATAGCCGCGGAGACCCCCTTCCACACTGAGCGTCTTCAAAACCTCTTGGCGCTGGGGATGGGAGCTGCAGAGTTCCAAAACACCATCAAAGGGCAGTCCCCCGCTGTGGTAGAGGGCAAAGGGTCCCTCATCGGCGCTGGAAAGGCAGTCCACCACCTTTGTTCCCACCACCGCACCCAGCTGGTGCACCTCATCAAGGTGAGCAACAATGAAGCGCCCTTCGCTGTGCCGAAGATCGCGCTTAGCAGCTTCCTGGCGAGCCAGGTATTTGAAGAGGAAATGGTCTGCAGAACAAGTACGCTGGATCGCGGGCGTACCAGTGACGCGTGCGTGGGGATGGCATTCGCCGCGGCTGGCAGGATCAATGAGGTAAATGGGAGTGGAAAGATGACTGGCCAGCACGGTGCACAGCTCTCGCCCACCCCACTCGGGTTCCAGTGCCGAATCCGTGTCGAGACGATAGATCCCGCTGGGCAGGTCCCCTTTGAGAACGCCGCTGGTGACAATGAACTCCAGATTTTCCCTTGCAACTCCGGCGGCTTCCAGCCATGGGAGTACTTGTTCCGAAACCGCGGACTCAAAATCGCTGGATGGGAGTGGAAAACTCGTGGCTGCGGAAACCTCCATGCCTCCCACACCCACGTGCAGGGTCCTACCGTGCAGGTAGACAGCCAGAACCGCCATAGGCATACCCCTTTTCTGTTAAGAAAAATGAAAAAGCAGGTGGTTCTTTCTACCTGCTTTATTACGATACTATTAATTTCTTTCTATATTAGCCCTCGATTTCCTTCTCTTCGGCGAGTGCTTCTTTGCGTGAGAGATTAATTCTTCCCTGGCGGTCGATCTCCACCACTTTCACCAGGACTTCATCGCCCACATTGAGCACGTCTTCCACCTTGCGCACCCGGCGGTTTTCCAACTGGGAAATGTGCACCAAACCTTCTTTGCCCGGGAGGATCTCCACGAAGGCACCGAAGTTCATGATCCGTTTCACCACTCCCAGATAGGTTTCGCCCACTTCCACATCCTTCACATAGCGCTCGATGAGCTTCTGGGCCTTGGCGCCGCCTTCTTCATCGGTTGAGGCGATATAGACGCGGCCATCATCTTCGATGTCGATCTCCACGCCTGTTTTGGCAATGATGTCCCGGATAATCTTGCCGCCTGGTCCAATCACATCGCGGATCTTGTCCACGGGAATCTCCATGGTGATAATGCGCGGCGCGTAGCGGGACAGCTCGGGACGGGGTTTGGCGATGCATTCACGCATCTTATCCAAGATGAACAGGCGTCCTTTCAGTGCCTGCTCCAGGGCTTCAGCCATGATTCCCTGGGTGACACCGCTGATCTTAATGTCCATCTGGAGCGCGGTGATGCCCTTAGCAGTGCCGGCCACCTTGAAGTCCATATCTCCCAGTGCGTCCTCTAAGCCTTGAATGTCCGTGAGAATGGTATACTTACCGTCCACCATGACCAAACCCATGGCGATGCCTGCCACCGGCCTTTTGATGGGCACGCCGGCATCCATGAGTGCCAGGGTGCTGCCGCAAACACTGGCCATGGACGAGGAACCGTTGGACTCCAGTACTTCCGAAACCAGGCGCAGCGTATAGGGGAACTCCTCTTCCTTGGGGATCACTGGGAGCAAGGCACGTTCTGCCAAAGCGCCGTGACCGATTTCCCTCCGGCCGGGTCCGCGTATGGGCCGTACCTCACCTACGCTGTAAGATGGGAAGTTGTAATGGTGGATATAGCGTTTGCTCTCTTCATCCGTAAGGCTGTCCAGGAGCTGTTCATCGGACTTCAGGCCCAAGGTGACGGACGTCAAAACCTGGGTCTGACCCCTGGTGAACAATCCACTGCCGTGCGCCCTGGGAAGCAGTCCCACTTGGCAGCTTATGGGGCGAATCTCATGGGGCTTGCGTCCATCCGGCCTCAACTTGTCTTGGGTAATGGCCCGGCGCACTTCTTCCTTAAGTACGGCGTCGAAGACGGCATCGATGAACTTGCTCTGTTCTTCGTACTGCTCTTCTCCGAACTGTTCCTGGTAGGCTTCGTGGGCACCGGACTGCACTTCATCCAGGAGCCTTTCCCTTTCCAGCTTCTCGCTGGCTCTAAGCGCCTGAACCAGATCTTCATAGACGTGCTCCCGTACCCAGCGATCCAGATCCACTTCCGGCTGGAAAACGGGGACTTCTGCCTTTTCCTTGCCAATCTGCTCCCGGATCTCTTCCTGCAGAGCGCAGAGCTCCTTGATGGCCTCATGCCCAAAGGCGATGGCATCCAAGACTACCTGCTCTGACACTTCATTGGCAGCAGCTTCCACCATGGTGACGGCGTCTTTGGTGCCGGCAATGGTGATCTCCAGATCCGATTCGGCCTGCTCCGCCAGGGTGGGATTGAGCACAAACATTCCATCGATGTAGCCCACTTTAACTGCACCCACGGGGCCCGCAAAGGGGATGTTAGACACGGTGAGCGCGGCACTGGCTCCGATCAAACCGGCGATGGTTGGTGAGTTGCTCTTGTCCACGGACATTACCGTGACGACGATCTGCACATCATTGCGGAATCCTTCCGGAAAGAGGGGCCGCAGTGGGCGATCGATCATGCGCGCAGACAAGATGGCCTCTTCGCTGGGACGCCCTTCTCTCCTTCCCCAGCCGCCGGGAATCCTGCCCACGGCATACTGGCGTTCTTCATAGTCAACTAACAGCGGGAAAAAGTCGATCCCCGTCCTGGGTTCCTTGCTCATGGTGGCGGTAACCAGGACCACGGTCTCTCCGTAGCGGACTAGGACAGATCCATTGGCCTGTTTGGCAACGCCACCAAATTCCAGGGTCAGGGGTCTACCGGCTAGTTCCCTTGTAAACTCAACCTGCATATTCTAACCTCCATTTTTCATTGATCACTACAACTAGTATTTCCTGCGCGATCCAAAAAAGAGCGGGCGAAGTTACCCGCTCGTCTTTTATCGACGCAAACCCAGTTCCTCAATAAGATTACGGTAACGCTGAATGTCTTTTTTCATGAGATAGTTCAAAAGACCACGTCTCTGCCCGATCATCTTATAGAGGCCTCTTCTCGAATGATGGTCGTTCTTGTGAACTTTCAGGTGCTCAGTTAGCTCTTGAATCCTGTGAGTCAGGATGGCCACCTGAACTTCCGGGGAACCTGTATCACCCTCGTGACGGCTGAATTTCTTGATAATTTCGGCCTTAACCTCTTGAGAAAGCACCAAATCACCTCCAAAATCTGTATCATGCCACTTCCCAAGAACAACGCCGGAGGTACGCTGTTCCTAGCAAAGGGCTGTATTTGAGCTCTGGGCCTATGCCCTCGGCACATTGCTATTTTAGCACAACTCGTGCATCTTGTAAACGAAAATGGAGCAGCAGCTGCCTGGCTTTCTGCACATCCAAACTGATCTGGTCCTGGAGAGCCTCCGGGTTGGGGTAGCGGATGATATCCCGCATCCTCTGCAGGAACTGAATCTCTAGGCTCTCGCCGTAGAGGTCGGCTTCAAAATCAAGCAGATAAACCTCCACGGTCTGCAGCTTTCCAGCAAAGGTGGGATTGCGGCCGATGGAAGTGACGGCAGGAACACCCAGGCCCCCTGGGAGAACACACCAGGTCAAGTACACCCCTTCTCCCGGAAGCACCAGGAGAGGGTCGATTTGCAGGTTGGCAGTGGGAAAGCCAAGTTTTCTCCCGCGTCCTTGACCCCGCACCACCTTGCCCTGGTAATCGGGGAAACGGCCCAGGTACTCCGCGGCCTGTTCCACCCGTCCTTCCTCTAATAACCTGCGGATTGTGGTGCTGCTCACCAGCTCGCCGGTGGCGGCATGTACCGAAGACACTACTGTCAGCTCAAATCCGTGCCGCCGGGCCTGTTCCTTGAGGAAATCCACATCGCCGGCGCGGCCTCGACCGAAGCGGTAATTGAAGCCGCAGATTATGTGCTCCGCCTTGAGCTGGTCCAGGAGAATCTGGCCCACAAACTCCTGGGCTTCCAGGGCGGCAATTTCTGGCCCAAAGGGGAGCCAGGTCACCTCCTGGATTCCGCAGGACTGAATGAGCTTAACGCGAGCAGGGAAGGAGCTGATCAGGCGAAACTGCCCCCGGAAGTACTGTTCAGGCGGATAATCAAAGGTAAAGACGGCACTGGTGCCCCCCTTTGGCCTGAGGGCCGCTGCCGTCTCCAGCAGTTTTTGATGTCCCCTGTGGACTCCATCAAAGGTCCCCAAGGCGACGCTGCGGGCTGAAGCATTAGTTCGATTAATCCAGTTTAGTTCCATGCGCTGCACCTATTCCATGAAGACTCTAAACGGTTGGCAGACCAACTGATCTGTCCGCCTGATTTCTGCCAGGGCGAGCATCTCGCCATCCACACTGAGGAGCACCACATCATCGCCCACCGTCAAGGCGCTGGGAACGTCCAAAAGATGCTCGGGCAGGATGAACTGGCCATTTTTGATCCGCTCTTCCACCAGGGGATGCACCTTAACCTGGGTCCAGCCGGGCAGAGCGGTTTGCATGGGCAGTAGAAACTCCATGTTACCTTCGGCCGCCAGCGCGGTGATCTCTTCCAGGGTGTGGGCGTCCGCGCTGCGGAAGGGGCCGCTGCTCATCCTGGTGAGAAAAGACATGTGAGCGCCCACGCCCAGCTTCTCGCCGATATCGTGGCAGAGGGTGCGGATGTAGGTCCCTTTGGAGCAGGAGATTCTGAGCAGGACGCGGGTCCCAAAGCCCAGGGTTTCCTGTTCGTGCCAGATGGCCATGATATTGATGGAATGGATCTGAACCTGCCTGGGTTTGCGGGGAACGGAAAGGCCCTGGCGCTCTAGCTCATAGAGCCGCTTGCCCCCCACCCGTACCGCGGAGGCCATGGGGGGCGTCTGCCAAATGGACCCACGAAAGGAAGCCAGCGCCTCGGCCAACTCCTTGGGAGATACGGAAAAGCGGGTGTTTATGCTCTGGGTCTCGCCGCTGGCATCCTGAGTGTTGGTGGCGATCCCCAGCGTAAGCTCTGCCACGTAGGTCTTGTCATAATCAGTGAGATAATTGGACAGGCGTGTGGCCCTGCCCACAAGGATAGGCAGCACTCCGCTGGCACCTGGATCCAGTGTCCCCCCGTGGCCGATTCTCTTCATCTTGAGCAGCCGGCGGAGAAACCCCACCACCTGATGGGAACTCATGCCAGGAGGTTTTAGGACATTAACTATCCCGTTCATGTAGCTCACCTGTCTGCAAGTAACGCTGGGCTGTGCTGGTCACCTCTGCAACGATCTCCTGGAAGTCACCGCTCAGGGTGGCCCCTGAAGCCAGTTTGTGGCCTCCTCCTCCGAAGTGACGCGCCAGGCTGCCCACATCCACCTCATTGGCCCTTAAGCCCAGCCTGATCAGCCCCGGGCTCACTTCCCGGAAGACCATGGCGATTTCAGCGCTGTCCAGCATCCGGGCAAAGGAGACCAAGTGATCAGTCATCTCAGGATCCACGCCGTAACGCAGGAAGTCTTTGTAGCGCACCGCCATCCAGACAATTCTGCCGTTCTGGGCAGTCTGCATGTTGCTGAGGGCAAACCCCAAAAGCTGCAGGAACCCCAGGGGCTGTTTGGAGAAAATCTCCCGGGCGATGCGCGCTGGGTCCACCCCGTAGCCCAGCAGTTCGCCGGCAATGCGCAGCACTTCGCCGTTGGTGTTGGCGTGGCGAAAGCCTCCCGTATCACCGACAATTCCGGCGTAGATAACCGAGGCGATCTCTTGGTCAAAGGGGACATCCAGCATGCGCAGGATGCGGTAGACGATTACGCTGGTGGCGGCTTCTGACGGTTCAACATAGACCAGATCTCCCACTCCGCGGCCGCGCTGATGATGGTCGATGTTCACCAACTCTTTGGCCTGGAGAACTCCGCCAGCGATGCCGCCTGTGCGCTGCGGTTCGCAGTCTACCACGATTACGCAGCTGTCACCCGGTGTAAACTCTTCTCCTTGAAACTCAATCTTGTCCAAGCCCGGCCAGGTCAGATAGGGGGGCAGAGGGTCGGCACTGACCAGGCGGCAGTGTTTGCCCAGCTTAGTCAGGCCAAAGTAAAGGCCGAGCATTGAACCCAGGCTGTCTGGATCGGGGCCCTCATGGCCCACAATGATGAAGTCATTTCTGTCCTTGAGATACTGCACAATCTCGTTAAGGCTATTCATTGCTACTTTCATCTTCCTTTGATGTCTGCAGCGATTTGAGCAGGGCATCCATCCTGGCGCCCTGTTCCAGGGACGGGTCGAAGAGGAAGACGATTTCCGGAGTATGCCTCACCCGCAGGCGCTTGGCCAGCTCAGAACGGACAAACCCCTTGGCCCGCTCCAGTCCCTCCAGAGTCCGCTCCCGCTCTTCTTCACCACCCAGCTGGCTGAAATAGACCTTGGCTACAGCTAGATCCCGCGACACTTCCACGTCGGTAATGCTGATCATGCCTAAACGGGGATCCTTGACTTCCATGGCCAGGATGCTGCTTACTTCACGCTTGATTTCTTGGGCTAATCTACCCAGCCTTTCTGTCATCTATCCGTCACCGTCCTAAAGACTACGTTCCACCTTCACCATGATGAAGGCTTCCAGTACGTCGCCTTCCTTAATGTCATTGAAGCGTTCTAGGCCAATTCCGCATTCGTAGCCGTGGGCTACCTCCCGCACATCGTCCTTAAAGCGCCTTAGGGAAGCGATCTTCCCTTCGTGCACAATGACGTTGTCACGCAGTACGCGCACTTCTGCGGCGCGGGTGATCTTCCCATCCAGCACATAACAGCCAGCCACGACGCCTCCAGGAACCTTGAAAGTCTGGCGCACTTCGGCTCTGCCCAGCACCTCTTCCTTGAACTCTGGATCCAAGAGCCCCTCCATGGCAGCCTTCACATCATCCAGCAGGTTGTAGATGACTCGGTAGACGCGGATGTCCACTCCATCACGCTCCGCAGCCTTACTGGCGTTGGGTTCAGGCCGCACGTTGAAGCCGATAATCACTGCATTGGATGCAGTGGCCAGCAGAACGTCTGATTCGGAAATGGCACCAACGGCTTGGTGAATCACATTCACCCGCACTTCGTCTGTGGACAGCTTCTCCAAGGCCGATCGCACCGCTTCCGCAGAACCCTGTACATCGGCTTTGATCACCAGGTTCAGCTCTTTCACTTCGCCTTCCTGGATCTTGCGGTACAGATCATCAAGGGTAACCCTAGTGGTTCTGCTCAGCTCCTTTTCCCGCTGCTTCTGCTGCTGAATGCCGGCCACTTGACGAGCGGTCTGCTCATCTTTCACTACCACAAAAGCATCCCCGGCCTGGGGCACATCGGAAATGCCCAAAACCTCAACGGGAGTGGAAGGAGTGGCTTCCTTGATCTGCTCACCCTGATCATTGATGAGAGCCCTGACTCTTCCGCAGTAGTTGCCCACCACAAAGGCGTCGCCCACCCGGAGCGTGCCTTGGGAAATGAGTACGGTGGCAACTGGCCCCCTACCGCGATCCAGTTTCGCATCGATTACGGTGCCGCGCGCTGGGCAATCGGGGTCTGCTTTTACGTCTTCAACTTCTGCAACTAAGAGGATCATTTCCAAAAGGTCTTCAATACCTTCGCCGCGCAGGGCAGAGATGGGCACGGCAATGGTGTCTCCTCCCCATTCTTCAACCACCAGTCCGTGTTCTGTCAACTCCTGCTTCACCCGATCGGGGTTGGCTGCGGCCAGGTCCATCTTGTTGATGGCCACGATGATGGGCACTTCTGCAGCTTTGGCATGGTTGATGGCTTCCACTGTTTGGGGCATAACCCCGTCGTTGGCAGCCACCACTAATACTGCGATATCCGTCACTCTGGCGCCACGGGCCCGAATGGCTGTAAAGGCTTCGTGGCCCGGGGTATCCAAGAAGGTGATCAGTTTTCCGTTGTATTCGATCTGATACGCCCCTATATGCTGGGTGATCCCCCCCGCCTCAGTGGCGGTTACTTTAGTCTCGCGAATAGAGTCCAGCAGCGTTGTCTTGCCGTGATCGACGTGTCCCATAATGGTGACCACCGGGGGTCTGGGCACCAGTCTGGCGGGATCCTGTTCCACTGGGGCAAAGATCTCTTCGGCTAGATCTAGCTCGGGCTCAGCTTCAACTCCAAAACGCTGAGCAATAGCTGCGGCGGTGTCATAATCCACGGTTTGAGTGAGGGAAGCCATGACGCCGATCTTCATCAGCTGCCTGACCACATTAGTGCCAGGTACTCCTATCTTCTGAGCCAGCTCATTCACTGATACGCTTTCGCCCAGCGTGATCCGTTTGGGCTTTTTCTCGGCGGCAGGCCGCTCCTGTGCTTCCGCCCGCTTGGGGCCGCGCTTCTTTTTGCGCAGCTTGGGAGCTTCTTCAGGCTCTTCCTCTTCCTTGAAGGTACGCCGCTTCTTCTTGACCACCTTGGTTTCTTCCAGCTCAAGGGGCTCTTCTTCCGTTTCTGGGGCAAAGTGCTCCCTGAGCATATTGGCGATATCTTCGTCGATGGAGCTCATATGATTTGTCACATCTGCTCCCAGGTCGTTGAGGAAATCCACCACGTCTTTGCTCTTCAAATCGAGTTCCTTTGCCAGCTCATAGATCCTTATTTTATTCACCATCGGCATCACTCCTATCATTCTCCTGCACTGACTCTCTCACGTTTTCCCCGATCACCTTAGCAAAATTGCGGTCCGCTATTCCCACCACTGCCCGGGGGGCTTTGCCCATGGCTTGACCCAAGAGGGCTTTGGAACCCGCGATCGCGGCAGGAACTTGATAGTTGCGAGCCAGTGCGCTGAATTTGCGGCGAGTGTTCTGGGAGGCATCACGGGCAATGATCATGAGCAGCACTCTGCCCCGCCTCACTGCGCCTTCCACTGCATCTTCCCCCGACACAGCCTTACCGGCCCGAGTGGCTAAGCCCAGATAGCTGTAGAATTTATCTTCATTATTATTCCTGCTGTTCATGGAGCACCCGCTTTAAGTTCTCCAAGATCTGTTCTGGAATGGAAGTCTCCAAGGCTCTCTGGATCTGCCGACCCTTCACAGCGTTTTCCAAGCAGCGTTCCTGGGGATGGATGTACACCCCGCGTCCCGGGCTCTTGCCAACTAAATCAAGGGTCACTTCGCCCTCGGGACTGCGCACCACGCGAATTAGCTCCCGCTTGGGCGCAGCCGTGCGGCAGCCCACACAGGTGCGCATGGGGACGTGTTTTTTGCGCATGTCCTACCACCTACTTCTCTTTTTCAAAGTCAAAGTCGATGGAAATCAGCTGTGACAAGTCTGTGATAACTTTTTCCTTCTTCTTTTTCGGCTTTGCAGTTTCCTGCTTTTCTTGGGGAGTGGCCGGCGTGGGAGCCGCTTCTATGGCTCCAAAACGTTCCTGCCAGCTCTTCCGTTTGGTTATATTAGTCAGACTAGCCAGGTCTTGTTCACTGATGGGCTGCACAGCGGGGGCCTTGGGTTCCTCTTTCACTGCCGGTTCTGGCATTTCTTCAGCTTCTTCGGGTTCAGCTTCCACGATAACCTCGACTTCAACTTCCTCGGCGTCCATGAGATCAGGCTCAAGCTCAAGTTCTGCCTCTTCGAGCTCCAAGCCCTCTTCCGGCAGCTCTGGTTCTCTGATGAACTGTTCATACAAGCCGAGCTCATCTGCTTGCGTTTCGCTCTTGATGTCGATCCTCCAGCCCGTGAGGCGCGCGGCAAGGCGGGCATTCTGCCCTTCTTTGCCGATGGCCAGAGAGAGTTGATCATCGGGAACCACTGTATGAGCCACCTTTTCATCCTCATCGGTAACCACATAAAGCACCTTCGCGGGGCTGAGGGCGTTTTTCACGAACTCGCTCAGATCCCGTTCCCACTGCACAATGTCGATCCTTTCATTGCCCAGTTCGGCAACTACCGCCTGCACCCTGTTGCCCCGGGCGCCGACACAGGCACCAACTGGATCCACATCCGGGTCGCGGCTGTACACAGCCACCTTGGAGCGGTTGCCCGCCTCCCGGGCCACGGACTTGATTTCCACTTCCCCGCTCTGAATCTCGGGCACTTCCAGTTCAAACAGGGCCCGCAGCAGCCCCGGATGCGTTCTGGATAAGAAGATTTGGGGTCCTTTGCTGGTCTGCCGTACTTCGTTGATGTAAAAGCGCAGTTTCATGTGGGGGCGGTAGACCTCACCTGGGATCATCTCGCTGGCAGGCAGCACCGCTTCCACGTCGCCTAAATCCACCAGAGCCTGGCGCTGATCAGCTCGCTGCACGGTGCCTAGGACCACATCGCCTTCTCGGTTGGAGTATATATCATAAACGATGGAACGTTCTGCTTCCCGGATTTTTTGAATTACTACCTGTTTGGCGGTCTGGGCAGCAATCCGGCCGAAATCCGCTGGGGTCACCTCCCGCTCCACCACATCGCCAAGTTCGTAGTTGACATCCAGCTCCCGCGCTTCTTCCAGCGAGATCTCAACCGTTTCATCCTCCACCTCGTCCACCACCACTCGGCGGGAGTAGACGCGAATGTCCCCGGTATGCTGGTTGAACTCCACGCGCACACTGGAGGAGGAACTGGCTCCGTAGTTCTTTTTGTACGCGGAGACTATGGCGGTCTCAATTGCGTCCAAAAGGAGCTCCTTGGAAATGCCCCTCTCCTTTTCCAGTTCAGTCAATGCACCAATCAATTCCAAATTCATCCCTGTTGGCCTCCCGTTTTAGAGCTCCAAAGCCAGGTTAGCCTTGGAAATCAGCTCTAGGGGGATTTCTATGGTTTCCCCTTCCCATTCTAAAACAACATTGTCTCCCTTGAGTCCCATCAAGATGGCCTCGAAGCGCTTGCGCCCATGGATGGCGCTGTAAGTACGGATCTGCACCTTGCGCCCCGCGAACCGCTCATAATCGGAGGACTTCTTTAGGGGCCGCTCCAATCCCGGAGAAGAGACTTCTAAGAAATAGGGTCCTGGAATGGGATCTGCTGCATCGAGCTTCACGTCTAGAGCTTCGCTCACCTGCCGACAGTCGTCTAGATCCACCCCACCAGGTTTGTCTATGAACACCCGGAGAATCCAGCCGCTGGATTCCTTCACATACTCCACATCCACTAACTCCAGCTCTGTCCCTTCCACAATCTCCTGGGTCCAATCAGTGACCAGCTTCTCGATATGTACACGACTCAAAGCGCATATCGCCCCCTTTTTGCACATTATGCCCGCTTTCTGTACCCATACGTCAAAAGAGTGGGCTGATCTCCCACTCTCCCGGCAACTCATCAGTTTACAGTCGCATTATAACACAAGAACTAAAAAAGTGTCAATTGATTCGTTTCGGGCAGGCCTTCCAGACACCCGTGGAGGCGCATGGCCTCGATGACTGACTTGGTAATACCTGCCCTGGTTCGCAGATCTTCGATGGAGATGAACTCCCCTTCTGCCCTGGCCTGCACAATGCTGTTGGCCGCGCTTGCCCCCACTCCCTGGAGCGAGGCAAAGGGCGCGCGCAGGGCGGAACCCTCTATCCGGAAAACCCGGGCCTCAGATTTGTAGAGATCCACGGGCAGGAAACTGACTCCCCTCACCATGGCCTCCAGAATGATCTCCAGCAGCGTGACCAGACTCCGCTCTTTGGGTGTAGCCTCATAGGCCTTGTTGGTGATCCGGGCCAGTTCAGCTCGGACTGCCTGTTCACCGCCTTTGACCAGCTGGGCATCGAAATCTCCAGCCTGGAGGGAAAAGAGGGCGGCGTAGAAGGCCAGGGGATAATGAACCTTAAAATAGGCGATGCGGAAGGCCATCATCACATACGCCACCGCGTGGGCCTTCGGGAACATATAGCTGATCTTGTTGCAGGAGTCGATATACCACTGGGGGACGTCGTACTGTTTCAGCAGATCTTCATCCGCTTCCGTGAGCCCCCTCCCCTTGCGCACCTGTTCCATGATGCGGAAGGCGTGCTGGGACTCCACCCCTTTGAGCATAAGGTAGGACATGATGTCGTCCCTGGTGGCGATAACGTTGCCGATATCCGTGATCCCGGCCTTGATCAGCTCCTGGGCGTTATTGGTCCACACGTTGGTGCCGTGGGAAAGTCCGCTGATGCGCACCAGGTCGCTGAATGTCTTGGGTGATGTTTCCTCCAGCATCTGGCGGACGAACCTGGTCCCGAACTCCGGGACTCCTAAGGTGCCCACGGGCGTGCCAATCTGCTCGGGCGTAACCCCCAGACTCTCCGTGGAAGAAAAGATGGACATGGTTGCTGGATCGTTTAGGGGAATCTCCAAGACCGATACCCCAGTGAGATCCGCAAGCATGCGCAGCATGGTCGGATCATCATGGCCCAAGATATCCAGCTTCACCAGGCAGTCCTCTAGGGCATGGTACTCGAAATGGGTGGTAATGGTTCCGCTGCTGGGATCATTGGCCGGATACTGGATGGGTGTAAAATCATAGACCTCCATCTGCTCAGGGATAACCACCATCCCCCCTGGGTGCTGCCCTGTGGTGCGGCGTACACCCGAGAGCTTGCTCACCAAGCGGTTTATCTCCGCATTGCGTCTGTTTTCATTGATCTGCTCCAGGTACTTCATGATAAACCCGTATGCCGTCTTGTCGGCGAGGGTGCCAATGGTGCCGGCGCGGAACACCTGTTCACGGCCGAACATCTCCTCCGTGTAACTGTGGATCGCGCCTTGGTACTCGCCGCTGAAGTTGAGATCGATGTCGGGCACCTTATCGCCGTGGAAGCCCATGAACACCTCAAAGGGTATGTCGAACCCGAGCTTGTTCAGGGAAGCTCCGCATTCTGGACACTCACGGTCGGGCAGATCCACCCCTGAACCCACCTCGCCCGCGGTGAAGAACTCACTCCAGTGGCACTGGGGGCACACGTAGTGGGGCGGCAGAGGGTTTACCTCCGTGATCTCGCACATGGTGGCCACCAGCGAAGAACCCACAGACCCGCGGGAGCCCACCAAATACCCGTCGTCCAGGGACTTTTTTACCAGCTTGTGGGCTACTAGGTAGATGGAGGCATACCCATGGTCGATAATGGCCTTCAATTCCCGCTCCAGACGGGCCTGGACCAGTGAGGGCAGAGGAGATCCATAGATTTCCTGCGCCTTGGCGTAGGTCATCCTTTCCAGCTTCTGCTCCGCTTCGGGAAGATGCGGCGGGTAAAACCCAGATGGTACCGGGCTCATATCCTCAACTGCCTCCGCTATCCTGCGTGGGTTCTCCACCACCACTGCGTAGGCTTGGTCCGGGTCCAAATAGGTGAACTCTTGGAGCATCTCTTCTGTGGTGCGGTAATAAAGGGGGGCAGGATGCTCCACATCCCCCATCCCCTTCCCCGCTAGGAGAATGGTGCGCACAAAGCTGTCCTCAGGCCTAAGGAAGTGGACGTCGCCCGTGGCTACCACAGGTTTATTCAACCTCTCGCCCAGTTTAACAATCTGCTGATTGATGCGGATCAGGTCTTCCCTGGAGTGCACGTGGGTTGTGCCGATGAGAAACTCGTTGTTCGCCAAGGGCTGGATCTCCAGATAATCGTAGAAGTCCGCGGTTTTCAAAACGTCGGGGTGCTGGTTCAAAACAGCCCGGTAAACTTCCCCTGCTTCGCAGGCCGAACCCACAATCAAGCCCTCGCGGTATTGTTCCAGCAGGGCCCTGGGAATGCGCGGCGTCCTGTAGAAGTAGTCGAGGTGTGAGTGGGAAACCAAGCGATATAGGTTTTTGAGGCCTGTACGGTTTTTGGCCAGCAGTACGATGTGGAAGGGCCGGGCTTTGCTTTCGGGATCGTCGATCAAGTAACCTTCCACCCCGTAGATTACCTTAACGCCGTGCTTCTTGCCAGCCCTGTGGGCGTCCGGAAAGGCCTGCACTACCCCGTGGTCAGTGATGGCCACCGCATCATGGCCCAGGGAAGCAGCGAGCTTCATGAGCTGTTCCACTTCAATGGTTCCATCCAGCCCACTCATTTTGGTGTGCAGATGCAGTTCCACCCTTTTAACCTGGGCGCTATCTTCCAGGCAGGGCGGGGCCTCTGCGGGGGCCAGGCCGTTAACCATGAGCGCGAGCTCATTGTCGTACATCTGAAATTGCAGGTTGCCCCGGACTATGACCCATTTCCCGCGCTTAATGCCCAAATCCATGGGCTCATCCAGGAAAGCCTTGCAGCCAATGGTATCAGTGCCGTCGTACACGTCAAAGGTGACCAAGATCTTGCCCGTCCGCGTAGGGCGCGATTCGAAAGAGACCACTTCCCCCAAGACCACCACATTGTCTTGCGGTTCCTGCAGCTGGGCAATGGGAACGGGGTTGCCAGGTATGGAGCTTTTCAGGAGGCTGCGGCTGCGCCCGTTGGATCGGCCATTGCCGTTGGGGAGAGGCGGCCCGTAGTTGGTGGGCCTTCCGTTGACCTGCTTAATTGCATTCTCCAGATAGACATCTTCTGGTTCGTGTTCTTCCTCCTGCCGCGGCTCTTGGGCAGGGCCTGTCCACTCAAAACGCACCTCAGCCACTTCAGGGTGCAGCTCCTTTACCGCTTGGCTGAGCCTATCCCACAGGGTCTGCTCCCCCTTGGGCTGCCCTTTCAACACAAAGGTCCACATTCTGGCCTCAGGGTCAACTCCAATGCGCTCAATTTCCACTTCCTGAATGAGGGGATCTGAACTTAGGGAAGCCAAAAAGAACTTGTTCTCCGGTTCTATGTAAAAGGAAGTCATCAGTTCACCTCCCCAAAAAAGTCCCCCACAAGACCGCGCGCCCTGGGGGTGCGCAGCCCGCGAGGGGCAGCAAAAAAGGACAAGCTAGATGCGCAAGGAGCGCATTATATCCCAATACATCTTCAATCTCGCGCTCAGGCCCTTAACGAGGCCCCGCTTCTCCTCCTTGAGCACCTGGGAAACGGTGGGCAGGGGCACGCGCACGATTTCCACATCGTGTTTCTCGGCAAAGTGGGTCAGGGCAACTTCCACCCCATAGCCGCTTTGTTCCAGCTTGGGGACTTGGTCAAAGAGATCCTTGCGCACAGCCCTCTGGCCAGAAAGGGATGGTGCGATCTTCTGGGCCAGATCGGTACTGCGCCTGCCCTCGGAAAAAACACCGATGCTCATGGCAGTTCGCCCAGATAGTACCGGCTCGAGGAGCGCTTCAATGTGATCTCGCTGCAGTCCCACCAAGTCTGCGTCCACAAACAGGAGCACTTCACATGCGGTCACATCTGCTCCCGCTCTCATTGCCCCGCCTTTTCCCACGTTTTCTGCCAGCTCAACAACTTTTACCGGGTACTTGCTTGCTACCTCCACGGTGTGATCATCAGAGCCATCGCTGACCACGATGATTTCATCAAGCACCTGGCAATCTAGGAGAGCCTCGATGACTGGTCCGATAGTTTGCTCTTCGTTATAAGCGGGGACAATCGCCGCCACTCTCACTTTACATCTCCGCCCTCCAGGATTCTCTGTATTTCACTGACGACTTGCTCCATCGGCAGGCTGCTTTTCTCCTTGCTCCGGCGGATAGTGATCTCCATTTCGCCTTGCTCCAGTGATTTGGGTCCAATGGTTACCCGGATGGGAAAGCCAATTAGGTCTGCATCTTTAAACTTCACGCCTGGACGTTCATCCCTGTCGTCCAAGACCGTCTCAACCCCGGCCGCGAGCAGATCCGCATAGAGCTTGCGGGCTGCCTCAGCCTGCACGGGATCCTCCATGCTCACCGGCACAATGATCACATGGTAGGGAGCGATGCTCATGGGCCAGATGATGCCGTCTTCATCGTGGTTCTTCTCAATGACCGCGGCCACTGTCCTGCCCACGCCAATACCGTAGCAGCCCATGATTAGCGGCGTTTCTACCCCGTTCTCCTGGAGGAAGGTTGCCCCCATGGCTTCGGAGTACTTGGTTCCCAGTTTAAAGACCTGCCCTACTTCGATGCCCCGCGCTCCCTGCAGCACGTCTTGACAGCGCGGACAGGGGTCACCGGGCTGGGTTTCCCGCAGGTCGGCGAAGCTGGTGACGGTGAAATCACGGTCTAGGTTGGCGTTGAGTAGATGGGCGTCCCGCTTATTGGCCCCCACCACCGCGTTAACCACGTGCTTTACAGCATAGTCTGCATAGAGGGGGACGCTCAGCCCCACAGGTCCAGCAAAACCAACGGGTGCACCTGAGACTTTGTAAATAGTCTCTTCATCCGCCAGCTCCAGAACCTGGCACTTGAGGAATTTGCGCAACTTGATTTCGTTGAGGTTGTGATCACCGCGCACCATGGCCGCCACCGGTTTTCCGTCGGCAAGATAGATCAAGGTCTTGATGCAGTCCTGCGGCTCCTTGTTCAAGAACGCACATACTTGGGCGATGGTGCTGATCTGGGGAGTGGCCACCTCCTGCAGGGGCTCGCGCTCCGCGGCGGGGGCCGTTTTCTCTTGGTCCACTCCCTCGGCCCGTTCCACATTGGCCGCGTAACCGCACTTGGTGCAGTACAAAATGGCGTCCTCGCCTGCCTCGGCCAGGACCATGAACTCGTGGGTCACATCTCCACCAATGGCCCCCGAGTCTGCTTCCACGGGGCGAGCATCCAGGCCGCAGCGCCGGAAAATCCGCTCGTAGGCGTGGAAGGCCGCCCAATAGCTTTCATCCAGGCCCTCTTCGTCTTTATCAAAGGAATACATATCTTTCATGATGAACTCCCGGCCGCGCATCAAGCCAAAGCGGGGCCTGATCTCATCGCGGTACTTGTTCTGAATCTGGTATAGACGCAGTGGCAGCTGGCGGTAGGAGCGCACCTCAGAGCGGACCAGGGCCGTAATTAGCTCTTCATGGGTTGGCCCCAAACAGAACTCACGGCTGTGACGGTCCTTCAGCCGGAACATCTCATCTCCATAATCATCCCAGCGCCCAGACTCCTGCCACAGCTCCGCAGGCTGCACAATGGGCATGAGCACTTCCTGCCCCATAATGGCGTTCATCTCTTCCCGGATGATCTGCTCCACTTTGCGCACAGCACGCAGACCCAGGGGCAGGAACGAATACATCCCCGAGGCGGATCTGCGCATCAGCCCAGCCCGGAGCATGAGCTGATGACTGACCAATTCAGCTTCAGCAGGCGTTTCGCGCAAAGTCGGCGCGTACAACTGCGACATGAGCATAGCTTATCCCCTATCCTTTTCGAGCAATTTATTAGCTTCAGCCACTAGGGCATCAACTAACTCTTCTTCCCGCACTTTCCGCACAACCTCACCGCGGCGAAAAACCAAGCCCACACCCTTTCCGCCGCAGATACCTAGATCAGCGTGGCGGGCTTCACCGGGACCGTTCACTACACAGCCCATAACCGCGATGGTGATGGGCAGCGGAAAATCACTTAAACGGTTCTCCACTTCCTGCGCTATTCCTTCCAAATTAATCTCCGTTCTTCCGCAGGTGGGGCAAGAGATGAACACTGGGCCGCGCCGGCGCAGGTCTAGGGCGGAAAGAACAGCCCAGCCCACTTTCACTTCTTCTACTGGGTCGGCAGTGAGCGACACCCGCAGCGTATCACCTATACCCCTGGAGAGCAGGGCTCCCAAACCTGCCGCGGACTTGATGGTGCCAAACCATTTGGTGCCCGCTTCGGTGATGCCCAGGTGGAGCGGGTAAGAAACCCTTTCACTCAGCTGCTCATAGGCCTGAAGCGTGAAATCTATATCAGTGGCTTTCACAGAGATCACGATATCATGAAAACCGAGCCTTTCGAAGATGGCCACGTGTTCCAGGGCGCTTTCCACCATGGCAGTTGCCGTCCATCCGTACTTCTCCAACAGATGGCGGGCGATGGAACCGGAGTTAACCCCGATGCGGATGGGCACAGCCCTTTCCTGGGCGGCTCTGACAACTTCACGCACCTTCTTCTCATCCCCGATGTTTCCGGGGTTCAGCCGCAGTTTGTGCACTCCCGCCTCCAAAGCCATGAGGGCAAGGCGGTAGTCAAAATGGATGTCGGCAACTAGCGGAACGCCGCTGTGCTTCACCAAAGTGAAGAGGGCTTCCGCCGCCTTTTCATCGGGGACCGCGACGCGCACGATCTCGCACCCGGCCTCGGCTAGAGCTTGGATTTGCTCCAGCGTGGCCGCGCTGTCCCTCGTATCAGTATTGGTCATGGACTGCACCGATATGGGGGCGCCCCCTCCCAGGGGCACGTCACCAACCCATACCCGGCGGGTAGTCTCGCGCATAGTACAACACTCCATCAGGAAAACAGGCTGAAGCGAGCCAGATCCTTAAATGTGGCAAAGAGCATGAGCATAATCAGGAGAGCCAAACCAATAAACTGCGCGATGCCGCGCGTTTCAGGTGCCAAGGGTTTGCCCCGTATTGCTTCTAAAACGAGAATCAACAGCCAGCCGCCGTCCAAAACGGGCACAGGCAGCAGATTCAGCAGTCCCAAGTTGATGTTCAGGATCACCGCCAAAATGAGCAGCTGCGGTACGCCATGGCGAGCGGTCTCCCCCACGATGTGGACAATACCGATGGGGCCGGAGATTTCCACTTGCTGCTTGCCCGTGATCATGCGGGTAATATCCCCCACGAGCTGAGCAGTGAGCCTCCAGGTCTGCACAGCTGCCGCCCGCACACTAGTGAGGAAGGGGTACCGCGGCTTGGCTTCGCTGATACCGAATCCCAGCCGCCCTTGGCCGCCCACTTCTTGGGGAACGGCCTTGATAGTGTGCAGGCTGCCCTGGCGGCGTACCACGATCTCGATCTCCTGGCCCGCCGCTTGCTGGATTTTGCCTACAACTTGGTCCGCATCTATCACTTCTTCTCCGTTGATGCTGATGAATGTGTCTCCAGGAAGGAGACCGGCTATCTCTGCCGGGGAGTTGGGTTCCACCGTGGTCACCATGGGCGGCACCGTTACCAGCATGAAATAGAGGCTGAACAACAACACGGCTAAGACAAGGTTCATAAACGGCCCCGCGGCTATGGTGCCCAGCCGCACAGGAAGGCTCTTAGCTTGGAAACTCCGGGGATCATCGTCAGCGGGGACATCCTCTGCGTAGTCCACGGGCTCGTCCATACCCGCCATTTTCACAAAGCCGCCTAAGGGAAATACGCGCAAGGAATACTTGGTACCCCGCCACGTGGTGCTGGCCAAGGCCGGGCCGAAGCCCACCGCGAACTCGAAGACGCGGATACCAGACGCCTTGGCCACAAGAAAATGGCCGAGCTCGTGGAAGAGTACAGCCGTTCCGAAAACAACTACAAAGGCAATCAACGTGACCATGCAATCATCCTCTCTGGCCCATGCAGGCCTTGGCCCTGGCACGGGCTGCGGAATCTATTGCTATTATCTCCTCCAGCGCGGGCAATGATTTCCCTGTGAACTCCTCCATCACCGTCCGCACCACTTCAGGTATTTGGGCAAAACTGATCTTGCCCTCCAAAAAGGCGCGAACGGCCTCTTCATTGGCCGCATTGAGGGCTATGGGCTTGGCACCGCCCGCCTGCCCTGCTTCGTAAGCCAGGGCCAAACTGGGAAAACGCTCGTGATCCACTGCGCTAAAGGATAACTGGCCCAAGACTTCCAGGTTTAATGGCTCCACCGGAGAAGTCTGAATGGTGGGATGGGTGAGGGCATATTGGATGGGCAGGCGCATATCAGTTGTGCCCAGCTGAGCTAGGAGAGAACCATCCTTCTGGCGGATCAAGGAATGAACGATGCTTTCCGGATGCACCACCACGTGGATGGCTTCATAGGGGAAATCAAACAGCCAGTGGGCTTCGATCACTTCCAGTCCCTTGTTCATCATGGTGGCTGAGTCAATGCTGATCTTCCCCCCCATGTTCCAGCGGGGATGGGCCAAGGCTTGTTCCACAGTGACGCGGCTCAAATCCCCGGCGTATTCCCGGAAGGGCCCCCCCGAAGCGGTGAGGATGATCTCGGCAATGTCCTCTCGGCTCCTTCCAGAGAAGAGCTGCCACAGGGCACTGTGCTCCGAATCAATGGGCACAATTTGCTCCCGATACTCCATGACCAGATGCCCGCCGATGACCAGGGTCTCTTTATTGGCCAAGGCAACGCGTTTGCCTGCTTTCAGGGCTGCCAGGGCCGGCTTCAGGCCTGCCGCCCCTACCACGGCCACCACCACCACATCGCAGCGGGGATGGGTGACCATCTCCTCCAGGGCTTCAGGATCGCTGTACACGGGAAGGGAGAACTCCTGGGCCAGGGCTTGAGCCTGCTCGGGCTGGAGGATGCTGGCAAACTCCGGGCGAAACTCGGCAAGCTGCTTCCTAAGCAGCTCATGATTGGATCCGGCGGCCAAGCCCAGCACTTTGAAATCAGGCAGGGTGCGGATTACATCCAGCGTTTGGGTTCCAATGGAACCGGTGGAACCAAGGATAACTACGTTAGGCATGACTAAACCCTTTCTGGCGCCAATAGGCTTTGAAAAAGACAAGTATAATGGGCCCAACCACAGCCCCAAGGGGGCCCCAAAACCGAAAACCAACATACACACCGATCAGGGCAGCTAAGGGATGAAGACCTAACCGGTCGCCAACCAGATGGGGCTCACCCCACTGCCTTAACAGTAATACTACCAGATAACCCAGGCCTAAAGCTAGGGCTGTTTTGGAATTGCCCAGGAAAAACTGGAACAAAGCGAAGACTAAGTACACAAGGCCCGGGCCCAGCACAGGACAAAGATCAAAAAAACCCACTAAAAAGCCGGAAAGCAGGGGGAAAGGCAGCTGCAAAAGTGAAAAAAAGACCATACTCACACCGGTGGACAGGAGCACCAGGAGGAGTTGGACGCGGATCATGTGCCACAGGGCCCCCGAGGTGTCGTGATACAGCTGACGCATACTGATGCCCTGTCGTGGCAGCTGTTGGACGACCAGTTTCACCAGAAAGCGCTTGTCTCGGAGGAAAAAATAAGCGCTGAGGGCGGTAAGGGTCCAGATCAAGAAAAGATCAGGAATCGCCAACGCCCAGCCCAGCAGCACCTGGGGCAGCGCAAACAGCCCGGCGAAATCCCATTCAGAAGCAAAGGGTATTCTCTCCAGCAGCGGCAGCACATGTTCTGCGAGCTCCCCGGCCAAACGGCCCACAAGGCCCAGGGCCAACAGGGCCTGGATCTCCTGCCAGAGTTTAACCAGGAACAAACCCACCAGCACTGGAACCGCCATAAAGGCCGCCGCCACCAGCACCAGAGATGTGACAGGCCGGGGCCAGCCCTTGGACTCCAAGAAGCTCACCGGGACATCCAAAAGGACAGCCAGGCTGAGACCCAGCAGGAACGGGGCGATGTAGGGAAAGGCCAGCTTAAGCAGGGCGAGGACCACACAAAACCCCACAGCGGCCGCCACAACCGGTGGAAGCAACACGCCACCCCTCTTCCGGGGTCACGAAGGGCTAAGCGAAGAGGAACAACAGGGCATATAGAACCGGGAAAACAAAGGCCAGTGAGTCGAAGCGGTCGAGGATACCTCCGTGACCAGGCAGTATGAAACCGCTGTCCTTCACTGCCCGCTCACGCTTTAAGGCAGACTCCACCAAATCGCCCAACTGGCCGCAGATGGACAGTACCACTGCAAAGACTGCTGACTGCATCAGCGCCTGTTTGGCAAAGAAGGCAAAGATCATCCCCGCCACCGCTGCGCCCACCAGACCAAACAGGGCACCTTCCACGGACTTCTTGGGGCTGATCTCCGGGCAGAGCCTGCGCCTTCCGTACTTCAGTCCTCCGAAATAGGCTCCGGTGTCCGTGGCCCAAGTGACCAGAAAACCGAAGAGCGTCCAGGTGATCCCGAACTCCTCCCGGACCAAGACCAGGAAGCTGTAGAGTACTACTACGTAAAAAACCCCGAGAAGATTGGCGGCGGAACCAAAATTGCGCATGCCACTGAAGGAAGCTCGGAGCAGATAGTAAACGAGCTGCAGGGCTAGCCAAAGGAGCAGCTTTGTTCCATCTACACCACTATATGTGACTGCCAAAAACGATAGTCCGGAAACGGCCAGATAATCCAAGTAAAGCCCGGGGCCGCTCATGGAAGCGAATTCCCACAGGCCAATTAGGATCACTAGTGCCACCAGTAGGCGCCAGGCGGCACCTCCAAGATAAAGGCCGCCCAAGAGAATGGGGATCCCGACGACTGCGGTTAGGACACGCTGGGCTAACATCTACCTATTCTGCTCCTTTGCCGATACTTGTCCGAAGCGGCGCTCTCGGCTGAGGTAATCCTGCAGAGCTTGCTCAAACTCCTTTTCACCGAAATCTGGCCAGAGAACATCTGTGACGTACAGCTCGCTGTAGGCAGCCTGCCAGAGCAGGAAGTTGCTCAAGCGCTGCTCGCCCCCTGTACGGATCACCAAATCCGGATCCGGGCTCGGCCAGGTATACAGCTGGCTCGCCAGGCGTTCTTCCGTGATCTCTTCCGCGGCAAGCTCGCCGCGGGCTACTTGGCTGGCCAGCTCCCTGGCGGCCCTGGTCAGCTCCGCACGGCCGCCGTAATTGAACGCCACGTTCAGGGTGAGCCGCGTGTTCTGTGCGGTGATCTGCTCCGCCCTGGCCCAAACGGCCTGAATCTCTTGGGAGAGACTCGTCCGATCTCCAACCAGCCGGACGCGCACACCCTCCTTGTGCAGTTCCTCGATCTCCTGCGCAAAGGTCTTATACATCAAGTCCAGGAGAAAGTCCACCTCTTCCCTGGGCCTGCGCCAGTTCTCCGTGCTGAAGGCGTATACGGTTAGGGTGGGGATGCCCCGCTCGGCGGCAAAGCGAACCGCTGTTTTCAGGGCCTTTACCCCTTCCCGATGCCCGAAATAACGGGGGAGGGCTCTGCGTCTAGCCCAGCGTCCATTGCCATCCATGATGATGGCCACATGTGCCGGTAGCCCCCTCGATTTCTTGCTCAAGTGTATGCCTCCTACTCCACATGCCAGTCTTGAACCGCGCAGACGAGTCGCAGGGGCGAGCCGCTGCGCACCGCAATCACGTAGGCATCTTCCCCAGGGTCTTGGCTGCTTGTGATCGTCTGCTTCTTGGGAGCTGAAGTCCAGATCACCTCATAGGCTGCAGATTCCTCTTTGAGGATTTCTTCCGCTTGCTCCAGGGGATAGCCGATCAAGAATTCCCATTCCGAGCTCTCGTGGTGCGCGCTCAAACCTCCATGATCTCCTTTTCCTTGGCCTTGAGCAGCTCGTCGATCTGCTCGATGAAGCGATCGGTAAGCTTTTGAATGTCGTCCTGGGCACGGCGCAGATCATCTTCGGAGATTTCGCCATCCTTTTCCAGCTTCTTGGCGGCTTCATTGAGATCGCGCCTGATATTGCGCACGGCAACGCGATGATCCTCCGCGTCTTTCCGCACCAGACGGACGAGCTCCTTGCGGCGTTCCTCTGTCA